>Ga0075366_10000001_pt1 | contig 569172 bp, 591 predicted proteins | sample EndMethybrTD3031_FD_72351 | JGI IMG/M metagenome (GOLD analysis project Ga0075366, IMG submission 72351) | Populus endosphere microbial communities from Tennessee, USA - Endosphere MetaG P. TD hybrid TD303-1 | ecosystem: Host-associated > Plants > Roots > Endosphere | place: USA: Tennessee...
GGTAGCTATGTGCGGAGCAGATAAGCGCTGAAAGCATATTAAGCGCGAAACTGATCCCAAGATTAGATTTCCCTATGAGGACACTGAAAGACGATCAGTTTGATAGGCGCAAGGTGGAAGTACGGTAACGTATGGAGCCGAAGCGTACTAATAGTCCCATCGACTTTTTATGATCTCTCATTCGATCACCCCCGTTGGTGGTAGGAATGAGAGAATGCTTTGACTAGTTATTGGTGTTTATCATAAGATAGATAAACAACCCGTTTGTTTTAAACAAATGCTTTTACATCTCAATTATCGTGCATTGATGATGGACATCGTCTGTACCGACCATTGTGGGTCGGTGTAGTCGGTGCCCATGGCGTGAGGGAAACACCTGTTCCCATGTCGAACACAGCAGTTAAGCCTCACAGCGGTTACAATACTTGGATCATCAAGTCCTGGGAAAATAGCACGGTGCCGAATTATATAAAAGCCATCCGAGTAGGATGGCTTTTATCTTTTTAGACGCAAAATCTAAGCGTAAGTACTGTTGACAATTGAGCATAACCGTGTTATGATGTATATAATTTCGTGAGAAAGCAGAGGGCCCACTATGTGTGGTCCTTTTTGCTTCTCGAGAGAAACGAAAGCCTAAGAAGGAGTTTTATTATGGCAGGTACACCTAAGGGCGGCGCAGCAGCCGCTGAGACCAACAAGAAAAAGTATGGCCCAGACTTTTACGCACGTATCGGTGCTATGGGCGGTAAAAAGGGAACCACCGGTGGTTTCTTTGCAAACCGCGACTTAGCTCGCGAAGCAGGTCGTAAGGGCGGTCGTATCTCACGTCGTACCAAGAACGTCGATGTTGACGCAAAAGACGTTAACCAAGACGACTTTACGCTCGCAGCCTAGCAATAAAGACTTGAGCTAAAAAATAAGACAGCACATGCTGTCTTATTTTTGTTGAAGGCGTCTGTATGGCCTACAGAACCGCTCTTTAGTTACATTCCAGGTATTCGCACAATTAATACATGAATACGTTTCCAGACTTCTCTGTATGCCTTGTAGGTGGCAAGCGGGACATACGCTCCGCTTGTGCAGCCAATCGCGGTATGAGTCGAGGCAGTTTTCAATAAAATCGCGATCAATTACAACATCGTAGCTATTACTCAAAGCTACCGCTTTTTCCCAGGCCTCGACCTCTTTTTGTAGCAGGTCAATGTCTGAGTTGTACGTAGTGTGCCCCAGAAGGCTATGGCTTACTTCGTGCAGTAGGCTCCAGGGGTCACTTTGGGCGTTAGAGACAACATACGTGACTTGGCGCTTTTCTGGCGACCAGACAAAAACGGTGCCTTTTTGAAACGTAATGGCGGGATTATCGGACTGCAACTTTTGAACGAGATCGTGCATGTTTTTCCTTGGCAAACAGATAACATCCGTATGCTACAGCTTCTTCTGGCCGTTGAGCACGACGGATGGTGGGTACCTTGGTTAGGGGAGTGCTGAAGCGTTCCATCTCTTGCTGTACGTAGGGAGCGAATTCGTCAAAATACGTACTGACACCGCCACCGAGCACAATTACCTCTGGCTGCACGATCGCGCTCAGATCAGTGAGGCCAGTAGCGATATCACGGGCTATGATGTGCCATGTCTTCGCGTCCGTAATGTCCTGCGCTCGCTTACCAAAACGTCGCACAATGGCACTGCCAGACGCAAATTTCTCCCACATCTGCCTACGACCGTGGTGCTCGAGAACGATATGACCGCCTTCAGAATCTGCAAAATTGGGATCAATCTGGTGATCCACGATAACGCCGGTTCCAATACCGGTGCTGATGGTTACATACAAAACTTTAGAAAACTCATCCTGAAGTAATTCCGCCTCTGACAATCCGGCTAAATTGGCATCATTTTCGATATATACCGGACATTTTGTGATGCGTTCTATATCTTTAACAACAGATACGTTTTGCCATGGCAGGTTTCCAAAAGCTATGCCGATTCCGTGTTCGCGATCTATAAGACCCGGCAAAGCTACACCGGCCGCCGCGAAGTTTTTTGTAGATAAATCCGCAACACTTTTAGCAATCTGACGGATAAACAAACGATAATCACGAGGCGTCAAAAACCGAAGTTGCTCGCGCAAGGTACCATCTTTGTCAAAGCACGTGACAAGCGTCTTCGTTCCCCCAATATCGATCGCCAAATACATATTGATTTTATTTTAGCACGACCAAGCCTAAGATTTCGCTGAACTTTGACCAATAGGAGTAAAACAGGTATAATGGTACTAATCTTGCACTCTATCTGTGAGGAGAGAGTGACAGAAATACATTACGAAGGAGGCATGGTTTACATGTCAAAAAATACTATATCAATGGACGAGCTTCTTGCTCAAAGCGACGCTAAGCACTTAGAAAGTGGTGAAGTCGTTGAGGGTGTTGTTAGTTCTGTAAAGAAACACGAAGTCTGGATCGATCTGGGCGCTAAAGGTGTTGGTGTTGTTGTGCGCCGAGAAATCGGTCACGGCCAACAGCTTGAGCTGGGTCAGAAGGTAACAGTAAGCGTTATCGATCCTGAACTCGAAGAAGGTTACGCGCTGCTCAGCATGAAGCGAGCTGCAAAGGACCGCGGTTGGGACGAACTCAAGCGCATCTTCGAAGCTCAAGAGATCATCGAAGTTACTCCTTACGACGCTAACCGTGGTGGTTTGCTCGTGGAGCTCGAAGGCATTCGTGGTTTCTTACCAGTTTCACAGCTGGCTGCTGGTCACTACCCACGCGTATCTGGCGCTGACAAGGATGAAATCCTGCAGAAGCTGAACGCTTTGGTAAGCAAGCAGATTCGTGTTCGCGTTCTTGACGTGAGCCGCAAAGACAACAAGCTGATCTTCTCTGAGAAGGAAGCTGTTAAGGACGACATGCAGGCACGTTTTGCACAACTGAAAGTTGGCGACGTTGTTGAAGGTGTGGTAACTGGTGTTATCGACTTCGGCGCATTCGTAAACGTTGACGGCATCGAAGGCCTGATCCACATTTCTGAGATTTCTTGGGAACGTGTTGAAGACCCACGCAAGTACGTTAAGGTTGGCGACACTGTTAAAGCAAAAATCATTGCTATCGACAAAGACCGCCTGAGCTTGAGCCTCAAGCAGATGACCGAAGATCCATGGTTGAAAGAAGTTAAAGCTTTCAACAAAGGTGACATCGTAGAAGGTAAAATTACACGCATTACACCATTTGGTGCATTCGTGCAGCTGAGCCCATCTGTTGAAGCTTTGGTACACGTATCAGAGATGAGCGATGATGAAACTGTTGACCCACAGCAGATCTTCCAGCTCAACGAAAAGAAGCAGTTCAAAGTACTCGACATTGATGTCGAGAACCGCAAAATTGCTCTGAGCCTCAAAAGCGCTAAGTAGTTCGTAACTGTTTTATAACGCCGTTCTAACGGTAGAAAGGGGTGCCTTCTCATGGCTCGTACTATCGAAATTGAAGACATGACAACCGTAGGCACTCTTGCCGAAAAGTTGATGCTGCCAGTAACTAAACTTATTGGCGAGCTGATGAAGAACGGCGTTATGGCCACGGTTAACGAGCGTATCGACTTCGATACTGCCCAGATTATTGTTGAAGAACTTGGTCTGGATGTTTCACTCAAGAAAAAGACTGTTGAAACTGTCGCTCCAACGCGCGTTAAGCGCGAGCACGGTGACAATGCTACGTCACGTCCGCCTGTGGTAGCTGTTATGGGTCACGTTGACCACGGCAAGACAAGCCTGTTGGACGCTATTCGTGGCGCACAGGTTGCTAAGGGCGAAGCTGGTGGTATTACGCAACACATTTCTGCATACCAGATTAAGCACAACGATCGTCCTATCACGTTCTTGGACACTCCAGGCCACGAAGCTTTTGCAGCTATTCGTGAGCATGGCGCTCACCTGACCGATATTGCAGTGATTGTTGTGGCTGCCGATGACGGCATTAAGCCGCAGACGCTCGAAGCTATTCGTTTTGCTCGTAAAGCTGGCGTGAAAATGGTTATTGCCATCAATAAAATCGACAAAGAGGGTGCGGATAGTAACCGCATTAAGCAACAACTTGCTGAGCAGGAGCTGCTACCAGAAGAATGGGGCGGTGATACGGTAATTGTTGAAGTCTCAGCTAAGACTAAACAGGGCATCGACAACTTGCTCGACATGCTATTTTTGGTGAGCGACGTAGAAGACCTACGGGCAGACGCAACTGTTTCTGCAACCGGCTTGATCATTGAAGCGCACATGGAACAGGGCCGCGGCCCGATTGCCAACGCGCTTATCGAAGAAGGAACACTGCATGTTGGTGACTTTGTTGTTGCAGGCACAACGTACGCTAAGGTTCGCGTGCTCCAAGACAGCGCAGATAAGTCTATCAAACAAGCGACGCCCTCTACCCCTGTTGTAATTACAGGTTTCAAGACACTTCCAGAATTCGGTGACGAATTTCACGTTGTGAAAAACGAGAAAGAAGCTCGCTCTCAAGCTGAACAGGCTGCTATTAACCAAAAAGCAAGCTCTGGCAACGGTGGAATGAGCAGTAGTGAACTAATTCGCATCATCAACCGCAACAACAAAATGCAGAACTTGAATATTATTATTCGCGCTGATGTACAGGGCTCCCTAACTTCTGTTATCGATAGCCTCAAAGCACTCGATACTGATGAAGTTGCTGTACACGTTGTAAGCTCTGGCGTGGGCGCTGTAACAGAGAACGACTTGCATTTAGCACACACCAGCAAGTCAGTAATCTATGGCTTCAATGTGCAAATACCAACCAACATTAAGCGTTTGGCCAGCCGTGACAAAATCACAATTAAGCTCTATAACGTCATTTATGAGTTAATTGATGACGTCAAGACTGCTTTGAGCGGCTTGCTCGCCCCAGAAATAGTCGAGAGCGACCTTGGACGACTTGTCGTACGTGGTATTTTCAAGACTACAAAGACAGAAGTTATCTGTGGTGGCGAAGTTACCAAAGGCAAACTGGTTGTACCATCACTGGCACGCGTTATGCGCGACGGCGAACAACTAGCCGAAGTTGAAATTACAAACCTCAAGCGTGGCCCACAAGACGCCAAGGAAGTATTCGAAGGTGAAATGTGCGGCTTGAGCTTCAAGACCACTTCGCGTGTTGATATACAAGAAGGCGATCACATCGAATTGTTCACCAGGGAGATGGTTGACCGCACATTGTAGTCGCCTCTTTGAACGAAGCGTGATAACATACTAAGTGAACAAGGAGCACGCATGATTAAGCTTGATGACAACCTACTGACAGAACTCGGACTTCAGACTCTTCCTGCCGAGGATAAGAAGGCATTGCTTCGTCATATCTATGAAACGCTCGAGATGCGCGTGGGAACAACCCTGGCTCGTCAGATGACCGATGCTCAGCTCGACGAATTCGAAAGCTTTATCAACAGCAATGATGAAGCTGGTGCGCTCCGCTGGCTCGAGACGAATTTCCCTAACTATAAAGACGTCGTCGCCCAGGAATTTGAAGTACTCAAGGCAGAGGTTCGCCAATCAGCACCTCAGATTATGGCCAGCGCTGGCGGCGCTACTCCTCAGCCTCAACAACAGATGGTTCCTGAAATGCAGCCTCAGATGATGGCTCCAGCTCCCCAGCCCATGGCAGAGCCCCAGTACCAGCAATATCAGCAGCCTGTACAACAACAGGCTCAACAACAATACGCTGCGCCCCAGCCATATGAGGTTCAACAGCAGTACAGCAACCCTCCTATGCCTGCTCAGCCCATCCAGCAGTCGCAGCCTATGCCAATTGCTCAACAACAACCAGCGCAGGCTGATTACCAACAACAGTACCAGCAGCAGCCGGTAGCACCACAACCCCAGCCGATGCAATCGTTTGACCCTATGGCTCAGCAACAACAGTATGCTGCGAATCCACAGTATCCTCAGCCCGTAACGCCGTCACCGTATCAGCAGCCTGTACAACAACAGGCTCAACCGCAGCAACCGCAACAACCCTTTGACCAGAACCAATTTGGTCAAGCTGCGTAAATAAAAACTTACAAAAGGTTACCGTAACCGGCCAGGAATGCTTGGCCGGTCATTTCTTTTTTGCCAGCGGGCTTTAAGCTTTCAATGACTAGTGCATTTTGGCCACAATAAACGACTAACTGCTTATTGAGTTTAACTGCCGTCCCTGTCTGTCCTTTTTCTTCAATAACATGAGCTGCTGTGACCACAACTTCTCGCCCGGCAAGCGTCGTGCTACTTTTTGGCCACTCAATAAATGCACGGATTTCACGTTCGATCTGATCAGCGGGTTTTGCCCAGTCTATTGTGCCATCATCTTTGGTGAGCTTACGCGAGTACGTAGCACTTTCAACGTTTTCTTGTGGCTTAGCTACTATGTCGCCTGTAACGTAGGCAGGCACAACTTCTTGCAGCAGCGCGTCGCTAAGCTCAATAAGGTCATGTGTAAGCTCCGGAGTGGTGATACGTGGGGCGAGGGGGTATGTGCCGTAGGCTAAGATAGGACCTTCGTCCATGCCGGCAGTCAATAACATAAGGCTGACGCCCGTTTCTTTTTGGCCACTCAAAATAGAGAAGGTGATTGGGTCGGCACCACGCCATTCTGGTAATAATGAAAAGTGACTATTGATAATGCCTAGAGGGAAGTAGTCGATCGCTGTTTGTGAAACTATAATGCCGAAGTCAATGAGGATCGCAAGTGAGCTTGTAAAAGGTTTATTCGCGATTAATTCGTCTAACGTTCTTTTATTAACAACAGTATGAATTGGTAGGCCTAACTCTTCGGCTACTTCAATAACAGGGACAGATCCCTTATGATGAGCTGCACGTGGTTTTGTTACAACAGCTTCGACAGTAAAATTATTGTTCAGTAGCCGTAAACTTGCGGCCGCAACGGGTCCACTACCAAAGAATACTACTGGCAAGGATGTCTTTGTCATAGTCGAGCTCCTCTAGGTGGCCATCGTCCTTAAGGCGGAAGAATGCCTTGGAATTGTCCTTAATTCGGTCGATAAAGACGATACCATTTGTGTGGTCAATCTCGTGTTGGAAAATACGTGCCAGGAAACCTTCGGCAGTAACGCGGAATTCATTTCCTTCTTCATCTTGTGCCTTAATGCGGACCTTGGTGTGGCGTGGGACTTTACCGTACACGTCAGGCACACTCAGACAACCCTCGTAGTCTTCTTCAATAACACCTTCGTATTTGGTAATTACTGGATTAATGAAGACGCTAAAAGTATGATCTTCTTTGTTGTCAAAATCATTACGTATTACGACAATTCTAAGAAGTTGATCTACTTGAATAGCAGCCAAAGCGACGCCTACTTCGTGTTCGCGGCTATTTTCCCAGTCAATTGTAGCCAGCTTCATATTTTCAATCAGCTGTTTTACTGATTCGTCTACGATGCCAACTTTTTTAGATCGTTCGCGCAGGTGCTTGTTTGGTAGGGAGATAATATCGTCTTTAGTCATCCCCGACAGTATAGCGTATCCGTACTGCGTATTACAACAGATTCATGGGGTCAATGTCGTGATGCCAGTTGGCAGGCAAAAGCTTAAGCGCCTCAAGAAGCATGGCTCTATTTTTAGCTTTCAAAATTAGCTGCCATTGGTACCCGTTGTTATTTTTCTCATGGAATGCCGGCGCAGGACCGTCTACCTCAATTCGTAAGCCAGAGTGTCGCAGGGTAGTAGCAAGTTTTTCTGCTGCCTGCTGGGCGCTTTTTTGAGTACTTCGTTTACACCATAGTTTTGCGATGTAGCAGAAAGGCGGAAATGTAAATTGCTCACGTTCACGGAGTTCGTCACCGTAAAATAGGTCCCAATTATTGGAAAGTGCAGCTCGTAGCAGGGGACTTTCAGGGGAGTATGTTTGCACAACTACTGTGCTGTCGCGGTGTCCACGGCCAACGCGACCAATAACCTGGTTTAGAAGCTGGTACGTCCGTTCATGAGAGCTAAAGTCTGGAACATACAAACTGGTATCTGCTATAACCACCCCAACCAACCCAAGTTTTGGCAGGTCTAGCCCTTTGGCGAGTGTTTGTGTACCTACCAGAATATCGACAGCGCCAGCTTTAACGTCATCATAGTGAACCTCTAAGCGTTCACCGTGCTTATTGTCGGTGTCAAAGCGCATAATTTTTCGGTCAGGAAAGAGGCGTTGCGCTTCGTCGGTTACTGCTTTCGTTCCGATGCTACGAAAAGTTACTGAGGTGTTGCCGCACTCTGGGCAGGCGGTTGGCGGCGATGCACGGAATTCACAACTGTGGCAACGAATACTGTGAGTGTCTCCGTGGTAGGTAAGAGGCAGGTCACAGTGAGGACACAAAGCTTGCCACCCGCACTCGTCACACAAAATAACTCGGGCCGTACCGCGTCTGTTCAGAAACAGTAAGACCTGTTCATTTTTGGCCAGTGTCGCCTCAACTTGTTTTATTAGCTCATCTGATAAAAATGATTTTCTACTGAACCGAGCTTTGTCACGGAGGTCAACAGTAATAGTCCGTCGTCCATGAGTATTGCCCGAGGCGGTCGAAGTCATACGAATAATTGGCCGCTGTTTGCTTTGTGCAGTAAAGTAGTCCGTCACCAGCGGCGTTGCCGAGCCTAGTATCAGGGGCGCCTTGTGCAGGTTTGCCAAATAGCCTGCAACATGTGACGCATGGTAGTAAGGGCTTTGATCTTGCTTGTACGCCGACTCATGAGCTTCATCCAAGACAATGAGGCCTATGTTATTAACAGGGCTGAAGAGGGTAGAGCGAGGCCCGATAATAATAACGGGTTTAGTTTCCTTGAGCACGATTGTCCATAACTTCTGGCGAACAGATTCAGACAACTGAGAGTGCATGACAACCACGCGCTCCCCGAAAGTCCTTTTAAAGTCGGCTGCTAACTGCGATGTCAGACCAATTTCAGGGGTTAATACCAGTACTGACTTGCCTTCAGCTACGCTTTTTTTGGCCAACTCGATATACACACGAGTTTTACCTGTTCCCGTGTCGCCATGCAAGATATGCATGCCTGATTGTGCAACTTGTGCGATGGCCTCGACTTGATCTTGGGTTAGATCTGGCAGATTATCTGCCGTAACTGTTACATCCGGGAGCGGCTTTGTTGGCCGCTTTGGAAAACTGCGTGGCAGAATTTGCTGCATTACAGATCCCAACGGTGCTGCGTAGTATTTGTGCATCCATAGTGTTAGGTTGATGAGTTGTTTTGGGACGGCTGGCAGCTCAAGCACCTCGTTAAGGGGCTTAACTGCAAACTTTGGTTTATTAATTGATGTATTGAAAACAATTCCTAGCACCATTTTTTTGCGTAGCGGAATCCGAACAATTTGACCCACATTAACAGATGAGTCGCTACTATACGTCAATGCCTCGGAACCGTGATATCCCGGGTCTGCAACCAAAACTTCAACAAACTGCATGGTTGCATTATAGTTTCAATAGTTTAAAATATATAGGTATAAAAGTTGAAATGACTGACGGGTTTCTTTATACTGAGTACCGGGTTCGTTGTTCTAATAACAATAAAGTTAAATTATGCTAGATGTATTTATCACTTCAAGAGTTCGCCGCAAGATCATTGTGATCTATGCTAAATATCCTGACTTCAAGACGCACGTCCGCGGCCTTGCTAAGTTAATTAAAGAAGACGCTGGTAATATCCAGCGCGAGTTAAAGCGACTCGAGAAGGTGGGCTTTTTGGTATCCGAAAAGCAAGGTAACACCAAAATTTACCACACCAACAAGCAGTTCCCAATCTTTAAAGAATTGCAGAGCATTGTGCTGAAAAGCCAACGTGCTAGCCAGAAAAAACAAGTTCTTTAAGATAGAGCTTGCAAATTTATCCCTGTTAAAGTAGAATAAGAATTGAAATGATCCAAGTTACACGTAAAGACTCAAAAGAATCACTAGAAAACTTGCTGCGTCGCTTTAACCGCAAAGTTCAGCAGGCTGGTACGGTTGCTGTTGTTAAACAGTCTCAGTACTTTGAAAAGCCAATGAGCAAGCGCGAGCGTCGTGCTAAGGCTATCATCCGCTCACAGCGTAAGGCTCTCAAGCTTAAGAAGATTAAGCTCGGCCAACGATAGACGTAGGACGGTATGCTGAAGCAGCAAATCGAACGAGACCTCAAGGAAGCCCTTCTTGGAGGACAGAAAGACCGTGCAATGACTTTGCGCGGTCTTAAAAGTGTGATCCTCTATGCCGAGGTTGCAGCAGGTAGCCGTGAACAAGGCTTGAGCGACGAACAGATTGTACAACTGTTTGCCAAAGAGGCTAAAAAGCGCCAAGAGAGCGCTGATTTCTATGTTAAGGGTGGTAGCCAAGATCGTGCAGACGCCGAACTGGCAGAAAAGAAAATTATTGAGGCATATTTGCCACAGCAGCTCTCAGACGAAGAGCTCCTAAAAGTTATCGATGAGGCTATTCAGGATCTTGGAGCAACATCTCCTCAACTGATGGGTCAAGTTATTGGAAAAGTTAAACAGGCTACCGAAGGTCGTGCAGACGGTGGTCGCATCGCACAATTTGTAAAAGAAAGGCTTAAGTAGATGATTATCCTTACGGGTGTGGCTGGCTCTGGCAAAAGTATGCAGGGCAAGATTCTTGCGGACGAACACGGCTACGCATGGATCTCAACTGGTGAAATTTTGCGCGTTTTAGTAACGGGCAAGCGTCGCCAGGAAATGCTACAGGGCAAACTGCTGAGTGACGAGGAAATGATCACCATTCTCGATAAAGTCTTTGAGCTAATTGACCCCACACAAGAATTTGTACTTGATGGCTTTCCTCGTACAATCCCGCAGGCTGATTGGCTACTTGAGCAGGTGAAGGCGGGCCGTTTCAACCTTACTGCAATTATTAACTTGGATGCGTCTGAGGATGTTGTACGAGGACGCTTAATGAGCCGGGGACGCCAAGACGACACTGACGAGGCGATCAACAAGCGTTTTCACGAGTACCAAGCTGTCACATTACCAATTCTTGACCACTTCAAGAGCGAAGGCGTAACAGTATATAATATTGACGCAGCGCAAAAACCACGTGCTGTGCACGACGAAATTGTTCACCACATCGACAATAAAGAATAAATAAAGGGCTACGTATGCCAAGCATAAAGACATCAACTGAAGTTGCGGCAATGCGAGAAAGCGGACGTATGTTGGCCGCTATCCTGCAGCTTATGCGCCAACAGGCAACTGCTGGCAAAACACCTAAAGATATGGCTGCGCTTGCGGCTAAAGAGCTGCGTTCATTGGGTGGCCGTCCAGCGTTTTTGGGTTTTTACGGTTACCCAGATGTTATCTGTATTTCCGTAAACAACCAAGTTCAGCACAGTATTCCTACGGACGTTCCGTTTAAGAGTGGTGATGTTGTAAATTTTGACTTTGGTGTTACATATAGGGGAATGGTCACTGACGGTGGTATTAGCGTATGTGTTGACGGCAAAACAACACCTGACACAAAACGACTCATTGAAGGTACTGAACGAGCACTGTATGATGGCTTAAGTGTTGTAAAAGATGGTGTTCGCGTGGGTGACGTATCTGCGGCAATCGAAAGCACGCTCAAAAAATACAAGCTTGGTATTGTACGAGAGCTTGTTGGTCACGGTGTCGGCCATGAATTACACGAAGACCCCGAAATTCCTAACTATGGCAAGGCCGGTCGTGGCCCTGTTCTTAAGGCAGGTATGACAATAGCGGTTGAACCGATCACAACTTTAGGTGATCCAGCCATTGTTGAAACTCATGATGGCTGGACACTATTCAGCAAAGATGGCAGCTGGTCTGCCCAGTTTGAGCACACTGTTTTAGTAACCCCTGACGGTTGCGAAATTTTGACTACTATGTAAAACAAACTTGCCCTCGGGCAAGTATAAGCGCTATACTTCTTTCATATGCGCGATTCCGCTTCTCAAACATATGTAGGCCTTGACGTAGGCAGTAGCACTGTTCGATGTGTCGTTGGCATGATCGACCCTAACACTTCGAATAAAATTTCGATCCTTGGCCATGGAAGTGCGCCAAATGTTGGTATGCGTAAAGGTGTTGTTGTGCACATTGACGACGCTGCTGAGGCCATTGTACAGGCTGTAACAGAGGCAGAACGCCTCTCGGGAATGCGCATTAACACCGCCACAGTTAACGTTAATGGCTCACACGTTAGCGGCATTAACTCGAAGGGTGTTATCGCAATCAGTACAGCTAACAGAGAAATCACCCCAGAAGATCGCTATCGTGTAGAAGAAGCGGCAACCATTGTAAAGTTGCCGTCGAATCGTGAAATTATTCAAGTATTTGCTAAAAACTATCGTCTAGATGGCCAGGACAACATTAAGGACCCAGTAGGTATGCATGGTGTTCGTCTTGAGGTGGACACGCACATTGTTTCTGCTGCTACTCCAAATTTGCGCAATCTAGATATGGCTCTCGAGAAAGCACAGGTCGCGCCGAATAACCACACACTTTCTAGCCTTGCTGCTGCTGAAGCCGTACTGAGCCGCCAGCAAAAGGAAGCCGGCACGGTATTAGTTGATATCGGTTCAGGTACAACAAATATCGTTGTTATTGAAGACGGGGAAGTGCAACATGTAGCCGTTTTGCCTATTGGTGGCGGGCACATTACCAATGACTTAGCTATCGGCTTAAAAACTGACCTCGACATTGCCGAAGCTGTAAAGGTCAAGCACGCTTCTTTAACTACTGGGGGAAAAACTCCTAATGTGCGCATTAAGTTGAACAACCAGGACCATATTTTTAAGGCTGAAGAAATCGCTATGATCACTGAGGCGCGCGTTGACGAGCTCTTTGAGTACGTTAACAAAGAATTGACCAGAATTCACAAAGCGCACAAATTGCCCGGCGGTGTTGTTTTGGTTGGTGGCACCTCGAAACTTCCAGGTATCTCTGAGTTTGCTAAAGAGAAAATGCAGTTGCCGGCTCGAGTTGGCAAGCTCCAATCAGTGAGCGGTTTAGTTGATACAGTTGCAGACCCAAGTTATGCGGCTAGCGTGGGTTTAATGATGCTTGATATGCTTTTGGCGCCGCAAGATCAATCTGTTATGCACGGCAATGCTAGCAGTCGAGCACTAAATTTCGTCGACTCGCTGTGGAGCAAAATCAAGAAGTAATCATTTTTTGTGCAAAAAATTTTGAGTTGTAAAAGGCTCAAAATGGCTGCATAAGTTTGTTGAACTCAGTTGTATCATAGGATATACTGCCTTGTATACAAGAAGAACATGAAGAGAGGGTTATAAAATATCATGCCTCAAGTTGAACCAGCTATCGAAACTATGGCCAAAATAAAGGTCGTCGGCGTCGGCGGTGCCGGCGGTGCGGCTATTAACAGAATGATCGAAGCAGGAGTTGAGGGAGTTGAGTTTATTGCTGTTAACACTGATGCTCAAGCTCTGTTCCATTCTAAAGCTCAAACAAAGATCCATATCGGTAAAGACGAGACCCGCGGTCTTGGTGCTGGCGCAGACCCAACAGTAGGCGAAAAGGCCGCTGAAGAATCTTCAGATGAGATCAAAAAAGCACTTGATGGTGCGGACATGATCTTCGTGACGCTCGGTGCCGGTGGTGGTACTGGTAGCGGTGCTGGTCACGTTGTAGCGCGCATCGCTCGCGAACTGAACATCCTTGTAGTTGGCTTTGCAACTAAGCCATTTGCTTTTGAGGGTGAAAAACGTCGCCGTAACGCGGACTTGGCTATCGAGAATCTGCGTCGCGCCGTAGATACGCTTATTACCATTCCTAATGACCGCTTACTCCAGACCATTGACCGTCAGACACCGCTTTTGGAAGCTTTCAAAGTTGCTGATGACGTATTACGCCAAGGCGTTCAGGGTATTTCCGATCTGATTACCGTTCATGGTCTCATCAACCTTGACTTTGCCGATGTGAAGTCAGTTATGAGCAACGCTGGTTCAGCCCTGATGGGTATCGGTCGCGCTAGCGGCGAGAACCGCGCCGTATTGGCAGCGCAACAAGCCATTGACTCTCCTCTGTTGGAAGTCTCAATTGATGGTGCCCGCGGCATCCTATTTAACGTTATCGGTGGTAACGATCTTTCAATGCACGAAATTAACGCTGCCGCAGAAGCAATTACCAGTGCCGCAGACCCAGATGCAAACATTATCTTTGGTGCTACTATCGACGACAAACTGTCAGGTGAAATTATTATCACCGTTGTAGCGACTGGTTTCGACGCTTCTTATTTTGGTAATCGCCGCAGTGCCGAAGAGGTTGCCGCAGCTCCAACTGCAGTAAGCCCAGAGCTTCTCGAAGACGATCGTCAACAAGTGGCTAAAGATAGCGAAGATCTCTCAACTGTAGACATGTCCTTGGACACAAACGCCGCAACTGACTTTAAGTCTGACGCTAGTATGCCAAATATTTGGACTATTGCCGACGAAGATGCGCCAGTTTCAGGCTCAGTAACGCAGCCTACTGATGATGACTTTGGTACCACGCCCGATGATATTGAGCCTGTTAAGGACCACAGCCAAGACTCTATGACTTCTGCCCATGATGAGGCCGAACTTGAGAAGCCATCATTCTTGCGCCGCCTTACACAGCGCCGTCGCGAGCACGAAGATGATGACAACAACCTCATCTAATGAGTGGCAACGTTCGTCATAAATAATACAACCGAATTTAGTTGCTATACACCACAACTAGGACTATCATTATCTATACAGACGCTATATATAGTGATAGCACATTGATAAGGACGGGGGAATTAACGTGAAATGCATACAGTGTCATTACGTCGATACGAAAGTAATCGAATCTCGCGATGCTACTGATGGTGAAGCGATTCGCCGCAGACGTTCATGCCCAGAGTGTGGTTTTCGATTCACTACATATGAGCGAGTAGAACGGCCACAACTTATTGTGGTAAAGAACGGTGGTGTACGTGAGCTTTTTAATCGCGATAAACTTTTAGCGGGATTATATCGAGCGTGCGAGAAGACGCCAATAACGAATATGCAACTAGAGCGCTTAGTAGCTGACATTGAGCATCAGCTATATGCTTGTGGTGAGTCCGAAGTTGGCTCGCACAAGATTGGCGAAATGGCCATGGAGCGCTTGGCACTAATGAACGAAGTGGCATATGTACGCTTTGCTAGTGTGTACCGACGATTCAAAGATATCGCCGGTTTCGAAAAAGAATTATCTGCGATTCGTGAGCGCAATCAAGATCCAGTGAAGGTAGAGTAGCAGTCGGCTCCCCAGGGTTTTTAAGAGGGAAGGCCTTGGGGAGCTGGCAGCACGGAGCGGTGCTCGCGAACTCTAACAAACAAATAAAACAATTTAATGGGGGGATTGTCCGGCACGAAAGTCGGGCAAGCCAACGTGAGGGTACTTATGGGACAAACAACCAGTCTTACGACGGTGGGTAGAGTTTTCACCCGCCCAAAAAGCAAGGCGTATGACCAGCTGCGCTGGATGAAGCAGGACTCATTGATCATGAATCCTGCCACTCAAAAGCCGGTCTTCGAACAGAGAGGCGTTGAGTTTCCAGAGGGTTGGTCACTTAACGCAATTAACATCGTGGCACAGAAGTACTTTAGTGGTACACCTGGTTCTGCTGGGCGCGAAAGCTCACTGAAACATCTGATCGACCGCGTTGTGGATACTATCGTGCGTCACGGACTACAAGAGAAATACTTTGAGACCGAGGCTGAGGCCGAGGACTACCGCGAAGAGCTCAAGTACGTTCTGGCCACGCAACGCGCAGCTTTTAACTCACCAGTGTGGTTTAACATTGGTGTTCCTGAACGCGCGCAGCAAGCAAGCGCCTGCTTTATTCTTAAAGTTGAGGACACAATGGAATCAATCCTGAACTGGTACCGCGAAGAAGGTATGATCTTCAAGGGCGGTTCGGGTGCTGGTTTAAATATTAGTGCTATTCGCTCGTCAGTTGAGCCACTTGGCAAGAGTGCAGGCCGCGCTTCCGGTCCTATTAGCTTTATGCGCGGTGCTGACTCAGTTGCTGGCGCTATCAAGAGCGGTGGTAAGACCCGTCGTGCTGCCAAAATGGTAGTATTGAACGCTGACCACCCAGATGTACAAATGTTCATTAATACCAAGAAGAACGAAGAAAACAAGATCCGTGCTCTTCGTGACGCTGGTTTTGACATGAGCCTTGATGGCTCGGACATTTCATCTGTCCAGTATCAGAACGCCAACAACTCAGTTCGTGTTACTGACGAATTCATGAAAGCTGTTGAGGCTGATGCTGACTGGGACTTGCGCTCAGTTACTACTGGCAAGCCAGTAAAAACAGTTAAGGCTCGTGAGCTGTTTCGTGAAATTTCCGACGCAGCGTGGGCGTGTGCTGATCCTGGTATGCAGTTCGACACGACCATTAACCACTGGCACACTACGCCAAACGCTGGTCGTATCAATGGTAGTAACCCATGCTCAGAGTACATGCACCTTGATAACTCTGCATGTAACCTGGCTTCAATTAACCTTTTGAAGTACCTTCGCGAAGATAACACCTTTGACATTGAACTCTTCAAGCACACCGTGGAACTGATCATCACTGCTCAGGAAATTCTGGTGGGCTACAGCGACTACCCAACAGAATCAATCACCAAGAACGCCAAAGCTTACCGTGAGTTGGGCATTGGCTACGCTAACCTGGGTGCCATGCTGATGGCCGAAGGCTTGCCATATGACTCAGCAGAAGGCCGCGCACAAGCCGCAGCCATTACTTCTCTGATGACTGGCCACGCCTACGCTGTTAGCGCTCGCATTGCTGGTCGTGTTGGTCCATTTGCTGGCTTCCACAAAGACCGCAAGGGAATGCTCAAAGTTCTGCGTCAGCACCGCGCTGAAGTAAGTAACATTGATGCTAGCTTGGTTTCCGAAGAACTTCTGAGCGCCGCTGCAACCGCATGGGACGACGCAGTTGAACTCGGAGAGCTAAATGGCGTTCGCAACTCTCAGGCAAGCGTTCTGGCGCCTACAGGCACCATTGGCTTGATGATGGACTGCGACACCACGGGTATCGAGCCTGACTTTAGCCTCGTAAAGCACAAGAACTTGGTAGGCGGTGGCTCAATGGCTATCGTAAACCAGACCGTGCCACGTGCGTTGAAGACCCTTGGCTATACTCAGCCGCAGATCAACGACATTGTTGACTACATTCACGATACTGGTTCAGCTGAAGGCGCGCCACACCTGCGTGACGAGCACAAAGAAGTGTTTGCTTGCGCCGTTGGCGACAACGCCATTCATTACTTGGGCCACGTAAAGATGATGTCTGCCGTGCAGCCATTTATCTCTGGTGCGATTAGTAAGACCGTAAACATGCCCGAAGAAGCAACTGTGGAAGATGTTGAACAACTTCACATGGACGCGTGGAAAATGGGCATCAAGGCAATTGCTATCTACCGTGACAACTGTAAAGTTGCGCAGCCACTTTCTGGCAAAAAGAAGGCAAAGGTAGAAGATACTCCAAAAGTTGTTGAGGAAAAGACATCAGTTGTAGAGACTGTATCTGTAGATTTGGCAACTCCTGCTGATAAAATCGTTGTAAAAGGTGCGGTTCGTCGACTATTGCCACGTCGTCGCAACGGTAAAACGTACAAGTTCCGTATCGCGGATCTGGCTGGCTTCTTTACTGTTAGTGAATACGAAGATGGTACACCTGGTGAGCTATTCGTTCGTGTCTCTAAGCAGGGCTCGACCTTGTCAGGCTTGATGGACTCGTTCGCTATCTCTGTAAGCCATGGCCTGCAGTATGGCGTGCCGCTAAAGAGCTACGTCAAGACACTTATGAGCAGCAGCTTTGCGCCAGCTGGTATCACTGATGATACTGATATTCGCACGGCTACATCGATTACGGATTACATTTTCCGTCGCTTAGCTCTCGATTACTTGTCGTTTGACGACCGTCTTGAACTGGGCCTCGCATCTTTTGACGAGATGCCCGACGATCAGCAGACAATGTTCCTGACAGATGATCAGTCTGCCATTGGCAAGCAGGTCCAGGAACAACATCCAGAGCCAGCAGCGGAAGCAATTTTCTTCTCTGGTTCTTCAGAAAAGGAAGTAAGTCTTCCTAAGTCTGCAGCTGATAGTGCAGCACCGCTGTGCTACAACTGTGGCAATCAGACGCAACGCGCAGGTAGCTGCTACGTTTGCTCAAGTTGTGGTTCAACCACTGGCTGTAGCTAGAGCTTACGCTACGAATGCCGACAACAGCCGCCTTTTAACAGGCGGCTGTTGTATTTATATAAGTCACTGTGCTATGATCACTGTGTGAAAGTGATAGTGCTTTATCGCCCCAATTCAGATCATGCGAGCGACGTTGAGTCGTTTGTGCGTGATTTTCAACGCCAGCATGATTCAGGGCGCAAGATTGAGCTTGTGAGCGTTAATACGCGCGATGGTGCTGCTACAGCCTCTTTATACGACATTATGGCCTTCCCAGCTATTCTTGCACTAGCTGACGACGGGTCTGTTGTTAACTCTTGGATTGGTACGCTGCCTCTGATGGATGAGGTGGCGGGCTATATGTATAGCTAGAAACGTATCTGGCGTCTTTACAGAAAGGTCCGTATCTGTTACTATTTATTGGTATATAATTTCTTGATAAAGAGAGTTACAACATATGAAAAAAGCAGTCATTGCAACCGGCGGTAAACAATACATTGTTACCGAAGGCGAAACCATCGAAGTTGAATTGCTTCACGCTACTGAAAAAAGCGTGACATTTGAGCCACTCATGGTTATCGACGGCGACAAGGTCTCAGTAGGTACCCCCGTAGTCGCTAAAGCCAAAGTAACAGCTGAAGTTACCGAGGACGAAGTTAAGGGCGAAAAAGTAACAGCTATTCGCTACAAGGCTAAGAAACGCGTACACAAAGTACACGGTCACCGTCAACGTCACACTATGCTCAAAATCACCAAGATTGCATAGTACACAAAAGTTGCCTGTGGAAAAATCAACGACCAAATAACTGGTCGTTGATTTTTTTACGTCTTTTATTATGGACCTAAAGCTCTTTGGAATAGAACGCTAACCAGTTAAAGTATTTTTACACAACAGTTTAGTTGCATAAATATAGTGAACAAAATGTTTAAACGAAAACTGAATTTTCTGCTTGCTGAGTATTGAGGCTATATGGTATTCGCGCGATAATAAGGTTAGTTCAAACAAAACAAAAAATGCAAAAAACAAAAAAACTACTGGCCACAGTTCTTGCCGTGCCCACCGGATTGGTTGGGGTATTGGTTGCGGCTGTCAGTATTTTGCACGTTCTTGTCGCACCTGCTATTGCTACTGCTGCTACAACGAGTACTGTTAACTTCCAGGCTCGCCTAATGCGAAGCTCTGGAGCTATCGTTCCCGACGGTACGTACAACGTAGAATTCAAGCTATACAACGCTCTAACTTCGAGCGGCTCCTCCCAAGGATCATGTACTGGTGACTCAGCATGTTTGTGGACTGAAACCCGTACCAGTGGTAACAAAATAACAGTTGTGAACGGGTATTTAACGGCTAATCTTGGAAGCGTGACTGCATTTCCGGGAACAATTAACTGGGACCAGCAACTGTATCTTTCGATGAACATCGGAGGTACAGGCACGAGTGCCACCTGGGACGGTGAAATGTCGCCCCGCCTACAGCTTACAGCCGTACCATACGCGTTTCGAGCTGGCCAGCTGGCAACTCAAAATGGCAGCTTTACGAGTACGGTAAGCTTTGTGCAACCCACGGCAAACCGTAGCATCCAGATACCTGATGAGTCAGGTACTATTTGTTTGCAGAACTCAGTAAACTGTGGCTTCGCCCTCTCATCTGGATCTGGCAACTACATCCAAAACGGTACCTCACTGCAAGCAGGAGCTAACTTTAATATATCCGGCACGGGTATCGCGGCTACAGCGTTGCAAACACCGCTGCTCGACACGTCCACTGCTGCAGCGCTTGATATTGGTACAACTAATGCCACTGCCATCAACCTAAAAAAATCAACAACAATTACTGGTGGGATTAGTCAGTCGGGTGGCACGATATCATTGGCAGGTAATGCTGCATCTTCGGTTAGTACCACCAGTGGCGCGTTGACCCTCCAGTCTGTTAACTCTTCAACCGCAATAGTTCTAACTGGTACTGTGGGTACGCCAAGTATTACGATGAATACTGGTTCATCTGGCACTATTTCAATTGGTACCACGAGCTTAACCTCCGTAACGGTGGGCAGCTCAGCAGCTACTGTAAACGTAGCCACATCAACGGCGGGGCATGTGGTTCATATCGCTGATGGTGGCACAGGTACTCAGACGGTCACGGTTGGTTCAACCACTGGCACTTCCTCGACTACAACTATTCAGGGTGGCACAGGTGCCGCCGCAATTGCCCTTACAACGGCGTCGAACGGTAAAGTCAGTCTTAGTGCCCAAGGTACTGGAGGCGTTAATGCTTCTATTGGTAGTACAGGTTTCAATATAACAACCACGACAAACAGTTCTACGGCACTTGCCGTACAGGATTCTAGTAGTGCTTATATCTTTAGCGTTAGTACGTCAGCCGGTATCGTGACGATGGGAGCAATTCAGGCCACCTATAGCGGTTTTGACGGCACACTTAACGCGCCGTTTGGAAATATAACCTTAGGCGGTACAAATACTACAACAATCCAAGGAAATTCCAGTAGTACATTCAAAGGAACGAGTGGTTCATTTACTACAACACTTGGCTTTGTGACGCCTACTGCAAACAATGCCATCAACTTGCCGAACGCTGCAGGTACCATCTGTTTACAGAGTTCAACCAGCTGTGGTTTTGCACCTACAAGCGGTTCAGCCAATTACATCCAGAATACAACTTCGGTTCAAAGCGCCAATATGTACGTGCAGGCTGCTTCAAGTGGCTCAGTTGGAGCTGTTATTCGTGCAAACGCTGCCGGCACTGGGGACATCCTAGATCTCAAGAACGGTGCTGGTACAAACATTGCAACCTTTGGCAGCTCTGGAGCAATACTCTTGCAGAACTCGACAGATTCAACGTCAGCTTTTGCGATCAATACGTCTACTGGTGGTACAAATGAAAATGTATTTCGTGTGGACACAACAAACGAGCGCGTTGCGGTTGGTGTGATATCTGATCCAATTGGCGCTAAGCTAAGTGTGGCCACAGGTAGTACAGTTGGCTTTAGAGTTTACCAAGGCGGGTCTTCTGATACGATCCAGGCTGGCAACGCAACCGCAGACTTCTTTAAGATAACAAGTACGGGCGCAATGCTCTTACAAAATACTACTAACTCAACGGCAGCATTCCAGATTCAAAATGCCAACGCCACAAGTAACCTGTTCTTTGCTGATACTACTAACACCCGTATTGCCATAGCCAAGGCGACGGCATCATACACGCTTGATGTGGGCGGCGACATTAACTCTACAACGCAGTTACGAGTGGCTGGCAATATTGTCTGTGACTCTACGGGTTGTACGGCAAAGAGCGGTTCAGGCTTTTATGTACATAACCAGACGACGGTACAGTCGGCCAACATGTATGTCCAAGCAGCAACAAGTGGTACGGTGGCGGCTGTATTGCAAGCGAACGCTTCTGGCTCTGGCGACATCTTGGACCTCAAGAACGGAGCCGGCACCAACGTGGCAACCTTTAGTAGCACTGGTGCAGTCACGCTCGCCAACTCAACAAACTCATCCTCTGCCTTCCAGGTTCAGAATGCCACGGGCGGTTCTCTTATTAATGTAAGTACGTCTACCAACCTGATATCGCTTAACAGTGGGGCAGGTGGTGGACTAAACCCATGGGCGTCAACGAGCAGTATGAGTACGGCCAGTTCTTTGGCTGGCACGGTTATTGTCAACGGTTATATCTATAATATTGGCGGCTACGCCAGCGCGTATTCGTCAGCCGTTAGATATGCACCAATAAAGCCAAACGGCACAATAGGTACATGGAGTACAACAACGGCACTGGGCGGTGCACTGGGCTACACAGCTACTGCTACGTCCAACGGTTTTATATATGTCGTTGGAGGCACTGACGGCACATCGAATCAGACCAGCATTTATATTGGTAAACAAAACCCAGATGGCACTGTAACCAGCTGGCAGACTAGCTCTGTTGCGTTGCCGGCTGCCACTAACGCAACAAGGGTTGTTGTAGCGAATGGATTCTTATACGTCTTGGGCGGAAACGTCAGTGGTGCCTCAACGGTGAACACATACTACACTCATATTAATGGCGATGGTTCACTGAACTCCTTTGTATCAGGCACGGCGCTTCCGGTAGCGCTCGCAAATGGTAGCGCCTTTGCTGCGAATGGCAATATCTATTACCTAGGTGGTATCAATGGTTCGGGCACCACTGTAGCTACTTCTTACTACGCTACACTTAGTTCTGATGGTAGTTTTGGAAGTTGGAACTCTACCACGGCGCTGCCATCTACTGCTGCTAATTTTGCAACAGTTCTACTAAATGGCAATGTCTATATGATGAAGAACAGTACGACGGTATCGTACGCACCTGTTAATAGTACGGGAACGATCGGTACCTGGGTTAACGATACTAATGCGCTGCCAGTTTCATACACAGGAGTGTCAGCGGCAACCTATAACGGATACATATATCTTATGGGCGGTTATAACGGTACCGTAGGCACGACTGGTGTGTATTATACATCAGGTGCGCGAACTCAAGTGGCGGGATCACTTGACCTTGTTGGTCTAACCGCCACCGGAAGTATGACCGGTGATTCCTCTCAGGAAGGCGGTAGTTTGGGCGGCACGTTAACGGCAGGAAATACAACAATTGTGGGTACCCTGCAGGTTCAAGGGCAGTCAACGTTTGCTCAAAACGTAGCGGTTAATGGAAGCAACCTTACTGTCGGTAATGACATTGACGACCCAAACACGGGAAGTACGCAAATAACGGTCCAGAGCAGAGGATACGCTGGGATTAACCTGTACGGAGATACTCAGAATACATCAGGTGAACCTGGCGGAGCATATATTGTGTACTCAACGGACGGCGTCTTGGGTACGGAAGCCGTAATGGGTCTGGTCCAATCAGCTAACATAGATCCATCAGGTACCGCTTACACGGGCGCCGTAAGCAACGATATGCTGATTGGTACACGCAGTGCGTTTGGATTACAGTTCGGTACAAACAGTACGGTACAGGCCGTGCTTACTAGCGGAGGAAACTTATGTATCGGGCTTACCAGCTGTACACATAAATTAGCTGTGAATGGACAGATTTACTCAACGAACGCTACGATTACTACTGGTACACCTGACGTTTCTGAAACTATCGCCGCCGCTAATGATGTCGGGGCAATGGATGTCGTTATGGCTGACCCCAACAATACTGAGCGAGTTGTTAAGACGACCACACCATATAATTCTGCCGCAGTAGGCGTAGTATCTGACGGAACTTCTGGTTTCCAGATTGATCACTTACATTATGGTGAGCCGGATGACCCAACCGACACCACGCATCGCGTGCCGCTTACACTTGCTGGTCGTGTCTATGTGAAAGTTAGTGATGAAAACGGCTCTATACGGCCCGGAGACTACCTTACAAGCTCTTCAAAGGCTGGGTATGCAATGCGCGCCACCAAAGCGGGCCCAACCATCGGTAAGGCTTTAGGATTCTTTGACGGTGATACTGGCAAGGTATTGGTACTGGTGAATGTAAGCTACTATGACCCAGTGACAGATATACAAGGATCAACCAGTAGTTTCACAACGCTTAACGTATCTGGCGATGCTGCTATAAACAATCTTACGGTGTCGCATGTTACGGTTAGTGGTGACGCAAGCGTAGCTGGCATCCTTACGGCTGGTAGCATAACTACTGGAACGATTACGATTAACGGTCATATTATTACTGGCGGTAATGCCCCAACCATACAGCTTCAGACTGCAGCAGGACAGAATGCTACGATATCCGTGCAGGGTAATGATGCCTCTGGTGTGATCTCGGTTGTAACGGGCGCGAATGCAACTGCCGATGACTTGGCTAAGCTGACGTTCGCTACACCGTATACTGCAGCTCCTCGAATAGTGCTCACGCCAGTTGGTAAGGTGAGCGCACAGGCCATAGGCTACGTTGACCAAGTTGATACTAACGGCTTTATGCTGGGCATCACGACCGTGCAAGACAACCAAACTTATGTATTCAGCTATCAGGTAATGCAATAGTAATTTTTTGATCTGTTAGGCAGAAGAAAATGTAGTTACAAAAACAACTTAGTCTAGCGAACGAACGTTTAAGCCCACTTTCATTTATGTGGAAAACTACGAGCGCATTTTGTTCGTAGTTGTAAAATAGTCTATGACATTTTAGGCAAGCAGTGAACTATATATAAGAAGAAAAACCGCGTAGCTGGGTTGTAATATATGTGTTGATGTTTTTTATACTTCAAAAAATATGTAGTATACGGTGTGCTAATTGGTAATTTAATTTACCAAAATGTCGACTCTTTTCCTTGTTTGGCAGGAGGTAGGTAACTGATAATAGTATTGTACGGTTTAACATCAAAACACGTAAACTCAACACACAAATTCATGACCAAAACAGATGCAAGTCGAGTACATTTTTTGTACGCTATCCGATGGGTAGGGGTGCTATTGAGTGTGCTATGGCTGGCATTTGCGAGTTTTTCGACGCATCGAGCTAGCGCTGCAACGAGTCAGACTATCAATTTCCAGGCTCGCTTGATGCAGAGCTCTGGGGCTATCGTTCCTGACGGAACTTACAACGTAGAATTTAAACTGTATAACACGTTGACCTCTAGCGGGTCGTCAGCTGGCTCCTGTACAGGAGACGCAAGCTGTCTTTGGTTTGAAAGATATTCAGGCGCCAACAAAATTTCTGTCGCAAATGGTTATTTGACAGCGGAACTAGGTTCTCAGTCAGCTTTGCCAGCAATTGACTGGAGCCAAAACCTTTACCTGACAATGAACATCGGGGGTACTGGTACAAGCCCCGCCTGGGACGGCGAAATGTCACCGCGTCTGCACTTGACTGCAGTGCCGCATGCTTTTGTAGCGGACAAGCTGAGCAATACAAACGGTAGTAACACGACTACACTGGGATTTGTACAGCCCACTGCAAGTCGCAGTATTTTACTTCCTGACGAGGGCGGCACATTGTGTATCCAGAACTCAGTAAACTGTGGTTTTGCGCTCTCATCTGGATCTGGCAACTACATCCAAAACGGAACTTCGTTGCAGGCAGGGGCTAACTTCAATATTTCAGGCACAGGAACAGCAGCAGTGTTGCAAGCACCTTTGCTTGATGCAGCGAGCTCAGGAGCTTTAGATATTGGTACCACAAACGCTACGGTAATTAATCTTAAAAAATCTACGGTCATTACTGGTGGAATCAGTCAGTCAGGTGGTGCGATATCGTTGGCAGCAACTGGCACAGCATCGATCAGCGCTACAGGCGCACTGTCCCTAAGTGGATCAACGGCTGCACTATCAAGCAGTGGAACAACGACAGTTTCGGCTGCCAGTGGCAGTACTCTAACACTGTCTACAAGTGGTACGGGCCAAGTACAGATTGCTTCGGGGACGGGCGGTATCGCCTTGAAGGCTAATGGCGGCAACACGGTACTGAATGTTGACACATCAGCAAGTCGAGTAACTGCTGGTGTTAACTCGTTTGGTACAACTTCAGCAACCTCTACAGGGCAGTTGTACGTGTCGGGAGCCAACAATGCGGCAATTGCCGGGACGGTTTCAATGGGCAACACAACATATCGCCTTGCCGCTCAAGGTCGCTATGCATACGTTCAGATCTTTAACGCATTGAAAGTTGTAGACACTGCTGTTCCAACTAGTCCAGTGGTAGTCGGAACAGCAACCACTACTAACGGCGTTAGCGCTTTAGCAGTGGGAGCAGGATATGTTTACTCATTGTCAAACGGCGGCAATACTTTGCAGGCAGTAGACGTATCAAACCCAAGCTCACCAACGGTTACTTCAACGGCTGCGGTAACAAGTCCATATGCTGGCGTGGTAAGCGGCCGGTATCTATATGTAATCACACAAGATGCTACGGCAAACTTCCGTGTATACGATTTGTCTAACCCTGGCACGCCACGCTTAGTGACGACACTTACCGCAACGGGAACGCCATATGGCATTGCTGTTCAGGGCAAGTACGCATATTTAGCCTCATCGGGTACATTCCAATCAATCAACATTGCTAACCCGGCCGCACCAGTAAGCGCTGGTACGTTAGCAGTGAACTCGGCTATTTCGGTAGCGGTTCAGGGCAAGTACGCATATTTGGTGAACAACAGCGCTGCAAAGCTACAAGTAGTAAACATTGCCAATCCAGCATCGATGACTAGCGTAAGCAACACTATTGCAACGCCAACAGATGCTCAAGAAATTGTGGTACAGGACAGAATCGCCTATGTAACTAGCGGCAGCGGGACTTCTCTCCGCTGGTTTGATATTTCTACGCCGAGTGCACCGGTTATACTCGGAACGTACAATGCGGGTAGTGCGCTTCGCGGTCTTTCGGTACAAGGACGTTACGCCTACATCGCAGATAATGGTGCCGGTGCAATGGATGTTATTGATTTAGGTGGCGCCTATTTGCAGCAAACAGAGGTTGGCGGATTGCAGGCTACAAACCTGACTGTTGATGCCAACGCTATATTGGGTGGTGATGTTGCCGTGGGCGGCTCACTACAGGTTGCGCAGTCCATGCAGGTAAATGGCAACTTCAGCGCCTCGGGCAGCTCAGTATTCCAAAGCAGTACTAATTCGACGACGGCATTTGCAATTCAAAATTCCAGCGGCACATCGTTATTTAACGTCGACACAACTTCGAATGGACTTATTACGATGGGCACTGCTTTGCGCTTAAACGTAACTTCCACAAACGCTGATACATTTACGACACCTGTAGGAAGCTCGGTTAAGACCGCTATAAACATTCCGCTCTACAATCCTGGTGCAGCAGGGCAGGTGCTTGCGTTTGGATTGCCAAGCACAGCAGACTCAACAGCGCGAGCAATTACGGTATTTGATGCACGCACCAGCGGCACTATCCAGCCTGCTATTGCGGTGCTCAGTCCAAACGAAAACGACATATTTGGTCTTTCCTGGAACGGATTAAATACCACAGCATCTTTGGAGACATCCAGCGCTGCGATTGCGCTACGACCAGGTGGTACCAACGTCAAGCTTTGGGCAGGTACCACGGGTGTTGCTATTGGTAACAATGTCTCGTCGGCCGCCTATCCTTTAGACGTTACGGGCGATATCAATACTTCTACACAGTACCGCATTGGTAGCACAGTTATTTGTACGTCTACTGGTTGTACTCCAGCTGCTGGTTCAGCCAACTACATCCAAAACACTGCAACAGTTCAATCTGCCAACATGTATGTCCAAGCAGCAACAAGTGGTTCCGTGGCAGGTGTCTTACGTGCAAACGCTGCCGGTGCTGGTGACATCCTAGATCTCAAGAACGGTGCTGGTACAAACATTGCAACCTTTGGTAGCACCGGAGCCGTACTACTACAGAACTCGACAGATTCAACAAATGCCTTCGTCATTAACACCTCTGCTACCGGTACAAACCAGAACGTGTTCCGCGTAGACACAGTTAGCGAGCGCGTGGCTATCGGTGTTGTTAGCGGCACGCCATCAGCAAAACTTAATATTGCAACGGGTTCAACGGTGGGCCTACGCGTATTCGACAATGGTGCTTTCAATTCGCTGGAGCTTGCTAACGCCACAGCAAATACTATGACGGTTGATCAATACGGCGACGTCGTGCACAAGACAACCACCAATAATACCTCTGCGTTCCAGGTCCAGAACGCTACTGCCGGCGTAGCCTTCAACGTTGACACGACTAACTCGCGTGTAGGAATTGGCGGCATTATCACGCCAGCCTTGTCATTGGATGTTCAGGGCGGAATCCAACAGACAGGTCTTACGACGAGCAATACTACTGGGGCCGATGCAAACAAATGGACGCTTATGGGTACTTGTACGATCACCGCACAATTCCGACAGTGTGTCTCAGGCCTCAATATTCTTGGCGGTTTTGATGGTAACGGCGGCGACAACACGCAAGCTACGGTAACACTGCGCGTAAAACAGCAGAATGCTATGGGCGGCGTGCCGTATGTAAACGTATCAATGAATGACACGGCCGAGATTATTACCAAGAATGATCTTGTTGCGGTAACGACTCAGAACGACGCTACGGCTACGGTTGTTCAACTGTATGGCCGCATCACGAACACCTTTGAGCAATGGTACTTTACACCGATGTTAAACTCCGACCAGAGCCCAAGTAAGTGGGTTTGGTCGCAATCTGCTGGCTTCTTGGCAGCACTGCCGGCTGGTACACAGAACGCTGCAGTCTACGGTGATACCAACGCAAACACGCTAACTGTTCAGCCTTCTGCCAACTCTACATCTGCGTTCAAAGTTCAGAATGCAGCTGGTACCAACACGGCCTTTAGTGTAGACTCGGGTAATCTTCGCATCGCAGTTGGTGGCACCTTTAACCCACAAGAGACCGCTGACATTGTGGGCAACTTGCAGGTTCGTGATGCTACAACTGCAACAAAAGGCTATCGTCTGCGCACCAGTGGTGGTGGGCTGGACTTTGAGGCCGCAGGAGCCAACCTTGTACTATCTGTATGGAGTGGCGCCGGCTACACTGGCACACAATATAATCAGATTACCTTTAAGAATGACGGATCAAGTATGGACTTTGCGCGAGGCTTCAACGTCTCAAGTGGTACCGCAAAGGTTGGTCTGGGCGGCAACACCAACCCGCAATATGCACTGGATGTTACAGGTGACATAAATGCGTCGGTCAGCTTACGAGTTGCTGGTACATCTGTTTGTGACACAACAGGCTCAACGGGTTGTCTTGCCAAGAGCGGCTCGGGTTATTACATCCATAACCAAACCACCCAGCAGACGGCAAACCTAAATGTGATTAGTGCCGCAACAAGCAGTATTACTGCGCTATTCCAGGGTGCGAGCGGTCAGACAGCTAATATTATGCAGATTAACGACGGCAGCAGTAACGCTTTATTGACGGTTGGTACGGGTACCGTAACTATCGGTAACGGGGGTAATACGGTGACATTTGGTAGCGGATTTGAGCCAACTCTGGCAGGTAATGCTCGCCACCAAAAGAGTATTGTGCTGACACCTGAATATGCGGGCGCAGTGCTGGACGCAACAAATGACGCAACGTGTTCATCTGCTAACAGTGGCACTATGACGAGCGCCCTCGACCTAACCAACCGCTTTAACTACTACAAGTGGATCAGTACATCAGGTAGCGCCCAGTGTTATGACGTGGTTGTACAGATGCAAGTGCCGAGCGACTGGGCTGCCTGGAACGGCGTGCCAACAGTGAGCACGTACACGTCTAATACTACAAACGGCACTCTGAACCTCGAAGTACGCGACACGGCGGGCACGGTGGAAACTAACAACAACTTTGCAACTATAACGCCATCAACTACCACAACCTGGCAGACTAAGAACGGCGGAACGTTGGCGGGCACCTATACTGCCGGCTCGGTCATGACGCTGCGAATTAGAATGTCTAGCCTCAGTAGTGCCGAGACGCGCCTGGGCAATATCACGCTGAATTACTACAGTAAATACTAGAATAACCGTGCCAGTAAACTATGCTGCTTATGCTAAAATAAAAGTAGTTTAATTACGTGTGATCATGAGACAAACACCCAAGCATACTGGCATAAAGCTACGTCGCACAATATCTCGCCTGCAGCAAACGAGCGCAGTTCGTAGCGTGTCCACATGGACTGGTCGCAGACTCTTCTGGGCTCAAAGGCATCGTATTGCAACAGGGGTCACGGCAGCACTTTTAATCATGGCTAGCATTATCCTGCCAGTTGCGCAAAACGTCATTGCCGCTAATCGGTACTACATTAGCCATGACAAACAGTACTTACTGGATGGGGTAAATAAGAAACTGGAAGACAAGCTAGATTACGATGCAGAGAAGCAGGTTTTTCACTTTAATCAGTCTGGAAATACCCAGGCTGACGGCAAGAACCCTTTGCAGCAGATGCAAAAAACTGCGGTAGGTGGCTCGGGCGCCAAACTATATTCGGTTGATATCCCACGCGACCTTAGCAAAGGCATTACATACTATGACAATCAGCAGGATCTACAGTTTACTATGACGCCTGAATTTGGTTCGTATAGTGGTGAAAAGCAAGAAGGTCGCCTGGTTTATCCGCTTAAGGACGTGTCGGGGCAAGCTGTTTATACTATTAAGAATAACGGTCTGAAAGAGGACATCTTACTGGACAAGGCGCCTAAAGACGGCCACCTTTCGATGCGATTTAAGCTTAACTTACCCAAAACACTTGAGGCTAGAGTTGACCCCGAAACCCATGAAGTGGGCATCTACTCGGCTGATCCCACGCTGTTCGGGAATATCTCGTATGGTTCTGACGCAGATCGACAAAGTGTTATGCGGGCGCGTGAAAATTCTCCTAAAAATTTTCGGGTGTTTGTGATTCCGGCGCCAGTTATCAAGGAAACCAATAAGGATAGCGGGCAAATAGGCGCCGCATATAGCATTGAAGGAGACACGTTGTCACTGGATGTTTCTAACTTACAGGATGGCAATTACCCCTTAACGATTGACCCCAGCGTCGTGATCACCAGTGCGTCAGACTTTACCAACGGCAACAACGAGAGCAACATTGATATTTCACCTGACCAAATTAACCGTGGTGGGCTAACGGGTGGTACTATAACACCTTGGACAACCACGGGCAGCGGTTTTACCACAGCGCGCTACTTTCAGGGGCAGGCGGTGTATAACGGCTACGTATATATAGGAGGTGGCTTGGGCGCATCCGCATTAAGCGATATTCAATACGCCAAAATCAACAGCGATGGCACACTTGGCACCTGGACGGCAACCACGTCAATTCCTGGTGCGAATGCTGCCCGATATGGCGCCGGCATGGTGGCATATAACGGTAAAATGTACATTATGGGTGGCTACACCGGCTCAACATACCTAAGCGACGTACTCTATACAACGATCAACAGCGATGGCACACTTGGCACTACATGGACGACGTCATCAGTTGTGTTGCCATCCACTCGGTATGCTTTTGGCCTTGTAGCCTATAATAACCGCTTCTATATAGCTGGCGGCTACAACGGCGCTCTTAAAAATGATTCATATTACGCAACCATTAACGCCGATGGTTCAATCTCTAGTTGGACGGCCGGTGCCAGTTTTACAAATGCTCGTTTGGGTCTTAGCATGGTCCAATACAATGGCTATCTGTATGTTGCTGGAGGTTTTAACAATACCACCACGTACTACAATGATGTGCAGTACGCCAAAATCAACAGCGACGGCACCTACAGCACCTGGGCAACAACCACCTCGTTCGCAACAGCGCGTTACTCAATGGGATTTGTAGCACTTAATGGGTTTATGTATCTAGCCGGAGGTAATGCCAGCGCGGGCCTACAAAGTGATACACAATACGCCAAAATTAACGCCAATGGCACCCTCGGACCGTGGACGGCAATTGCCTCGCTGTCAGGTACGAACGCCACACGGTACGGTAACACCATGTTTGGTTACAATAACTTCCTATATAGTCTTGGCGGAAACCACTCTACACCGTTGTTGAGCGAGGTGCAGTACGCTCCGATAGATACACCGGGATCAACAGGACAGTGGGCTACGTCATCCCCAACCATAACTGCGCTGCCGGCGGCCCGATTGTATGCTGCGGTTGTCGCCTACAACGGTTTTGTCTATGTGATGGGAGGTCAAAGTGGGTCGGGTACTGGTACTGCTGTTGCTACAATTTACCGCGCCGCTATTGCCAGCGATGGTGGTATTGGCTCGTGGACTACCAACACGACCCCGCTTCCTGTAAGTCGCACAGGTTTAGCAGCAGTGGCCTATAACAACAAAATGTATATCATGGGCGGATCTGACGGTGCAGCATCACCGACGTATTTCAACACAACCTATTACGCCGACATTGCCTTTGGCGACGGCAGCATAGGGGCGTGGACTGCTAGTACCAACTTTGGTAGCGGCAACACACGCGCTTTTCTTGGCGCTGTAGCATATGGCACATATAGCACTGCTGGATCCAGCGGCTACCTCTATGCTATAGGCGGCAGCAACGGCTCAGCCGCAGCAAACCATTACTCGACTGTTTATAAATCTACGTTAAGCCAGTCGGGTATACCAGGCGCATGGGCTACGACCGTCGCTATTAGTGGCGCGAATGCTGCACGCGACGCCTTTGGCGTAACAATATATGGCGACAAAATATATATCGCCGGTGGTAATACTGGAAGTGCCCAGCTGAATGACCTTAAATATGCCACAATCACTTCTTCTACCGGGGCAATATCTGCATGGACGACATCGGCCAACGCTTTTACATCTGTAAGAGACAAGCTATCACTCGCAGCTTCAAACGGCTACTTATATATCATGGGCGGTATTAACAGTGCTACCTACAAGAACGATATTCAGTACGCGCGCATTACAAGTAGTGGTGATATTGGTACCTGGTCAACGCAAAGGTATAGCTTTACGACAGCACGCGCCGGGCTGGTGGGGTTTAGCTACAATGGCTTCTTGTACATCGGAGCTGGCTACGCCGGCGGAACACCATTTACGGATATGCAAGCGGCACCTATTAATAACGGTGGCGCTGGCGGTGTAGGATCGTGGTCCACGGTATCAGCGGCTTTATCGGCCAACAGATATAACCATGGCACGGTGGCATACAACGGGTTTATATATGTTATCGGTGGTTGGAACGGCAGCTCAGCAAACTACTACACAACAAGCGCGCAAGGCGCCGTAAGCTATGCGCAAGTTGGCGCCACTGGCACATTGAGCGCATGGACATCTGCGCCTGTTGCGTCGAACCTTACATCCGAACGCGAGGACTTTGGCATCGCAGCATACAACGGATACCTGTACATTGCTGGCGGTGACGGGAACACAAGTGACCTAAGGACGGTTCAGTCTATCCCTATTAACTCCGACGGATCCATAACAAGCGGTTGGACAAACGTGGCCGCAGGTTTACTGCCTGACACCGATGGCTATCAAGGCTGTCGAGCCACCATTTATAATGGCTATCTGTATGTTGCGGGCGGGGCATCAACAACCTATAAAAACAAAGTTTACTATACTGCACTGAACGCCAATGGTACGACTGGCGGATCGTGGAGCTCGTCCACCTTTAACGAAGGTCGTTATCAACTTGGCATCGCAGCATACAACGGATATTTCTATGTTATGGGCGGTACCGACGACACTACTTTAATGGCTGATGTGCAATATGCGCCCATCAATGCTAACGGGTCACTGGGCACATTCAAATACACGGCGTCGCTGAATAACCCTCGTAAAGACTTTGGTGTTACTGTCCAGAATGGATATATGTACGTGGTTGGTGGTTACGATAGTATGCGCGGTAACACGCTTATTGATGTGCAGGTAAGTGCCATCAACTCCGACGGATCCCTGGCTGATTGGACCTCAACGACGCCGTTTGGCACGCTGGCCAGCTTCAACTCACTGGGTAGATATGGGGCGGGAGCTGTCATTGCTAACGGCTATATGTTTGTCACTGCTGGAGCTAACGACACTACTAACTTTGGAAGCACGCTAGTGGCACCGGTGAACACCATGTCGCGTGCCAGTACGTACTCACAGTTGATCGACCTGGGGGCGGCAGTGGCATTGCCAACGAGTGTTACATATAATGGCACAGCCACAATAACAGGTTCCACCACGGTGTCGTATCAATTAGCTGGGTCTAGCGGTACCTTTGGCACGCTGACCACGGCGGGCTCCATAACGCCTCCCAGTTGTACACTGTCTACCACGAATACTCGGTATATCTGGATAAAAGTTACTATGGACGACTCGCTGGCTGCGGCATTCGCCGAGGCAACCACAAATAATGCCGCGAATGTGACGGATATCACGTTTAACTATAATTACGGAAGAGCGCCAACAAACTTACGTATGCACGGAGGCAAGTACTTTGCCGGCAACACCCAAACGCCGCTCGATACGTGTGGACTATAACATAGCATTTAACCTCTAGCGATACGCGGTAGTCGATGGTATACTGCTCTTGAAGAGGGAACTATGAAACAAACAGTAATCGCAATTACGAACCAGAAGGGTGGGGTCGGTAAAACGACAACTGCTGTCAACTTGGCGGCGCAACTGGCATCAGATAACCAGCCAGTACTTTTGGTTGACCTGGATCCGCAAGGCAATGCTACGAGCGGTTTGGGTTTGAACAAAGACGTGTCCCCAACAACGTATGAACTGTTGCTTGGCAAGGCTACCATTGACCAGGTAATCTTAACGACCCATCGCGAAGGACTGTATATTTTACCTGCGAACAATAACTTGGCTGCGGCTGAAGTTGAATTGGCGGATGTCGCACAACGTGAGATTTGTCTGCAAAAAGCGCTGCAAAGCACTCAGTTCTCATATATTATTATTGACTGCCCACCGGCTCTAGGTCTGCTAACTATCAATGCGTTAACCGCTGCGGACTTGTTGCTTATTCCCGTACAGGCTGAATATTATGCACTTGAAGGGTTGGGCCAACTGCTTGCAACCATGCAGCGCGTTAAGCAGACTATTAATCCTGGCCTAGAACTTTTGGGTGTGGCATTGACTATGTACGATCGACGTACAAGTTTGTCTGAACAAGTTTTGGATGAACTCAAAAATCACTTTGGCGACAAAATTTTTAAGACAACCATACCTCGTAACGTGCGATTGGCCGAGGCACCAAGTTTTGGCAAAACAATCCATGAGCACGATCGTTGGTCGAAAGGCGCGCGGGCGTACAAGCAACTAGCCAAGGAGGTAGCAAAACGTGTCGGTGAATAAAAAATCTGGATTGGGTAGGGGTTTTGACACGCTTATTCCGCAGGACTTTGACAAAAGTCTGCTATTAGATGAGCACGATCGAATTCAACACATTGCCGTTGAAGATCTGCACCCAAATCCAGAGCAGCCTCGTCAGCATTTTGACGAGACAGCCCTGGCACAATTGGCTTCGTCTTTAAAGCAGTACGGTGTGATCCAGCCGTTGGTTGCGTCGCCGCTAGGCAAGGGTGAGGGCTATTCGATTGTTGCCGGTGAGCGCCGATGGCGCGCCGCACATATTGCTGGGCTCAAAAAAGTGCCAGTGGTGGTGCGAACCAGTAAAGAACTTGAGCGTCTAGAGATCGCCATTGTTGAGAATGTTCAGCGCGTCAACTTATCTCCGCTAGAACAGGCGGTATCTATTGAGCGCCTGCATCAGCAGTTCTCGCTAACATACGAAGCAATCGCCGAGCGTTTGGGCAAAGCGCCCTCCACCGTAAATAATATTGTTCGATTATTACAGTTGCCTGAGGAAGCTCGCACAGCACTGCATGAACGCAAGATTACTGAGGGTCATGCTCGGGCCATTTTGGCGCTTAAAGACAACGTCGAAAAACAGCTGGAATTACTAAAGCAAATTTTGCAAAATGACTGGTCAGTGCGTCAGGCAGAACGTTTTGTTACCTCTGTAAAAGAAGGTTTTAAAGACGCGCCTGCTACCAAAAAACGCATGAGCACCGAAACGCCAGCAACGCAAAAGCTGAGCCAAAATATTGGTACACCGGTGCATATTCGTCGCACAGCTAAAGGTGGCAAGCTAGAGATTTCCTTCAAGTCAGATGACGAACTCGACAGAATCATGTCACAACTAGGCGCCTAAAAAGCGCCTTTTTATTTGTGGTAAAAATATTAGAATCGTTTAGCGTTGTTGAGCGGCAAAATACGCATTACCAATTTGCCAACAACTTGATCGGTGCTGATTGGTCCAAATACGCGTGAGTCGAGTGAGTCAGGGCGGTTGTCGCCGCAAACAAATAATTGGTTAGCGTTGATCGTAATGTCGATGTCGCCAGAGGTGTTGCCAATGACTTTACCGTATTCTAAAGCCTTGTCTGGCCGGAAACCGTTCGGGTGCTCATTGTTGTAGACAGTTAAGGCACCATCTTTGACGACAATTCGGTCGCCAGGAAGTCCAACCACACGTTTAATCAGTTGTTTACTGCCAGATCCCACGCCTTCAAGGTTTTCTTCAGACTCATTAAATATGATAACGTCACCTCTATTGGGAATGTAGGCATGGTGCGTAACCTTTGACCATGTGCGTGCGAGTTTCCATACTACGAGGCGATCGTTGTTTTGTAGCGTTGTTTCCATGCTAGGGCCGTCAACCTGGTAGGACTGGAACACAAATACTGTCAATAGAATGGCGATTACGGGCGCTAATAATAGAATGGAGACGGTAGAAATAATCGAACGCACGCTGTCTTTCGACTCTTTATTTGGAGCCGGTGCAACATAGGTAGGCGCTGATTTTTGATCATCTTGCATCAGGCTTAAACTATAGCGCATTTTTTGTTTTTATGCACCTTTTTCAGCGTTTACGAACATACAACTTATGGTTATACTACTAACTAAGATTATGAGTGATACAAAAGACCCCGCTAACGGTGGGCAGCAAAAAGCAATTGACGGGGTACTATTTGGGGACGTACGTCGCCGACCTCGTAATGCGTTACCACGCCGTCGATTTATTGATTCGCGGGCCTCGCAAAAATCTACTACCAGTGCGCAAAATGCGGCAGAGCAGCCAGCACCAATGCTACCAAAGCCAACTGCCTCTGACGAATTTCCTGACTTAAGCCTGGACTTGCCGGAATCTCCTCTGAGCAAACGTGATGCTCGTAAACAAAAGAAAGCTCAGAAAAAGAAAGATAAAGCAGGCAAGCCACGATTCTGGCGTCATCCTATTAAGGCCATTAAATCGTGGAGCTGGAAGAAGCGTATTTTGTGGTTGTTTGTATTGCTGGTCTTTTTGGCTGGCGGTACGCTCGGTTATTTGTTTGTCAAAGCGTACCTAAACAGTAAAAAAGTCTTTAAGGGTGGTGGTCACGCTGTTGCCTTGCAGGAGACAGTTGATCTTGACATGCTCAAGGGCGAGGGCGATGGTCGCATTAACGTACTGTTGCTGGGCATTGGCGGTGGTGACCACGAGGCGCCGGACCTAACCGACACCATTATCGTGGCTAGCATTGACCCCGTGAATCATAAGGCTGATCTGTTGAGTGTGCCACGCGATCTATGGGTTAAGGTGCCAAATCATGGCAGCATGAAGATCAACGCTGCGTACGAAATGGGCAAGTACGACTACCTAGGTAAGCAAGACTCCAGCAATAATAACCAACAGGCAATTGAAGCCGGCTTTAAGAGTACCGATAACATTGTCGAGAACGTGCTGGGTATTCCAATTCACTACAATATGCTGGTGAATTTCGCTGCCTTCAAGCAGGCCGTAGATACCGTGGGCGGCATTACTATTACTGTGCCAGAGACACTTGCTGATCCTACGTTTGCTCGAGAGAATGGCGGAAGTTCGGTTATCGCCCGAGCTGGTACGCAAACTTTTGACGGTAAAACGGCACTTATGTATGTGCGATCGCGCCACACAAGCTCAGACTTTGCCCGAGCACAGCGCCAACGTGCGGTGATTGTCGCGCTCGAGCAAAAAATGTTTACGTTGGGAACACTTAGCAGTCCGTCCAAGATTTCTAGCCTGCTGGATACGTTTGGTAGCAATGTGGTGACCGACCTCAGCCTGAGTAATGTTAGTCGCCTTATGACAATTATGAAAAAAATTCCTGAAGCGAGCATCGTTTCGGTGGGTCTCACAGATACCGGCAGTAACTTCCTGACTACGAACATGCTTAGCGGTCAATCGGTGGTTGTGCCAATCGCTGGTACGTATGACTACACGGCAATTCAAAACTTTGTGCGCAACAAGCTACGCGATGGATATCTAGCCAAAGAAGATGCCAAAGTGTTGGTGCTGAACGGCACATCGCAAGTTGGTCTGGCTGACTCAGTAGCAAACACGCTGAAATCATATGGCTATACTGTTATCGGCACGGGTGATGCGCCAACCCAAACGTACACCAAAACCACTATCGTTGATTTGACCAAGGGCAAAGACAAGTACACATTGAACTACCTCAAGAAACGTTATGATGGCGCCAAGACCACCACAACGCTGCCAGATAAAACAATTCAGACACAAAATGCCAATTTTGTGATAATCTTAGGTGAGGATGAGACCACTAATAGCTAAAATCAAGCCAGCCAATGGTTTCTCGCGAGTTTTACAGGTAAGCCTGAACGCGCTTCTGCCTCTTGCTGTGTTTATTCTGGTAAGAATTGATTTCGTTCAGCTCGCTTTAATTATTATTTTGTTAAGTAAGTGGCGTATGTTGGCGGTACGTGTACGCTTCTGGCCAGCCAATATTCGCGCTAACGCTGTGGATATTATGGTCAGTGTGTCGCTTCTGCTATTCATGGTCAACAGTCGCAGCCAGATTGTGCAGCTGCTGTGGGCGGTGGCATACGGCGTATGGCTGATTGCTCTAAAGCCAGCGTCTTCAACACTCATGGTTTCGGTGCAAGCCCTAATTGGCATGGTATGTGGTCTGATGGCGCTGTCTGTCGGATGGGATGCTGCGCCATTCTACGGCTTGGTTGCTGCAACAGGCCTCATCTGTTATCTGGCAGCTCACCACTTCTTTGACAGCTTCGACGAACCATATGCTCGACTCTTGTCGTACCTATGGGGATATTTTGGTGCGGCGCTCGTGTGGGTGCTTGGCCACTGGTTGTTGTACTACAGCATTGTGTCGCAGCCAACGCTGTTGCTCGTGTCTTTGGGTTTTGGCCTGAGCGCGTTGTACTACATGGACCACCTCGATAAGTTGTCAACGAATATTCGACGCCAAATCGTGTTTGTTATGTTTGCCGTCGTCATTATTGTAGTGGCGTTCTCTGACTGGGGAAACAAAATCATTTAATTCTGCACATTTAGAGGAGGGGTATGGAAACTTCGGGAAAGCCTGAAAAAGAAAATAATGGGGCAGAAGCACAGGACACAAAAGATGTGCCTGATGTTGAGCCAATGACGTTTACGCCAGGCGAACCAATGCGCCACGCTACAGCAGAGCCCGAGTCTGAGTCTGATGCTGATTCAGACTCTGCACCAGAGGAATCTCAGCAAAAAGGCGCAGGTACGGCGATGCATCACCATCTTCCAGGGCATCGTGTCCGTATCTTGGCCTTTGTATTTTTGTTTATGCTTAGTATTTCGTCGGGCTTCTTAGGCGGCTGGCTTTTTAACAACAGTAAAGATGACACCGACTCAGCGCAGACACAGAAAGTGGTGCTGAAGTCACAAAGCCAACTCATTAGTAGTATCGCTAAAAATGTTGGCCAGAGTGTGGTTTCGGTAGAGGTAACATCTACGGCTAGCTCTTCGTCGTCGTACTTTGGATTCGGTGGCTCAACGGGCACCGAAGAAAGCGCCGGTACTGGCATTATTTTGACCAAGAGCGGCTTGATTATTACCAATCGCCACGTGGTTCCAGCTGGGACGCAAAGCGTAAAGGTGATCCTGTCCGACGGCACCACTTACGACAATGTAAAAGTTGTAGGCCGCACGAGCACCAGTGACAGCTTGGACATCGCATTCTTACAGATTACCGACACCAAGGGCAAGACATTGTCCCCGGCTTCTATTGGCGACTCCAGCAAAGTTAGCGTGGGTGATTCAGTAGTGGCAATCGGTAATGCACTGGGTCAGTTCCAGAACACGGTAACCTCAGGTATTGTCTCGGGCTATGGCCGAAGTGTTGAGGCAAGCTCAGGTAGCAACAGTTCAGACAGTGAAAGCCTCGATGACTTATTCCAGACAGACGCTGCAATCAACGAAGGTAATTCTGGCGGCCCGCTCGTTAACCTCGAAGGCGAAGTAATTGGCATTAACACCGCAGTGGCAAGCTCGGCGCAGAATATTGGCTTCGCTATTCCGATTAATGACGTAACTGGTTTAATCAAAAGCGTTGAAGAAACAGGTGAGCTGAAGCGTCCATACCTTGGTGTGGTGTACGTTTCATTAACAGATGACATTGCCAAACAATACAGCCTTAGCGCAAACCGTGGAGCCTATATTCCACCAGCTAACGTATTGGGCGAAGAAACAGTTGTTGCGGGCGGTCCCGCCGCAAAAGCTGGCGTAAAAGAGGGCGACATCATTACGAAAGTTGACGGCACGACCATTGACGAAAACACGAGCCTAACCAGCTTACTAGGTAAGCACTCGGTTGGCGATAGCGTAAAGCTAACAGTTAACCGCAGCGGTAAAACAATCACTATTGATGTAAAGCTAGGAACTGCTCCAACAAACTAATCGCGAGCAAATAGCTGTATTAGGCCGCGTTTGTGGTCTTGTACAAAGCCTGCATGACGAGCCAGCTGAGCCAAAGCATGATGCTGCTCGAGCAAAGCCTCAGTTAAAACAAACTGGGGCTTTTGCGTTGCTGACGAAATCTGTTGCCAGAATACTTTGTAGTGATCCAGGCCGTCCACGCCAGAGAATAATGCTAGATTTGGTTCGTGCGTTGCTGCTTTGTTAACGGGGAAGTGATTGGGAACGTAGGGCAGGTTAGCAAGCAAAACGTCTTGCGGCAAAACTGATTGTAGCAAGTCGCTGATCTGAAAATCAACCAGGGCGCCCAAATTTTGAGCGTTTGCTTGTGCTATTTTCAGGGCTTCAGGGCTGATATCGTACCCTGTAACGTGGCTATTGGGTAACTCTAGAGCGGCGGTGATCGCCAGACAGCCAGAGCCTGTACCAATGTCGGCAATATGCGCCCCTTTAGTGAGGGGTAGTTCTTTGAGCAAATCAATAATTGCTTCGGTTTCGGGACGAGGTACCAACACAGCGTCGTTTACCATAAATGTGCGGCCATAAAATTCGGCTTTGCCGCGGATGTAAGCCAGGGGCTGGTGCTGCGCACGCTCTGCAATGTGGCTGGACAGACTGGCTAGCTGTGCGGTGGTTAACTCGGTTTCGGGGTGCGCCAACAGATGACTGCGGCCGACACGCAAGGCCTCCTCGAGTAGTACTAAACAATCCAGGCGTGCCGTGGCAATACCAGCTTGCTGCAGCGCGGTGGTGTTTATTTGCAAGAACTCACCAACGGTCATGGTGTCCACTGAATTTTAGACCTCGTTATTGATTAGCTGGCGCTCGTAGGCTTGCAGCTGATCAATCAGGTCGTCAATTTCGCCGTTTAGGGCACCAGGAATGTTGCTGCGCGAGTAACCAATGCGATGGTCGGTAATGCGATCCTGCGGGAAGTTATAAGTGCGAATTTTTTCGGAACGGTCACCTGAACCAATCAATTTTTTACGGGCGTCACTGAGCTGTTTTTGCTCTTCTTCAATCTTAATGGCGAGCAGGCGAGAACGAAGCACGCTCATAGCCTTTTCTTTGTTCTTAATCTGAGACTTCTCGTCCTGACAGGTTACGATCATGCCAGTTGGCAAGTAGGTGATGCGTACGGCAGAGTCAGTGGTGTTCACTGACTGTCCGCCATGGCCAGAACTGCGGTAAACGTCGATGCGCAAGTCGCTTGGGTTGATCTCGATATCGGTTTCTTCGGCTTCCGGCAATACTGAAACGGTAACGGTTGAGGTGTGGATGCGACCCTGGCTTTCGGTGCTGGGTATGCGTTGTACTCGGTGTACGCCGGCCTCAAGCTTGAGCTGACGATAAATGTCTTCGCCGCGAACACCAAAAATAATTTCTTTAAATCCGCCGACTTCCGAAGGGGATTCGTCGATCAGTTCTACTTTGTAGCGATGTCGTTCGGCCCAGCGAACGTACATTCGATATAAATCGGCAGCAAACAAGCTAGCTTCGTCGCCACCAGCAGCGGCGCGAATTTCAATAACTACGTCGCGGTCGTCGTTGGGATCTTTGGGAGTGAGCGCCTCATGCAAAGCTTCCTCATTTTTTTCGAGGGCAGGTGCAATACTTTCTAGTTCACTTTGTGCCAGCTCGGCCAGCTCGTCGCCGCCCTGAACTAATTCTTGAGCCTCAGCGCGAGATTTGAGCAACTGTGCTCGCTCGTCGAACAAACTAATGATGCTTTCCAGCTCGCTCTGGCGCTTGGCGAGCTTAGGGTATTCTTTGGAACTAAAAATACTGGGGTCACTCAAGCGATCCTGTAATTGTGTAAGTTCTTGACGGAGGGCAGTTTCTTTTTGTTCCATAGTTCTTCCTTTTAAGTATACAAAAACCGCTTGAATACGTACATCCAAGCGGTTAATTGCATAGTGGCGCTAGCTGTTTTTCTTAGCGTCGTTCTTCTCGGCCTTGGCAGTTGCACGAGCAGCTTGCTTTTGTGCAGCCTTGGTGCGGGCTTCGCGAGCAGCCTTTGCAGCTTCAGCGCGAGCCTTGAACTTGTCAACACGACCTTCGATGTCGAGTACGCGTTCTTCACCGGTGAAGAATGGGTGTGAAGCGCTCGTGATGTGCACTTTTACCAAAGGGTATTCGTTGCCATCGGTCCACTTAATGGTTTCTTCGGTTGCCGCAGTAGAACGGGTCAAGAACGAAAAGTCGTTGTTGAGGTCCTGGAATACTACTGGGCGGTAGTTCTTAGGGTGTAGTTCTTTCTTCATAATCTAGTGTATTGTATCTGTTTTTACAGCAAAAGTCAAAGGTGTTTATAAGCGAGAGCGCTATGCTGGCAGATCGCTGGTTTTACCGAGCTGCTTAGCCTTAACGCGACTCCACCAAATAGCTAGTGCGATGAAGAAAATGCCAAGGCCGCCCACCACAAATTCCGGCAGAATAATGTGGTACAACTTGAGCAACATAACACCGCCCAAGAAGGCGATAGCCCAGTGGGCACCGTGCTCCAGAAAGACGTAGCGAGCCAATGCGTTTGAACGCACCAGGTGAATGGTCATGGCGCGCACCCAAATAGCGCCAGCGCCCAGACCAGCGATGATCAGAACAACGTCACCTGTTAGTGCGAAAGCACCAATTACGCCGTCCAGCGAGAAGCTAGCGTCCAAAATTTCTAGATACATAAAGGCCGAAAATGCAGCCAGGCCAACTTTGTGCTTCATGCCATTTTTGCTTTCGGCAGTGCCTACGGCGGCATCAACTAACTGCAGGCCAATGTGCAGTGCCATAGCCATAATTGAAGCTAGGAAAATCGTGTTGTGGTGTGCTGGATCAACAGTGGCGTTAATCACCAGCGTGGCAATCAACATAATAAAAATTGTTACGTTATCAAACTTGCCCAGTTTGCCGAGGTATTTTTCCAAAAAAGGTAGCCAGTGCGTCTTTTTGTTGTAGTCAATAAAGTAGCTCAGAGCGATCATCAGCAGGAACGTACCACCGAAGGCGTTAATAACCGGTTCGGCTTTAATAAGTTCACTTTCGTATTCGTGTGGATGGTGCAACGCCAGATCTACGACGTGCTGAAAACCGATGTCAGCAGTGAACGCCACAATAATAATTGGCAGCAAAAAGCGCACCACAATAACAGCGGTAAAAATACCAAGTGTCATGAACAGCTTTTGCCACAAGGGCGACATAGTTACCAAAACTTTACTGTTCACCACGGCGTTATCGGCACTAAAGGTTGTCTCCAGAAGTGTTAAAACCAAGACGGTAAAGAGCGACGCAACACCCATTTTCCAGCCCACGAGGGTCCAAATAATTGCTGTAACGGTACCGGCGAACCAGTAAATTTTGAAAAGATCTTTAAAACTCATATGCATGTATCATACTTGCTTGACGTTAGCTGCACAACTAAAGAAAGCAGTTTTTTGGGCTTTTGTTCAGCGCAGGTCCGGGCAGTTGGTGTCACGTGAGTGACCCTTGTGCCCGGACGCTGCTGCCGACTGACGACCGAGGTCGTCCGAGAGGAGGTGTCATGCGATGAGGTGGTGCTCACGGCACGACCGATAGGCCGTACTCATGAACTTGCCGACCAGCAGGATGACCACCGTGGGACCATCGGGCAGGAGGTTGGCATCGCCGGTGATGTCCTTGAGGTCCATGAAGTCGACGTTGTCCCACAGCGGCTTGAGGCCCTTCTTGAGGAAGAGCATCTCGCCAGCCTGGTCCATGCCCTTGAGCACGGCGAAGTCGTGATGACCAACGCCGACCAGCATGATGTAGATGCCGAGCTGGCTCATCCAGCGCAGGATCTCTAGCAGTCGCTCCAGAGACTCGACGGACATGCCGTCGGTGCCCATGAAGGCGCAGATCGGGTGGGGCAGTTGCAGGAGCGGCTTGAGCAGCTCCTTGCCGTCGGCGTCGATCTGGGGACGAATGAAGTCCAGCAGGTCGGCGTCGGTCATGGCCTCGATTGCTTTCACGCGGCCGTTCAGGTAGATCTCGGACTGGATGTTGGCGCGAGCGTTGACCAACAGCGCCTGGCGCACCATGTCCATGAGCGGCGGGATGAAGTACGTACCGCCGAATCGCAGCCCGCGGTTGCGGTCCAGGATCTGGTTGACGTTGTCGCGGCGGATCATGCCGTCGTCGGGCCACATCGGCCGTATCACGGAATTGCTGAAGAATCGCAGCGGCGCGGCCTTCTGCGAGGTGGCGCTGAAACCGCCCAGGGCAGTGGCTGCCACCAGTGAGGTGAGCAGCTGCATCGTGCCATCGGTGTATAGGTGGTTGTCGCCCTCCTCGGTAGAGCCCGACCGGTCCAGGTACAGCAGCGGATACGCCTTCTCCTTGCGGAGGTTCAGCTCCTGGACCGCCGTGATCATGGCCTTGATCAGCTCGTCCATGTCGAACGGCAGACCGGGTTCGGGGTTGCTGGGCGGTTCCGGTGTGGGCTCGGGAGCCTGTGCCGGCGCGTGTAGCTTTGAACTCAGCAGCTTCAGCCTCAGGCCGAGCCGTCGCAATAGTCCTTGCATGGGAAGGTTCAACTCCTTTTGTCGTGGCGTAAAACGCCAAGTCGGAATGCTGCAACGCAGCGTGCAATAGTTATACCATAAAAGATAAAAATTTCCACTGCCCCAGGCGGAGCGAACACTTTTAGTACCCATGTTGCACATCTGTTGTCCATCTGGTAAAATAAGTGAGTAACTAATTAAGCAGTTTTGGAATCAATCCTCCTTTTGGCTCGCCGTGTAGGCACCAACAGGCACCAAGACGAAGAGAAAGGACTATAAACATGGCTACAGTTGACGTAGACATTAAAAAACTATTAGAAGCAGGTGCTCACTTTGGTCACAAGACCAGTCGTTGGCACCCAAAGATGGCTCCGTTCATTCACAGCAAGCGCAATGGCAGCCACATCATTGACCTCAACAAGACTGTTGAAGGTTTGGAAGAGGCTCTGACTTTCATCAGCAAGACCGCTTCCGAAGGCAAGCAGATTCTGTTTGTTGGTACTAAGCGTCAGGCTCAGGACTTGGTTAAGGCCGCCGCCGAAGATGTAAAGATGCCATTTGTAACCGAGCGTTGGTTGGGCGGTATGTTAACCAACTATCCAACTATCAGTGGTCGCGTTAAGCACCTTAAAGACCTCGAAGCAAAAATGGAATCAGGCGAATTGGCTGGTAAGTACAACAAGCTCGAGATTCAGCGCTTCCAAGAAGAAATCACCGAAATGAACCGCATTTACGGTGGTATCAAGAACATGCAACAGCGTGTTGGTGCCGTATTTATCATCGACATCATCAATGACGCGAACGCCCTGGCAGAAGCCAAGAAGCTTGGTCTGAAGACTGTTGGTTTGGTAGACACCAATGCTGACCCAACGCTGGTTGACTACGCTATTCCTTGTAACGATGACGCTATCAAGACCATCCAGTTGGTTCTGGACTACGTTAAGCAAGCAGTAGAAGCTGGCCAAGCTAAAGTTAAGAAGGCAGACGTTGCCGACAAAACTGAAAAATAAAGGGTAGGGAGAGAAACGACATGGCTGTAGATATTGCAGAAATCAAGCGCTTGCGCGAACTAACCGGTGTTGGTATGACTGACGCTAAAAAAGCTCTGGAAGCTGCCGAAGGTGACTTCGACAAAGCCTTGGCTGAAATGCGCAAAAAAGGTATGACCAAAGCCGAGAAGAGCGCCGCTCGCGAAGCTCGTGCCGGTGTTGTGAGCAGCTACGTGCACGACAACCGCATTGGCGTACTACTGGAAGTTAACTGTGAAACTGACTTCGTTGCTCGCAACGAAAAGTTCACTGACTTCGTAAAAGACGTTGCTATGCACATCGCTGCATCAGCTCCTTTGTACGTAACTTCTGACGAAATTGCTGCCGAAGAACGTACTCGCGTTGAAGCAGAATTCACCGAAAAAGTTACCAATGAAGGCAAGCCTGCTGACATGGTTCCAAAGATTGTAGAAGGCATGGTTAAGAAGTACTTTGCAGAACGCTGCTTGGTCGACCAACCATACATCAAGAACCCAGACCAGACTGTTGGTGACTACATCAAAGAAAACATCGCTAAGCTGGGCGAGAACCTGGTGGTTCGCCGCTTCAGCCGCATGGCAATTGGTGAAGTAGCCTAAGCTACCTTTAGCAATCAACAAAAAGAACCGCTGTAAAAGGCGGTTCTTTTATATATAAGAATAATTTCAGGGTGGATCAGCGTGGGGTGGATTCTGTTATGAGCAATTGCTCGAAGAACAGAGGTTCCACCCCAACGCGTCACCTACCGATGAGAGATCACTTGCCAGGGTACCGGCTGCCGTCCAGCGTGCGGAGTGCAGCCGCGGCCAGCTGACGCAGCTGAGCCTTGTTGGGGCGCAGCACTTCGAGTGTCTGGCCGGCCTTGGTGTGTACGAACAGTTGCTGGTAGTGCCGCTCACCACGTGAGACCGCGTAGGTCATGTAGGCGCTGTCGACGCCCGGGAGGCCGCGGGTGGGGACTCGTTCGGCCCACATGATCTTGTTGTCGTCGTTGTTCCACTGACGGAAACGGATCTCGAACAGGACCTTCTGTACGTCGGGTACGATCCCGATCATCAGCTGCGCCTTGACGGAGTTCAGGTTGTTCGTGAGGAAACAGCTGACCTGTCCGACTTCGCCTTCTTCGGTGTTCCGGGCTACGGCAGCCCTGCTCAGCGACGAGGTGAGGCCGTTCTGGCTCATGAACTTCAGCCGGTAGTCGCCGGTGATCGTGTGGATCTCGTTCAGCGGAACGAGCGAGCACGGATTGATGTAGTCGTACATCTGGTCGGCGTCGTTCGGCGTTGTGGCCTTCGGTGTCGGCTTGATGGCCGGGATTAGGCCGACGGTGATCGGCTTGCTCTTGTACGTAGCGTGCGCGCCCTGCTGGATGGTGGAGGCCGGCGGCGGCGTGACTGCCTGCGTGAACGCAGTGGTCGCCAGCGCGCCAGCGCCAACGGTCAGGACAATTCCTCGAACCAGACGAGACGTCATGGTGCTCCCTCGGGTAGGTGCTAGAGTGCTAAGTCCCAGAAAAGGAAAGGCGGATCTACCTCACTCGAGCCTAATAATACGCCTGTAATCTAATATGTCAATCTAAATGTCAAATAGTTATCTGTAAAGCGCGGCGTGCGGTACAATAGGGGCATGGATACCAAGCAATACGAAGAAAAAATGAAACAAGCCGTGGAGTTCTTCCACGAAGATATTAAAAAAGTTCGCACCGGTCGTGCGCATGCAAGCATGCTGGATGGCGTGGTAGTGACTGCTTACGGCAGCCCAATGCCCCTCATTCAAGTGGCTAACGTCACAGCTCCTGAGGCACAATTGCTGCAAGTTACACCGTTTGACCCAAATAACATACAGGCAATCGCTAGCGCTATTCGCGACAATCCCACTTTGGGCCTAAACCCATCAGATGATGGTCGCGTCGTTCGTGTACCAATCCCTGCGTTGACCGAAGATCGCCGCCGCGAATACGTAAAGGTCCTGAACGGCAAAGTTGAAGACTGCATGGTGCGTTTGCGCGGTGTTCGTCACGACGCTATGGATGCCATTAGCAAGGCCAAAAAAGACAAAGAAATCGGCGAAGACGACGCAAAGCGTCTGGAAAAACAGATTGACGACAACATGGCTAAAGCCAAAACGGACGTCGATGCTGCGGCTAAGGCCAAAGAAGCCGAAATTATGACCGTCTAATCAGCGGTTCTTCAAGCAAACTAGGGTACAATGAGAGCAACATGAGTGAGCAGACAGAAACGGCCGTAGTACCGGAGCATTTGGGGTTTATCTTGGACGGCAATCGCCGCTGGGCGCGTGAACATGGCGTGCCCGTAATTGAAGGCTATCGACAGGGATGGAAAGCATTCAAAAAGATCGTAGACTCGTCTGTTAACCACGGCGTGCGCTATGTTTCAGCCTACGCGTTTTCTACCGAAAACTGGAAACGTGATCGCAAAGAAGTCCAGAGTCTAATGAAACTCTTTATGTGGATTGCTAAACATGAAGTTAAAGAGCTCAACAGTGAGAATATCCGTTTGCGCGTGGTTGGTTCCAAATTGCGTTTGGGTCACGCGTTGGCACATGCTATTCGCGAGGCCGAAGAGCTCACCAAAGACAATGATCGTGGAACACTTCTTTTATGCTTGGACTACGGAGGTCAGCAAGAAATTGTAGACGCTGTAAAACGCATTGCTGAAGCAGGCTACCCGCCCGAAGACATTACACCTGACTTAATTAGCAAGTTTTTGTATGCACCAGATGTTCCTGCACCAGATCTCATTATTCGTACTTCTGGCGAGCAGCGTCTGAGTAACTTTATGACCTGGGAAAGCGCTTACAGCGAATTTTTGTTTGCGGGCAAAAAACTGCCTGATTTTGATGAAAAAGATCTAGAATCAGCATTAGCTGATTATGCAAATCGGCAACGGAGGCTTGGAAAATAATGGGTGTTTTCTTATTAATAGTTGGATTACTGTTGTTTGTTGGCCTGGTTGTTATTCACGAATTCGGCCATTTTTTGGCCGCTCGCCGCAACGGTGTTGATGTTGAAGAATTTGGCATTGGTTTTCCACCCCGTGCTTGGGCTCGCAAAACCAGAGGCGGTTTTGATTTTAGCATTAACTGGTTGCCCATTGGCGGCTTCGTAAAGCTAAAGGGCGAGCACGATTCTGACACCGAAAAGGGCAGTTTTGGCGCTGCCTCGTTGCCGGCCAAAGTAAAAATTATGCTTGCTGGCGTGGGCATGAACCTGATTGGCGCATTCGTGATCTTTACTATTCTGGCGTGGGTTGGCATGCCGCAGCTCATCGACAACCAATTCACCATTTCTAGTGACGCGCATGTAGCGAGGCAAGAAGTTCTAGTGGGCTTTGTAGAAAGTGGTTCACCAGCCGCAAAAGCCGGCTTGCAAGTACGCGACCAGATTGTAAGTGTCGGCACATCTAAGGCGACTGCGACACCGGTAGAAAGCGCCGGCAAACTCCCCGATGTTACCAAAAAATATGCGGGCCAAACAGTGTACATCAACTATGTTCGGGGTGGTGATGCTAAAACTACCAAGACGCAGTTGTTAAGCACGGCTAGTGTAAATGCCAGTCAAAACACCTCAAATCCCAAAGGCTATTTGGGTGTGGCCCCAACCGAGTACAAGCTTGTTAAATACAGCTGGTCAGCTCCCGTGGTGGCCTTAGGAACCATGTGGCAACTAACTGCCGCAACGTTCCAGGGCTTGGGCACAGCACTGAGCGCGCTATTCCATGGCGAGGGCGCTAAGGCTTCGCAGCAAGTTTCGGGCCCCGTGGGTATTGTGGTGCTACTCAAGAACGGCAGCTTGCTAGGGTATCAGTTTATGCTGATGATTATCGGTGTTATCTCGTTGACTTTGGCAATTATGAACGTATTGCCAATTCCGGCGCTGGACGGTGGGCGCTTATTTGTAACGCTCATTGCTCGCTTGCTAGGCAAGCCGCTCACCGAGGCAGCAGAAGAGCGCATTTATGGCACCGGCTTTGCGCTGCTTATGCTCCTGGTAGTTGTAATAACCATTGTCGATGTCAAACGATACTTCTGAAGCTAGCCTTGATCGCCAGTCGCGGGCGCCATGGGGACCGTGGCGCGCCTCATTTGGCGCAGTATTGAGCTTTTTGGGTGCTCAAATATGTATCCAAGTATTTGTTATGGCGTACCTGGCGGCAAATCATAATGCAAAGTCGGCACTTACCGCACTTACTGATTCGATTACTGGACAATTTTTGATTACACTAATGGCCGAGGCGATAACGCTGGCTATCGTGTGGCTCTTTGTGCGCCAGTGGTCATGGACGAAAATCAAGCAGGGAATTGGCCTTAGAAAGCTCCGGTGGCATGATGCTGGTTTTGCTCTTTTTGGTGTTATTTTATATCTGGCAGTATATTCCTTAACACTTAATATTACGAGCTCCTTCTTTAACGTCGATGTAAATCAGGAACAGTCAATTGGCTTTAGCGGGGCATCGGGTTTTCTGCCGCTCGCGCTTACTGCAATAAGTTTAGTTGTGTTGCCGCCGTTGGTAGAAGAAATTGTCTTCCGCGGCTTTTTATACGGTGGCTTGCGCAAAAAAATGACTCCCGTTATTGCCGCACTGGTTACCAGTATCGTGTTTGCAGCGCCGCACGCACTGGAAGGCAGTGACGGCAAACTACTGTGGGTTGCAGCAATCGACACCTTTACACTTTCGCTTGTGCTCTGTTATTTGCGTGAAAAAACTGGCTCAATTTACGCTGGTATTGGCGTGCATGCTATCAAAAACGGCTTGGCGTTCATAACGCTTTTCGTCCTGCATCTTCGGTAGTTTTTGCATATAGTTAGGGGTGCGGTATAATTACCATAATTATGTGTCACCAATTCGTAAATATCCCTGGTATTATGCACACGCCGGCCTGCCGGTTGTAATTTCTTTTGCCTAAACTTTTAACAGATTAATCTTCCTGAAGGGGAGCATAAACCATGAAAATGACACAGCTTTTTGGAAAACCATCCAAGAACGAAGGTACCGATTATAAAATTGACTCACATCGACTATTGACGCAAGGTGGATTCATCCGAGAATCAACCGCTGGACGCTACTACTTGCTGCCTATGGGCCAGAAAGTCCACGAAAATATCATGGCTGTCGTTCGTAAGCATATGGACGCTAACGAAGCGCAGGAAGTCGTTATGCCAACACTCCATCCCCTCGAGCTCTGGAAAGAGACCAATCGTACCACTAGTGCAAGCTTTGAGCTTATGAAGATTGTTGACCGTCGTGGTGGCGAATTTGCGCTGGGTGGGACAGCGGAAGAAATGGCCGTAGATCTTGTACGCAAATTCAACATTAGCTACAAAGACCTACCCTTTAATATTTATCAATTTTCTAACAAGTTTCGCGATGAAATGCGCGCTCGGGGTGGTCTACTTCGAGTTCGCGAGTTCATGATGAAAGACGCCTATAGCTTTGGTACCGAAGAGCAGTTTAAGACAACTTACCAGCAAATGGGCGACGCGTACAAGGCGATCTTCTCTGAGCTCGGTCTTGAGGTGGACGTTGTTGCTGCCGACAACGGTTATATTGGCGGTGAATACTGCCACGAATTTGTTGTCGAAAGTGAAGTGGGCGAAAGTCGCTACTTCATTGATGAACAGAACGGATACGCTGCTCATGAAGATGTTGCACTTTTTGCAATTGACGACAAAAACATCGATGAAGAATTGCGTGAAATGCAATATGTTGACGCAGAACGTGGTCCAACTATGGAAGATGGCGCGGCACTGCATAAACTCCCCTTGTGGCAGCAAACTAAAGATGTCCTATTTTTTGACGAAGCAACGAAGCGCTACATTCTTGCGATTATCCGGGGCGACTTTGACGTTAACGAGACCAAGCTGATGCAAGCTGCGGGTGCGTGGGAGCTTCGCTCTGCCACCGAAGAAGAAATTCGTGAAGATCTTCAGAGTGAGCCAGGATTCATTAGCCCAATTGGTATGGTACAGAAGGGCGCAAAAAGCGGCTACGAGGTTGTTATTGTTGCCGACAAGAGTCTTCGCACAGTACGCAACATGTATGGTGGCGCCAACAAGAAGCACAAAGACATTTTGAACATAAATATTGATCGCGATTGGCAGCCAACTATCGAAGCTGATATCGCTCTTGCTCAGGCTAATATGCAAAGCCTTGAAGGCGGTAAGCTTATCGAGAAGAAGGGTATCGAAGTTGGTAATATTTTCCAGCTTGGCTACCACTACACCAATCTGATGCAGGCCGCAGAATACACTGATGATACAGGTGCACGCCAGAAGTACTACATGGGATGTTACGGCATCGGTATTGGCAGGACGCTCGCAGCTATAGTAGAGGCACATCATGACGATAAAGGCATCGTTTGGCCCGAGAATATTGCGCCTTTCCAGGTCATCATCAGCCAATTAGGAGATGATGAGGCGGTTGTAAAAGCTGCGTATGATATGTATCAAAAGTTGACTGAGGCCGGTGTTGCTGTATTATATGATAACCGCACAGATGCACGTCCAGGAGAGAAATTTGCGGACGCCGATTTATTAGGCATCCCGTATCGCGTTATAGTAAGCGCTAAAACGGTGGCGGCTAACAAATATGAAGTTAAGAAACGCATCAGTGATCAGTCAGAATTACTCAATCTAGACGATGTGATAAAACTTACCTCCTCTAAGTGAGGATAGCTGCTATAATAGCAATAGCCGAAAATAAGGTAAGCACGCTCCACGATCGAACAGCATGACAAAAGGAGATATAACATGAAGAAACAATTCCACTTGACCCAAGCCGGTGTAGACGAACTAAAAGCTGAATTAACAGAGCTGGTTGGTCTGCGCTCTCAAATTGCTGATCGAATCAAAACAGCCCGTGAATTCGGTGACTTGAGTGAAAACATGGAATACAGCGCCGCTCGCCAAGATCAAGAACGCAATGAAGCCCGTATTTCCGAGATCGAGCACATTTTGGCCAACGTACAAGTGATTACTACCCCTAAAAACGACAGCAAAGTTGTTTTGGGTTCCAAAGTGCAGCTTAAAAGTAGCACTGGCAAAACCAAACAATTCCAGGTTGTTGGCACCGTTGAGGCAGATCCGTTGAACGGCAAAATCTCAGACGAGTCACCAATCGGTCAGGCTTTGCTTGGCAAAAAAGAGGGCGAACACGTAGAAATTAAAACCCCAGCAGACACTACCACGTACACCATTAGCGCTATCGGCTAATCACATACAACTGCAACGTACATGGCCCTGGGAGTTCCGGGGCCATTTTTGTTGCCCGTGCGTACGGTGGCCTGATCTGTAAGATGTGGTAAAATAGTAACTAAAGTAAGGAAAAATACTATGAACTGGCTAAACCAGATTGCTGACGAAGCGATTCGTCAGCATCCCGAAGGTGAAATTATTGTATCGTCTGGCGTATCTCCGTCGGGCAAATACCACCTGGGCACACTTCGCGAAATTTTGACGGCCGAGGTTGTGATGCTGGAGCTTAAACGCCGCGGCCGCCAGGCGCGTCATTTGCACATCGTGGACGACCTGGACGTATTTCGCAAAGTTCCTGCTGGTTTGCCAGAAGAGTATCAGCAGCACCTGGGCAAGCCACTCTGCGATGTTCCATCGCCAACAGGACAGGGGTCGTATGCCGACTATTACCTAAATGATATGGTTGAGGCCGCCCAAAAATTGCACCTAGAAATGGAAGTTGTGCGTTCGCACAAAAACTACCGTAATGGCTACTATGTGCCCGCAATTGAAAAGACCATGGCTAACTTACCCGCGGTGCGTAACGCTATTCAGACTGCCTCCAACCGTCAGCTCGACGAAGATTGGGTGCCGATCCAGATTTTGGTTGATGGCCGCTGGAAGAATCGCAAGTTCATTGGCATTGATACCGACGGCAAGATGGTTCGCTACGCAGACACCGAAGGTAATGAAACACAGGCTGATTACAGTAAGGGCGAAGTAAAGCTAGACTGGCGCCTAGACTGGCCAGCCCGTTGGTGGTTAATGAATGTTGGCGTTGAACCGTTTGGCCGCGATCACGCTACCAAGGGCGGTAGCTACGACACCGGTGAAGCGCTAGTGCGCGACGTATTTGGTGCGACAGCGCCAATTCCCGTGCCATATAATTTCATCAACCGTACCGGTGAGACCAAAAAGATGAGCAAGAGCTCAGGCAACACTATTACTGCATCTGAGTTGCTGGATATGCTGCCGTCAGAAATCGTGCGCTACTTTATTTTCCGCTCTGCGCCAGATAAGTTGCTGTTCTTTGATGAGGGCGAAACGCTCATGCGCTTGTTTGATGACTTTGCCGCGTTGCTGGCAGAGCCAGCAAAGACCGAGTCTGACCAACAGCTCATTGACCTCTGTATGTATGGAGTCGAGAAGCCAACTGTCAGTAACATTCCGTTTACGCACTTGGTGGCAAGCTACCAAGCCTCGCTGAAAGATACGCAGCGTACCATCGACGTCATTCGTCGTACCGAACATGCTGCAACTGCTGAGCGTGATGCCGAAATCATCGGTACCGAGCTACGCTTTATCGACAACTGGCTGCAAAACCGCGCGCCCGAAGACGTCAAGTTTGCGCTCACCGATAGCGTGCAGGCTAGTGATTTTACCGACCAAGAACAGGCGTTTATGCGTGCTTTGGGAGAAAAAGTTGCCGCCGCACCAGCTGACGCTGATGGCGCCTGGTTCCATAACGCTATTTACGAGTTCAAAGAAAGCATGGGCCTTGCTCCAAAAGATATGTTCCAGACACTGTACCGTGCTCTGATCAACAAGACTTCAGGTCCTCGCGCTGGCTGGTTCCTGAGCATTTTGCCACGCGATTGGCTGACAGCTCGCCTAAAGCTCGAAAAATAGCCCAATAAAAAATACCAGCGACCATATATAATCGCCGGTATTTTTAATTATTTTTTGACCGTTTTGGATGGTGTTTTAGCTTCGATTTTTTTGGCCGCGCCTAGGTATCGCTCGCGAATCTGGAATAAAAAGTAAAAGCCCAGAGCCGATCCAATTAGAGTGCCTACAAATGATCCCACGCCACTGTAATCGGTGAACATCAGGATAAAACCGTACACAATGTTGACCAGCGCTGCATAAAACAACAGATTCCAGCCGGTTTTTTCGCGAGCCTTGGTAGGGCCAAAAGCTGCCAAGTACAGGAACGCTTCAACGACCAAAACCAACAGGCTCAGCCAGATGCCTACCGTCATGCGTGAAGCAATAACTTCATGTGTGCCATACATGCGATTCAACTGGTTAGCGTAGTCGATTAGGCGGTTCGCTACGTGCGCCCAGTGCCACAGCGACCACAGGGACGCCAGCGAAAACAAGCCAATGATTAGACTAATATAGGGAACATACGTTACCAAAAAATCTTTACCACTCTTGGGCAGAGCAGGCGCTTTTTTACCGAAAATATCGTTCAAAGCCTTTTCGAGGTCGGCGAATACTGCCATGACACACTCCTTACTTATGCTCTAAGCGTAGCGGGAATGTTGTAATTTTGCAAATTACCCACCGTGTGCTCGGCCCAGCCTTGCTGCTTGTGCGTAAAACAGTTAAGGTTAAAACATGGAAACCGTACACACCGCTGTCAATTTTATCAATGATCACCGATCTGTTCAGATCGGTATAACGTTAGTCGTGGCCATGCTGCTGCAAATGCTTAGTCGCTTGCCGATTGATAGATTTGTGCGCCGTGTGGTGGTGCAGAGCCACCGTTACCACAGTGCCGAAGAAGAAAAGAAGCGCGAAGACACCTTGATTAGCGTATTTCATACCGCCTTTGCTGTGGTAATTTGGACGATCACCCTCATTACGGTGCTATTCGAGCTGCGTGTGAACGTTGCTGGTTTGCTAACCGGCGCGGGTGTTTTGGGTGTGGTGGTGAGCTTGGGCGCCAAAAACTCTATCAGTGACTTCTTGGCTGGTATTTTTATCATCGGTGAAAACCAATACCGCGTAGGCGACATTGTTACGTTAGCTACCAGCACTAGCACTGTTTCGGGCGTCGTAGAAGATATTACGGTGCGCATCACCAAACTGCGTGACCTGGACGGCTATCTGCACATTGTGCCAAACGGTTCCATCGGTGTAGTAACGAACATGACTTTCCAATTTGCCAACGTCAACGTAGACATTCCGGTGGCCTACGAGGCTGATGTAGACAAGGTAGTCAAAATCATTAACCAAGTGGGTGTAAGTATGGTGGATGACAAGGAAATCGGTGCTGATGTGGTAGAACCGATTCAGTTCTTGCGTGTAGACAACTTCGGTGATTCAGCCATGAAGGTCAAAGCCCTTGGTAAAGTTCGTGCCGGTACACAGTGGGATGTGGCGGGCGAGTTCCGCAAGCGTCTGATAGCCGCTTTTGACAAACACAACGTGGATATCCCTTATCAACAGATCGTAGTACATAAATCAGAGAAGAAGAGGTAATCAAATGAAAGCTATTTGGAACGGCACTGTTATTGCTGAGGCGCCCAAAGAAGACTTGATTTACATCGAGCAAAACTGGTACTTTCCGCCAAGCAGCGTTAAAAAAGAGTTTTTGCGCGAAAGTCCTACGCCGTACACCTGCCCATGGAAGGGCGTCTGTCAGTATTTTGACGTTGGCAAAGATGATAAATGGAGCCACGATAACGCATGGTCCTACCCAGAGCCAAAGCCGTCGGCTATCGACACTGTTAAAAAAGACTTTAGCAACTACGTAGCCTTTTGGCACGAAGTAACAGTAGAAGAGTAAGAAAAAACGCCGGCATAGTACCGGCGCTTTTTACAGGGGTAGAACTAATTAGCTGTTCTGAGCTTGGCGTTGCAAGTACTTCAAACGAGCGAAGTAGCCAGCAGCCATTGCTACCAAACCAATCATGATAGTGCTGGCAGGACCAGTACTAGGCAAAGCCGTAGCTTCAGTTGCAGGAGCAGCTGTGGTTGGCGTAGGGGTAGTTGCAGTGGGGGTAGTGGTCGTAGGGGTCGTTGGTTTAGGTGTTTCTTCCTTAGGAGGAACAGTTACCTTTACAACAGCTACGTCACAACCTTGCTGCGCGTTGTCGTTGGCAGCGCTGTTACCGGTAAAGCAAGCTTTGTTGGTAATAGTCGTGTCAGCGCTAGCAGTTACCTTAACTTGGTATTCTTTGGTAACGCTCTGCTTAGGCTTCAAAGTGCCCAAGTTTTCGTTAATAGTGCGCTGGGCAGCGTTGCTAACGAATTCCAAGCCATCAGGCAAGGTATCGGTCATAACGGTGTTAACCATGTCGTTTTTACCGTCATCGCTCGTCTGAGCGTTACTTACGGTGATAACGTAGGTCAAAACATCACCAGGAGCTGCGGCTACAGCGTCTGAAGCGCTGTTAGCGTCGCTGAGTGCACTCTTGGCAGTTACGTTCTGCACTTTTTTTACAATCTTGCCCTCTGGGTGCCATGCGAATGCAGGGGTAGCAACAGCTGCTACCAGCCCAAGGCTCACAACACCGCTTACAACAAGAGTCTGTACTTTGTTCATAGCAATTATCTCCTTTAGGCTCACGGGGAAGACCGGGTGAGTCTCTCAATTACCCTTTGCATTATACGCTCTTTAAGCTATTAGTCAATAAATCTCCAGAAAAGCAATACCGGAATGTGAGGTATCTCACATAAAACAGGGGTAAATGCCAGTAAATTTTAAAACTTGGCCCCAGGGAGAATAACAGGTATAGTTTAACTATGGCATCAGCAAAGAAGAGACGAACTCAAAGTAAAAAGAAGGTCGCAGCTACCTCAAAATCAGTAGAAAAAGCACCTGAACTAGTGGAAGAACCGGCAGGCGCCGTGGTTACGGATGATGTAAATCTGATGACCGACTTGCCCCAGCCCACCAAATTTGACCGATTGTATAGCTGGAACAAATGGCTGGCCTGGATTCACGCCCTGCAGGGCATCGCTGTCTTAGTGCTCAGCGCAAATTATTTGCTGCCGGTTTCGACGTCGTTTATTACCCCCAACCCCCTGGCGACCAAAACAATGACGCCGGCCTCGCACCATCTGTTTGACTTGAGCGTGGCGTGGCTTGTTGCATTGGCATTCTTTATGGCGGCTATTATGCATACGCTGGTAGCTACCGTGTATCGTACGCGATACGAAGCTGAGATCAAGCAAGGCGTGAACCGTCTGCGCTGGATTCAGTTTGGCATTTCGGGCAGCCTTATGGCGGTGGCGATTGGCCTACTATGCGGCATCTATGACTTTTCGACCTTATTATTGGTTGTAGCACTCACCCTGACAACCAGTCTGCTAGGCATGGTGCTCGAAATGCGCAAAAAAGACGAATCCAGCTCGGTACTATACGCGGTTAGCGGCATGGCCGGAGTAGCATCGTGGGTTGTATTGGTATTGTACTTGGTCGGCGCTAACATTTTTGGCGAAGGCCACTTGCCAGCGTTTGTGTACTGGCTCAGCGCGAGTGCCGTGGTTCTGTATGGCGGCTTTGCAGTCAATTTTTACCTGACACGCCAAAAGCAGGGAAAATGGGCGGACTACATCTATGCCGAGCGAATGTACATGCTTTTGAGTGTCGCTGCATGTACGGCGTTAGCCTGGCAAATCTTTGCAGGTGCGCTTAAGCCGTAATGCGTACGTTACTGTTCGATTTTGACGGAACCATTGCTGACAGCTTTGACGTCGTGGTAAATATTTTTTATGAACTGACGGGGCATGACCACATCACTGACCCGGCAGAAGTGTTGCGGTTACGCAAAATGCCAATGATGCGCGTGGCCAAAGAAATGCACGTGAATCCAATTCAGATTCCGCGTCTACTTATTAAGGGTCGCAAGATGATGCACGCCAAGCTGGCCCAGGTACCAGCATTCGACGGTATTGCTGAAGCACTTGAAACACTACAGGGTCAGGGTTATCAACTGTACGTTATGAGCTCAAATAGTACTCAAAACGTTCGCGCATTTTTGGAAGCCACCAAGTTGGATACATATTTTGATGATGTGTACGGAAATGTCGGTTTGCTTAATAAAGCGGCAGCGATCCGCAAGGTGCTTCGCCAAAACGGTCTGCAGCCACACGAGTGTGTGTACATCGGTGATGAATCACGCGACATTGATGGTGCCAAGAAGGCCGGCGTGGGCATGGTATCGGTGGCTTGGGGCTACAATGACGTGTCATTGCTCCGCGAGCACCACCCCGATGCAATAGTGGAACATCCAAGTGAATTAATCGCTGCAATAAAGAAAGTCTAGATATGCAAGAAGAAGTTACAATTGAGAAGCTCGTTCATGGTGGTCAAGGTTTGGCTACCCAGGCTGATGGCCAAAAAGTGTTTGTGTGGGGCGCGCTGCCTGGCGAAAAGGCAAAAATCCGTATCATTAAAAAGAAGCGCTCGTACGCTGAAGCGATTGCCGAAGAAATTTCGCAACCATCGCCTGTACGTGTAGAAGCCCGCGAAGAAAATTATTTGGCTACCAGCCCGTGGCAAATTGTGGATTTTGCTGCCGAAAATGAATACAAAAAGCGTATAGTAAGCGAACTGTTCGTGCAGGCGCACGTGCCAATTTCCGAAGATTTTACTATGACAAGTGCGGGTGACGAGTGGCATTATCGCAACAAAATGGAATACAGTTTTTGGGGTGATGACGACGGTTTACATCTGGCGCTGCACAGCCGCGGGTCTCATCAGAAGACAATTGTGCAGGGAAGCGAGCTGGCATTGCCAGCACTAGACGCTGGTGCGCGTGCAGTTTTGGCCGAGCTCCAAAAGTATAATCCTCGTGCAGGCGATTTGAAGACAATAATTGTTCGATGTTCGCAAAATGGTGATGTAGTAGTGTCGTTGTTTGTGAAGCGCGAAGATTTTCACAAAATTCAACTGCCCGCCGAAGTTAAAGGCATGAACGTGTACTTTTCTAACCCCAAGAGCCCGGCAAGCGTGCCAACCACGTTGCTATACAGCTTGGGCGACGTTACGCTTACCGACATGTTATTGGGAACGGAATTCACCTATGACGCCGACTCATTCTTTCAGGTAAACATCCCCGTATTTGAAGCTGCACTGCAGCGTATCCAAGAACATGGCGCTACCGATGATTTGGTAGACATGTACGCCGGTGTTGGTAGTATTGGTTTGAGTGTGGCTAAGCAGCACGTAGAATTGGTTGAGGCCGATGCTGCAACTGCCGCTATGGCGCGGTTGAATGCTCAAAAATCAGGGGTAAATGCCGAAGTTATTGAGTCGCCGAGCGAAAAGGTCTTGGACTACATTGTGCCTGACAAAACCATTATTTTTGATCCGCCACGTGCTGGTCTACACGACAAAGTTGTCCAGAAAACACTGGAAGCACTGCCCCCAAAAGTAATCTACCTGAGCTGCAACCCAGCAACGCAGGCACGTGACTTGGCCATGCTGCAGGAAGCCTATGAAATCACTTATTTTGAAGGCTTTAACTTCTTTCCGCACACGCCGCACATCGAAACTCTAGCCGTACTGGTTAAAAAATAGGTATACTAAGCAGATGGCAAACAACTACTGGAGGGAACGCTCTGTGCCGTATAAGCCAGGGCAAAAAACTGCGTACAAACTGAGTCGCAGTAAAATTGAGCTGTTTATGCAGTGTCCACGCTGTTTTTGGTTGGACGCGCGACTAAAAATCAAGCGCCCGGATAGTCCGCCGTTCAACATCAACAAGGCAATTGACGAACTGTTCAAACGCGAGTTTGATGGCTATCGAACCAAGGGCGAGCCTCATCCAATTATGGTAGAGAACAACGTGGCTGCGGTGCCGTTTATGCATGAAAAACTGGACGATTGGCGCGAAAACTTCGTGGGTGTGCAGTACGTGCATGAACCAACCAACCTACTCTTATTTGGGGCCGTGGACGACCTGTGGGTGACCGAAGACGGTCAGGTGATCGTAGTAGACTACAAGGCTACCGCTAAAGATAAAGAAGTATCAATTAGCGCCGGTTGGCAAATCAGTTATAAGCGCCAGATGGAAATTTACCAATGGCTGTTGCGCCAAAACGGCTTTAACGTGCAGCCAACAGGGTATTTTGTGTACACTAACGGTCGCTTTGACATCGATATAGATGGCTTTTTTAATAAGCTCGATTTTAAGACTAAACTGATTCCGTATACTGGCGATGACAGCTGGGTTGAGCCAATCGTCTATAAAATGAAAGCCTGTATGGATGGTGAAATGCCGCAAATGGGTGACAGTATTATGGGTGGGCCGTGCGATTTCTGTACGTATGCTCGTGCACGAACCGAGCTAACGCTGAATCATCTGATGAAAAAAGGCAAGTAACAACGGCGGTGGCGTGAAGGTGGGTGCACTTGATGCACCGCTCCACGCCCGCCCGACGTTTACTTCAGATTTTCTTGCAATTGTGGCAGGGTGCCAGAGCTGAGCGCTATGGTGAACATCTGCCACTGCGATCGCTCAAGCCCGTCGCGGATGTAGCGCTGCTGGAAGCTGGTCTGGTGAGAGCTACGTCGTGTCTCCCTGATGGCCAGTCGGCCAAGGCTGATCATCATGGCGACAACGAACAGGGTCAGTACGACGAGGATTGCGATACCGATCATGGCTAGGCCAATCTGTGAGATCCGAAGTGGGTATACTTGCCTTTAAGTTTCTCGGTACGGGGTACTCGATACATGTAAGTATACATATCCTTGCATTTTCTACAACACTAACCTTATTTATAACAGAGGCGAGTTGTCACTAGGGATGTTGTGGCGAAACAGGTTCTCCGAAAGAACGCCGCCCGTATGATCTTTGAACGCATGTCGCTCAGCGCGTTCGAGCGCATTAACAACGGTTTCGGGCGTGCGGTTTACTTGGCGATCCATAAGCAAAAAGTTGAGCTCGTTGCGGGGGATAGACAACTGGTCGATACGCTGTGTTGGGACGTCGCGGTGCAGGTTGGTGTCGAGTGTCTGGCGCTTAATCCAAGCGGCGATACTGGCCTCGGCACTCAGTGAGAATACTTCTTGGATCCGTAATTGCCATTCCTTGCGCCACCGAATACGTTGCATCTGCGTTTGCCAACGACTCTTGAACGCCGCCTCGGTAAAGGCATTGCCGAGCATTTCAATATACAGCTTGTGTAGTACAGTGGGCACAAAAAGATGGTCAGTCTTATTAATGTTCAACGAATTGAGCCACCGCTGTTTTTTAATAATGCTGAGTGCTTCGTCAAAGTCAGTGGTATATTCGCCCAAATCCAGCAAGATAAGTTCAATATTTTTGCCATCCCCGCGCACACCCATATTTTCTATCTTGAGACTCATCTCAAAAATACCGTATTTCCAGAGCGTGTAATGCGTGTTGATCACGGCGCGCAGTAGGCGTTTGATGGCCGGAATATCAGGGGTCTGCAAACGGCGTGGCGGTAGATATGCCAGTCGAAAGCGGTGCAGGTAAATTGACATGGGAATTACACAATCTTGGGTAAAATAGAGCGGCATAAAATAATCGGGCTCGTTTTTGGGTACGGCAGCTAAAACAGGAATAATTTTGATGTCGCCAAACAATCGCATTAGTTGGCGATCATTGGCGTACATGCCTTGCAGAAGTGCTGGCAGCTGCTGTTTGTGAAGTAACAACTGATGAATACGTCGCTCTATTTCTTCGGGCGAATGACCAAGCCGCTGCAAATGCGGAGCAATCGCTAGCTTGGTTTCCTCAAAATCGAGCGGCACTTTAATGACACGTCCCGTGGATATTCCATCCAGCGCGGAAACCTTATATATGCGGAACTGCGCGCCGTGATCAATGAACGTGTATCGGTAGTACGATCCAACAATATCGGGAATTTTTGGCAGTGCGCCTTGCGAAGGCGTCTCGGGTAATTGCCAGTAATTTTTTTCGCTTACCATCGGTCAACGTAGTCAATTTCGGCTATTTTTGCTGCTATAAAGGTGGCGAGCACATCGTCTTTGGGCCGACAATCATTACAAAGATGCTTGGTGCGCCATCGCTTATGTAATTCGTCTACATTTAATGCGTTATTAACAGTGGTCGTAAAATACTCTTGTGCTTGGCGAGGAATTTGCGGAAAGTCGGTCTTGAGCGGATTAATATTGTTGACCCAGCGACGTTGGGCGACGGCTGTAGACATAAATCCAAGGTCGCTTGTGAACTCGCCAAGGTCGGCAAAGGTAAGTTGGCCACGGTCGTTAAAACCGGTATCGCCAAGTTTGAATACGTAGTCGGCATAGCCAAATTCCCAGAGGCTAAAGATTCGCTCAATGTACTGATCAATTATGTGACAGACGCGCTTTACGTCGGTGCTTGAAATGCGCATGCTGTTGTTGAGCGCATTCAGGATTTCGCTGGTCATAGTGAGCTTGTCTTGGGTATATACCACACGGCCGGCGCCCCAGCGTTTTTCGGGCGTGTCTTCGGGCAGAATGTTGTCGACAGCAACCAACGTGGGATTGCCCACCAAATGCAAGAATAGCTCTGGTTGCAGGAAGTCATGCTGAACCATAGAGTTAATACGCGCCTTGCCATTCATAAATGTTAAGACACGGGCCTGTACTCGCTCTTCGGTAATTTCATGACCTTCGCCATCGGTATTGTAGCGTTGTCGCGCAATTATTTCGGTCTCTGACTGTGTGAGGGGAAGCTTGAGCACTCGCCCATTGTGCATATCAAAAACATGAAATTGACCGCCGCTGCCGATTTCCGGAAATGGCACATATTGATGAGGCTTTTCTGGCAATTTATACTGTTGCATGGGTTTTCCTTGGTTACAGATATTTAAGAATTAATTGCTCGTATGCGGGGATGTTTGTGGCAGGCTTTGCGGCGCTATCGCGCTCGATCGGCTCTAGATTTTCGGGTGACCGAGGCGCAACTTGGCGGTCGTTGTAGAGGGTAATGAGGTCCTTGTGTGGAATGTTCATGTCGTCAACTCGTTCGTTTGCTAGACCGTGATAGAGCGTGTGAGGTACATTTTGCTGTGCGACCCATAGCGCCACGCGACGCTGTGAATCTTTGGTGAATAACATTTTTCGCTGCAATCGACGCTGCTGTTTGCGCTCTTGTACCACGCAGCGACGACGCCATCGTTTGCGAAATTCCTGCAAAGTAAATGCCTCGTCGCAAGCTTTAATGTAGTAATCGTGCAGAATTGCCGGTAGATAAATGTAGTCTATTTTGTGCGGCAATAGTGAATGTTGCCAGCGTCGTTCAGCCAAGATGGCTTCAGCTTGGTCTTTGTCGGTAATATGCTCAGCCAGGTCCATCCATATAACCTCAACTTTAGAACCACGCATACGAATGCCCATATTTTCGGGCTTGAATACAAATTCAAAAAAGCCATATTCCCAAATAGCGTAATGGAGCGAAATGATTTCCTGTACTAATTTTTGGACAATGGCAATATCGCTGGGAGCTAGATCGTTTGGATAGTTGGGCTGTATGAATCGAAAATGTTCCAGATAGCGACCAATAGTGGTTACTTGATCTTGTGTGTAGTAAATTGGCAGAAAGTAAGCGCCTGCGATATCGGACGGAATCGGTGCCTGGAGCATGCGCAACTGGCCCAAATTTTGCATAAAACGATTGTCTTGACCATATATGCCTTGCAGCAGAGCAGGCAAGGTGTGTTTGTAGCGCATAATATCGCGAACGCGAGCATCAAGAAGCGCATTAAATTCATCAACGGTGTTGTAGGTAGCAATACGCGATAGTGGCGCAGCTACCACATGTCTGGTTTCCTCAAAATCGAGCGGCACTTTAATGACGCGCCCAGTGGGCTGGTCGGTGGCAGAATGAATGGCGTATACGCGGAACTGTGCGCCGTTGCCAATGAAATGATAGCGGTAAAAAGTTCCCAATAATGGACGTGAAGCGTGCGCTGACATTACAAGCGATCCACGTAATCAATTTCCATTACTTTTGTGGCGATAAACGCCGAAATAGTGTTGGATTCTGGTGTGCAAGCTGAACAAATATGATTGCGACGCCATCGTTTGCGGAACTCTGCAATCGTAAAACTGGCGTCCAGAATCTGTAAGTAATCTGCTACCAGATCAGCATGCATTTTAGGAAAATCGCTTTTGAGCGGATTGGTGTTGTCGTACCACCATTTTTCAGTAATAGCGCGCTCAATAAATTGCGGGTCGCTGCTAAATTCACCCAGGTCCACCGTTACCAATGTGCCGTCGTCACGTACGCCCATGTCGCCCAGCTTAAAAATATAGTCCGAGTAGCCGTATTCCCAGGTGGCATACACATGTTGCACGTAATTTTGAACCAGTTGCACGAATTTCTTGTGGTCAGATGCCGCAACTTTTTCTTGCGCGCTCAGGTATTCCAGCAGCCCGCGCACAATTTCTACTTTGTCTTGGCTGTACACAAATCGAGCAGCGCCCCAGCGTTTTTCGGGCGTATCTTCTGGCAACAGATTGTCAATTGGTACCAGCGCTGGGTTGCCGAGCAGCTGCAAAAAGGGCTGTGGCTCGTCAAAGCCATGTGTAATCATGGCCGGAATGCGCGCCTTGCTGTTCATGAACGTTTGCACTCGTACATCAATGCTGGCGATTTGCTCCAGCGTACCGTGAATAATGTTACGTCGTCGTCTGGCGACTTGTGTAGTTTCGGCTTCAGTTAAAGGAATTTTGAGCACCCGCCCATTGTGCATATCAAACGCTTTAAACTGTGCGCCGTGTCCGAGCTCTGAAAAAATACTGTCGTGTGGATTCATAAAACTGTCTCTTAACGTCTCTCTGGGTACAATGTTGGCAATAGTAGCAAGTTTATGTAAGCCCGCTCAAGGATATGTGCAACTTTTACTACGTTCTACAGAGAAGAGATGTGTATAGAATGCGTACACACATCCCGGCAAACCATTGTCGCTATGTGCTATACTGTAGGCAGATGAAGGTTACAGACACACGTATCAGTTCCAGCTTTCGATCAAGTCGACACTAGTCGGCTATTATCTTTTATACCTATTTCTAGACAAACTTTCATAAACAGGAACAAAATCCCATGTTAGACATTCAATATATTCGGGAAAATCGAGAGCAGGTAGCCACCAAAGCGCAGCAAAAAGGCTACCCAGTAGATGTCGATTTGCTGTTAGAGCTTGATGAACGTCGTCGCAATCTTGTAACACAAATTGAAGCTTTGCGTGCCAAGCGTAACGATCTGGCTGCTACTCTGAAAAAGACCAAACCTACCCCTGAACAAATTGCCGAAGGCAAAGCCCTAAAAGAGCAGGTGGCTGGGCTTGAAAACGACCTAGCACCCGTAGAAGAGCAATACCAAACCTTGCTGCGCGCCGTGCCAAACATGCCACTGGCCGAAGTTCCCGTCGGTGCCACCGAAGATGAGAACGTGGTTGCCAAAACGGTGGGCGAACCAACGGTGTTCGATTTTACGCCCAAGCATGACTTCGAACTGGGTGAAGCGCTGGATCTTATCGACAAAGAGCGCGCTGCCAAAATTGCTGGCAGCCGTTTTGCATACCTCAAGGGTGGGTTGGTCCGCATGCAATTTGCCATCGTGCAATTCGTAATGCAAACGCTGGGCGACGAGACAATTATTCAAAAACTGATTGACGAAAATAATCTGCATATTCCAGCCAAGCCTTTCACGCCGGTGCTGCCGCCAGCAATGCTGCGTACCGAGCCGTATGTGGCCAGTGCTCGTTTGAACGCCGAAGAAGTGACGTACCGTGCCGGCCAACCCGAAGACGACATGTGGCTGAACGCCAGCGCCGAACACACACTGTGCACCATGTATTGGAACGAAATCTTGCCCGAAAGCGCATTACCTATCCGCTACTTGGGCTATAGTACTAGCTTCCGCCGCGAAGCGGGTACCTACGGCAAAGACATGGAAGGCATCTTTCGCTTGCACCAGTTCGACAAACTCGAAATGGAAGTATTCTGTACGCCCGAAACTGGCCTGGAGGAGCACAAATTACAGATTGCTATTCAAGAATATTTGGTGCAGCAATTAGGGTTGCCGTATCGACTCATCCAAAAATGTACCGCTGATATTGGCAAGCCCAACGCCAGTGGGTATGACATTGACTGTTGGTTCCCGGGTCAGCAAAAATATCGCGAAACACACACTGCTGATTATATGACTGACTACCAGGCACGTGACCTTAAAATTCGCGTTCGCCGAAATGACGGTGTTGAACTGGTTCACACCAACGACGCTACAGCGTTTGCAATGAGCCGTATCCTAAAGTGCATCATGGAAAACTACCAAACGGCCGAAGGTAAGATCGTTATTCCGGAAGTCTTGCGCCCATTCATGGGTGGCCAAGCAGAGCTATAAGCTACAAAGGAGGGTATTATGATCGAACAACTCCATATTACGGGTGTTCACATGCAAGTAGGGGATGACTTGCAAAAATACGTCACCAAAAAATTGGCGCGCTTAGACCGCTATGTGCCCAAGACTGCTCGCGAAAGCCTGAAGGTTGACGTGAAGCTAAAAGAAGAAAAAAACAAAGGTCAAAAGTTGTGCACCTGCGAAGTTATTGTATCGTTGCCGCAAGAAACCATTACCATTACCGAAGATACGATTAACATTTTTGCCGCGGTTGACATTGCCGAAACTCGCCTACGTCAGCAGCTGCGTCGCTACAAAGACTTGCACGCAAACCCACGCTTACATCGTCGGATTATTGCTCGTCTGAAGCATCGTCCGGTATAAAACCAAAAAAGACTCGCCTTACTGGACTCAACAGCGTACAATAAGGGAAAACGAGATCAAGAAATAGGGAGATACGAGACTACCGCCATGAATATTGCTTGGAAAAAAGTACTGGGTGACCCACAAGCTCGAACCGTAAAACGCTTGCGAAAGCGTGTTCGTGTGATTAACGACCTGGCTGACACTTACAAAAAGATGACTGACAAGCAGCTGCAAGAGCAGACTGCAAAGTTGCAAAAACAACTCAAAACAGAATCGCTGGACAAGATTTTGCCTGAAGCGTTTGCTGTGGTTCGCGAAGCCGCTACCCGTACGCTGGGTCAGCGTCACTTTGACGTTCAGCTGATTGGTGGCATGGTATTGCACGAAGGTAACGTATCCGAGATGCGTACCGGTGAAGGTAAAACATTGGTTGCAACTGCGCCAGTGTATTTGAACGCGCTGACTCAAAAAGGCGTGCACGTTGTAACGGTAAACGACTACCTGGCGCAACGTGACGCTGGTTGGATGGCGCAAGTGTACCATTTCTTGGGCCTTAGCACTGCGGTTATCGTGGCTGATAAGTCATTTATTTATGACCCTAAGTTTGTAAACGAAGATCACGAAGATGAGCGCATGCGCCATCTGAAGCCATGTACTCGTCAAGAGGCATACGCCGCCGACATTACCTATGGCACCAACAACGAGTTTGGCTTTGACTACTTGCGTGACAACATGGTTCGTGAGACCGAGCAATTGCGCCAACGCGACTTGCACTACGCTATTGTGGACGAGGTTGACTCTATTTTGATCGACGAATCTCGTACGCCGCTGATTATTTCAGCACCAAGTGTGACCACTGGTAGCGCTTACGCGCAATTCGCCAAGGTGACTCGTCAACTTAAAAAAGATGAACACTACGAAACCGACGAAAAGCGCAAAACGGTTATTTTGACCGACGAAGGTGTAGAGAAGGTACAAAAAGTACTGGGCATTACCAGCTTGTATGCCACCGAAAACATTCGCACCATTTATCACCTGGAACAAGCCTTGCGTGCGCAAGCATTGTTTAAGCGTGATAAAGATTACGTGGTGACCAATGAAGGCGAAATCGTAATCGTGGACGAATTTACTGGTCGTTTGCTGGCTGGCCGTCGTTACAACGAAGGTCTGCACCAGGCAATTGAAGCCAAAGAAGGTGTAGAAGTTCAGCAAGAATCTATGACGCTGGCAACCATTTCATTCCAGAACTACTTCCGCTTGTACGAAAAACTGGCTGGTATGACCGGTACTGCACAAACAGAGGCCGAGGAATTCCACCAGATCTACAAATTAGACGTGGTAGAAATTCCATCCAACCGTGTAGCAGCTCGTATTGACCGACCTGACCGCATTTATAAGGACGAAGAAACCAAGTTTAAGGCGATCGTGCAAGAAATTAAAGTGTTGCACGAAAAGGGCCAACCAGTTTTGATTGGTACGGTTTCAATTGAAAAGAACGAGTTGCTCAGCAACGCGCTCAAAAAAGCTGGTATTCCGCATCAGGTTTTGAACGCCAAAAACAACGAACGCGAAGCCAAAATTGTGGCTCAAGCCGGTGAAAAGGGTGCCGTAACGCTGGCGACCAACATCGCTGGTCGTGGTACTGACATTGTGTTGGGTGAAGGCGTGAAAGAAGCTGGCGGTTTGTTCGTGCTTGGTTCCGAGCGCCACGAATCACGCCGTATCGACAACCAGTTGCGCGGTCGTTCCGGTCGTCAGGGTGACCCGGGTATGACCCAGTTCTTCGTAAGTACCGAAGACGACCTTATGCGCATCTTTGGTGGTGAGCGTATCGCCAAAATGATGGCTCGCTTGAAAGTTGATGACGATACTCCTATCGAGAACCGTTTGATTTCTAAGAGCCTGGAAGGCGCGCAAAAGAAGGTGGAAGGCTTCCACTTTGACCAGCGTAAAAACGTGGTTCAGTATGACGACGTCATGAACCGCCACCGTAAGGCAACCTACGCCATGCGCCGCGAAATTCTGCAATCCGATGACATTAGCAAGCGTGTGAAGCTGCTGGTCCAGGAAGAGGCAGTTGCTATGGCTGCATCACCGCAGATTACAAGTGATATGTTTGAGGACGTGGTGAAAGAAGTATTTCCATTTGAGGAAGCAACCCTGGACCGCTTGTTTGATAACACTGCCGACAAATTTGGCACTGCTTTGAAGACTGCTGCCATGGAAATGTACGAGGCTCGCGAAAAAGCCTTCAGCACCGAAATCATGCGCAAAGTCGAGCGTGACATCTACCTGCAAATTTTGGACAACCTTTGGATGCAACATCTGGAAAACATGGACCACTTGCGTGAAGGCATTCACTGGATGGCCGTTGGTCAGCGTGACCCGTTGGTGGAATATCGCCGTCAGGCTCAGTTGATCTTCGACGAAATGCAGCTTGAGCTGCGCCGCGAAATCGTGCGCACCTTGTTCCATGCACAACCAGTTGACGCCAGTGAACTGGAGCAGGCAACCGAGACCGAACTGACTCGTGCTGCTCGTCAGTCAATCAGTAACGCTAACAAGATTATTGACGTTGATGCCGAGTTTGAAGAATCTGACTTCGCCGATGGCAAAGCCAAAAAGGCTGACGCCAAAAAGCCGGTCACTAACACCGCTCGCAAGAAGGCTCGCAAAGCCGAACGCCAGCGTAAATCCAAGGGTCGCAAACACAAATAGTTAAAAGTTATGAAGCATACCGTATCCGAAATAACCCTCAAAAACGGCGCAAAGGGGCTACTAATCAACGTCCCTGACGCCACCGTCATGACCTATGAGCTTAACTTCCGCGCTGGTGAATATTTGGTAAAACCCGACAAATGGGAAACACCCCACCTAATGGAACACGTGTTACTGGGTGCCAACCAAAAGCTTCGTAAAGCACGATTGTTCCAGGCCGAAATCGAGAAAAATGGCGCCTACAGCAACGCATCCACCGGTGTGTACGACATTACCTACGAAGCAGAGTGCGCTGATTTTGAATGGGATCGTGTGCTAGACCTGATGCTGCTCGCTATCGCCAAGCCGCTCTTTTTAGAAGAAGAGTTTACCGCTGAATTTGGCAATGTGCGCGAAGAATTACAGGCTCGATCCAACAATCATTTTCGACATCTGAGCCTTGCGCTGCGTGAATACTATGGCTTTATGGCTAAAACAGATCAAGAGCGCCTGGATATTATCGACAACGTAACACTTGACGATGTTCGTCGCCACTACAAGCGTACGCACACCACCAAAAACCTGCGCTTTGTGTTTGCTGGCCGCATTACTGATAGTCGTCGCGCTGCTATTAAAGCTGCGCTCGAAGCAATCGACATGCCAGAGGGAACTGAGCGGTTTGAACTGCCCGACGAAGTCCCAAATCGCAAGGACGATCCGTTATTCTTACACAACGCAACGGTTAAGAACGTCTACTTTTACATCGACAGCTTTATGAATCGCCGCATGAGCGACCCAGAATCCGACGCACTTGGCCTGGTAAACACCATGCTCACCGAAACGCTATATTCCAAAATTTTGGGCACAGCTCGCGAACAGGGCTTGGTGTACAGCATGAGCTCTGGCTTTGGCCAGACCAAGCTAAATAGCAACTGGTGGTTCGGAGCACAGGTTTCTCGAAAGAATGTTGGCGCGTTGTTCGACATTATTACGCATGAGCTTGAAGACGTGTTTAAGGGCAACATCGACGCGGCCGATATCGAAGCCGCCAAGGCCTATAGTATTGGCCGATTCCAACGCAGCGCCCAAACGGTGGGCGGTACCGCTGGTGGATACAGTAGTCGTTACTTCTTTGACGAAAGCATCGAAGATTATTTTGGCGTTCCGCAACGTATTAAAGCAATCAGCAAATCTGGTATTGTCAGTATTTCTCGTGATCTCTTTAAGGACGACGTCTGGGGTTTGGGCGTGCTCAGCAATTGCCCCGAATCTACAGTAAAATCACTGCAAAATCACGTGCGACCTTTGTGGGATAGCTTTAAGGATTAGCACGGTAGGAGCCTGACGGTACATGGACGAAATCCTGCAACAAGTACAAGATATCCGTACCGAAATTGATGCGGCGTGCCAACGTTTGCATATTGACGAGCTGACCGAGCAAAATAACAAGCTCAAAAAACAGATGGCTGACGCCGATTTTTGGCAAGACGCCAGCAGGGCGCAGGAAATCGCAAAGCAGCAGGCCAAGCTAGAATCACGCATTAGCCCGTGGCTGGAGCTGCGTGCCAACATTGCTGACGTTGCTGAACTAGCTGAGCTGGAAGACATGACCATGGAGGAAGAGCTGTCGTCACAACTTGATACTATTGTGAGCCAGCTTACTGACCTCAAGGAAGAGCTCAAATTTTCAGGCAAGTACGACGAACACGACGCAATCGTGAGCATTTACGCCGGTGCCGGTGGTACCGATGCACAGGACTGGGCGCAGATGCTTTTGCGCATGTACGTTCGCTGGGCGGAGGCGCATCATTTTAGCGTGACCACTGTGGACGAATCAGCGGGTGAGGAAGCGGGTATTAAAAGTGTGACGCTCGAAATCAGCGGCGCGTTTGTATATGGTCGCTTAAAGAGTGAGCATGGCGTGCATCGTTTAGTCCGCCTTAGCCCATTTAACTCCGACAATTTGCGCCAGACCAGTTTTGCCAAAGTGGACGTTATGCCCAAAATTGATCACCCCGAAGAACTGGAACTAAACGAGAAAGACCTGCGCATTGACGTATATCGTAGCGGTGGCCACGGTGGCCAATCAGTAAACACTACTGACTCCGCAGTTCGCGTAACGCACATTCCAACAGGTATTAGTGTGGCTATTCAAAACGAGCGCAGCCAGCTGCAGAATAAAGAAACTGCCATGACTATTTTGCGCTCGCGACTGATTCAGCTGCAAATTGAACAGCACCAGGACCATCTGGATAAACTGAAAGGTCCAAACCAATCAGCAGAGTGGGGAAACCAAATCCGCAGCTACGTTTTGCATCCGTACAAACAGGTAAAAGATTTGCGTTCGCGCTATGAAACAAGCGATGCACAGGGCACGCTGGACGGCAATTTGGACCCGTTCATCAACGCCTACCTTGACCACACACTGGGCGCCTAGATTGACGATTCAGCCATAAAATGCTAGTGTATAACTATTAGATCAAAAACAAAAAAACTAAAAGGAAAAAAGCATGTCTAACCTAGATGAGCTCGCCAAAGCAGCAGAAGAAGCTGAAGCAGCAAACGTTCACGATCGACCCGTGACTGATGCTGACTTAGGTGAAACTGCAGCCGACGGTGCACAGGTTGTTGTTGAAGGTGAAGCGCCTGCTGCACCAGTCAATCCTGCCCCCGTCATGCAACCCGCACCCGAAATGCAGCTGCCACAACCTGTGGCTACCCCAGTAGATACCGTGCCGCCAGCACCGGTTGTAACCGTGCAGACTCCAGCCTCAGCTGCCGCCCCAGCTCCGCTTCCTACTGAAAGGGCCGAGCCGCTAACGCCGTTTAACGACCAAATTACAAACGATACCGCTCCAACACCTGTCGCCCCAGCGATGCAAGTGCCACATCCTGAGACAGTAACCCCAGCACAGCCACTACAACCTGTACAACAACAGCCACTACAACCCGCACAACCAATGGCTGAGCAGCCTTCGGCGCCGCCAGCTCCGGGTACCATGCCTGGTCAAACAGTGCGCCCGCAAACTCAAACGCAAGCTACGACGCCAGCCAGTCATATTATTACCGAATCCTATCCGCATCCTACCCCAGGTGGTGATCCAATGGGCGGTATCGCGGTTTAACTGCGCCCGCCTGTAGCCAAAAAACCAGCCGCCTTTTCGTAGCTGGTTTTTTGTTGTAGAAACCGCTATTTCATGTGCACAAACGCTGGACGTCAGCCGTGTTCTGCTATAATAAAGCTAATGATTTTATTGGACAGGGTGACAAAAACGTACGGCAAGCACGCAACCCCAGCGTTGGACAGAATCAGCTTGCATGTTGAACCAAAGGAGTTTGTGATTGTGGTAGGGCAGAGTGGTGCCGGCAAAACTACCTTGCTTCGCCTGTTAACTCGCGAAGAAAAACCAACCAGCGGTAAAATTATCGTGGGTGGCATCGACTACGATAAGCTCAGGGATCGTGAAATTCCATTGCTGCGCCGCAAGATTGGTGTAGTATTCCAAGACTTCAAGCTTTTGCCAAACCGTACTGTTTTTGAAAACGTTGCATTTGCGCTCGAAATTGTGGGCATGGGCAACTACGAAATCCGTCACACCGTGCCCAAGGTATTAGATATTGTAAACTTGCGTGGCAAAGAAAAGCGCATGCCGTACGAACTGTCTGGCGGTGAACGTCAGCGCGTTGCAATTGCACGCGCCATTGTGCGTCAGCCCAAGATTCTGATTGCTGATGAGCCAACTGGCAACCTTGACCCTAAGCATGCCTGGGACGTTATTAACGTGCTCGAAAAAATTAACCGTTTTGGAACGACCGTTTTGCTAACAACCCACAACCAAGAAATTGTTAACAAACTAAAGCGCCGCGTGGTAACCATCCAGCATGGTCATATTGCAAGTGATAAAGCACAGGCGAGCTACAAACTATGAACCGAAAAATGATCACCTTGTCCCGTATTATAAAGACGGGCCTAGTAAACTTTGTCCGTAACGCCTGGTTAGCAGTTGCTGCTATGGCTGTTATGACGGTGACGCTCACCATCGTGCTATTTTCGCTTGTTACAAACGCCACGTTTGCCAATACTATCGCGCAAATCACTGACAAAATCGATATTTCTGTCTACCTACAGGACGATATCACCGCCTCACAGCGCGCCTCGTTCGTTAAAGGCATTAAGTCTTTGCCAAACGTAAAGGCGGTATCGTATCTGTCTAAAGACCAGGCGCTGGCCAACTACCAGAAGCAAAATGCAGGTAACGAACAGCTGCTGTCGGCTATCTCGGCAACCGATAACCCATTGCCAGCTACTATCCAGATTAAGCCACGTGACCTCAATAAAATTCAGGATATTAAAGACTACCTCAGCAAACCTGCGAACCTCAAGCTGCAGTCCGACGATCCATCGTATTCCGGTGATCGCAAGGCAGCTATCGACAAAATTACGCATGCCACAAACATATTGCGCCAGGTTGGTATATTTGCGGTACTTATCTTTGCAGTTATCTCTGTTTTGATTATCTTCAACACCATTCAAATGGCTATTTTCAACCGTCGTGATGAGCTGACCATTATGCGATTATTAGGCGCCAGCACGGGATTTATCCGCGGCCCGTTTGTAGTAGAAAACATTGTGTATGGTGTCTTTTCGGGCATTATGTCAGTGGTAATTATTAAAGTTTTGTTCATGCTGGCGAGCTCCGCGCTGCAGGCAAGTAGCCTTGGTTTGCTGGACATTAATTACGCTTCAGAATACTTCAATGAACACATTTGGATTCTTTTGACTATCCAATTGTGCGTGGGTATACTGATTGGTGCCGCATCTTCTGTCGTAGCGACCCGTCGGTATCTGAAATTCAAGACAAAGTAGACCTCGCTCCTAATCTCCAAACAAAAAGTGAAAATAACAACACGCTAAGGAGGGGACAATTTACAAAATATGGTCAAATATGCTAATGTTAAATTGTATATAGAAAAGATAAAAATGCTTCGTTCAAACAAAAATAATTCAACCAAGCAGGATGCAACTAGCAGTCTATCAACACTGCAGTATTTGCGTATCGAACCAAAAGGTTCACGTTTTACGCGCTACAAAGCAACGGTTGCAAAAAAACCAATTATTTCGACCCTGACCGTACTGGTGGGGATACTATTCGTTGCCGCCAGCACTATTGTGCCGCAAATGGTTCGTGCCGACAGCTACGATGAGCAGATCCAACGGCTGCAGAGCGAAAACCAGCAGAACAAAAATGCTGTGAGTGATCTGGCTAGTCAGGCAACGAGCTACCAAGACGCTATCAACCAACTCCAATCGCAAATCTCGACAATCCAAAGCGTTATTTCTGCCAACGAAACCAGACAGGCGGACTTACAGAATCAAATTAACGCCAATCAGATCGAGCTCGACAAGCAGCGCAAAGTTTTGGGTGAAAACATCAAGATGACCTATGTTGACGGCCAACCATCAACTATTGAAATGCTAGCCTCTAGCAAAAACTTGAGCGACTTTGTAGACAAAGAAGAGTACCGCACCGCTGTTCAGAACAAAATTCAGGTAACACTCAAAAAGATTGCTGAACTGCAAAATACCCTGAACTCCCAAAAGCAAGAAGTAGAAACATTGCTCGTTTCACAGAGGTCACAACAAGCGCAATTAGATAGTGCTCGTGCTCAACAGGCTGGTATGTTGGCTTACAACGAAGCACAGCAAGCCGCCTACAACCAAAAGACCAAAGATAATTCATCCAAGATCGCTGACTTACGTCGCCAACAGGCAATCGAGAACGCTCGCATAACCAACGGTAATGGCAGTTATGTTGTCGCCGGCGATGCTGGTCACGGCGGATATCCTGCTAAATGGGATTCGCCCGTAGACCAAGACAGTGTTCTGGACAATTGGGGTATGTATAACCGCGAATGCGTAAGCTATACCGCATGGAAGGTCTATCAGAGCGGCCGCAACATGCCATACTGGGGCGGTTACGGTAACGCCAACCAGTGGGATGACAACGCTCGCGCAGCGGGTATCCCCGTAGACAGTAACCCACGTACCGGCGATGTTGCTATCAAGAATAGTGGTACGTACGGACATGCCATGTACGTCGAAAAAGTTTTCTCAGACGGCAGCATTTATATTAGCCAGTACAACCAAGACTACCAAGGCCACTACAGCGAAGCGTACGTTAGCGCCGCAAGCGTTCAGTCCAACAACTTACAATTTATTCACTTCCCATAGGTCAGTTGCTAAGCTCTCTGTTTGTGGAAATGACAATAGGTATTCGCGCTACCAGCGCAGTGCCGTATAATCAGAGCATAACCACAAAAGAGAGGGGCATTTGGTGCAGAAGGATAAACTTAATTTTGCGCAAAAAATTGGCGCAAAAATGACGCGTAATGCCTGGATTGGCGTTAGCGCTGCCGGCATGCTGATTGTGTTTGTGTTGGGTGTGAATGTGGGCAATGGCTCAATCCCCATGGCCTGGTCCCGTGGCTCGGCACAGAATGGTTCGCTGCCGACTACGTTGGACTACAGCACCGTTAATCAGGTGTATCAGGCGGTCAAAGATAATTATGACGGCAAGCTAACCGAACAGCAGTTACTGGATGGCCTAAAGAGCGGCTTGGCGCAGGCTACAGGCGACCCGTACACTGAATACTTCAACACCAAGGATGCAAAAGCGTTCAATAATCAGCTGCAGGGAACGTTTAGTGGCATCGGTGCCGAACTAGGCCAAGATAGCGACAAAAACCTGGTAGTGATTGCGCCAATTTCTGGATTCCCAGCCGACAAGGCCGGTTTGCGTGCGCAGGACATTATTACGAGTATTAATGGCAAGAGCACCAGCGGCATGTCGGTAGACGAAGCAGTGAACCTGATTCGCGGCAAAAAAGGCACCAAAGTTGAGCTGAAGGTTGTGCGCAATAAATCCGACGCCCTCACGTTTACCATTACACGCGCCGACATCAAAGTGCCAAGTGTGAATAGCAAAATTTTGGATGATGACTTGGGTTACATGCAGATTACGCAGTTTAGCGATGACACGGCTAGCTTGGCGTCCAAAGCAGCCCAAAACTTTAAAGACAAGGATGTGAAAGGCGTGATTCTGGACTTGCGTGATGATCCGGGTGGATTGCTTGATGCTGCTGTTAAAGTTTCTAGCTTGTGGTTGCCTCAGAATAAGTTAATTTTGCAGGAAAAGACCGACGGCAAAGTGGTAAACACATACAAGGCCGACGGTAGCAACACCTTGGCCGGCATCCCAACAGTGGTGCTCGTAAATAGTGGTAGCGCAAGTGCTGCCGAAATCACCGCAGGCGCGTTGCGTGACAACAACGTTGCTAGTATCTTGGGTGAAAAGAGTTACGGCAAGGGCAGTGTACAACAGATCATGAACCTTAGTGGCGGCGCCGAAATCAAGGTTACGGTGGCTCGCTGGTATCGTCCAAATGGCCAAAACATCGACAAAAAAGGTATTACACCTGACAAAACGGTGAAAATGACCGACGACGATTACGCCAAGGGCAATGACCCGCAAAAGGATGCGGCCATTTCCCAACTGTTAGGCGAGTAATGTTCGGCTTTCGTGTTGCACACGTAAGCGTACATACAGTATCATAAGAGAGTTAGAGAGAGGCTTTAGGGTGTCAAAACCGACGAAATATGTGTTTGTTACTGGTGGTGTGCTTTCTGGTTTAGGAAAGGGCATCACCGCCGCCTCAATCGGAAACATCCTCAAGGCCAAGGGCCTCAGCGTTAACATCCAAAAGTGCGATCCGTATCTGAACGTTGACGCTGGCACCTTGAATCCCCGTGAGCATGGTGAATGTTTCGTAACGATTGATGGTGCGGAAACCGATCTAGACTTAGGTCATTATGAGCGGTTCCTGGATGAAGAGTTGACGCAGGCAAGTTCGCTGATGGCTGGCCGCGTTCTGAGCAAAGTAATTGCCGACGAGCGCGCAGGCAAATATCAGGGACATTCGGTACAGATTGTTCCGCATGTGATGAACGCCATCATGCGCGAGATCGAAGAGGCCGGCAAGGGTTTTGACGTGCACATTGTCGAAATCGGTGGCACGGTGGGCGATCTGGAAAGTCTTAGTTTTGTAGAAGCTATTCGCGAATGCGGCACGCAATTTGGTCGCGAAAACTGCCTGTACGTACATGTGGTGTACTTGCCATATCTGGGCGCCAGCAAAGAAATCAAAACCAAGCCAGCGCAAAATGCTGTTCGCGAATTACGTGGTTTGGGAATTTTCCCCGACGTTTTGGTTGCACGAAGTGAGCTACCTGCCAACGAAGATGTAAAACGCAAGCTGGCCATGTTCTGTGGGGTGGACGAAGATGCGATTGCCTTGCTGCCGAATGCACAGACTATCTATCAAGTGCCACTCACACTAGAAGACGATGGCATTACACGGGTAATCTGCAAAAAGCTGAATATTGATGGGCGCGAGCCGCAGCTCGACGACTGGCGCAAGCTAGTTCGCCATGCAACCGGCAAGCATCAGCACCAGCTGCAAATTGGCGTCGTGGCCAAATACCTGGACAACCAAGACACGTATATTTCGGTCTTTGAGGCAATTCGGGCCGCTGGCTGGAAGCACGAGGTAGATACCAACATTACCTGGATCGACGCCGAAAAGCTTGAGGATCCAAATTGCGACATAGCAAAGGAGCTGGCTGGTATCGACGGTATTGTAGTACCTGGCGGCTTCGGTTCTCGTGGCGTAGAGGGCAAAATCCGTGCTGCACAATATGCTTTGGACAATCACGTGCCGTACCTAGGTTTGTGTTTAGGCATGCAGGTTGGTGTGATTGCGGCGGCGCGCCGTGCTGGGCTGGCTGATGCAAACTCGGCAGAATTTGCATCAGAAAGCCAGAACTTGGTTATCAACACCATGTCTGGACAGGAAGGCAAAGAAAACACGGGTGGAACTATGCGCTTGGGCGCGTACCCGTGCGTACTGGAAGAGGGAAGCATTGCAGCTCACATATATGATGCACATGAAATTACCGAGCGTCACCGACATCGTTATGAATGTAATAATGACTACCGCGATCAGTATGAAGCGTGGGGCATTAAAGCGGTTGGCTTGTCGCCAGATCGCCATTTGGTAGAGATGATTGAGGCTATTGGGCATCCGTTCTTTGTGGCAAGTCAATTCCACCCAGAATTTGCATCGCGCCCCAATAAACCGCACCCAATGTTCGATGGGCTCATTGCGCATCTGTTGCAAAATAAAACTAAATAAGGTAGCGTAAGCAGTATGGATACACAAAAATCGGTACCAACACACGCGAAGCGAATTCTTCTGGTTGAAGACGACGATGCGCTGGCAAGTGTTTATCAAGTTCGCTTGCAAGCCGAGGGCTTTGACGTACGACGCGTAGAAAATGGCGAGGACGCACTGGCTGCCGCCATCAGCTATAAACCCGACTTGGTGCTTTTGGATGTCATGATGCCAAAGGTCAGCGGTTTTGACGTGTTGGACATTTTGCGCAACACGCCCGAAACTGCCAATCTCAAGATTGTAATTCTGACCGCACTGAGCCAGGAAAGCGACAAAAAGCGTGCCTATGACTTGGGCGTAGATGATTATTTGGTAAAGTCACAAGTAGTGATTACCGATGTCATTGATCGCATCAAGCAGCATCTGGGACTCAAATAACCCACACGCTCGCACCAAAAAATGCACAATAAAAAACGACCGGTACATCCGGTCGTTTTGTTTACCCAAGAAGTGGGTTATTTTGCAGCTTTTGCGGCTGCTGGCTTTTTGGCAACTGCTTTCTTAGCAACAGGAGCTTTTTCAGCTGGCTGTTCAACAGTAACTTCTACGCGCTTAACGCTACGGCCTGTAAATAGGCGAACGCGACGAGTAGTGTACTTCACGATGCCTTCGGCGTGTGCGTGGATAGTAAAGTTGCGGCTCAACTTGGTGCCTTTACCAGCACGCTTAGTCATGCCAACCTGGCGAACAATTACATTGCCGGTGCGAGTTTTTTGACCACCGTACAACTTAACACCAAGGCGTTGACCTGGAGAGTCGCGGAGGTTTTTGGCGGTACCGCCAGCTTTGACGTGTGACATAAATTATTACTTCCTTGTTATTACCAGCAGTTCACGAGCTACAATCTGATCGGGTCGGTAGTAGACCAACTCCTGCTCACTGCTATGTCTAAAACTCACTCGATTGTACCCTATTTTCTCGAGGTGGTCAAGTAGGGGAAGGTGATGAATTTTACCTTCGGGTGATTTCCAAGCCGGGACAGCCAAACAGAGGCGCGTTCCGCTGGGCATTTGATCGGCAATATTGACCATAAACTTTTCGATAATCGTGTTGCAGGTGCCAATGATTTGCTTAAGTTTCTCGGGGCGAGGCCAGTTCGCCAGGGGATGGCCCAGGTATGCCTCACAGGCCACTGTGCTAAACGGTTCCGACCAGGTAAAGTTGGTGGCGTCGCCAACTTCTAATGGTGGCGTAACAGTGGTGCCGTGTGTTTCGTTCAGCCAGGCCAGGTTAACGCCAGAATAGTCAATCATGCGTGGCTCTAGGTCGGTGCCGTAGGCACCAAAACCCATCAGCAAGGCTTCTTGCAGTAAAACGCCGGTGCCACAAAACGGATCCAACACCACAAAGTCGGATGTTGGTTTGGCCTGACCAGTAGCCAGATTTATGATGGTTTGGGCTAATTTGGGGGGCAACATGCCCACGAATGCGTCGCGCTTGGGGCGGTCTTGGTCACGGCGAGCATAGGCTGTAATATCTTGCACAGCGACTGTTCGGCCTACTGCAATGCTGGTGCCGCTCTGTACCAAAATAAGTTCCATCCCGCGTTCTCCAGCAAGATGATTGTGCAGCACTTGCGCACTAGAAAGTTCGTTTTCTTGATTGGGCGTTAGACGTACTGAATACCCGGCATTACGTAAGGTTTTTTTGAGGTTCAAGCCAATTGCCAGTAGCTGCTTTGGCGACGTTTTAATACCGTAGGCGCTAATACCAAGCTGGATTTTACCTTCGGCAATATCTTGAGCACGCTGCAATACCAATTTTTCTAGCGCATTGTGCAGGGAAACGATGGGCCCGTTTACCGTGCCAAGGAACTCGGCCATTTTAACGCTACTGCCCAGGCGAGCAAAGCCAATCTGCGAAGGATGCACGTCGCTCACTGCGGCCATACTACCCAAAGGAGCCAGGCGATCAGCGCCCAGCAAACTTTCGAGCTCGGCGCGCCCAATAGCTGGCTGGCGCCCAAAAATAAACATACTCTGCATAACTCCTTACAGTATACCGTAAAAACGCCTAAAAGTATGTAGGGCACATGCTATGATTAAGACAATGATATTTGTTCCAAGTAACCCTGGATTTTACGAGCAAGATCAAACGATATTGGCATTGTTAATTACCGGTTACCTTGTAGCGGTCGGCTTGGTTGTCCTGGCGATTTACAGCAACCGCGCAAAATTAGAACGAGCGATTGTATTGCTAACAAAACCCTTCATTGTAAAAGCAGTGCGACTCACCGTGGCCACTGCTTCAATAGCGGCCTTTGCGTGGTCGTTCGTATCGCCGGGCGCAAATAACCTAGAGATGGGCGGCCTTGCTCTGCTGTTCTTTTTCTGGCCCGTGCTGGGCGTGCAGGCAGTGATTGGTTTTTTGCCCTTGGAAAAGAAAATACACGCAGGCTCAGGCGGGGCAGTACTGCTGGCAACGTACGTGATCGTTTCTTATTGCATCATACAAGCAATGGTTACGATGCTTTTGAACGCTGCCTAAAGCGTTTGATTCTTGTAAAAAGTGCAACGGCCGAACGACCAAGCGCGGTTTAAGCTATAATGAAACGCGTATGAGTGAAACAGAAACATCATTCTTTAAACGCCGCTGGAAATTGCTTGTTAACATTGCAACTGTCGTGGCGCTGGTGGTTTTGGTGTACGCTGTTCGCCACCAGCTAGTGGAAACACTGAACAACTTGCGCAAAGTGCATGTGTGGGCGCTACTGCTGCTTATACCAATTGAGTGGATCAACTACGACTCGCAAGCGCGATTGTATCGCGGCCTATTTAAAGTAGTAGGCAACAATTTGAGCTACAAGTTTTTGTTTAAAACGTCGCTGGAACTGAACTTTGTAAACAGCGTATTCCCAAGTGGTGGCGTGTCGGGTATTTCGTATTTTGGTGTGCGCATGCGCAACAATGACATCACCGGCGGCAAGGCCACTGTTGTGCAAATGATGAAGCTACTACTGCTGTTTTTGTCATTCGAAATCGTGCTGATTTTAGGCTTGCTGTTTATGGCAATTGGCGGCCATGTGAACAATCTGGTAATTTTGGTGGCGAGCTCGGTTTCTACACTGTTGGTTGTAGGCACTTTTGCGTTCGTCATGATTATTGGCAAGGAACGCCGTATTAATGCGACTTTTGCGTTCGTCACGGGAATTTTAAATGGTCTGGTTCGCATTTTTCGCCCGGGTAAGCCCGAAGCAATTAACACCGCAAAATTGCGCACAACCGTTGAAGAATTGCACAAAAACTACAAGCTGATCGAATCCCAATATAAAGAGCTAAAGTGGCCGTTCTTTTGGGCGCTGATTGCCAACGTAAGCGAAGTGCTGGCCGTGTATGTGGTCTATGTGGCGTTTGGCCAATGGATCAACCTGGGCTCGGTTATTTTGGCATACTCGATTGCTAACTTTGCTGGCTTGGTGTCGGTGTTGCCAGGTGGTGTAGGCATTTACGAGGCCCTGATGACTGCCGTGTTGGTGGCAACGGGCGTGCCGGCTGCCGTGAGCATCCCTGTAACCGTGATGTATCGCGTGCTAAGTATGCTTATTCAATTGCCACCAGGCTATTACTATTACCACAAGACGCTGCATTCTGACTCAGGCAAAGACATAGAAAAGCAGGCGCAATTGCATGTCTGATGCACCAGCATTTACTGTTACCGAATTCGTATCGGTGGTAAATCAGACGCTGGAATATGCCTACGCCAACGTTGTGGTGACTGGCGAGATCGCTAACTTTCGGGTTAGCAAAAATCGCTGGGTGTATTTTGATCTTAAGGACGAAACCAGTTCGGTACGATTTTTTGGCACCGTGTTTCAAATGCCTGGACCGCTGGAAGACGGCATGACGGTAATGGTGCGCGGCGTGCCCAAATTGCACCCGCAGTACGGCTTTAGCGTGACCGTGCAGGCCATTAAGCCAACGGGCGAGGGCTCTATTAAAAAAGCTGCTGCGTTGCTCGAGAAAAAGTTGCGTGCCGAAGGGTTATTTGACGAATCGCGTAAGCGACCGCTGCCGTATCCGCCAACCCACATTGGTTTGATTACCTCTGGCGAGTCGGCTGCATTCCGCGACTTTACTAAAATTTTGAATGCTCGCTGGGGCGGGGTAATCGTGACGCTCATTGATGTGCAAGTGCAGGGCGATCCGGCCTCGGCACAGATTGTAAGCGCGCTCAAACAGTTCAATACCATGCCCGAAGCGCCTGACGTTTTGGTAGTGACACGCGGTGGCGGTAGCGCTGATGATCTGCAAGCATTTAGCACCGAACAGGTGACACGTGCAGTAGCCGCAAGTCGTATTCCCACTGTGGTTGCGATTGGTCACGAAGTAGATATTAGCTTGGCCGAGCTGGCTGCTGACCAACGCGCCAGCACTCCCAGCAACGCCGCAGAATTGCTGGTGCCCGATCGCGTAGCGGTGCTGCACCACGTGCAGGTGCAACGTGAACGTGTGTCGCACATGGCCGAGCAGGTATTCGTGAGTGCCCGCAAACACATACAGACACAAACTGATCATTTAAGTAGCGCTGTGGATCATTCGTTGGCCCAGGCTCGGCAACAGCTCAAACTGCGCACACAGGTGCTGCAGGCGTATAATCCGCAGACAGCACTGCAGCGTGGGTATGCGCTGGTTCGCCAGGGCAAAACGGTGTTACGTACTGGCAAAGATAGCAAACCTGGCGATGAGATCACCGTGCAACTGGCTGACGCCACGCTTGCGGCAACAGTAAAACGCGTTATACTACAGCAGTAAAGGATTCCTATGGCTCAAAAAGAATCGTCCAAAACCTACCAAGAATTAAGTAGCGAGCTCGATCACGTGCTGGCTTCGTTGCAACAACCCGACATTGCCGTGGATGAAGCGGTAAAACTGTACGAACAGGGAATTAAGTTGGCGCACGAGCTGGAAAAACACATTGCCAAGGCCGAAAATACGCTGCAAAAAGTCCGCTTGCAGCTGAGCGAGGAACAGTAGTGGGCTTAGCCGTTATAATTATCGGCACAATTATTTTAGTGTTTGGCGCTGTGCTCGTAGTGGGGCCGCCATTTGTACCCACCCTTAACAAACAAATTACCACCGCGCTTGATATGCTAGACCTCAAAAAAGGGCAGACATTGTTGGAACTGGGGTCAGGTGATGGCCGCGTTATGAAAGCCGCCGCAGAACGTGGTTTAAAGGTTGTCGGCGTGGAATTAAATCCGTTTTTGGTGGTGGTGTCGCGCTTGCGCTGCTGGCGATACCGCAAGCAGGTAACTGTGATCTGGGACGACTTGTGGAAAGCACATTGGCCCCAAGCCGATGGTATTTTTACCTTTATGTTGCAGCGCCAAATGACGCGTTTGGATCGCAAAATTGCTAACTGGCAGAGTAAATCGGTTAAACTAGCCAGTTTTGCGTTTCATATTCCAGACCGTGCGCCAAAGGCAAAGTACAACGGCATATTTTTGTATGAATACAAGTACGCTGGAGCACCGGCGCAAACCGCCAAAAAACCAGCCAAAAAAAGAATTGAAGATTATCTTCCAGATGAAGCCAAAGCCTAAGGCTTGCGCTAGAACGCCAAAATACGTTACCATGAGCAATATGAAAACCAGTCTTTCTGATCAACGCGGCACCCTCAATGGGCTGCTGATTCCGTTACTTCTGGTTGTGGTGCTCTTTTTAGGTGCTGTAGGATTTGGATTCTGGGCTTTCTCGAGCCGTGAAGACTACAAGAACGATAGCGACGCTAAGGTTGCCGTGGCTGTAACCGCCGCCGAAAAACGTACCGAAGCAAGCGCCGCCAAAACCTACGCCGAAGCTGCCAAAAAACCGCTCAAAACGTACACTGGTCCGTCGTCATTTGGTGCTATTACCGTGCAGTATCCTAAAACCTGGAGCGCCTACGTAGTTGAGGCTTCGGGCAGCAGTAGTATTCCGGTAGATGGCTACTTCCAATCCGACTTTGTGCCTGATGTAGAAAACGACGAGAACTCATTCGCGCTCCGTATGCAGCTCGTTTCGCAGTCGTATGACCAAGTTATGAACCAGTTTAGCGGCAACGTTACCTCTGGAAAAGCGACGGTGTCGCCATATAAACTGGACAAAGTTCCATCGGTAGTTGGTTCTAAAATTACCGGCCAGCTTACGTCAACTAAGCAGGGAACTATGATTGTGCTGCCGCTGCGCAACATGACGCTCAAGTTGTGGGTTGATTCGTCGGAATATCTTTCGGACTTCACCAATATTATTTTGCCGAACTTTAGCTTTACACCGTAGTTTTCAGGTGACCGCGAGGGCCCGGTGGTGGTATACTATTTACCAATGATGAGGGCTCAGTCTACGGGTACAGATATTGCACAGGAACGTCTTTTGGTTTCTGTTGCTGAGCAGCTCAAAGTGCCGCTGACGCAAATTGCGCGTCGAGCAGAATTGGCGGAGTCTGGCGTTTTGCCGGTCGACTCACGTGCTGTTCGTACCGAGGCAACGGCAGCTTTGGCTTTGGTGGATAGCTATCTGCTGGGCTTGGAACTATTAACGTCGCAGGAGTCATTAGAGTTAGAGCCGGTTTCCGTTTCGTCGCTATTAACCGATGTAGCGCACCAGCTGCAACCGTACGCCAAGCACTATAACGTGGCGTTAGAAATGACATTGGCTGGCAAATATGGTCCGGTGATGGCACATCGCGCAGCGTTAAAGTCGGCGCTGCTCAGTTTGGGCCACACACTTATTGTTGCTGGTGGTGCCAAAGAAACACCCCAAGATCGTCGAGTCATTTTGGCGGGACACAAAAACGCCCAGGGCATTGCCGCAGGCTTATATGGCAGTCTGGACGTAGAGCCGGCAGATTTGCGAGTGGCGTTATCACTGCAGGGCGCAGCTCGTCAGCCGTTGGCTAGTTTGCACGATAGTGGCGCTGGTATCTTTGTGGCCGATGCTCTGGCGCAAGCCATGGAAAGCCGCTTGCGAATTGGTCGCCATAACAGATACGCTGGCCTAGCCATGACGCTCCGGCCGAGCCAACAATTACAGTTTATTTAGTATGCATATTTTACTTATTGAACCCGATGCCGTTGCTGCGCCGCTGTATGCGGCCGGGCTTCAGGCTGCTCATTACACGGTGGCTACGGTTGCCTCGGCACAGTCGGCCATTGGCGCCGCTGATCAGCAAGCGCCCGATGTAGTAATTATGGAAATGCAGCTTGGCGCGCATAACGGCATCGCATTTTTGCAGGAATTCCGATCATATGCAGAGTGGCAAAAGGTGCCCGTTATTATTCATTCGTTTCAAAAACCGCCCGCTGACACGCAAGTATTAGACGTGCTGCAGCGCGAATACGGCATGCACGCGTGGCTCTACAAGCCGCAGACGTCAATTGCGGCGTTGGTCTCGGTGGTGCACCGTTTGGGAATCACCGTATGAAGCAACTGGTTACGACCGGTATTATTTTGGGGCGTACCGACTATGGCGAGGCTGATCGAATCCTGACGTTGATTACGCCAGATCAAGGAAAGTTGCGATTGCTCGCTCGCGGTGTTCGCCGCATTAAGTCCAAATTGGCTGGGGGCATTGAACTTTTTAGTGTCAGCACTATTACCTTTGCGCCGGGCAGGGGCGAGTTGGGCACGCTGGTGTCCACACGCCTGGTTCAGCACTACGAGCAAATCGCCAAAGATTTGCAGCGCACCATGACTGGCTACGATCTGATAAAACTGCTCAATAAATCCACCGAAGATCAGCCGGATCCGGAATATTTTGCACTGCTCAAAGACGCTTTTGAGGCCTTAAACGACGCGCAGATTCCTCTGCCATTGATCAAATTTTGGTTCGGCGTGCAATTATTGAAGTTGGATGGCCATGCGCCAAATTTGCAAACTGATGAGCAGGGCAAAAAGCTGGTCCCGGATCAGCTATACGACTTTGATATGGATCGCATGACCTTCGTAGCGAATCCGCTCAGTGGTCGCTTTAACGCCAATCACATTAAATTTTTGCGTTTGGTGCTGGCCGGCAACTCGCCTAAAGTGCTGACGCAGGTGCAGGGAATGGGCCAGCTGCTGCACGATTGCCAACCCTTGTTTATCTGATATACTCGGGGCACATGGCTGAATATTTAGACCTGGACTACTGCGCGGACAGCATTTTGACCGAAGACGAGGCATGGCGTGCTGCCCGAATGGTGAGCGGCGCGGTTATTGGCCAACTTATAGAAGGTGCCCCCGACGTAGAGGCATGCTTTGTACTGGCAGATGCATCGGATCATTTTTATGACATGCTTGAACAGCTGCCATTTGCGGAAGGCGTGCTGGAGATGCGGTTTGCTACGCTTGAGGGCATGTGGCATCCAAATAGGGCGCAAGACGATGGTCTGTATCACTGGCCCCCGCGCCAGCAACCTGTGCATGGCGATGCAGTAGCGCTTGCTGTTTACCATGATGAGTCTAGATACCAGTTGCTGAACGTGGCGTTACCGCTCGACTCGCGCACGGCAGAGCTCATACGATACGGTACGCATACATCTTCGGAGTCTCCTGCCTATGCTGCTATAGATTCATTGGCGGAACACGAACAAAATAGAGCGCACGCCTATCCGCGACAAGTGCAAGCGGCGGCATGGCTGGCTCGTGAAGCACTGTATGGTGCGGCGGTGCCGATCCCAGCGTATTCTCCTCGGGCAATGCTAGCTCGTACTAAATGGGCAGGACACACAGCACAGAGCCACCTTAGTCAAATCCCGATTTTTACGGTATAATGAGCCTAATTATGAGTAAAGAAATCAGTTTAGAAGACATTGCGAGTTTATGTAAGCGCCGCGGCTTTATTTTTCAGGGTAGCGAAATTTACGGCGGCTTGGCCGGTACGTGGGACTACGGTCCGTTGGGCGTGCAGCTCAAGCGCAATATTGCTGACTTGTGGTGGAAGACGTTTGTAGAAAACCGTGCCGACATGTACGGCGTGGACGCAGCTATTCTGATGAACCAAAAAGTCTGGCAGGCGAGCGGCCACGTGGGTGGTTTTCATGACCCGTTAGTGGAAGATCTGAAGACCAAAAAGCGCTACCGCGCAGATCACTTGCTTGAAGACGCCGGTGTAGAAGGCGTAACCAGCATGAACCTGGAACAAATGGATGCTGTAATTAAAGAGCAAGGCATCAAGAGTCCTGACGGCAATCAGCTAGGCGATGTGCGCCAGTTCAACATGATGTTCAAGACGCAGATTGGCGCTACCGACGACGCTACCAGCATTAGCTACCTCCGCCCAGAGACGGCACAGGGTATGTTTGTGAACTTCAAAAACGTGGTGGACAGCTTTTACCCGGACATTCCGTTTGGTATGGGCCAGATCGGTAAGGCGTTCCGTAACGAAATCAGTCCACGCGACTTTATTTTCCGCGTTCGCGAGTTCGAGCAGATGGAAATTGAATATTTTGTGCACCCAGACAACTGGAAAGAGCACTTTGACTACTGGCTTGATCAGCAAAAGCAGTTCCTACTGGCGTTGGGTTTACCCGAATCCAAGATCCATCCTGTTGATGTGCCCGAAGAAGACCGTGCGCACTACAGCAAATGGTCCGTGGACACCGAATTTGACTTTCCGTTTGGCCAAAAAGAATTATTGGGCTGCGCCTACCGTACTGATCATGACCTGAACGCGCATCAAAAAGACTCTGGCAAGAGCATGGAATACCGTCCAAAAGACGGCGGCAAGCCATTTGTACCACACGTGATCGAGCCTACTTTTGGTCTGGATCGTGTATTGCTGGCCGTATTGTCATCGGCTTATACCGAAGACGAATTGAACGGCGACAAGCGCGTGTACTTGAAGTTAGCCAAGCACTTGGCACCAATCAAGGCCGCTGTGAGCCCGTTGCTCAAAAACAAACCCGAGCTGGTTGCTAAGGCACAAGAAGTCTACCAAATGCTGCAGGCCGAACTGGGCACTGTAACCTGGGACGACAACAGCAACGTTGGTAAGCGCTATCGCCGCTCCGACGAAATCGGTGTGCCCGCTCACATTACCATCGACTTCCAAACACTAGAAGACGGCACCGTCACTGTTCGAGACCGCGACACCGCGCAGCAAACGCGCGTCAAAATCCAAGACCTCACCAAAGAGCTATAGGCATGGACACCTGTACTCTCTGCAAAGAGCTTGCTGATGACAACCATCCAGGTCTCTTGCTAGAAACAAAGCATTGGCGAGTAGTTTTAAGCATCTACCAGTCGTATGTTGGTAGGCTTTTTATCATGCTGCGTGAACATAAAGCTAGTCTTAGTGACCTTTCAGAAGAGGAGTGGGATGATTTTAGCCATCTAGCTTCCAGACTGGAAAATGCCAATCGATTTACCTTTAGTGGAACACCTTTTAACTGGCTGTCCATGATGAATGACGCATACAAAAATACACCGCCGAACCCTCATGTTCACTGGCACATGATCCCCCGATACGATCATGAAATTACGGTTGCGGGTACTCTATTTACTGATCCTGATTTTGCGCATCACTATGACAAGGATCGCCAGCAGATGATCTCGCCGGAAATTGCTAAGGTAATTACGCAAAAGTTGAAAGCTGCCTTAGAGCGCTAGCTATACGTAAAGTTCGTTTAATTTCTGGTATCATGAGTACATGAAGGGGCAGGGATTAACCGACACCGAAGGTGATCAGCAAGAGCAAGAGGCGCTGCAGTTCAATCCGCAGCCGTTCAAGCGATATTCGCAATATGAATTTACCATAACGCTGTACGGATTTGTGGGCTTTGTGTTGCTGATTGCGCTGCCGATCGGCTTGCTGTGGACGCCGCTCAAATTCTGGGGACTGTACACTGGCACGGCAATTGGCTTGTGCACGGTTTTGCTGACGCTCATTATTCTCCGTACTGCGCAGCTCATGCTCGCTCGCCGCAATCGAGAGCAAATCCTGCATGCTTACGCACAGCGCCATTCGTATAGCTATGGGGTGGCAGACCAACACGCATTTGTGGATACGCTGGGTGTGATCGCCGAAACAGCGGTAGACTACGCTGATTTTGACCTACAAAACACGCTCAAAACACCGCACTGGATCTATGCTGACTTTGCGTATTTGCGCCGCGGCAACCCAACCTACGGATCGCCAACCTTGTGGCGCGCCAATTATGGCGTGGTTTCCGTGGAGCTTCCCCGAGAACTCCCAAATATGTTCTTTGACTCCAAAAAGGCGTTTGGGAGCCAGTTTAAATATCGCATCGACCAGCGCCAGGTGCGCAGCCTGGAAGGCTATTTTGATAATCATTTTACGGCGTATTTTCCGCAAGATTACAGCATCGACGCGTTAGCTATTATCACGCCTGAGGTAATGATCGCATTGCTAGAGGCCGACAATTATGACGTAGAAATCTACGGCAATCACATCTTTTTGTATGGCGCGCCAGTGACCTCCATTGCTCAGCTAGAAGATATGGCCGAAAAAGCCAAAAAAGTCAGCACCGCGCTGCTGAATAACATTCGCACATACCGCGACGACCGCTTGCCGTTGCCAGAAGGCCGGCTGAGCGTTGCATCAGAGGCAAAACTGCTCAACAGAAGCTCGTTCTGGGCAATTATTGCGTTACTGCTGGTAGGGTTATACATGTTGCCATACGCTGTTATGTTCGTGCAAATTATGTTTGTGTGGATCACGCAGGGCTGGTCGGCGGCCAGCGGGCTATACTAAGGCGTACGTAGAATTTGGTAGCTCCACCCGCCAATCCGTGCCATACTATAAGCATGGAAAACACCGAAATCGAACACATTATCAGAGAATATATTGATCAAGTCGTGCACATGTCACTGGGCACATGCGCCGATGGCAAACCATGGGTATGCGAAGTGCATTTTGCTGTGGATGACGAGCTGAATATTTATTTCCGATCCGTAACGAGCAGCCGCCACTGTCAGGAAATTGCTCAGAATCCAAACGTGGCAGGCAACATTGTTACCCAACACTTTAAAAATCAGCGTATTCGTGGTGTGTACTACGAAGGCACTGCCGAAGTTTTGACCGACCTAACACAAGATCACCCAGGCGTGCAGGCTACCGCTAAGCGCTTTGGCGAAAAGTCGGCTATTCAGGCCGTAAAGCCAGAAGACGACAAGCCGCATTACTACAAGATTACCGTCAAGAACTGGTACCTATTTGACAGCTACGGCCCAGCGCCAGTTGGCAAGTACCAACTCCCTTGGAAACAGTAGTAAATGGCCGACGAAGTTCTGCAGGCACTCGAGCGCTATGCGCGGCCTAATGATGCTGCCGATGTAGCCAAATTTTTTAAAGCCTACGATGGCGGCTATAGTCAGCATGATCAATTTTTGGCTATCAAAGTGCCATGCATTCGCGAAGTGTCCAAAAAATACGCCAACCTGTCGTTACATGATATTGAAGCAGTGCTAGAAAGTCCGTTTCACGAGATGCGCCTGCTGGCCTCAATTATTATGGCTAATCAGGCAAAGGCTCGCAAAACCAGTGCCGAGCACAAAACAGCCTTATTTGATCTGTACTTACGGCGCACGGACCGCATCAACAACTGGGACATTGTGGACACCAGCTGTCGTGACGTAGTGGGCGAATATATTTTGGAACATCCGCAGAAGACCGATGTTCTACGCAAGCTGGCGTTGTCCCAGGACATTTGGGAGCGCCGCATTGCCATGGTTAGCACCTGGGCGTTTATTCGTAAAAGCCGGCTAGACGTGCCATATGAAATTGCCGAAACGTTGCTGACCGATTCACACGATCTAATCCATAAAGCCGTAGGCTGGATGTTGCGCACCGCTGGCGACAAAGACCAAGACCGCTTGCGCGCATTTCTAACCAAGCACATCGCACACATGCCACGTACCGCGCTCAGATATGCCATTGAGCACTTTGACGCCGACGAGCGTCGCTATTTCTTGATGCTCCGCTAATTGAATGCCATGGCAGCACCGCTTCTAGCTGGTATGATAGGTATATAACCAGGGGGATTACGCATGGCCGAGAAAAGTAACTATGATTTCAGTGGTCTAAAGGCTCTATTTTTTAACGGCACGCTCACCAAGTCGCCGGAACCCAGTCACACCGATTTGCTCATTAGCATTAGCACGCAAATCATGGAAAAACATGGCGTAAAAACAGAGGTGGTTCGCACCGTCGATCATGATATTGCTACCGGTGTGTGGCCAGATATGCGCGAACATGGCTGGAAAACTGACCAATGGCCGGAGCTGTACAAAAAAGTGCAGGCAGCCGATATTTTGGTGCTGGCCGGCCCCATTTGGCTGGGCGACAACAGCTCGCAGACCAAAAAGATAATCGAGCGACTGTACGCCTGCAGCGGGGAACTGAACAAGCAAGGTCAATATGCCTACTACGGAAAAGTGGGCGGCTGTTTGATCACCGGCAACGAAGATGGCGCAAAACATTGCGCTATGAATGTTTTGTATAGCTTGCAGCACTTGGGGTGCGCAATTCCACCACAAGCCGATGCTGGTTGGGTAGGTGAGGCCGGTCCTGGCGCTAGTTATGGCGATAAGTTGCCCGACGGCACACGCGAAGGCCTGGACAACGATTTCACCAATCGCAACGCAACATTTATGACCTGGAACCTGATGCACATGGCCAAAATGCTCAAGGATGCCGGTGGCATTCCTGCGTACGGAAATCAGCGCAGCAAGTGGGAAGCCGGTGCTCGATTTGATTATCATAACCCAGAATATCGCTAAAGTTTTGTGTAAAAACACCGTAGTATGAGATGATTTCTGACATGAGTACCTACTATACCGACGGCAGCGCCAGCCCCAATCCGGGTCCTGGTGGCTTCGCCGTAATCAAAGACATGCAGGTTTGTTACCTGGGAGCCGAACCAGATTCCACCAACATTCGTATGGAGGGCAAGGCGCTTATCGCAGCACTCGAAGACGCCAACGGCGAGCCCTGCACTATCTACACTGACAGTGAATTTTGGATCAACGTAATCACCAAGTGGTCATTAGCCTGGGAAAAGAACAACTGGACCAAGAAAAATGGTGAAATCAAAAACCTCGATATCGTAAAAGAAGTATGCCCACTATACCGAAAGTCAAAGGCCACCTTGGTATGGGTTCGCGGACACAATAATGACCCCGGCAACGAAATGGCCGACCATTGGGCGAACGAAGCTCGCAAGGGCAAACGCGTTTAGTATTTTTTTACAGCAGTTTTTTACAGAGTTTTCGGTTAGAATAAGCGGTATACATAACTAAGCATGTAACCGGGTGGACAGCGGTTATTATAATCTTGAGGGTACAACATGGACACAGACGCCACCGATGAAACACAGGCGATTGAAGCTGAAAAGCAAGCAGACAACACCGAAAACAACGACTTGACTGAACAAGTTTTGGATGCAGAAAAAGTAGACCTAGAAAAGGAAACACCAGATCAGGAGCGTATTGCGCACAAATCTGATGAAGAAGTTGCTGCTGCAAAAGCCACCACGCCAGAGTCTGATGACCTTGATATTTTTGCCTGGGCCAACAACATGTTCCAGCACGTTGATCAGCTCAAAATTGATCTGTTTTTGCTAAACAAAAATAACGTCCTGTACCGCACCAAGGCATCGCCAGACATCGAAAAACAGTTGCTGCCATTGTTCATTAACCCCATGCTGGAATACCTCATGATGGGCGCTGGTTCGGGCATGGTCGTGCGGGCATTCGAGGACGCCGAGGCCGAAGAAAACGTGCTGCAGTACACCAAGTGGGAAAATATTTTGCGTCTGACCGAGGTAATGCACTGGCTGCACACCCAAGAACACGAAATGGAATTCTTCAAGGAAGACGAGCACGATCTGAAGCGCATCAAGGGCGTGGTTGCTCGCTGTAGCCATCCGTCTATGAAAGATCCGTTTTACGTTATGAAGGTGCTGCCAAGCGCGCAAACCTTTAAGGGCGAGGGCGCGTGGATGGCGCAGGGTGAACGATTCGTGCCATTCGAGGCGCCAGCCTTCCGCATTCCGGCAGACAATCAAATGGTGGTAATCAACAAAGACGTCTTTGTGTTCAACCAGGCTAAACTGGATCGCTTGTTTGGCTACAACGCCAAAAAGAACAGTATCGCTGAACAAAAGGTTAAAGAAATCGAAGAAGCCTTTAAGCTGCGCTTTGCCGAAGGCATGGACATGCAAAGTTTAGTGAAGGGCAACAAAGCCACTATCAACAAGCTGCAAAAGTTGGAAGTGGGCGAGATCAAGCAGGACTCACTGGTAGACCACGCCGAAGAAATTGGCGTTGATCTGATGGTAGATGACGATGGCGCGATTATCATTGAAGGCACCAAGGATCTTAATACTTTCGTGAACTTACTGAACGACGATTACTACGAGTCACAGCTCACTGGCATCAAGTACGAAATCCGCGGCAAAAAGCCGTTGCGCCCGCCAAAAGACACCGACGCTGCTGAAATCGCACTGTAGTGTGGTACGAAAATGTGTTCACTATTTTTGTAGTTTTGAATAATTTTTATTGAGGTACATATGACAATTGCGCCCCACGAAACCTGTTTTGCGGCCATTACTGACCTTGATGAGGTGCTGCAAGACGCATTGCCAGAGCACACATATTTTGTGGTGGGCGGCATCGCAACCGCGGCGTATCGTCATGAGCAGACAATCATTGATGTAACGACAAACACCGCAATTGTGCCACCAGGGGCGGATATGTCTATCTATCGCCCAAATCGTACGCTTCGTGATGTTGATGTGCTGGTGGGCGGTATTCTGGAGCCAGCTCAAGCGCAGCATGCCAAGCAAGCTGCCGAGCGAGTTATAGGTAACCGGCTGGAAGTATCATTGTTTGGATTTGAGCCGTACGAACAGAATATTTCACGCCGGCTTGAACCGCTGTCGCATCGTTTGCAAAATAGGGCGGGGGAGTGCTTTTACAAGATGGGGGCAGTGGTACAACAGGTGCCTAACGAAACTTACGAACAGCTGTGGCAACTGCTGCTACCTAATGGTGCTTCTGTAAACGCATTACACCCGGTAGGGCACGCCTTGGCATACGAAGTCCGTTCGGTGGGTGGATTACGCGGTAAAGACCGTGAAAAGCACACAGCCATGACGCAGACAGTGTATAGCCAGTTGGGTGAAGCCGCACTGGCGCATGCCGAAACGCAGTTTGCTACGTGGCGCCAGTTTGCCCAAGATCTAGAACATGTCAGAAGTGGCCGCTTTAACCAAATTGCAGCCGAGTCATTGCGGCCGGGCGCATCACGACTTGAGCTACAGGCAATGCGAGCGCAGGGAAGGGCGTTGGGTGTCCTGGAACGGCAAGAGCGAATCGTGTCCTTTGCACAGAGCCCGCGGGTGCAGCAAATGCTCAAAACTGTGATTGGGAACGCATAGCCTCGTAGCATGTTGACTTTCTGAAAAAAGAGTGCAAAATATGCTCATTATGGAGCCACAAATGTATATTTTTGAAGCGCCACAAGGCGACATGCTGGTTAACGGCCAGCCCCAAATCGGACAGAGCCGCCTGCTTGAACAGCAAGATGACCCTAATCATATCGAGGCTTACGCACAGCTTCACTTGGGTGAAGTTGCGAGCGGCGCACAGGCGGTGGTGTTTTACGAGAACGGCGGCACAACTGGAGCGGCGACGTTTGAACGCACATCCACCACAAGTGGCATGCGCAACTGGTGCATGCGCGAAGTGCAGATGACTGCCAACGGGCCACGCTCCAAAGACCATGATAGCGTGACTGTTGCTACCGATGACGCCGACGGTTTCATGAATCGGCACATGTTTTTGAAGCCCGGCGATACGCTTGCGACCATGGCGTCTGACCATACGGCATACGTCAAAACCTTGGGTACCATTGTGTCGGTCCACCTTATAGGACAGCCGCGAGAGCCACAACGAATTCCGGCAATCGTTCCCATTACACCTGCATCGGCCCGAGAATTTGCACACGCAGCCTAGGAAGTGCTTTGGGTTTAGGGCAAACATCGGTACAATAGAGAAAACGAGAGGGTAAAAACAGAGATGGACCAGCAACTGGCACTAGATATTATGATGCGCGGTGAAAGCGTATTTTTAACTGGTCCGGCGGGGTCAGGAAAAACGTTTGTGCTGAATCAATTTATTGATCAGGCACGCAAAGAGGGCAAGGTTGTGGCCGTAACAGCCACCACAGGCCTCGCGGCTACGCACCTGAACGGCACGACCATTCATGCCTGGAGCGGTATCGGTGTTCGTGACGAGCTGGAAGAAGCTTTCTTTGAAAATTTCCGCAAAGATCGCCGCAAATTAATCAAAGAAGCCGATATTTTGGTAATTGACGAAATTTCCATGCTGCACGATTACCGCTTGGACATGATTGACGATATCTGTCGACATGTCCGTCGTGACGCCAAGCCATTTGGTGGTTTGCAAATCGTGTTGTGTGGCGACTTCTTTCAACTTCCACCGGTGAATCGTCCTGGAAGCAGGGGAGGCGGCTTTGTAGTTGGTTCTCGTGCCTGGGACGACCTGGCGCCAACCATCTGTTACCTCGAAGAACAGCATCGTCAGGACGACCAGACCTTTTTGGAAATTTTGAACGCATTACGCGCCGGCGATGTTCGCCGTCATCACGCCGAAGCATTGCTGGAACGGGTTGATGCCGAATTGCCAAGTCATCATGACACCACTGAGCTTCACACGGTCAACGTAGATGTAGACGCCATTAACGCCAAAAAGCTAGCGTCACTGCGCGCCGACGAACATCGCTATGCAGTTTCAACCGCTGGTTCGGATAACTACGTAGAAACACTCAAGCGCTCCTGCTTAGCTGTAGAAGATTTGGTGCTCAAAAAAGGTGCCTTGGTAATGTTCCTCAAGAATAATAGCGAGCAACGATACGTGAACGGCACATTGGGCACGGTTGTGGGCTTTGATAAGGCTATGGACTATCCAATTGTGGAGCTCATGGACGGGCGCAAAATTACAGTAGAACCTGACACTTGGGAGCTCATGGACGGCGACACTAAGCGGGCATCTCTGGCGCAAATTCCCCTGCGTTTAGCATGGGCTATTACCGTGCACAAAAGCCAGGGCATGACGCTGGATGCTGCACGAATCGACCTTCGCCGCGCGTTTGTAGAGGGCATGGGATACGTAGCTCTGAGTCGTGTGCGCAGCCTGGACACACTAAGCCTGGCCGGCATCAATAAAACAGCACTTCGCATTAGTAGCGAGGCACTGGCGATCGACGCTCAATTACGCAAAAAATCAGAGGCCGATCGCGCTCGTTTTGCGTCTGCCTAAGGCCGCTCTGCAGCAGTGGCGTGGTATACTAAACTAAATGCAAGAACTAATTTTCGCACTGTGGTTTTTCCTGCCAGCAGGGCTCGCAAACGCGGCACCAATCTTTGCCGCAAACCTTCCAGGACTACGACGCTATAACGCGCCTCTTGATGGTGGCAAAACATATCGTGGCCAGCGAATACTAGGCTCGCACAAAACGTGGCGTGGACTGATTGTAGGCATCGTGGTCGCTACTGCAACACTGTGGCTGCAACAATACGCTCTGGCACACAGCACATGGCTCCACAACTTTTTGGACCAAGTTGATTACGCTGCGCTGCCCGTACTTATTGTAGGGCCGCTGTTTGGTATCGGTGCTCTTGGTGGCGATGCACTCGAGAGCTTTTTTAAGCGTCAGCGCAAAATTGCGCCGGGCAGGGGATGGTTCCCGTTTGATCAAACTGACTATATTATCGGTGGTGCGCTGCTGACATATCCGTATGTGCAGCTAAGCATTATGCAATACGTCGTACTGCTATTGTTGTGGCTGCTCGTTCATGTTGTGGCTAGTTATGTGGGCTATTTGCTGCACCTCAAAGAGCGTCCCATTTAAGCACCGGTAGTGAAGATGTGTCTGTCCCACGCAAGAACGCCGCGTTGCTAATTGCTCGCGCCAGCGAATTACGACCCGAAGCTTTATGCCGTGCCACCACTTGCGCCACTGTTTCGCCGTAGGCCAACAAGTATTCGCGAACCCGGTCGTATAAAAAGAATGTGTCGTCTTCAAAGTACGATTCCAAAAAGCGTTGCGAATAAGTGCTGCTAGCCAGGGCTTGTACTCTGTGCGCCAGTAAAATAACGGTGTCGTATTGTGAGCGAATATCGGCGCTAATACGCAGCGGGCGAGCAAGTTCCAACGCACGCTGAAACACATTCGCCGCCTGAATAAACCGATGACCAATCCCTAGCAGCGTGTCGAGCGCGTCGTCCATAGCGTCTACATTGGTATTTTTACCTTGGACCAATTTTTTGGGATGCACGTCGTATTTTCGCAAAAAATCCTGCATAATTTGCCACTGCTCGGCCACATGAGCCTCTAGTTGCTTTTTGGGTAGCAGGCCATATGTCTTCCAGATGACACTGTGGTCGTAATCAACAAGTAGGCTATCTGCCGGCATGCCCGCCACAACAGTATGGGCGTGAGTAGAACCTATGTGCTGCACTAAATAAAATGTAAAGCAATTTGCCGGTATAGTATCCAGTTGACTTGGTCGCAAGAAATAAATATCGGCGTCTGGCCGCTCCAGCGGATGCTTCATGGTAAACCGCATGCGCTGCATTCGGGCAATAGTGTGTGTATATTTCAGAATTTTGTCGGCATTGAGGGTACTCGCGCGTTGTTTTTGAATACTTCGTGCCAACTTTAGCCACTGTTTGCGTGATGCACTGAGCATTACCACGGGATTTCCTTCGCACAAAACAATCGCTTTTCCTAGATGTTGGCGCGCATGCAAATGGCGCATTACGTCAGCCGCAACACTGTCGGTGCCTCGTGCTGAAGATATGCGCTGCTCGAAATATACTGCCATAAATTACTCCCTAGACGTTTGGTTTGGTGTGTTTCGCGCGCATGATATCACAGGTTCCTTCGAAGTGCACAATTTACGAAATATCCTATAGATAATGGTGTTGCTGAAAACTAAAGTGATCCGTTTTGCTTACAATAATATGATCGCGGAGGGTAATGCCCACCAGATGACCTGCGGCAGCGAGTTGTTGCGTTACGGTAATGTCGCGCTGACTGGGCCGCGGATCTCCTGATGGATGATTGTGCGCCAGGACCACGCATGCCGCACGGTCGGTGATAGCGTCGGCAAAGACCTCTCGCGGGTGAGCCATTACCGAATCAAGCAGTCCCACAGTGATGGTCCGCTGGGCAATCAGCCGATGACCACCATCCAAACTGAGACAAATAAAATATTCCTGCTGTTTGGTACGAATGTCGTCCAACCGACTCAAAATATCTTGCTGCGTTTTAAGCGGTTCGATGTCGCGCACTAAATATCGTTGTGCCACCTCGAGCGAAGCTAGAATTTTACATGCTGCAGCTGGTCCGATGCCCCGGACTGCTGAGAGGTTTTCAAAATTAACAGTACCTGTACCTTTGTTGAGCAATTTTTGCACCTTGGTTGCCATATACGAAACGTCGGCAGCAGCCGTACCGTTGCCCAGCACTATTTCTAGCAATTCAAAATCACTGAGCGCGGCCGCACCTTTACGCAGCAACTTCTCTCGAGGGCGGTCTGCCATATCTAGTTGGTGTATTCGTTTCTTGTGTGTCATTTTGGCGCTGTCAGTCTATATGAAGTTCGTTCTAAAATGCAACTACATAGAATGACATAAAATTGACAAAAAGCTAATGTTTTGCTAAAGTAAGCTTATTAAAACAACAAAACAAAAATATGCAACACGATCTAGAACAGACAATCCATCAGCGAATTGAGTCACTCTTGCGCCACCGTGCACTCCTCGCTGCTGCTGTTGTAGTACTCTTTAGCGCGCTGGTAGTGTCGGACCGTCGTCTTAATAACTTATGGCAGCAAGCCTATAATCATGGGTTCAACTGGGTAGGGGCGTACATGCACCATGAACACCCCCGTCACGACGTCAGTCATGTGGCGATAGCGCGAATCCCAACTATCTCGGGAAGCTACTAGTGGTCTATGGTGTGCACAACCCACACCCACACCACATATCGCGCATAACCTGTGGATAACTCGCAACTGTGGAAAAGTGGTGTAGGAAACACCACTATTTTCATGCAAAATGACTTGTGCGTGGGTAATCGTGGGTAGTATGATGACGTCAGTGGGTAATCGTGGGTAGCCCAAAAAGCCAAGAGCTTCAAACAGGACTACTCAGCAAAATAAAAAACGACCACTAGAAATTTAAAGCAACCAAGGGAATGGCTACAGTAGACTATTTTCAGCGTAAACTCGATGACAAGCGACGGTTAACTATACCGGCAGAGCTTCGGGGCGAGTTTGAAAGCGGGGTAGTAGTAACTCGTGGATTCCAAAAGTACCTGCACGTGTACCCTAAATCGGTATGGAACGAGCTGGTTGAGCCGCAACTTCAGGGCAACATCCTGGATGAGCACATTGCCGACCTGAACGTAAAATTCCGAATGGGGAAGACCGAAGGCATTTGCGACCAAAAACAAGGCCGCATCGCAATCGAGCAACACTTGCTGGACTACGCAGGAATCGACAAAGACATCGTAGCGGTCCGGGTTGGAAAGTATTGGCGGCTTATGGCGAACGTATAAAACGCATAACCAAGCACCACAGCACCTTAACAATTTAGCAATAACAGATAGCACATCGGAACATCATCCGAGGTCAGCTATCTGGCAGTCAACATGTGGATCGATGGCACCACTTGAAAAACCATAGTACTTTTTTTGGAAAACACCTCCCAAAACTCCACCTCACACATAAGTCTCTCAACCTTTGATCGCTTGCACAGTTAAGAAGTTCGAAGATTTTTAAAATCTTTTTCGCTCAAAAATTCTTCTTTACCTACCGGCAAGTGATCATACACAAAAACAAAAACTACAAAAAACAAATAGTTGACTGCTAGATAGGTGACCTTGCCAAAACAAAAACACCAAAAACAAAAATGGTATTATATACAGGCATGCACCAAAACGATCACCTTAATCACAATCATCATATTCCAGTTTTGCTGGAGCACGTGCTCGCATATCTAGACCCAAAGGCAGGGGAAACATACCTGGACCTTACGGGCGGATACGGCGGCCATGCTAGCGCAATTCTGGACAAAACAGGCAACCCAAGCGGCGCCATACTTGTAGATCGCGACAGCAACGCAATTGCGGAGCTCACAGCAAAATTTGCAGGGCAGGGGACTCGCATCAAACAGGCGGACTTTTATACAGCCAGCCGCGAGTTAGCAGAGCAGGGGAGTAAGTTTGATCTGATATTGGCCGATTTGGGTGTATCGTCACCGCACCTTAACCAAGCAAGTCGTGGATTTTCCATAATTCAAGACGGACCGCTGGATATGCGTATGGATCAAACCCAAACACTCACTGCAGAAATTATGGTTAACACCTATGCAGAAGACGAGTTGGCGGCGCTGATCAAACGTTACGGCGAAGAACCAAAAAGCAGGCAAATCGCCTCGCTCATAGTGCAGAACCGTCCGTTCCATACCACCACGCAACTTGCGCAAGTCGTCAAAAAGGCTTGGCCAGGGCACAGCAAAGTTCATCCGGCAACTCGTACGTTTCAGGCGCTACGAATTGCAGTTAATGACGAGCTGGAGCTTCTGCGCAAAAGTCTGCCCATTTGGATAGAAAACCTATTGGCACCGGGCGGCAGAATTGCTATTATTAGCTTCCACAGTCTTGAAGATCGCATCGTCAAAGAAGCGCTCAAACAAGCAAGTGGTGATCGCTATGACGCAACTTTGCAGCTACTGACCAAAAAACCGGTTGTGGGCGACGAAAATGAAATCGTTTTTAATCCGCGAGCAAGGAGTGCAAAACTCCGCGCCGCATTGAAACAAAAATAATAAAAAACAAAAAAGAAAGGGCCAACTTTATGAAAATCGAAGTTAAGAGCCGCTCATACACACACCACATCACTGTTACTCGCGTAGCCTAATACGTCTTAACAGGATGCACCCAGGGAAGGCGGCGCTCAAAATTAGCGCCGCCAGACCTCACCAAATACCTATCGCGCTTGGTCTGCTTCAACGCACTATGGATCTGACCTAGCTCGATATCCTCACACAAAAAATAAACACAAAAAAGAGAATAAAATGACATACTCAAGTTCACTCGCAGTTGGACGCAAAAGCGCCGGACTCAGCAGGAACCAGAACACTGCTAGCTTCCGCGGTCGCGAGCGAGCTCTTGGTCCCGTTAGTAACACCGTAATTTTGATTGTACTGGCATGTTTGCTAGGCCTTTTGTATCTCACACAGGTTACTAAAACCAACGCTTACGGCTACAAAATTAACAGCCTGCAAGAAAAACAATCGCAGCTGGCCGAAGAACACGATGACCTCGAAGTTGCTTCAGCTCGTCTGCAATCTGTTGATCGCGTACAAAGCAGCACGGTTGCGCAGGGTATGGCAACGGTGACTCCAACCGCTACCGTACAAGACTAAACTACCACTTTTGGTATATACTATTTAGCAATGGGGCCAGCAGCCGAAACCAATATTCACGTCGTGCGACGTACACGCTTAGTGTATGTGTTATTGTCGCTCATTTTTGGCGTATTCGTCCTGCGGGCATTCTATCTGCAAGTTATTAAATACGAGTATTACCACAAGGCCGCACTGAGCGACCAGCTAAAGGAATACGAAATTCCTGCCGAGCGCGGCACGATCAAAGCGCATATGGGCGATAGTACTGTTTCAATTGTGCTGAACGAAAAGCTGTACACCATTTACGCCGACCCATCTTTGGTAAAGGCTAATCAAGCCGACAAAGTTGCTAATACATTGGCAGATGTTTTGGGCGGCAATGCCAGTGACTACAAGAATAAAATTACCCAAAAAGACACACGCTATGTTGTGTTGGCCAAAAAGATTTCCAAAGACGCACGCGCCAATTTACTGCGACATAAATATCCGGGTATTGGGTCCGAAGAACAGTCGTATCGAACCTATCCCGACGGATCATTGGCGTCGCAATTGCTGGGCTTTGTAAATAATGAAGGCCAAGGCGTATACGGCGTCGAGCAAGATCTCAACAGTAAACTGGCGGGCACAAATGGCCAGCTGAAGGCGGTGACCGATATCAATGGCGTACCGCTCGCAGCTAACACCGGTAATATTTTAAAGGAGCCTGTAGCTGGCGACGACCTGACGCTTACCATTGATGTGGGCATGCAAAAGCAGCTTGAAGACATTGTTAAGAAGGGCTACGACAACTCCAAAGCGCAAGGCGTAAGTGCCGTTATTATGGACGCCAACAGTGGTGCTGTGAAGGCTATGGGCAACTATCCCACCTATAACCCAGCGGATTACGGCAACGTCGAGGATAGCAATATCTTCAATAACGCTGCCGTCAGCCATCCTATTGAGGTTGGTTCAGTTATGAAATCGCTCACCACGGCGGCGGCTGTTGATTCGGGAGCTGTTAAAGCAAACCAGACTTACTACGATCCAGCTTCGTGGACAGTTGATGACTTTAAAATTACCAACATCGAAGAAGATGGTGGTGCTGGCACAAAAGGCCTAAAAGAAATTCTGAACCTGTCGCTGAACACCGGCGCAACGTGGGAATTAATGCAGATGGGTGGTGGCCAACTAAACCTAAAAGGCCGCGAAACCTGGTATAACTACATGACGCAGCACTACATGCTGGGCAAGGCCACGGGTATTGAACAGGGTTATGAATCAGAGGGTTATGTGCCAAAACCCGAAGATAACGGTGCTGGTATTAACCTTACATATGCCAACACGTCGTTTGGTCAGGCCATGACTGCCACGGCAATTCAAATGGCTGGTGCAATGTCGGCAGTGGTGAATGGCGGCACCTACTACAAGCCATATTTAGTCGACAGCACTACCAATGCCAATAATAAAACCACCGTTACCAAGCCCACAGTTGTCAAAAGCAACGTAGTTTCGCAATCAACCACCGACACTATTGTGCCGCTGATGGAATACGTGGTGCAGAAGCATCATTTCTCACGCTCATTTGACGAATCAACCTATGCCGTGGGCGGTAAAACCGGAACAGCTCAAATTGCCAAACCAACTGGCGGCTACTATGACGATGAATTCAACGGCACCTACCTGGGGTTCGTAGGTGGTGACAAAGTGCAATATGTGATTGCCGTGTTCACCTATCGACCAAAGGTTGCGGGTTACGCCGGCACCGCTGCCGCGCAGCCAATTTTTGGCGATTTAGCCCACATGTTAATTGATAATTTTGCGGTCACACCGAAGACAAAATAATGCTATACTGGGCACAAAGGCAAACGGAAACACGATGAATACAATTCACTTTATTATTGAGACAAACACGCTCATTCGCATTTTCTTACTCGGACTTATGGGCTTTCTGACCAGCATGCTGATCACGCCACTGTACACCACGCTGGCATACAAATATAAGTGGTGGAAAAAGGCTCGTACCGATGCTTGGAGCGGTGGAACAGCAACCGTATACAACAAATTGCACGCTGCCAAACACAAACGCCACATTCCAACCATGGCTGGTACTATTTTTGTGCTTTCTACAATCTTGGTTACGCTGTGTTTTAACCTCAGTCGAGGCGAAACCTGGCTACCACTAGCCGCAATGGCAGGCGCTGGTTTTGTAGGTTTGATCGACGATATTATGAACATTCGCAGCAACGGTGGCATTGCCGGCATGCAGTCCAAACTCAAATTTGGTTTGTATAGTATTGTGGCGCTAGTGGGCGGCTGGTGGTTTTTTGCCAAGCTCGACGTAGCCACGCTGTATTTGCCTGGCATTCACGACTGGCACGTGGGCTGGCTCATTATTCCGATTTTTTGGTTCGTGGTGATTGCTACTGCTAACTCGGTGAATATCAGCGACGGCCTAGACGGTCTGGCAGGCGGTTTGCTCAGTTCTTCATTCTTGGTTTACGCTGTTATTTGTTCCATCGAAGGCAAATATTCGCTGGCAGCGTTTTGTTTGACCATTGTGGGAACGCTACTAAGCTACACCTGGTTCAATATTAACCCGGCGCGATTCTTTATGGGGGATGCCGGCGCGTTCGCGCTCGGGACGGCGCTTGGGGTCATAGCCATGCAGACCGATACCGTCTATGTGTTGCCGGTGATTGGCGCAGTATACGTAATGGAAACCGGATCAGTTATTATAAACCGCCTGTCCAAAAAATTGCGCCACGGCAAAAAAGTTTTCTTATCATCGCCAATTCATCACCATTTTGAGGCTATTGGCTGGCCCGAAACCAAGGTCACCATGCGCTTCTGGATTATCGGCCAAGTTGCAGCCGTCCTGGGCTTGATCGTGTTCTTGCTCGGGAGATATGCATAGTGGCAGAAATGCTGCGCCGCGATTTGCGGCCTTCAGCGGTGGGGCAGCCTCGTCGGCATCGCCCTGATTATTTATTGATTATTCTGATGGCCATTTTGGTGTCTGTGGGCATGATAGTGGTCTATGCCATTAGCCCGGCGCTGGCTGCCACCAACGGCACCAACGATAACTATTATATTATTCACCAGTTCATCGCTATTGCCCTGGGTATTGGCATGTTTGTGCTTACGTCGCGTATTCCATTGAGCCATTGGCGAAGCATGTATAAAGTATTGCTAATTATCGCCGCCGTAGCCACTGTGATTGCGCTGTTACTACCGGTAAACCCTAACTATCCAGCGCACCGTTGGATTCGACTTGGTGGGTTCTCGTTTCAATCTGTTGAGCTCCTAAAGTTTGCGCTGCTTATTTGGATTGCTGGATTGCTGGCTGATCGCATGAAAGAAGGCACTGTGGGCGACACCAAAAAAACGCTCAAGCCATTGGCATACATGCTAATTGCTGTTGGCTTTGTAGTGGCAGGAATCCAGAGTGACCTTGGTTCTACCGGTGTTATTCTTTTGATGATGGGCGCCATGGCCTTTGTGGCTGGTCTGCCCATGAAGCGTATTTTGGTTATCGCCGCAATGGTGGTAGTTTTGCTGGTGGTAACTGTAGCTTCTACGCCGTACCGTCGTGAGCGTTTGGCCACCTTTTTGGACCCGAGCGCCAACTGTTTAACTACTGGTTACCAGGTGTGTCAGGCATTAATTGCTGTCGGCTCGGGCGGTGCAACAGGCCTGGGCTTGGGTCGTAGTGTGCAGGCGTACGGCTATTTGCCAGAGGCCGAGAACGACTCGATTTTTGCTATTTACGCCGAGAAATTTGGATTCATCGGTGTTACGGCGCTGATCGCGTTGTTTTTGGCGTTTTTTATGCGCATCAAACGCATTGCCGAGCGAGCCCCCGATAACTTTAGCCGTCTGGTGGTAATTGGTATTTTAGTGTGGCTCAGCGTGCAGGCAATGGTGAATATCGGCGCCATGTTGGGGCTGCTGCCGCTTAAGGGTATTACGCTGCCGCTCATCAGTTATGGCGGTAGTAGCGTGTTGCTAGTAATGGCTACGCTTGGTTTAGTTTTTCAGGTTTCACACTATACAAGTTTTGCATCAGGATCAGGAGGAGACACCTATGAAGATCGTCGTGACAGGCGGCGGCTCCGGGGGGCATATCACCCCAGTTCTAGCAGTCGCACATGAGCTAAAACAGCAACAACCAGACGCTGAAATTATTTATATTGCTTTGCAGGGCGATTCGTTGGCAGATTTGCCAGCGCAACATCCCAGTATCGACAAAGTTATTTTTATACGTGCCGGCAAGTTACGCCGTTATCATGGCGAAGGCTGGAAACAGTTACTAGACTTGCCAACAATGTTTAAAAACTTCATAGATATGTTTAAAACGCTGGCTGGTATTTGGCAGAGCGTTTGGCTCCTGCGCAAATTGCGCCCCAACGTGGTGTTTATTAAGGGCGGCTTTGTAAGCGTGCCCGTAGGTTTGGCGGCTGCACTTTGGCGAATTCCGTACGTTACACACGATTCTGATGCCTTGCCGGGCTTGGCGAACCGTATCGTGGCTCCATGGGCTCGTCTGCATGCTGTGGCGCTTCCAAAAGAGGTCTATGCCTATCCGCAAGCCAAAACCGAAACCGTAGGCGTGCCAGTGTCCCATAACTACCACGTTGCAACCAAGGCCGAAGTTACTGAAACCCGCAAACACTTAGGCCTAGAACAAGCCAGCCAGATATTGTTTATCACTGGCGGCGGCTTAGGTGCGCAACGCCTGAACGACGCCGTGGCCGATTGTGCCCCAGATCTGTTGGCGCGCTATCCAAAACTGTACATTGTACACTTGGCTGGTCGTAACAAAGACCAGAGCTTGCGTCAAACCTATCAGAAGCACGTACCCAGCCAAGACCTGAGCCGTGTTATTGTAAAAGACTTTGTAACCAACCTGTACGACTACAGTCAGGCGGCCGATGTGGTTATCACTCGCGCAGGCGGCACCAGCATGGCAGAGTTTGCGGCCCAAGCAAAGGCATGTGTGGTTATTCCTAATCCGTATCTTACTGGCGGGCATCAGCTAGTAAATGCCAAAGTCTGGACTGAACGCAAAACTATTAAAATGGTGCGCGAAGACGTGATGGTACAAGATCATCATGCACTCATGCCACCTCTGGTAGAATTACTGGATAATCCAGGCATGGCTAAGCAACTTGGCCAGCGCCTGCACGAATTAGCACAACCAGATTCTGCTCATCGGCTGGCGATGGTATTATTAGAAGTAGCGAACGGCGCGTAAGCACTATACCAAAATATGTTGGGCAAAAAGAAACAACCAGAACAGCGGTCTCGGCAACGCATATCGGCTAATCAGCCGCAGAACAATGCGAGTGTTTTTTCGTACCACGCAAATCGCTCTACAGCGCTTGAAGCACGAGAGCGCACAATGCCTACCGAGCAGCCAGCACAAAAACGATTGCCACGCGGTATCCACCGCATCAAGGCCAAACATATTTTGACCGGTGTTTGTATGCTGATAGTTTTCCTGCTACTGGTGGGCCTTAGCAGCACTCCCAAAATTGTTATTACTGGTAGCGGTTCCAGTCGTTTGGCGCTCCAGGACACGTCTGTGTACGCTACTGCTGTGCACCAGATGCTTGGCACGTCGATGGCCAATAACAACAAGCTCACCATTAACACCGATGCCGTTGCTAACGAACTCAAAGCAAAATACCCTGAGCTGCACACGGTAACCGTGTCGCTGCCATTCTTTGGTCGTCAGCCCATTGTGTATTTACAGCCTGTGGTGCCGCAAATGGTGTTGTCTACCACTAGCGGCCAGCTTGTTATTGACACTAATGGTCGCGCGCTTTCCACCTACACGAATCAGAAATTGGCTGAGGATGGCACGCAGCCAATCCCCATCGTAACAGATCAAAGTGGCCTCTCTGCCCAAAAAGGTCAGATTATCCTCCCTAGCAAAACAGTCGACTTCATTACAGAGGTCGCAGCACAGTTATACGCTAAAAAAATTAGCGTCGAAACCTGGACTTTGCCGGCCGGGGGAGGCGAGCTCAACATAAAGCCTGCAGGGGCATCGTATGCCGTGAAATTTAGTTTGCAAGGTGTTGCCAGGGAAGAAGTGGGCACATACTTGGCGACCAAACAATACCTAGATGTAAATCATATTGCACCAAAAGAATATGTAGATGCACGAGTAAGTGGGCGCGCATATTACAAGTAACACCCCCGTTGCTCTTCTGGGTGTTCGGTTTTTGTTCTATATTTCTTGCTAGCTTTAGCTTGTGTAAAAAATATATAAAACAACTAAAACATGTAAATGTCAAAATAATAGGGAATAACAGAGAAGTGGAGGAGGGGCAGTATTTGAAAACAAAACGAACAAAAAAGCAAATATATAGGTAATTTCACGACATTGCTGTGGAAAAGTCAAAACAATCCTATCTGGTCATATACGGTGTGGGCCGTGAAATGTCACATAACAGTATGTAAGCTGGATGGTTGCAATGGTACGTAGACCCCAGGCTGCATAAAGCAACTCCATGCTCTAGGAAGGTAGCTTGATTACTAAGCCATTGCTGGCGAGTCTAAACATACTGAACGTGATTAAAATAATTTATAAATGAAACTTATTTGTGTCATTAGCCATAGAAAGCACAAAAGTCCCCCACTTTAAAAGGTATGCTCGGACGTCTTATTACATTATATTAGAGTCGCAAAATATACATTGTGCGACATTGGATGTGCACCTGCGCGTGTGACCTTTTTCACTGGACTTTGGCGCTGTTTTTGCTACTGCCTGCTAATTTGCATGTTTGCCCCACATGTATGTGTCTGCAAAATTTTGCATGACCCTACACCGCGTCGTCCGTACCTTTTGGATTTCTTTCAACGCGGTTGCTGTGCGTTCATGCTGCAAATCCGTCACGGCCGCCATTCATGATAAACGTACACTTTGTTCGTGTTTTGTATATAAAACAAAAGAACCAGTTTCCTGGTTCCTTATAATGAGCGGTCAGCTATGTAAGGTTATTCGGCGTCGCCGAGTTCGTACGTGGCTTTGGCAACACGCTTGAACTGGTTTTTGCCTTGTAGGTTGAGCAAGATAGTCGTTTCTTTTACGAAGCGGCTCTTGAGCACGCGCTTAACGATTTCATCGCGGTGCAATGGCTCACCTGCTTCGCGTAGAACTTCGGAAATGATGTCAGCAACAGTGCCTTTCTGGTAGCCCCATTCGCGCAAGGCGTAAATACCACGGCCAATCAGTACAAAGCGCTTGTCTTTGATCAGTTCGTTGTGAATAGCTTGGGTGGTCACATCTTTGCGCTTAAAGTCAGAATCTTTAATAGCTTCGGCAATTTCGCTAAAGTGCATGTGCTTGCCGTTGTTCTTGAGGATTACATAAATCTTGTCGCGGATGTTCTTGGGGTTCACGGTAGGCCACTTTACAAGGCCCCAGAGGCCGTTTAGCGTGGCTAAGTCCTTGGATATGCTCGCAAGGGCGTCAATGGCGGCAGAACTGCTTGAGAGCGCGTCTGCGACGTCTTCGGCGGTTTGTGGCTCGCCCGCCTTCTTAACAGCGGCAATAATAGCGTGAATGGTTTCTTTGACGGCTTTTTCGTCGTAGTCTGCACGGACCACGGCTGCTTGGTTAAAGTGATCGGTGTCCTCTACCAAGATCAGTTGTGGGCATAGGGCACTTAAGAATGCTACGCGAGACTGGTCGGTTCGGCTGTTTTCGCCGGTAAACTCTGCGCTCAGGGTAGCAATACGAGCTGCGCCACCGTTATTTTGCAGGTAAGAGATCAAACGGGCTTCAACTTCGATGACATGAGGAATCTGGCCCTGTTCTGTTTGGGCTTTTAAGCGGGCAATAACCGCTTTTTCCAGCTGGCGAACGCGCTCTCGGGTAATACCCAGAAGCTCACCAATCTGCTCAAGTGTTTCCTTTCGATCGAAGAGTCCAAAACGACGAGCGATAATTTCGCGCTCACGTTCACGGTCGATGGTACTCAGAATGTCTTGCACAAATTGCTCTGTGTTGAGAGTGGTCACTGTGTTGGCTTGTGCCATGAAGTCTTCCCTGTCTGTTAAATGTTGGTAACTTTTAATGTTATTATACAACTTTAAAATCTAAAAGTCAAACCAGTTGCCTATTACATTATTGTAGCACGAAATGGACAGAATGCCAGAATACATGGCATAAAATACAACTACACAACATATGTGTATATAGAGAAGAAATACGAAAATAACAGAGGTGAATTAGAAACATCACCTAACTTATATAAAGTAAAAAATGTTATTTTTTTGTGGCTCGGCGTCGAGTTATTTTTTTGCGAGCAGGTGCTTCTTCGAGCAGTTTTTTGCACTGCTCTTCTGTCAAATCCTTAGGCTCAACGTCTTTTGGAATCTTAGCGTTCTTTTTTCCGTCAGTAATGTACGGGCCGTACGGACCATTTACTACTTTAATACCGCTTTCGAACTCTTGAATATACTTGTTGGCTTCTTTTTCGAGCTTTTCTTTGTACATTTGCAGAGCTTCATCAAGAGTGATGCTGAACGGATCAAGGGGCTTGATAGATACAAACAGCTTGCCTACCTGAATGTAGGGGCCAAAACGACCAATATTGGCTTTGATCTCTTCCCCTTTGTCGGTTTTACCAACCAAACGTGGAAGTTTGAACATTTCGAGTGCCTGATCCAGGGTGACTTCTTCCAGGCTGACCCCTGTTGGCAAGGGAGCGAAGGTTGGCTTGTCTTCAGATTCAGTACTTCCCCGCTGTAGCATAGGGCCGTAGCGACCAAAACGGGCCAAAATTGGCAGTTTTGTCTTGGGGTCGATGCCTAGTTCGCGAGCTTGAGATACTTCAGCGCGTGAAATACCGCCAGCGGCGTCGATCAGTGGTCGGAAGTCTTTGTAGAATTCGCCAATCATCTTGTTCCAAGTTTCTTTGCCTTCGGCTACTTTGTCGAATTCGTCTTCGACGGTGGCAGTAAAATCAAAGTCCACGATGCTTGGGAAGTGTTTGACCAAGAAGTCGGTGGTAACATCGGCCAAATGCGTCGGCATTAGCTTGTTGCGGTCGGCGCCGGTGATTTCTTTGGTTTCTTCTTCGGCTACGGCACCACCAATGAGTGTGAGGGTCTGTACGGTGCGCTCGGTGCCTTCCAGGTCACGTTTTTCGACGTAGTCACGTGCTTGAATAGTTGAAATAGTTGGCGCGTAGGTACTTGGACGCCCGATACCCAACTCTTCCAGCTTCTTTACCAATGCGGCTTCAGAAAAACGAGCTGGCGGACGCGAGAACGTCTCGTTAGCAGTCATGGTGCTTAGTTCTAATTGCTGACCTTTTTCGACTGCTGGCAACAATGTGTCGTCTTTAATGCCGCCGTATACCTTCATAAAGCCATCGAATTTGAGCACTTCACCCTTGGCGACTAGTTTTTCGTCGCGAGTTGAAATAGTGATGGTGATTTCGGTCTTTTCGGTTTGAGCACTGGCCATTTGACTAGCTAAAGCGCGCTGCCAAATCAGTTGATACAGTTTCTTTTGCTGTGCGTCGGCACCAGCAGTTAAGGTGTTAAAATCGGTTGGACGAATGGCTTCGTGAGCCTCTTGAGCTGATTCGTTTTTGGTCTTGTACTGACGAACTTGGTGGTAGTTGTCGCCGTATTCTTTTTTGATGTGCTCTTCGGCGGCTTTAATAGCGAAGCCCGAAAGTGTGGTGCTGTCGGTACGCATGTAGGTGATTTTACCTTCTTCGTACAGGCGCTGTGCCAGCGTCATGGTTTGCTTGACGCTAAAGCCAAGGCGACGAGCAGCTTCCTGCTGCAAGGTACTGGTGGTAAACGGCGCCCCGGGGCTGCGTGTGCCAGGTTTAGTAGCGATATCGGCCACGGTAAACAGCGCAGAAGCAACTGCCTCCAAAAAGGTACGGGCGTCGTCTTTGGTCGGTAATTTAGTAGCTAATTCGGCCTTAAGCTCCTGGTTATCAACGGTAAAGATGGCAATAACTTTGTAGCTGCTCTCGGGGGTGAAGTCGCGAATTTCGCGCTCACGTTCAACAATCAACCGAACAGCGACAGATTGCACACGACCAGCGCTAAGGCCAGTGCGGACTTTCTTCCATAGCACGGGCGACAGCTCGTAGCCTACCAAACGGTCCAAAACGCGGCGCGCTTGCTGTGCGTCAACCAGTTTAAGGTCAACTACACGCGGTGTTTTAATAGCATTCTCGATAGCGGATTTGGTAATTTCGTGGAACACAATGCGCTTGGTCTTTTTGGGATCCAATTTAAGCGCTTGCGTGAGGTGCCACGCAATTGCCTCTCCTTCGCGGTCTTCATCGCTTGCTAGCCAAACGTCGTTAGCTTCTTTGGCGGCTTTGCGAAGTTCGGCCACAACTTTCTTTTTATCGGAGTTAACTTCATAGGTCGGTGCAAAATCATGCTCGATGTCTATGTTAAGACCCTTTTTCGGCAAATCACGAATATGACCAAAACTACTTTTAACGGTGTAATCTTTGCCTAAATATTTTTCAATGGTCTTAGCCTTGGCGGGGCTCTCTACGATAACTAGGTTTTTGCTCATGCTTATTTGAATAGCTTATATGTAAATAGTGGTTTTATGCAAATAATTGCAAATCAAAACCGAAGCTGATGCACATCATATGGTATTTTGTATAGCATTGCAAGCGTAGAACGCAATTTCCCTAAAACCTCTTATATATAAGAGAGCTTGGGGAAACTGCGAGAGGACAACACGGGTGTGCGCGGAAGGCGCGGGTGTTGTCCTCTCTTGTGAAGATTGCAGTTTCGTATTGTTTAGCAGGCTTTTGACAGAGGGGCACGTAGCCTGTGGTAGGTAATTTGCTGCGGCTCACGGAGTAGAACGACCTCCTGCTGGCAGGGACCCTGTTCGGTGAGCGAAACGTCATATGTCAGCCAGTGTTTCAGGCTGGAGCCCATGGTGAGCGTGGTTTCGCAGGTGGGAAATATGGTGGTGAAGAATGCGTCCCAGCGAAGGAGCTGCTGTCCGCAGCTTTCCTGCCGAAACGGGCCGTCGGTGAGGCTGAAGAAGTAGCTGTCGAAGATGGTGACTTCGATGATTTTCTGAGCACCCCGCGGTCCGAAGACGCAGTAAAGGTCATCTCTGTGGGCGTCCTGGACGAGTATTCGAAGCTTGGTTTCACCGCTGTTGTAGTGGTCAACCCAGTCCTTCCACGCGGCGCGGAATGCGCGGCGTCGGATCTCATTGAAGCTCAACTGGTCCGCGATGATGGCCACGCCACGCTGCATGGACTTGAAATCGCCTATGCGAACATGACGCATGATGTTGTCCACCATGTCGATTGTCCAGCCATCGCCCGGCGCGCAGTCCTGTACGATCACCAAACGCGGCGGCGCAGTACTGTGCTTGCCCGAAACGACGGGGATACGGTGCTCCGTCATGGACCTTGGTCCTTCCTGCTCGAAACGAAACTGCAAAGGCACACGAGGATTTCTCCACGATGCTACTATTATACAATAATCGGTGTATTTTTCAATTTTTGAGTTGCCATTGATTGGCGCCGAGTGCTTGCACGACACCCTGAATCTCGAGCATCGTCAGTGCCTGATTAAACTGCGAAACACTGAGCTTACTCTGTTGGAGTAGCTGAGAACCCTCGCGTTTGCCGTCGTATATAAGATTAATAATTACCTGTTCATGCGGATTAATGCTGTGCGGTTTTGTTTTTTGCGTGCCAGCAATGCCTAATATATGTAAGATATCGTGCACGCTGGTAACAGGGGCGGCTCCGGTTTTAATGAGATTATTGGTTCCCTTTGAGAGCGAGCTGGTAATATTGCCGGGAATGGCCAAAACTTCCCTACCTTGATCTAGGGCAAAATTAGCAGTGTGCAGCGTGCCGCTTTTTTCGGCCGCCTCTGTTACTAGTAGCGCATGGCTCAAGCCCGAAACCAGTCGATTACGTTCCACAAAGAACCATTTTTGTGGATGAACATCAGGAGCATATTCGCTTACGAGTCCGCCGCCCTGCGCTAAAATCTGCTCAGCTAACTGCGTATGTGACGATGGATATATCTGACCAAGGCCACCAGGCAGTACGGCTAGCGTTAGGCCGCCAGCGTCTAGGGCTGCCTTGTGCGCAATGCTGTCTACTCCTATTGCAAGGCCGCTCACAATCACAACACCGGCACGAGCCAGATCCGCAGCTAACTGCCGCGTAACTTCTCGGCCGTAGGTAGTCACCTTGCGGCTGCCCACAATTGCTACGCGCGGTCGTTGCATAAGCTGCTGCCAATTGTTGGATCGCACAAACAGTTGTGAAGGCGGCTGATCTATCTGTAGTAATTCTTGCGGAAATGCTGGTTCCAGTGGCGTTAATTCCTGTATACTAGCGGTCATACACGTTCTCTTTTACATCGCTGGTATCCTTTCATACGTTCCCTGGAATGTCTAGCGCTTATGCTAAAAATGGTTATGCTTTTTATTGGCACAAAAGTCAAAAACATGCAAAAGTATTGACATGAACCCATCTTTTTGATAAAATTGCAAATTGTAAGCGTTAGTACGACGTTTACGTACCTTATATCCCCCATTTCTAACAATTTGTTAGATTGCTCTAGAGCGTGCTGCGCGCCAAAGTTGTTACCCTCCACTTTCAGTTCAGCGATTGTCGTAAGACTAATATGCGCTCTAAAGCAAACTAACCCCTTTAAGCACCGTGACTGCTTCGGCAGATACGGCGACCTAACAAGAGTGAGTCCAAAAAGATGGTCCCTAGCGACCGGCACGCCGCTTTATGGAGTTTTGGCGCGCGATGCTTCACTTAGGTGGGCTTGAAGGGTCGGGTTCTTCGGAACCCTTCGGGGATGTTGCCTCGGTAACGTCCCCACTAACAGGCCTCTGAGCGGTGCCCACCCCCTCTCGGAGGCCTTTTAGTATATTTAGGATAAAGAATGAGCGAATTTAGTACCGATACGCTACCCAATGACGACAGATTGCACCCGGGTGAAAACCTTTTGTACCCTCAAGAGGAATTTTTGCCTGCTTGCGATTTGTTATCCGAATTGAGCGGAGAACCCCCGGAAGAGTTACAGCAATTTCTGGATGATTTTCGTACACAAACACGTAGCGGCGATGCGCATTTAGCTACCGCCCGATGGAACGATGCCAACCGAGAACTTGCGCAGCGTATTCCGCGCCGCAGTTTTTTGCCGCACGATATCCCTCATGAAATGGTGCTAAAATTCGCTGACGTTGTGTCACAGATTACCTGGGTTAATCAGGTTATTCAAGTAGACGAATTAGCCGGCGAAGAAAACGAACATATTACTCGTTCCCTGTTATTCGACGAAAAAAGTCCCACGTTTATCGGGAAGGCAGCCTCACGAGTAACCGAAGACTTACCCGAACTTCGGGCAAAAGTCGACAGCTTGGGCGGTGCAGCAATTGTTACTAAAAGCTTGGAGCGTCTTAGAGAAGAACTGGCTACCCAGCTAGACTGGTCCTATATTGTGCAGGGCGTGCACCTGCACGGCGGCATGGGTATCCCTGTTATCTCGACAGTGCGGCCCAAATACGTCGAGTTGGCCGAAAGTACCTTCCGAACGCTCAAAGACGAAAGTCGCGAAACTCGTCTGGAAAAAATTCTAGCGATGAAACAGCATATAGCTGGCAGCTTTGCTCACCGAAAGTATCGAAGCGACGATCCGCTAACATACTATTGGCAAGCAAGTGACAGCAGCCTGGGCAGGTTACCCCTGTACGACCTGGAACAACAAGCTCTTGATAAGCTGCTTATGTATGTCCCTGCAAAAATCGCGGAAGAAGCAGAGCAAGGGTGGGCGCAACAGCGTGCAGATCGCGCAGCCGAGATCCAATCGGAGTACAACGAACATATCGAACAAGCTGTGCCTATGCTGAGCGGTAAAGCCCGCAAACGTGAGGGCTACGAAGGAATGTGGAACTCGCTCATTGGGCGTGCTCAAGATAAGGCCGTAGTGCCTATGCTGGACAACGAAGCAACGCGGATACTCTCTACCCTGCATGCGCTGCGAAAAATGGTAGAGCCGTCATTTGATGGCGTTCGCGATGCCCAAACGTGGCAGCAAGAAACGCGTGCATACGAGCAGGCGCTTACCGAGGAATATGCTGCACTGGGTCATCAAAAAGGGCTGTCGCTAAAAGAGAGCGTTGGCGCTCGTTTGGATTGGCTAGGTAGCAACTGGGACTTTGTTGCCGGCCAGGCTCGCGCTATTCCGGGATTCCCGGTGCAACGCATAGCGGCTGCGCTCTTTCCAGAGGTCGCTCCCACGATCCAAGAACAAGAGCAACGTGCCGAACGTCAGCAAGCTGCCACGGCGCAGCGCCTGGGATCTACGTCTTTAGAACAGCTTATTGTTACCGAAGTTGACTGGGAAATTCTGCCCGTAGAACACGTTGCGGCCAGTATCCAAAACGAAGCTACACGTATGACTCGCGGTAAGCAACGATCTGAAATGGGGCGTCGCGCATTACAGGAAGTTCGTGTTCGTGATCTGGTGGAGCTGAGCACGTTGTTTGACGACGCTGTTGTGCATGTCTCCAGAGAAAAAGACGGTATTACCCGCCGCAAAAACGAACCATATTTTGTAATTACCTTTACCTACGGCGGCAAGAATTTTGCCTTGGCCGAAAACCTAGTACTCGATAATGCCACCTTCTTACTACCTGAAGGCGAGTTCGACTGGCGAGATGTATTTTCGCTTCCCCGCGGTGCCGTTGGTGAATTTGGCGCCAAACGCATTAATCACCCGTCGGTGGATGAAACTGGCGAATACGAGGGCGGTCCGAACGCGCACGTGAACGCTATTTTTGCCAAGTTAGATAAAGCGCTCACAGATCAGTAGCGCTTTACTTTTAGATCGTTTTATAGTATAATATTGCAAATGTGATAGCACACCTGCTGTTGCAGCACACCTCGAATCTACTTGATCGGAGCTTTTCCGTGAACCGTCCTGCCGCGATTTCGGCCCTCGTTCTTGGTTCCCTCCTCGTTGCCGGCTGCTCGGGTGCATCGCACACCGACCCCGACACCGCGGGCAGCAGTAACGTCCCCACCGTCAGTTCGTCTCCGTCCTGGAAGTGGCACGCGGCCATCCCCAACGACATCGACCCCAGCAAGGTTGTGACGCTGGCGGAGGCCGAGAAGCTGCTGGGCAAGCACCTGCCGCGCGTCGACGTCCACAACGCCAACCGCAACGACAAATTCTTCCCGTCGAACTCGCGCAGGGTGACGTACTCGAACCGCACCAGCAAGGGCCTGTTGACCACCGACGACTACCTGAAGGTCACCACCAAGGTGATCGACAAGAGCCTCGACCACGACGGCAGCCGCGACGGCAACGGTGACATCGATGTCAACGCCTACGGCTCCAGCGGCATTCAGACCGCACCGCTCGTGCCCGCCGAGGTCGGCCTCAAGGACAGCAGTTCCGCGCAGGCCTTCCTGGTCATCCACGGCATCGTTGACTCCAAGCGCTACTACCCCAACCCCACCCAGCACGACCTGAACAACCCGTACGGCGTGTACATCTGGGGCGACCAGAAGCTCGACAACGGCAAGACCCGCCCCGTTCGGCTGACCATCAGCACCGACGGCGGCCCCACGCTCAACCGCAAGGACCTGCTGGCCCTGGCCACCAAGGCGGTCGCCCGCATGAACGTCAAGTAGTACCCCGTGGTGTGAACCCTTCGTCACAGCAGTGACAAGGCCGCCGGAGGTGGAGAGCAGCCATTATGGCAATCAACAACGCTCTCCATCTCTGGCCACACCCCTGTAAATACGCCTCTCATTCGAGAGGTTTTTTGATGCCCCAAGACCAGGCAAGTTCTTTACTTTTATCAAGAATCATAGTATAATATTGCAAATGTGTGGGAGTATTCCCTTGCGCCAAACGCAACTGTTCTGCAGATCAGAATAGGCACCGAACATCCACTTTTCTCTGTCTCACCGAAAGGTACCTCATGAGCCCCAAGAGCTCCCGGAACAAGCGTCGTCTGATTGCCTTCCTTGCGGGACTGGGCGCCGTCTTCATCCTGATGGCGATCGCCTACGCAACCCAGCACAAGGGCAAGAAGGACGACAAGCCGTCCGGCCCCGTCAACCACGGCCCCGTGGCCTCCCTGGAGCCCTCACCGAGCGCTCTCAAGGCCGCCGTCGCGTATCCGCGCCTGGGATGCAACAACCTCGTTCAGATGAGGTCGCTCGCGGCCCAGACCGGTCACACGCTCGGCAAGCTGGAGTACCCCAGCGGTAACTCCGTGGGCCGTGAGGTCTACTTCCGGCAGTGCGACTACCGCAACATCGACAACGGCACCATCGTGCAGGTTCCCGTGGCCCAGACCCAGTACGCGGTCCTGACCACCCACGGCCTGGACGCCTACCACGCCACCTACCGCGGCGCCGACGACTTCATGACGGTCACGCCCATCCCTGCCTCGCGGCTCCCCCACGGAGTCACCGACGGCTACGAGTTCGTTCCGGCGTCCTTCTCCGCTGACACCAAGCACCAGGCCCCCTTCTACAACGCCGGAGCGCAGCTGCGCATCGACAACCGGGTGGTCACCATCAGCTTCGCGGGCTTCAACAAGCTCACGAACAACCTGAAGGCCGACTGGGAGTACACCGTGGCGAAGCCCGTCCTGGACGCCCAGAAGTAACAGAGAACCGTGGATGTGACCATGCCTACGCAGTAGCGTAGAAATCGGTCACGGAGTGGAGAGCACGCAGGCCCTGAGCCCGCTAGTTACGATTTCGTAATGCTCTTCACTCCCATCCACCACGTATACGGCAGCCTTAGCGGGCTGTTTTTTAGTACTGTTGACGTTGTTGGTTGGTGGCGTAGTAATCGCTTACTTTGAGCGCCGGTCCACCATTAACTGATATTACGAATAGTCCGTCGTCATCTTTGGATACCAACACGTACGAGCTTGACGCCCACCCGTATGCCTCGTAGTCGCTAAGACTTGCAATTTGCTTGGCATTGTCGCCTTTTTGGTCGCCAATGAAGAGTGTGTATTTGCCATCGCGACTTTCGGACCAAAAACTCTGGTCGCCTGACGGTGATGCATAGTAGTTAATAGCCACTTGGTTGAGCGCGGCTTGACCAGTGCTTTCGGAAGCGACAGAAACCGCATTATTAGCATAGTGTAAATACGTATTCTGATTGTTGTCTTCTCTGTAGTTGTTTTGCTCTACGTTAAAGTAGATTTCCTGGGGCTTTGTGGCTCGGCTGCTAATGTAGGTGTTTTGCTGGGGCTGCTGCGATACTTCTTTGAGCACTTTTTTGCTGGAACCGTCGCTGTTTATGCGAACTATCTGTGCGGCTCGCCCGTTCATAAACGAATCCGTTCCAGACCACGAAACACTATATAGAACAGATGCATCTACCACGTAGACGTTTGCAATTGACTGATAGGCATGGTTGTTCTCATCGCCATCGCTGGTGTTCTCGGTTAACGTGGATAGTTTTTTAGCGTCAGCATTGTAGCTTTTGATTGCGAAGCGTTTGGCTTCCCAATATTTTGTGTGATCGCGGTAGACTGTGTAAATAAGTCGGTGGCCGGCCCATCCAACTGCCGAAAATCCGGCGTCACCTTCGTCGATTGTGGAAAGCTGACCAGTGGTGGCGTTGATAAGGAACAGCTTGTCGTATTGACCGCCATCGCGCCGCGATTGGAGGGCTAAAAATTGCGAGTCATCCGTTTGTTTAAGGAATGTTTGGCCGGGAGTTTCTTTGCCCGTGCCAGCTACGACCACCTTTCGGTCGGTGCCATCCAAATTGGCAGATACAACATCCATGGTGCCGTTGGCGTTCGACAAGAAGTACGCCTTGCCGGAGGGCGTGATCGCAAGTGTGTTGGCGTTTACTGTGGCACTTGTGACCTCAATTTTGGCGCTTCCTTTGTTGTAGCCATTGGCGGTAATGGTGGCTGCTTGTGTCGCTGCTGATGTGGGCAATGTAATAATAGCTCTACCCTGTTTGTCGGTCTTTGCGACGGTGCTTCCTGCGCTAACAGACGCGTTTTCGACTGCTTTTTTGCTAATGGCGTTGACTACCATAATAGGCACCTGTCGACCTGTAGCTGTCATATGTACGGCCTGCGTGTTATGTTTGGAGCTGATGCCTACAAAGATTTGCATGTGTGTTGATGCGTAGTATCGCTTAGCGATATGAACTGTTTGCTTGCCAATGTGGCTGCGTATCGTAGCCTGCCCTTTGTTGTTTGTAGCAACTTTTTTGCCATCTATCATAACGGTGGCACTACTGACAGGCGTGTGCGTGGTAGCATCCGCTACGGTAACGATGTACTTTTGAGTAACGTACATACCCAAGATCGGATAACGTGTCACGGGAATAGCTAGTAGCATAGCTACAAAAACCAGAATGGTCGCTGGAATTGACCACTTTTTATGGTGTACGTAGGCATGCCAGGCCCGCTTCAACCAGTTTTGGCGTTCAGTATTTGGGGCTGCCACCGTTACCTCAGTTTCTGCATCTTTTGATGAATACTCGTGAACTTTTTTTGCTGCCATGTTGTTACGGTTCCTTTTGCTTTAGTGTAGCAAAAGCTGGCAGCAGGCTGAAGATTTTATACGATAAAGTTTCGTGTTTCGGCCATAAGCTGACCGCTATAGGTGTATTCGCTGAGGATTGCCGAAGTTTCTTTGAGTAAGTTGGGCAATTGGGCTTCTTGCTCTTTGCTAAAACGAGCCAGTACAAAGTCGGCGCTGTCTTGCGCAGCGTGCAGTTTCGGCCCAATGCCAATGCGCACACGACCGTATTGCTCGCCAGCGTGTTGTGTAACGGATTTAATGCCGTTGTGGCCTGCGGCCGAGCCACCGACGCGAGTACGAATTTGGCCAAACGGAATGTCTAGTTCGTCGTGTACTACCACGATTTTACCGGGGTCAATCTTGTAAAATGCTGCGGTAGCCTGCACCGCTTCACCGCTGAGATTCATAAGCGTAGTTGGCTTGATAAGAATAACGCGTGTGTCGCCAATAGTGTGGCTGGCTAAGTGGCATTTAAGGTCTTTCTTTTCCATCCAGGCGGGAAAATCGTTGACGCGTGCAAAATCGTCAATGGCTGCAAAACCAATATTGTGCCTGGTGCCATCGTACTGTTTGCCAATGTTTCCAAGGCCCACAATCAGGACGGTTTTGTTCTGTCCGAGGGTATAAAATTGAATGCTGTCGCCGAGTTGCGGCCGTTTTTGGAATAATGCCATAGAACCTACTATACCACTGTTGGGCGATGGGCCTGTAATTGATTTTAGGCTTATTTTAGTGTATAAAAGTGCAAATGCACTGCAATGATTGCAGGTTACGCCGTAACTGCCCCAGGTATGCATGCCCTTCACACAGAAAGAGCTGCCCATGCTCGATGGAGAATTGCCTCCGCCCCTGCGTATGCGCAAACGCTGGCGTATCGCGATGGCTGTGGGTTTCGTCGCGGCGATTGCTGCGCTGATCGCCGGTCTGATGACGCACAGCGGTGACTCGGCCGACGACCACAACGATTCTGTCAAAAGTCGTCGGCCTCACGCGTCCGCTTCCCCGTCTCCGACCCACGCGTCGATGCCCAAGATCCCGGATGACGCCGGAACTCTGCTCAGCGAGAGCCAGGCCCGCAGCCTCAGCGGCGTGCCCACGCTCCACTGGGTCGTCAGCGGCGGCTCCATAACCAAGGCTGGTCGCACCAGCAGCGACACACGCTACGCGGTCTCCAGCAACTTCTACCCCGACCGCTCTCAGCGGTACGTCGAAGTCTCCATCTACAGGGGTACCGGCGAGTACAACGACATGTACGAACAGTCGTTCGACGCCACTACCGGCCGAAACGACTGGAACTTCGTCGACACTCGGCGCTACCCGCAGCTCATGGGCGCTAACATGCCCTTCATCTCGGTCCGCTACGCCAAGGATGGCTCGGTCATCCGCATGCTGGGATTCATGTTCCGTGATGTCAGCATGAAGATTGAGGTCTGCAACCTGCCGACCGCCGATCTGATGGACGCCGCCAAGCTGGTCATTCCCAACCTGGAACAGCTGTACCACACCCAGCCTGTGTGAGGGGCCTAAGCTGAATTCGTCATACATGACGATCGGCTGGGGGAAGCGAAGACGTGGCCTGGCCACAAGCTCTTCCTTCCCTCCCCCTTCAGATAATAAAAACCCGGCTGACGATAGCCGGGTTTCTTGTACTATTTTTTGGGTGAGCCTTTTGCTTTGCGAGCTCGTTTGTTTTCGAGTGCGCGCTGCACCATTTCCATGCTCTTGCGTGGCTTGTTTTTGCGCGGCGCCAGCGTTGGGCTGTTACCGTGTTTGTGGGTTTCGTGTTTTTCGATAAACCATAGTTGTACTGGCGTGCCTTCGTAGCCGAATCGTTCGCGCATGTTGCGCTCCAGATAACGGCGGTAGCTCCAGTGTACGTACTTGGTGTGTGATCCAAAAATCTTGAAGGCTGGAATTGGGTTGTCGTCTTCTTGAGTCATGTAGTTGAGCTTTGGCGTGCGGTTCTTGAGGCCGGCTGGCGGGTGCTTGTCGACCATTTCGCGGAGCCAACGGTTGAGTTCGGGTGTTGGGATGCGCTTAGCGCGCTGCTTGTCGATTTCCAGGGATAGTTCAAACAGTTTAGAGACGTTTTGACCGGTGACGGCGCTGGTAAATACCAACGATGCCCATGGCACAAAGTTGTAGGTTTGGGCAATTTGAGGTGCCAGTGCATCACGAGTAAAGGCGTCTTTTTCTTCGGCCACGTCCCATTTGCTGACCACCAAAACCAAGCCCTTACCAGCTTCTTTGATCATGCCAGCAATTTTTTGGTCGAGCTGTACGTTTAGTTCGTTAACGTCCATCAGCAAAAAGCAGATGTCGGCTTGCTCAATTGCAGCCAGTGAACGAATAACACTAAAGTGCTCGATACCGCGTTCAATTTTGCCTGAACGACGAATACCAGCAGTGTCCATAATTTCGATTTCGCGACCTTCAAAACGAATAGTCGTGCGATTAATGTCGCGCGTGGTGCCGGCGCGGTCAGCCACAATGGCTTGCTGCTTTTTGGCCAAGGTGTTAAATAGTTGAGATTTGCCTACGTTTGGGCGACCCAGCAACGCAATGCGCAGACGGTTGTCGTCTTCTTGCAAGGTGGCTTTAGGGATGTGGGCGATGAGCTCATCTAACAGATCGCTAATGCCGCGACTGTGCGTTGTGCTGGTGTGAATAATTGGCTTGATGCCCAGGCGCTGGAAGCCGTTGAGATCTGCTTTGCGAGCAGTGTCAATTTTGTTAACAACCAAAAAGACTGGCTTCTGGCTTTTGAGGGCCATTTTAGCAACGCGACGGTCTTCTTCGGTGATCGGCACGTTGGCCTCAACCACAACCCAAATAACGTCAGCGCTGTCGGCAGCCTGCATAATCTGTTCTTGAATGGTGAACTCGAACTCGTCTTCGGCGTCCTTCATACCAGCAGTGTCGACCATCCAAAAGTCTTGGTCGTTCCAATGGCCTTTGGCCATGATGCTGTCACGAGTTGTACCGGCTTCGCGAGCTACAATGGCTTCGCGGCGCTTCAAAATGGCGTTGAACAAGCTGGACTTGCCCACGTTTGCACGGCCTACGATGGCCACAATTGGTAATTTTTTAGTACTCATTAGCGTCTATTATATCAGATACGGCGCCATTGACGAAATCATAATTTGATGACTAAATTAGACTTCTACGGCAACGTAAGCGCCCCGCGCTACATCGCCCACGTGATACGGTCCGAATTGTGTGCGATGCAAAGCAGTTACCGTGTAGCCCAGCGCGCTGAATGTGCGACGAATTTGGCGATTTCGGCCCTCATGCATGGTTACAATCCACACGCGGTCATTGTCCTCTTGTGCACGGTCCAGCCCCAATTTGCTTGGTCCGTCATCCAGTTGTACGCCCATCTCGGCGATCATCTGGCGATGGAGCGGTGCGAGCGGTGCATTCAGCTTGGCTTCGTAGATTTTGGTCTTCTGACGGCTGGGGTGCGTGAGCTCGTTTGCTAACTCGCCGTCATTGGTGAGCAGCAAAAGTCCGGACGAGTCTTTGTCTAATCTGCCCACTGGCTTCAGAGTTTGGAGGTTACTTGGTAGCAGATCATACACCGTTTGGCTGCCCTGCCCGTTGCGACTCACTACATAGCCAACCGGTTTATTGAGCATAATGGTTGTGGTGATTTCGGTGGCTTGCACTGGCTGGCCATCGAGTGTAACAACATCCGCGGTAGTTACGGTTTGTCCCTGTTGCGGCTGGGTGCCATTTACAGTCACCCTGCCCTCGTCAATCGCAGCATCGGCGCCACGACGAGACAAGCCCGTACTTTGGGCAATGAATCGGTTGATGCGAATGGGCGTGTCACTCATCGCTCGTATTATACCGTTTTATGACTTAGAGCGCGATATTGTTAGGGTCGTTGGGGTTTGGAGCGGTGGCTGCAGCGGCTGGCTGTGGAGCTGGCACTTCTTCTGCAGCAGGTGCGGCAGGCCCATTAGGTGAAATCACGTGACCTGGTTGGTGCGGTGTGGCGTACGGTGAAGTTGATTGCTGCGTTTCTTGATGCTCGTCAAGTGAGCCAATGCCTTCTTTGGCTAGCAGTTCGTTGAGGTCTGGTTGTGTCTTCATGGGTTCAACGGGTGGCTGAATAATCTTTTTGCCAGCAACGGTTACGTTGTCGTCATCAGCAACCTCAGGCGTGGTGTCTTCATCATTGCTTTGGGTCGGTGCTGTTGGCGCAACAGTTTGTGGTGCTACAGGTGCTTCTGGTTTTTCACTTGGTGCTACTTCTGGAGTTGTTTCGGGGACTTCGGGCTGAGGAGTCACGGGAGCTGGTGCTGCGGCAGGTTCAGGTGCCGAAGTAGCTTCAGGAGCAGCTGTGGGCGAAATCACCGTTGGAGCGGGCTGGCTCGCGCTGGCCGAATCTTCTTGTTCCGGTGCAGAGTTTGATAGCGCTGAGCTTGGGTCGACTTCAGGCTGAGGAGTTGGTTCAGTGGTGGCAGGCTCTTCGGCTGGAGGCGTTGCAAGCTCTGGCGCAGATGTTGGAGCGGGCGTTGGTGCTGGTTCTGGCTGCACGTCCTGCTGCTGTACAAATTGGTTAATTTGTTGCTGCATAAGCGCCTGTTCGTCAGCGGCAGATGTTGCTGCACTGTCTGCTGCGGCAGGTTCAGGCTGTGGGGCTGCTTCTTGTTCTACGGGTGCCTCAACTGGCTCGCGCGAAGCATCTGTTACGGCTGGCGAGGTTGGGAGGGATTCAGTCGATGCTGTGTCAGCAGCAGGCACGCTAGATGGGCCCTCGATAGTAGCAGGACCCGCATCATTGCTGGTAGCAGTTGCGTCGGAAGACGGAATCACGGGGGCTGTCACCTCTTGCGGAGCCGTATCTAATGCGGCTGGGGTAGCTGGCTCAGCCGGAGGCGTTACGTCGCCACCTAACTGTTTTACGGCGTCAACCATTAACTGATCATCGCTCTGCTGAACGTTATCCGTGGCTGGTGCAGTTGGCGCAACAGTTTGCGGTGCTACTGGTGCTTCTGGTTTTTCACTTGGCGCTACTTCTGGAGTTGTTTCGGGAACTTCGGGTGTTGGCGTAGGAGTGACAGGCTTAGCAGCTTCTTCAGGCGCTGTTGGTTCGGCCGGAGCTGCCGCGACTGGTGTCTGAACGGGAGGCTCAACTGGTGTTGTTACAGCTGGCGGTGTGATTGGTTCTGCGGGAGCCGGTACAACGGCTTGTGGGGCGGGAGCCACAGGTTCAGCTGGAACGCTTGGTGGTGTTGCAACTGCGCTGGCTGGTTCTGGTGGCGTGGCTACCGGAATATTTGCAGTCTGCGGAGCCGAAACATCCGTTGCGGGTGACGTGGTTGTTGTATCTGCAGAAGCACCTGCCGCCGCGACTGCGGTATCTGTTGCAGTTGGTGCTGCTGTCGCTGGTACGGCACCAGCATCCTTTAATAGCTCATCAGCGGCTTGCACGATGTCCTCCAGTGTTACTTGCGATTTGACTAAGTATCGGTCGGCACCCAAGGTGTCGGCACGAGTTTTATCTTCGGCTTGGCCCAAGGCAGTTAGCATGATGACCTTGGTATCTTTGAGCCCTTCGGTGTTGCGCAAAATGTCGAGCATTTCAAAACCGCTTACCCGCGGCATCATGACGTCAGAAATAACCAAGTCTGGCTTTTCCTGTTTGGCCTTAACTAACGCTTCTTCGCCGTCTTGTGCTGAAACAATTGTGTAGCCCTCGGCTTGCAAGCGAGCCTCATAGATTTCACGCAAATTGTTATCGTCTTCGACCAAGAGGATTTTTGCCATGGGATTATCGTACCTTTGTTGTTAGTGGTTATGGTTACTGGTATTGTATCATGCTTTCGCTGAAGCGCTAGGTGTTGGCACGCTGGCGGTCTTGCTTTCTTCAGCTTGGAGCGCTTCAGCGCGCTGAATACTCAGCCTTGGCAAGTTAATAAAGAACGTGCTGCCCTTGCCTAATTCGCTCTCTACCCAGATACGGCCCTTGTATAATTCCACAATCTTGCGGCAAATAAAGAGGCCCAGACCGGTGCCACCGATAGTTCGCGTAGCAGAGTTGTCCACGCGATAAAATTTTTGGAATAAGTGCGGAATATCGTCGGCGGGAATGCCGGCACCTGTGTCGCGGACGTATAGCTGTACAACATCAGTGTCGCCGGTGAGGCCAATGCTAATTTTGCCCTGCTCAGTATATTTGCAAGCATTATCGAACAGGTTGGTAATGACTTCGCGCATGCGATCGGGGTCGGCCATAACGTAATACAACGGTTTGAGCACGTGCGTGTTCACCGTGTCTTTGTTGGTTGCGTCGATGGCATCAGTGCTGGAACCGACCAAAAAGTCCACAAATAAGCCCTTCTTTTCGGCAGCAAATTTGAGATCGTCGGTAAGCTGCTGCAAGTACGCGCCCATTTCGACAACTTGCGGGTGGTTGCTTAAGCGGCCGTCCTCGGCCTTGGAAGATGTGAGCAAGTCCTGGAACAGTTTACCCAAGTGCTGTGTGGAGGTGTGTGCTTTTTCGAGGTATCCGCGTGCGCGAGTGTCGATGGTACTGACCTTTTCGTTGAGCGCCAGTGCCAAATAACCCTCGATGGCAGCGACTGGCGTGCGCATTTCGTGGCTGGCGGTACTGATAAAGTCGGCACGTTGCTTTTCGGCGGCTCGCTCGTCGCTAATGTCGCGCATCACGGCCACGGCTCCGAACAGGCCTTTATTATTGGGGTCGGTAACTGGTGAAATTACGAGCGACACGGTTTGTGATTTGCCATCGCGCCCGGTAAGCAACAATGTTTGCGTGGTGTGTTTTTGCTGTTTTAACACCTGTGCAAAGGGGTTATCCTCGGGCTGAATCTCTTCCCCGCTTTCGTTACTAAGCTTGGCAACTAATTGCGCGTCAACACCTATGGCATCGCTGATTTGCCACTCGGTCATAGCGGCAGCGGCAGGGTTAATGAGCGTAATCTTACCCTCGGTATCAACCACAATTACACCGTCAGCAATGGACTGAATAAGAATTGCTGACTGCTGCTGATTATTCTTGAGCATGCCCGACAGCTGGCTTACCTCTTGGTCCTGAGTATTCACGAATTTGTGCTTCCAGAATACGTAAGCAACTATGGCTGTGGCTAGTGTTCCGGCAAGTAAAATCCCCGAGCTACTCGTAATGGCGCCTGGTGTAAAATTGCTGTGCAACGTGACATATACAAAGGTTACAAAGGTACCACCCAATAGGAGCGGCAAGCCAAAGCTGCCTACCAAAAACGTGGACATCAGCCAGATAGCCACGTACACGTAATTGGCGGTGGCATCGGTGGTATTAGCCAGTCCGTTTAATAGCTGCATAGTGAGCATCATGGACGCTACCAACGAGCCAAATGGCAGGCTGAAGCGTGCGATTGGCCAATACGCAACGAGCAGATATACCAAGCTGACGCTGCTCATAACAAACGCGGTGCGGCCAATGCTGTAGGTGGTGGCGTATTGACTGACTTGCGTGGAGAATTGCGCCAGAATATATACAGCAAAAATTGCTGCACTGCACACTAAACTAAGCGCCCAGTATAGCCTATACCAGACGCGACCAACTTGATACAAAAAGAAATCTTTGGCCATTGGTTATAGTGTACCGCTTATGCCTATTTTGCGCCACGCCTAAGCGGGGCTTTTTGTTGTTTTATGCTGCGTGAATGAACTCTTCTGGGTATCGACGATTGCCCGCAAAGTCTGGATCTTTGGCGTGCATGCACAAGCCCAGCCAACGCAAGGTATTAGGAATGGTCGTGAACTTGTAACTTTCGGTATGGGTTAACTGACGAACTCTTTGTCGCTCAGCCTGGAGCGCAACGGGATCAGACAGTGCTTTGGTACGTTCAACCATACGGCTGGCCCAGGCGTCAGTGTCGTACGGGCTAATAACGTAGCCGTTTTCACCTTCTATAATTTGCAGTGGAATACCGCCTTCGGCCGAGCCGATTACCTGGACGCCTTGCCACTGTGCGTCGGTTACGCGGGACTCAAACCCTTCTTTGGTAGAAGGCTGCAATGCAAGCATAGCGCCGCCAATAACGGCATTAATGGCCATGTCGTTGTGCGGTACACGAGCCACTTTGAGGTCTCGCTGTGTTGCTTCGTCAAGTTGTCCGCGCTGCATCATGACCTGTTCAAGCACGGTTGGTCCGTCTGGATCGTCGATAGACCCATTGCCAATCAGTAAGAATTGCGGGATTTGCTCGATGGGCACGCCTTCGGCAACTAATTGATTGCGTGTTTTAACGTATGCTTCAATACCCTTGTCCATGCCCTTTGACGGGTCAAAACGAGCCATCAAGATAAAGTACGGACGACTCATGTCGAGTGGCTCTTGCCCGTCGTTTAGTTCCAGTTGGCGATTGATAAAACCAATGCCTGCTTGGCGTTCTGCGGTAGAAAGTGGTCGGTTGAGATCGTCGAGCGGATCAATAGTTGCTGGCATGTACACGACTTTTTGGTCGGGCACATTGAGGGGAACAAAGTCGTCTACCGGGTGAGTAATGAACGCGTCAGCCTCTTTCACGCGGTTGTGATCCCAGATGTATTCCCACGTTTTATGCTGCGGCGTGCCGGGGGTCTCCATGAGCTCGCCCTCGGTTTGGATGTGGTCGCGGAACAATAAGGTAGCGTCGGGGTTAAGTCCATCGTGATGTTTTACCGTGCCGTCATGCAGTGTTTCGTCGTAACCCTTAATATATGGAATGAGTCCAGAGGGCTGCCAGTCATCGCAAATAATATGGCTGGCGGTACGAAGCGGTTCATCGAGCATTTTGGCGTTGTCATGCATCCAACCCTCATAATACCGTTCGTCATCTTCGGTTAGAATGGTTCCCGCTGGCGCCACATCTTGCAACACGTTATGGAATTTCCCTTTGGTGATCTGAAACGCTTTTTCGTCGGGTCGCAATGCGTACCAGTGAGCATCAATGCCCAGGGCTTGCATCAGGTGAACCTGTGGTTTGCGCATAATAGCCACGCCACCACCAGCTGCGGTGGCGTTAATAAAGATAACTTTTTGGCCTTCCATTCGCTTTGCGTAGCGGCGAAGGGCGGCCATGTCTTCGGCGGGTGTAATAGCTTCGTAATCAGCTTCGGTTACGTTGCTCGTAACGATGATTTCACCTGTCTTTTCGTCGTACTGTGTTTGGTACGCGGCCTCAACAGATCGAGGGCTTGTTTCTACTGCTAAAGTTGTCGCCATTCCTGATACAATCCTCGTTACATCTTCTTGAGGCTCACCCTCTAACTCTTCCGGTATAAAACCGGGATTAAGGCTTGCTTCTGCTTCCATAATACGCTCCTTGTTGGCTTACGTGAATGTAAAAACGAGCACAAAAAATACTGCATACACGTTGCAGTGAGGGACGGAAAAATCAGATTGTGGTTCAAAAACTGACGCGAGGCGTAGTAGCCATTATTCAGATTTAACATACACATGTCAAGTGTATGCTTATGCTTTTTGGTTGTGTGGCGAAGTGTCCCTGGGGGCTATCTGGGACACTTCGCTGCCGCCCGGAGGTCTAGGGCAAGCGCGAGGCTCGCCACATTCCAATCAAGGCGACGATGTTCAGGGTAAGGCAACCACCTCCTATGACCAGAAAGGCTACTTCTGGATTTGTTCCATCGGCCACGAACCCTACGCCCAATCCCACTATTCCGAACACGAGGTTTTGTACGGCGTCGACAATAGAAATGTCAATGGAGCGTGTGACGTCGTCTTCACCAAGTATTTTGAACAGATAGGTGGAAAGGCATGCCGCCGAGCATGCTCGCCACAGGCTGAAGCCCATCAGCATAATTGCTATGCCGGCGTAGCCGATATTGATCCCGGCGGCAACAGCGCCCAGTCCAGTTGTAACCGCAAACCACGCCCACATGACTGAGGGCTTGGCTTTTTGCAGCGGCTTTATGAACCAGGTAAGCATCGCGATGCACAGCATCTGTCCGGCGTAGATCCAGCCGAAGTTGTCGCTGTTGATGCCTAGGTCGAGCATCCGGGGCTGCACCAGCCAGAAGCCAGCGATCGAGGTAGCTCCCGTGGTGACATATGAAGCCACCGCCCAACGGATTCGCGAGTGGTCCACGAGCAGTACTCGCATACGCTTGACCACGTCGTGGACTCGCAGATGCGGTGCGGGCTCGCGAGGCTCGATGGTGCACCAGACGGCAATGAGCGGCACAGTGTTCACAATGACCTGAGCCATCATTGGTACGCGCATACCGAAGTTCGTCGCCAGCGCGCTTCCCAGGAGTGTGGCCACAATACCCACCGCCGCGCGAATCCTCGACGCGGTGCGTTGGTATTGCTTGAACAACTCCTCGGAGTCGATCATCTGCGGTACTCGTCGCAGCGTTGCCGTGCAAAGCGTATCGGATGATCCGCCCAGAAGTGCCCCGAATACACCACTCATCATCAGCGCGATCTCGAACTGCCAGAATTCCCGACAGGTGGCAAAATACACCGTCTGCGCCAGATGAAGTGCAGTGCCGTAAAGCATAACTTTGCGAATGCCGTACCGGTCTGCTAGCCACCCACCCACCGTTGTGCCCAGGGTAGCCACGATTGCCCACGTTGTCTGAAGCGCGTAGATCTGCGCATTGTTGAGTCCTATCTCCTTGGTGTAGTAGGTGGACATGATGGACGTGCTCAGGAAGCTGGCCCAAGCGAGCTGAATGACCATGATCAGGCGCCAATTGCGGCGCCCCAGCCCGGGCGGGAGTGCGCTTCCCTGCACTGCATTCCAGCCTTTTCGCAGCGCACGACGTAGGCTTTGCAGGCCTGCGGTGCCAGGCACGGATGCCCCCTAATTGTTAAGGTCGTTTGCGATTTACCCCTAATATACTTATAGCATACGCATATTGAGCGATCCTAGCATTAGGCACAATAAAAAGACACCCTTTTGAGGTGTCTTTTTGGCGCAAGTTTGTTGTAAGCCAGACTGATTAGTACAAGACTTTGGTTTCGGCCTGTGGAGTTGCGGTGCCAGCGAATGGCGTAACAGCGTTGTCCCCTGTTTTCTTGGCTTTGTCGCCACTTAAGCGCAACACGTCTTTACCCATAGTACCTAACGACGTTTGGGCTGTAGCGGTGCCGTCGGTGTTCTCGTACGGCGTGGTAGTCATAAATGAGTAGCCATACGATTTGTGCGTTTTGGTGTTGTATACAATTCCCACATCGTGACGGTTGTTGCCATCCGGGTCGTCCAAAATGCCCACTTTGTTAACTAGCACTATATAATCATTGCCAGCTAGCTGCGTGCGTACACCATAGTCGGTAAAGATATTGGTGGCCATGGCGTTCTTGACGAATTTTTGGTAGCTATCAGTTTTGCCTAGTAGCTGGGTTATAACCCACAGTGACTCTTTGGCAGTACTGTTACCCACGTAAAATCGTGTGGCATCCAGTGGCTGCAAACGAGTATTTGGAATTTGTGGATATGTACTCAGGCGGTCGTTGACGGCTGCTGCTCCACCTAGTTTGTAGTTCACTAGTATGCGAACGGCGGTGTTGCCTGAATGGTTGAGCATGTCATACAGCACATCCTGTACAGTGGCACTGGTTGGTGCTCCGGCTTGGTCGTACACGCCATACCCGGCGCGAACATCGCTTGCTTGCCAGGTTACGGTGTCGGTCAGGTTGAACTTGTGAGCGCGCAAATCTTGCAATACCAACCAAGCTACCGGTAGCTTGTTGATGCTGGCGGCAAATTGCACGGAGTTTTCGTTTTCTTGCACAATAGTTTGATGCGCCTGAAAATCGTAGATGTCCACGCCGGTCACACTAACACCGGCCGCTGAATTGGCGTTAATCACCTGCTGGATGCGGTACCGCAGCACGGCATTCTTGATACTGTTTGAAATATCAGTTCGATCAAACACGGAATCTCCCAAGGATTCTACTTGCGTGGTGTTTGGCGTTTTTGATTGATCATAAGTTGATGGCAACGGTGCCTGCATAAGCCTCCTTAATTAACGAATTAAACGCAAGCTTTATTGTAGCAAGTTTGTCCGCTAAGCTTGCAAGTTGTTTTGCCAGGCAGTAATGGAGCTATTCAGCCACGCAGTAGCCGGCCAGCCCGCATGCCGACGGACAATAACCAACGGTAGATCGGCAGCCGTCAGTGGCTACCAGAAAACTAGGCGTAACGGCCAAATCTGGTCCCACAATTTCTACCATGCCTTCCACTGCTAGCGACCCGGGTGTTACATCCAGATCTGCCGGCTGAAAGGCTTGCTCTAGTTGTCTTGTTTCCATATATAAACTCCTTTACGTTAGCTATGCATAGCCCAGCGATTTTTTTACAGCGTCTACTTCGGCTACGGGCACATCGCTAAAAATATCAGTTTCAAATTTCATTGATTTTTCGTATAGGTCGTCCTGGAATGTGCGCGGTAACAAGTGAAAATGCAAGTGATCTACCTTGAGCCTACCCTGCTTTATAAAAGGACGGTAATTTTGACGTATATCGCAGCCAGTGCCCAGCGTCTCTGCTAACTTCTTTTGTAAGGCGTGAATATGGAAAAAGATTTCTTTGAGCTCGTGTTCGGCAAGTTCCCATGGTTGCTCGACGTGACGTTTGGGCGTAACCAGTAGGTGCCCTTTCATAAGACGCGGATTACTAAAGATGACGCGCACGTGCTCGGTTTCCTGCAGTGTCTGGTTTCTTGCGCTATCGATTTCGCAAAAAGGACATGTGTTCATATGAGTAGTATACGATCTTTGGCGTTTTGCTGTAAGAATTGATTTGTGTAGAGCCTGGTCGTCTAGCTTACGTACGTTTCCGCACCATAATAATTGCTACGACCGCCCCATTGGCCAAGCCGGCGGTTAACGGATAGGCTACCGTTAAAAAAGAGTATGTCTGTAGCGCAAATATGGCTGGCAAAAACTTAATAGCATTGAGTCCAAAGGCCAGAGCTGCTTCTTCGTGGGGCAGCCTCCATGCTTTGCGCCAGGTCATTGTAAAACCAAGTAGAGTTGCAAATAATGTGACACAGAGCGATAACGTTTTGTCATCGATAACGAATAGCAACCCAAAGCTTGTGAGCGCCAGTGCCAGTAAGGACCAATCTAGATACGTAAGTTTGGTGTCACCCTTATGCAAGGCGATGCAAAATATCGTAAGACATGCTACGGATGTGACCCCAGTAGCCCAGGCGCCAATTCCAGCCTGTGCGCTCAGCTGAGCGATAAAACCATTGCCCGCTAGCAAACCCCAAATAAGCCAAGAAAAAGCATGTGGTTTAATTTTGCCTGCTAGCAAGCCCTTGAAGTACAGCGTGTACGCAACTGCTGCGGGGACTAATGAAAGTATGCCAAAGAAAAGCTTCACCGTATGCGAGTCCATTATCGCAAGTGCTCTTGGTGGTTGTCGTCAAAAATTGGATGCGCATGGTGTAACGCGTAGCCCGTTGTGCTGGGTGAAAGTTCGTAGATCATGTTTTTTCGCTCAAGCACGATGCGCCACTTGCGCTTTGCTGCTTCTTCATACAGCGCAGCATTCGGATTAAACGCAATAGGGTGCTCAGTGGCTGCAAGCATCGACAGATCACGATGCGTGTCCCCCACTCCAATACTGTCCTTGAGTGTCAGGTTGTGTTTCGCGACAAGACCACGTAATATTTGGTCTTTGCCGTGCTTTGTTTCGGTTACTCGTTCACCCGTAAACGCGCCGTCCTTAACTTCGAGGCCAGAAGCTACCACGTAATCAAAACCGAGCGACTGTGCGAATGGCTCAATTATATTGGCGATTGAACCTGAAATTGCAATAAGTGTTCGGCCCTCTTGTTTAAGGCGTTGGGCGAGCTGGGTTGTGTACGAATAGCAGTAACTTTGTTTGTCTGCTAACAGATCAGAGATTACTTTGCTAAGCTGCTCAGGGCTCGTTTGCTGAAGTATCCGTTTAAAAATGGCAAGAATTGTCTTATTGTATGTCCAATACGCCTCGGTTGATTGACGCGACTTGTATGTGTGACGAGCCTTGTCTAACAGAGCTGACTCCTCTGGAAAATCGTATCGTTTTAAAAGCTCTTCGGCAACAATGAAAGACATGGCTTCGCGGTAAATCGTTCCGTCAATGTCGAATACGGCAATTTTATTCATATTGCCAGTGTAACAGAGGTATATACAAGAACCTATACAACAAAAGAAACCACCTGCATGTGCAAATGGTTTCTGGTGCAATTTCGACTTGGTGACCTCACGGAGAATCGAACTCCGGTTGCTGGGATGAGAACCCAGTGTCCTAACCGCTAGACGATGAGGCCAAATAACTCATATATCCTACCATAACAGAGACGATATTTCAACGCCTTCGCTCCTGTTGGTAATAAAAAACACAGCTGAAGCTGCGTTGCGTATGTACTTTTTGGGACTTCGGAAAGGAGGCTGCAGCAGATGCTTGGTGTCGCGGTTGCGACGCATCGTGCTGCAGCACTCCCCTCCTTCAGGTGGTCACCTCAGTGGGTGGCCGGTGGGTGTGTGGTGTGGATCACTCCTTGTCGAAGTTGTTGGCAGTGCCGTCCATGGGGCCGAAGCCGTGGCGCTTGGAACGGCTGCCGGACCAGTTGCCCAGGCCGCGGCCGAAGAGGAGGCTGGTCCCGAACGGGCTGGCGACGTAGCCGTCGAAGTCGTCGAGACCGTCGGTGCCGTCGAGCATGACGCTCAGGGCGGCGTTGCAGGCGGGGCACGAGCCCGGGCCCTCGCCGTTGTGTTCGTGACCCTGTCCGAGGCCCAGCAGGTTGATCAGGCTGAAGCCGGTGTCGTCCTTGGAACGGTCGCGGAAGAAGTTGCGTGCCGCCGCCGGGTCGCGGAAGGTCTTGCGCAGCTCCTCGTCCGTGAGGTGCGGGGCGACCTCCGCGAACCAGTTGCGGGTCATCCTGCGGAGGATGGTCTCCAGGGTCTGGCGACCGACGTCGCTGAGCCCGGGGTTGTCACCGTCCGTGCGAACCTCCAGCGTGGTCGGAACCAGCTTGGGCAGCTCGGAGCTCTTGGCCGTGGAGACCGTGACGTAGTCCGCCAGCTTGCCGAAGGCGTCGGGGCGGGTCGTCGCGACGACGAACAGGAAGTCCGCGGTCCGGAACGATCGCTTGATGCGCCGTCCGTCGAACTCGTCCTGACCGACGGGGTGGAGGCCCAGCTGCGGGCTGTTGGGACCACCGAGCAGTCGGACGAACCCGTTGATGGTGCCGTGCACGTCGTTCTGGTAGGTGCCCAGCCGCCGCTGCATGTTGAGTTGCAGGTGGAGGTCCGTGATGGTCGCGTCCTTGGCGCCGATCACCCCGGTGTGCCCGTCACGCAGTTCGGCCAAGCTCTGGTCGAACTCCTCGGTGAGCTGCGTGCGAAGCGCGTCGAGCGCGGCCTGGGCGGCCTCACGGTCGTTCTTCTTGGACTGCTCCAGGCTCGCGTCCAGCGTCTTGCGGATGCCGGCGACGAGGTTCTGGACGGCCGACGGCTTGTCGGAGATGTCGGCGCGGTGCAGCAGGTAGTCGACGACGGCCGGGTCATCGAAGAGCGCCAGCTCGTCGACCAGCTGGTTGTGCTGCTCGATGAGTACCTGCATGGCCTTGGAGTACCTGACTCCCTTGCCCTTGACGAACTTGCCCTTGTCGTCGAAGGTGGCCCTCGACGTCGTCTGCGGCTGCTGTTCTTCGGTGGTGATGGTTTCGTCGCTCACGGATGAACCTTTCGGTCTCAGCGCGGGTGATGCACTTCCCTGCCTATGGACCTAGGCGGTTGCGTATCGACGCAAAAAGTTTCCACACACACATTGTGAAAGCTCGTGGAACTTCGGAAGGCTGCCAGAGGTTTTAGGTAAAACCGCTAACAGCCGCCCAAGGCTCAACACGAGCTTGCTTTCAGTTAAAACTGAACCAAACCTACTTATACACTATTTTTTGACTTTGTTCAAGATGTGCCGAATATGTGTACGTAAACTGATCGAAATTACCAGTGGTGGCGCAAAAAAAGTACTTTTCTTTTGAACGAGCTTATGATAACTTTGACAAGTCAAAGCGCTAATGGTGGGTTCGTTAGGGAGCGCTTTGTAGTAAAGCGCTCTTTTTTGAGATAAGTTTCTGATTTTTTATATTTCGCTGGCCGAATGGTCGAGCGCTTATTTTTTATTGTCAAAAATAATTTGGGAGGACACATGGCACGATTACCGCATCCTGGACAAGACGCCGGCAACTGGGGCGATTTATTAAATACGTATTTGGGGGTGTCTCACCAGCCCGATGGTTCGCTCAAAACGGTTAGCCAGAGTAATGTGGCTGGTCTTGTTGATGACCTAGCGGCTAAGTATACCAAGCCGTCTGCGGGCATTCCCTCTACCGATCTAACTCCGGCCGTGCGGTCTTCCCTGACTAAGTCAGATAACGCCGTGCAAAAAGGTGACATTGTTTTTAACGTCAAAGATTACGGTGCCACTGGCGATGGCACCACTGACGATACGGCCGCATTCACGGCAGCTATTGTCGCAGCTAACGCTGGCACGGTGTACGTTCCCGCTGGTACCTACCTTATCTCTTCCGAGATTGTTTTGAACGATGGCGCGACTATTATGGGCCAGGGCTACAACACGTGTCTGAAACGCAAAACCGGTAGCGCAAACAATCTGATTAATATTTTTGCTATTCGAAGCGGTAAGAATATTCGTATTACGAACCTTCGAATTGACGGTCAAAAACAGGATATTATCGATAACTATGCCTCAACCGCGCAAGATGGTAGCCATATGTATACAACCTGTAACGACATTTATATTACCGGCGGCCAAGACAGCGACCATCCGAGTCGCAACATTGTGATTGATCACTGCTGGCTGCACGACGCCTATTATGGCAACATTGAACCCGACGATGTTGATGGCCTGATCATTGCCGAAAACCACATTTATTATGGTCGTGATAACCAGATTAACGGTCGCAATAACGGATACGGCGGTTACTGTCGCAACGTAGTGGTGAGCAACAACATTGTGTACGGCGGCGGCGCAGTTACAACGGCTGACCAGTTCTCGGGCATTCAGTTTATTCGAGGCCAGTACATTACTATTACGGGAAACTCGGTGTACGAAATTGGCAACACGCAAACTAATGAGGGCGATGGTATCGGCTTAGAAGGTTGTCGTCATGTTACTATAACCGGAAATGTGGTGCATCATTGTTTGCAACAAGGTATTAAAGTCGACCAAACAGTTGAAGGACAGCCGGCTCAGTGGGATGAAATCGAAACCTATATCACTGGTGAATACGTCGCACATAATGGCAACAAGTTTAGTGCGCTGCAAGCATCGCAGGGGCAAACTCCACCGTCAACAGCTACGTCTAACAGCTATTGGCAATCCACGACGGCCGGCTCATGCCCGCAGTTTTCAGTGGATGTGACAATTTCCAATAATATTATCTCGAATAACAACTATGCCAGTAAATTTTCGGTAGATACGGCTGGTATTTTCTTTCAATATTGCGACAAGTTGCTGGTAATGGGCAACAAGCTGTTCGGTAACACCTTTGGCGTTATGAACGGCTACAATGTCGGTCCTGTTGAGATTGTAGATAACCTGGTCGAAAATAGTCTGAAAGCCGGTATCGCATTCTGGAATAATGACACGCAACGAAGCATTCCAGTTATCCGTGGCAACTATGTTTCTAACAGTGGCGCTAAAGGTATTGACACTGTTGTGCCAGCAATTATCGACGGCAACACAGTTGCCAATAACGGTCAGGCCGGCATTTCGGTTGCGATCACAGGAACAGTTGCCGTTTCCAAGCCAATTATTATCATTGATCGTAACACCGTAAAAGACAATGGCGATAGCGGCATCTTAGTAAATGGTGGTTTTAGTACCACGGTGCCAGTAGAAGTTCGCGACAACTACGCACCACCTTCTACCGTGCAGCCCCGACTACTGGGCGAAAACGGCACGCCAATACGGTGCACGAATAACCGTGCTGGCACGCAAGCCACTGAACTATGGTATTTCAGCAATAGTGGATCAGTTTGGATTGACCAGCAAACACAACAGGTCGCCACCACTACCACGAATTATACTGTTCAGAATGACGATCAAATTGTGCTCGCGACGCCTGCTAGTAATATTACCGTTACACTGCCCGCGCCTAACGCTACTCACCCACCGGCGCATCCTGGCCGCACAATTACCGTTGCCAAAACTACCGGCACTGGCAATACCGTAACGGTTGCCACAGCGGGCGGTTCTATCAACGGCGCTTCAACCGTCCCAAACAATACTTCCCTGCAGTTTGTATCTGACGGCACAAACTGGAACGTGATCTAATAATTTTTGGCATGAAGAAAGGGACAGTGTCTTAAAGAAGAAGGTGCGCGAATGCGCGACCTCATGGCCATTGCCATGCACTGTCCCTGTTCCCTCAGTGGTTCTCGATCTCACCTTCGCGGTGCGGGGCGATGATCGGGTGTGTTGAGGATGGGATGGTTGTTGCTAGTTGGTTCGGAGCGTTCCGTGTGGTGAGTGCGTCTTCCTTGTGCATCTCCACGCCGTGCGGCGTTTTGCGCCACTTGACCTTGACTCCCAGGATGAGGCAGAGGAACTCTACCACAGCCCGCCAGGTCGGGATGGACGTGAACGCCCACCAGAGCGGCGTGGCCAGGAGCGTAGGCGTGAGCCCGTATTCCTCGGCCGCCAGGTGTTCGGCGTACTCGTTGGACAGCTGTCCCACGGCTGCGGGTTCGGTCAGCTCTTGCCTCCGGATGGGGACGATGAGCTTCTGCAGCCACAGGAAGAAGTTGCCGCCCACCGCGACCAGCATGCCCACGTAGTACACCGGTCCCGGGAAGAGCTTCTCCATGTACAGCGTGATCTCGGTGGCGTTGGCCAGTCGAGCTGCGATGTACAGGAGTGTTGCACTCCAGGTGATCGGGTTCAGGAAGAGCGACAGCGGCGTCCCGCCGATCAGCAGCTCGAAGCAGAACCACCTGATGAAGCCGACCTCGCGGACGGTTTCGATGATCTGCCGGCACCAGGCGAAGAACGTCTGGATGAAGCCGAGCTGCCAGCGAGTGCGCTGGTTGTTCGCGGTGCGGAGGTTCTTGGGGGCTTCCTCGAACGTGACGCTGTTCAGCATCCGTACGCGGTAACCCTGCCGGTAGATCCGCATGGCCAGGTCGGCGTCCTCCGTGACGTTGCTCTCGACCCAGGGGCCCATGAGCTTGTACGGAGAACCATCCTTGGCGACGAGCGTGCGCTCGCCGTTGTAGATGGTTACCTTCTCCAACGCCGAGACCAGGAAGTGGTTACTCGTGCCCCCGAGCGGCGGGATCAAGCCGAGCTTGTCCAGACCGCGGAGAACGGTGTTGAAGTGAACGCTGTACTCGCCGTACATGAACGTGCTGGTACGACTGGAACGCGGGTTCCAGAAGGCCAGCTCCGCCTGCAGGCAGACCACGTCGCTCTGACCGATGCGCCACAGGTAGTCGAAGGCCGTGGCGGCCTTGCGCAGCTGTGACAGGTCGGGCCGGTCCTCGGCATCGAAGATCACCAAGAACTTGAAGCCCTTGTCGAAGACGTGCTCGCGGAAGGCGACGTTGCAAGCCTTGGGCTTGGTGTACGGCGCCACCCTGGGTGACTCGACGCCCACGAATCGCGGCCCCAGGTTGAGGCGCTTGAAGGCGGCGACGGTCTTCGGGTCATTCTTCTCCATCAGGAGGAAGACAGTGACCAGGTGAGCCGGGTAGTCCAGGGACTTGAGCGCGTCGGTGACACGCCGCAGGACGTCCTCGGACTCGTCATAGGCAGGGATGAATACGGCGTACTTGCCCAGTTCGGTGTCGTCCAGCGGTCGAAGGGCGTTGAGCCGATCGATCCACTCCTGGGCCCGCTTGGCGGCACAGCTGATCGCGACCTTGAGGCCGACGAACAGGGCGTAGAACAAGGTGATGCACCCCACGAAGGTGGTGAGCATAGCCAGTACGCCGAAGAAGTACAGCTGGGCCGCGATGAGCAGCGCGAGTACTGCGAAGAAGACGAACTGTCCCCTGCTCAGCGGTCGCGCCACGTCGTGCGGCATCTGGTTGCGAGTTCTCATGCTACGGGCCACCTCCTTAGCGGTTGGTGTTGAGCTGGTAGATGGCGTACAGGCCGTCGTCCGTCTGGAAGACACGCTTGTACTCCGGGAACTTGTACTTCTTGAGGGCCGTGCAGACCTTGTCCGGACCGGAGCCGCACCTGGTGACCAGCCACTTGATGTGGTTGGCGGCCGGGTACCGAAGAGCGGGTTCCCACTTGCGGAAACTGCCTTCGTAGATCAGCTTGTCGGTCGGAATGGCATCGAACGTCAGACGCTCGTTACCGAAGGTCTCTTCCAGGATGAGCCCGCCGTTGTACAGGCGCTTGAACGCCGCGGCGGTTTCGGCCTGGTCGGTGTTGCCCTGCGCCTTGAGAGCGGAGGCAGGGTCCTGGTAGGTGATGATGTCGCCCGAGCGAGCCGAAGCTACGCCCACGGACAGCGCCACTGCCATCAGGATGCCACCGGTGACCAGCGCCAGTCGTCGGGTGAACAACGTGCTCAGGTAGCCGACAAGAATGGCGGCCGGGAGCGCGATGATCAGTCCGAAGCGGACGTTGTACAGGTTGCCGGTGGTTTCCATGACGTGCAGCGGGCGCTGGCCCTTGTACAGCGACAGGATGAAGAACGGGATGATCACCAGGAGCGACAGGACGGGCAGCGTCCGGAAGTTGTTCCGCGTACGCGGGAACTGCCGGAACAGCAACAGCCCGAGGCCGATGAGCGCCAGGACCAGGATCGGCCACGAGACGTTGTCGGCCATGGCGATCGCGTAGGTCTTGATGGATACCCACCAGTTGCCGATCGCCGGTTCGGTGTTCGTGAGCCAGAGTGACGGCTTGGCATAGTCGCCGCCCTGGAAGTTCATGAAGTCACCGAAGATGATCTGGTTCCACAGCATCCAGCCCGCGACGCCGAACGAGCCGACGAACGTGAACAGGATGAACCGCTCGCGTGTGCGCTTGCTGCGCAGCTTCTTGCTGATGTCCACCTTCTTGCCCTGCCCGTAGGCGATGAGCAGCACGGTGAAGTACAGCGCGATCAGGATCGGCCAACTCTCGTAGCGCGTGAGCGTCGCGAGGATGGCGGTGATGATCGCGCCCAGCAGGTAGCTGCTGCGGTTGGTGTCGGCCCACTGCTGGATGCAGTAGATGACGCCCGCGAGCAAGCAGAACAGCAGCGCTTCGGTCATCGGTGTGCTCTGCATGTAGAGCACGTTGATGTTGACACCGAAGACAACGGCTGCGACCACGCCGGCCAGCTTGGAGTTGGCCAGCTTGTAGGTGATCTTGTAGACCAGCACGACGGTGATGACGTTTGCACACATCGAGACGATGCTGCCCGCGAAACCACTGTAGTACCAGCTGTTGATCCACACGAACGGAATCGTGAGGACATGCGGCAACGGAAGCCACACGCCGCCCAACTGAGCCGCCCCGGGACTGGTGCTGCTGACTACGCGGCGCGCGATCTGCAGGTGCGAGATCGAGTCGTTGTAGGTCAGCACCGCCCCGTAGTGGTTGGTGATCAGGAACGCGACGATGGAGACGACGATGGCGCCGAGGGCGACCAGTCTCCATGCCCGATCCTCTTCCGGCTGACGCCGATGAGAAACGAGTGCCATGATGTTCAGCCCTCCTGGTTGATGAGACGACGGAGCTGGAAGACCTGGACGAGCGAACGCCACACAACCCTGAGGTTGGCGCCGGTCTGCTCGCCCGCGGTGCGCTCCAGGTGCCGAACCGAGGTTTCGACAGTCCGGAATCCCGCCCGCTGAGCGCGGATGAGGAGTTCGGGTGAAACCACGGCGTGGTCACCGCAGAGCTGCGGACTGATCTTCTCCAGCACGTGCCGGCCGAAGACCTTGAAGCCACAGTCGACGTCGGCGGCCTTGTAGCCGAGCAGGAGCTGCGACAGCTTGTGCCAGCCGCGGCCCATCAGACGGCGCTTGAGCGAGTCGGCCCGCAGGGTGCGGATTCCGATCGCCAGGTCGGCGTCGTCCTCGATGAGACGCTGGATGAGCGAGTTGCTGTCGGCGATGTCGAACTGACCGTCCGAGTCGCAGAAGCCGATGAGGCCGTGCGTGGTCTCCAGCGCGGTGCTGATGCCGGTGCGCAGCGCCCCGCCGTAGCCCTTGTTGGGGTTGTGGCGAATGACGCTCAGGTACGAACCGTAGGTCTCCTGCAGCTTCGCGGTCACCTCGGGGGTGTTGTCGGTGCTGCCGTCGTCCACGATGATGATCGTGAATCGGCAGCCGACGGCCGCGAAGAAGTTGAAGATCTTCCGCACCGTTGTCGGCAGATTCTTGGCCTCGTTGTAGGCCGGCAGGAAAAAGGCAATGCCTTCCTGCTTGAGCCTGGTGATGACGGCCGCGTGCAGTTCGTTCTGTGCCAGGGTGCCGTTCATGGCAATGTTCCCTTCCGAGCTAAAGATGGCTTTGTTTCCGATGAAGAACGAGATCATGGATCCGCAGAGCGTGCCGCATAGCGACGCTACGACGTGAGCGAAGTGCTGCCTCACGCAGAGCGTGAAAGCAACTTCGTTTACCGCCAGAGCGCAGAGTGCGGTTGCATTGAACGGAATCCACCGGGTCACGATGATCGCGGACGACCACGTGATAACTCGATCGCGATAGGTGAAAACGATACTGAGCACGAAGTTGACCTGGGCCGAAACCACAAAGCCGACTCCGTTAGCGATCAGATCGTCTACGCCCTGCGCAACGAGTACGAGCATGAGCCCGAGTTGCAGCAGCGTACATACGCCAGCAGCGACGCCGAAGCGTACGATGCGTGCGGTGCACAACTGCCGTACTGCGCTCATGCAATCACCTCCCTGTTTTCAGAGATTTGGAAGCGAGGCGAATACCCCTACAAACCGTAATCACGTTACAACTTATAGGGATACTCGCCTCTTTGAAACAACTAACTTGTTAAACCATACAAAATAGAGGCCCGGAAGCCTCCATTTCTGAGTATATTTATAACACAAATTTTTCTAAATTTCAAGAGTCACAAGCAATAAAAAACACAACCGGTGTGGTTGTGCGTATCTTCGGTGGGTTCGGGACGGAGTCTGTAGTAGTGTTGTTGATGCGGTCGCGGAAGCGACAGCGACACGTACCACAGACTCACGTCCGTCACCGTTCAGTTGTAGATCAGATCACTCCTTGTGGTTGGTCAGGCGGCGCCGTCGGGCGTGTCGTCGAGGTTCTCACGGGTGGCCGTGGGCTCCTCGTTGTGGACGAGGCGGAGTTGGGCGCTGGTGGCGTCCGGAACGACCTCCTCGACGTAGGGCACGAACATGTCGCGAGCTCGCTTGGTTCCCGCCACGAAGGCGCGAACGATGTTGGCGCGGTGCTCGGCCTCGGCGATCTCCTTGGGGGTGAGGTCGACCGGCGGGGTCATGTCCACGTTGAGGATTGTGCTGAGCAGCATGTGGATCCGGAACATGTTGTCCAGGTAGCCGTCGACGTCCGGGTCGTCTTCCGGCGATCCGGTGTTGAGCGAGCGCCTGTCGATGGCGGGGCGGTCCTGGTAGGACTTCCCTCCACGCATCTCTTGGAGACGACGCTCGCGGCGGATCCGGGCCAAGCCTCGCAGCGGGTCGAACGGTCGCCGAGGCTCAGGGGTTGCCGGAATCTGGTAGAACTGCCGCATCGAGCGCAGGAGGTGACCGAGGAGGTCGAACTGGTCGAACAGCATGCCGTCGCCCGTGGTGTCGTCCTCGGCGGATCCGATCTGCTGACCGTGTGCCCAGCTCTCGTCCTCCACGCGGTGCGTGGGGAGCGGGATGGCAGTCAGATCGTCGGTACTGGGCTCGGTCAGGAAGTTCATCCCGAGTGGCACCAGCGGCATGATCGTCTGGCCGAAGGTGTTGGCGGCGCCGTAGACGTCGTCGTAGGGCAGCTCGTCGTGACCGTCGAACGGGCCGTAAAGGCCGGTGTCGGCGCGACCGGGTGTGCGGTGCGGGGGCTCGTCCGTGATGATCAGCAGGCTGATGGGCGGCAGGATCGGTGCGGCGACGACGTGGAACAGGTGGTTCATCTCGACCAGGGTCGCGATGAGTTCGCCCAGGCTCATGCCGTGCGCGGCAGCGATCTGCGCGAGCACACTGTGCTCGTCGTCCTGGCTCGTGGCCTCGGAGAGCAGACTCTCGATACCGCTGATGATCGGTGTCTGGTGGTACGTGCTCTCGTGGCCCATGGAGCCGGGGACGCAGTGTTCGTCGTCTTCGCGACCGTTGGTGCGCGAGGTGTCGTCGGACATGACGCTCCTTCTGGGGTGATCGTACTGGAAAAGAACGGTGGTTTGTTCCCCGGATGGGTAACCCGAGTATTATACCATAAATTGAATATTTTCGCTAGCTATTTCTAAGCTTTGTGATAGGGGTGGCCAGCAGTAATAGTGCTGGCTCGGTAGATGGCTTCGGCCAACACAACCATGGCTAGATCGTGCGGAAATGTCAGATCAGAAAAGCTCCAGCGAAAGTTTACGCCGCTTCGCACCTCTGGCGGCAGCCCTTCGGGCCCGCCAATAACAAAACACAGCTCTCTGCCCTCTTGAGCTCGTTGTTCCAAGAAATCCGCCAATGCTGGGCTCGACAACTGCTTGCCTTCTATAACCAACGCTACGCTATAGGCGTTGCCGACGGCTTGCATTATCCGGCTAGCATCGTTGGCCCACTTGTCGGCCAGATGCGTTACGCGTACCTGATGATAGCGTTGCAAGCGGCGCAGGTATTCGTCCCAACCGATCTTAGCGTACGCTAGTTTTGGCTCACCAATAGTTACAATGTGGATCTTCATTATCTACAGTATACCTGCTGCCTCGAGCGCATCCATAATGATACCCCGAGCGGTTGACTCCCCTAGCTTTTGTCGAATACGCCGAGCACGCGTATTAGCGGTCATAGGAGCAACGCCAGCAGCCTGAGCGTATTCACCCAGCTTGCGACCTTCAATGGCAACTATTTGCAGCAGCCGAGCCGCATCCAAGCCAACCTGATTTTCAATAAGGGCCAGCACGCGCCCTGCAGCGTCAGGGTCCATGTGGCGGGCTGCATGCGCAATGGCCTGATCAATAGGTGCCGTGGGGTCTGGTTCGGTCTGTAGTACCGAATGTGGATCCTGCGGATCAGTCAGCCGCATGGTGATTCGCTGTTCGTGACGCCACAAATCAGTTGCTCGGTTTTGCGCAATCCTGCTGAGCCACGGCGCCATTCCTCTCCCGTGGTTAGTAAATGTGTCCAGTCTGTTCCAGCCGCGTATGTACGTGTCTTGTAGAACGTCTTCGGCTTGCGGTTTAGGGACCCAATGGAGCACGCGCGCTACTCGTGGTTCGTGGTGTACAAAAATGGTAGCGTAGGCGTCTTGGCTCGGCCCTTGTTGCGCCTGTGTAATGAGTTCGGTTTCGGGCACACCTTGAATAATGACCTCCGTAAGCGGGAGGTCATCAGTGATAAAATCTTCGGGAGCGTGGCCGGCAGAAAGATCCAGCATTGATGGCGTGAATTCTTGCATCGCCAGTATTTTATACTATTTTTGACGTTTTTACTAGTTATTGAGATGAATAACGGCGATGTTGTGTTCGCCTCTGATTGCACGAACCTGTTTGCCCTGAAAAAAGTCGGTGATTGCACGTTCCACGCCAGGAAGTGTCTCGCGTTTGTAATCGTCAATGAGGATAGTTCCGCCAGGAGTCATGCGTGGCCACACCAGCCGCAGCGAATCAATAATAGACTGATAAAAGTCGCCATCCAAAAATGCAAATGCGATTGGCCGAGGCACATCTTGTTCGGCCAGGCTGCTGAACCACCCTTTGTGTATGATCGGTACCTGCAGATGAGCAGCTCGGAATACCTTCATAAAGTCAGCTTTGCTGACGTACAACTTGCCAGCCTCAAAATCAACGCCAGCAGCATTGTTGTCTTGTATGGTTTTGGGCGGCAGGCCCTCAAAAGAATCATACACATGGAACTCGCGCTCGCCAGATTGGTTGTGTGCGTCAAGAAGTCGCCGAATAAACAGACTGGTGGTACCGGCATAGCAGCCAAATTCCACCACGTTACCGGGTATTTTTGCCCGCAGCAAACGTTCCAGCTCACGCCATACCAAGCCTACGCCTTCTTTAGTGACTTGGTCAGAAATCAGCGGATATCCCTGAAACGTGTGCTGGGCATCGGCTTTGACCAGGTGATCTTTGAGCGAGTCTTTCATGAGGAGTATTGTACGAAGAAGCTGCCGCCGGTACAAGCGTTACTGATGTAGCTGAGCTAATTGCTCGAGGCGTTCTGTCATGGCAACTTCGCCTTCCAGGCCAAAGTCGTGGTCCACAATGCCTTCGGCGCCTTGTATCGCGTGAATGTCTAGTCGGGTGGTGCCGCTAAACTCTTTAGGGCTGGCGGTAACAACATAGGCGCCGTTATTACCGGGCTCGGTCACATGGTGCGTGTAAACAACTTGCTCTTTGCACGAAATTTCGGCTGGGGTTTTTGGATTGCCGTGCAGATCGTGCCAGCCGGCGGGTTGCGCACTGTCGCGTTCGGTGTCCACGGTAATGCCGGCTTCAGAAAAGTCCTCTATAAAAAGTATTTGTTTGCTGGTTGGATCTACAATGGGGTTGGCCACTGTTCTAAAGCCTTCCGGAACTTGCAGTACAACCACGCCGCGGCAAATGTTTACCTTGCCCTTGCCTGACGCAATTTCCCATGGCAATGCGCTGGGCGACACTTCTGGATTTGGCGCACTCGTTGATGGCGCCTCACTGTGCGTGACTGAGGGTGGAGTGGCGGTATCTACTTGATTGCTGCTGGTTTCGCCTGATCCGCAGCCTGCGAGCATGGTGACACCCAGTGCACCCGCTGCTACGATTCGAGTTGCTGTGTACTTCTCTGACATGAGCCCTCCTTAGTTACCGTACTAGTTTAGGGGTTTGGCATGATGCGCGCAACTGGTAATTCGCTCCACTGCGATACATATCGTGGCGAGCGAATGCCGCCTTTTGGCTTCCAGCTTTTGCTTAAATCTTCTGCGGCATAGTACACCCGTCCTTTGCCGAACTTCTTATTAATTGCGTCAACTGCTTGCATGCGAGCTTTTGATTTGTCATGACCTGGTACGTCGGTGATACCAAAAACGTCGGTTTGCAAGGCTTCTTCGGGCACAAGATCGTACAAAAAGACGCCTAACCGGTGGTATGGGTGCGCCGGATTATAAAATTCACGAAGTTTTTGGGCGAGTAATTGAATAATCTGTCCGGTGTCATTGGTTGGCGTATTGAGCGTGATTTCCCGACTCCATTTGCGGTAGCCTGGTTTGTGCCGATTGGTGTTTACGAACACGCCAATGTGTTTTGATAACAAATGATGATGCCGCAGCTGCCACGCGGCACTAGCACCCAACGCCGCAATTGCGGCCTCAAGCACATGCGCCTGGTTGGTGTCTTCGCCAAAAGTGCGTGACCGCAAGATACTTTGCGCTACCTTTCCCTGTTGTTCGAGCGGATGACAGGATTCGCCATGTAACTCGTTCACCAGTTGTCGCCCGCGGACGCCCATCAATTGTTGAGCGTATTGCGGTCGCATCTGAGCAATGTGCAGCGCCGTGCTAAAGCCCTCGGCCTTCATTTTGGGTGATAGCTGTCTGCCAATGCCCCAAATATCTTTGATAGGGGTTTGATGCAGCGCTGCATCCCATTTTTGTGCCGGTAAATCTATAAAACTAAAAACGCCATTGTGCTCGGGATGTTTTTTGGCGAGCTCGGTACCCAATTTGGCGAGCGTTTTACTGGGCGCAATGCCGATGGAAACCGGTACACCAATTTCTTGACGTACGCGTTCGCGCAGTGCGTTTCCCCAGGCGACGTAGTCGGTAATGTGCAGCTGGCTAAGATCCAAAAATGACTCATCCACCGAGTACACCTCAATGCGGGGTGTTACTTGACGTAGGATTTCGGTAATACGTTTGCTAATATTGCCGTACAGTTCAAAATTGGCCGAAAACTGCGCAATGTTGTGTTGCCGAAATAGGTACCGAAATTTGAACGCCGGCGCTCCCATGGGCACGCCAAGTTGCTTGGCTTCGTTACTGCGTGCTACCACACAGCCATCGTTGCTGGAGAGCACTACTGCAGGTCGGCCTTCAAGCTCCGGGCGGAACAGGCGCTCGCAGCTCACGAAGAAGTTATTACAGTCGATGAGGGCAAAAATTGGTTTCATATAGCGATATTAGTAGTGTCATTGTATAGTATACAAGTCTCAATCGAGGCACAACACTCCTCTGGAGGTTTGGATTATGGCATCTGATGCCATGCTGCCGGAGTCGACTACCGTCGACCCCACCACAGATGCAGAGGGGGCGGGCACCCCGCGCCGCTCTCGTGGCAGGCGCAGGAAACCGTCGCTGCTGTCGATGGTCCACGCTGAGCTCTCGGCCATGCTGTTCATGCTGGCGCTGGGCCTGTGGATCGCTCTGATCCTGCTGTCCGCCTTCTTCCCGTTTGGCAGTGCGGTGAACGACATGCAGTTCGCTGGCATCGTCATCACTGTGCTGGCGGCGCTCACGGCCCCGCTGTTCCTTCCCGCTGTGATCCGTTTTTGGGTCGAGGGCGACCGCTTCGGATCTGTCATCGCTGCCGTACTGGCGCTGGCGACAATCGGCAATTGGTTGGGGTGGTACTACCACTTCAACCTGCCGAGCGAGATCGGGCAACTGATCCGCTGACCACCCGCGTACCTTCCGCCAAACCCCCCCATTTACAGAGGAGTTGATATTCACCGAGAGGTGTGCGAACGACCAAACACGGTCGTTTTTTATGGCTCTGCCACGCACATCTCTCGCTCAACTCTAGAAATTTACGAGCGCAGTTGGTGAATCACCGCTGTTACTACTCCCCACTGACTGGCTTCGGCCGGAATGTGCTTGGCGTGTGACAATGCAAATTCGCCTGCTGGTTCGTTCCACCAAGCTATAATATCGCCATTCCGTGCGCTGAGCGCGCGATCGATTACGGCGACGTCGCCATCAAAAATGCCCAAATCGTGCCAGTCGTTACCAGCAATGCGGAACAGAAACGTGCTGGCTGGGCGCGGCACTAATAATTGATGCAAATCTAAATTGTCTAACGACCGATCGGCCGCAGGGTTCGGAAAGCCGGCGTGTACAGACACGCCGTGAGGCTCGTGCTCGTCTTGCATGCTCTTATTATACGCGTTCTACAGTTTGAGCGCGTCCAAAAATTCTACTAATTCATGCGGCGTGATTTCGGCCTTCACAATGTAACCGTCGGCTTGTTTTTCGATGTCGGCTCGAATGTCATCGCGTTGTTCCAGGTTGGTGGTGATGATAATTTTGGCCTTTAGCTGCGGTGCGCTGCTGCCGCGCAAATGACGAAGCACCTCAATACCGGTGATGGTAGGAATCATCAGATCGAGCAAAATGATGTCGTAATTATTGGTGAGCGCCAGGTCTAGGCCTTTTTGCCCGTCAATCTCTACGGTAACGTCGTAGCCAGCACGGGTTAGCGCACGAACATAGAGCTCGCTAATAAAGTGCTCGTCCTCGATACACAGAATTTTTTTACCGATTGGATGATCTGCATTTACGGTGTGCGGGTCCATGATTTATCTCCGATACATTGAATGGTTTTTGATCCAGCCGTGCGCGCTGCGGACGATGTCTGTGGCTTCATTATCGCTGGTTTTTTGCGCCTTATCAACTTGGTTGAACGGTTGTACGGTGAATCCGAATGTTGTGCCCTGGCCTTCGTGTGAGCGAACCCAAATATGTCCACCATGCGCGCCCACAATTACCTTGGCCAAATACAGACCTAGGCCGGTGCCGCCAATTTGTGCGCGATTGCGGTGGTTGCGGTAAAACTTTTCAAACAGGTGTGGTATGCCACTTTCTGGAATGCCAACACCAAAGTCCTGCACAGTAGTTTCTACCTGGCCTTCGTTGGTCTTGTGTGTACGAATGACGATTTTGTCGCTGCTACCACTGTATTTAATAGCGTTGTCGATCAGGTTGTTCACCACTTCGGTGATTGCCACACGATCCACCCCTACATCTGGTAAGCCAGTGTCACCCTGAAACTCCAGATGAATGCCTCGAATTTCGGCACGTGCCGCCATAACACCAACCGAGCTTTGCACAATATCGTTCCAACTTTCTTTATGCAGGTCCAGTTCCAGCTGGTTGTTCTCGATACGAGACACGTTCAAAATAGTGTTTATGAACGACGACAGCTGTCCTGCGGACACTGACATTTTCTTCATAAAACCTTCTAGCTCAGGGTCAACTTTGCCTGCCAAATCCTCCTGGAAAGCTTCAATATAGCCGCGTAACAGCGTGAGCGGCGTGCGTAATTCGTGTACGGCCAACGCCACAAAACTCATAGCTTGGTCGTCTTGGGCGTACTGCTGGGTGTGGTCAAAGAACACCACCATAGTTTCGTAACCTTGCGGGTTGTTCTTGTTGTAGTATGCTGCCAGATCAAACAATGGCTGATTAGTGGCTTCGCGATCCGGCAAATTTAGGCGAACTCGTTCCCAGGTCTGTGTGGCGACAGCTTTATTGGTCTTGGCGTCTTGCAGCCAAACTTCAAATGTTCGGTCGTTAGTAAAACTAAGGTCGGCGGCTGAATAGATACTCTTGCCTAATAGCTCTTGACGATCTTGCTCTACGTAGGTGGCCATGGCCTGGTTGGCGAACACAATTTCGTCATTCTTGTTCAGAATAGCCAATGGCAACGGCAGGCTGGCGGCTACAAAGTCGTGTGTGGCGTCGGTACGCTCTTTGGTGGCAGTAGCCTCTACGTCGCTAACTACGCTTGCCAACTGGTAAATATGCGTTACCATACTGGCGACCAAATCATGACCCAGCTGCACCTGATTAATATTAGGCTTTGGCGTGTCGGCAGTATCTGGTGCGATGTATAAAATTGCTCGCCATACCGCTTGCATTGGTGACGACAGATATTGAGCACTGAGCGTCGCAAAGCCAAGGGTTAAAATTGCTGCACACGCAATGAGCAGCCACAATGTACTGGTGTCGGGTAGACCGCCGTAGGTATGGATCCACCACCAAGCACCAATAATAAAGGCATTGTTGGCCAGCAAAATTACAAACAGATGCGTGCGAACTTGGGTAAGATACTTTTGTAAGTGGTCCATTATTATTTGTACGAAACTGAGCTAGCTGAACCGAGCGCCGTGAGCCAGGTTTGGCCAGGATTTAATTTGACCTCTGCGCCATTCGGGTCGGTAAACGTAAAGTTAGTCACATTGTTGGCTTTGTGCCAGGTACCCACTGTCACGGTTCCGTCCTGGAAAATGTAGGCTTGGCCGCTTCCCAAGGTGTTATAGCTGGTATGCAAGTCGTCGGCCTCGATGCCCTTTGGCATCACCAAGCCAATCACCACCTTTGGTGTGTTTTGTGTTTGCGCACCGGCGCTATTAACAGACATGTGCGCTGCTCCGCCTTCGGATCGCTTGTAGCTGTTGGTAGTTTTGTCGTAGTCGTAGTGCGAATTGTAGAGTGCGCTAGAAATTGCAAAATCAATGCTGGTGGCATTTGGTGCGGCGCTTGGCGATGCTGCTTTGCGAGCAAAACCACTGTAATTTGGCTTGCCAAAGCCCTTTTTGGCTTCAAGTTCGTTTAGGTTGGCCATGCTAGTGTACACATTATGAGGTGCCGCACGGCTAGAAATACGGTGGTAGTAGCTGCCATTGGCAAATTGATCCAGATCTTTGGCTCCCCAAGATTTGAGGTCTTGCAATGCTTCAGGACTGCCACCCACGTGGGCTACAGCAGCGTCAAATCCCATGAGCCATTGAATGTAATATGGACGTACCGATCGAACGGGACCGATGTAATCGGGCGCGCTATCTTGGAACAATGCTACAAATCGAGTAATACCGCCTTCGGCCACGGCTTCAAAAACCACGCCAGCTTGATCGAGGCCGGATTGTGGTCGTGCCGACTGACTATTTTCGATCATAACAGCGGTTACGGGCTTGTCATTTACTGCACTGTCGCTAATTGGTAGTCCTGTTAGCGTAGATGTAATCGGCTGGATGGGCGGCTTGGTAGAAGGTTTTTTGGTAATCTGTTTGGTGACTGTTTTTGGCTTGGCTTTGTGGGTTATTTTGTATGCAACAACGCCTCCACCGCCCAAGAGCAATACCAATACGACAATGGTAATGATCCACTGTTTTTTGGTGCGCGGCATGCGCGGTGGCCACCATTTGTGCTTACCGTGATGGCTTACTACGGCCGATCCAGCGCCATGTTCCCACTTGCTAATCGGTGAATTATCTTCGGAGTGTTTATGTGCATCTTTGTGTTGGGACGTTTGGTGATCGTCATTCATACGTAGTATTGTAGCAGCGCTTACGCTTAGCTGAAAGTGCAAAAGAAAACCGCCCCAAGTGGAGCGGTAATAATGCTGTTCGTGCCGAGATCGTACCTGTTGGTGGTGTCGCGTGTGCGACCAGGTACGATCTCGGACTTACCGAGGGGGTGTCAGTTGCCGCTGCGGCAGGACTGTGCACCACGGTGTAGCTCGACGGAATCGGGCTCGTCCACGGCGCTCAGCAGGAACAGGTCGAGTTCACCAGCCAGCCAGCCGGTGGTGTGGCGCGGGTCCTGGTTGTCGTCACCGATACCTTGCACGAAGCAGGTGTACTGGTTGACGGCCGGGTGCCTGACGCGGAAGGAGTGGTCGCCGTCCCGGTGGTTGAGTTCGCCGATGTTCAGGCTGCCCTCGGTGACGGTGTACGTGGCCTTGTGGGCGATGACTTCGCCGTCCAGCGAGGATGCTTCGAGCTTGGCCGTGCCAGCCGCGCTGTACCGCACTTGGGCGATCTGTCGCAACGTGCTCATTTGGGTGCCACTGGGACGCGTTTCTCCGTCGGGCACGTAGGCCTTCTGTGGGTCCTTGACGTAGAACTTCAGCACCTGAACCACGTCCAAGCCGCACACCTGCGTGCTACGGCGGATGCCCAAGACGCTGAAGCCCCAGTTGGCGACCAGGTACTGCTCGAACTCGCCTGTGATCTTGTTGTCGACGCGGAGGTCGCCGTCACTCGGCATGAACAGCCGGAGTTCGAAGTCCCACTGCTCCTCGGGAGGTACCCCCACGTACGACGGCTGTTCGTCGTCCAGCTGCAGGTAGTATGGGCGGTGCTCGTCGTCCATCTGCACAGACTGCATTGTTCACTTCCCTTCGGTGATGTGCCTCGTAGGCATCGTAAACTATACGGTATTGTTGTAATAATTTCAAATATGGTGCGTGCCGAGCTGCGTTCTTCCTGTTCGGAAGATCCTCGTGATGAGGATGTGGGAACGCAGCTCGGGATCACCGAAGGGTTACTCCCAGTCGGCGTCGGACTTCAGGAGGAAGGCGCCGAACGTGTTGGCCAGCAAGTGCTGCCACGCCTGGGGGTCCCAGTCGGCCCGCAGTGTGAACGTGTGGCCCCCGCCGTTGTTAGCGCCGGAGCGGTAGATGATGCTTTGATCGTCCAGCCACTTCTGCTTACTGCTGGGGTTGAGGTTGTGCGGTGCGCCCGGTGCGAGGGCCAGCTGAACCTGGCTGCCCACCACGTCGCCGTCAAAGCCGTAGCCCAGGATGTAGCGGGAGTGAACAGCGGTGGTGTACTTGGTTCCCAGGCACTCGACCAGCCGATACGTCTGGAGGCCGTGGGTCTCCTCTTCGCTGTTCGGCGAGCAACGGATGACCATGACCTGGCACGGCGCCTTGCTGTGCGTTGAGGCACCGACAGTATGGCTGGTCACCTTGTGCCCCAGGTTTTCCAGGTAGGTCTTGACCGCGTCGAACCAGTTTGTCAGATCGGTGGTGTTGTACTCGGGCGGCAGGTACACCTCGACAGTGTGATTGTCCAGTGCACGCGCATACAGCGGACGGTTTTCGTCTCGTTCGGACAAATCCCCACTTCCCTTCGGTGATTGGCTTTAAAAAGCCGAGCCTCACGGTGAGACCCGGAAACTATATCATGAATTAACAAAACTCGCTAATATAGCGATTGATTTCTGTGCGTGTGGGGCGATGTCGGTTATGTCGCGAATGCGACGCACGACACCGCCCCAACGGACCAACAAGTGTTCAGGGGCGCTTACTCCTCTGGTGGAATGTATTCCATCAGAATGGCGTCGAGTAGCCAGGCGGCGAACTCTGCTTCTTCTTCGGGGCGCATGCCGATGTCTGACTCGGCAAAGAATGGATTGCCCAGCGCAAAGAAGAAGCTGCCGTCAGGTTGAGGTACGGGGTTGAAGCGCGATCCAATGGACTGGCTCATATGTTTGGCGAATGGCTGGGACCCTTCGCAGAGCGACAGCGTGATGCCGTAGTTGACGCACACATCTTTGTGGTAGATGCGCTCAACAGTGGCCCTGGCTCGTGCGTTGTTGCCCGGCAACGTGAAGCCACGCAAGGCGCCGATGGCTGTGTCCAGTTGCTCGGAACCCAGTGGCTCGATGTAGTCAAGCGGCACCAGATTTCCCTGGATCTCGATCAAATCGCGGAGCGGCTTGGAGCGTGGCAGCAGCTTGTCGGCGGCGTCGCGGAATTCCAGCCCAAAGTGCATGAAGAACTTCTCCAGCGTGTCAACGGTGAGATACGCTGTTTCCTTGGGGCCGCGTCGCGCACGCTCGTCGTACGGAATAACCAGCAGGCTGCCGGTTTCCATGTCGACATCGACGTGTGAAAGGTGGAGGCCCTGCGAGTCGAACAAATCGTCCCAGCGCGTCATGGTTTCTCCCTGTTGGTCGGTGTCTCGGTTGAGACGAACCTATCATAACACAGGTTAGGAACTGAGCGCGGCGATGGATTGATCAATGCGACGTAGTACTGTTTCGTGGCCCAGTACATGCATGGTGTCGGCTAGGCCCGGGCTGGCCGGCGCTTGCGTGGTCGCAACACGAATGAGGCTAAACAGCACGCCCGGTTTTTGACCAGTATTTTCTAGGAGTTGATTCAAGCGTAGGGTCAGATCTTCTACGGTAAAATCGCTGGCGCTTATCTGTTCTTTGGCTTGTTCAAGTAAAGTTTTGAGCTCGGCATGGGTGAATTTCTTGAGCTGCTTGTTTCCGTCGATCAGCTCCATATTTACAGGTAGGTCTGCAAAGAAAAATGCAGTTAATTCGGGGATCTCGGCTAGGAATTTTAGGCGTTCCTGAATTAGGCCGAGTACTTGCTTTTTGTAGTCGTCGCTGGCATTTGCGGTGTTTTCGGGCCAGAAGTCGCGGCTACGTTCAAATAATTCATCTACCGGCAATTCTCGAATATAATGGCCGTTCATCCACAGTAGTCGTTGTTCGTCAAAACGAGCACCGCTACGCTGCACGCGGTCTAAACTAAACTTTTCAACTAGTTCCTGGCGGCTAAAAATCTCTTGTTCGGTGCCGTCGTTCCAACCCAAAGAGACCATGAAGTTAATCAGTGCTTCAGGCAGGTACCCTTGGTCGCGATAGGCCAAAATAGGCTTGGCGCCGTGTCGTTTACTCAGTTTACGTTTGCCTGTTTCATCAAGTACCGGTGGTGTTGTGGCGTTGAGTGGTGTTTCCCAGCCGAGTACTTCGTGAGCAGCAAGAAATTTTGGAATGCTCGACAAAAATTCCTGGCTGCGCAATACATGCGTGATGCCCATAATGTGGTCATCAATAATATGACAGAAGTTGTAAGTCGGGAATCCGTCCGATTTCATAATAATAAAATCATCAATCATTTCTGGACCCATGGTAATTGACCCCATAATGACGTCATCCCATGTGTGTGTTTTGGGCTGAAGCTTAATACGCAATGGCTGCGTGCCGTCCCAGGCTGGTGGATTTTCTGGTCGATGATCACGGTACAGGAACGGGCGCTTCTCGGCCTGAGCTGTTTTACGGAAAGTCTCAACTTCTTCTGGAGTGTATGGATCAGCATATGCCAAACCTTGTTCATACAATTCCTGGGCGTATTTTTTATAAATAGCTAGCCGTTGTGATTGCACATACGGCGCGTATGGCCCATCAACGTCAGGCCCTTCGTCCCAGGTTAGACCAAGCCACTGCAACGTTTCTTTGATGTTTGCAATGCCACCTTCTACTTCACGCTTCTGATCCGTATCCTCAATGCGCAACAAAAACTGGCCATTCTTTTGAGCGAGTAGCCAGGCAAACAGTGCTGTTCGCACAGTTCCAATATGGAGCGCGCCAGTTGGGCTTGGCGCAAAACGAGTTCGGATAGGTTTCATAAGAAGTAATTATAAAAGAAAGTGCGTGCGAGCGCTAGATGCTGCTAGCGATTGACAGGATTTCTTGGTTGCTGATGTTGCCATCAGTCTTGAGGCTGTACAAAACGCCGCCGTTTACCCACGCAGCGCTGTGGCCGTAAATGTATACTGTTTGGCCGTTGGTGCTGAGCTTTTCGTGTTGATCGCTTGAAATGGCCACGACGTTGTCATAGAGGGTTTGACTGTCCCAGTCGGAAGTCTGTTGCTGCAATGTGTAACTGCTGTCGCCAGAGCGATAGGTAGCGGTTGCAACGCTGCTTCTGGCTTGTACGCCGCCGTTTAGGGCGTAACCGGTTGGGGCGTAGTTTGGCAATTGCACACTAAACCCAACGCGAACTGACGCCAACTTAACCTCGATACTCGACATATTGGTGTACGCAATAAAGCCGCTCAGGACCAAAAATGCGGCAACGCCGGCACTAATGCCAACGAATTTTTGACGAGTACTGCGCTTGGCTTTTACCTTGGGCTGTTCATGGCTGCTGGCGTTTGCAATCGCGGCCTCAAACAGATCAGTTGCCTTAGATGACTGGTGCTTGGGTTCGGATCGTACAGCTACAGGTGCGGGAGCTTGCTGAACTGCAGGTCGGGCGGCAACCGAAGCAGCAGCTGCGCGAGCGTGTGACACAGGATAATTTTGTTGTAACGTGCTAAATCGGCGTACGTAGGTACTGCGGTCAGTTTGACGAGCACGGCTTAAGCGATTGTCGTCAACAATATGAGCAGCTTTTTTGAGTTGCGGAGTAAGTTCAGACACAGGAGCGGCAGCAATTTCGCTCGCTGCTTGTGTTTTGATAGCCTTTTTCATGGCTACTTCAGGCTTATGTACCACTGATCGCATCAAGGTTTTGGCTTTTTCGGGCTGGCGAGCAGCTGCAGTTTTGGCAGCAACGCGTTGCACATTCGGCTTTTTCTTGAATTTAACGGGTTCCATCATTTTAGGGGCAGCGTTCTGCGGAATAGCAACTTTACTGTTTGGTACAACGAGGGTGCCAGATTTAACTATAGGAGCAGCCTGCGCTGGCTTTTTCTTTACAAAGCCATCAATTACGCGACCCTGGTGCGTGGCATGCCGACGTGCGGCGACGATTGAACTGACTGGACTATCGCCAAGCAATGCACCAGATCGTGCATCGTAACGCTTGCCGTTTATATCTATTGTATTGCCCACGCGTTGCTACCCTTTTGTGTCTTTTTTACGTGTACTGTTATAGTACCGCCCGTAAGCATAACTTGCAACCCAGAAATCCGCAACAAAGCCTCTAGCCAAATCTGCAGAGCGTTATATAATAGGTACAGATTATGGATTTCCTAGATCCCAAAAAACAGAAAGCGCACGCCGTTCGAATCATTATTGGATACGTGCTGATCGCCATCGCTCTGCTGCTGGCGGCAACTATTTTGTTGTACCAGGCCTATGGGTTTGGTTTGAACGGTAGCGGCAAAGTGATCCAGAACGGCTTAGTGTTTGTGTCTACCTCGCCATCTGGTGCCGACATCTATATCAATGGCAAAAAAGAAGACAATCAGACCAACACGCGACTACTGTTGTCTTCCGGCCAATACACGGTGCAGCTGAAGCGTACTGGCTATTCTGATTGGCGCCGTGCTATCACTGTTGAAGGTGGCAGTGTCGAGCGATTTGATTATCCGTTCTTGTTCCCTTCGAGCTTGCACGCTACCGATGTAAAACAGTACAGCGGCATGCAATTGGCCACGCAGACCCCTGATCGTCGCTGGCTGGTAATGCACAACACCGCCGCAGGTAGTGGTGTGTTCGAAGTATATGATCTTAAGGATCCAAAAGCTTTGGCCAAGAACCTGCAAACCGTTACGTTGCCAAGCACCGCATTCACGACCCCCACAGATACAAGTGGTCAGCTATGGGAGCTTGAACAATGGTCTACTGATAACCGTCACGTGGTGCTCAAGCACAGCTTTAAAAAAGACGGCCAGCTTGTTTACGAATACGTCCTTATGGATCGCCAAGACGTCACTAAGTCGGTGAATCTGACCTCTACACTTGGGGTAAATCCAACCAAAATTGAGCTGCGCGACCAAAACTACGACCATTATTATTTGTACGATCAAGCAGCCGGTACGGTTACAACCGCTGATCTTAAAAACCCAACACCGGCAGCCTTTTTGACTGGTGTTTTGGCTTTCAAGTCATATGGATCAGATCTGATGACGTACATTACACCCGACGAAAAAGATGCCACCAAAGTTTCGGTAATCTGGCAACAAGATGGCAAAAAATACACTATTCGTTCCCTGCCGGCCAATACAACCTACACCCTGAATTTCACCAAATATAGCGGCAATTGGTACGTAGCTGCTGGTGATGCCGCCGAAGGCAAAGTGTATGTCTATAAAAATCCGGTCGACATGCTCAAAGATCAAAAAGTCACCGTGCCAGTACGTATCCTTAAAGTCGCTGGCGTTGACTACGCAGCATTTTCTACCAGTGACCGATTTATCATGGCCGAGCATGGCAACAAGTTTGCAGTGTACGATGCCGAAAACGACAAGAGCTATGCCTACACCTTGAATTCACCACTTGATGCGCCACAACCGCACGCTACCTGGATGGATGAAGCGCGTATTATGTTGGTGAGCAACGGCAAAACCACGGTATTCGACTTCGACGACGCCAACAAGCGTACACTGCTGAGCGCCAACGCCTCGTACCTGCCATTCCTGAACAGCAATTACAATTATATGTACACGTTCAGCCCTGCCACCGCTACTGGCGAAACCACTCTGCAACAAATCCCATTGCGTACTAGCTCTGATCTGTAATGGCGTCTGTAGCTTGTAATATTGTGTTGTTGCCCGAGCCAGATTTGGCCCAAAAATCTATTGCCGCCAGCCAACTGCTAGCGCAGAGCCATGACACGCATTTTGTACTGGAGGACGGCGAATATTACCCGCACGCCACACTGTATATGGTGCAGCTCAAAACAGAAGATTTACCACGTGCTCAGGACTTGCTCGCTAGCATTGCTACGCATACGGCGCCGCTAACATTACAGGTTGACCAATACATGCAAGCCGAAGGCTATATTGATGCAAATTATGTGCGCACGCCAGAAGCCGATGCCGTGCATTGGGCGGTAGTACATGCAATCAATCCGATCCGTGATGGCATGCGCGAAAAGAATAAACAACGCATGGCGCAGGCCACAGGACTGACTCGCGAAAACTTTGAAATGTACGGAGACCACCGTGTTGGCGATCTGTTTCGCCCGCATATTACGCTAACGCGGTTAGGTAAAGCTCAGCCTATTGACGCCAGTATTTTGCCACCTCCGAGTGCATTCAATGGCACGTTTACGCGTCTTGGCCTATTCGAAATGGGCGACAACGGCACGTGCGTCCACAAAGTTGCGGAATTTCCGTTCGCTGCTTAAATACTATAAAGCTATTCGTTTTTGCCGGTTACCCAGTTGGTAAAGCGCGTCCACAAAGACGGACCATTGCCGTTAATCTTGGCCGGTGTGGTGGTCGCGGTGGCAGCAGGCGCAGTGGCACCACTTGGGTCTGGGCTAACTTGCTCGCCCCAAACAACCAAACGGTTTAGTGACGTGCCGGGTGGGTCGCAGGTGATCAGCGTGGCGGTGGCAGTTTTGTCGGCTACGGTATTAAGCACCTCAACTTGTGATGGTTTGACTACTTGCTTGGCGTAAACTTTGTAGGTGTAAACTTTGCCACCATAGGTCAGATAAAAGAGGTCGCCGGGCACTAATTGGTGCAGCAGCACAAACGCAAATTTGTATTTACCAGGGTTAAAAATGTTGTTGCTAGAGTGGCCAAAGATGGCGGCGTTGCCCTGTTCGCCTGGTTTTACGGTGCTTGGATAATGCACAGTGCCGCTTTCCAGCGAATTCTCGATAGCGTTTTCGTCATTGGTGGTCAGGCTGTAGTCTACCGGAATTTCGACGTTGATTTTGGGGATAATTACCTCTGGCGTAGAAGTGGGCGCCACACTGTCGGAGCTCAGAATAATGGGCGTGGAACCGGCTGAACTACTGGGCTGGATAAATGGCGCAATGACCATTTCGTTGAATAGCCCAAACAGTACAATTATAAGTACCAATAGGCCGCTGCCGATGCCAAACATAACTGATTTAGCGTGCTGTACGGCTTTGGTCTGCGAGGCCGACGCCGTGGCGATTTTGCGCACAATCTTCTTATGAATCGCTTTGGCAGATTTGGCTTTGTCGGCTCGCCCGAATTCAGGCTGCGTCTTGGGCGCTTCTTCGGCCTGATTAAGCGAGATCATGGAGGAAATTGGATTGACCGCAGGCGTTGGTTTTTCTTGTGGTTTTGTAGGTTCTGCTGTAACGGGCTGCGCGGTTACTGGGGGCTGCGCCGGTTGCCCGCCGAACGCCGTCATGTTCTTGCCGTTGTTGGCATAAAACTCCTGCCAAACCTGGTGCTTTTCGGTGTCCGGTAGTGCTACGTAATAGTTGTGCCACTCAGTTTGAATCTGGGCCAGCGATTTGCCAGACGTGCTGAGCTCATACATAAATTGCTGATGCTTGCTGCGCTGTGGCGCTGGCTGCACCGCGCTAATTTCGGTCTCAGCCTGGCTGCTCGGTTCGGCAGCGTACATGGTCTCGAGCTTGTTGCGAATCAGCGCAACGGCCGGGTTTACCTTTTCGTGGGCGCGATGCTTGGAATCGTACTCGTGGTGTGCGGTATGGCGCGGCGCGGCATGCTCAGACTGGATATTATTGTGGAGCGGTTGAATTTTGCGGCCATAACGATTCGGCAAGACGTAGCTGGCGTCCTGCTGCTGTTTTTTCTTGTGGTCATCGTCGTCGGCTGCAAATAACGGATTCATACAAATATTTACGATTATGCTCGCTTTATCCCTATAAGTATAGTACAATAACCCTGTTCAACCTACCATTTACAATCATTTTGATTGTGTGGACCACCTGGGCGGGTGGCGGAATTGGTAGACGCGCTGGACTCAAAATCCTGTGAACGCAAGTTCGTGAGGGTTCGATTCCCTCCTCGCCCACCAAAAGAAAACAACCAACCTTGTGTTGGTTGTTTTCTTTTCTTGAGTTGAAGATGGGAATCGAACGAATAATAGCAAATGTGCCAGTGGCACGTTTGCAGTCAAACAGAATCGATTCCCTCCTCGCCCACATCATAGTTCTGCTAGAATATAGGTATGAATAAGTCGAGCGTATCAAGCGAAAGCCAATCAACCTCAAGCGTTTCGCTTCGGTCGGTATGGTTGCTGGCCACCGAAATTGTATTGTACGCAGGCACTTTGGGACTATCGGCCACCCAAGAGCACGTTGATAACTCAATGTGGCAAGGTGGTTACCTCTTGGCGCTTATCACAGTAGGGTTCTTACCCATTTTTATGGTTACGCAAGTTTTTGCAATGCGAAGCGCCATGAAATTCCTGCGTCGTACCCATTCGCAGTCCAGCATGGTACGTTTTTACGTGCTGCCCTTGGTGGTTGTATGCGCCACTGCATTACTGGCACTTTTACTTGGAAAGCAAGACGGCCTGTTTGATGCCATTGTTGTGGTAATTATTTTTGCTCCTGCAGCTATTTGCAGCTTATTTTACCTGATCCCATATATTGTGCGCGGCAGATAATAGATTACTGTAAGGTGCGGACCGCCGCGGTCATAGCTTCCAGCGGTTTGCTGGGGTTTTGCAGCCACCACACGCTGGCGTGAGCAGCTGCCCTTAGTCGCCAGATGCGCCATTTGGTCTCGGGCCCGATTAGTTTAGTGGTGCTCACCTGCCCATTCACGGCCACAAAAATAGTATCCAAGTGTTTCACAATAATATGCGGTGCGTGCTGCAACGTAAAATCATGCAGCCAGTCAACCAGGCGCAACAGATCCATGCTAAACGCAATGGGCCGGTCAAATTGTGCTGCGGTACCCAAACGCTGCAGCTGCGACAGACTTAGCACTAAACAGGTGTTTTGGCGTTCTAGCACGCTGTGCGGAGCCGAAACGCAGTAGTCCACGGCATCTTTGGTGAGCGTGATAGCTGCAGTGGTTTTTTGCAAAAACTTCTCTAGTAAAATGGCGGTTTCCGAGTTCCGACCCAAGTCGCCTGCCATCAAAATACCGTCGGCCCACAGGCTTTCGCTCAGCAACTCGGCCAGTGCCTTGTGCGCAAAACTGCCGCTGGGCGTGCTCGGCACAAACTGTGCCTGATCAATAAGAATGCCCACCAATTTTTGGATGGCGTCCGGCAAAACGGCGCGAGCAGTGCCGATTCCGGCCCGTTGAGCCTCGGCGTAGGCTTCGGCGGGTGCTGCAAATCCATGTGCGCTGCCACCTACAATTAACAATTTGCCGGCATAGGCGCGATTTTCGGGGCGCGCCCAATCCAAATCCGTAAATAAGGGATTGTCGGGCGTTTGTTTGAGCCAGTAATCGCGCTGCATGCTTACATTATAGCGTCAACAACGTCGATTTTGGTGTGTTGCATAGTGTCGGCGTGATCAAAGCTAAACGCGCCGCGTAACTTCTTGCCCTGCAGCACTTCCGGCAGCCAAATTTCGTCGTCTTGCCACATGCTGTCGTAAGGAATGTCAGCCAGCCCGTACCACTGCGGCGCCATTTCTTCGGATTCGGTGGGCTCGCCCTCCCATTTTGAGCACATATATACGTGCACTTCTTGCTGCCACGGTTTGGTGTCGGCATCAATAGTGAAGTCCAGGCGGGCTACTTGCTCATATTTTACAGGGGTGACGCTGATTTCTTCTTGTGTTTCGCGGATCATGGCTTGCTCGATGGTTTCGCCAGGATCGACCTTGCCGCCCACGCCGTTCCAGCGACCTTTGCCAAAGCCACGCTTTTTCATGGCTAGCAAAATCTGGTCGTCACGACGCAAAAATACGAGCGTGCAAACTGCCACTACAGAATCTCTTCTTTTTTGTAATTGCGCTTGCCTTCTATCCAAGCGGCCTTGCGCTCTTCGGCGGTTTTATTCTTGAACGCCTCGGCAGGATATTTCTGGCCCGACTTCTTCAGTTTTTTCCCGATTGCCTCAGCCATGTCGATGCCGTTGGCATGTGCAAATTGAAAGGCATAAATCAGGATATCGGCAAGTTCTTCGCCTAGTTCTTGACGCGACCCTACGGGCTTGCCGGACCACTGATAATGCTCCATAAGTTCAGCTGCCTCGAGCACGATTGACATTGCCAGGCTTCGCGAATCATCGTGCAGCCAATCGCGAGCGGCCAGATACTCATTTATAGTCGTTGAAACTTCAGCGAATGTTTTGTCGCTTTGAATGGTAGAAATGTCAGACATATGACTCCTTAAATATCTAGTGTGATGCTTACCGGACAGTGGTCAGAACCCATAACGTCGGTGTGAATGTCAGCCTTTTTAACATGTTTTTTGAGCGATTCAGAAACCAAAAAGTAGTCAATGCGCCAGCCAACGTTTCGTTCGCGCGATTTGGCAAAATGACTCCACCAACTGTAGTAGCCGTTGCCTTTTTTGAAGATGCGTAAGGTGTCCACAAAGCCGTGGTCCAAGAAGTTTTGGAATCCTTGGCGTTCTTCGGTGGTAAAGCCTTTTTTGCCACGATTTGGTTTGGGATTGGCTAGATCGTCTTCGGTGTGGGCCACGTTGAGATCACCGCAAAATACGACAGGTTTTGTCTTCTCCAATTGTTTGCAGTACTCCAAAAATGCCGGATCCCAGTGTTTTTCTCGCAGTGGTAAGCGACTTAGATCGTCTTTGGCGTTGGGAGTGTACACAGTAATCACGTAGAATTTCTCGAATTCCGCAGTGGTGACGCGGCCTTCGGTGTTTGGATCGCCATACGAGTCATCTGTCATGTCGTATTTTTTGCGAATATCTTCGGGTAGTCCGTTGATGACGGCGATTGGTTTGATTTTGCTAAAAATAGCCGTGCCGCTGTAGCCGGCTTTATCGGCGGAATTCCAGTATTCTTCATAGCCCTTCATTTCGATTTCGGCCTGCCCCTGTTTGGCTTTGGTCTCTTGCAGGCACAAAATGTCGGGCGCTTCTTTTTCGATAAATGGCACAAATAATTCTTTGCGAACGACAGCGCGGATGCCGTTCACGTTCCATGAGTAAATCGTAATCATAGCTATACTATAGCGTACTTTTGGAGCGTCGCATGGAGCTGTTATGTGGAAGCTACACCTGACATACATAAATCTGCTTGCGCAAGCGAGCAGGCTCTGCTACTTTTAGGGCAATGTATAAGCGCGTATTACTCAAATTTTCGGGCGAACAACTTTCTGGCACACATGATTTTGGCATTGATCCTGCAGTAGCGCGATCAATCGCCGCCGAATGTAAAAAAATTGTAGAGGCAGGCTGCGAGCTTGCACTGGTGATCGGTGGAGGTAACTTGGTGCGTGGTGCTCAGACTGCCGGTAACGGTATTAAACGAGTCACGGCAGACCAAATGGGCATGCTCTCTACCCTGATGAATGCTATGGCGCTGACCGACATTTTTGAAAGCGAAGGTGTTAAAACGCGCTGCATGAGCAACATTTTTGTAACGCAAGTCGCTGAATCATATAGTTTTAGACTGGCCGAGAAACACTTGCATCGTGGTCGCGTGATTGTCCTGGCTGGCGGTATTGGACGACCGTACTTTACAACAGATACGGCTGCAATTAACCTGGGCCTGGAATTGGGCTGCGACGTGGTACTAAAGGCAACGAAAGTAGACGGTGTCTACGACAAAGACCCAGTAAAATTCCCTGACGCCACAAAGTTCGACAAACTAGACTACCAGCATGCTTTGGAATCTGGCGCGATTAACGTTATGGACAAAGCCGCGCTGGGCTTGGCCATGGAACAACATATGCCAGTTATTGTGCTTAACGCCTTCAAAGACAGCAACGCCCTGCGAGCAATTCAGGGCGAAGCTATTGGCACGTATATTTCTTAGATATCGGTCGATTCGCCAGGTTTGAGCGGCAAATATGTTGTGTCAATTTCTTTGCAGATGCCCCCGATTTGCGTATCAGTCAGATTTTGGCCAACCTCCGAAAGAATCGCATTGTGCGTTGGAAAGCATGCTTGTGGCTTAACGGCAGCCAAAAAGTCAGCTGTCTCGCTCAGTTTGAGCCAAGGTGCGCTTACCGGAAGTGCGAGCATCTGTACCGGTACTTCGGGCGTAACAAACGAGTCGCCAGGATAGTAAAACAGGTTGTTGACCAGCACTCCTACGTTTTGATCGACAGGTACGGATGGTCGAACGGTAGCGTGCTGGCCTCCGTAAAATGCCAAGGTAAAAGGTCCAACTTGTACTGTCTGACCCGGCTGCACCACCGTTACGGTCTGCCCAGGTAGCGCATCGGCCACTTGTTGTGTGCTAAAAATCTGCACCGCTGGATTAGCTGATACGATAGCCGCAATATTTTCTGGATTACAGTGGTCCATATGCACATGAGTAATGACCACGGCTAAAACGCCCGTAACATCGTCGAGCTGCGTCCAACCGCCGGGGTCAATAACCATTCGCTGATTTTGGTCTTCTAGTACAACACATGCGTGCTGATATTTTGTGAGTTTCATATACCCCTCCTTATATGTATAGTACCACGGGAGTGATATTCATTGACTTTTATAATGTTTTATTGTACAATAGTTTGGTATTTGTCACTTTGGTGGCAGGCACATTTACAGAAGTATGCAAATGTATATGAGAGACCGGATGCGGTGCTATATCTGTTGTAGCCCCACACCCGGTCTCGTAGCCAACGAGAATACGTGGAATCCTGTCCATCAGTGCAGTACTCTCCGTAGGAGTTTTTGTGGAAACCATCGAGTCTCCCGGCCGGCAGTTCAGCATCGACCAGCGTCGTCGCAACCGTGTGATCGCCGCGCTCTGTGCTCTGCTGGCTGCAGTCGTCGTCGCCCTCGGTCTCGGTCTCGCATCCGGCCACGTGAAGGTGAACGCCAGCTCTACCGCCCCCATCGCTCCGGTCGCCGCCAAGCCTGCCACGCAGGACTGCAAGCGCCCCGGAACCAAGGTCGGCCAGCTCTGCGCATCGGCCTCGGTCGAGCACGGCGTGACCGTCACCAGGACGTACATCACCCAGGACTTCGACTCCGACGGCGGGCTCTACGCCTACCTCCAGGACAAGTCCGTCCAGCTCAACTACGGCGACACCCCCACCCTCAGCAACCTCTGCGTCGCCGGCGCCGTCGCCACCACCACCGATGAGCCCAAGGAGCACTCCTACACGCGCGAGTACTCGATCATGAAGAAGGAGTTCTGCGACCCGGCCCAGAAGGCCAAGGACGCCGGCGACTCCGACACCTGCTTCCTGATCCTGAACGACGCGTTCGGTCTCGCTCCGCTGGTCTTCACGCCCGCGAACGTCGACGACGTCTGTGCACAGCCGGTCCAGCCCAAGGGCAAGTCTGCCCTCGTGGACACAGGCTCCATCCTGAACGGCACTGCCTTCTACAACGGCGACACGTCGAAGCTCAAGCGCCACGCGTCCTGACCCTTCCACCCCACGCCTGATGGCGGCCGGTCTCGGAGCATCGCTCCCTGCCCGGCCGCCTCGGCCCGTTTCTTTTTTGACTACCACCCATCCCTACAACTGCATACTTCTGTTCCCCCCCCATACGTTTGTAAGCCCGAGCCAACCGCTCGGTTTTTTTGTGTCTGAAATTCGAAGGATTTTTATGACAGCGGGATTCGAACCCAGTCCGTTAGCAAATTAAAAGATCCGGAAGAACCGGATCTTTTAATTTGGCGGAGAGATGGGGATTCGAACCCCAGATACGGTTGCCCGCATACACACTTTCCAGGCGTGCTCCTTCAACCACTCGGACACCTCTCCGTATCTGTTCGTACGCTGTACGCTTGCCTTACGGCTCATTATAAACTAAAAGTTACCTAAATTACTACGAAAAACACCTTGCCCTTAGAGCAAAATCGAGGTTACACTAAGATAAATGGCAATTATTGAACTACAGGACGTAAGTAAACTGTTTGGCTTCGGCGACGCAACGAATGTTGCGCTAGACGAAGTTACCCTTGCTATTGATGAGGGCGAGTTCGTGGCCGTGATGGGTCCGAGCGGTTGTGGCAAGTCAACCCTTATGAATATGATTGGTCTGCTGGATCGCCCTACGCACGGGCTGTACACCTTGCAAGGTCGTCAGGTTGCTCGTTTGCGCGCCACGCAGCGAGCTCGTGTTCGCCGTGATACGGTGGGCTTTGTATTTCAGTCGTTTAACTTGTTGCCCCGTTTGACGGTGCTAGAAAACGTTGCTTTGCCACTAGCTTACAACGGTGTGAGCGCCAACACTCGCGCGAAGCGTGCCCTGGACATGCTAGAGCGCATTGGTCTGCGCGATCGGGCCTATTACTATCCTAGCCAGCTCAGCGGCGGCCAGGCCCAGTGCGTGGCTATTGCTCGCGCACTCATTAACGATCCGCGAATTATTATCGCTGACGAGCCAACCGGAAACCTCGATAGCATTAGTAGCCGTCTGGTTATGGAGTTGCTGAGCGAGATCCATCGCTCTGGCAATACTATTTTGTTTGTAACGCATAATCCCGAACTGACGCGCTACGCTACGCGTACCGTGTATATGCACGACGGTGGCATCGTGCACGACGAGCAAACCGAGATTGGTGAAGTCGCGCCAACTGCACGTAAGGCTTTGTACAGCTTGTTCCGCAAGACGGTTGACGATGATCTGGCGGGTGTTTCGGCTCTGATGAAGGCCGTGCCGCACCCCAGTGATATCACCAAAAAGAAGCCAGCAGCCAAGACCACCAAAAAAGCTGCCAGTAAATCAAAAGCCAAAGCCAAACCAGCCAAAAAAGGGAGCAAAAAATGACCATTTCGCACGGCCACCTCAAAATGGCATTTATGAGCGTCCGAAAAAATAAATGGCGCAGTTTGCTTACTATGCTAGGTATTATTATTGGCATTGTGTCGGTGGTAACTATCGTGAGCGTCGGCAATGGCATGAAGCAGCAAGTGACCGGTCAGATTGACCGTTTTGGTAAAGACATGATCATGATTCGCCCTGGTCAGGTGGGTAAAACCGACACCAAAGATGCCTTAGCAAACAGTGATATTTTGTTTGGGCGCAGCTCGCTGAGCGGCTTGTCGGCTCAGGACTACCAGACTATCAAACGATCTAAGGATGTGGATCAAGTGGCACCACTTGGTTTGATCTCGGGCAAAGTCACATCATCCGATAACATTACAAAGACCAATAACATAATTATTGCTACCACCCCGCAGCTGCCTGCGGCCCTAAACCAGTCAATCCACTATGGCAGCTTTTTTGACGACGATTCCGAGTTAAGCAGCGCGGTGATTGGTCAGCAAGTCGCCTACGATTTATTTGGTCAACGAGCACCGCTGGGCAAGACTTTTACATTACGTGGCCAGAGCTTTACGGTGCGTGGTGTGATGTCCGAATTTAATGCACCACCTCTGTCGCCAACCGCTAATTTTGACGACGCTATCTTTATTTCATACAAAGCCGCCAACCAAATCACCGCCAGTACTACACAGTACTACGCTATCTTGGCTAAGCCGCGCGAGGGCACTAAAACCCAGGCGGCAATCAACACTATTACCAGTAATCTAAAAAAAGCCCACGGGGGCGAGCAAGACTTTTCGGTCCTGGATGAGCAACACAGTGTGGCTGCGGCAAGTGATGTAATTGACCTGCTAACTTCCTTCGTGACGGCCGTGGCAGCAATTTCGCTGTTTGTTGGCGGCATTGGCATCATGAACATTATGCTGGTATCGGTAACCGAACGCATGCACGAAATCGGTGTTCGCAAAGCCGTGGGAGCTACAAGCCACCAGATTATGCTGCAATTTATGCTAGAAAGCACCGTGCTGAGTACCCTGGGCGGAATTGTGGGCGTGCTGCTCTCTATTTTGACAAGCTTTTTGCTACACACCTATACCACGTACAAACCGGTGTTGTCGTGGAGCGCGGTTGGCGCCGCAACACTCATATCCATGGCAATTGGCATTATTTTTGGTACATTGCCAGCCGCCAAAGCAGCACGCAAGAACCCTATCGAAGCCTTGCGTCACGAATAAATTATACGTAGATTGAGATAATTGTTGCCGCACCAGCAGCCGTCATCAGGAAGAATGTAATCCAGCCAATAATGGTAATTGGCTTGCGGTTTACCCATCGTCCCATAATCTTTTTGTTACTGCTAATTAAGATGATTAGAAGCAGAACCAGTGGCGCTACCAGACCGTTGGCTACCGCTGAATACAGCAATGCTTTAATAGGGTCGATTCCCACAAAGTTGATGCCAAGCCCAACGAGCATCGAAATAATAATGGTGCCGTAAAACGCGTAGGCTTGCTGGAGGTTCTGATACAGCCCCTCCTTCCAACGAAAACTTTCGGCCAACGCGTACGATGTTGAGCCCGCCAAAACCGGAATTGCCAACAATCCGGTGCCAATCAAGCCGATGGCGAACAAGAAGTATGTGGCGTCACCGGCAAATGGACGCAGCGCCTCGGCAGCTTGAGCCGCGGTCTGAATGTGCGTAATCCCCTGTTTGAACAAAATGCCACCACAAGCCGCAATAATAAAGAACATCACGATATTCGACAGCAACATGCCCGACCAAACGTCCAGGCGCATACCGCGAATATCGCTTTTATCGGTATGTCGACGAGATCGAACGGTAGTTTTTCCCAGCAAAATTTGCTCTTCAACTTCTTGCGACGTCTGCCAAAAGAACAGATACGGCGAAATAGTGGTACCCAAAATTGCACATACCAAAAAGATTTCATCTTTGGTGAAATTAAATTTTGGTATGTAAGCCTGGTGCAACACATCGCCCCAGTTAAGATGCGCTAAAATAGACGATGCTACGTACGACAGCAGGATTAACGCTAGCCATTTTAGGTAGCGTGCGTACTTGCCGTAAGGCGTAAAAATCTGCAGTACCACGCTGAAGACTGCAAAACCTACGACCAAAAAGCTGAAGTTAGCGTGTGGGTACAGCAGCTGGACACCTTTGGCCATCGCACCCAGGTCGGCACCGATGTTAATAGCATTTGCCGCAAAGAGCAACAGCGTGCAAATGTACAGAATCTTTTTGGGGAAGAAAACACGAATGTTTCCGGCCAGCCCTCGCCCGGTTACGATGCCGATGCGGGCGCACATTTCTTGTACGACCGACATCAACGGGAAAGTCCAAATGGCCAGCCACAAAAAGTGGAATCCAAACTGTGCCCCTGCTTGTGAATAGGTAGCGATGCCCGACGGATCATCATCTGACGCGCCCGTAGTTAGGCCTGGCCCCAGCTTATCCCAAAAGTGCTTGGTGCTCTGCACAACACGACCATTGCGCAATCGAGCGCCAACGCGTTCAGTAATAAGCACGGTTTTAGCAAGTGTAACAGCCGGCGCTTCAGCGGTACGGGTAAGGATGTCTTTTTGTTTTCTGGCCATTTTTTGTTTTTTGATTAAGCTTTAGTTAATTATATACTATTTCTACAAAAGGTGCCCGTAGTAATACCAAAAATGCTTCAAAATAAAGGCGGCGATCACGACGAGCCAAAAGACAAAAATATCCAGATGATGCTTGCGCACAAATACAGCAACAGGTTCCCATTTTTCGGGAATTTTATGGAAGTTCAACTGCAGCATATACAGTGTGGTATACCAAAAGATGCCAATCGTCATCACCCACACCACCATACAATAAGGGCATAGCGCGTTAATACGGTATACGCTTTGGAACATCAGCCAATGCACAAACGCTACACCAAACAGTGAGCCTAACTCTAACCCCAGCCAGTACCAGCGACGCAAGGTTTTCGCACCAGCGAACAGCGCCATACCGGTGGCAATCACTACGGGAAATGCCATGAGGCCAATAATAGGATTCGGAAATCCAAAGGCGTGCGCTTGGTCGGATGCCATAACTGAGCCGCAGCTGATAACGGGGTTTAGGTTGCACGACGGTGTGTAGCTAGGGTTCTGCAGAAGCTCTAACTTTTCGTACATAATAATGAAGGCACAGATGAGTGCAATGGTGCCGGCAATCACATACAACCATGGCAAGAATCGAATCAGGGTAATTTTGGGTGTCTTGGTGATTGCTGGAGCAGCTTTCATGGAATCTAGTATACTCGCTTCCGACAGACCTGTCTTTTATTCCGCGCAGTTTCCAGTTCCGACGCTTGCGGTGTTATCTTTGGCGCCGTTAAGCTCTTGTACAACTTGCGACATGGTGAGCGCGTAGCCAACATTTTCATAGGTAACAGATCGAGCAAATACCACGCCAATCACTGCGCCATCTTTGTTAATCAACGGCCCGCCAGAATTGCCAGAGATGACGTCAGCTTTCAATGAATAAATTTCGCGAGTGGCGGATTCCTGGCCGTAAATGTTGCGACCGGTGGCTGTGAAGGCGTCGATGGTGGCGGCTGGGTCAGCGTGGAATGCGCCACCGCCTGGATAACCCAAGACAGCTGCCTGCGTGCCGTTGGGCATGGTTTGCTCAATCATGGGCAGTGGCATGCCAGCTAAATTGGTGGTACGCAAAATTGCCAAGTCTAAGTCTGGATTAAACCAAATAACTGTGGTGCTGTGCCGGCCATTAGCGTCGACGACTTTGGGTTTTTCAACACCAGCAACCACGTGTGCATTGGTGATCACCAAGTTATTGCTAGCCACAAATCCGGAGCCTTCCACGATACCACCACAGCCCTCCCCCTCTACTTTAACCACCGAGGCTTGATCGTTGCGTACGGCCATGGTGAGCTCACCCATGTCGGGAACCTGCACGGCAGTTTGATTTGGCTCAGGCTCATCACCGCTAAATACTTGCGGGAAGCCGTTTGGCGTAATCAAATTCCCCAATTTAGCGATGACTCGTGGCGCTTGTGGTAGCGCTTTGTTCATCTGCGTTATAATGGCTGATTGTTGAATTTCTTGTTGCAGTCCGGGGAATGTACCAGTAGAAAGCGCACTGGATCCCAGCCAAACAGCGCCCAAAATTGCGACACCGCCAAAAACAGCGCCCAAGACCTTGTCAGCCTTGTTGGCACCTGAAAATTCCAGGCGAGATTTAAGCTTAATGGCCATAAATTCCCCTAAAGCCAAGCAAATAAACGCACATCCCAGTAGGATGCTAATAGATAATGCTGCTCGCGAGGTAGCTGTTTGGGTGCTTGGCAGGAATTTACTCTGTAGCGCTGCTCCCAAAAAGAGTCCACCAAAAAAGCCGCCAGCTGGCAGTAGCTGCCGGGCAAAACCTTTGTCGATGCCGCGCACGATGCCGGCAATCAGCACAATAATAATGACAATATCGAGCCAATCCACCCTACTACCTATTCCTTGGTCTCACTTTCCTGCTGCAATTGACGCAACTTCAGCCGACGGTTGGCATGCAAGCCAAACACAAACACAAACAACACGCCCAGGAACACAATATATGCCGCACGGTCGATAATGTTGGCCGCTACGATAGTGCTATTGCTGATGTGATGCAGATTGTTCGTGAAAACCAAAAATGCTTCGCGGATACCGATGGCTCCCGGTGTAAGCGCCGCAAAAAGTGCAAAGTTGGCAGCGCCGGTGTAGCTAATCATTTGGCCCGTTGAGGCATGGCTGCCAGTAGCATGCAGTTCTGTGCTGTAAATAACCACTTGCACCAACAGTTGCACGGCGGTGGCAACGAACATCCAGCCACCAAACTTCAGAATAGCTGCGCCAGATTCGGCCAATTTTGAGCGACGCATGTACCAGCGAATAACAACAGCGCTGGTCCCACCGGCGGCCACTACAAATACAGTAGTTTGCCACCATGGACGAACACCGCCCAGCATCAAGCAGGCGCTAATAACAGCGTAACAAGCGTAATACAGCAGTGTGGCAAAAATGTAATCTTTAATACGCATGCCGACTCGTTTTTTTAGATACAAGCCTCGCACACCTGGCCCGCTCTGTCCTGGCCCAAAGAAGTTAGCCAGCGACGAATAAGCGCTCAGCAAGAAGTTATCACGAACACCCATATGCTTTTTGTACATCAGAACCGAAATTTGCAATTGGGCTACAACGGCCGTAAATGTCACGCAGTACAGCAATACCAACACCACCAGCAACGCCGGATTAATGTGTTTTAACTGGTCTACAATCTCTGGATGACCGTGCAGATACCATGCAAAAATCGCGGCGGTAGCTATAAGAATAATGGGCGCCAAGATAGTTTTGATGTGCTTTTTCATGTGCCTCTATTATACGACATCGCTCGCCCTGCACGCATTCTTTCTTTATTATGGTAATCCTCAGACTGTTTTGTATAATTGGGGGTAATGACCGCACACTCGCTCTCTAAACAATGCACTGCTTTTTTGGGTTCACGAATCTTTTTTATAGGGATGATGGCGGTATTTTTACTGCAAGCAACATGGTTTGCACTATCGGCGCTTTACCCTATGGCATTCGATGAAGAAGTACACTTTGGCATCATCAACATCTATGCGCATCAGTGGTCGCCCTTTTTGGCTGGGCAACCTGCAGGCGCAGACTCATTTGGAGCAATTGCTCGCGATCCTTCATATTTGTACCACTATTTGATGAGCTTTCCGTACCGCGCGCTGGAGCATATTACGTCAAACATGGCTGCCCAAGTTATTGTCCTGCGCTTTTTGAATATTGGGCTTTTTGCTGCCGGGCTGTTTATTTTCCGTCGCGTACTGCTACGCCTGACTAAGTCGAGCGCGTTCACGAACCTGGCGCTGGCAGTGTTTGTCATGATCCCTATTGTGCCGCAGCTGGCTGCTCATATTAACTACGACAATCTTCTCTTTTTGCTAGTTGGGTGGTGTGTGCTGCTTACTACAGATATTCATCGACAGTTTAGTGCTGGTCGCATAGAACTTCGCAGTATCGGCACCCTAGCAATTCTGAGCTTATTTACCAGCATCGTAAAATATTCGTTCTTGCCTATTTTGCTGGCGATTATCGTATTTTTGATCTACGATGCCTGGCGGAATTTTCGGGGTAATTTTGCAGGTCTCAAAGGAGCACTGACCAATAACTGGCAAACAATTGGAACGCGTACTCGCGTAGGATTTGTGGTGCTGTTTATAGTAGGCGGCGGGCTTTTCTTTCAGCGTTTCGGCATAAATATGTTGCGCTACCACACTCCCGTTCCGGCGTGCAATCAAGTACTCACTTTTGAGCAGTGCAGTCTGTATGGCCCATGGATTCGCGACTATAATTACTCGCTAGATCAGCTGAATCCCAATCCCAATCCGCTACGCTATACAGCTTCATGGTTTTATGGCCTGTGGTATCGTATGTTCTTTGCTATTAACAGTAAGTCGCGTGACTACCAGAATTTTGCGCCGCTTCCCCTGCCCGCGGGCGCTATGGCACTCCTGGCCAGCTCGTCATTCGTGCTCATTTTGGTGTATGCCAAGCGTATTTTTGCGCAACCATTATTTGTGCTTTGTGGGTTAGTGCTGATTTTTTACTGCGGAGCGCTGTGGTTTGATAACTTCAAAGCCTATATGCACACGGGTAACGAAGTCGCTGTGAATGGTCGCTACCTACTCGTAGTTTTGCCGCTTGCCATGGCACTTGCCTGGCGCGCCTGGAGTTACGCACTTGCTCAGGCTAATGGCTGGGTAAAGCCGGCAATCTCCGCCGCTGTGCTGCTGCTATTCTTGCAAGGTGGTGGTGTGATGACCTTTATTGTGCGCAGTGATGCAAACTGGGATTGGTCAAATAACACCGTTATACAAGTAAATAATGCTGCCCGAAAAATAATTGCCCCCGTTGTGATCGAGGGCAATAAGAGCAAATACGGTTTGTAGCTTAGCGTTTAAAGCGAATTCGTTTTTGCTGCTCTAGCATTTCTTCGTTGAGCGCGCGGTTGATGCGCGTTAGGTCGGCCACAACGCCTACAGTCGCCACAATGAATGCGGCAATAATCAGGACGCTTCCAACCAGTAATGACTGAATATGCGCACCGGCGTGGCGATCAATAATTAGCAGTACCAGGTAGCGTACGAATGGAATCAACCCCAGCACGAACAAGCTGATGCCGGCGGTGTTAAAAATCACGTATGGGCGATACATAATAAAGGCGCGCGTAATAGCAGTGCCAGATTTAAAAACGTGTTCCCACGATGATTTAAACAGACGCGATTCACGTGTTTTGGGATTGGTGGGAATCGGCACGCTGGCAATTACCAGGCCCTTGTTGCCGGCCTGAATGAGAGTTTCCATAGCGTAACTAAAGCGCGTTACTACATTCAACTGCAAAGCCGCTTCGCGAGAATAGGCGCGAAAACCACTTGGCGCGTCGGGTACGGTAACACCGGCGGCGGCGTTCAAAATTTTGGTGCCCACGGCCTGCATGATCTTTTTGCCCTTCGAGAAGTGGTCAATTGATTGCACCAGACGGTCCGCTAGTACGATGTCGGCTTTGCCATCCAAAATCGGCTGAATCAGATCGCCAATGCGTTCTTGTTTGTATTGGTTATCGCCGTCGGTGTTTACAATAATGTCAGCGCCCATTTCGAGCGATTTCATCAGACCGTCATGGAACGAGCGCGCCAGGCCGCGGTGCGTGCGCAGCACAAAGTGTTTTACGCCGTGCTTTTTAGCAACTTCAACTGTCTTGTCGGTGCAGCCGTCATCAATAATTAAGATTTCAATCTGATCAACACCTTTGATTTTCTTGGGAATGCTTTCAAGAACGAGCGGAAGCGTCTTCTCCTCGTTATAGCATGGAATTTGAACTACTAATTTCACAAGATGAACCTCATATCTCTATTTGTAATTTCTAGTATACCCTGTTTTATATGAGTATTTCCTTAAAAGTTGCACCCAAGGGGCAAAACCGAGTACTATTACGATAATGAGACGCACAAATCAGGCAGGGTTTACACTTCCAGAGCTGCTGGCGACGGTGGTTATAGTGATTTTGTTGGGGGTCGTTGCCATGTTTTTGCTGCGCGAAACTCCACAGACTATGAGCCGGTACGATTCGCAACGTCAAACTGACACAGCGCTGATTGTGCAGGCTGTCACGAATTATCGAACCAAAACTGGCGCATTGCCAGATGGCATTACTACCACATATAAAACCATCGGATCGCAAGATGGTGAGCTGGATTTGTGCAAGATTTTGGTACCCGACTATCTAACCGATGTTCCCTATGACCCTACAGCTGGCCAGGCGGCCTCTACAGACGAGCGATGTGACGCCAAAGACCAAGAATATACCACTGGATATCAGATTAAAAAGAACGATAATGGCACGCAAATTAGCGTTCAGGCCCCCAATGCCCAGGGTGACAAAATGATTATCATTACCAAAAAGTTCTAAAATACTGGTTGTGAGCTGCCAAAATTACCAAAAACATAAGAATTTTGCGTGTAATAATTACATTTTTGTTAAATTTTTGTTAACTAACAGGGGTGGCCCTAATCTATAATTTGTATAGTAATTATGGTATTTCCTAAAATAATGTGCTATAATAAGTTTATTGTTTCGATGAAATCTTGGGCGTTTAGTGTTTTGCTCGGTTTAATCTCAACAATCAGCAAAAAACTTTACGTGATAAGGACATCACTCTATATATGACTTACAAAAACTCACAGTCTTCTTCAAAATCGTCAAATTACCGCACCCGCCGCCCTTTTAACAGGGGTAGCAGCAATAGTCGTCGCAAGCCTCAAAAGCAAACGATTGACCCACGCCGCTTTGTGCGTGCCGCTAAACCTCGTGAAGAGGTGACGTACACGCCAACGCACACATTTGAAGATTTTGCCGTAGAAGAACTAATCAAGAATAACTTGACCATTAAAGGCTTTGTGCAGCCTTCACCAATTCAGGACCAAGCGATCCCTGTTGGTTTAGACGGTAAAGACATTGTTGGTATCGCCAACACTGGTACCGGTAAGACCGCAGCTTTTGCGATCCCTGTTTTGCACAAACTAATCAACGACAAGAGCTCGCATGCTTTGATCGTAGCGCCAACTCGTGAGCTGGCTCAACAGATTGAAGACGAATGTCGCGAAATCGGTAAGCGTAGTGGCATCTTTGGTGCTTTGCTTATCGGTGGTAGCCCAATGGGCCGTCAGTTGAGCGACTTGCGCAACAAACCCCAGATTGTTATTGGTACGCCTGGTCGTATTAAAGATCACCTGGAACGTGGCTCATTGAAGCTCGAAAACTTTGACATGGTGGTTCTGGACGAAGTTGACCGCATGCTTGACATGGGCTTTATCCCTGACATGCGCTTTATTTTGGACAACTTGGCACCTGAGCGCCAGTCATTCTTCTTCTCGGCTACTATGAGCCGCGAAATTGAAACACTGATTCGCACCTTCTTGCAAGATCCAATTACCATTTCGGTTAAAACCGGTGACACCAGTGAAAACGTTGAACAAGACGTCGTTAGCTACTCTGGCCGCGCCGACAAGATCGAGAAGCTGCACGGTGTTTTGAACCAAGATGACGTTGAAAAGGTTTTGGTCTTTGCCGAAACGCAACGCAACGTTGAATCATTAAGCAATGAACTGCAAGATCGCGGTTTTGCTGCTGACGCCATCCACGGCGGTAAGTCGCAAGGTCAGCGTGAACGCGCGCTTCGCCGCTTCAAGAATAACGATATCCGTATTTTGGTTGCAACTGATGTTGCTGCTCGCGGTATCGACATTTCTGACATTACGCACGTGATCAACTACTCGATTCCACAGGCATACGAAGACTACGTACACCGTATTGGCCGCGCAGGTCGCGCTGGCCGCACCGGCAACGCATTGACGTTCGTAGAACATCGTTAGTCGTAAAATCTAGACAAATAAAAAATCCCTGGAACTGAATCCAGGGATTTTTTATGCTTCTATCGCTAGATTAGTAGCGACGACCGCCGTCGTTACGTGGAGCACGCTCACGCATGCCACCGCCGTTACCGCGTGGTGGACGAGCTTCTTTTGGATGTGCTTCGTTTACAGCGATCTTGCGACCACCGAAGTCACTATCGTGCAGTTGCTTGATAGCTTCTTGAGCTTCGTCTGCGTTGTCCATTTCAACAAAACCAAAGCCTTTTGAGCGATTAGTTTCGCGGTCAAAGATGACCTTAGCTGAAGATACGGCACCAAAAGACGCGAACAAGTCGCGCAGTTCATCATCAGTTGTACTGTATGGCAGGCCGCCTACAAAAAGATTAGTTGCCACGTCGTGGTTCTCCCCTTATTTTTTTGATAAACCCGAGGTAACTGCAATGAACAAAGAGACACCAGCTAGCTACACTTCCCCAAGCAATAATTGTTAACACTGTTAGAGCTTGTGACCGTGCAGCTTAACTACTAACAGATGTCAGTATAGCACAAAGTTGATTTTGTACAGTAATATCTTTAAATAAACTTACATAATCTTAAGAAAAATATTGCTCTAACAGAGGTGATAGTGCTGTGAATTTGACGATACCTAAAAACTTGTAGCAACAAGCATAAGCGGCCTATAATCATAACTAGCAATGTGTGTGCTGGCCGCTCGGCCTTCTTACATACAGGCTGAAAGATGCATTTGGGAGGCACACTCACCGGCCGTTTACAGGCTAGGCGTCACTGCATTCCCTCCAACAATTCAAGCAAGTTTTCCGTTAGATGCAAAAGATCATGTCGAGACGGCGCATTAGTCTTTGGCGGAATACTTCTCCTCACAGCCGTTCACTGCTGTTTCTAGGCAGTTTTCTCTTTTATCAAAAGTTTTGTAGGAGGCTTGAAACTATGGCTCAACGTGTATCTGTTAACAAAGAAGTAGCGGTAACTGCGGTTTATTTCCGCAATGACGCGCAACTTAAGAGCTTTCCAAAGCGCATGGAGTATGAAGGTCAGGAATACACCTTTGTGGAATCGGGTATTCGCTACCTGGTCGAAAAAGGCCACAATCTGATCCAGCTGTTTGATATGACAGACGGCTCCCATGACTATCGCTTAAAGTTTGACACCAAACAGTCAACGTGGACGCTCGTAACAATGTGTGAAGCTCAGCGCGCTCTCGCCTGAGCTACGGTACAGCCAAACATGCCGTCATCCTTATTTAGGGTGGCGGTTTTGTTATATAAGGTGTTTGCCCGCGGCGCTGCAGCCGGTATACTGAGGCTATGAATAATATCTCTGACTACTACCTGGCATTGCTCCAGGTGCAAATGGCTGTGCTGGGCGTGGTGATTGCCGGTATTGTGGCGCTGATCCAAATTTTGAACGATGCAAAACCAAAGCGACAAACAAACCTGCTCATTCCTCCGTTGGTATTGGGCGGCTATATTGGATTTCTGTCGGCATTGCTGGTGATTATTGCACTAGCCAGCTGGGTGACGACTACGCCGGATGACGCGGCGCGCATGTTTGGTCAGTGGACGGTGACGTTCTTTGGCGATGGCTCTACCCTGCTGGGCATGTTGGTATTGTCAGTGGTTGGTATGCTGGCGTTTGCCGGACTGATTTATCGTTCGCGCCACTTGCTTGATCCGCGACTCTATCTTATTAAATACGTGTCGGCCGTGCCTCCTAGCCAGGTTCGTGCATACTTGGCCGAAGCTTATCGTCAAGATCCTGCTGAAAAGCCCAAAGAAATGAAGCGCAATCATGCGAGCCGCGATGTTCGCGCTTTTCGTCGTTACTTTGAGCGCGAGCAATCGGTATACGACCCGTTCCAGCCCGTGAACGAATATATTAAGGACAATGCGTTTAAGCTGTACGATTATGGTACAGGCGCCGGTTTGCAACTGTTTGGCGAATTGTTCGATACATCGCTGGACGCGATCCGCAAAAACCCTCAAGCCAATGAATATTATTACTTAGCAAAGTACCTCAGTGACAGCGCGTTGGAATTCTTTACCATCTTTCATAAAACATCGTCCGAAAAACGTAAAATGGACATGATTCGCTTGGTATACGAAAAAGGCAGCAAGCTAACGGACATTTCGGATGCCGAGGGCCTACTAACAGTAGTGCGCTGCTTAGAGAACATTGCACAAATGACCGATGACGATGACGAAATTATTGCGGCCGTGGGCTACATGCATGCGCTCACCGACGCTTATTTGGAGCGCCACAAAAAAGCATCGTGGTCCGACATCGCCAGTACATTTGAAGAGATCTGTTTGTCGGTGACTCGCCTGAGCGAAACCTACTACCTGCAAAAGAACAATCCGCTCAAAACAGTGCCGATTATCGGCCACTACACCGGTGAACATCACACGGTTACAGCTGCATTAGTGGACTTTTTCCGCTCATACAAAGACCTGGCCGATCGCTACACCGACGCCTATCCTATCAACTACTTTGCTGCAATTGAAGCGGTTATTGAGGCATTGTTTGCTCGCCTGGGCGACATTGTTCGCAATGGCCAGCAACTGGTTGGCCTAAATGCCACCTATCATGACCTGACGTATGCGCTGTATTCTTTGTACGTGACCTTTGGTTTAGACGCTGTGGAACACCGCAAACCCGAACTGTTGTCACTGTGTATGAGCAACATTCGCCGCATTATCAAGCCGGCCAAAAACATGAAACTTGAGGATGAACGCCGTATTTTGACGCGCATGCTGCTTGAGCTGGCGTTGCACGGTGCGTTGGAATTGGGCAACGTGCAAATTAAGGACGATGGCCGCACGATTGCTGATTACACGCAGGTAACATTGCAAAAGCACGCGCTGCAGACTGATATCGCTGCTGCGCTCAAGGAACTTGGAGCGCAAGGTCTTGACCTTAAAGACGCCAAGCTCAAGCCGGTGATGGCTGCAATCCACGCCACAAGGTAACATAAAAAACGCCCGAACTGTACAAGGTTCGGGCGTATGGGTTCCTGGACGTGCTAATAGCTTTGCACATCCAATAGTGAGTTGTTTTGCAACAGACCGGTAGTATAGTATTGGCCTGCCTGATTGACGGTCCGAACCGACGGACTATTGCGGGTAGTTGCGCGGTTTTCTTGGTACACGACGCCGCCCCAAAAGCTTGCAAACAACGCGGCCGCCGCCAGGCCGACCAGCGCAAGGTGTTTGCGCTGGCTCGTGCTTAGGGTGACGCTAGAAGCACCACCGGGTGAGAATTCCTGCATTTCTGCCATCATTATTCCTCGGTGAGCACGCCATCGTTTAGTTTGAACGTTTTGTCGGTTTTGCCGGCAATCGAAAGGTCATGAGTCACCGCCAAAATGGTGGTGTTTTCGGTTTTGGCTAGGCCGTGCAACAGATCAAAAATCATCTTGCCGGTTTGACTGTCCAGATTGCCGGTGGGCTCGTCGGCCAAAATTAATTTTGGCTTGTTAGCGAGCGCACGCGCGATAGCCACTCGCTGTTGCTGACCACCGCTCAGGCGGCCTGGCTTTCGCTGTTGCTGATCGTCTTCGAGGCCAACTTGCGTGAGCAGCTTTTTGGCTCGCTCTAAGCGCTCCTTTTTGGAAACTTTGGCGTATTCCATGGGCAACATGACGTTTTCAATTGCCGTGAGGTTTGGCACTAGATTGTAGTTCTGAAAGATAAAGCCGATCTTTTGCCCACGATACTTGATAAGCGCATGATCGTGCAATTTTGCAACGTCTTTGTCATCTACCACAATACTGCCGCTGGTTGGTTTTTCCAGTGCGCCCAAAATGCTAAGCAAGGTGGATTTACCGGAGCCGCTGCGGCCGATAATCGACGCAAACTGTCCCGCGGGAACGGTGAAGGTTACATCCTTCACCGCCGTTACCTTGGTGTCTCCCGACGCAAATATTTTGGTAATTTTATCTACTTGTAACATTATTCTGCCCTCATTACTTCTGCAGGTCGGACTTTGGCAATAAAGAACGATGCGATGCTGCTGCCGATGACTGCGATTATGATTGCTGCGGCCAAACCGTATAGGATGATATCCCAGCCTACGCTGGCGCTGATGTTGTTCACGCTGTGGCTAATGCTGCGGAAGGCTCCGCGACCGGGGCCTGCGCCCATGCCAGTGCTGCTGCTCGTGCTGTTGTCTACCAATAGTTTGGTGATTGGGTTGCCGGCGATCACACCTGCAGCGATACCGATTACTGATCCTAGCACCGTGAGCGTTACGGCCTCGATCATGAATTGGCTCATGATGCTGATGTTAGACGCGCCAATCGCTTTGACTACACCGATCTCGCGGCGGCGCTCACGAACGATCATAATCATGGTCAGCAAGATGATAACCGAGCCCGCGATTACTGCACCAATTAAGCTGTACATAGAAATGGTCTGAATGTTTTTCAGCGGTTTGATAGTGTTTTCGGCTTCTTCTTGCGCGCTTTGCACGTCTGCGCTGCTGCCGAGCTTGGACTTAACGGCGCTGGTTACGCTCGAAAGATTGTCGGCTGAGTCAACAGTTACCTGAGCTGCGCTTACCACACCACTTTGGTCGCTTAGCCGCTGCAAGGTTGCCAGCGAAACAACAACGATGTCGTTTCCGGCCTGCGTGCCGCTGTCAAAAATGCCAGCTACGGTTAGTGTTTCGCCGTAAGCAGTGAAGGTCGAGCCAACTTTGAGGTTGTTTTTACTAGCCATCGCGGTACTAACCATGGCTTGATTAGCGTCTTTGCTGCCATCAATTGCTTTGCCGCTCTTGATAGTGACGTCGTTGCCATTCGGGTGTAATGGATCGGTTGTGCCCAAAATTGATACCGGCAAGCTGAAGTTGCTTGGAAGCGTTGAGCTGCCATTGATCATAATCTTTGGCCCGTCGCCGCCTTCTTTGTTCACCGAATTGAGGTTAACTGCTGATTTTAGGCTGGTTGTAGCGTTGGAGTCAGACTGCCCGCCCGGCCCTACCATCGCAGTAGCGCCTTCAGTGGTTAATCGCCCTGTTAGATTTTCGGTAACCGAACTGACATGACTGATGGTTTTGATGCTGGCCAGATCGCTGGTGGTGAGCGCGTTGTTGGCGTCACTCATGGCGTTATAGCCGGCTGGCGAAACGCTCACCGTATTGCCTACCGAACTTTTAACCGAGTTGATCTTGTCGCCTACGGCTTGGCGCGCAATCAACATCGACAACGCCAGTGCAATACTGAGCCCCAGGATGACGACAATTGAAAACGTACGGATAGTATTGCGGAATGCGTTCCGAATACCTCTTGTTACTACATTCATAAGTATCCTTATTATTTACTAATATCGCCAGTGTACCTGCAGAATATTAAAGCTTCCTTAAATGCAAAAACACCTCGCTTTAGGAGGTGTTTGTAACTGACAGATGAGGGCGATTGGGGCGAAGGACAGGTTGGACGGAACGGCGAGCGCAGCCAGCGTGGTGAGCCGGCTGCGCTCGCTTTCTTGCGGGTGTGTGGTGGTGATCAGTCAGAGCTGTCGTCGACGCCACTGGCAGCCTTGAGGCCCAGGCCCTGGCTGTCCAGGAATGCCTTGAGCTGGTCGATGCTCTTGGCGCCCAGGTTCCGCATGTCGAAGAGCTCTTCTTCGGTCCGGTCGACCAGGTCGCCGACGGTGTGGACGCCTTCGCGCTGCAGACAGTTGAAGGACCGCACGCTGATCTCGCCGTCGTTGAGGCACTCCCTGAGCTTCTTGTTCAGGTCGGCCTTCACTGGTGCGATGTACTCGATCTGCGGTTGCGGCGCCGGTTCCACAGGCGCGGCGCCCGTGTCTTCCAGAGCCTGGCGGTAGCCGGCTTCCCACCCAGCGGCGGCGCCTTCGTGGAAGCCTTGCCGATGTCCTGCCAGGAACGAGCCGTTTATGACCATGTATTTCCCCAATCGCGTATGGGCTTACCTGTTTGGTGCGGCTGCAAAGATATGCTGCCAGAGGTGGAGCTTGCGCAGATTCTATACTATTTTTGGCAGCTACGCAAGTGGGAGCTTGATGGTAAACACTGCGCCCTTACCTGGCGCGCTGGTTACGGTGATAGTTCCGCCATGTTGCTGAATGATTTTGTAAGCAATCGAAAGGCCCAGCCCATAGCCGCTTTCATTTTGGCTGGAGCGTGAGCTATCTGCTCGGTAAAAGCGATCAAAAATATGCGGCAAGTCTTTGGCGTCAATACCCTGACCCTTGTCGGCCACACTCAAAAAAGCATACTTGCCTTTGGCCCAGGCTTTAACAGTGATATTTTTGCCGTCGGCACTGTACTTGATGGCGTTGTCTAGTAGCACAGCTACAATTTGCGTTAAACTCGCCAAGTCGCCCAGCGCATGGATGTTGTTGGCCTTGTCAGTGATGGTAATATTTTTAGCCTGCGCACTTTTGAGCACACGATTCATAGCCTCGGTAATCACATCAGGGAGCGCCACCGGTTTTATGATTAACTCATGACGATCTTCGCGAGCCAAACGTAATAGCCCTTCGGCTAGTTCGCGCAGCTTTTTTACTTCTTCCACATTGCTAGAAAGTAGCTCGCGGGCACGCTCAATGCTCAGCGAATCTTTACGCAACGCAACTTCGTTTTCGGTTTGAATGGCAGCCAGCGGTGTTCGTAATTCATGACTAGCGTCAGAAGCAAAACGAGCCTGCGCCTCAATTGCGCGCTCAATTGGTTCCAGCGTGCGACGAGCCAACATGTAGCTCACGACGCTTCCTGCGCCCAGCGTTAACAAATTCACCAGTAGCAAATTCAGCATAAGGTGGTTGCGTGCCTCGGAAATACGATTGTCAACGTAGGTTTCGTAACCCAGCTGGTCGTTATTGGTCACGCGATTAAAAATGCTGGGCGGTGGCAGTTTGCGCTCTAGTTCATGCGACGACGTGTTATAAAAAATCACGCTAAATCCAACGCTCATCAACATAATGATCGCCAAGTACGATGCTGCCAAGCGAGCGGTTCGTGATTGCAAAAATTGCGTTACGTCGTCGAACTTCATCGTGCTTACGCGTCTCCAATTTTGTAGCCAAAGCCACGCACGGTTTGCAGCAAAGCTGGACCGTTGAATGGTTTGTCGATTTTGGCGCGCAAGTACGCTACGAATACTTCCACGGTGTTCGGCAAAATGTCAGCATCAAAGTCCCACACATGTGTGATGATGTTGTGCTTGCTGAGCACCTTGTTTTTGTTGCGCATCAGATATTCCAAGAGCGCGTATTCTTTGCTCGAAACCTGAATTGGCTTTTCAGAGCGACGTACTTCGTGCGAAGTGGTGTTGAGGGTTAAATCGCCAACGCTCAGCACTTCACCCAAAGATTCGTGCGGACGACGCAACAGCGCTTTTACGCGCGCCAACAATTCTTCAAACGAAAATGGTTTTACTACGTAATCGTCGGCACCGGAATTTAAGCCCTGCACACGGTCGCGTACTTGGTCACGAGCGGTCAACATGAGTACTGGTGTGTGGTTGCCTTCCTTGCGTAATGTTTCGCAAATCTCGGCACCGTCCATGCCGCCGGGTAACATGCGGTCCAAAATAATTAAATCGTACTCTTCGTACCGAGCGGCGTTTAAGCCTTCTTGTCCATCAAATGAAAGATCTACCGCGTATGACTCTTCTTCAAGTCCTTCTTTAATGGCGCGGGCAATCTTGTGTTCGTCTTCTACTACTAAAATTCTCATATGTATAGCTTATCCTCCTTACTTTAAAGTTTCCTGAGAATTACCCCTAAATTGACTGCATATAGGTGATAGCTGCCGAAGTTATTTGATGGAATAACGACATGCGACTATTGTAATCACTCAGGGAATCATCAGAGCTTTTTGTGTAAATGGTTAAGGCAATACGATGTCCATTGTACACGATTATGGCGGCATCGTGCAGTTCTCCGCCCAAATAGCCATATTTATGATACACGGTTACTCCTGTGGGCAAGCCGGACGGAATGAGATCTTCGTTGCTCGTGTGTTGCATGAACGATAGCAAAAGGTTGGTATGAGCGGAATCGATCAGTTTGTGATTGTACAGTTGTTGCAGCAATTTGGCTTCGTCTGCCGCGGTAATCACATTGGTATCGTGCTGGTATGATGTGAGCCCGATCTTTTGCGCGTAGGCCTGTAAGTTGTCCTCGCCTACCGCTTCAATAATATCGTGCCAGGCATTATTATCACTGGCATTGATCATTTTTTGCAGTGCCGACTGCGCCGTTTGTCCGTTAATTGTTTCGTTCAGACTGTGCGTGCCCTGCTCCACCTGGTGTAAATACACAATGGCAGCCAAAACTTTGGTTGTGCTGGCGGCGGTAAAAGCAGCGGTTTCGCCTATGTTGGTCTGTGTGCCGGTGTCTAGATCGATCATAGAAACACCTACGTCTAAACTGTCGGCAGAATAATTATTGACGCTCGATGTCACGCTACTGGTTAGTGCTGCTTGCGCTGCAGCCACTTTTTGTGGATCTTCGATGACTTTGCTTTCACCACTGCTTTTGCTTTTGGCCGAGATTTTGTGGTTCACCAAAACACCCATTGCGGCAATTGATCCGGCAATAAGGCTCAGGACAAATATAGCCTGACAGAGTCGCATAGTAAAACGCTTCATATTATCAGTATACGAACGCTTTTTTAAAGCTTGCTGAAAGTTTAGGCGCGTGTTGGCGTTTCTGCCTGTAGGATGTGTACAAAGTACAGTAAAATCAGTGCCACAACTAGGGCGATTGTGGCTGTCAGTTGATAGCTAAAGAACAAAAATACTTGTGTAATAAAAATGTTGATCAGTAATGCGGTTTCAAAATTGCGCAGTGCCCCCGCGGTGTTTCGTGTTTGAATATGCCATGCACCACGCACAATGTAGAGCGCCGTAAAAATTACCGACAGCGAGGCGATGCCGTTTGATTGCGTCAACGATATTCCCAGCAGGTTCTTAATTGGCTGGTGCGCAATGCCGATCACTTCAAGCAAAAAAGTAATAACCAGGCCCAGCCCGTAGGCGTAAAAAATTCCCAGCAGTATCTTTGAAAAGAGCGACTTTTGCACTAATTTTTGTGCCGGTCGATGAATGGCATCTATAATGCGATTCACGATAAACGGCTGATAGTTTTTGGTAGGCTTGGCGGTTTCCAACAATTGCGTCACTGCTGTGTACATAGGATGTTTAGGGTCAGCCCGGGCTAGCAGTTCTTTAGCGCGAGCATATTCACGCGGGTCGAGCTCGTTTATAGTGCCTTCCATGATAAGGCCGGTTGCGTTTGCTAGGTAGTCTTCGGGCTGATAGCTGCGTCGTGCTACGTAGCGCAAAATTAGATAGAGCACAATAAACGACACGTACAGCAGCCCCACCGTGGGTTTATAAAAGTAGTTATTGTCGTTGGTGATGAATTTGCCCAGCTCATCCCAGAATAAACCAAACCCAATACCACCCAAATAGGCTGCCAAATCTCGCGATGACCGGTTGATTGTGCCCAGCATAATGAGCAACGAAATCATCATGGCTATGCCGCCTGGCAACAGATGTGCAATATGCAGTGTGCTGCTGCCAACCTGCGGGTAGCCGGTTACATGTAAATAAAATCGCGTGATCAAAACCGTGGCAATTGCCGACGCTAAAAAGATATCAAATAGCCTGCCAGCATCAATGTTGCGCACCAGTCGGACGGGGCTACGCATCATGGAATCTGCCACATATTTTCATACAGGTATTATAGCAAGTCTAGCGCTCTTTCGCGCGTTGCCCAAGCTGTGATACGCTGGAATTACATAAGGAGGGCGTATGAACGACGATCAACAGAACAAAGATGCCGATTGGCAAAATGAGTCAACTGATCCGGGTGGATTGTTTGTGCCAGGGCAAGACCAAGAAAAACTAGAGGAAGATGGCGCAAGTCCAGCTGCTCCATTGCAAACTTCGGAAGATGCCAAAGAGCCACAAGATTACCCAACAACAGATACCGACGTAGACGCGGGTGGTGCGTACTACGCCGGTACGGCTGACGAGAGCGGCTATAAGCCAGATCCTGAGGATGACGACCAGAAGTCGTCACCACTCGATCCGCAGAGCTAGTAGACTGCGTTTTGGATCAGCATCTGGGCATATGATTCAAACCATTGTCCGGCTGCTGGTCCGCCGTTACAGGTGCCGTCAGACTCGCCTGCTCGTTTGATCCATAGATATGCGTCCACATTGGTAACACCGGTGGATGTTGTTGGTTTTTTGCCCAAACCTCGTCCGGGAGGGTTACACCATTGGTTGTCGCTGGTTGGGCCACGGCCATTGCGACTAGTGTCGATGGCGTATGGCTTGTTGCCAACTTTGCTAGAAACGGTGTTGCCGTAGCTGGTACTGCTGGCGTTGGTCTGGAAGTTGGAAACGTTCAGTGCGAAACCGCGAGCGTTGGCTACATTGGAGCGGCTTAGACGTGAGGCCATGTCGTCGGCACCAATCCAGGCTGAAGTGCCAGCGTCAACGTATACGTAGGCTTTGGTCTGTGCTTTAAAGACGTTCACAGCGTCCGAAATCAGACTGACTCGTTCGTTTTGATCGCCACTACCCAAGCAGTCCATTTGTGCCAGAGCGTCTGGTTCCAGAATAACGATTGCTTCGCGGTTACCAATACCGGCTGCGATGTCGCGAATCCATGTTTTGTAGGTTGCGGCATCTTTGGCGCCTCCGGCTGAGTAGCTACCGCAGTCGCGGTGTGGTATATCGTAGGCTACAATTTGTGCCAATTTCTTTTGAGACGTTGCGTTACTTACCAGCGTGTTTACGCTGTTCTTTGGTGTCGGAGTCCAGTCGCCGTACCATTCAGCAATTGGTTGAGACGCCAGTGCAGCTGGGCGACCAGCGTTAGCGTAGCTTGGGCTTACATATAAGCCTTGTCCTACGGGTGTGGCAGTTGTTGTGCCCGACCCTGAGCCAGTTCCGGTGCCTGTTCCGCCACCGGTGCTCCCGCCACTGCCATCGCCAGTGCTGGTTGCAACTGGCACGGTCCATTTTTGCGCGTTGGTGCCATTGCAGGTGTACATCCAAATGGTGGTGCCGTTGGCGGTACTGGCTGCTTTATCGTCTAGGCAGAGGCCAGAATTGGGGTTAACCACAGTTTGCGTGCTAGTATTGATCTTCCACTGCTGCGCCACGGTTCCATTACAGTGATAAAGTTGCACGAGCGTGCCTACGGCTTTGCCGGCGGCTTTTACGTCCAGGCAGTAACCCTGCACGTGGAGTGTGCCGTCGCCGGGATTGGTCCACTGCTGTGCCTTGGTACCGTTACAAGAATACAATTGAATTTTGTTGCCATCGGCCACTTTGGCAGCTGCGTTATCTAAACATTTACCGCCGATTCCGGTAATGGGGCCAGTCGCGCTTGCTGCGCGTACTAATAAGAGTGTTGCAGCTCCCAGCGTCATAACAGCGACCACGACCAAGGCTTGCGCCCAGCGCTTGCCTGCCCATGCACCGCTTGATTTGCTATTGGTGACTACTTTTGCTCTACTTTGTGTTTTTGGTTTTTTTGAATTTGAGCTCGTCTTTTTTGCCATTTTTCAGCTCGCCTTTACTTTTTTAAGCTTAGTTTCATAGTAGCATGAGCGTTTTAAATATAGCAACAATACTCGTGTTAGACAGCGGCTCATAGTATTATGATAAGCAGAATGTCAGTACAAACGCAGTCTTCAACTTTTTCGGTCAAACTTTTCTTTCGAGCGTTTCTGCCGTCGTCTACCAGTTTTGTTACTTGTGTCTCTTTGGCGGTTGCCGTCATGGGGCTGCACACCGGGCTCATTTTGATCAATGGTCAGGCACGACTGGGGATTGTGAACAGTCAGTATTTGGATTCGTACAATACGACATTTGTGGATCCGATTTTGCGATTCATGAATAACCCCAACCTAAACAGTAGTTTGGGTATTGTGCTATGGGGCGCTTTTGGCTGGATTTTGTACACGCTTATTGCTGTGGTTGCCGATGCCTTGCATGAGTGGCGCTTGGCACGGTCGCAAGTACGCATAGTAGCTGGGGCAATTGTGCAAAGCCCTATGCAAAAGCCACTGATTGCGCGACTGGTGTGGCGATTTGCAGTGGCTTTGGCTTTGGCTCTCTTTACCGTGATGATTGTGCCATTGGTACAGGCTTGCTTGCGCAATGACTATTACATGGCCACATCTGTTGACACGCTGGGCGGACTGCCCTACTTCGCCCGTTCATTGGGTATGTGGATCGTTGTTTTCCATGGCTACTTGGTGCTGTTCAGGTTGTATCTGCAGCGCACACGCGTATTTGGCGAAATCGTTGGCTAATACGTTAGGCTGGCGGAGCAACTAACTCAATTTGCATCTCGTGCTTGGTTTTGCAGGTGCCGTCTTCGTTGACTTCGTATTCCAAGATGTGACCAAATGGCATTTCCACCGTCGCTACACCTTCGTCGCTAATGCCTTCCATATATTTGATGAGGGCGCGAATAGCGTTGCCATGCGATACGATCAATACGGTTTTGCCGCTCAGTAACAGTGGTAAGATGTGCTCTTTGTAAAATGGAATTGTGCGCTCATACACCATTTTGAGTGTCTCGCCATTGGGCACTGGATAGTCCCAATCACGTCGAATGCGGTTAAAGACTTCCTCGCCAACTTTATCGCGAACTTCCCATTTATTCATGCCAGTGTAGTCGCCATAATCGCGCTCGTTTAAGGCTTTGTCGCGCTGGTATGGCACGGTAACTTGCCCCGAGGCGTCCAAGATGCCTTCCAGGGTTTCGAGCGTGCGAATTTGTTGTGAGGCAAAGGCCTGGTCAATTTTGATGTCTTTTAATGCTTCGCCTAGCTGGATCGCTTGATGGAAGCCGTTTTTAGAAAGATGTACATCGGTAATGCCGGTCCATTTGCCCAAGGCGTTCCATTCCGACTCGGTGTGTCGGCTGATAAGTAATTTTCCTGCCATAATTATGCCTCGATTTTGTTGGGAGTGTGGCCCTTAAAATAATCTGTAATATTTTGAATAGTTGTTTGCCGAATACGGTCCACGGCTTCGCGAGTATTAAACGCATTATGCGGTGTGATCACTACTTGCGGCATGGCGCGCAGCGACAAAATGTCGAGCACGGCCTGTGCCTCCTCGTGGCTGATAGCCTCGGCGGCTGCCTTGATAGCATTGTCGCGTTGTAACAACGCCTCGAATTCTAGTACATCCAAGGCGGCGCCCGCAAGTGTATTGTTGCTGAGCGCTTGCACCAATGCGGTCGTATCTAGTAATTCGCCCCGGGCAGTATTTACCAAAACAGCGGTTGGCTTGGTGTGCGCCAGAGCCTCGGCGTTAATGAGGTGGTGGTTCTCTTTGGTGGCTGGCGCATGCAAGCTAATGACATCGCTGCGCTGCATAAGCTCGGGTAAATCCACAAACGTAAAGCCGATTTCTTGCGCTTTTTCTTGATTGGGATAAGGGTCGTAGGCGATAACGTCCATGCCAAACCCTTTGGCGATTCGCGCGGCATGCTGACCAATTCGTCCACAGCCCACTACGCCAAATGTTTTACCGCCCAGGTCGAACCCGCAGAGTGCGGCGGTGTCTACCTGTGCAACGCTCACGGCGCTTGCCGCTTCGCGTACCTTGCGTGACAAGGTTAGTAGCAATGCAAATGCGTACTCGGCCACCGTTTCTTCGCCGTACGCTGGCACATTGACGACAGTAATTCCCCGCTCAGTTGCAGCCTTGAGGTCAATGTGGTCGTAACCAGTGGTGCGAGTCGCGATGAGCTTAAGGTTGGGCATGGTGTCCATGACTTTTGCGCTCACTTTAGAATCAGCAAATATTGAAATTACCACGGCATCGGGGTTACTATTCTGAAGGCCGAGCTCTTCAGATTTGAGTTCAAATGTTTGCTCCGTGCCCTGCAGAAGTTCAGTAAATCGTTGCTCCTCATTTGCGTGCACAGAATAGAATGTAATTAAAGCCATATGTAAAGTATAGGAGTATTACCATGAAAATTAAACGAGTTTTTGGACGTCAGATTTTTGACTCTCGTGGATTCCCTACTGTGGAATGCGATGTTGAGCTAGAAGACGGTAGCTTGGGCCGTGCTGCGGTTCCGTCGGGTGCCTCAACTGGTGCCGGCGAAGCACTAGAATTGCGCGATGGCGGCGATGCCTTTAATGGTAAAGGTGTGAGTAAAGCAGTTGCTAACATTAATGAAATTATTGCGCCGGAATTGGTCGGCAAAGACGCGTCTGCTCAGTTTGAGCTCGACCAAATCATGCGCGACCTTGACGGTACCGAAAACAAAGGCAAGCTGGGTGCTAATGCTATTTTGGCCGTATCTTTGGCACTAGCTAAAGCTGCCGCTATCAGCAAGAAACAACCCTTGTACGCCTACATCGCTGAGCTCACTGGCACTACCGAAATGACATTGCCGTTGCCAATGCTGAACATCCTAAACGGGGGCAAGCACGCTTCTGGCTCCACCGATATCCAAGAATTCATGATTATGCCCGTAGGTGCTACCAGCTTCGCGCACGCTATGCAAATGGCCAGCGAAATTTATCATGCCTTGGGCAAAGTTTTGGCTGCCGAGGGCTATGCTACTACTGTTGGTGATGAAGGCGGCTTTGCGCCAAGTGTCAGCGGCGGTTCTACCGAAGCACTTGAACTTATCGAATCGGCTGTGGCTCGTGCTGGCTATACCTTGGGCAAAGACGTTACGTTAGCCTTAGACGTCGCCTCAAGCGAGCTAGTTGCTGGCGAGGGCTACGACTTTGCTCGCGAAGGCAAAACCTACAGCACACAGGAATTGATCGCCTTTTACGGGCAATTGGCCGAAAAATTCCCGCTGACTTCCATCGAAGATGGCCTGGGCGAAGATGACTGGGACGGCTGGCAAGAACTGACTCGCCAGCTGGGCGACAAGCTACAACTGGTGGGCGATGACCTGCTGGTGACCAACACCAAACTGCTGCAAAAAGCTATCGACCAAAAGTCGGCCAACGCTATTTTGATCAAACCAAACCAAATTGGCACGCTTAGTGAAACTATTCAGGCCGTACAAATGGCGCAAAAAGCTGGCTGGAACACCGTAATGAGCCACCGCTCCGGCGAAACCGAAGACGCCACTATTGCGCACTTGGCCGTGGGCCTCAACACTGGCCAAATCAAGACCGGATCGTTCTCGCGCTCTGACCGCATTGCCAAGTACAACGAACTGCTGCGCATTGCCGAAACGCTGCCAGACGCCAAATTGGCGAAGCCTTTCTAGCCTACTCTGCTTGTAAAAGCGTTTTTTCGACATCTGTCAATTACCCCTGATACGTGGTAGTATTGAACCATGCTTTTATCTGTTGACGTCACCGAAAAATCGTTTGGCAACAAGGTCTTGTATGATGACCTGCATTTTTCGGTGCAGCCTGGCGAAAAAGTCGGCCTGATCGGCCGCAATGGCATGGGTAAGTCAACACTCTTTCATATTATTACCGGCGAGGATCGCGACTATGAGGGCGACATTACCCTGCGTCGCAACGCAATTGTGGCCGCCAGTCGTCAGGAACATCATGGTCTTGAAGACAAGCCGGTGCTGGAATACATTCAGGGCGACCTGCCAGAGTTTGCCAAACTGCACCACATTATGACCACTTACCCCGAGCATATGGGTAGTAGCAATCACAAGATGCAACAATATGCCGATGCCCTAGAACGTTTTGCGCAGCTCGGTTACTACCAACTAGAAGACGAAATTCGCCAGTTGTGTGCCGAATATCAGTTGGACGACGCAAAGCTGGATCTAACTATCGGCCAGCTCAGCGGCGGCCAAAAACGCTTGGTAGAGCTGATGAAAATTCAGCGATCACGTGCCGATCTGGCGCTGATTGACGAGCCTACCAACCACATGGACTACATCGCTAAAGAGGCGTTCATTGCGTGGTTTACACAAACGTCTGAAGCCGTGTTGGTAATCACACACGACCGCGATGTGCTGCGCCAGGTAGATAAAATTATCGAAATTCGTGACGGCCAGGCTTTTATGTTCAAGGGCAACTACGACACATATTTGCGGACTAACAAAACGCAGGTGATCTCGCAGATCAATGAATATGACGTCACGCAGCGCCGTATCGAGAACTTGCGGGCCGACGTCGTACGTTTTAAACGCATGAAAGAAAAGGCGCGCGATCCCGGCACTATTCATCGATTTAAAAGTCAGCAGCAACGCGCCGAAAAAGAATTAACCGTTTTGGAAGCCAAAGAAAAGCCATCATTTTGGATTGACCGTGATTCTACCCAAGACATGAATGACAAGCTTAGCTCGGCATACGACAAACACAAAGCGCGCAACATTCGCGTGCGTACTCGTGTCAAAGACACTAGTTCTGAGCGCCTGCTCGTGGATGTTACTAAAGCGTCTTTGGGTTACGAAGCACCGCTGTTTAGCGATGTTACCTTTAGCTTGCGCGAGGGCGGCCGAATCAGGCTGCACGGCCGGAATGGTGCTGGTAAAACTACGCTTGTTAACGCAATCATGGCGGCGGTTAATGGTACTTCTTTGGCTTGTACTAAATTTGCTGGCCACATTGCCACCGAAAAAGAATTAAATCTTGGTTACTACGAGCAAGAAATTGATGCGCAGTACCTAGAATTGACGCTTGCCGAGGCAATTGAGCAAGTCTACGCCAGCAAGGGCCAGAATATTACGCAGCAACGCGTCATGCAGCTGCTCAGTGACTACTTGTTTAATCCAACCAGCGATGGCGAGGTTCCGTTATCTCAACTGAGCGGTGGCCAAAAAGCTCGCTTTCAGCTGATTGCAATGCTAGCCAATGACCCGCAGATTTTGGTGCTCGACGAGCCAACCAACCACCTGGACTTGCCTAGTATCGAGGAACTCGAACAAGCCCTGGCTGATTACCACGGCGCTATTTTGTACATTTCGCACGACAGTTATTTTGCCCAAAAGCTGGGCGGCGAAACTGTAACGATTGGCGAATAGCTAGATTTTAAACAAAAAATACGGTTTTTTGAGGAACAACACCAGTCGTGCTGGTTTTCGGCTGGTCTTGAACAGATGTGTGTGCTGGTGCAACGGAATGGTGCGCTGTACGCTGCCAATGCCGCGAGCGTACACGTCGTAGCCCTGCGTTTCGTATTTGGCCATTAGGCGCATGATGTCTTCTTGTTCGGCGGCGCTCAGCTGGGCCAGACTACCGTGATGCTGCTTTGGCACAATCAGATTGTGCTCAATAACGTCACGAATTTCCCACAGGCTGTATGGGTAAGTACTTTTGATAACCAGCGAGAGCTTGGTTTCTTCGATAATATTTTGTTTAATGGGGTGACAAAAAGGACACTTGCCGTCGTTGTGGTTCTTGTAATTTTTATAGTTTTTACGATAACGAAACATGAATGGTCCTTTTTACATACATAACGACCACTGCAAAAGTGGCCGGCATCTAGCCCCAAGAAATCCAGGGATTTCTTTTAGCTCAAAAAAATCATACCATGAGTTGTGCCGTATAGCAAAAGCTTATGGCTATTTTATTGCATCGATGCCGATCACCTGCTGCACGTGATGAAAACCATCTTTTTTGATCAATGAAACGAGTTCACGGTTGATCTGGCCAATCAGCTGCGGACCTTCAAAAACCATGCCTGTGATCAATTCTACCAAGCTGGCGCCCAGTCGAATTTTGGTATACGCATCCTGTGCCGAAAATATTCCTCCCACGCCGATAATCACAAATCGTGACCCGTAGGTTTGGTATGTTTTGGCAATCAACGCATTACTCAAATCATAGGTTGGCTTGCCGCTCAAATTGCCTCGTACCGAATCTGGCAACGGATCGGAGAGCTCAAGTTTAGATCGATCTTTGGCCAAATTGCTAATTGTGAGCCCTGCCACCGAATGTTTGTCGATCACCGCCAGCAAAGTTGCGAATTCTGGCCATGCCAAGTCGCAGGGCATTTTAATAAATACGGGTTGCGCCAGATCTAGCGCATCTATTGCCTGTAATAGATGATCAAGTTTTTGCGGATCAGTGAATGATTCACCACCAAAAGCGTTTGGGCATGAAATATTGAGCGTAATCATGTCCCCCACACGGGCAGCCTTTAAAAGTCGAGCACTCGCTACGAAGTCGTCAATACCGTTTTGCTCGGAATAAACTTGCGGCAGATTGGTTTTAGCAATCGAAATATTCAACGGAAAGCCAAAAAACGTACCACGCGGATAGCTTTGCAGTTGCAGTATAGCCTGCTTAACGCCGTTATTGCCCAGGCCGGCATGTACGACCAATGACTTACTCTTGGGTAGCCGATAAAACCACGGTTTAGGATTGCCGCTACAGGGGCGATATGTTGTGGAACCGCCCTCCATAAAACCGAAACCGATAGCTTTTACCAATGGCGGCAGGTCAAAATTTTTGTCAAAACCGGCGCTTAATCCCACAGGATTTTTGAATGTAATATCATGAATTGTTTGCTGCAACACATTTGGATTTTGGTAGGCCCATGCTGCGCGAAGTACGGCCCGCGCACTGCGATGCTTTTGTAATCGATGGCCTACGCGCGTCATCCGTTCGTGTACTTTGTCGGGCGGTTGTTTAAAGAAGATCGGCTTAGCCACATGTGTATACATGGCTGACGAAGAAGCACTGAGTACTCGGTTCATAAATTCTCCTTTATGGCAGCAATGTGCGCCAGTAATACCAAAATTTTACAAGTAACGTGCCCAAAATTAACAGATACCACAAGGCTAAAACATCCAATGGATGGTCGCGAACGGCTTTATATACATGCCGAATACCCCAGGCGCGTGGCTCCGTTACATGATGCCGCAACATGTAGGTGCTGAGCGGCCAAAATACGGCGATTGTGGCCATCCACACGCTAAAACACCATGGACATATTGCGTGAATCCTAAACACACTTTCAAAAAATAAATAGTGCATGAACACCATCCCGAGCGCCGTGCTAGCCCACAAACTTCGCCAGATCCACCGTTGCAATAAGGCGCCGCTGGCGATGACTACGCCCACTACACCGAGCATTGCAAATGCCACAAGTCCAAAAATGGTGTTGGGTACGCCAAACAGCGTGGCCTGCTGGGTTTTCATGACCGATCCACAACTTAATATTGGATTTATGTTGCATGCTGGTTGGTATTGCGGGTTTTCGATTACGTGAATCTTGTCGTACGTAAGCGCAAATGACGCAGCCAGCCCCACAACACTGGCGACTATAAAAATATACGGTAGCACACGGTTGAGCTTACTGGTGGTTCGCATGGCGCTCCTGGATTTAGTTGGCATACGGTGCCATAATAGAGCTAAACGTTGTGCCACGTATGTGACCGTGGTCACGGACAGTATTATGCAAGACTCAATCCACTCCAAAGTTACCACCTTTTTTAGTGCATATTCGAAGCGCATCTATCAAAAAAACGACATGATCATTTTTGCCGATGACACGGTGCCACCGATTTACTTTCTGGAATCTGGTTTGGTAGCGCAATACGATATTTCAGAGGCTGGCGATCGTATTACACTTAACACGTTCAAGCCAGCAGCGTTCTTCCCTGTGTCTAGCGTGCTTAATGCAATCCCGAACCGCTATTTCTTTGAGGCTACGACAGCTGTTGCTGCTCGCCGTGCACCTGCCCAGGAAGTGCTGGCTTTTTTGCAGAATAATCCGGATGTGGTGCTCGATTTGCTATCGCGAGTGTATCGCGGTACCGACGGTTTATTACGCCAACTTATGCAGCTCAAATCGGGAACGGCGGCTAACCGACTTCTTTTAGAGCTAGCAATTCTTGCTGACCGCTTCGGCGAGCACACTGATGACGGATCGTTGCGTGTGCGCATTACCGAAAGTCAATTGGCGCAGCAAACAGGTTTGGCTCGTGAAACAGTGAGCCGTGAGTTAGCTGCCCTAAAAGAACAAAACCTCGTGGATACTTCCAAACGAGGCATTGTTCTGGTGAAGCCGGCTATGCGATCAGCTCGAGAGCCGCTGTAGCGCTCCTACTGTGGCATCAATTTGCCGCCGCCTGCGAGGTCGTAGGTTTGACCGTTTAGGCTCGCGTTGAGTGCTTTTGAGTAGTGTACAGTGTGGCCATTACCGGTAATGTTCGAGATAGATGTGCCGGATACTGTGGCGCCGCTAAGGGTGGTTACCGTGGAATCAGCGGTAACGTTCCAGTTGCTAGAAGCGTCCAGGGTTAGTGCCGCGCTGTTCACACTTCCCTTTAGTGATGAATTGTTCTTAAGGATGAGCGTAGCTGAGCTAATACTGTCGGTCACAACATTGCCTGTTAGGGTTTGGCTGTCGGCACTTAATGTTACGGTACCGCCGTTTTTGCCGCTCGTGCCCCATTGGTCAGCTGCTGCTTTGAGCAGAATGCCGGATGGTGCTGTCAGGTCGACATCCTTAAGCGAGATCACGCCCGTAGCGTTGGTGACGTAGAATAATGGGCCGTCTGCTGCGGATAGTTTACCGCCGCTCATAGTGAACACGCCAGTGCTGCCGGCAGCGTCGCCAGAGGTGCTTTGCAAGATCATCACACCCGATTTTTTACCGCCCGAAAGCGTAGTGTCAGTGAGCTCAATTTTGTTGGAACCCTCTACTACCGCTGCTTCGGCAGCAGTGGCTTTAATAGTCGCGTTCGCTACCGTGATAGTGCCGGTAGAATAGATGCCCGGAGAGTCCGCGCCGGTGCTGGTAGCCGAGCCACCTTGTACGCTAACGGTGCCACCGCCTCGGTCGGTTGCGATTGGTGCGCTGTTGGCGCCGCTGGTTGTGATGGTTGCCTTGTTCAGTGACAGCACACCGCCGCCAGCTGCCATTGCTCCGTGCGCATATCGTCCACTTGTTTTAATCACCAAATTTGCCAATGTTACGCTGGATCCTGAGCCGTATGCGAAGACGCCATTTGCACCTTCGCCAGTAGTGCTGATAGTGCCACAGGTGATGGTAAGTTTGCTGCTGTCGGTTGCCAGGACGCCGGCATTTTGGCCCGTAAAGCTACTGTTGTCGCTCGATGACGTGTCGCCCGACTTTGTAATAGTTGGGTTGGTTAGTGTGAGCGCACCGCTGTTGGAAACCTTAACGGCTGACGTGTCAGTTACAGCCGATGTGTACGCTTGGTTTGCTTTGCTAACCGTGCCTCCGGTTTGGCTGTAAGCTGTGCCGCCTGCTTTTACGGCGCTACTACAGGTGTCTGTTGTAGTCGTTGTAGTGGCATTAGATTTACTAGCGGTGTCGTTGTCGGTGGATTTATGTTTGCTCCACCAGTAATACGCACCTGCCCCACCACCTAGGATAATTAATAATGCTAAGATCAAGGCAACCTTTTTGGCACGTGATTTTTTAGGTTTGGTCGAAACCATGCCGCCAGCTACGCCAACCACACCACTTGGATTGTCGGGCTGAAAAGCATCTTGTGCCATTTGAGCAGCGGCTTTCTCGGGCGTTGCAGCAGGTTTGCTGGCCTCGGCCTTTGGCGAGCTAATCGAGATTGTAATAGGTTGTGCGCTGTCATTTTGTTTAGAAGCAGACTGCGTAGCATCCGCTGCAGTACCGGCTACAGGTGCTGTAGGTGAAGTGTCTGGAACGACACTTGGCGCAGCTTCTGTGGTGGAGTCAGTAGGCTCTTCGGCTTCAAGACTGGGCAGCTCGGCGTCAGAAAGCACACTTGGCGCGTCTTCTGGTATATCTTCACTGGCCTCGGCGGGAAGTAATTTTTCGTCTGGATCTGGAATAACTGGTGCTTCCTGTGCAGGGGCGCCGTCTGCGATAGGCTTGCTATCTGCTGCCGGTGTTTCGTCCGTTGTGGTATCGGCTGGCTTGCCAACCTCATCGTTGTAAGCAGTTGGTTTATTTTCGGTACCGGTGTCAGATGCGGCTACATCTGGTTCGGTCGAGTCGTCTTTTTTCTTGGGCGCCGTTGAAGGTTGTTGTGGATCTTGCATAATCTCCATTATACATTAAGCATAACCACAATCAGTAAACTTTATGCAAGTTCGGCCAGGCGTTTTTGTACGGCCCGCACGACGCGATCATGATCAAAAAGATTGTCGTCCGTGAGTGTTAAATCTGGCTTGTAAATCGCGCGAAATCGTTTTTCGTAGACAATGAGGTCATCGACCATCTCGAGTAATTCGTCTGTAGTGGCTACATGCGTATTGCCACGAGCTTTTACAAGATCAATGCGTTTTTCACGACTTAGGTCAAACGCAATAATAAAAATGTGGTAGCCCTGCTTGGTAAATATCGGGAACAATTTGTCATAGTACCAGTCAATCACGCTATCGCGAACCACTAAACCATTGGGCGTCATGGAGCCAAGGTTTTCAAATAGTTCAAGCATGTATTGCCACATATATTTGTTAACGTTATCACGAGGCATGTCGGGCCAATGAGTGGCTAACAGATGTCGTGCGGTGTCATTGTTGAGCACAATTGCCTGCAGGTCCTTGGCTAGCCGTTTCGAAATGGTGGTTTTGCCCATGCCATTGCCACCCGAAAAAACCACCATAAGCTTGGGATTTGTTGCTTGCATGTTTGGGAGCTGCGAAAGCAGATGTTCGTTTAAGTATTGCTTGACCTCTGGTGGAAGAGTGATACGGCCATCGTCTTTGTAGTGTTTGGAATGCTGCATAATAATCTTATCCTACCGTTGTTGCTTTATTTTGCCAAATGTTCTTGTAATTAGCAAAAAAAGTTATATAATTGCTATTCAGCCAACACTGGCCTTGAGGGAATGGGACCAAACATGATCGACGACATCGTGATCGCTGCGCTGGTGCTCCTGCTGGTGTTCTGTGCCGGCCTGTACTGGGGCAGCAAGCGACCCGTCTACCGACGGCGCCGCCAGCTCGCCGAGCTCAACCGCCAGATCGCCGACAGCAAGGCCGAACTCAGCGCGGTCACGCCGCTGAAGGTCCGAGCCCACCAGCTCCACCTGAAGCTGTGCCGACTCGACTACCTGTCCGAGCGCCGTAACGGACTCGACACCGCCATCGGCAAGCTCGACACCGCCATCGGCTTCGCCGAGTTCCAGCTGGATCACCGCACACCCACCGTCCCGGAACACGCCAAGCTCACCCGTGAGCTCACGACCGCCCGTGCCCAGCGCAGCCTGCTCTGCGGCCAGCGCGTCGGCGTCATCACCGATCTGACCGAACTCACCCAGCTCGTGAACGAAGAGTCCGCCGCCCTGGAGGACGCCCGCATGACCGCCATGGTCGATCGCGGCCTCGGCCACATCGAAGAAGTCCACGCCACCATGGCCGCCTGATCATCCACTCACCGGACTCGCGGGCGGCGCCAGCTGCAACGTGGCTGACGCCGCCCCGCCCCGATTCCCATTCCCTCACCCAACCCGACTGTATTTTTAAATCCCAGCTTAGTGCTGGGATTTTTTATACGCCGGTTGCCTCAAAAGTGGCCACTGACTTCAGTAAATTTGCCTGCGCCCACAGGAGCGGCATATGATCGTTTGGGATCCACTGACTGGTCGAACCGCCGCACGGCACAGGAGCGTGATCCAAATAAAACGCCTCAGGCAATACTAATTTTCCTTCGTGCGGTACCAGCTGTGCCAGTACACGGTTCATAAAAATAAGTTGCTTGCTATGCGCAATACGACTGCCACTTCGCTGGTAATCGGTGCCGTAAATGGTCGATAGTGGCGAGTCAAAGAGCGTCCACTGGGCTTCGGTTTGACTGAGCGCTACGCCACCCATCGTTTGATTGCGCCACTCCAGCCGCCCTTCGGCCTGCGATGTACGCTCGTCGATAGACATAATGTGCTTAAAACGTGGCTCCCAATATGTATCGCCTGGATACCGAATAACTCCTCTGTCACGAACTAAATGCTGTTCTACGTCGGCTATAATTTTGGCTGCTTGCTGGGGATTGGCGACGTTGAGCGGCTCGACCATAAAAAGCATGGCCGCATCAAATTGTCGATAATGCGTCGAAAAGGTACGTAAAAATTCCACGGCGCCCAGGTCCTCGGGTATGGCGCCAGTTTTTTGGCGAGCCCACTCTGGGATGCTTGGTACACTGGCGTAGCCGCGCTGTACCATGGCGTCAAACGTGTTACGCCCGCGCTGAATTAATTCGCCAAATTGGAGATCGTGCCGATAGCCCACGTGACGCATAGCGCGCTGCGTGCTTTCCAGTCCAGCAATAACTGTTCCGATACTGGGCGCGTGCACCGACATCTCTTCTTCCCAGTGGCCTGCATCACGATCTTCCCAATATTTTATTTTGCCCAAATAGCGCACTGTTTGCGCCAGCGTGTCCAGATCGTGAGCAGTGGGCTCGATGGCGTCGTGCTCGATCAACTTGCCCGTGACCCACAGCGGATATCCCACGGAATCGTTTTGCACGCGAAACTCGCGGTCGCGCGTGCCAGTTTTGCCATGCATACGAACCGACAGACGTCCGCCTGGCTTATTCGGATCGAGTGATCCATTTACCACGCCGTCCAGAACATCACGTTCTTCGTTCATGGATGCCAGCTGCGCTTTAGCTGCTGGGACTGCCAAGTCATGCCGTCCGGCATCAAATAGCGCATTGATCACATGTGAATTATCCCGCCGCCACACCATGCCCATGTCGGTTGCTTCTAATTCGGGCGGCAGAACGCTTGCAGGAAAAAGCCCGCTGTCGTACGTTGCAAAATCAAAGGTGCCGCGCTCCTCAAGATATTCGCGCAGACCTGTTGGGTCATCAGCAAACTGCTCAACAGTTAGTGGTGGTTGGTTTAGGGCCGAAGATGCTTCGTTCATACTGCAAGCAGTAAGGACGGTTAAAAGTCAGCAATAACTAATTTTTTCATGTTCATGAGCTTGGCGTATGCGTCGGGTCGTTCCATGAGCTCACCCAGGTTTTCTGGTACAATTTGCCAGCTCAAGCCAAACTTGTCTTTGCACCAGCCACATTGTTCTGACGCTGGAACACTGGAGAGCTTTTCCCAGTAATGGTCAATTTCTTCTTGATCTTCGCAGGCTACGGCAAACGATACAGCTTCGTTAAACTTGAACTCTGGGCCAGCATTAATGGCGGTAAATGCCATGCCGTTTAGTTCAAATTCGATGGTTAGCGGCTTGCCGGCCATGTCTAGTTGGAAGTCGGCGAGGCCTTCCTCGGCACTGTTTGGATAGTGCGATGTACTATTAATGGTACTGTTAGGAAACACTGACAGGTAAAAGTCAACTGCCTCCTGTGCGTTGCCGTCGAACCATAAGTTTGGTGTAATTTTCTGCATAGCTCCCCCTTATTCTTATATAGTACCAAAAGTGCGCGTTAGATTTCTGCAATTCCTTCTACAATGCGGTGCTCGTTATCGGTAAAAATTACGGCTTGAGAATCTTTGAGTTCGATAATGCTGGCGTCTTTGTGAACGTCTTTGAACACGGAAGCCGCTTGGGCGAACTCGGGGTTATCGACGTGCGGCAAGATGGCAAATGGTACTAAATGAAGGCCCTCAGCGATAACGTTGGGCGCAAAAGCTGGCTCATCTGCAGACTCAATGCCGTTTATCGCAACGCCAGCCACCAACGCACCAGCGCTGTCGCCGCCGTACACTTTGCCCTGCTCCAATAATTCCGCAATGATTGTTTCAAAGCCGCTGCGCTGCATCTCGTATCGTAAATTAAAGGTGTTGCCGCCCATTGCCCATATAATGTCAAAGGTAGATAGCTTTGCTTTTAATGCTTGTGCGTCGCTGTAGTTTCGCAAATCCACTTCTTCTACCGCGAGCCCTTTTTGCTGCATGTACGTTGTGGCGTCGTTGACTTTGAACGCGCGAGCCCGTTCTGCGTAGTAGTCTTGCGCGTTGGTGATAAGCGCCATGGAAGCTTGTGCCAGTGGCTTGCCAAGCAGCTCGGCTAAATCGTTGGGAGTTGGAAGTCGGTAGGAAGATACGTAGAGTTTCATAACTTCAGTATATAAGAGTTGCCTGGCGCTGGCCAGGAACTAAAAAAGACCCTCTGTTGGAGGGTCTAAGCACTTGCGAGCTCAAGATACATCTCGCTACATTAGTAAGGAGATGTTTTGGTCAATGTTTGTGGTTGCACGTGTTGGTCGCCCAAAATAACGGCATGATTTGACCAGTACGACTTGCTCTCTGCCGTTTCATCGGCGCTACCTGGTCGTGGCGGTATATTACGGCCGATCCAGAGGTCGCATAGCTCATACTTTTTGTCACTATCCCGCAGTAACACGAGCGTTACGTAGCTCGTCGGTGACGGCTCGCCATTTTTTACAAAGCGAGTATATACGTCGTCTTTTACCAAACGAGCATAAAATGCAGCATCTTTCTCGGCGGTCTCGATGATAAAATCGTAGCCTATTTGCCGACGCAAGTCATATTCCATGCAGATTTTAGGATCACGAAGTTTCACCGTGGCAAGTACCTCTTTTGCCAGTGTCAAAAGGCCAGGTTGCCGCGCCAGGCGCTTTCCCACTTTTGCACTGGTTAGCTCGGCGTAAACCTCGGTTCCATTCTGGGTCAGGCCTACTGGGTGTTTCATGCTGCCAATCCTGCAAGTTCCATATATATGGGTGAGGAGTTGGGCATGACCGGACTGCGAGCGAGGTGCTGTTCGGAATGTGCCTTATTCACGATGGATTCCAAAAATAAGTGTGCAATGTCTACTACGGGACCGCTGCTGGGCGCATGGAACCATTTAAGTCCAGGCATGGTGTTTACTTCCAGGACGTGCGCCTGGCCAGAATCATCAACCAGATAGTCCACGGTAGCAAATCCAAGATCAAGTATGCGAGTGATGCGCTGCGACAAAGCAACCAGTGCTGGATCCCAGTCACTGCGGGGGTAAGAGATACGCTGGAGTGGTCTGTCTTGTGCCACAGATGTGCCGTATTCGCTGCGATGCACGCCCACAACCTTATTGTGCAGCACCAAAAATCGTAACTCTTTGCCAGCAATATATTTTTCCAGAATGTACTGATCTACCTGAAGAGCCGTCAGCTGTGACGGTTCGGTGATAATATGAATATCTTGCGCCCCTGCACCAGTGATTGGCTTGGCGACAATCGTCTCATGGTGGTCCAGAAATGCTGCGGCTTCCGACTGCGTACGCGCTAGGGTGAACGGGATGTTCGCTAGGTTGTGCCGCTCAAGAATGCGTCGTGTGACGTACTTGTTTTTGGCTAATGCTGTGCTTGCGTCCGAGTTAAGCGGACTGCGAGCTAGGCTGACGTACTGCTCTTTTCCATGTACGGTCATAGCAAATACATCACATGCGGGCAGCCATGATGGGTTTAAGCCCATGCGCTGCGCACACCGAAATAATAACTCGGCTGTGCCTAGCTTTGTATCGGTCATAGAATTAACGGCGCTGGAAGCTGCCACGAGAGTCGTTATTGTTTCGAGGACGATCCTCACGTGGTTTGGCAACATTTACGACGATGTCACGGCCTTCGAACTCTTTGCCGTCAAGTGCGTTAATTGCTGCCTGTGCAGCTGCTTGGTCTTCCATTTCAACAAAGCCAAATCCCTTGGATCGGTTTGTGTCGCGGTCCATAATAACCTGCGCGCTTACAACGGTACCGTATTGAGCGAATTTTGCCTGTAAGCTGTCGTTAGTTGTGTCGAATGATAGTCGGCCTACGAATAGTTTAGTTGTCATTTTGTTTGAAGCCTTTCTTTAAGCTAGTGTTATGCGAGACAGGGTCGTCGCTATAGCTTAAGGATAAGGAGGCTGGAGAGCGTGCAATATGTAAAGATATAGAGTTGAATAACTTGCTACCTATCAGTATAACATCCATAAAGATTATTACCTAATTTCACATGTTACTGTATGATTTCATGCTGCGCTTGCAATCTGGTGCTTGACTATTTTAGGAGCGAACGCTATTTTTGGCGCATGCAACGCATTAGCGATACGCGACAATATAAAGACAGGGCTGAATATTTAAAGCAGGCTGTCAATGAACGGCGCCGTAAGCTCAAGCTTCGTGCCGTCGAGATTATGGGTGGCGCCTGCGTACTGTGCCGTTACAGCAAACATGTTGGCGTACTAGAGTTTCATCATGTACATGCAAATACTAAAAGTTTTGGTATTAGTAGCGGCGGCTTTTCTCGGTCATGGATGTCAATGTATAAAGAGCTGCAAAAATGCGTGCTTGTTTGCGCAAATTGTCACCGTGAAATAGAAATGGGTCTGATTCAAAAAGAAGTTATCGAGCAGCTTCATGCTGCGCTTTGGGAGAAAATAAAAGAAGCCGCATAAAGCGACTTCTTACAAATTTGACGAACAATTCCCTGGCTCCGGGGACTGGATTCGAACCAGCGACCTAGTGGTTACACAATATCCCATATTTTCATATGCGTGTGGACTATATCATCACCCTCTGAAAACAGGTGGGGTGCGAGGCGCTTCCCACTCAAACGAGCGGTACTTCCTTGCGGAATAGTCTCTGAACCTTCCCGACCGAAGTTGGGCTTGGCTGCGGATTAGCATATCCAAATGGACGTAGCTTTCCCGCAATTCACCTCGTTCTTCACTATACGATTACGCGTACAGGCTGCCTTTGACAGCCACCCGCTCTACCACTGAGCTACCCCGGAATACGTACCAGGGAGTTATTCGCCAAATTATGAATGTACTGATAGCGTTGCCATCTCAAGTAACTAGGGTGATTATACCGTAGAGAGGGCTGGCTGGCAATACCGCCAGCCCTAAAACCTGCCGTAATTACTGCTCTTTTTTGGTTTTGCTGCCAGGCTTGCTGGTGCGACCAACTTTGCTGACCTTTTGGCCCAGCTTGGTTGACTTGGTTTTGGCATCGATTTCGCGCATCGTTTCGCGCACGGCTTCGGGAACTACTTTGCGCATCTGTGAGCGCACATATGGCCGTGTTAACTTCTTACGCGAACGCAAAATCTTTTCGTAGGCGGCCTCGTAACCATCCAACATTTTTTCTACCGAGAAATGCTGAGCAACGTGCTCGCGACAAGCGGCGCGATCGATCCGGTCAATTTTGCCCACCGCGTCGATCATTTCGGCGATGCTGTTCACTACAAAGCCAGTTTTGTTGTTCTTGATAATTTCTGGAATCGCTCCGCGGCGCAGCGCTATAGTTGGCGTGCCGCAAGCCATGGCCTCGGCCACGGTTAAACCAAACGGCTCTTCCCACTGAATAGGCATCAAAAACGCCTTGGCTTTTTGGTAGTAGCGGTACATTTGCTCGCGCTCAATATAGCCTAGGTACAAGATTTTGTCGTTCAAATGCGGCTTGATGTATTGGTCAAAATACCCCTGATGATCCGGATATACTGGACCGATAATCAGTAAACGATGTCCCGTTGCCTGCGCGACTTCCACAGCTTCTTTAAAGCCCTTTTCGCGCACAATACGTCCGGCGCACAACAAGTAATCTTCGGCTTCGGGGCCAAAGGCCCACTCGTCTAGGTCGATACCGTTGTATACGGTGGCTGCGTAGCGCAAGTCGGGCGCGTCGCGTCGCTGGTTATTAGAAATAGAAATAAAATGCTGATTTGGCGAATCGTATAGCTCAAACAATTCTTTGTACCACGGATAGACTGGGTCGTGCAGTGTATGAACAACCGGAATGTCGTCGTGCTCCCGCGATAGCGGCAACGCAATTTCGGGATGATGAAAATGCAATAAGTCGTACTGGCCTTTGCGGGCACGAGCAAACATGGTGTCAGCCATGTAGTTGTCCCACAAGCTGGGCACATAGTGATTGAGCCGTTCTCCGTTACTCAAAAAGTCGGCGAATTCGCTTTGGTTTCTGGCGAGTGGCCGTAGATTACAGGTTTCGATGTGAACGCCGCGAACTTCGCTTCCAAGCGGCGCATAAAGATCCACCGTATGTCCTCGTTCGGTCATACCCTTAGCAATTGCTGCAGCAAGGTCAATCGGAGCGTAGATCATATCGGTGGGTCGCGGTACCGGTAGGTAACCGCGGACTGTCATGGCAATGTTCATTTAATCCTTACACAATCTAACGCATTAATTTAACCACACTCACGCTGCACCGTAAATGCGTATATACATTCTATAGCGTATGTTCGCTGAACGTTTACTGAGCCGAAGCGGCTAGCGCACCGTAAAACGTACGCGGCGTTCCATGTCGCGTTTTTTGAGTGTTTCGCGCTTGTCGTATAGCTTTTTACCGCGGCCAACGGCGATGCGAACTTTGATGTAACGACCTTGCGTTAAAATTTCGAGCGGAACAATCGTTTTTCCCTGTTGTTTGGCTTCGATAATGGCGTCAATTTCTCGCTTTTTGGCCAAAAGTTTGCGGCTGCGAGTGACGGTTTGTTCGTCAATGGGAATGCCCGACGTGCCATGAATGCCGGCGTTAAGAAGCCACAGCTCGCCATCTTTTATGGTTACGTATGAGCCGCGCAGTTGCCCGTGGCCCATTCGCAAAGCTTTGGTCTCGGCACCGGTAAGTTGCACGCCCACCACCAAACTATCGCCCAGCTCGTAATCATGACGAGCTCGACGGTTAACGATCTGCTTAGTTTGGGGCGTTTTCTTTTTCACTACCCCTAGTATGCCTTATGTCGAGCAAAATAAAAACCTCCGAACTAACGGAGGTCAAAAATCGTGGTGATGAGGTGGCTCGCGGGTGCACTAGAAGTGCGTGTCCGCGAGCCAGAGCTCACCGTTCAGTGCCGGGGCCGGATGCCCTGGCGGAGAGGATCAGGCACAGTCGGGGACGCGTCGGTCGCGGTCCGGGGTGTTGGTGTCGCCCACCTTGGCCTTCGGGTCGTTCAGCATGACGTTGGCCGGGATCCAGCCACCGTCCCACTTGCCGCCCTTGATGTGGTACAGCCCGTTGACGCTCGTGTACTGGCCGGTGTTGTTCGGGGTGTAGCACGTCACGTTGACCTTGGTGCCGTACGGGATGTGACTGGCGCCGTAGCCGGTGCTTCCGTGGCTGGAGTAGGTGCTGAAGTCGGTGTTGCCGAAGACCTGCACGCCGTTGCGGTTGTCGACCACGTTCTCGACGGCGTTGGAGTCCGAGTCGTCGCCCCAGATCGGGTCGCCGCCCTTGTGGGTGGGCGCGAAGGTGCTGCTGCTCGAACCGTTGACGTCGTCCACGTTGTCGCCGTTGGGCTCGCTTCCGGAACCACAGCCGGTGGCCAGCAGCGAAGCGGCGAGCGTGGCGATGCCGGCGAGCAGGACATTCCGCGAACGGAACGGGTTACGCGGCGATCCCAGCGCGGGAGGCTTGATACGCATCGAAGATTTCCCTCTTCTGTTGAACGGGTCTAGGGCCAGACGGCCAAAGACCGCAGTATTATATAATCTGTATTTAAAGTTGGCAATAAAGCCTAGTTTTGGCTAAAGACTTCTTTGGCAGTATCCCAGGCCGACGGATCGTGCTCGGTTACCATGCGATAGTACCAGTATTCAGCTCCCCACAGATACACCTCGCGCATACCTGTGGTCTTGCTAAACGAGACGCGATCGTTCAGACTGTCGCCATTGAACGTGTTATTTTGCTCGTCTAGACTAATTTCGGTAATTGATTTTCCATTGGGCGGCCACGGTTCGGCTTGCATCTCGTGCACGATTGAATCTTTGCCGGTCAAAATCTTTTGCGTGCCCGCCAAAAACGCGTAATACCACGCTGGCAATGGATAGGTGAAGTACTTGTGCGTCACGGTGCCATCCCATACGCGACGATACACTGACATACCCACCTTGTCTGGCTGCGGCTGGCCAGTGATCCAACTGGGGAAATTATTGCTGCGCGACATAATAATTGGATGGCGTGGGTCGGCCTGCTTTACCAGGTTGAACTCATTGGTTAAGCGCGTGCGGCTAAAGTCGGTGCAGGTGCCAAACGATTTCAGGAAATATTCGTTTTCGAGCTGATAGCTATCCAGGCTGGGCGAGTTTTTGTATCTGTTGACCACAGCTTGTATAAAATTGTTTAGTTGCGGTTGCCACTGCGATGCTGGCTCATTTTGCGCCCAGCTAGGCACGTGACATTCCGGCCAACGTGGTTGACGTATGCCGATTGCCAACGAGACTTTAGCATGCGCAGCCTCGGCTTTCTGGAACTGCCAATCCAACAAGCTAAAGTCATACTGCCCTTTTTGAGGCTCTAACTGGTCCCAATAGCTAACAAGGCGCAGATTTTTAACATGCACGTCATCCAGGAGTGCATCCATGGTTTTTTGGGCATCTAATCCCAGGCTTTGGGCGTATGCGGGAATAAATGTAGCTCCTAACGTAAAAGGCTTACTGCGTTCGCTGGTAATGTACCATCTGGCAATGCCATATGCGGTACCAAGCAAGACCACCAATAATGAGCACAAAATAACGAGTATTTTGGTCCAGATATTTTTGCGCCAAAAGCGTACCAGACCGCGCCGTAGTCGGCCGGGCAACGCCCCAAGAAAGGCTGTAGTTTTTGCAAAAAATGAAGAAAAATGCTTTAGCATACGTTACACTGTATAGGAATGAAACAACACATGCGTGTTAGCGTTATTATACCAGCCTGGAACGAAGCAAAACATATCGCGGATTGCCTAAAGTCAATCGAGGCTCAATCGCTTCAGCCTGACGAAGTGATTGTAGTTGATAATAATTCCACCGATAACACCCCTGCTGTTGCGGCCTCCTTCCCCTTCGTTACTTTGCTTCGCCAAACTGTTGAGCAGGGCTTGATTCCTACGCGAAATATGGGATTTGCCCATGCTACCGGCGATATTTTGGTGCGCATCGACGCTGATATCACTCTAGATCCAGAATGGGTTAGTCGTGCTGTGACGTTGTTCAAAAAAGATGGTCATTTGGGCGGCGTAACTGGGTTGGATGTGGGCCATGTGCTAGAACATGCGCCGTGGCGCAGCACGCTGTGGAGTCGTATGTATTTTTGGGGCAGCACCGCTACTTTTCGAATGCATGTGCTTTGGGGCGCCAATATGGCGATTCGTTGCGAGGCATGGGAACAAGTAGGTCCACATACTGCATTACACGATACAGAAGTACACGAAGATCTGGATCTATCGTTATTATTGGCGAGCTACGGCTGGAAAACGCGACAAGTTTCTTCATTGCGTATTCAAAAAGATGGCCGCGAATATCATAAATGGCCAAAGTTATGGGCCTATAAAAAACGGCGCACACTAACCAAGCAGCGCCACTTAAAAATGGACTCGTTCAATCGCCCCGGTGCCCTTTTCTATCCGCAATGGCATACGTGGTTATGGTGGACGTTTGTACTGACCATTCCGGGCATTATCTTTTTTGGCACCAGCTTTGTGGCTTACGGTCTCAAACGACTTGCTCGATTATTTGGCATGCACATTGCCTACGATTGATTATTGGTTTGCCACCGTCCGTTGTTTTCTTGATACGGAGAGCAATTACCCCACAATCCCTTGTTGCCTGCCTTGGCTTCGCTTTGCAACTGCGTGAATTCGTCTGATTTGCCAAACGGAAATTGCGTATAGGCAAAGCCGTAGCCGTTTTTGATTAGCTCGGACTCAAGCAGCCTTCCGTCGGATATGTACACATAGCGCAGCAGACGGTTGTAGCGATCGCGGTTGGTGCTTTGACTGTCGGATTCCAGACGCACGCGCCCAGAACCTATCAGTTGCTTGGTTTGTGCTGCCGCAGCTGGGCCGTAGCACTGTACTGGCGTGTTTGGCTTGTGTGTTTCGGGCGTGTCGATACCAATCATGCGAATCGTTTCGACCTTGCCGTTCATGTTTACGGCAATCGTGTCGCCATCTATAAAATGATCGATAGTGTACGTGCCGGGCTGTGTACTGGCGGCATCTTGTGCGGCTTGCTGCACACCAGCGCTACCGGAATCACCTGAGCTACCTGAGGGCAGCCACCCCATATATTGTGCGCCTACAAAAAATGCCACAATGAGCACCGCCCAAAGAGGCGTTTTTTTGCGCCCAAAAAGCATTTTAACAAGACGTCCTGTTTGCATGTCGGCAGTATACCCGGGTGTGATCAAAAAGCAAATGCTTTATTTCAAATGCACAATATTTAGACTGAGCGGCGAGCGTCGAACAGTGACTGTGCTATGCGCGGCAAGCGGCGTTGCTTCGCCGTCGAGCTGGACCCACGTATCGGTAAGTGTTTGAAATCGTACCATATTGCCGTCAGGTACTGGGGTGCTGCGATGCTTGGCGAGCATCATTTTAATTCCGGACGCCGCCAAATGAAGTCTGTCATTTTGAATAACCTCGGTACGCATAAATTGTGGGTCGTGCAATTTTTGATCCCAGCGAAGAAATTTAGCCATACGTGGGCCGTTAGAGAAAATAAGCTCAACGGTTTCATGTTTACTGCCCCGCTCTTCAACAGTGGTGCGAGTTGCTGTAACGAGTGCTTTGGCACCCAAAACCTTTTCATGTACTAGATGCACGAGCTTGCTGTGGCCGCGAACGTCGTCAATTTCTTTGGCGGTTTTGGCGACCAATTCCCCAACGCTGCCGTAACTTTGTGCATATCTAGTCTTGGTCGATCCGTCTGGCTGCTGGAAGGTCCATTCCAAGGGATGTACTGGCTTTATACAGGCTTGACCCATCTGTTGTGCTGGTCGTCGCTTGCCCCAAAATCCATGCACCATGCTGCTAAGATCGTTACCATTGCCACCGGCTAGCGGTAGAATAGGCACGTCTCGAATCGCCTCGTCGGCGCCCAAAAGCGCTTCGCCGATATCACGAATAGTGCCGTCCCCGGTTGCTATAACGAGCCACAGCCGCCTGGCCTGCGGCTGATTCGGATTAGTTCGCTCTTGAAGTAAATCCAACACGCGCTGCTGGTTTGCCTGGTGGTTTTCGCTACTGGACAGCTCGTCGTCGTGGAGCGTCGGATATACATCTATACTACTAAATGGAAAACGTTCTTGCAGATCCGTAATCTGGCGATGCGCTCGATGGCTGTTGGCGCTTACCGGATTTCGGATAACGAGCAGCTCATCGGGCAACGGCGGTGGCAGGATATCAGGAGCGAGCTCCATATATTAAAAATCGATTCCCTTGTTGGCCACAAATTTGTCATCAAAATGGTGCTTTACTTTGGTCATGTTGGTTACGATGTCGGCCAGCGGCAGAAGTTCTTTGGGGAAGTTGCGTCCCGTAAAACACAGGCTGGTGTGGGGTGCCCGTTTTTCTATAAGCTGGCGCAATTGCGACACATCCAAAAGACCGTCATGGACAGCATTGTTGATTTCGTCGCAAATTACCAGATCGTAATCACCACTGGTGGCGGCTTGCAGCGCTTCTTGGTAGGTTTCGGTTGCAGCTTGCTTGTGTTGTTCTTCGGTTACCTGAGTGGCGCTAATGTCACCGGCGTTGTAAAAGCCTTTGCCACCCTTGTAAAAATACAGCTGGTCACCAAATAGCGGCATGATATCACGAATAAACACGTGCTCACCCACGCCCCAATATTTAATAAACTGAATAAAGGCTACGTTCCAACGATTGCCAAGGGCTCGTACCAACAAACCTAGGCCGGCGCTGGTTTTGCCCTTGCTGTCGCCGGTATACACCAATATAACGGATTCTTTTGTCTTGTAGTCCTCGTAAGCCATGCCTCTATGCTACATCAGGAACGGCTGCTTGCAAATTGTTCGACACAGTTTGGTCCGGCAGCGTAACAACTTCGTCAAAGCCGCCGTCGAGCGCCACTCGGCTGAGCAGAATTTGGACATCTTGGGCCACCACGGCACTTTCGTGGTCGCGTTCAGTGAGCCCTGCAGCCAATCGCCTGGCAACTTCTACATGCGGATCGGCCATTCGACGCTCAGCATATTCGTTAAGAATTTGCCGCCCAACGCTAGGAATGATCCGTCCGCTCGGGAAACGCAGTTCTTGCGTGTTATGGTGAATGGCTTTGGTCTGCTCGGCGATGGCTTCTGAACTGCTGGATCGGCCCTGTAGCTCACAGGTTTGACCAAGTACAAAGCTAGTAAAAAGTGGTCCATGGACCACGCGATCATACCCTGTACCACCAATAGCGCCGTATTCTGGCGCACCCGGCGCACGTCGTAAATAAGACTGAAACGCGCCTACGATCTTTCCTGGCTCCGGAAAATCTTTTGCTTGTAGTGTTCTTTCCCCCATGCGACCTCCTTAATAATTGGCTGCATTATATTGCTAGGTGGTGAAAGAAACAAGGATAATTAGAGGCCTAAAGCGGCGTCGATTTTGGGGCGGTCAAATCCAACAATAATGGTGCCTTCGATGTCCAAAACAGGAATACCCATTTGATTAGACTTCTCAACGGCTTCTTGCGCAATGGCAACGTCGGATTCAACATCTTTTTCGGTAAAGGCAATGCCTTTTTTATTCAAGTAGTCTTTTGCTGCGTGGCAGTAGGCGCACCAATCGGCACTATAGATAATAACTTGCTTGCTCATATCTTTAGTATAGCATGAATGATTTTACCCGCGTTGTGTGATCGATGTCACGAAACAAACCGTGCGTAATCTGTAAAGTAATTGCCAAGCAGCGCAGTTATTTGATATAGTACATAAGAAATGAGCACAGCCGCCGATCCGACGACTAAATCCTCTCGTGATAACAACACGTTTTCTTTGGGAGCGCTTGCCCGCGATTTGCTTGACACCACATGGCGTGTCATAACACCAACACTGTTATTTGCTGGCGCTGGTTTGCTTGTTGATATGCATGCCCCCACAAAACCTTGGATGACCTTGGTGGGCGCGGCATTTGGATTGTTTTGTGCAGCATTGTTGATCAAACGACAATTACGCGCTGTTAACGGGAAGGAATCAAAATAATAATGATGTATTTTGCAGCCGAAACGCCCCACATTAGTATCTCCCCCGAGACACTGTTCAATGTTGGGCCGCTGGCAATTACGAACTCGCAGGTGCTTGGCATTATCGGTACGCTGATAGTAGTTGGCATTCTATTTGGCGTGGCTAACGCTGTTCGCAAAGGCAAACGCGGCCGTTTTATGCACGCTGTATTGTGGCTGTTCGAGAATCTGTACGATACTACGGTAGAGGTTGTGGGCGACAAGCAAGTTGCCAAAAAAGTCTTGCCGTTGGGTGTCACACTGGTGCTGTTCTTTATGATTAACAACTGGCTGGGCATTTTGCCAATCGTGGGCTCGGTTACCTATGACGGCCACGAACTGTTCCGAGGCGTTGCCGCCGACCTTAACACCACGCTGGCGCTGGCGTTGATCAGTATGGCAACCGTGCAGATCTGGGCTATTAAGCGCCGTGGTTTCTTTGGCAACCTGGGTCGTTACTTCCATAACCCATTCAAAGATCCAATGCACTTCTTTGAAGGTTTCCTAGAGTTTATCGCTGAATTTTCCCGTACCGCCGCCCTGGCCTTCCGTATTTTTGGTAACGTGTTCGGTGGTGAAGTACTGCTGAGCGTTATCGCTTTCCTAACGAGCTTTGCCGCACCAATTGCACTCCCCCTGTTCTACTGTCTGGAGTTGTTCGTGGGCGCGGTACAAGCGTACGTGTTCTTTATGTTGACTATTGCCTTTATTTCGCTAGGCCTTCCGAGCGCCGACGATGCCCATGGAAATGGGACGGAATCGGAAAGTTTGGCTATGGAGCCGGAGAAGTCCGCCTAAGGGCAGTAGTTTTTAAATCATATATGGTATAAATAAGAAGTAATTAAGGAGTTATAAATAATGGATTCACTCGCATTTGGTCTGACCTACGCAATCGCTGCAGGTTTTTGTGGTATCGGTTTGGGTTTGGTTGGTTTGGGCGCTATGCAGGCATCAGGCCGCAACCCAGAGGCAATCGGTCAAATTCGTACCTTGATGATCGTGGCTATGTCATTCATCGACGCATTGGCAATTATCGGTTTGGTTGTTGCTCTTATTATTAAGTTCTTGAAATAATTTTTATAGGGAAGGTTCCCGTAAGTTATGCATGACGTAATAATTGCAAGTACCAGCCAGCCTAGTTTGTTCGAGGCGCTTGGTTTGAATTGGAAGCTCTTGGTTGAGCAAAGCATCGCCTTTTTGATCCTCGTTTGGATTTTGGGCAAGTTTGTTTACCCTGTTCTGATCAAAGCCATTGACACTCGTCGCGATCAAATTGAAGCTGGCATGAAAGAAGCACAGGCTTCTCAGGAAGCGCTCGAAAATGCCGAGCAAAAAGTTGCTGACATGATTGCCGAAGCGCGTAAAGACGCCGATGACCTGCTGGCTCGTAGTCACCAGGAAGCTGGCGCTGTTATTGCCGATGCTGAAGCAAAGGCCAAGGAACGCGCAACGCAGATTGTTAACGACGCTCGCATGCAACTGGAGGCCGACGTGGCTAAGGCTCGTCGCACCCTTAAAGCCGAAACGGTTCAATTGGTTGCAGCCGCAACTGAGCACATTGTGCACGAAAAGATCGACAGCAAAAAAGATGCCGGTCTGATTGAGCACGCACTGACCGCTAAGGAACAAGCATGAACAGCAAATTGTCACGCCGCGTCATCGCTCGCGCATTCGTTGCCAAATTAGTTGACGAGCCAACGCGTCAAGCCCACTGGGTTAAAGTGTTGGCCGGCTATTTGATCGAACAGCAACAGATTGACACGGTAGACATGCTGCTGGCAGACATTTCCCGCGAATATTTTGCCAAAACTGGCGTACTGCTGGCTGATGTAACGAGCGCTCACCCGCTAACTGCTGAGGTTCGCAAAGCTGTTGAAAAGGCGCTGCACGAGGCGACTGATGCCAAAAAAGTTGTCATAACTGAGCACACAGATCAGTCCTTGATCGGTGGCATGGTGGCTCGGACGCCTGATGCAGTGCTCGATGTAAGCGTGCGTTCACAACTAAACCAGCTGGCGGCAATCAAGTAGGCACAAGGAGAAAGTAAGAAAGAACATGAGCGATTTAGCAATCCAAGAACTATCAAATGAGTTGCGCGACGCCATCCAGAGCTTGCGAGCCACCAAAGGCTTGGAAGAAGCTGGCATCGTTACCCGTGTTGGTGACGGTGTGGCCTGGATTTACGGTTTGCGCAGCGCCGGCTACAACGAAGTAGTCGACATCGAAACCAAAGACGGTGGCACGGTAACCGCCTTCGTGCTTAACTTGCTCGAAGACGAAATCGGCGCCGTGTTATTGGGCGATGACGCCAGCGTTGTTGCTGGCGCCAAAGTTACCCTGACCGGTGAAGTATTGCAGGTGCCCGTTGGCCCTGAACTGATCGGTCGCGTGGTTGACCCACTGGGCCGCCCACTGGACGGCAAAGGTCCTATTAAGGCCAAAGAAAAAGGTCTGATCGAGCGCCCCGCCCCTGGCGTTATGGCTCGTAAATCAGTCCACGAACCATTGATGACCGGTATTTTGGCCATCGACTCAATGGTGCCAATCGGTCGTGGTCAGCGTGAGTTGATCATTGGCGACCGCCAAACTGGTAAGACCGCAATTGCCATCGACACTATGATCAATCAGGCTAAACAGCAAACCGGCGTTATTAACGTCTACGTTGCTGTTGGTCAAAAATCTTCCAAGGTTGCGGCTTTGGTTGAGCGCCTAAAACGCGAAGGCGTGATGGACCAAACCATTATTGTGGCTACCAGTCCTGCCGATCCAGCTCCGCTGCTGTATCTGGCGCCATACGCTGGTGCTGCCATGGGTGAATACTTCCGCGACAACGCGCAGCACGCCTTGATCGTCTTCGACGACTTGTCCAAGCACGCTGTTGCTTACCGCCAGATGTCGTTGCTGCTTCGCCGTCCACCGGGACGTGAGGCTTATCCTGGTGACGTATTCTACTTGCACTCTCGCTTGCTAGAACGCGCCGCTAAGTTGAACGACGAACTGGGCGCTGGCTCTTTGACTGCCCTGCCAATCATCGAAACCCAGGCCGGTGACATTTCTGCGTACATTCCTACCAACGTTATTTCGATTACTGACGGTCAGATCTTCCTGGAAACGAACCTGTTCTATCAGGGTATTCGCCCAGCTATTTCGGTTGGTTTGTCGGTATCTCGCGTGGGTGGTGCCGCTCAGACCAAGGCTGTTAAATCAGTTTCTGGTGGTTTGAAACTTTCATTGGCCCAGTTCCGCGAGCTGGCTTCCTTTGCTCAGTTCTCAACTGATCTAGACGCCGAAACCAAGCATCGTATTGAGCGTGGTCAGCGTTTGACTGAACTTCTGAAGCAAAAACAGTACTCACCATTGAGTGTTGCCGAGCAAGCTGCTTCATTGCTGGCTGCTAACGAAGGCGCATTTGATGACGTACCAACTGCCAAGATCAAGGACGCACAGGCTGAACTTTTGAGCGCTTTAGACAAAGATCACCACAAGGTAATGACTGAACTCGACAAGGGTGGCAAACCCGAAGACGCAACCACCAAGACTATTCTGGATGTTGCCAAAAAGGTTGCGCACTCGTTCGCTAGCACCAAAAAAGCCGCAAAGGCCAAGGAGTAGTAGTCGCATATGGGTTCAAGGCAACAAATTAAGCAGCGAATCGGCTCGGTAAAAAACACCAAGCAGATTACTCGTGCCATGCAGCTGGTTTCGGCCAGCAAACTGCGTCGCGCACAGGAAGCTGCTGCCGGCCCAACGGCGTATGCTCAGCTGGCTCGCGAGATTTTGACTCGCCTGCGCCAATTGGCTGCCGACGACAGTGAATTTCGTTTGTTTACTGCGCGCCCTGTTAAGCACCGTTTGCTGATCGTTATGACCAGTGACCTTGGCTTGGCTGGTGCGTACGATGCAAACGTATTGCGTATGATGATCCAACAGGCTCGTGCTGATAAAGACAAGGGTGTAAAAACATCGGTGATTGCCATCGGCCGCAAGGCTGCACACACTGCTTCTACTCTGAGTGGCGTGAACGTTGAAGCCGTATACCAAGAAATGCCTGACCATCCAACGGCTGACCAGTTGCGCCCAATTTTGAGCTCAATTGTTGGTTTGTTTGCTGATGGCGTGGTAGACAAAGTGGACATCATTCATACACACTTTAAGTCAACAATTTCGCAAGAAGTTCAGCTGCAGCAATTACTGCCAGCCGGTTTTGAAGAAGTAGAATTGAGCGACGAAATGGCTCGTGCCGATATCGAACCATCTGCCGAATCGCTGCTGCGATCAGCTACACTACGGTTACTGGAGGCTCAGATTTATCAGGCATTTTTGGACGCTGTCGCATCCGAGCATTCAATGCGCATGCTGGCCATGAAGAACGCTACCGATAACGCATCCGACCTAATTGACGATTTGACGTTGGCGTACAACAACGCTCGCCAAGCAGCAATTACGCAGGAATTGGCCGAAATCACCGGTGGTGCGGAGGCAATGAAATAATGAGCAAAGAGATTCGCGTGGCTGATGGCATATATGAAGGCATACCGGTGTTTGCGGCAGATAAAGGTGGCCTTTTGCAATCAGATGTAGAAGAATGGACGGCAATGCGCGCTGCCTTGCCGGGTCGTTTGGCCGCCATGCAATACGACCCTGACCGAATCGAACGCTTTATGGCTCTGGTCCCCGAAGAATATCAGGAGCCAGCCGGTCTTGGTTCAATTGCCATGGCGGGCGTACCCCAACCTGAATTTGTGACCTATGGACCGCAGCCGATGTATAGCGTCGCTGGTAGTGAGGCATTGCCCGAAGGCTTGCTTGCGGCTACTGACGCGATTTTAACTGACTTAGAACAAGGAGAATTATAAGAATGGCAACAAAGGAAAAGACCAAAACCGCAACCGGCCAGGTAGTGCAGGTTGTTGGTGTGGTTGTTGACGTTGAGTTCGCGCAGGATAAACTGCCGCCTATTAACAACGCCCTCAAAGTTACCTTGAACGGCAAAGCTTTGCTGCTTGAGGTTGCTCAGCACTTGAGCGAAACTACCGTACGCACTATTTCATTGGCAAGCACCGACGGTTTGAAGCGCGGTGATGACGTAGAAGACACCGGTGCACCAATTAGCGTTCCCGTGGGCGACCAGACGTCTGGTCGTATGTTTAACGTGATTGGCGAACCAATCGACGGCCTCAAAGAAGGCAACAACTTTACAAAACGCGCACCGATTCACCGTGCTGCACCTACTCTGGAAGACCAAGCCGGTTCTGTTGAAGTTCTGGAAACTGGTATTAAGGTGATCGACTTGATCGCTCCTATTCTAAAGGGTGGTAAGGTTGGTTTGTTTGGTGGTGCTGGTGTGGGTAAAACCGTGCTGATCCAGGAATTCATTAACAACATTGCTAAGTTCCACAGTGGTAACTCTGTATTTGCTGGTGTTGGTGAGCGTACTCGTGAAGGTAATGACCTGTACGAAGAAATGAAGGAAGCTGGCGTTTTGGACAAGACCAGTTTGGTCTTTGGCCAGATGAACGAACCGCCCGGAGCTCGTTTGCGTGTTGGTTTGACCGGTCTAGCTATGGCCGAAGACTTCCGTGACCAAGGTAAGGACGTGTTGCTGTTCATCGACAACATTTTCCGCTTCACCCAGGCCGGTTCTGAGGTTTCTGCCCTGCTTGGTCGTCTGCCATCTGCTGTAGGTTATCAGCCTAACTTGCAACAAGAAATGGGTGCTTTGCAGGAGCGCATTACTTCTACCAAGAATGGTTCGATTACCTCTGTGCAGGCCGTATACGTGCCAGCCGACGACCTTACTGACCCGGCTCCAGCTACGACGTTTGCTCACTTGGACTCGACTATTTCACTGAACCGTGCACTGACTGACATTGGTATTTATCCTGCAGTTGACCCACTGGATTCAAGTTCAACAGTGCTCGACCCAGAAATTGTGGGCGAAGAACATTACCAAGTTGCTCGCGAAGTACAGCGTATTTTGCAGCGCTACAAGGATTTGCAGGACATCATTGCCATTTTGGGCATGGACGAACTTTCTGATGAAGACAAGAAAACCGTTGATCGCGCTCGTCGCATCCAGCGCTTCCTGAGTCAGCCATTCTTTGTGGCCGAGAAGTTCACCAGCAACCCTGGTCAATATGTAAGCCTGAAGGACACCGTGAAGAGCTTTAAAGAAATTCTGGAAGGCAAACACGACAACAAGCCAGAAAGCGCTTTCTACATGAAGGGCGACATTAGCCAGGTTAAATAACGCCGCTTGTAACGATAGGAAAAACTATGCAGTTAGAATTAGTATCACTCGACGGCGTGAAGTTTAGCGCAGAAGCCTATTCGATCATCTTGCCCACGGCAGCTGGTCAGATTACGGTGTTGCCGAACCACGAACCGCTGTTGAGTCAGTTGGTGCCTGGTGTGATCAGTATTCGCAAGCAGCGTAATGACCCCGACTACCACATGGAACATTACGCCACGTATGGAGGTGTTCTGGAAGTCGGCAAAGACCGCGTGCGAATTCTGGTTGACGAGGCTGCTCACGGCGATGAGATCAACGAAGCTGAGGCACAAAAAGCCCACGACGAAGCTGTTCGTTTGCGCAAAGACGCCAAGAGCCAGGTTGAACTGGACAAGGCGCAGGCGCTTATCGACCGTCATGCTGTTCGTATTCAGGTGGCTGGCCTTCGCCGACGCTACCGTGAACGCCGCTAAAGCGTTTTATAAGCTTTTTGCCATGAAACAGGACCACCTAAAAACGGTCCTGTTTTCTTTTCCAAAGCTAGCACGTTTATGGTTGTAAAACGAGTGATTTGGGTATACAATACAGCAGTCTTTTAGGGTGATCGGCTTATCGGCCAGAATATGCCGAGATAATCGGGACTGCAAACGTCTCTTCGCCCACTACATATAACTCCATTGTGAGTTACCGCAAAAAAGATCATCGTATTTTAACTGGTGTAAACTTAGCTATGTCTCAAAAGCCCAATAACCGTTTCGACGAGTCACATCTTTTGCATGTGCTCAAACATTATTTGCCCACTCAGGGGCCACTCAAGGATTTTGTTCATCACAATACCCTGCACGCCTTTCAGGACATGAAGTTTTATGACGCAATTTATAAAGCGTCAGCTATTTTTGGTTACCAAACTACCTTCTCGCTGGCAGAATATAGAGATCTGTACGCCATCAAAAGAATAAGTCCAAAGATTCTGACAAAAGTAATCAAAGATAGCAAAGGCCAAAAAGATTTTGCGGATTGGCATGCGCGGTGCCTCAATAAAGAGTATGATACAGCCACTGAACCGCGTATCGGCCAATTAAGAAGTCAGTGGAAGCAATTGTATCCAATCGACATTGATAATGCTGTGCAGCCGCTGTTGTTCCGTATTGTTTGTAGCTATATCGACCAAGGCATTGCCATTTCGCCCTTTCCTTTTGAGAACAAGGGCCTTTTAAATGCTCTGCGCAGCCTGGAAGACCACAGTCTGGTAAGTTTTTTTGAAACAAAAAAGGCGCGCGACCTTTTGCGCGACAAAACCTGTACCATTTCAACGCTTTTGGGCATGGTGGTAGGCACAGACAAAGAAGCATATTTTGAGCAGTACGTGTATGATCAGCAATTTGCGCACCGGGGTTGGTCTGGCATTGTGTCGACGCTAGAGGACAAGCCGGAGTCGCTCCTGTATGCCAAGAAAATTTCTTTGGAAGACATGATAATGCTCGAGCTTTTGCTCGAGATTGACGCGCTGACAAGTCAGCTGGGAAATAAATGGAAACCGCTGGGCGACAGTATCACGCAGCCACCGATGGACATGTTCGCAAATCAGCCCAGGACTGAGCTCCAAGAAGTTATCACAATCTGGCAGGATGCGTTTGAATGGAGTTATTACGACACGGTGCTGGCGGGTATGCTCCTAACGGCGCCTACTGACCAGGCAGCTGAAGAATCAGGCCCAAAAAGTTTCCAATCCATATTTTGTATTGATGAACGCGAATATTCCTTACGCACTTACGTCGAAAGCCTGGACAGCCACGCCGAAACATTCGGCGCACCAGGCTTTTTTGGCGTAGAATTTTTCTTTCAGCCTGCTCATGCAAAGTTCTATGACAAGCTTTGTCCGGCTCCCGTTACGCCCAAATACCTCATTAAGGAAGTTGTAAAAAGTGGTCCGCACGCCCATAAAAAAGAAATCATGTACAACAAGCACTCACACAGAATGGTGAGAGGTTTACTATTTTCATACTTATTAGGCATTCCGGCACTGGGCAAACTTATTGCAAATCTGATAAATCCCACAATGAGTCCGGCAATTGCAGATGCGTTTTCTCATATGGATCCTTCCGCTGATCTAACGGTGGTGCATACTGGCGAAATGGACCGCGAAAAGGGTTTGCAAGTAGGCTTTACCGTAGAAGAAATGGCAGATCGAGTTGAAAAAACGCTTCGCTGCATTGGCCTTGTCGAGCAATTTTCTCCACTGATATATGTCGTGGGTCATGGTTCAAGCAGCGCCAATAACCCACACCATGGTGCTCACGATTGCGGAGCTTGTAGCGGTCGTCCGGGCCTGGTGAATGCACGTGTGTTTGCCACCATGGTTAACTACCAACCGGTGCGGGATTTGCTCAAAAAGCGTGGTCTTTTCATACCTGACGCAACCCAGTTCGTGGGCGGTTTACACGACACGGCATCTGATGAGATCAAATTTTATGACGAACAAGTTTTAACGGCTGAAAACGCTCAGTTGCATGCTAAAAACAAGCAAGTATTTGAAGATGCGCTTGATCTTAACGCCAAGGAACGCTCTCGTAGATTTAAGTCTATTAGCACAAAACAGCATATCAAGAAGATTCGAAGCGCTATAAAAAAACGTTCAGTATCGTACTATGAACCGCGACCCGAATTGGGGCATGGCACCAATGCATTGTGTATTGTGGGAAGACGGGCTCTTACGAAGCATTTATTCCTCGACCGAAGAGCATTTCTGAACTCGTATGACTACACAACTGACCCCGAGGGCGCATTGCTGCTTAATGTGCTGGCGCCGCTTGGAACGGTTTGTGGCGGTATCAATCTGGAATATTTCTTTTCTCGAATGGATAATTACAAACTCGGCGCAGGCACGAAGCTGCCACATAATGTTATGGGACTCGTCGGAGTCGCCAACAGCACCGACGGCGACCTCCGCTCAGGCCTGCCTTTGCAGATGATTGAGGTTCATGACCCCGTGCGACTTTTGATGGTCGTAGAACATTACCCCGAGGTTATCAATACAGTCATACGCTCAAATCCTGATTTGTACGAATGGTTTGCTAATGAATGGATCCATTTAGTAGCCATGAATCCTAAGGATAAGAAGTTATATGTCTTTGAAGATGGGAAGTTCATACCTTACGCGCCGCTAGCCAAAGATATACCTACTGTACACGATCTGTCCCGCATGTTTGAAACAACTACCAAAATGAAGACGAATCATATCCTGGATGCGACGCAGGAAAATCTGCCAGTCCATGTCATAAAATAAGGCCTCTCATGTTAACACAACTTCTTACTACGCTCGTTATTCTTCCAATCATCGGTTTCTTTTGCTGTCTGCTCGTGCCAAGCAAATGGGAGCGCACTATTTTTGCGGTGGCAATTACCACGGTAACTGCGGAGCTTGCCGTGTTCTTGTTCCTTGGCTACCAATGGCTGCACGCTGGTGCTGCGCCAATATTCACAACCGTTGGATCGTTGTATACCAGCAGCCACTACACACTTGCTTTGGACCTTTATTTTAATACGATCACCGCTGTATTCTTGGCCATGACCATAGTTATGACCATGCTGGTCTTTATCTTTAGCAAATACTATATGCACCGCGAGCCGGGCTTCAAACGGTTCTATAATACTGTCCTAGTATTCTTTGTGGGACTACTGCTTATAGTGACGGGCGGCAACTTTGAGACGCTATTTTTTGGTTGGGAGCTTATTGGGATCAGCTCGGTACTGCTCATTGCTTTTTACCGAGACCGTTTTTTGCCAGCCCGAAATGCACTCAAAGTATTTTCGCTGTATCGTATCGCGGATGCTTTCTTGCTTGCGGCCATCTGGTATTCGCATCACTTTTTTGCAAAGAACGTGAACTTCTCTGAATTTTCAGGGCTTGTTGCCCAACATGGAAATCACTTAGTAGTGCTGGGCCTGCTTTTGCTGGCAGCTGCCATGATTAAATCTGCGCAATTCCCGTTCTCGTATTGGTTGCCTAGAGCCATGGAGGGGCCAACCACGTCTAGCGCTATTTTCTACGGCGCCCTTTCTGTTCATATGGGTTTGTTCCTTTTGCTTAGAACATTTCCCCTTTGGGAGGGTAGTATTTGGCTTCGAGTAGGTATTGCAGCTTCCGGCCTTGTCACGGCAATTGTTGCCTCGTCTATTGCCCGCGTTCAGTCGTCGGCCAAAACCCAGATTGCCTATGCATCTATAACCCAGATTGCCATAATGTTCATTGAGCTCGCTGCCGGACTGGAATGGCTGGTGCTGCTTCATTTTGTAAGTAATGCCGCCCTCAGAACGTACCAGCTACTTATTTCTCCATCGCTCGTGGGTTATCTGGTTCACGATCAGTTTTTCTATTTTGTTCCTCCTGCTCAAAAAATCAAAAACACCTTTTTGGGAAAACTTCACGCAACCTTCTATGTTTTGGGCATTAAAGAATGGAGCATGAATACAACCGTTAGTCGGTATATATGGATGCCACTCAAGCCGATTGGTCGAGTTTTCTCGTTTCTTGACGCACCTCTTTCTCAGATTGTCTCTTTGGCGCTCCTGCTTTCATCTGCGGTTGCAATTTCTGCTGGCGTTGAACTGTCTGGCAATTTGAGGCCCATAGTTTCTATCATCGTAGCTATAGTGAGCATTGTGTTTTACATACGTGCCTTTGCTACAAAGAATGCGGCTAAAATTTGCTGGAATCTTATAATGTTGGGCAACATATTTGGTGCGCTATCATTAGTCGTGGCTGCCAGCGGCAACTGGAAACACTTTGCTATGTATGGCGCAGGAGTTGGCGTTGCATTTATTTTAGGGCACGTATGCCTTTGGCGCCTGCAAGTAAAGGGCGAACAAGATGCGCTACAAGATTATCACGGCTCAATATATACTTCTGTGCGTTTGGGCCAGGTTTTCTTCGTTTTGTCACTGCTGTTTATGGCGTTCCCGATTAGTCCTTCATTTTTGGCACAGGATATTTTGCTGAGCGCAATTCCAGAGAGCCATATTCTTCAGATAGTACTCTTTTGCATCTCGTATTTGTTGGTAGGGGTTAGCGTTATACGTCTGTATGTAAAAGTTTTCTTTGGACCGCATAAGGCAAGCTATCACGAGAAGGCGTTTCGCTCTTCTTAGCGTGCTGACACGACTCTCGAAAACCTAGGCTTTACAATTGCGCGCGTTTATCGTACGCTAATGGTAATACGTAAAACCATATGGAGGGTATATGTTCGGACGAAAGAAAATCGCCATGCTAGTGGCGGAATTTCTAGGAACCGGCGTTTTGACACTTGTTGTCTTGGCAGTAAGTAAATCAACGATTGGTATTCCATACTTTGTAGCGATTGCTGCGGGTTTGGTGCTGGTGGCCATGACTTTGGCGTTGGGCGCAGTATCGGGTGCTCAATTGAACCCAGCGATCACGCTTGGTCTGTGGACAGTCCGCAAAGTTAAGACCGTACCTGCTCTAGCCTACGTTGCTGCGCAGTTGGCTGGTGGCTATGCAGCCTACTGGCTCTACACGTACTTTATTGGCCAGACCTGGGCTAATGCTACCGGCAAGTTTGAGGCAAAAATTCTGATTGCCGAAGCTGTTGGCGCCTTGATCTTTAGTATCGCATGGGCCGCTGCTGCTTACCAGCGTTTGGAAGTTGGCAAAGCTGCAACAGTAGTTGGTGTTGGCTTGATGCTGGGTGCTATTGTGGCATCGTCAGTATCTTACGGTCTACTGAACCCAGCTGTTGCCCTTGGCGTACGCTCATTCTCTTGGGTATACGTGCTTGGCCCAATCCTTGGTGCCATCATTGGTTTCAACATCTACGGTTTCTTGTTTGCACCTTACGCAAACGCAAAAGACGAAGCTGCCAAAAAGAAGAAATAGCGCATAAGCTTTTCATAAAAGGGTCTCCTGCAATGGGGGCTCTTTTGCTTTCAAGGTAAGAGGAATAAATATGGGTGATGTTCTAGTCTTTCCCGGAGCGTATGGTTTGTATGAGACCTCGCTCGAGGAAAACAGTGGTCCAAGCGTAGTCAATGTGGCTGAGGATTTTGTGCGATTGCGATCTCAGCAACGACACGCAGAGCAAAGTTCGGCAGCGCTTAAGGAATCGCCTGCACAGTGCAGGATGAATCGTCTTGCGGCAGAAATGCTAGAGGTCAAGATTGATCGTGTGGTGCAGCGCCTGCAAGAGTTACCGGCAGATGCCCAGGAGGCTAAACACAACATTCACTCCTTATTTACGCTGGCAGATGGTCGGCCTCGTGCCATGGAAATGCTAGAAGAAGTCGCTCTGTATACGCTCAGCGCCTATTGGGACGCTGGGTTCCTTGCTACGTCTGAAGTTGCACCGTTGTTGCAAAATCGTGTTGCCGCAGCTCAGGTACGGCACAATAACGCAGACGGGATATCATCGACTGTCGATATGGTACATGCAGTCGTGACTCAGCATGTGGTTGGCTGCTTTACAGATGATCGGCTCAATCGCTTACGTCAGATAGAGTATTATGACCTGCTAGAATACTTTGACCACCCAGGGGGCCCAGATGATGTTCCACCTGCGATGATGTAGCTACAGTAGCAATGAAGCTTGACTTGGCACAGAGCTGGCTGCGCCGGCCGTCAAGGGCTCGGAAAGCAGCAACTGTTCAAATTGCTCAATACCCTTCATGTCGGCACTAAAACCGGCCACGTCAGGCAGATCAACTTGCACGACGTGTTTCCATACGGCTTGCGCCAGATTCTTAACTTGTTGATATTCGTCGGCGTCAAATGCTAGATGCAGTTCAATAATGTCACCTGCCTCATTCGGTTCCACGAACTCCAGATACGCATCCTCTACGGTATAGCCAGCAAAACGTCGTGAACTTTCAATGAGCGCGCGGTATAAATAAAGCTGCTGTTTGTATTTGTGCAGTTTGGTGATGTGCTGCCAGCGGTTGTAACTGGTGCCGGTTTTGTAGTCGACAATAGTAATTGTTTTAGCTTCGGGGTCGATAATTAATTTGTCGATATTACCAGCCATGTGCGCATCGCCAATAAACACGCCCTCGCGGCGGAATGAAATCTCGCATTCATTGGTGCTTGCAATGGTGTGGTGACGCTGCCTGAGGTATGCGCGCAAACAGGTTTGTCCACGATCGAGCATTTGTGCGGTGTCCTGCGGACTCAGGCGTTTAGCCCTCAGGCGCTGCTCAAAGGTGGTCAGCACGTGCGTAATATCGGGCACGCTTCCCTGTTTTTTGTGGTGCACATGAATCCATTCCAGCGTCTCATGAATGGCATTACCAAATTGACCAGTAGCTGTGGGCGCTTTGGGGAATCGCAAAACAGTGTTAATAAAGAAACTGGCCGGCCCGGCGTACTCCAGGTCTACAAACGAGTTCACGTGCGTTGGACTCAGCTGGAACTGGTCAAGCCGAGGCTGCAGCAAAGCGCGAGCATCTTCGCGAGTGAGCGCCCGATGGTGCCGTTGCTGCCAGTAAGCGGCTAAGTCGTTTTGCGGATTTTGAAGCGCATCGCCTTCGGCTGGCAAAATTGTTTGCGCATCTGCTGGCAATAATGGGCTTATGCCCTGCCCGCCTTCGTTTACTTCGTTCAGATAGCGCAAGCGAGACAGCGCTTTACCACTGTAGGTAGCCTGGTAATTCACCAAAAAGAGCTGTGTTTTGGCACGAGTTACCGCCACGTAAAACAGACGAAGACGTTCATCATTGGTGGCACCGGCATACCGAATAAACTGCAAGTTTGGCGGCAAGCTCAGGCGCGAACCTTGGCCACGTGCGCCCGTACCCCACGCTTCGTCGTTCACGGCCAGCACAAACACCGCGGTAAATTCCATGCCTTTAGATTTAAACGCGGTCATCAGCTGCACGGCCTCATCGGCTTCCTGGTACGGGCTGGTGTTTACAATCTTGATATTGGCAGCGCGATGGGCTGCGATAAACTCTACAAAATCATGCAAAGCCAGCGGTTCGCTTTGCTCTGCTTTATATTCACGGAGTCGAGCACGCAAAATGGTCAGATTGGTGAGCAAATCCCAGAACGATCCAACATTTTCTAGGTCACCCGGATTTTCCTGAAAATAATGAGCGTAAAACGGTGATCGGAAGGTACTAAAACCGGGCTCCGCTAGATCTAATGGCGTGACACCTACAATATAGTCGAGCATGGTTTCGAGCGTTTCGGTGGCTGTCAGCATGCTCAGGCGCATAAAGAACAACGCGATTGGCTTGAGTTGTTCGTGCGTGAGCAATGTTTCGGTCCAGTTTTTGCGGTCGTCGTTGGCTTGCCAGCTAAGCTGCCACAGTAAGCTGGTGGGCAGCTTCCAAAACGAAAAGCTCAGTACTTCGGCCCACAATGCGTTGGTGCTGGCAAAATCGCCTGCGCCGAGGGCTTGCACCAGTTTACTCATGGTGAGTAGCTGTTGAAGAGCGGGATCGTCCAGCACGTTTTCGCGTTTTTCGTAACGCACCGGTACTCCCGCCTCTTGTAGATACGGCACCAATGGTTCTAGATACTTGTGCTGCGGAGCCAACACAGCGATCTCGCTGGCAGGCACACCTGACGCAACAAGCTCGGCAATTTTGTGTGCCGTCCATGCGAACTGCCCCACGTCGCTCTTGGCTTCGTGGCGTTCCACAGTGGCTTTCTGCTGCAGTTTAGGATTGGCGGCCTCTAGTGTTTTTTCGATTTCTGGAAAATGATGATGCAAGCGCTCTTCGATCTGTTCGGCAATGCCACGAGCGGTCTGCAAGACGTGCGCATGTGAACGATAATTTTTGGTGAGTGCCACCGGCACAACATCCCGATACAGATCACGAAACTGTAGCATGTGTGAATAATCGGCACCCTGGAAGGCGTAAATTGCTTGGTCGTCATCGCCCACGGCAAGCACGTTTGGCCGGCCTTCCAGCACGGGGTTGTCGGTGAGCAATTCCACCAGCCGTAGCTGGGCGCCGTTGGTGTCCTGAAACTCGTCTAACAAGATGTACAAGTAGCGTTCCTGCAAGGTAAAGCGCAGATCATCATTGGTTTCTAGACCGCGAACGGCACGCAGAATCATGTCGTCGTAGTCAAACAAATTACGCGCTGCCAGCGCTTGCAAATATTGTTCGTAAATGTCGGCTGCAGCCAGCAGCTTTTGCGTAGTTTTTTGGCCATCCAGTACGAATGCGCCGGCGTTATCTTTGGCCAACCAAGTATTTTTCCACTTGGTGAGCGCCATTGTTTTGCCGCTGTCTTCGGCCTGCTGAATTGCTTCGCGCAAAGTGGTGAGCACCATACTGCTGAGCGGCGCCACGTGCGCAAGTGGCATAGCTACAGATAACGGCGCCAGCGCTTGCTCAAGCTGCTTAAATAATTCCAGCGACTTCTTGTCTACTCGAATCATGGTTGCAAGGCAGTCGTGCACGAGTGGCTGCGCCTGCGTAATAAAATCGCTGTTGCTTTTGGCGACCGTTCTAATATCGTCCGGCGTCAATAACGCGCGTTTGGCATCTGATACAAAGGTTTTTATGTCACCCAAGTAGGTATCGGCAAATTTGAGCGGATTTCCGTAGGGTAGCTCGGCCACGATCTGACGAAAAATAGCGTCTATACTAAGGTCGTCAGCTGGTTGTTGGCTGGCAAGCTCGGCAAAGTAATCAGGGTAGCGGCGTAGCAAGTCGCTACCAAATGCGTGGTAGGTGCTGATGGTAATGTTGTACGCGGCTTGGCCAATCATGCCGCTTAGGCGTTGACGCATTGTAGCGGCGCCAGACTCGGTAAACGTAAGACACAAGATGTTCTCGGGCAACGTGTCGGTAGTAGCCAGAATGTGCGCAATACGAGTTGTTAACAGCTGTGTTTTGCCGGTGCCCGGCCCAGCGATCACCAAAACCGGCCCGTCAATGGTTGTGACGGCCTTTTTTTGGGCATTATTCAGCCCGGCAAGTGCCTCCTCGTAGCGTCCCATATCTGGTATTATACGCTATTTCTTGTTAAGGCAGGTTGGGCATTCTTCGGATTCACCGAACTCGGTCATCCACTGAGCGCTTGCTTTCCACCATGGTTCCAGGTCGTGGAATCCAACCCAGTCGGCGGCTTGGCGCAACCACCAGCCCAGGATGCCGGTGAAGACTTTGCTGCCCCACTCTACGGCGGCCCAGTTGTGGCCAACCGGAATAACGCTGATTGGCTTTTTGGGCTCATATGCTTCGAGTTTTTTGCTGTTGGCACGGCGAACAATGTCGTGCGCTACAAAATCGCCGTCGCGAAGCGCAGTCTGAGCCAGACCACTAAATTCGGTAGCAGCGTTGTCGCCAATGACGTAAATGCCTTCTTCGGCACGCAGATATTCGTCTACAACTACTTTGCCTCGCTCGTTGAGCGCGAAGTTGTTGGCAGCAAAGAACGAACTATTGGCAGTGCCTGCCGTCCATACCACCGTGCGACTTTTCAACGGTTCGCCGTTAATCATCAGACTATCGGCGGTTTGACCCTCTACCTTTTGTCCTAATTTGAGCGTAATGCCTAATTTTTGCAGGCGCTTTTCAACAGCAACCGAAACGCGTGGGTCAGAGTGCGGTAGCAAACGCGGGGCGGCTTCGATAATGGTAATATTGGCTTTTTTGTCCTTTACGCCATGGTTTCGCATGATTTCTTGCAGATACGCTGGCAATGCTCCGGCCAATTCGATACCGGTTGGGCCGGCACCTACAATAAGGTAGTTGAGGTCTGGCGCTTGATCATCAGATAATTGCTGGTGTAGGTGGTGTTTAAAGCGGCGAATTTGCTCCCACGACTTAATGCCATACGAGAATTCCTCAAGACCCTTGATACCAAAGTAATTCACCGTCATGCCGAGTGCCACAACCAGAATTTCGTACGGTAGCTTTTGGCCTTCCTGTGTGGTAACAATTTTTTGCTGGCGATCCAGCGTTATGGCTGTGCCTTGCACAAATTTGGCCTTGTTTTTAATAATGCTGGCAATCGGAATATTCGATTGCTCGTATAAGCCGCCAGTAGCGGTGTGGTACAGCGCCGGATAATACCGGAATGTATCTTGCTTAGATAGCAATGTTATGTCGTAGTCATGGTGTTTGGCTAGCTCCAAGACGGTCTTTAGGCCGCCAAAGCCGCCGCCGATCACGAGCACGCGCTTTTTTGCGGCTAGGTTTTGCGGAGTTTCAGTCATGCTTACGATTATACAGAACTGTGGTCAGCTACAACAGCTTATTTAGTCAACAATGTTGATGGTAACAAAATTGTCATAACGCCAGGCATCAGCGGATTGCTGTGTACGACCAGCGGTCAGATGCAATTGGTAGGTGCCGTTTGGTACGTTTGATGAAAAGTCCACGAACATATCAAATGAAGTGCCCGAAGATTTGCTGTTGTCCGAGTCGGCAGCAATCCAAAAGTATGGTGACTTGTCATCCCATGGTGAAGATGGTGTATTCAGTGTTTGGCCATCTGGCGACGAAATTGTTACGGTGCGCGAACTCATGCTTGGATTGCTCCTGGAGATTGTCATAGTGGCATTGCTCAAAACCAAATCGCCACCGTAGTAGGTTTTTTCGTTTTTATTACTGTTGTAGCCAATAAGTGTGCCGGCTGTTACTTGGTCTGGGCGCGTAATAGAGGTGCTAAAACTTTGCTGAGTCGTGGTGCCAGACGTGCTCGAGTTACTGTTTTTGGTACTCTGTTGGTTTGTACTTGTGCCTGATTGGCTAGACGTGTCAGGAGTGTCAGTTTGCGCCTGGGTAGATTTTTGCGTGTGGTCACTTTGCAATTGCTGCGTACTCGTCACGCTACTTTGAGTATCTTGTTGCGCGGCGCTCCGAATAGCCGCCGAGTGGGTCCACAGACCGCTGGCAACTGCCACCAGCACAGCAAGACCAGAAGCGATGCCAATATTCTTGGGTTCCAGCAGCAATCGCTTCAAACTGGTAAATGCGTTCCTGATGAGATGACTGAAAATGAGGAACATAACCCTTTAAGTATACAATTAATGACAAGTGCCCACAACTACGCTGCTAAAGCACCTCTGTAAGGCTTGCGGCGGAGCCCCTTTACGCTTAAGCTATAAGCAGTATGGATGAAATAATTAAACAATTGCAGAAAGTCGGTTTTAGCGGCGAAACCGACACTACTGCCGCAACGCTCGAAACCTATAGTCACGACGCCTCAATGTTCGAAATTAAACCGCAGCTGGTAGCGATTCCTAAAGACGCTAAAGATGTAGAACGCTTGGTGAGCGTGGTCGCCACGGCTAAAAAAAAGAACCCTGATCTGTCTTTGACGGCTCGCTCGGCCGGAACTGACATGTCGGGTGGCGCAATTAATGATTCAGTAATCGTGGACTTCAACAAGCACTTTACCAACATTGAATCGGTGACCGATACCGCGGCGCATGCTCAGCCTGGTGTATTTTATCGTGATTTTGAAAAAGAAACGCTTAAACACAAAGCCTTGATGCCCACCTACCCTGCTAGTCGTGACCTCTGCACTATTGGCGGTATGGTCAATAACAATTCTGGGGGTGAAAAATCGCTGGAATACGGCAAGACCGAAAACTTTGTTACCGAATTGCGCGTTGTTTTTGCCGATGGCGTGGAGCGCACTGTAAAGCCGCTCAACAAAAAAGAACTGACCGTAAAAATGGCCCAAAAAGATTTTGAAGGCCAGGTGTATAAACAGTTGTTTGACCTGATTGAAAAGAATTATGACCAAATTAAGGCCGCCAAGCCGCATGTTAGCAAAAACTCTACTGGCTATAACCTGTGGGATGTGTGGGACCGCGAAACCGGTGTGTTCAATCTGGCAAACTTGATTGTGGGCGCCCAGGGAACGCTAGGTTTTGTAACCGATATTCACTTCCGTTTGGTGCCGACTCGCCCCTACACTGGTCTGCTGGTCTGCTTTATGAAAGACATCGCGCCGTTAGGCGAAATTATCAATAAGGTCGTGGCGCAAAAACCAGCAACCTTTGAATCGTTTGACGACGCAACCCTATGGCTATCAATCAAATTTATGCCAAGCTTCATGAAGATGCTCGGCGTTGCCGGATTTATCAAACTGCTCATTAGTCTGATCCCAGACGGCTTTATGCTGCTGCGGGGTATTCCAAAACTTATTTTGATGATCGAATTTAACGGGCAGACTCAGCAAGAAGTTGACGACAAAATCAATGGTATGCGTGAAATTCTGAAGCCGTACCGTATGCCTATGGAGCGTGATAACACTGCTCAAAAGAGTGAAAAGTTTTGGCTGATGCGTCGTTATAGTTTCCAATTGCTGCGGAGTAAGGTTAAAGACAAGCACACGGCGCCATTTATTGATGACTTGGTGGTGAACCCGCCGCACCTGGTAGAATTTTGGCCGCAAATTCGCAAGATTATCAAAAAGTACAATCTGTTGGCAACCATTGCCGGACACATGGGCGACGGTAATTTCCACATTATTCCGCTCATGAAATTGGAAGATCCCAAAGATCGTGCCAAGTTGCTGCCAGCCATGAAAGAAGTTAACGAACTGGTTTTGAAGTACGGCGGTAGCCTGAGCGGTGAGCACAACGATGGCTTGGTGCGTGGTCCGTGGCTGGAGCAAATGTATGGTACTGAAGTGCTGCACATCTTCCGTCAAGCCAAAGATATTATGGACCCGCAGGGCATTTTTAACCCGCATAAAAAGGCCAACGCCAACTGGGACTACAGTTTTGGCCATATTCGTGAACACTTCTAGCTTGCTTCTGCCCTTGTATTTGTGTCGATTTTGATGTATAGTATCGACGCTCTCCGATATTCGGAAAGCAGCAATCCGTTCATCGTCTACATGTACTGGAGCCTCTATGGCTACCGAATCAACGACCCCCGCTCGGACTCGTCGCTGTAACCCCAACGCCACGCATATGGTCTATCTGATGTATGAACCGCGAGCTGAGAAGTTCACGGTGTGCGTCAGCCATGTGTATGAGCTGGCGAAGGACAACCAGGTGAGGCACACGCACGGCTTTAACCCGCCACTGTACAAGGCGCTTCAGCGCGCCGTGACAGACGTCTGTGCCAAGCTGAGCGATCACGGGCTGCAAACGCCCAAGTGGACCTCCAAGCAGTACGTCGAGCTGGGCCAGCACGTGACTGACCGCGATTACGTACTCGTGTCGATCATCGACCGGCTCGCAGAGATGCGCCCGGAACTGGTCGTCAAGATGCGCTTCGTCGAGACTGAGTGCGTCAACAACTGCTGCCGGTAACTCACCGAAGGGAATGCCTCATGGGCGCACCACGACGTCGAGCCAAGCCGAAGAAGCGGGCTGAAGTCAGGCCCCCGTCTCAGCCGCTAACTGTACAGGGCGAGTGGACCATCTACGTGTCCTTCAAGCGCGAAGGTTCGTTCGTCATCAGCTTCACCGCGGCTCACACCGTCAACGACAAGATGCAGGTCGCTACTCGCCTTCCCGTACTGGCCATGGCTACATTGCGACACCAGTTGCTCTGTACCCATGACAGCCAGTGGAAGCGCGCGGGCCTGCCGGTCAACCCCCAGTGGGAAACCGACTCGAAGGTGCTGGTGGGTGGTAACTTCGCGAAGCTTCGCGAGCAGTACATCCAGCTGTTGATCGCCAACTTCAATGGCGTCTGCAAACAGCACACGTTGCCGGTCAAGATGGTTCTGCGCAACGCGAAGGCACCCGCCACCAAGAAGACCGCTGCACCCGTCCAGAAGGCACCCGCCAAAAAGACGGCTACTCCAGTCAAGAAGATCGCCACCAAGAAGACCGCCAAAAAGGCAGCTCCCAAAAAGACTGCCAAGAAGGCAACGCGGTCACCACGGCGCCGATACAAGCGCTGATCCCCCTCTCTGACAAGTGCGACACGTCGCCAGTGAGGCTACACTTCGGTGTGCCAAAGCCTCCTGGCGGCTGTGCTTGTTTTGGCCTTAGAGCCCAAAAAACACCACGATGAACGGATTGCACGCACCCCATTTGTACGTTTTATCATCTCGTGTTTTACTATATAAAATGATTACTGTTGCTATTCAGGGCTATGAAGCCTCATTTCATGATGTTGCCGCGCGCCAATTGCTCGGCGACGACGTTTCGCTTATTTGTTGCGACACTTTCCTGTCGGTTTTTACCGCTGTTTCGGAAGGTCGAGCTGAATATGGCGTTGTAGCCGTGAGTAACAGCATTTACGGACCTATCCACGATAGTGTGAAGTTGTTTGACATGCACAAGGTAGATATTGAAGCACAGACAACGGTTGCTGTAGAGCAATGCTTGCTTACACTGCCTGGCGCGCAGTTGTCGGATGTGCACGAAGTGTATTCGCACCCGGTGGCTCTGGCACAGTGCAAGACGTATTTGTCAGCTTATTTGCCGAATGCTTTGCCAGTGAGTCACGCTGATACTGCCGGCGCAGCTAAAGATGTTGCCTCTTGGAACGATCCAACGAAGGCGGCCATTGCCAGCAAGGCTGCCGCTGAGCGATATGGCCTAACTGTCCACGCCGCTAATATTCAGTCCGAAAAGAACAACATTACTACATTCGTTCTATTTACACGTCGCTAGTCAGTTGTACTAGTTAGTGGTTGTGGTGCTAGTGGGGTCACTTTGGTTTGCGCCCAAAATGACTACAAAGTCTGCGCTGTATTGCTGCGCGAGGGCAGTGTCGGCTGAGGTGCCGTTACCAAAGGTTTTCTTGAGTAATGCTTTGGTGTTTGGCTTTTTGCCACCAGAATTGTCAATAATAACAGTGCTTGCAGTTGCAGCTGGAGCATCGCCTACTTGCGATACGTTTAAGCCCTTTTTGGCTAGCTGATCACCGTAGGTTTTGGCCAAGCCTACGATTTGTCCACCGTTTAGTACTACAACGTTGGCGCCTTCTTTGGTGATCTTATTGGCGTTATATTTCTTGCTAATATATTGCTGAATAGCGCTGTAATTATCTACGCCTTCGGCTGGAGCTAACGCGGACTGGCCGCCAGCGCCGCTATAGTTGGCTAGCAAGTTTACGCCATCGGCATCATTTAGACTGATTGAATCAATGTCCGTGCTCTTGACGTCTTTCATGAGATAATACAAACTCGCAAGTTCGTTAATATGAAAGTCGGTTTTAACGTTGTCGCCAATAGCGTCCATCAGCTTGCCCACTTTTACAGGATTGCTGAGCGTACCGGCACTTACGACTTTTTCTTTCAAGGCCAACATCATCCAGCGTTGGTGCTCGGTGCGGTCAAAATCGCTCTTTGGAAATCCATATGCGCCGTATTTGCCGTTATAGGGGTCGCCTCGGGCACGAGCCAAGTTAAGTGCGGTCTGACCATCCAGATGCTGCACTCCGTTGGCTAATTTGAGTGCCCCGCCCTCGCTAGAAAGGAAGCTTGGGTCATATAGGCCGCGAGCATCCTCGCTTTGAATGTTAACGTCAATGCCGCCAACACTATTTACGGAGTCCTTAAACGCCGTGTAATTAACCAACGCAAAATAATTAATGTCGATGCCAAAATCGTCTGCCACTACTTTTTCGAGTGCGCCCATGTTGCCCTGCGGATAACCTGATTCACTAAAGCCGGTGGCATTTCCTACGGTATTTAATTTGCCGTAGCCAGATCCAGGAACGTCAACCCACAGGTCACGCGGTACGCTCATCATAAAGGCAGTGTGTTCTTTGGTGTTAATGCTAACGACCATCATGGAATCAATAAGCGAGCTACCGCCGCTACCGTCCGTACGGTCAGCTGAATTACCGGCTAGCAAAATATTAACGTGTCCCGCAGATTGGCCTTTGAGGGCTACCGGCTTAAAGGCGCTCAAAACACTAAGCGGATTTTTGTTGCCAAATACTTTGGCGCTGTTGCGGTAAACTTTCCATCCCAGCCAACCGCCGCTCACCACAAATAAAGCCAATACGACTAAAGCGCTTCGCTTGGCAATAGTTTTCCAGGTGCGAGGCTTCTTTTGCGTTTTTTTGCCAAAACGTGAGGCGCGCTTGCCACTAACTAGCGAATCACGTACGGGCAAAGAAGTATTGAGCATTGAACGTTCGCCGGGTTTGCCAACATGAGGCGCCGGCACGTTTTTTTGTATAGGCTTAAAATCACCCATAGTTGTGCGTTGCATCAGGTCATTGCCTGATTGACGCTGCAAACGAGCGGATTGCATAGGAACAGCCTGCGAGGCTGATGACACTACTGAACGACGTTGGCGATTACGGACGAATCCATCAATATATTGTGGTTTTCGTGGTGGCGTATCTTGCACTAAACAAAATTCCTCAATGCTTTTTATGTTGAAAAGCTTAGTACCTAGTATACCATGAGCGTGATGGACAAAAGAAGTTTTTGACGTGTTTTAGTCATCAATTTCGCTGGGGTTCAGGCGATGTGCTTTAAGGCACAAATCACGGAAGTAGATGCCGCCAATGCGCCGCATAGAATCCATACTTACGCCGTGATTGAACGCAAAGGTCTTCACTTGCAGCTCAACGTCGTCGGGCAAATCCAGCTCATCAAAAAACTCAAACGCAATTTGCTGTACGTCATATGGTGTCTGCATGGCGCGGTCGTGATCGCATTGTTGCATCAGTTCTTCTTGGTTCTCGTCGATAAAGCGCAGTAGGCCACTTTCTTGCAGGTAGCGCTTGCCTTCTTTAGTCAAACTAATGGGCGACTGCGATTGATACAGGCCGGCATTTTTGCCTTCCCAGGTTGCCAGTCGTTCACGGACGTCTTTTAAGTCCGGGCGAATGTTGATGTCGACTTCGCTTTGGAGGTTGTCGAGTACTTGCAGTTTGCGACCAATGTAAATTAACGCCGACACGACGGTTGGTATGCCGATCGCAACGATGGCTGTGTTCACCCACTGCAAAACTGTCATATATATAGCTTACCGTTTTGTGGCCATCTAACGCAACCGATTATTTTATGTGATTTGATGAGCAGCCGTGATGATAAGTTTTGCGACTTCTTTGGGGGTCGCCTCTGCGCTTACGGGGATACCGCCTAGGTTGAACCAATCTTGTTCTACTTGATGCTTCCAAGACAATACCCAGTCTCGGTTCGTTTTTGTGCTGCCAAACTCACCTGCTCGGCGAGTGGCAAGCCGACTAGCTGTTGTTTGATCGCTTACAGTCAGTACAATAACCGCATCAAAAATGTCCCAAACTTCTTCAGTATTAGACATGCCGCCACAGTAGATCGTTAGTTCTGGTGCTGCTCTGTCTATAATTGTTCGTAGCTTTGCCGTATTACAATGCCACTCTACACCGTCGGTGATTTGGTCCATACCGCCAGCTACTACTTGGCCTGTCTGCTCGTCCACAAGCTCATAAAGTTCTGGAATGGTTTCAATATCAAGCGCGGCGCACCCTGCCGCCTGAAGCGCCTGGCATGCTGTAGATTTCCCTGAACCGGCCACGGCAGTTAGAAGAATTGACCTTTTCATACCATAAGTATACTATCCACAGCTTAAATTAAGGATAAAGAAATAAAATGTTCAATTTTTACGTTGCCAATCCGGCTACTTTTAATTATTATCTAAGCATTAGCGATAAACAGAAAGAACAGCATCGTGGCCAAAAAACCTACCACAAAAAAGCGGGCTTCTAGCAAGAGTGCAGTTAAAGTTGGGGGCAGCGATCCGTTGTCCAAACGCCTCTTACGACCGCATCTAATACTAATTTGCGCAGTGCTTACGGCTGTCGTGGGCATTACCACCCTGTTGGTGTCGCGCGCAGCAACCCCATGGCCTTCGGCACCTGTAGCTACCGTGTGTGGCAACGCTAGTGTTTTGGGCGGTGGCCCCACTTCGGCACCTTCTGGCGCAATAACCGTACCCGCTGGCAATAACAGCAACGTTAACTTTACACAAGACAACAAGACGTTCTGGTTTGCTCCGGGCACTCACACGCTGGGCACTGGTCAGTATGCTCAGATTGAACCGGGCAGCAACAGTAAATACATTGGCGCGCCTGGTGCTATTCTGGATGGACAGCATGACAATCTCTACGCGTTCACTCAGCACGCCACTGGTGTAACTATCCAGTACCTGACGATTCAAAACTTTGGTAAATCTGGCGATAATAACAACGAAGGCGTTGTTAACCACGACGCAGGCCATAACTGGACGATCCAATACAATACGGTCAAGAACAATGCTGGTGCAGGTGTGTTCATCGGCTCCGGAGACTCGGTTAGCTACAACTGTTTAACGAGCAATGGTCAATATGGTTTTAGCGCGTACGAAGACGCTGGCGTCAGCAACGTAACCCTCGACCACAACGAGATCTCGTACAACAATACCGACGACTGGGAGACCAAGATTGACGGCTGTGGTTGTACTGGCGGCGGCAAGTTTTGGTCAACCAAGAACGCCACTATTACAAACAACTACATCCACCACAATAAGAGTGTGGGTATTTGGGCCGACAACAACAACGCCGGATTCCTGATTGAAGGAAACTATATCTCAGACAATGACGACGTCGGCATTCTGTACGAAACGAGTTACAACGCGTTGATTCACGGTAACACTCTTTTGCGTAACGCCAACGTGAATGGTCCTAAAAATCCTGGATTCCCTACTGCAGCAATCTATGTTTCGGAATCAGGAGCCGATAGCCGCGTGGCCACCTCGTATAACACGACTATGGACATTACGGGCAACCTTATAGAAGACAACTGGAGCGGCGTGGCGCTGTGGGAGAACGCGGATCGCTACTGTGGCTCACCCGCCAACACTAGTAGCGGTGAATGTACACTGGTTAACCCTTCGGTCGTGACCGAAAGTTCTTGTAACAGCACTAACATCGCAAAAGCGCCGTACTACAATGACTGCCGCTGGAAGACACAGAATGTTAAAGTCCATGACAACACGTTCCGTCTGACCCCTGCTCATATTGGTGGCAATTGCACATTCCAGAACAGCTGTGGCCTGAACGCAGTCTTCTCTAACTACGGTTCGTATCCAAGTTGGTCACCATACAAAGGTACGGTGGTACAGAACGCTGTTACGTACAATCAAAATAACACCTTTAGCAACAACACCTACGAAGGCTCATGGCAGTTCTTGCCATTCGAACAAGGCAACCTTAAGTCATTTACCGAATGGCAGACTACACCATACAGCCAAGATGCCGGTAGCACGATGAACAGTAGCGCAGGCACAACACCTCCACCGTCGTCATCTGATACCACTGCACCGACTGTTGATATTACTGCTCCGCTAAACACAAGCACCGTTGCCGGCACAGTTAATGTTGATGCTAGCGCAACCGACAATGTTGGCGTCACCAAAGTAGAGTTTAAAGTTGACAATGGCCAAGCCACTGCCGACACGACTGCTCCGTACACCTTTAGTTGGAACAGCACGAGTGTGAGCGATGGCTCGCACACTATTACCGCCACCGCTTACGATGCAGCTGGCAACAATTTTGCAAAATCCATCCAGGTAACGGTTAAGAATGCTAGCTCCACTCCAACGCCAACTCCTACACCGGGCAATGGTTTGCAGGCGACCTATTTTGACAACAGCGACTTTACTGGCCGCCAGGTTACTCGTACCGGCAAAACAGTAAACTTTAACTGGGGCACTGGTTCACCTGATAGCTCGATTGGCAATAACACCTTTAGCGCTCGCTGGGTTGGTAAGCTGACAGTACCAGCTACGGGCAAATACACCTTCTACACACGCAGTGACGATGGTGTACGACTGTGGGTGAACGGTCAATTGCTGATCAACAACTGGACACTCCACAGTGTTACCGAAAACAAAGCGCAAATTACGCTTACCGCCGGTCAAAAGTACGACATAAAGATGGAATATTATGAAAACACCGGCAAGGCTGTAGCTAAACTCTTCTGGAGCAGCTCAGCAATTACCAAACAGATCATTCCTGCCACTTACTTGTACACACAGTAGCCCGTGTACATGCGCTATAAAAAAGAACTCACCCTCGCGGTGAGTTCTTTTTGCTGTTGAGCTTAGTAATTGGTTTGGTCGTAGTGCGGGAATTCGTCGCGCTTAACTTGGTCTTCCGGAAGGCCGTGCTCAATTAAATCTTTGCTGAGCGCCTCCACCATTGGTTCTGGGCCCGACACATATACGAGCGATCCGTTAAGATTAGGCACTGTTTGCGCCAGCTTTTCGGCGGTCAGCGGGTCGCCCACTACGTACTGAACGTGAAAGTTGGCGTTTGCGGCTTGCCATTGCTCTAGCTCGTTTTTAAACGGAACATCCGGCGTGCGGCTGCCGTATACCAATGTGACATTTAGCGGTTGGCTGTCGTGCGCACGCTGCTTTAAAATGCTGTGAAACGGCGTCACACCAATACCACCAGCTACAAACACTATTGGCAGCGCCGAGTCTTGCCAGGTAAAATCGCCTTCTGGATTTTCGATCAGCTGCAAGCTGGTATCGCCCAGTTGCAGCTTGTCTAATGCCTGTTTGAACGTGCTTTGTGTAACGCGCGTGGTGATTTGCAAAATGCCTTCGTATGGCGCCGCCGAGTTAGTAAACCAGCGCTTGGTGCCCTCTTGGTCGGGATTGTCGTGGGGCAATTCCACGCGCACATACTGCCCTGCCGTCCAACTCAATGGTCCGTCTGCGCGAAAGCGAAACGCCCACACATTGTCTATTAAATGCTCTTTTTCAATCAGTGTTAAAACCATGCCGTCGTGCCTCCTGCTTATGGTTTTAGTATACACCGCCAGGTATTACGCACACGCAACGAAGGGATTGTCTAGTAATCTTCGTGCCAGCTGAACGTGCCACCGCCCTGCGTGTACCATCCGTCAATAAGGATCGAAATGTCAAAGTAGGCGTGTATGCTTCCGGACGGAAACGGCGTGATAGTTTGGCTCATGGTTAGATCATTATTGCCGCTGTACGTAAAGTCGTTGCTAACGCCGCAGTAACGGCCGCTGAGCTGGCACATGTGCAACTGGGGATTACCAAAATAAGCACTCGGATTCAAAATGAGGTGCGCTGTATAAGTTACGGTGCCGTCTGCATTGGCAACCTTGGTAAGCGGGCCTTTGGTAACAGTAAAGCTGGGGGTTGGTATGATATTTACGGACACGTGACCACTGATAGTGTTGCCTGCTGAGGTCGTCGAAGTAAAGGTAAAACCATCAGCGCCCGAAGCGGTGTCGGTGTTGCGAACTAATTTAAATGTCCATTGTGAGCGAAAAATTTCTGATGACGGTGGCGTGCCGGTCGTCTCCAGAATAGCTACTTTTTGGTAGCCGCTGGCGATCGGCTGTGTAATGGTGCCCGAAGTTGCCGATACCGTAATAAAGGTGCTTCCATCGCTGGTTGCAGATATCTGCGGCAGCGTTACGTAAGACGAGGAAAAAGCTAGAGCAGCCGAAGTTGAGGGCGCAGCAGTAGATGTGCTTTTTTGCTGGCTCTGCTTTGCAACTGTTGTTGTGCCTGCGGTGGATGTCTTAGCAGTGTCTTTGGTGTTGGTGCCTGCGGTGTTCTTGCTGGACGTAGTTTTATTACTTGAGCCGGCGGAAGCGGGAGTGCCAAGTGCGTTGCCTAAAGTCTTGCCTGTTCCGCTGGGGCTAAATAATCCTGCGGTTGCATGCTTCTGATTATTGCCGCTATCTTCGGCCAATGCAGAAGTATTATTGAGCCAGCTAACGTCTACAAACGCAGACTTTTTGGCTTGGCTGCTGGGCGCAACGAGCGCGCATCCAACAAGTACCAAAGTTGAAGCAACAATAAACACAACACGTAAGTCTTTCACAGATTTCATGCGCGAATTATACTATTTTTTCAATGAATTTTCAATGTATTTTCAGGATAGGGCGTCAGGATCTGAGATTGCTTATCGAATCCCTTCGAGCCGTTTTTCCAGATCTTGGAATTCATCCGGTGTAAACGTAATGACATCCAGGGTATTTTGGACGGCAAGTTGGCCGAGAGAGTCACCGGTGTAAAGGGCCTCTCCCTGCTTACGTTCTGCCGCAAAGAGTACGATGTGCGCATGATCAGGGACGCCAAAGCCCTCGGTGTGAGTTATTACCCGTTGCGTATCTCCACATTGTGCTGCAATCTTTTCCTCAACTGCATCGGCCACTTCGTGGAGTGTCCGTCTAGTATATCGAGATAGGTCACTAAATCGTACTGTCTCGCCAAAAGATCCATCTTTCGGTGCTACTACTACCTGGTACGGAAACTTGGCATAACGATCCGCCACTGCCATAACTCCAAATCTTGTAGACTTGAATAGGTGGCCTTCTGGCTCATCCCAAACTTCTTCAAAGGCAGTCCGAGATGCTTCCCTAGATCGAGTGCTCATAATAGAATAAAAATACCACAAAAATGGCTGTTGGTCAAATATACAACATGACAAACTCGCACTTTTTCGTTGCAAAAAGTCTAGTCTTTTATCACGGTATACCGAAGTTGAACTCTGTCCTTGCTGAGCCTAACAACGTCAAGAAGTTTGAGCTGCGTTTCAAAATCAAAGCTACCGACAAATGGCCTACCCTTACCGAGGATAATGGGATTCACCGTTACCCATGCTTCATCAACAAGCCCCTTGGCATAGAAGCTGCTATTCAACTTACCGCCGCCGACAAGAATGCCAACTTCGGCCTTATTCATATCAAGAAATTCCTTTGCTTGTTCTGGGGAATGAACAACGGTGTAGCCATTTGGTGCTTGATAATCAAGTTGACTCGTCACAATTACTTTGTAGCTCGCCTCTACATTGTCAAAGTTGTAATCTGGATAAAGCTTCATGACAAGCTCGTATGTTTCGCGACCCATAATAAAGTTGTCGTATTTCTTAACGTCTTCAACGAACTCGTCCCAGCCCTCAGAAGGAAGCCAATCTTCATTGCCATTTTCTCGGGCGAGCATGCCATTCAGCGAGATTGCATTGGATTGAACGATTTTCATTACTTGATAATAACAAATAAAAGAAAGATACCCTATGAAAGGTAAATTTGACCTGTTCAGCCATCTGCCAGAGTATCTTGGTCTCGTCGTTGACGGCTACTTTTTGAACGCTTATTGCTCCGCTGGGTGCGCACCTTTTGTTTAGCTTTTAAGCCAACAAGTTCTTGCTTCATCTTGAGGTAACTTGCGTAGTGGCTGCGACTGAGCGTCCCGTCTTGTAGCGCTGCCTGCACGGCACAGCCCGCTTCGTGCTGATGCTTGCAGTTGCTGTATTTACATAAGCCAAAGAGCGCTGTTATGTCGCTGAAGTTTTCAGTTAGATCTTCCTCAGTGCCCCACAATTGTAGCTCGCGAACGCCCGGAGTATCTATGAGCAATCCGCCGCCAGGCAGTACAAACAATTCGCGGTACACCGTGGTGTGCTTACCGGTCGAATCCGATTCCCGTACGGCTTGCGTGGCCTGCTCGTCACGACCGAGTAGCTGATTCGTAAGCGTAGATTTACCAACCCCCGATGAGCCTAATAAGATAGCAGTTTGACCGGCAGGAATAGCGGCAAGTATCTCGTTGACGCCAGCACCTTCGGTAGCGGTCGTTACGATGAGCGGCAGCTTAAGACTCCTGAGGCTTTCGGTGTAACTGGCAAGATCATTTGTCTTATCAGCCTTGTTAAGAACAATGACCGGACGTACGGCATCAATAGACAACTGGTAGAGAAAGCGCTTAAGTCTTTCGATACTAAAGTCGTTATCGAGTGCCAGCAGCACGAATGCAATATCTACGTTAGCGGCGATAGTCTGTTTTATTACTCGTTTGCCTGCAACCTTGCGGGCTATTTCGCTACGGCGAGGGAGAACTGCTTCTATGGTTGGGTTGCCATAATCGGATGGCCGGACTGCCACCCAGTCGCCAACCTTTGGTGTATTTTCGCGATTTGTGTAGTGGGCTAATTTGCCCGACAATGCGGCGTTCACGACTTCCGGCATAGCGATTTTGAGTGATGTGCCAAAATCTGCAACCACACGAGCCGGCAGCATGCCTGCTAAGTTAAGAGCTTCCCATTTTTTGCTAAATTCGTCGGTCCAGCCGAACTGCGTAAGATCCATAGGCTAAGTATGACAGCAATAGGCCAAGAACGTACTACAATATCGAATTTTATGGCTGGGGATGAGGGATTCGACCCGGGTTGGCAGCAAAAGCTTCGCTGGAGCTTTTGCTCACCTTCGTTCTCATCCCGCTCAACTCACAAACAAGAAAAAACACCCATCCTACGATGAGTGCGTTTTCTTGGCTGGGATGGAGGGATTCGAACCCCCGAATGCCGGGACCAAAACCCGGTGCCTTACCACTTGGCCACATCCCACTAGCGTATTGCCGTGATGCAACAGATTGATTTTACCGTATTTGCGCCATTTATTCAACTACTGTGCAGCGGCGTAGTGATATACTAGCGCTATGAATAAAACCCCACAGATTACTTGGAACAACGCACTGCGCTTGGCCGTGTCTGACGTTGACGAGACAATTGCCGATGTGTACACACCTGCTGAGCCCAAGATGATACAAGAATTGTCATCATTTTTAGGTGACGGCGGCAAGCTTTTTATGGTCACCGGCGGAAGTTTGCACCGCGTGGTAAGCGGTATTACTGATTTTATTGCGCCCGAACTGCGCCACGACATTCTTATTAGCCACTGTAGCGGTGCTGAGGTGTGGGGCTTTACGCACGACGGCGAGCTGCGTGCCGAACCGTTTTATAGCATCTACGACGAGGCTCTGACGCCCGACATGAAAAAAGCTTGGCGTCAGGCGGTAGACCAACTGCTGCACGAATTCAATCTGCGCCCTCACAGCGTTTGTCCAAAAACAGAATTCTGGGAAACCGTTGGTCGTGATCCGCTCGACATTATGTTGGATGATAGAGGCCCGCAAATCACGCTAGAAATTGTGAATGGTCACGATTTAACCAAGGATCAGCTCAAACTATTTACCCAAGATATTCCGCTGTCACACGATGGTCGTCATGATCTGCGCTTGGCAATTATGCAGCGTGCCAGCGAATTGTTGGCTGAAAAAGGTGTGCCGGTGACGCCTCGTTTGGGTGGTGTTTTTGCCGTGGACCTGGCAATTGAAGGCTCGTCCAAAACCACTTCCGTTAAATACGTGCTAGAGAATCCCGAAGCTTTGGCAACTATTGGCTTGCAGGCAGATGATGTATCGCAGCCAGGGCACCTAGAAGTGTGGGGTGATAAATATTCGGTACTGCATGGTGGAACCGATCGCCATATGAGCGAGGCTCTGCCTGCCACAGTGCGTTCAATTGATTTTCGCCAAGAAGACCCGGCTGAATTCCCAGAGGGCTACAACATTGTGCTGTGGGACGGTGCGCAGCATTTGCACCACGGACTGCTGGAATACTTGCAGTCGCGTCATAAGTAGCCTGGCGCCATATTCGCTTATGCGTTAGTAAATCGTACGATTGTTGCTGCGCGAATCTTGCAAAGCACGCGTATTATACGCAGGATTAGTGGCGATGCTAGCGCGCCATGGTCGAGCTTTGGTGAGCGGCACGTCAAATTGCGGCGCGCCGCGGTCCAGATCGGCAAACACTACGCCCTCCGTTTCTTCGATAGCATTCACTACTTCCCCGTCCGGGCCAATCAGTGCCGAGCTCATCATGTGCGCACGGTCTGTGGGTACTGACAAACTAACCCAAAAGCAGTGCACTGCTGCATGCATACGAGCTTTGAGTTGGAAAATCGGTGCCTCTGGATAGGCAGATAGCAATAAGCAGTCAATGCCCAGATGGCCATACTCGGTGAATAATTCGGGAAAGTTAATTTCTACGCAAATCATGCAACCAAACCGATAGCCATCGACGTCAAAAATAACTGGTTCACTGCCCGCGGTGTAAAATTGCGTAACTTCGGTGTGCGACACAATACGTTTGTCGTAGCGGTTCACCAGTTGCCCGTGGTCCGAAATAATATATAAACTGTTGTGTGGCCAATGCGGCGGCGTTAGTTGGTGTGCCGATCCCAACACGACCCATAATTTTAATGTAGCTGCCAGCTTCATGATGTTTTGCAACTCGGCATGTGTTGCCGTCCAATCAACCTCGTCCCAGCTCATGATCGGATTTTTGGCATAGCCAGTCAGTATGCCTTCCGGAAACTGAATAAGTCGAGCTTTTCCACTCGCGGCTTCGCGCATTGCGGCTCGAATTTTTACTGCATTTACAGCAACATCGCCGCTGATTGGTAATTGAGCAATGGCCACTCGCAAGCGGCCCGCATCTGTTTTGGGCATAGTATGCTCCTTTTGATTTTTATTTTCTCCGTGTCCTCACGAGACGTGCCTTTAGTATAGCACTAGCGTGTTGGAACGCTAGTGTAGTAACGACAATGTTTGCAAACTGCGGGCGTTATTCGAGCGATTTGATGATTTCCAAAAAGTCGTCCAGATTGATCTCGGCCTTAACGACGTAGCCATCCATGTCTTTGCGGACGCTAGGGCTAACTTTGCTGCCGTCACCCAAGTTGGTGAGCAGTACAATTTTTGTCTTGGTACAGCCGTAACTTTCGTCGTGCCGTAAAATCTTGAGCACCTGAAAGCCATCCATCTTTGGCATCATAATGTCCAAGAAAATCAGGTCGGGCTTGAATTTTTTAGCAGCCACGAGGCCTTCTTCGCCATCAGCGGCCATATCTACGTCAAAACCGTGCCCATGCAGAAACAGCTTATACAGATTGCGTAATTCGGGATTATCCTCAACGAGCAATATTTTTCGTAACCCAGCCACGATGCCTCCTGGTTATATTTTGTTCCTGGCTTGATTGCGCGGCGGCTAGCTGTGCATCATCAAGTACAGGGATGGCAAAGCTAAATGTTGAGCCTTTGCCTACTTCGGACTCTACTGAAATTGTACCGTGATGACGCTCCATAATCGACTTAGAAATGTATAAGCCCAAGCCCGTGCCGGTGCTACCACTGTCCAGACCACCGTGTACGCGGTAGAATTTGGTAAACAAGTTCGGAATCGCTTTTTGCGGAATACCAATGCCGGTGTCGGTCACGCGCACGGTGTATTTTTGATCTTCGGCAGCCAAGCGCACCGTTACAGCACCGTTAACATCAGTGTACTTAACGGCGTTTGCTAGCAAATTATTAATAACCTCGCGAATTGCGATCGGGTCGCCCACTACGAAACACTCTGCCTGTGGGCCTTCGTAGCTCAAGGTAATATTTTTGTCTTTGGCTACAAATTGCGACTCTTTAATCGCCTGGGCAATCAGCGCAGATAGATCTGTTTTTTCAAAATGCAGCGTGAGCGTCCCGCGCTCGATACGAGTCACGTCTAGTAGGTTGTTAATGAGGCCACCCAGTTCCGTGGCGCTCTTGAGCGCTTGATGAATATATGTGGTGGTTTCCGGATCGGCGCTTGTTCCCTTCTTGTACGAAATAAGCTCTAGGTAGCCACGAATTGCCGCTAAAGGTGTGCGCAATTCATGCGCCGCCATCGACACAAAGTCAATCTTCATATCTTCTAGCTCACGGCTCTTGGTTTCGTCATGAATGGTTACAATTGATTGCGCTGTGGACTGGTCTTGCCCGTCATTTACCGGCGCCACCAGTACTTTTACAAAATGCTCGTTGCCGGCTTTGTCGGTGTATTGCATGTCTGGAAACACACGCGTTTCGGTTACGTTGTAGTCTACGTTAAAGTCGCCGTTGTTGCGCTTCCAGGTAAAGATGTCGCCAACGTTCTTGCCAGTTAGATCAGCGACCGTGGTTGACGCTAGCTCGCCTGCTGCTTGGTTGGCAATCAGAATTGTTCCGGCTTTGTCGATGGCTAAAATACTTTCGGCCGTGCTGTTCAGGATAACTTCCAATCTGTGGCGCTGCGACTCAATACGCGCCACAAAATCCTTCAAACTGAGACCCATAGCGTTGATACTGGTCCCTAATTCGCCAATTTCGTCGGTTCGATGCAGCTCGATACGTTCGGTAAAGTCGCCCCGACCAATGCGTTGCGAGGCCCGTGCAATCTGCAAAATGGGATTAGTAAAGAAGCGCGCAAAGTAAATTGCCACCACAATAATAATGATCGACGATGCCACGACGATGCCAATTAACCCGTTACGCAGCTGATTTATTGGCGCAGTAATCTCTTGGTTATCCATTTTGGTAGCAATCACCCAGTCGGCAAAGCCAATTGAGCGAGCAGCGACCATCACTTTGTGGCCACGATAATCGGTGGATTGGTGATATGAATTGCCACCGTCTGCAAACAAGTTCAGGTTAGTTAGCTGTGTGGTAAGCGCGGCGTCGGTGTTAAAACGGAGGGGGAACAGCGAGACCACCTTGCCGGTGCTATCTTTGCTGGCCACAATTGTTTCACCGGTGGTCCCTAAACCGGTATAGTCTTGCACTGCGGCAACGATATCGTCAATGCGATAGACCACGTTTAAAATAGCCGCCTCCTGTTTATTTACAGTCACGTCGGTAGCCATATATAACTTGTCTAAACCGTCGCGTGGATCTTCACGCACGGCAATGTTCATGTCGCTGTCTTCGGGGATCGTAAATGTGCTTTTGCTCATCTGCTGACCTTCGGTACCATCAATAGTAGACGCTAACACCGTGCCGGTTGGATTTGCTACATAAATTGCTTGAATCTCGGAAACCTGCGTTTGGGTATTTTGCAAAATACTGTTTATTGTGGTCAAATCTTTGGCGTTGTGTGTTGCCAAGTAGCTACCCAACGCCACCTGAAAGTCGTAATTATTGGTAAGCTTAATAACGTCTTCTTGCTTCTTTTGCAAAAGCGAATTTATTTTTTGCTCCTGCTTAATGGCAATACTCGTTAACTGGTTCGATGTGGTGGTACGTAACTCGCGACTAATAGTTATATATGCCACCAAGCTGACCGCGAGCGTGGGCGCAAGTCCAATCAACAGAAACAGACCAATAAGTTTTTGCTTTATTTTCACAGGGTACTCTTGCTATTCAACCTCGGTAAATTTACCGTTTACTACTTGTAATAGATCGTACTTGTAGTTTTTATCGGATATTTCGCCGTTCTGATCAAATTTTATATGAGCCGAAACGCCCTGAAAGTTGAGCGTTGGCAAAATATTTTTGACTTCTTCTCCAGTGGTAGCACCCTTTTGTACGGCCAAATATATGGCATGGAATGCATCGTAGGCTTGTGGCGCTGCGTACAACTGCTCTGTGGTCTGATATTCGTTGGTAAGGGCTTGTTTGAACGATTTACTGCCAGTTGGGAATGACGTAATAGTAAGGCCCTCGGCGGCTTGCGGCGCGTTGGCGATAATGGTTGGATCATACATAATGTCGGCACCAAAGAGCGGTACGGGCACATTGGCTTGGCGTAGCAGCTTCAGCACCGCCGTTCCCGAAACTACAGAATTGGGCGCAATAAATATTGCCTCGGGGTTACTAGCTTTGAGTTGGGCAATTTGCGCATTCAGGTCAATTACGTCGGGCTCGGCTGTAGCGGTAGCAACAACCTTGCCGCCCAAAGCCTCAAACTTTTCCTGGAATACTTTATTCATGCCGGTGCCGTACGGTTCGTTGGTGTAAAAAACTGCCACCTTACGAATGCCTTTGTCGTAGATAGTCTGAGCCATAAATGCACCTTGGAACGTGTCAGGTGGCACGACGCGGAAGAAGTAATCATCTGGAATGCTGAGCGTGGGACTAGATGCCGACGGGCTGATCATAGGAATTTTGGCATTGTTGGCGGCTGGCAAAGCCGCAACCGAGGCGCTGGAACAGCCCTCACCAATAATAGCAATCACATGCTGAGCAATCAGCTTTTTAATGGCGCTGGCAGCGGTTTTGGGGTCGCATTTGGAATCTGCTTGCACAAGTTCGATGGTATCAGCGCCAAGCTGCTTTTTGGCCAGCTGAATGCCCTTGTTCGCGCCGTAACCCATGCTGCTGGATCCGCCGCTGAAGGCCATCATAACGCCAACTTTTACGTGCGGCAGATTAGCAGTCTTATCTTTGTGGCTTTGGTAGTAGTAAAACGCGCCACCCATAATGGCAAGAATAAAGACTACCAGCATTACTACAATCATGCCGCGACGTTTTTTGGACGGAGTAGCCGGAGATTGCGTTGGTATTACGGGCTCAATAGGAGGAGTTGGCGGCGTTTCTGGCTGAGCAGGCGGTTGCGGTGAGGTCGAAATTGGGGCTGGGGCCGGAGCTGAAGCTGGCTGTGACACTTGCGGCGACACTGTTACAGGCGTCTCTGAAGCAGCTGGGCTACCAGCAGTTTGTTGATTTTCCTCGGGCACAGATGGTTTGTTGTCTATCTCGTCCATAGCCTTACCAAGCTTATGTTAATTATGTATCCATAATCAAGTAAACTGCCTCGATTTGCAAGCACTTTTAACAACAGCGCTGCAGATTATGGAATTATGCTATGCTAGTGCCATGCAAGATCGATGCCCCTGGGCCGAAAAAGGTGGCCAATTATATCTGGATTATCACGATGCCGAATGGGGCGTCCCGTGCCACAACGACCGCACCCTGTTTGAATTTATCGTGCTAGAAAGCGCGCAGGCCGGCTTGTCGTGGATTACCATTTTAAAGCGCCGCCAACATTACGCACAGGCATTCGCCAATTTTAATGCCGCTGAAGTTGCTCAGTTTACCGATGAAGATGTTGAGCGTTTGCTGCAAACCGAGGGTGGCATAATTCGCAACCGCGCCAAAATTGCTGCGACCATTACAAATGCTCGAGCTTTTTTGGAGATTCAGCGCGAGCACGGTTCGTTTGCTCAGTATCAATGGAGTTTTGTAGGTGGTCATCCAAAGCAAAATAATTGGCTCACACAGGATCAGGTTCCTGCCGTAACTCCTGAAGCCGAAGCCTTTAGTAAAGACCTGCGTAAACGTGGCTTCAAGTTTTTTGGCCCCACTATTGCGTATGCACATATGCAGGCTTGTGGTCTGGTGAACGACCACATTACGACGTGTTTTCGTCACCAGGCGGTTCAGCAAATATAGAAAGAGACGGCCCGCAGTGGGCCGTCTCCTACACAAAAAAGCTCAAATTGTACCAGTATATTTAATTATATACTATTTGCCTGCGCCGAGTGTAAGACCCAGGGTAACTCCTGCCAAACCAAGCAGTGTTGCTGCGAGTGTTAGAGTAGTTTCTGCCATTATATTGCCCTCCTAGATTGCTAAAATTTTTCGTGATGCATCACCCGCTCATCATGCGCCATGAACGAATTGCCAACAGTTAAATTTTTAACAGCATTCCTAAATGTCAGATTAAAAAAGTCTGAAAAAACCAAATTTACAACGAATTTTTGCGCCAAGATTGAACAAAACTTGCGTCCAAAACGCGCTGTTATGTTCGTGGTATGCTCGTCCTTCGTTCGCTTATTACAGCCAAGTTTCAGCAAAAAACAAGTCTACCGCTTCTTGATTAATATAAGTAGGATTAACCATGTGTTACTAGCAAAAAATGTAAGGAGAATTATGAAAATTCAGTTTTTCCGTTTGCGACGTGTACTCAGTGCATCTGCACTAGCATTGGTTGTAGCATCGACTTCTGCTGCAACAGTATCAGCTGCGCCATCTCAGGGCCAGCAACCACCAAAAAGCTTTGCCAGCGGACCGCAAAGCAAACCACCAGTAGAGGCTGGCAAGGCTGACGCTCCAGAGGGCAAAAACCTTGGCCCAACAACGCTCAAATCTTCAAGCACGGTAACCCCGATGCTGGGTAACGTGAGCCGTGTCGACTTCTCGACATTCTACAACTACTGCTACCGCGACTTGGTTTACACCACATTGCACAACACCACGAGCGCAACACAATACGCTCACCTATACCTGTACAATGGCACAGGCCCAACTCGTGACCTGTACGTAAGCATTCCAGCCAACGGTACTGTCTACCCTGCCTTCTACGGCGTTTCGGGTGCTTACCAAGTGTACTTGTACACTTGGAACGGTTCGAGCTACCAGTATGACGAGTACAAGACTAGCACGAACAACTGTAATGTTTCAGTTTCTCGTGTTTACAACTCGGGCGGCTGGGTTGAGCTAAAGATCCAGAACACTGGTACTGCCTACGCCACGCAAGCATCAACTGAATTGGCTCCTTACCCTGGAAGTGGAACATACACTGGCACGCATTATGACTACCCAACAGCTGGCGGTGCCGCAATCTACCGCTGGTTCTACGTTGGTACATCGCCTTACGGTATCGTATCTACGACAGCCAACAGCTATCTGTATCCGTACATGTTCTACGGAGACCTTTAGTTTAATCAACAAAATTGTAGCTAGTTAACACAAGAATCGAGGGGCGGCCCGGACGAGAGTCCAGTGGCCGCCTCCCACTATATTTTATATAACATTCAGCGCCGCTAAAAGTGCGCTTTTTTTATATGAAATGAACAGTGGTTATTGAATAATGCGCGCAAGGCCAGCCGAGAAATTGTCTTTGCGCGAGGTTTTGCGCGTAAATACTTCGTCTAGCAGTTTGGCTGTTAACGGATAGCGTGCAAAAAATGAATCAAGCTCGATGTGCGCTAGCTCTTCGGGCGAAGGCGAAGACTGTTCCTCGATCACATATCCTACAGTGTAATTCGTAGCGGTGAGCGCAATAACGGCAGCGTCTTCCAGGCTGAGGCCGTCGGTGGTTAGTGACTGCAATGCTTGCTCAAATGTGACACTCATTGTGGTAGCAATGGTTGGATGAGCACCGGCAACGACGCGAGCGCCATCTGGATACGCCAGCATTGCTTGACGTAGTGTTCCCATCTGTTTCGTCAGCCAGTTTTGCCAGGATTCACCGTTTTGCCGCGGCTGTGCGTCAGCAAAGCCTTGATGCAAAATAGCCTCGGCCATGTAGTCAATCAGCACTTCCTTACTTTTAAAATGCCAATACAATGCCGGTGCTTGTATGTTCAGACGCTTAGCGATGTCACGCAACGTGAGGTTATTCAGGCCAACCTCCCTAAGGAGCTCTAGTGCAGCCCCAACAATCTTTTCTTGCTTGGTGTTTAATTGACCGTTCAGCTGCGCTTCTACGTTTGCCAACTGTTTAGAAAGGCGCTCTTGCTGTTGAGCTAGCCGAGAACGCAACCGCTCTTGCTGCTGCACCATACGCTGTTCAATATGAGCATTGCGCTCTTGGAGGCGCTGGCTCATCTGTTCCATGTGCTTAGCATGGTGGTTCATCCGGGACTCGAACTTGTCTGAATTCATAAAAACTAGTATACCACTTGACTTAAAAATTTAACAGTGTTAAATTGAAAAACAGTAAATTAATTTAACATTGTTAAGGAAGAGTATGACACAGCAAAAAGAACCTGCATACGCTATCGAGGCAACGGGTTTGGTCAAACAGTTTGGCAAAAACCGCGCGGTTGATGGCGTGGACCTGCGTGTTCCGGCGGGTAGCATTTACGGTGTGCTCGGCCCGAATGGAGCTGGCAAAACTACCACTATTAATATGTTGGCCACTTTAATGAAACCCGATGGCGGATCGGCTAAAATCTTTGGTCATGATATTCAGACAGAGCCGCACGTTGTGCGCCAGCTGATTGGTGTTACAGGCCAGTACGCGTCGGTTGACGAAACACTATCTGGTTGGCAAAATCTGATTATTTTTGGCCGTTTGCTCGGTCTGAGCAAAGCTGAGGCAAAAAAGAAAGCCGCTGAATTACTGGAAGAATTTGACCTTACTGACGCTGCAAAGCGCCCGATTGCCAAATTTTCTGGTGGTATGCGTCGTCGGTTGGATCTGGCCGTGAGTCTGCTCGCTCAGCCTCCCCTGATCTTTTTGGACGAGCCTACTACTGGGTTGGACCCTCGTACCCGCAACCAAATGTGGAACACCATTCGCAAATTGGTTGCCGCTGGTTCGACCGTTTTGCTCACGACGCAATACCTCGATGAAGCTGATCAATTGGCCGACGAAATTGTAGTGATCGACCACGGTCGAGTAGTTGCACAGGGTACCCCTGACCAGCTCAAAAAATCAGTAGGTATTGCAAGTTTGCAGCTGAGTGTTACCAATAAGCAAAAGACGCACGAGGCTGTGCGAGTGGTCGAAAAGGTGCTGGATGTTAAGGCCGCAACTTCTGACGCAACCACCGTTACTGCACCAATGGCTGACCCTGAGCGTATAACAGATTTGCTAGTCGCTCTGCGTGCTAAAGACATTCGTCTGGATGAAGTAAGCGTGCAAAAACCGACGCTCGACGAAGTATTTATGGCGTTAACTGGTCACACCGCTGATGACCTGGAAGCCAACGTTTCAAAGGAGACCGCATAATGACATCTGCCACAAAAACCATAGTACCAGCCGCCGAGCGTGACTTAGGGCGGTACACGCCATTTGGCCAGGTGGTACGTAACTCGTTCACGATGGCCTATCGAGCCATACTCAAAATGCGTCGTAACCCCGAGCAATTCGTGGACGTTACGGTACAGCCAATTCTGTTTACCCTAATGTTTACCTACCTATTTGGTGGTGCAATTGCCGGAAATGTGAAAAATTACCTGCCGATTATCATTCCGGGTATTTTGATCCAAACGGTTATTACGACTACGCTGTCTACCGGAACACAGCTACGCGAAGACATGGACAAAGGTGTGTTCAACCGCTTTAAATCATTGCCCATTGCGCGCATCGCACCATTGGCAGGCGCGTTAATGGCTGATGTTATCCGCTACAGCATTGCCATAGTTCTGACCTTTATTATGGGTTATATTATGGGGTTCAGCCCCGCTGGCGGACTGGTATCGGTGATTGGCGCTGGCCTTCTAACTATTTTGTGCGCATGGTGCGTTAGCTGGATCTTTGCCTTCTTTGGCGTGATTGCTCGCAGCGCGCAAAGTGTCCAGGGTATCTCAATGATGATCCTGTTCCCACTAACCTTTTTGTCAAATGCGTTTGTGCCAGTTAGTACCCTACCCGGCTGGATGCAGGCCTTCGTAAAGGTTAACCCCGTGTCGCATTTGGTGACCGCAGTTCGAGAATTAGTGAATCAAGGCCGCGTAGGCCATGACTTTTGGATGTCACTTATTGGCGCCGCTGTTGTAGTGCTCATATTCGCTCCGCTCACGGTTCGTGCCTACATGCGCAAAGCATAAGCAAATATTGACTTTTTTGCTCTAAAGTGATAAAATATAAACTGTTTCGTTGAGCTGTAAAGGGTTCCGAGGCACATTGACAAGTAGACAGATTTCTCTTCGGTAGCGCGTGGTTTTAAGCATTTATATATGAGTGCCTACATCCACGCACTACCGTCTCAGAGAAAGCAAAATACATCATGAACACCTTCACCGCACTTGACCTTGCCGAAGCTGCTGCCACTGCCCGCGCCGAACGCGCCGCTCTGGAGCCGCTCTACTACAGCGACTACGGTCAGCGCCACGGCGGAAGCAACCGGCTTCACACCCTGGTCAACACCGTCTTCGCCCTGACCACCGGCTCCATCACACTGGTCCTGGCCATCATGCTCGCGGCACACCTGTCGCCCGCCATCGTGGTCGTCACCATCCTGGGCCTCGGCTTCGCCGGACTCGGTACCAACCTCGCGCTCTGCGCCAAGTACCTCCGTCCCCGCCGTCTCTTCAGCCTGCTGGGGCGTTGTGCGCTCTGGTTCCTGGTCCCCGTTGGGATGCTCACCTTCGTTCTGTACATCATCTACTACGTCCTGTAAGGGACGAGCGCTGTGACGGGCAGAGAGGATATGGGGCACGGTTTCCGTGTATTTTGCTTTTCTCCCCTTATCTTGTCTACTCGTCACATCGCTCCATGAATGCATAGTCATGCTGACGAGTCGTAAACGACGAAAGCGATATAAAAGACACTAAAAAACCTCTCTTTTTAGAGAGGCGTCTTTTTTGTGTCTTTGGGGTGGACGTGAGGACGAGGAGCTTTGGCTGCCGTAGTGGCAAACCGTGGCTCCTCGCCCTCACTTATGTCCGGCCCGTTTAACCGTGATGGCCCGAGAGGTTCTTGAACGCGAGTGCGATGACGCTGGCGGCGCTGGTGTCGTTCAGGACCTGGTTGTTGTCCTGGACGGTGATGATGACGTCGCGGCGCTTGGCCTGGATCCAGCCGTTGCCGACCTTCAGGGCCTCGTCGACGCCGGTGATGGCGACGGTGGCCTTGGACGAATCGCCCTTCATGGACTGCCAGAGCGTGCCGTTCTTGTCGTCGAGCTGGGTCAGTACGTCGATGCTGACGTCCTCGCGGCTGTAGCGACTGGCGTCGTTGTCGATGCGGGCGTTGCTGCCGGTGAACTGACAGTGGCGTCCGTGGAAGTCCTCGACGAAGCCGCCGCCTTCGTGGCCGAACCCGGTGGTCTTGAACAGCGTGTTCATATCGGCGTCGGACAGCAGGCCGCAGGGAGCGATCTCGTCCAGCAGCGCCTTGTTGGCGTCTTCCGTGGTTGAGGTGGCCGATGCGCTGGCGGTGTTGTCGTTGTCGGTGCCGCCGGTGCCGTTGCATCCGACCAGGAAGGTCAGACAAGCGACGGCGCTGGTGAGCGTGAGAGCAATGCGTCGAGCGTTCATGGAATCTCCCGGTAGTGGGCAGGAACAAGCACAGGATTCGCCGTAAACGGAGATATAAAAAATCACCTCGAAGGCGATGTGCTATGTATATGATACAATGTTTTCTATAAATAAGCAAATATTGCTTTTGGGCGGTAGATGTGGCATGATTTTAAACGTTCGCTTCGGCATGTCTGGAGCGAACGTTTTTTTGCAGAGCAAATGACTTCTGGGATGGCAGTGATTCCGCGCATGCGTGCTGGATTTCTGCCCTTCCAGAAAGGCTGGATGCGGTACTCACCCTAGGGGAGTTTTGATGCAAGAAGGTCTGAAAATTGTGGTTGTCGGCAACGACGACGACCATGACCTGAGCGAAGTGACCAACCTGTTCTGCCGCAACGGCTGGACGCCGCGGATCGAACGCATGACCGAAGAGGAATGGAGGCTGGCTGACGTCAAGCCCTACCTGGACCAGGTCAGTGGGATGGCGTATGGCGCCATCCCCGCCGCGTTTCGTTCACTGGTGGAGAACGCTCGCTACCCCATCACCGAGGGGTCTGACTACGTCTTCCACCTCAACGCGGTTTACCGCCAGATCGCAGACTCCGACGACGCCGGCAGCTACAACCAGATCGTCGCCCGCCAGATCATCGCCAGCTACCTGCACAGCGACACGAGCCCGCTTGTGGCTGTGGTGGTATCCGAGCACGCCTGGCTGTGGCACGAGACCGCAGAGGTCTGGCTGGACCAGTTCCCCGCCAATGCCTACATCTGGCGTATGCAGCCCGACGGTCGGCTGACGCGCGTGGTCTACGGCAACGTCGTGGCCCAGGAGCTGGGCGCCACCGCCGTGGCCCTAGCCGACTGACCTGACGCACAAACGAGCGCCGGTGGCGTGGTTCTTTGGCTGTTCAGGCCGAGCCACGCCACCTCCTCGTCTCTAACTCATCCGCCATCATTTGCTCTGCCCTTACCTATATTTTATGAGCTCGCATGGGTTTCAAAAATGCGCTACAATACAGTTAATGGGCGCGCAAAATTCTACACCGTACAGTATTGTCTGGCGCGAAATAGTTCAGGCTCAAGCTGCTTTGCTGGTAGCAATTGGCATGCAAATTATTGTGTGGCAAATTAATCATGAGCTACTGGTTGGTCCGCAATTTATTATTATTCCGGTAGAGTTGGCGCTGTCATTCTTGATGGGATTTACCATAAATATGACACGCAGCAGTTTGCGTGGTGTGCACCATACCTTATCCGTAGCATTGCTGGCTTTGATATCAGTAGCCAATGTAACGTCGCTAGTTTTGGTGCTTCGCTCTCTTATTATTGAACATTCCATCGTTAGCGGCACTGAACTCCTTACCTCGGCTATCCCTATTTTTATAACCAACATTATTGTGTTTGCTCTGTGGTATTGGGAAATTGACAGTCCTGGACTGACACGCAAGCGATGGTCTAAGTCCGACAAGGATTTTCAGTTTATTCAGCAAGACATGAAGCAGGATTTTCCGCACTGGAAGCCCGAGTTTTTTGACTACCTGTATTTGTCGCTGACAAACGCAGTGAATTTTGCCCCTGCCGACACGCGTCCGCTTACTCACGCCGCTAAAATGCTGATGGGCGTACAGTCGTTGATATCGGTTTTCACTCTGGCCTTGCTGATTGCTCGATCTGTTAACATCTTGGGTACTTAACGGTGATGCAAAAATTCCGTAGATTACCGCTGGCTCGCATTGTTGCTATTGGGTCTACGGTATTCATCTTGCTGGTCGTGGCCGGCCTCATTTGGTATGCGCACGGACATTCTATTCCGGTCCTGCAACCCAAGGGTGAAATCGGTGATAAAGAGCGTCAACTAATCTTCTTTGCACTGGGATTGTCAGTGATTGTAGTGGTGCCGGTGTTTATTATGCTATTCAGTTTTGCGTGGCGATTTCGTGCCAGCAACACCAAAGCTAAGTATCTGCCCAATTGGGATAGCAGCCGTCTCTTTGAGAGCCTGTGGTGGGCGATTCCATCAGTACTGATTTTGGTGCTGTCGGTGGTGACCTGGCAAAGCAGTCACCAACTAGATCCGTATCAGCCAATTCAGTCCAACGCTCGTCCGCTTAAGGTGCAAGTGGTGGCGTTGCAATGGAAGTGGTTGTTTATTTATCCCGACCAAGGTGTTGCAACTGTGAACTACATGCCAATTCCTACTAACCAGCCGGTTGATCTAACTATTACCTCTGATGCGCCTATGAACGCTTTTTGGGTGCCACAACTTGGTGGTCAGGTATACGCTATGGCGGGTATGTCTACCAAATTGCATCTTATTGCTAATCACGACGGTGTCTATGAGGGCCGATCATCAAACATTAGTGGCAAGGGCTTTTCCGATATGACGTTTACGGCCAACGCTTTGCCTCAGGCCTCGTTTGATCACTGGGTGGCTCAAACTAAAAACCATCATTTAGATTTGTCGTCGCAAACCTACGCTGCGCTTGCCAAGCCCGCCACCAGCAAACCGCTTACCTATGGCACAGTTCAAGCTAATTTATATGATACGATTATAGAGAAATATATGGGGAATATGAGCACGCCAGCACCAAAGCATAACTATCATGTTGATCGACCCACCATGTCGCACGACGGAATGGAGATGGAATGAGTTTGTTCGCCACAACTAGTGCACTGTGGGGTCGCCTGAGCATCAACGAACTGCCACACGACGTGATTATGGCTGGCGGCGCTGTCACCGTAGTGGGCGCGGTGTTTGCTACCATTGCACTGCTCACGATAACCAAGCGGTGGAAATGGCTCTGGAAAGAGTGGCTCACCAGTGTTGATCCTAAAAAAATCGGCATTATGTACATTATTTTGTCGACGCTGATGCTACTACGTGGCCTTGCGGACGTTATTATGATGCGCGCCCAACAAGCGTTGGCCAGTGGCGATGCACACGGTATTTTGTCGGCTGATCATTTTCAGCAAGTTTTTTCTGCCCACGGCACGATTATGATTTTCTTTGTGGCGATGGGCTTTATGTTTGGGCTGATCAACCTGGTAGTGCCGCTGCAAATTGGCTCACGTGATGTATCATTTCCATTCCTGAACGCGACTAGTTTTTGGCTGTTTGCCGCTGGTGTTGTATTGGTGAATTTATCACTGGTTGTCGGTGAATTTTCGGCCGCCGGCTGGTTAGCCTATCCGCCACTTTCAGAGCTGCAGTATAGTCCGGGCACAGGTGTAGATTATTGGATCTGGAGCTTGCAGATTTCGGGTGCTGGTAGCTTGCTAGCGGGTATCAACTTTATTGCTACAATTCTCAAGATGCGCGCGCCCGGCATGACGCTTATGAAAATGCCAATGTTTACGTGGAGTGTGCTGGGAGCTATGACGCTAGTGGTGTTTGCCTTCCCTATTCTTACGGTCACGCTGACGTTGCTTGCGCTGGATCGTAGCCTAGGCATGCATTTCTTTACATCTGTCATGGGCGGCAATCCTATGATGTACGTTAACCTGATTTGGGCATGGGGTCATCCCGAAGTTTATATTTTGATTTTGCCGGCGTTTGGCGTGTTTTCGGAAGTGGTGCCTACCTTTTCGCGAAAGCGTTTGTTTGGCTATACCAGCATGGTGTGGGCTATTTGGGCTATTGTATTCCTGTCGTTCATTGTCTGGCTACATCACTTCTTTACCATGGGAGCCGGCGCCGACGTAAACGCGTTCTTTGGTATTATGACCATGATTATTGCGGTGCCTACCGGTGTTAAAATCTTTAACTGGATCTTTACCATGTATCGCGGACGAGTTCATTTTACATCGCCTATGCTGTGGTTTATGGGATTCGTGGTGATGTTTACCATCGGTGGTGTGGCTGGTGTCCTAATGGCCGTTCCGCCGGCAGACTTTCAGTTACATAACAGTTTATTTTTGGTAGCACACTTCCACAGCATGATTATTAGCGGCGTTTTGTTTGGGTACTTTGCTGGACTTAGTTATTGGTTCCCCAAGATTTTTGGATTCAAACTCAACGAAACGTTAGGCAAGTTGGCATTTTGGAACTGGTTAATTGGATTTATTCTGGCCTTTGTACCGCTGTATATTTTGGGGCTCATGGGCGCAACCCGCCGCATGGACCACTACGACGCTAGCCTGGGCTGGCAGCCACTGTTTATCGTAGCTGGTGTGGGAGTGATGTTTGTGATCGCCGGCGTGGGCTGCCAGGTTTTGCAGTTGGCCTATAGTATTTGGAAACGCAACGAAAATCGTGATACCACGGGTGACCCATGGAACGCGCGTACATTAGAATGGGCAACGTCTTCGCCACCACCCGAATACAACTTTGCTGTTATTCCGGACGGTTCCAGCCGCGACGCTTTGTGGGAGCAGAAGCAAAACAACAAACCGCTACCCAAGGACCCACTGTATACCGACATTGTGGTGCCCAAAAATACGCCATATGGATTATTTATTGCAGGAGCCGCATTGGCCTTTGGTTTTGCCATGATTTGGCACATTTTGTGGTTGGGCGCAGTTGCTGTGTTCGCACTGCTGCTGGCAATTATTACACGTACAACGAGTGACAATACCACGCGAGTCATTACAGCCAAAGAAGTAAAAACCATGGAGGGCACACAGTAATGGCGGCAATCGAATCCACCAACCAGCTTTCAGATGCACAAGCTGACGACCGCAGTTTGTTTGGCTTCTGGCTATACCTAATGACCGACTGCATCCTGTTCGCAACGCTCTTTGCAACATTCGTAGTAATGCGAAACAACACTGCCGGTGGCCCAGCTGGCAGCACATTATTTGACCTGCCCTACGTACTCACCGAAACGCTTTTGCTGCTCGCCAGTAGCTTCACTGCTGGACTTAGCATGATTGCGCTGCAACGCCAACGCAAGCGTCACATTTTGGGTTGGTTGGCGGTCACTTTTGCATTGGGCGCTGCGTTTTTGGTAATGGAATTACTAGAATTTCATCATTTAGCAACAGATGGCAACAGCTGGCGTCGGAGTGGTTTTTTGTCGGCTTACTTTACGCTGGTTGGCACACACGGATTGCACATTACGGTTGGGCTTTTGTGGATGGGTGTTTTGGCCTGGAAATTGCGCACGCAAGCGCTTGGTCAAAACATGGTACGTCGCCTAACTATGCTTAATATGTTTTGGCATTTCCTAGATATTGTGTGGATTTTTATTTTTAGCATTGTATATATGATAGGAGCGCTATAGTGAAGCCTGCATATAAATCAGATGAATCAACTCGCTCGTTGCTGCGTACGTACGTGACCGGCTTTGCGCTGTCTATTATTCTGACGCTAGTGGCATACGGGTTTGTAAACAATCATGTGACTAGCGGTCATCACAGTTTTGGTCATCACTTTTTAATCGAGATTATTTTTGTACTGGCAATCGTGCAGCTTGTCGTGCAACTGGTATTTTTCTTGCATCTAGGACGTAAGGGCCAACGTTGGAACCTTAGTATCCTCGGGTTTGCCACCGTGGTGGTGCTCATTTTAGTTATCGGCTCACTATGGATTATGAGTAACCTGGATTACAACATGATGCATCATCCAGATAACGTCAACGAATACCTGAAGGACCAGGACAGCCTTTAGTTGTAGTCGGGTGCGTCCGGCAATCCAAAGAATTGTTCAAGCGTTTGAATGCCTTTGTTGTGCATTTCAGTTGCTAAATCAACACCAACGTAGCGTACGTGCCACGGCTCGTAAATATAGCCAGTAACGTTTTGCATGTTTTGCGGATAGCGAATAATAAAACCGTATTTGTAAGCGTTGGCGGCTAACCACGTACCTTCGGTGGTCGCGCCAAAGCATTCTGTGACATCACATTCAGGATGCGGCACGCTGCCTAGGTCAGCGGCAAATCCCGTTTGGTGTTCGCTGAATCCAGGGCGCGCACTTTGGCTATCTGCTACGGACTGTCCCTGCTCTTTGACATAACGATTATATAAACTTACCTGGAATGAATATGAGCGGTAACCGCTTTGCAAGTTAAACTGAGCGCCTTGCTGCTTGGCATCGGTGACCATTTTTTCTAGAGCCGTAGCGGTTGCCTGGCGAACCTGTTTTTCCATGCTGGTTGTTGCGGCCAACGGAATATTCGGTACAACCAAATCGCTGGGTGCGTAGGTTTTGGGATTTAGTGGACGCTGCTTGTTGGCCACGACCCAAATGCTAGTTGGATCGGTTAATGAGTACTGGTTTTTGTCAAAACTTTTGGCTGCAGATGACGAGTCATCGCTTGGTGCTGTTGCCTTGTTTGTGCTGCCACCACTTGGTGCCGCAGCTCGTTTATTGGTGAACCAAAAAATGCCGCCGCTAACGAGCACCAAAAATAGCAAGATGATTGTTATTTGTTTCGCTTTCATACTATGTATTGTAGGCCGATCGCTGGTACAATGTAAAAAGAATCGCAATTTTTAAATAAACAACGTCTCGGGTGGGAGGCGAAAAGGTTACTACAAAATGGCAAAAACACCACCGAATCCATCGGACTACATCGAACCGCTAAATATGAATGGCCTGCAGGGGCGTATGCTGCACATGACTGCACCCAAAGGTCACAACCGTGAAATTTTATTGATTTACGGACACCACTCGAGCCTGGAGCGATGGTTCGGCTTGGCACAAGTTTTGAATAAATATGGCGCTGTAACCATGCCGGATTTGCCTGGTTTTGGTGGCATGGAAAGTTTTTATAAGATCAACGAGCGCCCTACTATCGACAACTTGGCAGATTACTTGGCGGCATTCGTCAAGATGCGCTACAAGCGCCGCCGCGTGACAATTATAGGCATGTCGTTTGGGTTTGTGGTGGCCACGCGAATGCTGCAACGCTTCCCTGAACTGGTTAAAAAAGTTGACCTCATGGTGAGTCTGGTGGGTTTTGCACACAAAGACGACTTTATCTTTAGCAAGAGCCGCTACTGGACGTACCGTGTTGCCACTAAACTATTTGCCACGCCGGTGCTGGCTAAATTCTTCCATGGTGTGGTGCTGCAGCCGTCGCTTATTCGTGCAGTCTACGGCAAAACACACAATGCCAAGAATAAATTTGCCGGCATGTCTGGCGAAGAACGTGAGCTCATGCTGGAAGTCGAAGTTGGCTTGTGGCGCAACAACGATGTTCGCACCTACATGTTTACAACCACACAATTCTTGACGTTCGATAACTGTAAATCACAGATCGATTTGCCGGTTTGGCACGTTGCAGTACAGAATGATCATTTCTTTGATAACACGTGTGTCGAGCAGCACATGCGCGTTATTTTTAACGACTTTTATGGCATGACCATCAACATGACCAAGCATGCGCCAACGGTAATTGCCTCGGCTAAGGACGCTGCGCCATTCGTGCCAGCTAAGCTGCGCCGTGAGCTGTCTCGCTCTAGCAAATAGCCAAAACGTGGTATACTGAACCTAATTATGAAAATCGGACTAGTTTGCCCGTACAACATTGCAAAGGGTGGCGGCGTACAAGAAATCGTCTTCGCAATGCAAAAGGAGCTCGCGTCGAGGGGTCACGAGGCGTACATTATTACACCACAACCGCGCGACTACGACGTAGCAACCGCCAAGCACAAATCAGTGATTTTTGTGGGTACGGCTACCGATTTTAATTCTCCCCTTCATACAACAGTACAAGTCTCGGCTGGCTTGAACGACGATATTGACCACATGCTCGAGGAGCACAAGTTTGATGTTTTGCATTTCCATGAACCGTGGGTGCCGGTGCTGTCTCGCCAAATTCTAACGCGTTCTAATACCATTAACGTGGCAACATTCCACGCCAAGTTGCCGGAAACCATGATGAGCCGAACGTTGGCAAAAGTGGTCACACCATACACCAAGTCGGTCCTCAAATATATCCACGAATTTACCGCTGTTTCGGATGCCGCCGCCGAATATGTGTGCAGTCTTACCGACCAGCCAGTGGCGATCATTCCAAACGGCATTAACCTTGATAATTACAAAGTACCAGCTCGTCGCAGCGATCGCCGTAAGCATAAAACGATTTTTTACATTGGTCGTCTTGAGGGCCGCAAGGGCGTGAAGTACTTAATTCGCGCATTTGCTGAACTGCAAGAAAAAGACCCTAATACCACATTGGTGATCGCCAGCGATGGTCCTGACCGCGAAAAACTGCAAATGTTGGTGGACGATCTAGGTCTTAAAAATGTCGAGTTCACCGGCTTTTTGACCGAAAAAGAAAAGCAAAAATATTTGCGTAGTGCCGATTTATTCTGCTCGCCTGCTCTGTACGGCGAAAGTTTTGGCGTTGTACTACTAGAGGCCATGGCCAGCGGTTTGGTTACTGTGGCTGGTAATAACCCTGGCTACACCAGTGTTATGCAGGGGCTGGGCAGCATTTCGCTCATTGACCCCAAAGATACCAAAGAGTTTGCTCACCGCATGCACTTATTACTGAACGAAGTTGAATTGCGCAAGCTATGGCGCGAATGGGCGGCCGAGCAAATTCCACAGTACTCATATCCAAATGTTGTTTCACAATACGAAGAGGTATATCGCAGTGCGCTCGAACAACACACGCAGCAGCAACTCGACGTCGCTTAAAATTGGCTTCGTCCTTGACGATTCGCTCGACACACCCGATGGTGTGCAGCAGTACATTCTTACGCTTGGTACGTGGCTGAAAGCGCAGGGCCACGATGTGCATTATTTGGTTGGTCAAACGCATCGAACCGATATGAAAAATGTGCATAGTCTGAGTCGCAATGTGAAGGTCCGTTTTAACAAAAATCGCATGTCAATGCCGTTGCCTGTTTCGCAAAAACGAGTGAGCGAGTTACTGCGTCGCGAAGATTTTGATGTGCTGCACGTGCAACTGCCATTTAGTCCCTTTTTGGCTGGACGCGTGGTGCGTGGTGCGCCTGATCGAACAGCGGTAATCGGCACGTTTCATATTGCGCCGCATTCGCGATTAGTGCACATCGCCAACCGTCTACTGCATGTGCTAACTCGTCGGGCGCTGCGTCGTTTTGACACCGTGATAAGCGTGTCTTCAGTTGCACAGATTTTTGCAGAGCAAACATTCCGGATCAAATCGCACGTTGTGCCGAATACCGTTGACTTGGCGCCCTACACTCGTGCCGTGCCGTTTCCCCAGTACAAAAACGACCTCACCGTATTATTTTTGGGTCGATTGGTCGAGCGCAAAGGTTGCTTGTATCTGTTAAAAGCTATTGCTCGACTCAAGAAAGAAAACATGGTCGACCAATCATTTAAGGTAATTATTTGCGGCAAAGGTCCCCAAGAGGCCGCCTTGCGCAAGTTTGCCGTAGCGCATCGAATTGAAAATATGGTGGAGTTTGTGGGCTTTGTAACTGAAGCAGATAAACCACGCTACTTAGCCTCGGCGGACATCGCTGTATTCCCAAGTACCGGGGGCGAAAGTTTTGGTATTGTATTACTGGAAGCCATGGCGTCGAGTCGTGGCGCGGTGCTTGGCGGCAACAATCCTGGTTATGCAAGTGTGCTGCACGGGCACCCCGAAACATTATTTGACCCTCGTAATACCGAGGAATTAGCAGCTATGATAGCTGGGTTGCTTCGCGATAGCGAACTGCGCCGCAAAGCGCACCGCTGGCAGCTATCGGAAGTGCGACATTATGACGTTCCAGTTGTGGGCAAAACAGTTGTAGAGGAATATAAAGCGGCGTTGCATAAGCGTGCGCAGTAGGCGATAATGGAGAGACTATGTTAGGCTTTGGCAAAGATCGAAATGGGCGAAAAGTAGAAGTGACTATCAGTAACCGCACGGTTATCAAGATTTTGATGATGATAGCTTTGTGGCTGCTCTTTTTGGTCGCATTGCGCCAGGCTACGCACTCACTGGTACTCATTTTTACCGCATTCTTTTTGGCCTTGGCTTTGAACGCGCCAGTTCGTTGGCTGGCCAATCGTATTCCCGGTAAACGCAAAGGTAGCCGCGTTTTGGGTACAGCAATCTCGTTCTTTTTAGTTATTGGTCTGCTCATTGGTTTTCTTACCAGCATCGTGCCGCCACTAGTGCGCCAAACCTCAAACTTTATTAGCGCTGCGCCGCAATTACTAGATGAAACTCGTGACAAAGATAGCACGCTTGGCAAATGGGTCGACAAACTACACCTACAGAATCAGATTGATGATTTTTCTAACCAGCTGTCTGATCGTGTAAAAAACGCCACGCCTGCCGCTGTTTCTACGCTTGGTAAAGTGGGCAGTAGTCTGTTTTCGGTCCTAACCATTTTGGCGCTGACATTCATGATGCTAGTAGAAGGTCCTCGCTGGATGAAGTTGTTTGAACGATTTATACATCCTGGCGACCGCAAGCGTGTGAGCCAAATCGCCACCGATATGTACAACGTAGTAAAGGGCTACGTGAACGGCCAAGTTACATTGGCGTTTATCGCCGCGCTTATGTTGTTACCGGCACTAATTGTACTTCATGTAAGCTACCCAGCGGCGCTGGTGGTTGTCGTGTTTGTGTGTGGTTTGATCCCGATGGTTGGCCATACGATTGGTGCGATTATCGTAACATTGGTGGCATTGTTCCACTCACCTGTCTCGGCTGTCGCTGTGCTGGCATACTACATTTTGTATCAACAGATTGAAAATTACATTATTCAGCCGCGAATCCAGGCGAACTCTACTAATATGTCGCCGCTTCTAGTGTTCGCATCGGTAGTTATTGGCGTGAACTTCGGCGGTCTGTTCGGTGGTCTGGTAGCAATCCCGGTCGCTGGCTGTGTACGCATTTTGGTACTCGACTACATGCGCAACCGTCACATTATTAACGCCCGTGAAGAGCAACAGATGACTCAAAAGGGCGATCCCGGCGTAGAATCTGCCTAGCATTAAGAACGCAAATATTGTATAGTGCGGCACACGAGGTTTTACCTCTGTACCCGAACAAGCAGACACCAACACCGGAAGTGAGGCTATAGTGGCCACCACGCCTTTTTGGGAGCCGCCCCAGACGCTGGCGAAGCTGGCACACGGCACGAGTGATGCCATTGCGCCGCGCACCAACTGGGGATCGCCCATGAAACGCGATGGTACGCGCGAGTACTCCATCGGCGTGACACGGCTGAACGCCACGTTCACCGAAAAAGACGTACGCATCATCTCGGGCCTGACGCTCGATCCGCAACTCTTCAACCCCTCGATCTGTGCCCTGTTCCGTCAGCTGATGCTGGCTTTGCCGGGTGCACGACGCCCGCAAGGTGCAGTGCAAGAAACATGGATCAACGAACTGCTATGTCTTTTGCCGGCATGCAGTCACGACCACACCAGGTACGAAAGCGCAGGCCAGTGTGCCGCCGAATACGTCGAGCTGGGCATAGCGCCGCTCCTGCTGCCGCTCTACACCGCGATGCTGCGGAGCGACTTCTGGCCTCGTCAGGTCGATCGTCAGGTCCGTGGCCGGACTGCGCATAACGGCTGGCATTCCGGTCACAGTGACGGTCCTCCGGTGCAACTCCTCCAGGACGATGGCTACAGCCTGAACGAACTGGCTGGTGACCCCGCGGGCATCGTCTATCCGTACGGCAAGCGTTGGTCAACGGACTTCATGGATGCTCGCGAGGCACTGTTCTCTGGGAGCTACCACGTGAACGGTAGGGCTGGCGAGTCTGTCCAGGACTCACTATTCACGCTCGATGTCATGGCGCAGGTGGTGGCCACGACAGACAGGGGCCTGAACGACCGTATGGATTCCTACAACCGGTGGACTGCTCAGATTTGAAAATCCTCTGAGCCAGGCACAAGCAGCAGTATGATACAGAGTATCTGCCTGGCTTGCGCCAGTCCTCTGTATTGTGCTGTCTGCTTGTTCCCTCACCTGATTACTTACCTAGTGAGTGCTCGGATGAGGTAGTTTACACCTGCATGCGTTGCCAAAGGGGTCCGTTTGCGGTGTCACGAACGGTAATGCCCTGCTCTTTGAGCTGGTCACGAAGCTGGTCGGACAGAGCCCAGTCTTTGGTTTCGCGTGCAGTTTGGCGTTCGGCAATCATGCTCTTTTGAGTGTCGTTTATGGTTGGTCGCTCACTGAGCTGCAGGCCAAATAATTGGTCGGCAATGTTCAGCATAGATTGAATCTTTTCGGGGTGAATGCCGGCAGTTTCGGATTCGCCCGCTAATTGTGCTACATGGCTCAGTGCGAGCGAGGTGTTTAGGTCGTCAAATAATGCTTCGCGAATTGCACGAAGAGCCGTGGCGTACGATTCGGCAAGCTTGTCACTACTGTTGTGGGCAGTTTTTTGGTGTTTTAAGTCGGCCCAAGCACGCAAGTTTGTCAGCAAGTTTTGCGCGGCTTCCAAGCTTTCCCATGTAAAGTTTACCGAATTACGGTAATGCGACTGCAGCACTTTGACGCGAAACGCGAGCGGATCGTAGCCCTTGTCGGTAATATCGCTTAGCGTGTAAAAGTTTTGCAATGACTTAGACATTTTACGGCCATCCACCAGCATGTGCTCGCTGTGCGCGAATATACGAGCCATTACAGGATCTTCTTCGAGCGCGGTACTTTGAGCGATTTCGTTTTCGTGGTGTGGAAAAATGTGATCGACGCCACCGGTGTGAATATCAAAAGGTTGGCCCAGCGCCTGACGACTCATGACCGAACATTCAATATGCCAGCCGGGCCGGCCTTTGAGGTCGTGACCGTCCAGTGTAAATTCCCAGGCTGGCTCGCCGTCTTTTTGCGTTTTCCATAAGGCAAAGTCGTGCACGGATTCTTTGTCGTATTCGTCGTTTTGGATGCGTTCTTCAGAGGTGTCGGCGGCGGTAATTTCGGATAGCTGGCCATACACTTTGCCACTTTTGCGGTAAGCGTCAATTGAAAAGTACACGCCGTCGTCAGCCACATAGGCAAAACCTTTGTCGTGCAAGGCGGTAATTAGGTCGCGCATGCCCTGCATTGTTTTAGGATCGGTGGCCCGAATAAACGTAACGTGTTTAGTATCGTTGCCGATACGCTGCATGTCTTCCAAAAAGACAGCAATGTACTTATCGGTCAATAATTTGAGCGCAACTTTTGGGTCGGCCTCTGGAAATTGTTCGTAGCTGCGGCGAATAGTTTTGTCATCGACGTCGGTGTAATTCATCGCACGGCTGACGCTAAAGCCAGCTGAGCCTGCCACGCGTTGCAATGTGTCCGAGTAAACGTAGGCAGTTAAGTTACCGATGTGTGCGTGGTCATATACGGTTGGACCACACGAATATATGCGCACGTCTTTACCGCTCAGTGGTGCTACATCTTCGAGCTGTCGGGAAAGAGTATTGTAGAGTTTCATGGTTATTCCTGTTCGTGTTCAAGGTTGTCGAGTAGGTGCGTAGCGTACTGGATACACTCGGACTTAACCTCGTTGAACGGGCGACCCTTGGGGTCCATTTTGAACCCGCTGGAATAACTATGGCCACCGCCGCCAAAATGTTCGGCCAATGCACCAGCGATAGGCGACCCGTAATTGGCACGAATTTTTGCCGTCAAATGACCATCGCTGTAAATCTTGAATGCAATAGCAACACGCGTGTTCGTGGTGAGCCGCATGTCTTCCATAACCAGCATCGATGGATTGTAATGAGGACTGTACTCCTGAATCTCTTCCCACGGAATGGTGACAGTGGCAACACGCTCGTTGTCAAAATATTCGATACGCTGCAGCAGCTCGCCCTTGTAGCGAGTGAGTTCTGGACTTTTGCGCATCATCTCGCGGCGCTTGGTTTCGAGTTCGGCGATGTTAACACCACCCTCGACTAACTCGGCAATAATGTGAATGCTGCGGGCGCTGGTTGCTGGTGTGGTGAGGCCCAAACTGTCAGCCATAATGGCGATGGACAGCATGTTTTTGGCTTCAAGATTTAACGGCCAACTTAGTTGCTGGGCTAGTTCGTAAATTACTTCACCGGTGGCAACGGCTGGATGATTGCACGTGACAGCTACAAATGAAATGGTGGTTTCCACATTATGGTGGTCAATAATAATGCACGGTTTAGCGGCGATCCATCCCTGTTGACCGCTTTCCGACAGGTTTTCTAGTAAGCTACCAGCGCTGGTGTCTACCACAATGCTGGCGTCAAACTGATGCGGCAGTTCTTTGCTGACGCGATCCCATCCTGGCAGGTATGATAGGTAGCTGGGAATGCCGCTTCCGCAGTACAAGTATGGGTCTTTGCCCATATCACCCAGGATTTGCTCCAACGCTAAAGCGCTGCCTAGGCTGTCGCCATCAGGATTGTCAGCCTGAATAATTACAACGCGCTGTGCGCCTGCCAAAATCTGCTGGATCTGCTCTGCCTCGGGATATGTCATGCGTCTATTATACCAGATGACAGCGGTATCCGGCTGACTGGTAAGGTAAACTCAAATGTTGTATAGTATATATGGGAAATACCCGAAGAGAACGAATGGGAGTGATTCCATGCTTGATTCGCAGTCATCCGTTGGGGGTCTCCTGTCGCGCACGAACTGCTTCTCGCGTTATCAAGAGGCAGGACTGCGGCTGTACCTGGAGGACCTGTCGGTTGCTGACTTGCTGCGCTATGAAACGGCGCAGGAGCTGGCCAACTACATAGAGAAGGAGGCTCGCGAGCAGTATCTGCTTCGCCTTGCTGAACAGGGCAAGTCCAAGAAGAGCCCCTCTGTCGATGAGTTCCTGCACAGCACCGACGCCCCGATCCGGCTCTGTGAAATGGGCGATGTGGCCTACAAGCTGCTGCGCTACGTGCACCGGATGTTCGACCCGATTTCGGGCACCACGACTGGTGTCGAGCTCGCCTGAAGGAGGTGATCGTGAGAAAACGTGCCATACCTGCAACTCGCAGAGCTCTGAGCTGCCTGCCTCTGGACGACGATTCGCCGGCCAGGTTGAGCAAAGGCGAACGTGCTGTCGTCGTCATGTATATGTCGTGCACGAAACTCGAAGACATCGCGGGCTACCAGCCCTGGAAATTCGTGTACGAACTGCGTTACCGGATAGGCGCCTGGGGGCCACTCGCAAGATCGAGGGTCTCGGCGATCGACAACTTCCGCTACAAGGCAATCGCGCTCGCAGTGATCGCGCACACCAAGCGCGAGCTCGCTGAGCTCGACAAACCCTCCCAGTAATTTCCTCCTGACCTCCATGGGTCATCCACCTGACGAGCGCGGTTCAGTCGGCAGATTTGGCCACCTGGCCCCTTCCGCTGACTGCACCGCCTCGTCCCTACCCAGAAATCATAACGCGTTTGTGATTTGCGGCTAGGGTTACGAATCTATAAAGCTTGACGGCCTTCCAGGGCTCGGCCCAGCGTGATTTGGTCAGCGTATTCTAGGTCGACGCCAATGGGCAACCCACGCGCCAAACGAGTAACTTTAACAGAGCGATCGCCAATTTGCTGCTGAATGTACAGCGCAGTTGACTCGCCTTCTACGCTGGCATTGGTAGCCAAAATAATTTCTTCTACGTTGTCTTCGTCAATTCGTTGCACCAACTCGCCGATGTGCAACTGCTCAGGGCCAACACCGTCAATTGGCGAAACCAAGCCGCCCAACACATGGTAGGTACCGTGGAATTGATTGGTTTTCTCCAGGGCTACAATGTCGAAGGGCTCGGCCACCACGGCTATCACGGTTTTATCGCGGCGCGGATCGGTGTATAAATTGGACAATTCCTGGCCCGCCGGCACTAACGCAAACGTTTTTTTGCAGTAGCCAATACCGTCGTGGAGCTGATTGAGCGCTGTTGCCAAGCCTTTGGATTTAGCAACGTCGGCACGCATCAAAAAATAGGCATACCGTTCTGCGGTGCGCGGTCCTACGCCGGGCAATTTGGCAAGCGCATCAATAACATCGGTCAGTGCGGGCGGCAGGATTTGCATAGGGGCGGATTATAAACCGAGGTCGCCCAAAGCACCCATCATAGGCTGCATTTTTTCGGCGGCCACTTTTTGGCTTTCAGAAATAGCTTCTTTTACAGCGTCCTCAATCCATCGTTCCAACTCGCCGATGTCGTCCAGGTCTACTGCTTCTGGGTCGATGTGGACCTTCTTGATCTTTTGTTCACCAGTAATTTCAACACGAACTGCGCCATCACCCTTTTCAACGGTAATGATCTGCTTCTGCAGTTCTTTCTGAATTTTCTTAACTTTCATCAGCATTTTTGCCTGATCAAAACGACTCATAATGTCTCCTTGTCTGTGTAACGTTTTTATTGTAACAGATTACGTGTTCATTCGTGAACGGTAAACACATCGTGCGTGGCAGTGGCTTGCGGCCAGGCCTCAAAATAGGCTCGAAGATTGTACACACATGCCATGGCAATCACTAAACCAAACAAATTAATGCCTAGCCAGCGTGCCAGCGGGTTGCGCGGAAATACATGCAGCCACACTTCTAAAACATAGTCGGCACCAGCGGTAATCACCATAAAAGCAAATGGCACCAACGCGGTGAGCGGCACGGTTCCGGTGATAGCAATTACCACCGATCCTACAATTGCCAAACCCACCACTAGCTTTACACGAGCCAGCTTAAAGTACTTGCAAAAAATGTAAGCGCCCAAGCCAAACATAATAATGTTAAAAATATCGAGTATAGCCAGATTCCCTAGCCACTGCTCTGGGTTAACCGGGCTGCGCACAAAGAACGCCAGCGGCACATCAATCAGATTGTGCAAGAAATGAAGCGGCTGATTCCAGGTTGCGGGTAATTGTAGCCAAGTTTTGATAAGACTTGGTGTGTGATAAAAACGCCAAACGAGCGGCACTAACGTAGCCAAAAAGATGACTGCACCAATAGTGACCGAGCCTAAGTGTTTCCGAAATGCAGCGTCAATGTGCTTCCACTGCCAGATTAATCCCAATACAACGAACCAAGCCATGCCTGGCGTATACAGCAGGCCGCCAGCTAGTGTTAAGCCCAAAATAACAGCGATACCGGCTCGTTTTTCACGAATCCAAACACCACATGCGACCAAAGCGATCACACCCAAGAACATGACTTGCGGTACGCCCAGGCGCCCAACGTGCAAAAACCAGTTAGAACAACCAAATAAAATGGTACCGATCAACGCGGCGCGCGTGCCGAACCAACGGTATGCTAAAACGCAGAACAACACGAGCCCTACCCACGCGACCATTGCACTGGCCAAGCGCGTGGCTAACAGGTCGTGTGGCGTAATATATGTGAGCGCGTGCACTACCACGTAAAATGGAGCGTCAAACAATTTATCCCAGATACTATGAACGCTAAGGCTTGCTCCAAGTGTAGCGTTTTCGTTGGCGCTATACCCACCAGGCAAACTGCCAAGTCGCCATAAAAGCATCACGGCTGCACCCAAGAATACGGCACCATAAGCTGTTACGGTTTGCCAGTGACTCATGAAATAACTGCGAAAACGGGAGATTGCGGCCTTCATTGCTATTAGTATATCATGGGGCCGCTTCCGCCTACGTAACTTTTGGCTCGGCAATGATGCCGCTGGCATATCCCTCGCAAAAGTGAGTAGGCTCGCGCGGCTTCTAGCTATTCGGCGAATGGATGCGCACGTTTAGTGTCCAGCGTGCGAATACGTTGTTTGTCGCGATCAAAGAATAATTCTATGCCACCGGTGGCGCCATTACGGTGTTTTTTAATCAAAATATCCATGAGGTTTTTGCGTTCGGATTCGGGGTTATAGTAATCCTCGCGGTAAATAAAGGCCACGACGTCGGCATCCTGCTCGATTGATCCTGATTCACGAAGGTCGGCCAGCTGCGGAATCTGCGGTTTGCGATTTTCTACGGAACGACTGAGCTGCGACAACGCAATCAGCGGCACGTTCAATTCACGAGCGATGCTCTTAAGTCCACGCGAAATCTCGGAAATTTCGTTCACACGGTTGTCGCCATTACTGTACTTGCTGCCGCCGCTCATCAGCTGCAAATAGTCGACAATAATGAGGCCCAGCTGTTGTTTATGCGATTCACGACGTGCTTTAGTACGAAGGTCACTTACGGTAAGTCCAGGCGTGTCATCAATAAAAATTTTAGCTTCACTGAGGGTGCCCATGGCCTGCCCCAGCTTTTCAAAGTCAGTGTCGGTCAGGTTACCGGTGCGCAATGCCCAAGCATCAACGCCCGATTCCATGGCAAGCAAACGGTCAACCAGCTGCTCTTTGCTCATTTCCAGACTAAAAATGAGCACTGGTTCTTTGGCCTGTACGGCCACGTTGTGTGCCAAGCTGAGTGAAAATGCGGTCTTACCCATAGAAGGTCGAGCTGCCAAAATAAAGAGGTCAGAGCGCTGCAGACCGGCCAAAATATCGTCCATATCGCGGAAGCCGGTGGGAATGCCGCGGACTTTATTTTTGTCTTTGTGCAAGTCGTCAAAACGCTCAAAACTTTCGGCCAGCACGTCTTCGATGCTGGTGATAGTTTGTTTTACGTGCTGCTGACTTACCTCAAATAGATTGGCCTCGGCCTCTTCGATTAGCTCTTTGATGGCTTTGGTCTCGTCGTAGCCGAGCGTGGTTAATTCTTTGCTGGTTTTGATCAGTCGACGACGCACAGCTTTTTGCGCCACAATGTCGGCGTATTGTTCAATATGCGCTGCGGTTGGGACAAAGTTAGTAAGTTCGGTTAGGTATGCTGGCCCGCCGATCATCTCCAGGAACCCGTTGCCTTTGAGCTGGTCGGCCAGAGTGAGCACGTCAATAGGACTGCGCTTTTCGTATAATTGCGCGACGGCTTCAAAGATCCGCTGATGTCGCGTGTCAAAAAAGTCCTGCGTACTAATGCTGTCGGCGATTTTTACCAATGCGTCGCTATCAATTAAAATGGCTCCCAACAAACTAGCCTCGGCCTCGAGGTTTTGCGGTTGCTGATTTGTCTGTCGCGTGTTGTCCATTGGTTAGTTAGGATTGTAGCAGCTCACCGCCGCCAAAAATATTGTTTACGGTTGAAATTGGGCGTTTGGATGCCTCTTGGTCGGCTTGGTCGGCGTAGTAGTCCTGTGATGCGCCGCCTTCTGCCGGCGGTTCGCTGACGTTAGGCGCTGAAACCGAGTGGCTAACCTCACCCTCGGGAACGCTTGGTGCAACAGGTTGTACTTTGCCAATTTTGCACTCAAAGCCCACGTCATGACCAACAACTGAACTAATCGCTTGGCCGATGATTTTTTTGTTTTCGCTTTTGGTGATGATTTTTTTGTTAAAAGCGTTGCCTACCACGAGTGTGACAGCGCCATCGTTGTGCTGCAATTCTGCGGTGCGCAAAAAGCTGTACAGTGTGCTGTGGCCTTTTTTGATGATAGCCAGCGCGGCTGCCCATGCCGCTTGATCGAGCTCACCAGATGCAGATTCTGCCGCGGTTGAACTTTCCGGCTCTCGCTCCTCACCGCCCAGGGATCGTCGCTGCGTTGCAGAGCGACCCTGATCGGTGTCGGGCTGCGTAGAAGTTGCATCCGTTGCGGGTGACGCGGTCGGGAGGGATCCAGTCGATACTGCGTCAGCAGTAGCCGCGCTGGATGGGTCCCCGTGAGCGGCAGGACCCGCATCTTTGATTGCAAGCTCTGCATCGGAAGACGGAAGTGGAGACACAGGAGCGGCGGCGGTTTTGATCGGAGCTGGTTTGGTAGGTTTGGCGGGCGGAATGAGCGTAACCGCTGGCTGTGGTGTGCCGGCCAAGGCAATATCCAGCAAGGTAATCTCTAATAGTGCGCGGGCATCCGCACTGCCGGCAACTTCAAGTAAAGAAGTAAGTAACGTAATCAGCTGATCTCGTGGCAAGATTGCCTGCCCGGCCAAAAGCTGTTCGCGAAGCTGCGCGCTAAGCTGTTTGGCAATTTGTGCGGGGTCGGCACCTTGGTTATATAATTGCGTCAAAGTTTGCACTACACTGGCGGCATCGTGCGCGGCAACGTACTGCAAAACAGCAGTTATGAGCTCTGTTGGAGCTACGCCCAGCAGCACAGCAACGTCAGTGGCTGTAACTTTGTGGCCAATACTTCGCGTCTGATCAAGCAAACTAATGCTGTCGCGGAAACTGCCCTCGCCGTGCGCGGCAATCATAGCCAATGCGTCGTCATCAATGGCAATTTTTTCTTTCTTGGCGATATCCTTAAGATGGGCAGCTACTTTGCCCAGGTCGACGGGCTTAAACGTAAAGCGCTGCGTGCGGCTAACAATGGTTTCGGGCAGCTTGTGCGCCTCGGTGGTGGCCAAAATAAATACTGCGTGTGCCGGCGGTTCTTCAAGTGTTTTAAGAAGAGCGTTAAACGCTTCTCGCGTCAGCATGTGCACTTCATCAATAATGTACACCTTGTATTTGGCGCTGGTGGGCGCAATGTGCACTTTGTCGCGCAGGTCGCGAATTTCGTCGATGCGGCGATTGCTGGCGGCGTCAATTTCAATTATGTCTAAATGCGTGGCGTCGTCATCGTATGGAAGGCCGTTAATTTCGTGAGCCAAAATGCGTGCGATGCTGGTTTTGCCGACGCCTCGAGGGCCGGCAAACAGATATGCATGACTAATCGCACCACTCTTGAGCGCATTGCTGAGCGCCGTAGTGATATGCTCCTGCCCAACAATTTCGGACAGCTTTTTAGAACGGTATGTTCGGTATAACGCCTTCCCCATCACGTTCTATTATACGCGCTCGCCCTAACTTTGTATGTTGTATTATGCGTGTCGAATAGCTAGGTGGGCCAAGGGTAGGCTAAGGTCATGAAGCACGGCTTCTGGACTGGGATCCGGAAATGGTTCGCTTGGCTCAAGCTCAAGTGCATCGTATACAAGTGGCAACAGATGTCGATAGATTAATTCATGGCCGGGACCGCTGGGATGCATCCGGTCGTCAGCCAGAAACGGCTCCACATCGTGGCCATGCAGCATTTCCGGGACGTGTACTACTGGCGCGTTATCAAGAGAGTAAGCAGCTTTTTCCGTGATTTCTACCAGATCTTGATGTATTTGCGGACCGAGTTGGCCCATTTGTCGTAACGGCGGTGGCATCTGCACAAAAATCGGGCGCACCTCACGCTCAAGGCACTCACCTTGTACGATGTCTAGTGCATGGCGCCAGGTGTCTTTTAACGCTTCGCCACTTCGGTCACCATGGCCGAACTTTGACAGTAAGAAAAGCGGATGGCCTTCAAGGACGAAAATTCCTAGTGTCCGCACACCATCTTTATGAAATTCCGGGCGAGCAAGTGAGTCATCCAGGTGAGTACCGAACCGGGTAGCCCACGTTGGCAAAAGACGGCCGGGCATCGCGTAATTATTTACGTACGTCCACGAAGGCACGGTTCGCCAATTGTTCCGGCGTTTTATATCTTGGCAATCTTTACGAAGGCGGTCGTCAATGCGTCCCGTAAAGCCATGCTTGCCCAGCTCATCGTGATAATTTTTTGCGCTACTACTACCCTCGATAATCACTTGTCGGTGCATGCATTTACTGTATCAAAAAATGTCCACGGAGTGTGGACATTTTGCGAATAGCTTAGTAGTTGCTGTTACAGCGCAGCTTCTAGCGCAGCCCATTCGGCGTTGCTATCGTCTTCGGGAACGTTCACGCTTACTTGGTCGCCAGGTTTTGCCTTAAAGTAGGTTACGCTGGCCAAGAGTACGCGATAGTTGCGGTCACCAACCTCTACGAAGTAATGGCCGTTTTCAAGCTTGAGTTGACCAACAACTTGTTTGCGTGGAATGGGGCCAATTTGCTTGTACAGAAATGCGCCATCGTCGGCAATGGTCAATTTAAGGATGTCGCCCTGTACTAGTTTTGACTTGCTGGCGTAGTTTGCAGGAACTGGGTAAATTTTGCTGTCTGAGCCAGCCATGTTCTGACCGTCAAAAACACCTTCGATAACTTTGCCGAGGGTTTCGTCTTGAACAACAGGGGTAATTTTTTCGTCATCGCCTACGAGGCTAATCAATAATTCATTAGCGGCAGCTAAATTTGTTTCAGCTTCCTGGATTAATGCTCGGAGTCGTTTGATTTGTTTCTCTGGTACGTCTGCCATATTTTTCTCTCTAAGTCTCTCTGCAGTGTTTGTTTGGATACACTTACTCATAAAACTATCATGTTTGTAAAGCCAAGTCAAAAATAATATCCAAACTTGTGGATAACTTGGTCGGGTTGACCTATTTTTACTAGTATAGAACAATAGGTGTAATCCATTCAAGGATTAACTGCAGCACGATTGCTAGTGCTGCCCGACAGATTGGGATGCCTATGCGTGCAACGCTGACGGTAGCCGCTCCGGAGGGTCCGAACAGGCCGTGCAAGGTCACGCTGAAACTCCGGGACGTTCCTCGCGCTCGACTGCGGCAGGTGTCTGCTATGTGCGACGTCAAGGACGGGAGTGTTTATCGGCGAGGCCTGCTGGGCGGCGCTGTTGACGTGATCTGTGACCTCTCCGCACGGAGTCTCACGCTGGTCAAGCCGTCGTCTGATGTTCATGGCCTGCAGGCGCGATTCGAGGCCCTGGTGGGTAAGCCCCTGGCCTATCGCATCGCAAGCACACAGGAGCGTGTGCGCCAGCTCGTGGCCGCGGACAACCTCACTCCCCAGGAAGGAAATCTGGAGGGCTGCTCTATCGAGGAGCTCTTCGTAACCATCCTTCGCGCGACCCGTGAAGCTGCTCAGCCAGAGCCACAACCTACTGCCAAGCGCAAGCCGAAGCGCCGCGGACAACCCCGCGCAGCCGCTGCTTAAGCGCTCCATGGCACACCCCCAATGACGCGCCGGGCGGCAGGATCGAAGCTCAGAGTCTTCTCCTGTCGCCCGTGCGCACCCCCCCCACGACCCTAAAATAATTATGAATAAAGAGCATTCCATCGACCAAAGGTGCGTATCGGGATAACCCGACGACAGCGGCCGTGGCCAGCTGCGTCGGGCTCCCTGCCTCATGATGCTGATTCGAGCGCCCTGGTGATGAGCGGGTCGCATTCGTCGCAGCTTGGGTCGGCTGACGCGCAGATGCAGTGCACCAGCCGGAAACGGTGAGGCTGCTTCCATAGGCGGAGGTTGTGGTGCGTGATGACGCTGTTAGCGAAAACCATCCGGTCGAGCCAGTCCCGCCTGGGAATCCGCGCGCACCAGTCGGTCAGCCAGGCGTCATCGCCGAACTCTTCTCGCGTACGAATGAACCCCTCGTTACGCAGCGCGTTGCAGACTGCTTGTCGCAACACCGTGCGTTCTTCAGAGGTGATTTCCAGGGGCTCGTCGCCGCCGTGAAACACGACGTAGTCGCAGGTGTCCCCATAGACCACGCCGACTGCCACCAGCAGCTTTTCCGGCTCAATGGTGCTTTCGTCGTGTACTTCCTCGATGTCTACCACTCATACTCCAGTGTACCGATGGAATGCTCTGTCCGGTTGGACTACTTGGTTATACCATCAAACTACAGATACCACAAATAAAATACCCGCCTGGAATACAGACGGGTATTTTTGGTTTCAAGCAAGGTTAAAGCGAAAATAACCGAAGTTATTAGGCCAATTCAACAGTAGCGCCAGCAGCTTCAAGAGCTTTCTTGGCAGCTTCAGCGTCGTCTTTCTTTGCAGCTTCGAGGACAGCCTTTGGAGCGCCGTCAACGATAGCCTTAGCTTCACCAAGGCCAAGACCGGTCAGGTCTTTAACAGCCTTGATCACAGCTACCTTCTGAGCACCAGCGTCCTTCAACACAACGTCGAATTCGCTCTTCTCGTCTTCAGCAGCAGCGCCGCCGTCAGCAGCAGGACCAGCAACAGCAACAGCTGCAGCAGCTGGCTCGATGCCGTATTCATCCTTCAGGATGTTCTTGAGTTCGTTTACTTCGAGTACAGTCAACTTGGTCAAGTCTTCTGCGAGTTTTTTCAAATCAGCCATGTCGTGATTCCTTGTCTTGTATTAAAAATTAGCTTGCTTTAGCTTCAACACCATCCAAAAGCGCGTGCAAGTTGCCCGAAAGCGCATTGGTAACGTCGTTGACTGGTGAGAGCAGGGTTGCAATAACCTGAGCAATAAGTTGCTCTTTGCCTGGCAATGTTGCGAGGGCTTTTACGTCGTCAGCGCTCAGGAATTTACCTTCTGCACTGATGGCGCCAACAAACACGATGCTCGGGTTTGTCTTGGCGAAGCTGGCGAGAGCCTGAGCTGGAGCAACTTCATCTTCGCTGTTAAAAGCGTAGAGGAGCTGGCCGTTCAGGGCACTTACGTCAACGTCTTTCAAGTTGTCGTTTTGTTGCACAGCTTTGATAACCAAGCGGTTTTTGACAACGCGGATTGCGGTGCCGTTTTCGTTGGCTTCGCGGCGGAGCTGCTGGATGGCCTTTACGGTAGTGCCTGGGTAGGCGGCCACAACGGTCATCTTGGAGCTTGCCAAAAGTTCTGCAACGTCAGAGACAACTTGGTTCTTTTGGTCTTTTGTTAGAGCCATAAGATACGCGTCCCTTCTTTTACTATTGAATTGATGATCCTTCGTGGGCTTTTAGGGCTCACGCGGAATCGTTTGCTTTAACCTTGTTGTTAACGAACTACTTGAGTTCCGCGGACAAAAAAAGAGTCTTTGGTTCTCGCATTACCAAAGACTCGCGGTCAATAAACAGTGTTTGTTTACATATCCTCGGTAGCCTTCTTAAATCTTTTGGATCGCTACTGTCTTCGGTGATGTTCAGGGGTAATTGTACAGGAGCGTCATCAAAATGTCAACGCTTTCTTAGATGATACAATTGTCGGATGACACCAGAAATTATAACCCGACCTGCCGCACCATATGATGCGCAGGCAGTAACTGACTTACTGATTGAGCGAAAATACGACGCCACACCTTTTCAGGATGACCATAACCAGGAGCGCATTGTGTGGTGGCAGGAACACGGCGAGGACCACAACACCCAGGAAATCCAGCGGTCGCTAGACGAACCTGACCGTAATCTTTTTCGAGTAGCCGCTATTGGTAGCACGGTGGTGGGATTTATGAAGGCATTTTCGTATATGGACGACGCGCCAATACCAGGCGGACCATTTACGTATGCACAAGGGCTCATGGTGGGCAAATCTTACGAGGCGCGGGGCGTGGGCGGTGCGCTGGCGCAGGATTTTTGTCGTTGGGCAGTACCTTTGGGTCAAGACGTGTGTATTGAAGTGACAGTCGGCAATCAACATGCTCGCACTATATATGAGAACCACGGATGCCAATTCGTTACCAGTCTTCCTCCAACAAATTATGCCCCTCCACGTGATGTATTGGTGCTCCCCTACCAGCAATTAGCACAGCTAGCCGGGCATTAGCCTCGCAATATTGCTGAAAGACGTTTACCGGCGGGATTTTTTGGTGGGCTTGTTGGCCATCGGCAGAATGCCAAACGTCAAAACGATGGCGTAAATTACGGCAAAGCCGCACATCACGCTAGGAATGCCCTGGATGGTCTGCGGATTTACGGCGTTCACGATGCCTGTTGGCAGCAAAAAGCTCAGCCAGCCAAACACCTGGTACAGGAGTGCTTTACGGATATTGATTTTGGCGGTGGCGGCAAAGAACAGCGCCTGGCAAATGCCAAATATCAGCCAGCTGTAGTAGTAGCCAAAATACAGGCCGCCTAGGCCCGACTTGAGCTGAAAAATCGCGTAGTTTCCGGCGCAAATGTGATCTTGAAATGCTGTGGGCATCAGTCCAAAAATCAGCGCGAACCCGATGCCCGTTAGGTACGCCAAGCGGACTATCCACGTCGAGCCACGCCCCGACAGCACGCGGATTAAATGAATTCCCAGCGGTGGCAGCAACGTGATTGCTATGTAGCCAACGCGGGACCACAAACTTGCCGACCAGTGCGTGGCGCCACACACGGTAAATTCACTAAGCTGAAACAGCGCAAGTAAGCCTAACGTGGCGACGGCCAGCCGAACTACGGTGTTCATTTTGTATCGAAAGAGTGTATACAAAAGAAGCGAAATCTCGATGATGCAGGTGGCGATCATGACTGGCGGTGAAAAACAGTAAAAGGTAGTCCGTTTGTTACGCATGCTTTTATAAGCATAAGCAAAATATGTGCAAAATGCCAGCTAAACCGGGAGACGTAATTTGCTGTAGCGCCACGATTTCCTGCAAGCCAATTGTACGTGCGTAGCATATGTGTATAATGCTTATGTTAACCAAACGGAGCGATAGATGAGTACACCAGAGACAGCAGTGCCAACACGTTGGAATCATTCACCAAAGACTTGGGATAAACGTCTGAAATTTGCTGATATATTAGGCAAGGCTTGCGCTTCGCAGGGCGTTGCATTGGAATGGCTCGATGAAGAAAAATGGGCCGGCGTAATGCACGCGCCGAGTGGCCGAAGCGCGCCAGTGTATGGCTACGACTTGGGCCTCAATAGCGCAGCCGCCGCCAAAATAGCGGACAGCAAGGCAGACACATATGCCGTGTTGCGCCACCATGGCATACCGGCTATTCAGCATGAGCGCATCTCGCCATTTTTGACAGACGGTTCAAGGCTGAGCGAACAGCGCCGCCGATCAATATTGGCAGCAGCCAGTCTGGGACTGTCTTTGGTTCTAAAGCCAGACGCTGGGCACAGTAGCGGCAGCGGTGTTGAGCTCTGCGAAACCGAAGAAGAAGTCGCGGCCTATATGCGAGCCGCTGGCGACACGCCTTCAGCTGCCTCGCCCTTTAAACAATTCGACGAGTACCGCGTAGTTGTGCTGGATGGCCAAGCTCGCGGTGTCATAGAAAAGCATCTTGATCCATCAGGCTGGATGCATAATCAAAGTAAAGGATCTAGCCGAACACTGTTGAGCAAAGATAGTGATCTATATCCGCAACTTGGCGAGCTGGGTGTTGCTACTGCCGGTGCACTTGATTTGCGATTTACAACCGTGGACATTACCCGCGAACACGAAAGAGCTGACTTGGCAGTACTAGAGGCTAATGACGTGGTGAGTGTTGTCTACCCGGCCACTACAGACATCGGTCAATTTGGTCGGGAGTTGTACGCTGACGCTGTAGCACTTAGGCTAAGTGCGTAACATGTAACCGAGCGGTTTTGGATAGATAGTCTAGCAGCACGTCCTGGAATTGCAGCGCGCCTTCTTTGCTGATCCACTCTTCGGCGCTGTGCTGATTGCCGCCATACGGATGAGTCAAAATAGCGGGAATGCCAACTTTTGCCAAGTGCCGAGCATCGCTGCCACCCATAGACAACGTGCCTGTTGGTCGCATGCCAATCACTTTTTCAACGCTGTCAACGAAGGGTTGAATCAAAGGATGCGCTAGGTCATTCACGCATGGTGGATCAAAAAACAGCTCGTTGTAGGTGGCGCCATGTCGAGCGCAAATGCGATGAATTTGCGTGCTCATTTGGCTGTGGTCTTCTGCGCGCATGTAGCGAATATCCACCGAGGCGCGTGCCGAGTCTGGCACTTGGTTGATCGCCTTGCCGCCCTCAATTGTGCCAACGGTGAGCGTGTTGGAATTCATGGTTTGATCTGCAAACAGCTGGCGAACTTCTTGCAATACATCCATGAGTTTTTCGATGGCGTTTTCACCTTCCCATGGTCGTGAGGCGTGTGCCGCCCTGCCCTCTACCGTAATGTGACCGTGTGACGGGCCCTTGGCTAACGTTTCTAGATTCCAGTCTTCGCCGCCGTCAGGCAAAACGCAGATATCTGGCTTATAACCTAGCTCAACTAACCGAGCTGTGCCTTCCAGACCGCTCAATTCTTCTTCGGTGGTCAGCATCAAACCTAGGTCGTAGTGGTGCAACGTTTTGGTAGCTGCTAAATGATCGATCACCGCCATGTAGGCAGCGATGGCGAACTTCATATCGTACACACCGCGGCCAAACCACTTGCCTGCCTCTTCGCGCAGCGTAAATAATTCGCTGGACGCTGGCACGACGTCCAGGTGGCCAGCTAACATCACTTTTGGTGTCTTGCTGTCTTTTACAGTTGTGGCCACCAATGCGCCAAAGCCGTTAAAGTTAAATCTTTTAACATGCAGGCCGTGCGCTACACAAAAAGCTTCTATAAAGTCGAGTGCTTTATTGTTGGCATCCACGTTGCCAGATACGGTGGGCATCGCAACTAATTTCTTCAGATATGCTTCCATAGTTACGCCTCTACGTCCCACACACCTTTTGGAAAGATCACCGTGGCTGCTTCGGGCAATTCTTCAACATCCCAGTACGTCTGGTAGCGAATATGCGGCAAGTCTTGTGCTGGATCAAACTGGACTACATCGGCTATCATCGTACTTCCGATTGTTGCGGCTGAAGTCTCACGACGCAGCATTGCGTCGTAGTTACCGTCGCCCTTTTTGGACGGATCATAGTCGCCACAGATTTCTGCCCATGCAGCAGCTGCCGATCTGGCGAGTGCCGATTGGCGGCGATCCATAAAAGTGTGTACTACGTTTGTCATATTTCCTCCGAACAAAAAACCGAGCTCTGTGAGGAGCTCGGTAGGTGTTGCTTTGATTCTTTTTAGGGCAAGCCTTAACCGCGCTCCTTCGAGCCGAAAATGACGAGACCAAGAATCATAGCTTGCTTTTTCATCTTTTTGATTGTAAAACCGTTTACTTTATTTGTCAAGAACCGGTGCCGCCACCTCTTGTGTGCCAAGTTTTTGTAGCTTGTACTGCGTGTAACGTTCGGCGGCCAGTCGGCTGAGTTCGGGGTCTTCACCCTGGTTCACAAACTTCATAGAATCAGCCAGCATTGGGTGCACTTCGGCGAGCTTGGCGTGCATTTGCTGTACTAATTTGCGATAACCGGGGTGGCCTTGCGGACTGGTGCGCAGCTCATGCAAATGGAATGCTTCGCGAGCGTTATAGGTAACCTTCCAACGCATGCGGTGACCAAGCAGCGTGGCGTACTGTGCTTCCAGCGCGTAGCCGGCTTGTTGCAATAGACTGTAAAGTTTTAGGCTGAGGTCAAAGCAGTCTTCAAAATCGTCGCTCAAACCTGCTTGCTCTACCAATTCTGGTACGTCATAGCCATAACGTGGCGTGAGCTGTTGCCATTCTAGGTCGTCAACTAAGCGGTGGCGTTGCAGGTCGCGGAAAATGCCGTAGTCGCAAACCAAATCCCAGCTGTAGTGCGCTTTTTCCAGTGCACGTCCGGGACGGTGCCGACGGTTTAGGCGCTCGCCCATGTAAGCTTCCAAAACGTCGGCTTTTTTGTTGTAGCCCCAGGTTTTTACCTCTTTTTGGATGTCGCGGAGTGGTAACGAGCTGAATTCGTAGAGCATGTCGGGTACCAAGTCTAGTTCGTTACGCGGCCAGACGTCTACCAGCTGTACTGGATCGGTTTCGGGCGAGTGCTGTTCGGGTAGGAATTCGTGAGCCAGTTTGGCAACATCACGGCGCGTGTTGGCCCGATATGCAATTGCCGCACCGCCACGGTCCGGTTTGTCGGCGCGCTCAAAGAAAGTTGGAATGACCTTGCGTACTTCGGTCAACAGCTTTTGACCGGTTTCCCGGGCTTCGGGCATGTCATCGCTGAGCAAGTGCATAATGAGGCTTTCCAGAGCCTGGCCAGAGCCGTAAATGCCCACGGTTGCCGTGGTGGCAACTGGCAACACAGGACGTACCGCGTCACAGGCTTGGGCACGAGTTGCAGCTCGCCATGGGCCGTCTTGTTCGGCTTTGGGAGTTTTGCTGTTTTGCTGAATGTAGGTGGTTAGCTCTCGAGCCATTTTTGAGTATTTGTCAAAAATTTGGTCCATGATTTGGTTGTAGCTGGCTGTGACCTCTTCGGGCAGGTTCGGTGTGTAATAGCGGTACTTGCCGTTGGCATCTTTTTGGTCAAAGAAAATGTAGCGCGTGGATTGCTCCAAGTATGCAGCCAGGCGGCCCCATTCGAGCGCTTTGCTGAGCCAGTTGCTGGCGTTTTCGACCACCACGTGAATGCCGGCCAGTTGTTGTACGGAATCGTCGCCGTAGGCGGTGATCACGCGTTGCAGTAGTTTTTGGTCTTTGCCTAGTTTGCCAGCGAACTCGTCCAAAAGGGTCACTCGCATATCGCTGCCGCGGCGGCTCAGGCGAGCCATGGCAGCAGCAATGGTAACGGGGCTCAGCTTGTCGTTAAAGGCGTAGACATTGCTGTCTAGGTTGCTGACTGCTTCTTCCAGGAATGCGCGACCGTGGTCAGTAATCTGGTAATTGCCGTCTTTGGTTTTTTGGACGTAGGCTTCTTGTACCTCGCTCACAATGGTGGCGTCAACGGCGGGCTTGGTGTGCGCGGCCTGCACTTGCGGTGTGCTCATTTCAAGCTGTGGCGGTGGCGGTAGCATGGGACTAATCTTTTGCCAGAGCAGGTCTTGCACGGCTTCGACTTCCATTAATTTGCCGCTGCGGACGCAATCGAGGCGCACAAAATCACGGGGGAATAGCTCGCACATTTCGTCGTATACACTGACGGCACGTTGCAAATGGCTAAGGTCGGCCTCGTGAATATCACGTTTTTTGTCGGTGTAGTCACGTTTGGCTTTCTGATCTACTAGACCTTGAGCGATTTCGGCCGGCACGCGCAGTACAAAACTGGCGTTCGGTCGTGGAATGCGTAGCATTTCAAATTCTAGGTTATCGAGCCAGATAAAGTACCCACGGCGTTCTTCGGCGTTTTGGAACTTAGTGCCTTGATGCGCCATGTTGGAGCCCACAAAACGGTTGGCTAACACTACTTTGCCCTCGGCTAGTGCCTGGCGAATTTTGGCAGCGGCCTCAAAGCGATCCAAAGCATAAAATAACGATCCGGTGTACGGGCCAACGTCGTCGGCAGTGCCATATTTGCCGTTTAGGTATTCGCGTACAAAGTAGCTAGAGGGCTGATCATATTGCGGAAAGTCGAAGGCAGCCACATCGTAACCAGCCTCGCTGAGGCGATCGCGCAGCAAGGCAAACTGCGTGCCCTTGCCCGAGCCGTCGGTCCCTTCGATAACAATGAATGTGCCTGGCGTGTTGTGCATAGTCTGCTCCTCTACTTGGCTTTTAAACCGGGGATTGGCTCCGGCATATGACGTTGATCTTTGTACGCACGTGGAAGCATCTGGTTTGGTTCCCAGGTCTGAATAAGCGTTGGCAAATCGGTCCCCAATTGGTATTTGCCGCTAAAACCGTCGTCGCGGCCCTTGCCGTAATTACCATCAACCTGGCCGGTTTCGTGGAACACTGCTTGCGCGATGCGCTCGCCAACTGGCAATAAAACGGTTTCGTGTTGGTTGAGGTTAAATATTTCGAGTGTCAGGCGGTTGATGTAGCCGGGGTCTACCCAGCCTGCGTCAAAACACACAGCAATGCCGTTACGACCCCAACTGGAGCGGGATTTAAGCTCATAGGCGCCCGGTGGTGTAATGCCAAAGAATTCGTGGGTGTGCGCCAAAATGCGCTCACCGGGGCGAATTGGAATTACTGGATGATCAAACGGAATGCCGCTGACTGGCTGCATGCCGTTGGCGTCGCACCATTCTTTGTGCGGCACAGCTTCTTTGACCTCACCAAAGTATCGGTTTACGTCGGCCTCGTAAAACGGATTATACAAGGTGTGGTCGCCAGCACGCTCGGTACGGTAATAGTAGTGGCCCAATGTCACATCCAAACTGGCGTGGCTGACATGCTTTGGGTTGAACGGAACACAAACGATATGCCCTTTTTCAATAGCCGAAATAATCTGCGAATTACTGTAGACGCTCATCCCTCTCTCCCTCAAGTTGTACATATTGTACGGCTTGTCAAAACAGTGTTGCAAGCGCGCAGGCGAAAATTACAACCATTCGTACATACATGGCGACATAAATAAGAAGAATTATTCGTCTAATAAGCTTATAAATCTATGGGTTGCTCTAGCTCAAGACCCAAAATTCTGTCTGCAATATGGAAGGCGGCAAGCGGGGTGTACGCTTGAACGCTTCGTGGATCGGCTTCGTGATGCGATGGGTACATCGGCTGAACTGTGTAGGCCGTCGCACCAATGGCATCCATGCTTTCGTAGAACGCGCTGTTATGGCACGGCTTGTCCTCGATATGAATGGCAGCTAGATCGCGTTCTAGGCGTGTGCTGGGTACTTTGTCGCCAAATGCAGCTTGCTCAATAGCTAAAGTCAGGTCAGCAGCTACGTCGCCTTTTGTGGGCAGACTACGGTTGCTATTGTGATTGCGTGGTAGCAAAATTGCGTCGAATGCGCCTGGCAAAAAGCGGCCAAAAAACCTGATCGTTCCCGGTTCACAACCGGGGAGCGTTGACGTGTTGGCCACCACATAGGCGCCCATGGCACGCCATCGTTGCATAATAGCGCCTATTTGGTCGATATTTTCAACGGGCGTAATATGACCGCCGTCCATTAAAACTTGTGCCAACACTTGAATGTCGGTGTGGTTGTCTTCGTACGTACAACCTTCGCCGTACCGGTGAATACTTTTGATAGGCTTGTCGCGAAGATCTTCAGCGCTGCGTTGCACACGTGTGATATCTAGGTTGGTATTGCGCAATACTTCGCAGGCGTCAATTGATATGATGCCAATGGGCGGTTTGTCGGGTGTAATCATGGCGCCAAAAATACCGTTAGGCGGCTGTTCTACGGCGTCCGATCCAGTGTAGTCGCGCCATAAATCGCATAGTTCGTCTTGGGTGGGTGTGGGATATTCGCCGTCAATTGAATAATTGGCGCCGGGTACCCATAGTTGATTTGCTGCAAGTGGGTTAACTTCGTAATGTGACATGCAGGCAGTATAACAAAAACCGCCGCAATTGCGACGGTTTTATGCGAGTTGCCTATTTAAGGACTAGGCTTCGGTTACATCTACGGTGATAGATGGACCCATAGTAGTTGCAAGGTGGATAGCTTTAACGTATACACCCTTTACAGAGGCAGGTTTGTTGCTCTTAACGCTGGCAAGAACTGCACGAGCGTTTTCGCTTAGCTTGTCGGCGCCAAAAGAAACTTTACCAATGCCCATGTGCACGATACCGGTGCTGTCTACGCGGTATTCAACGCGACCAGCCTTGGCTTCTTTTACAGCCTTGGTTACGTCAGCAGTTACGGTGCCACTCTTTGGGTTTGGCATCAAACCACGAGGACCAAGTACGCGAGCGTACTTACCCAATTTAGCCATGTTTGCAGGAGTCGCAATCAGGATGTCGAAGTTCATCTGGCCCTTGTCGAGCTGTTTGGTAATTTCTTCGATGCCAGAAAGATCGGCGTCGGCAACTTTTTCATCTGCAAAAACTGCAACACGAACGTTCTTGCCGGTACCAGCAGGCAGAACCAAGTTGTCGCGGATGTTTTGGTCGGCGTGACGAGGGTCTACGTTCAGGTTGATGTGCAGTTCAACGGTAGCGTCGAACTTGGTTGGGTTGGTCTTGGTTGCCAATTCCAACGCTTCAGCCAGCGTGTAAGCTTTGTCGGCCTCAACTTGCTTGGCGCTTTCGCGGAACTTCTTGCCTTGGCGGTCCAAACGAGAACGAGTTGGGTTAGCGTGCTGCTTTGGCTTGTCGGCTTCTTCAGCAGCTTGCTCTTTGCGTTCTTCTTTAGCCTGCTTTTCTTCGGCTTCTTTTACAGCTTTAGCGCTGCGCTTGCCAGCCTTAGCGGTAGCTTCTTTTTCTGGAGCTGCTTCTACAACCAACTCAGCTTCTTTGACTTCTTCAGTCTTTTTGGCGTCTTCTGCCATAAGTTGAATCCTTTCGTGGTGCGTGCGACGTTTCTATGCGTCTCCCACAAACTTATTTTTACTACCGTTATTATACACTAATCTATTACGTCTGCCAAGAAAAAGCGTTGGCGATTGCCCACGGGATACTTGCGCGGATCTTCTCCAAATGGTACCAGTCGCGGATCAGCGCTCAGGCGCACGGTCCTTACTGCTACAAGGGTTGTCTCAGGCAAAACTGGAATCGCCATTTCTTGTGTTGATTCTGCCACACTTTCAGCGGCTGGGAATTTGTGACTGTCATACGGTGAGACACCGCTGAGCGCAGTGCTACCGACGGACTGGCAACGCGAGGCGTCTAGCTCGAATGCCAAGGCTTTTGTTTCGAATTCTGGCAAGTGGGTGTAGTTGTAACTGGCTTGCTCGGCAATACGATCCAAAAATGCCTGTGTTGCTTCGGCGTCAAGTGTGGGTAGTTGTTCCATGCTTTCTCCTTTCCAATAAAAAAGAGGCGAACCGCGTGCGGCTCACCTCCTTTAATTAATCAAAACTTAGGCTTCGATTTCAACACCCATTGAGCGGGCAGTACCAGCAACCATCTTTTTGACGGCTGGAATGTCCATCGTGTTCATGTCCTTGGCTTTAGCTTCGGCGATTTTGGTCACCTGAGCGTCGGTCAATTTCTTTTCAAGCTTTTCGGTGTTTGGTCGGCCAGAACCCTTCTTGATGCCCAATTCAGCGCGGATCAAGTCGTCGGTAGGTGCACCAACAACGTAGAAGCTCATGCTGCGGTCGTCGTAAATGGTTACGTGAACCGTTACGGTTGCGCCTTGCATGTCTTTGGTTTGGTCATTGAATGGGTTGATGAAGTCCATCATGTTAACACCGTGCTGACCCAAAACGCTACCTACTGGAGGTGCAGCGCTGGCGCGGCCGGCTGGAAGTTTCATCTTTACATTTGCTTTTACAGCTTTTGCCATAATTATTCCTTTTATAGATTTGTCATACGCAGTGAGCAAGTTGAAGCGGCTCACCACATGTGCGTAACAGAGTTATTATACTACGCTTCGGCTAATTCGTCTAGGGACGTTAGCGGCACAATACTGTCAACTATCTGGTGACCAATTTCCCGATATACATGACGATCGGCAACGGGTGTTTCAAAAAATGCAGTGTAGGTTGTATTGGTTGCTTCGCAAGCGATGCCTGCCACGTACAGAACCTTGCGTCCCAAATGAACCCCTAACGAACTGTCTCGATAGGTGACAAATTCCTGCCGGTACGCCCGAAGACCGCCTGTTTCTTCGGTCTGCATGGTAGAAGTAGGAATCGTGTGCGGCAAGTTATCTAGGAAAAATTGCGCAACTTCGTCGGGTGTGTACTTTGATCTATGTAGATTAGTAAAGGCCGCCACGTTCATACTTGTGCCCGCGGCTGGACTAGGGGTAAAAGCATGCCGCCTGTCGTTGAGGCGCGGTGCTGGAATGTATTCATACCCCCAGTCTTCGGGCATAGCTACTGCAAGATCAAAATTGGAGCACTCTTGCCATCTAAAGTGCTCGGGTAGCGAAGACACGTTATGCTAGACGCGCTTTACCTGCAGGCTGTCGAGCTCAACAGGAGTTTCGCGGCCGAACATGTTCACCAGAACTTTCAGCTTGCCCTTTTGTGCGTCGATTTCGTTGATAGCGCCGTCAAAGCCCTTGAATGGACCGTCAATGATGCTCACAACTTCGCCCAGGCGGAAGTCGATCTTGTGCTTAGGCTGTTCAAGGCCCATGCGCTTCTGAATCTTTTCGATCTCTTCTTTGCTAATTGGAGTTGGTTCGGTGCCAGAGCCAACAAAGCCGGTTACACCAGGGGTGTTACGAACGATGTACCATGCGTCTTCACTCATCTTGATTTCGACTAAAACGTAGCCCTGGAAGATGCGCTTTTCAACAACACGGCGTTTGCCGTTCTTGATTTCGATCATTTTTTCTTTTGGCACCAAAACCTGAAAGATCTTGTCTTTCATGTCTAGTGAATCTGCACGTTGGCGGATTGATTCAGCTACTTTTTCTTCGTAGCCGCTGTAGGTGTGGATTGCGTACCACTGTTTGCTGCTGTCGTATCGTTTAGTCATGTTATTTCAATAGCACCTGTTTAAATACTTTGTCCAAACCGAAGTCCAAAAGCGCAACCACCACGCCAAAGATTACGGCGAATAATATAACTGCTCCGGTGAGCTGGCGTGACTGCTTAAAGCTTGGCCACGTTACTTGGCGTAATTCTTTCCAGCTATTGCGGAAATATCGTGGCAGCAAAATGCGGCCAATTACGCGCATTACTTTGAATTTGCCCAATGCTCGTCCAAGTTTGGCTAGTCCTTTGCCAATGAATCGTACGGGAGCGGTAAAACCACGCCACAAAATGCGACCACGGCTAGGTGTTGCTTCAACAGGATCAACTGCTTTGGCAGATAATTCGCGCACTGTTTCCGCTTTGCGGATTCGACGCTTTGGTTTGTTCTCTGTTTGGTCGGCCACGATGTTCTCCTCACCTAAAAACCCTACTAATTACAGTAGGGTCCAATACGTCAAGCATAGTTTATTTTGCCGCGCGCGTCAAGACGTGATTATTTTACATCGGCGCCGTATAGTATAAGCATGTACGGAATCTTTATACTCTTTGGCGCCAGCGTTTTGCTGGAATTAGTCTTATATATACCGTTTTTATGGCCCGCCCGTAAGGTATTGGCGGTGCTGGCTATGATTACCACTATGTTTTCGGTGGGCGCGGTGTTTATGTGGCGTCCCAATGTGCTGAGTGGCCTGATTGTATTGGCTGCCCTGTATCGAGCAATCAACCAAGTGCGAATTTTTAAGGGTCGTATGCATGAACGCTATTTGCACCGTGCGGCTTTGCGAACCAGCTGGCGCTTGATGATCCCGCAGTTCATCTGTCTGGCTGCGTGGTGGGGCTGGTACCAGTCGCCAATTAATCGTCGTACGTTATGGTTGAGCGTAGCGGTGTTGCAAGTGGTTGTGGCCACGGTGTTCTTGCTATCTACGTGGCGCCGTATTAAGCGAACACACCCGAGCTTGTCGCATAAAAATCATACCGACATGGAATTGCCATCTATTTCTATTGCCATTCCGGCGCGCAATGAAACCGAAGATTTGCACGAGTGCTTGGCAAGTATTTTGGCCAGCGACTATCCTAAATTTGAGGTTCTAGTTTTGGATGACTGTTCGCAAAACAAACGTACGCCCGAGATTATTCGCAGCTTTGCACATGACGGCGTTCGATTCTTGCAGGGCGATGAGCCCCGCCCTACGTGGTTGGCAAAAAATCAGGCCTATGATCAGTTGGCCCGGGAAGCTAGCGGTGAGTATATCTTGTTTTGCGGTGTGGACGTGCGATTCCAGCCCAACACGATTCGCAAAATTGTAGCCACTATTCATGATCGCAAAAAAGAAATGATCAGTATTTTGCCCGAACGTACCCCAGACGCTCGCGGTCGCGCAGCCCTGATTCAAGCTATGCGTTACTGGTGGGAGCTGGTGCCGCCTCGCAGACTCTTTAACCGACCAGCGGTGCTGAGCAGCTGCTGGATTATCAAAAAACAGGCCTTGCAGCGTGTGGGCGGCTTTGCAGCTGTGACCCGTGCTATTGTGCCAGAGGCGTTCTTTGCCAAGCGGCTGCTGGCTAACGACGGCTACAGCTTTATTCGGAGCAACAACGTGTTAGGTTTGCAGAGCGTAAAAACGCCAGCTGAACAGCGTGACACTGCTATTCGCATGCGGTATCCGCAGCTACATAAACGACCCGAGCAAGTCTTTGTGGCCTCTGTTCTGGAAAGCACGTTCCTGATTTTGCCGTTTGTAATGGCGTTGGCTGGGTTCTGGCTGCCTATTAGCACGCTGACGCAGATTTTGTCTGCAGTGGCGGCTGTTTTGCTCACTATTTCATATGAGCTCATGGCTCAGGCAACACGTATTAACCACTGGTCATTTGCGCTGATCGCCCTGCCTATTATGTCGGTGCTGGACATCGCGGTAATACAGCGGTCCATGTGGTTGTACGAATTTTCGGAAGTGATTTGGAAAGGCCGCAATGTCTGCCTGCCAGTAATGCACGTTACTCCTCACCTGCCCAAGCTGCGCTAAGCCTGCTCTGAACTGGGCGCTGGATAAGTAAAGTATGTTTTGCCGGTGCGATATGCCTCAATATAGCCTCGCAATGGCGCAAATACTGGCTCCGGAATGTCGTCTATGTCGTGCCATTCCCAACGTTCTAATTTAGTAGGCTCTAAAACTTGCGGGTCGCCAGCTTCCCAGTCCGCTACAAATCCAATGTCCACATAATGTCGCGGAAAATGGGTTAGAAAGTCGGAAACGCACAGAAATCGGACGTTTTTAATATGCACGCCGGATTCTTCGGCAACTTCGCGGGTGATTGCTTGCTCTAGCGTTTCACCGTATTCCAAATGGCCGCCTACTGTACCCCACAAGCCAGCGCCGAACGAGCCTTTGCGCTTGCCCCACAAAATTTTGCCATCTTTAATAATTAGAATACCTACGCCTACGCGTGCTTGTTCTTCGGCCATGTTGTCTCCTTATTTACTGAAGGTCTGGGATAAAAATGCTAAAAGTAGAACCTTTGTTGAGCTGACTTTTGACGTCGATTTCGGCGTGCAACAATCGCGCTAGTTTGAGCGTGACGTACAGACCCAAGCCGGTACCGTTGGTTTTGCGCGTGCGGTAATCCTCGGATCGAAAGAACTTGTCAAAGATCTTTTCTTGGTCGCTTTTGCTAATACCAATGCCGGTGTCGTGCACGGTAAAGCGAATGCCTTTGTCGACTTTTTCGGCGCCAATGGTGACCGTGCCCTTATCGGTGTATTTGATAGCGTTGGTAATAAAGTTTTGTAGCACTTCACGTACATACAGTTCGCTGGAGTGCAACACGTCTGTGCCGGGTTTGATCTGGATTTTTAGCTCTAGGCCTTTGGCCTTGGCGTCATTTTGGTAGGCTCTGCTGAGTCCGTCCATAAATGCTGGTAGTGCGATTTCGGTGACGTCTACTACCAACTTACCGCGTTCAGCTCGCGACAGTGTAGCGAGGTCGTTGACCATGCTAGCCAAAAACATAACTTGGTCATGTGATTGCTGTAATGCGGTTTTGATCTGTTCTATGTCGCCAGATTTTTCGGCAATAAACTGCGCGTTGCTAATGTTACCCTCGGTAATAGCAATTGGTGTGCGCAATTCGTGACTGACCACGCTAATAAATTCGTCGCGCTCTTCTTCGAGTGATTTTTCACGGGTGATATCGCGCATGAGCAGCACGTAACCCCGTTGACCCTGCTGGCCGTAGCCCAAGTGCACCGGTGCAATGCTTAGGTACAAGTTGGCACTGCTGCCATCTTTATATTCCACCAACAAATCGCGGCGAATAGTGCCGGTGGTTATGTCAGAAATAAGTTTTTTAACGTCAACTTCTTGGTTGTTGTTGTCGTGTAGCGTCAAAATGCTGCTTACGGGTTTGCCCAAAATAGAACTGTTGAGGTCCAAAATGTTCAACGCGGCACCGTTGTAGACCACCACATGCAGCTTGCTATCGAGTGCCAGGACTCCGTCGGCCATGCTGTTGATAAGACTGGTAAGCTGCTCGTGCTCGATGTCTGCGGGTTGGCGCTTGCGCAGGATTTTACGAATCATAGCTCCATTATGCCACAGTTTGGTCTGCACTGAGTGCTTTTGGCGTCAGAATTGGTTGACGCGTATTGATTTCGCTACGCAGACCCTTGGCGTTTGGCAGGTGGCGCCCTAGCTCCTGCCAGAATGGTTCGCCGTGGCGCATCACTTTGGTGTGCGTTAATTCGTGCAACAACACATAGTCAATCAGATGCCAGGGCAATTGCATTAGGTACAAATTGAGCACAATCTCTTGTCGGCTACTGCAACTTCCCCACCTACTTTTGAGCCGTTTAACCTCAACACTGCTGTACGAAAAACCATGTTCTTGCGCCAGCGCGGCTAGACGTGGCGGCAATAGTCGTTCGGCTTCTTGCTTGAGCGCGCGAATGCTGGCGCGATGTGCTTTGGCTTGAATGTCAGGGTGCTCTGGGTTGATATGCGCCGGATGCGTGACGTAAATTTCGGTTTTGTAAACGCGAGTGGCTACGCTGGTGCGGCCTTCTTCGGGAGTAAAATATAGACGATATTGCTTGCCAATGTATTGGCCGTGCGACAGCTTTGCGACTGGTTCGTTTACCTGATGCGCAGCGATCCAACTGGCTTTGGATTTGGCAAATTCCTCGGCCACTTTATAAGGCACCCAGGTGGGCAGCGACACGCGAACTTCACCGTTGGAGCCGATGCTCAGGCGTAGGCTTTGATTGCCACGCCGCTTGTACAGTGTAACGGTGCCGATCTGCGGAAGCGTGATTTGCTTAGTTGCCACGCCGATGCTACCTATCGGATTACAATATTGCGACGCGACATGTCGACGCGTCCGGCTGTTGGATTAGGGACCAAGTTTACCAGGCCTGGACGAACCAATTTGCTGGCGGTTTGACCAGAGCTAGCTAGGCCAAGTTCGCGCAAGCGTTTCATGAATGCGCTCAGTTGGGTATTGAAGGTGTGTTTGCCGCTGATAACAATGTGATCCTCGGTAACTAACGGGTTTTGCATGCCTGAGCCAATGCGGTCAAAAATAGTCTTGTCGATAGGCATGGCAAATTTGTCGTCGCTGCGACGGCGGTCGCGTTTGGTGGCACGGGCAATGGCACTTTCGTGGTCAATTTGCAGCCAAACCAGCAGGCATTGCGCACCAGACTTGCGAGCCATGTCGCGCAACTGGCGGCGTTGGCTGGCGCGAAAAGCGTTGGTGTCGTATACCACGCTAATGCCGGCATCCAGGAACTGCTCGGTCATGTAGTCCATTAACTGGGTAATAACCTGATTTTCTTCTTTGTCGTACTGCGGTTTTTGGAAGAGCTCGCCACGAATACGGTCGCCCTGAATGTGCGCGGCCTGCAAGTGTTCGGTAAGTTGGCGAGCAAAGTACGTTTTGCCGGCTCCCGGAAATCCGTAGAGCAAAATTAACAGTGGTTTTGTAGGTATAACCTTAGACATCTGCAACTAGTATGCCAGATTTTTGCATAATCTGAAAGAGCGCGGCGCAGCTGTAGTTATTTTTACGCAGCTTGTCTTGACCTTGTGCTGATTGCGGGGGTGACAAAATGGCAAAAATAGCGTATCATAAGGCAGTTGCCGCAACGCGCAGATGCGGTAATATTTGTGTCGTTCGCTGTTTGAACACACACTTAGGGGAGTAGCTCAATTGGTAGAGTAGCGGTCTCCAAAACCGTTGGTTGCAGGTTCGAGTCCTGTCTCCCCTGCCAAAGAAAAACAGTCATCATCAAGGTGGCTGTTTTTCTTTTGTATTGGAATCGCAGGACGAGAATAGTTATGGAATGCCAACAGTGTTGGCATGACAGTCTGCAAGAGTCGAGTCCGCCAGCTAACGCACATGGTGCTATAATGGTCTCATTGTGAATAACTATTGCTATGTAGATGGCCAAAACTTACACCTAGGAACTGCCAGCGCTGATCCTGCCTGGAAAATTGATCTCTATAAATTTCGCGTATATCTACGTGAAAAATACCATGTAGAGAAAGCCTTCTATTATCTTGGTTACGTGCAAGAGGGAGCCAAGATTGAACATCTTTATGAGGCCATTCAGAATGCAGGATTTATACTTGTCTTTAGACAGCACAATTCTGCAATGATTGGTAATAAAAAGGGCAATGTCGATTCAGATATTATCTTTTCTGTCATGAAGCGTCTTCAAAAAGATCCAGACTTTGACAAAGTTGTGCTCGTGTCCGGTGATGGTGATTATAAAATGCTCGTTGATTATTTAATCGAAGAAAAGCGTTTCGAAAAAATCCTCTTTCCAAATAAGAAATTTCGCTCCTCCCTCTATAAAGAAATTGGTGCACCATATTTTGCTTATCTAGATGACGAAGGCGTAAAGAAGAAAATCGCTCATTACGACAAAAAGAAGAGAGCTCCTTAGGCAACTAACCGTTCGGAACTCTCTTCGTCTTGATACTTAAAATGTAGCATAAATGTAGCATAAATGTCAATACTGCTTGCGCCTCATTAGCCCTGTTAAATCTAATTTAACTCGTATCGAAGACTTCGAAGTTCAGTTATAACTGGATTGAGCTGCTCTACAATACGAAGGTACTTTACATCAGTTAGCTTTTGTCCGTTCACTACATTGTCTGCAAAGTCATTATGACTGTCATTTAGAGGTTGATATATTTTTTCATCAAATTTAGACAGTGCAGGATGATTAGTAGATTGGGACTTTAGAATTCCTGCAAGACTGTGTATCTGCTTATGTCGAGCTAAGATGAGCTTTCTGTTAGCGACCGATAACTTGTCACCACTAAGATGAAATTGTTCGCATGTTGAGAGCACCTCTTCAATTAAGGCCAAAAGTGAACGCACGTCCTCCTGAGTCACATTAATTATGTTATCTTGTTTTGAGAGTAATGGCTGTATTTTTAGCGGCAAAATAATCGTAGCAGCAAGGATACCAAGCAAGGTCGCTAAAGACTGGACGAGAGCATCAGTTGTTAATTTATTAGAGATGTCAATTCTTGATGCGATGCAAAGACCTATCATCAACCCAATTAACAAAGCTATGAAAGAAGTGCTGAGTGCAATCGTTGTTTGGTCTTTCGTAAGCTTTATCATGAGTCTTCCTCAAGTAGCTCCCAAAATAGTCTAGTGACATCAGGGTTATCAGTGGCGATAGTCTCAATTCTTCGCTTGACCGCATCCTTACTACCCAGAGTATCTTTTAGAAAAAGCCCCAGCTGAGATATGAATGAAATTGGGTAACCCCATGTTCCACTAAAGTCGATAACAACGACGTCGTCGTGGTTATTTTCAAGATGAGGCAAAATATAATCTTCAAAGAATTCTTCTGCCGAATTGTCACCACTACCTCTACGCCTACCTCCAGGGATAGTAGTGAACTTTTTGACTTGTATTGTGATTTTATTCATTAAAACCTATCTTCCAATAGTATATTGTGCCAAAGAAACTCTCAGTAGAATCAGAATTTATTGTACTCAAATCCTTCAAGTGTACGTGGGCCTTATTTGTAATTATATCAAACTGTTGATATACCGGATTCTGGACTGTTTCGTAAATATGTTTTATACCTTTTCCTCTTGTTGCTTGGTTCGTTCGGCTGCCAACTCCCTTTGGGATGTTTTTTGACAGGAACACATTCTGCTGTTGACCTTCGTCTAAAATGCCCGACAGTCTGTGTACTATGCTACTGCTTTTAGTATTCCATCGGATGACATTTGCCTTAATGCTGTCATATACTCCCACCCCGAGGTCAATTAAGCAATATTCCTTAACCTTAGTGTTGCCATTACTTTGAGTGCGAGTATTTATGAGCCATCTAAGATTCCCCACGAACCCTTCTGCATCAGCATGAAGGGTCGTATTTTCGACTATTTCATTTATGACAGCTGATAGATTATTTAAGGCTTGTCTTTTGTCATGTCCAAAGTAGTCAATTGTGGAGTTGAGAATATCTCCAACTAGCTCTGTGTTAATTTCATGACCGCTTCTAGATAGAAAACCACCTGAACCATAATTTAATTCCCTATCTCTGAGAATAGTGTTCTCAAATTGCGCCTCTGCCCATATCTTAAATTGTGGACGATTAGCCTTTGGTATAGATACTTGAAGGAAGCGTGCAGGTGGCCTGCTATCAACCATATATGCACTTAAAGTGCAGACTGTCGGCATATCTGTATACTCTATTTGAGAAAAATTCATATGTGTTCTGGTGCCATGACGAAGTAGAGCGTCAATCTTATTAAAATAGGCAATCGTCTCATCTCTATTTTCAAGCAGCGAAAACGTTTTTGGTGCAGCTTGCTCTAGATACACGATTTTAGAGCGCGAGAAGGTAGCTTCAAAATATTCCCGTCGCCTCTTAAAGCTTCTAAGATTATATATATGATATTTTTTCCGAAGCTGTTTTTTATAGAAGCGCTTATCGCGGAGTTTCTTCTCGCGAGTCTTTTCATCCATTATGCGTAGTATTATATCTCAGGAAAGAACTTTACGCGTCAAGAAGTGCTCTAATACGCTCGATTGAGCTTTGCATCTTATACACGGGATATAAAAGTTCTATCCTCGTGCCAAAAGTCCTGCCAAAGTAAAAGGATCGTCTTCGGACGGTCCTTTTACTTTCTCTGGACATGGACGAGAATAGTTATGGAATGCCAACAGTGTTGGCATGACAGTCTGCAAGAGTCGAGTCCTGTCTCCCCGCCTGACTGTCGATGTTCGAACTTCTGATCTGTTATGATATGTCTATGAACGAACCATGCTTCTACCGCGTTAGCGTCAAGGGAATTGTCATCGATGACCAGAATCGTATCCTTCTTGCCCGCGAAAGCGACGGCATGTGGGATATGCTTGGCGGTGGGCTGGATCACGACGAAGATCCTATTGCCTGCCTCAAGCGTGAAATTCAGGAAGAAACTGGCCTCACCGTCACCAAAATATGGCCAGAGCCAAAGTATTTCGTGACAGCATACAAAGAAAAGAATGATGTTCATATCGCAAACGTTGTCTACCGGATAGAACTACAAAATCTCGACTTCGCACCATCTGACGAATGCCAAGAACTTCGCTTCTTCAGCGCTCAAGAAATGCGTGATCTTAATCTGCCGCCTAACATGCAAGCACTAGTCGCAAAGATCATGGAATCATAATGGCTGTACATCATGTTCCGTTTGTAGAAAATCCTGATGACCGCTGCGTTCCTGCGACGATCGACATGGTGCTTGGTTACTTTATGCCTAAAAAGCACTTTACTATGCAAGAACTGGAAAAGATCTGCGGCTACCAGAAAGGCCGCGGCACCTGGCCGGCCGAGTTCATGCTGAACCTCGCGGCTGTGGGTTTCCAGGTTCACTGGATCGAAGACTTTGACCACGAAAAATTTGTGACGAACCCAAAGCACTATTTGCGTTCAATTTTGGACGACGAAGCGTACCAATGGCAAGTGGCACACAGTGACTTGGAGCAAGAAGCTGCTCGCATGAAGCAGTACATGGCAAAGGGATTGCCACTGGAGAAGCGCCAAGGCACTAATGACGATATCAAGCAATTTCTGGATGATGGTTGGCTTGTTCGTCTGGAAGTAAACGCCCGAACTCTAAGCGGTAAATCAGGCTATGAAGGGCACTCAATTTTGGTAATTGACTACACTGACGACGAAGTGACTATCCATAACCCTGACGGCGAGAGCGGCAATAAACCCAATCAGCACGTATCGTGGGAATTACTCGATAAAGCATGGAAAGAATTCGGTGGCTCGTACTCGCTCTATGCGTTTAAGTGCTGAATTGCCCTGCCTCTCTTACGGCGTCCCACCTACAAAAATTCATAATCTGTCTCATCATGTACAATAAATTCAATGGAAAGTATCTACATGGAATGCGCTGTGGCGCATGAGATGCCCGAGATATTGATACATGATGTATTCGCCGTTGCCCTTGAGGAGCGAAAACGCCTCGAGAAAGTATGGTCGCATGAAACCGCCCATCATTCGGTGGCCCACTACCCTGATGAGCCTATCTCTAGGGGTCAGTGTGGCGTTTCTAGCGTGTGGTTAGCTCGGCAATTGCTTGAGAAAGGTTACCAGGCACAAGTTGCTGAAGGTACCATTGAAACGGATAATCTACATGAAGGATTTGTGTGGGTTCAGCTGGAAAGACCTAATACGACTCCATGGGTGGTAGATATTACATCTGACCAATTTGGTTCTATAAATGGTGTAGGCGTTCACGTAGGCGAATACGACAGTGGTCCAGGCGCTATTGGTTCATATGTACTAGCTGAACTCTTTGACCCATATGCAAATAACCATCGAAAATTGATGCGCAGATACGCTCTGCTCGAGCAAAAAGTAAGACAACCCTCTTCTGCAACATTTTTGAATACAATTAGCTTACTTATGCGCCAAAAAGTTCGAACGTAGTACGCCCACTCCTGCCTCTGTCTTAGTCTAGTTCTTGTGCTAGCAATGCAACAATTGGCGAAACATGCAGTCCTGAGCCCAGCGGCAATGCAAACGATCGAATAGCAATGATGTCATCATCATTTCCAGTGGTGTTTACTTTGCCTGTCACATCTGTCCTGTAGTACGAACGGTGTGATTCCCATCCTGCCTGGCCTTCCAGGTCGTAAAAGTATTCTATAAAACTGCATATAAGCTCAGGCGTGCCCGCAACTTGCAGGCCGGTTTCTTCTTTCACTTCACGCTCTAGCGCTTCCAGACTTGCTTCGCCTGGGTCTACGCCGCCACCAGGAAAATCCCAACGATCATTACCTGACCGGTCGCAAACCAATAATAGTTTTTGATCCTGCACGATAAATGCATACGACGCCTGGCGCTTGATAAGCTTGTCTTGATCGACCACATGCGCATTGCCATGAATGTCGTGGCACAAAATTTTGTAAACAGATTTGTGAGAGTCTAACCGCGCCTGGATCCCAACAAGTAGACCTTGGTAGGCGTTCTCATCTTCTTGGGTTGTGTCATACTCCAAAAGATCACCCTGGATATCAAGTGCTGGGAAGCGGCCGTCCAAAAGCTCGTCTTTAAATTCTTCGGCATTGCCAGAGTCGCCATGGCCAGGGTGGCGTTCGCCTCGCAATGAGCGTTCTTTGAACCGGCTGTACAGCACTTGCCCATCACAAACAGTTTGAATTTGTATCGCATTCGCGCCGGTTTTTTCAATTAGCCCTGACAGTTCTGCCTGACTAAACTTTGGATTGAACTTAGCTTCAATAATGCACGACACGCCTGTCTTTAAAAATTCTTCCACTTCGCGGACAAGGATAAGGGCTGCAGCCGAACCGTATTCAATAGAGCGCTGACGATCGGTCACGCCTTCAGCTTTTTTCATTGAATCAAACAGTGCTTCTTTAATGTCGTCGCGGCAAATCATGGGGATCTGTAGATCTTTGGAAAGCCGGTGTGAAAGTGTGCTCTTGCCTGATGCAGACGGACCACTAACGATAATCAAAGTTGCCATATTCACCTCTTATTTAGAGGAATTATATAGCACACTCCTTTAATTTGACCCCAAGCCGTAGTAAAATCCTGATAATTAAAAATTGATACACTGTCTATATGAAGCGCTGGACGCATAAAGGGCAACACGACCTTTTTACCCAAACATATACTTCTAAAATGATGGAGCAAGACACCTGGGAACGCACGACCCACCCTACGTACCATGGCTCTCCGTTGGCTCCAGACCAATTACTAGGCGACTTAATACTGCCCTCTCAGAGCATGACACGAATTTCTGGGGCTCCTCCGTCGTTCCATGACAGATATAGTGTTAGCACGTCCAGACATCCATATCCATTTCCGGTTATTCGATCATTGCTCCATCACCTTCAGCCCGCGCTTCAGGCTAATATGCCTGATTTTTATCTGTCGCGTGCAGTGAACCGTCGTGGAGAATCACATGTATTCGTTGGCGCTACAGCTTTACAGCTACTTATTGATAATAAAGCAAAGGGGTATGTGTACGGCTGCGATGGCCGCTACAGCAAGCCAAATCCTTTGCGCGAGGATATTGAGGAGTTCCGAGGACCACCAATGCGGTGGTTTATATGTGGTCAGGTGGATACTTTGGAGTTGCCTCCAGACCTGTACGTTCTTAACGACAGATTACCCGGTAATGCATGGGAATTTATTGCAGCATATAAGGCAAGTTCAGAGGCGCCCCACCATCTTGCGCAGTCTTTTACGGAGGGAATTGTCACGTTCGAAGATTTCGCGAATGGGGTTCAAGAGAAGTTCTGACAAGACTGCCAAGTCAGAATAACAGAGGTCAGGACTCAAATCCGAGTAATAAAATGCTCGGATTTTTTCATGTCTTGAAATGTTTCTGTCCAATACAAACTGTCACCTCTGTAAAAAAGTTCGAGTTCTGTCACCAGAGAGAAAGAAGATGTTCAAACTTCCACAGTGAAAAACTGTTATCATATATCTTATGACTACCTACCAACCGGGAATTATCTACGAGCGAACACCAAAAGAATACGCTGATCCTTTTTTAAGCTGGGCGCGCGAAGACAAAGCCTTCTTTGCAGCGGGCGCATGCCACATTTTGGCCGATATGTTCATGCAACTCCACTACGGCCAGGACTTCGAACGGATTCATATTAAGCCGCATAATACCGCGCCCGGCAACCACGTATACGTTACTGACGGCACATGGGCATTTGATTTTAATGGCTGGACAAAAGAAACCGAACTGCTTGCGGAATATGAAAAGGCCTACGTGGCAAAACATCCTGGCTGGAAATATGACAGAGTTGTCGTAAAGGATGACCTAGAAACGTTTTGTAAGAAGAATAACCACCGTCTGCCGTGGCAATTTCCGTTCCTGCCGTGGGAACGAGCCTATAAATACATCAAACAATTCAATGGCACCCCTAATGCATAATGGAAGACCTATGAAGCTAGTACTAATTCGACGCACAGAGACAAATAAAAATGCCGGTACGCCCGGAGAGCTAGAAGCTCCTAGTGCAAAAGGCCAAGAGCAACTTTCGAACATTGCTGAAACGTGCCGAGCTGAAAATGTTCAGGCGGTTGTCCATTCTACTGAATCACGAGCTGCTATCGCAGCAGATAGCTTAGCCGGAACCCTGGGGGTGCCGAGCATCCCTCGGAAAGGGCTTGAAGAACGCAACTTTGGTGATTGGTCTAATTGGGAGTGGTCTCAGATTGCCGCTGAATTAGGTAAGCTGAGCCCTGAAGAACGATATACGTTTGTACCGCCTAATGGCGAGTCGTGGCAGCAAATGGAAGAACGTTTGCGCATGGCGCTGGGCGATATCGCAACGCTTGGCTACGAATCCGTGGCTGTTGTGACACATTGGGGGCCGATACGATCGTTACTACCAATCTTACGTGGCGAACCTAAAGAATCAACGATACAACTTGACGTTGCGTATGGCCAGACTTTCGTTGAAGATTACAATTCTCAAACCTCAGGAGTTTAAAAATGAAGACTATTCTAATTACAGGCGGTAGCGACGGACTATGACAAAAGCAGTTGTGCCAGCTATGAAGCAACAAAAATCAGGGCTCATTATAAACATCAACTCACAGGGTGGCCTTTACGCGAAAGCTGAGCGCAGCGTCTATACTGCGAGCAAATGGGCAGTCACCGGTTTCACGAAAGCTATGCAACCCGAGCTTGCTCCATTTGGAATAGCAGTCACCGGTATTTATCCAGGTATGCTAAAGACTGATATGTTCAACAAAATGGGCATTGATAAAGACATGAGTAAGGGCTTGGACACCAAAGAAGTAGCTAAGACTGTAGAGTTTCTACTTTCGTTTGACACGCCGACCACATTCCCCGAGATTGGCATTAAGCACATTGCTAACTAAAATTAGTCCCTAACAGCATGTATGAATGATTAGTTTAGGCTATTTAGTGAGCCAATTTGTAATGGCTTGGTAATACGCCGGAACCTGGTCTTGTGGGTTAGATGAGTCACGGAAAGCGTGCGCAAAGCCTTTGGCCGTGTATACGGTGGCACCGAACTTGCTTTGGTAGACGTCTGATGTTGCAAGAGGTATGTCTTTGTCTTCGCTGTGGACTACAAGTAAAGTCGCTGGCTGCTGCAAAGCATTTTGCAAGAACAACGGATGCTTCTCGACGGCCTTCACGTCTTTGCGGTACTCACGAACGGCGATCTTATCAATGTATTGGTGCGTGGTATAAAAATCTTTTGGCTCGTAAAGCGCAGGTGTTCGCAGCACTAACTTTGCAACCGCTCGAAAGCGTGTAAGGTACGCCGCCATAAAGCCGCCATAACTCGTGCCCATAACGTGGATAGTTCGCTCAGGATAGTTGTCTTTGATCCAGTCGTATGCCTTCACGGCTTCCATCAAATGTTGGGCGGGCGTAGTTTCGTTTAAGTCAAAAGGGCTTTCGCCGTGGCCCGAAAGATCAACTACTAAGGCGCTTACGCCTGTTTGCTTCACCACATTTGCAACAAACTCCCCTTGGCGCTTTTTGCCCGAGCTAAAGCCCACAAAAGTTAACAGCACAGCGCCGTCGTCTGCACCCTCGTACCAGTCTGCTTGAATTTTGTAGCCTATAACAGGAATAGAGATTTGTTTTGGATTCATCTCGTATACTATAGCAGTAAAACTATTTAGCTCTTTTATTTCGTGGTATTCACTCTGTTGCAAGTTCGAACTTATAAGGCAGTACTTAATGTATAATATAAGGCTATATGGAGTCCAGGCCCAACAAAATCACTAAGCTTTCTATCGCCGTTGCGCTTGGCGCGGCCATGATAGCAAGATATGAAAGTGGTGATGATGCTCAAGAATCGAATATCCAACCTGCGCAAATTAGTGTGGAGACTTCGGTATTCTCTGACGCTGAAGAAGCTCAAAAATGTAGTATCGTAAACAAAAACATTCAAGTTACACCTCTCCATGTTCATGATGTCGGCAGGACGGGCCTTTCCAACGATTTAGTTATAGGTGAATTTTACAGAGATGATTTATCTTTGACAGATCCAGGTAGATGCCCTCAAGTGGTCTATCTTTCATATGATGCTAATACAACCTAATAATGAACGCTTCGCCCTTTGCGCACCATGGCAATGGATCGGAGCACGTTTCCGTAGAGTACCTTAGCACAATCGGGCCGCGAATTTATTGACCGTGAGCTCTATTTATATTAGTACGTAACAGCGGTTAGGGCTTAGATGTCTTCTTCCAGATATCGTTGCAGCACCGGCTGTAACAACGCAATTGCTTGCTGACGCGAGGCAGTTGCTAGCGGAGATAGCTGGTAAACATATCTTGTTGTAACGTAGCCAATGTAGGCAGAACATACCAAGTTGGCGCGCAACGCTGGCGAGTCTTGGCGGGCTGCTGCCGTAAATGCTCTTAATATGTTTTCTTCAAACAAACTAGCTTGCGCTGCTGCACTATCTAGCAGTGATGCGCGAACAAGCCCAACCGCAATTTTTCCCTGATCTGGTGATTCAAGCAGATCGACAATGTAGGTCGCTAATCGATCGCCAATACTTTGGCGATCTCCTTGTAGCACATGCGGCAACTGCTGAAGCGGTTCATAAATAGGTGCTACCGCCTCTGCAAAAAGGTTCTCTTTATTTTCAAAAAAATGAATAACCAAGGCTGGATCAACTGATACTTGACTTGCGATTCCACGAATAGTAGCACCTGCGTAGCCACGCTCTGCAAAGATTTGGCGGGCCGCCTGCAGAATTTGCTCCTTCGTATTACTAGTATTTGGCCTACGCCCAACGTTCGATGACATACGTAGCAGTATACATGCAAAAAATAAATTCAACAAGTGTTGAATAAAAGCAAAGCGTGCGCTACACTAGGAATTATCAAGTAAACACATAAAGGAGCATCCATGAATGCATTCATGATTACCGCAAGCGTTAAGCAAGATAGCGTTAGCCAAACAGAAGAAGCCGTGAACAAATTGTTCACCGCAATTAAAGCAGCTGCCGTTGCCGGAGTAAGTTACACAGTAAGCAAAGCGGTTGACAGCCCTACGTTTACTATCTTTTTAATTTTTGATGGCGAGCAAAATCCTTTAGCAGACCTGCCAGAATTTGGAGAGTTTCAGGCGAGTTTGCGCAACTTTATTGCTGAGCCACCAAAGCAACAACTGATGCAAATCGTTGGTACATACAGCGCTTTATAAAAGATGAGGCATTAAGCCTCATCTTTTAGAGTAACAATGGAGGCCGTGCCTCAAATCCGAGTTGAAATACACTCGGATTTTTCCGTACGTGCTCTAGACACTAGCGTTGAAACTAGCGCTTAATTCTGGGTCTGTGGCCTCGTCAAATAATTCACCGAGCGCTGTGCTGCCTAACCCTATAGCAAATTGTTCGGTTATAAGTTGCTCTTGCGGTGTAGCTTCCATATTAAGTTCCCTCTCTTATTATGTGATTTTAGTATATCATGTGACCATATGGAGGCTGAACTAACAAATTTCCCTGTTTTTCCACCTGATACTCTGCCGTGGGTGGCCAAGGCTTACGAATTACGTCGCCGCGATCGCCTCGCCGCAGCCGAGGAAGCCGCTGCCGAAGCGCACGACGATGGTGAGGGCACATCTCAACTAGAGTTAGCGGTGGGCCAATTTGTCATCAAGACCGTCACAGATTGCAACATGCGTTGCGAGGGCAAAGGCTACAGGTGCTATGAATATGTTGACGATTCTTGGCGTGACTTACCCCCAAAGATGAGCGATGAAACGATGCATCAGTTGGGCACCAGAATGGGGACATACGCTAAACAGGAAAAACTGAAAAGAATTGGAGCTGTCTTTCATGGGGGTGAACCACTTTATACTCCCGGTGAACCTCCTGAGAAGTACTATGCTCGCATCATTCCGATTCTTAGGGCCGCCGTTGCCGAAGCTGCACCAGGCCTCACGTTAAATTTAAGCATGCACACTAACGGCACGAGACTTCGGGAACGCATACTTGACGTGTTAAGCGAGCATAATGTTGGCGTAAGCGTTAGCTTGGACGGCCCTGCCGAAGCTCACAATCGCAACCGCGTCGTGCAGCATAACGGACAACGTATCGGGATGTTCCTACAAACCGAGCGAGGATTAAACTTACTGCGGAGCAAGTATAGGCATCTTTTTAGAGGCATTCTTGCGGTTGTTGACGTGGAAAATGATCCACATAAAGTATTAGAAACCCTGGCAAGTTTTGAGCCGCCGCGTATTGATTTTCTTTGGCCATATGCAAGCTGGGATGAGCTACCATCTGGATTAGACATACCTATACGTGAACTAAACACTATAAAAGCACTACAAGCCTACCGTCGGCAAACGGGAAATGCGCTGCTTACCAGAAGTGCACAACAAGCAGTAGTTAGGCGCAATGTGATTGACTACCTTAATATGCCTACCGCCCTGCAACTTGCAGACTATGCCAGCGCGCCAGGGACCGAGGAACATGCCTATGCAGTTCCTTATGCAAATTGGATGCTAAAAGTCTTTGAGGCAAACCAAAAGCGCAATCCGCCGGTCAATATCCGTATTTTTAAATCTATAGAAAGTTTAGCTATGGGTGGTTCAAGTTTCACCGAAGCAATCGGCCCTATGGCTGGTGGCGAAGTCATTGTGCGCACCGACGGCTCAATTGAGTTCCCCGACTCGCTCAAGGCAATGCATGCAGGTCTGGAAAAGATGAGGCTGAACGTTACCGAGGAAGGCGGTCTTGAGAGCGCCGTAAAAATCATGAACGAAAGTGGATATGTAGGTCGCAAAAGTGTGGCCGACGATTGCCGATCTTGTGATCTACTCGCTATATGCGGCGGTGGCCATATCGCCACGCGTTACTCCCAAGAAAACGGCTTTAATAATCCGTCAGTATATTGTGCGGACCTTACGGACCTTATTGAGCGTGTTCGTGACGCTGTTATTACGCCGCAACAAGAGATTATGGCAACTGTGCTCGCAAAGGTTCCTCACGCACAGTTGCCTCCTCCTGAGGCTAAGCCAGATATAATGCAGGCGCGCCCTCCGCGTAGGCAACCCGATAAATTCTTCCCGAATTACGGGCCTGGTAAGTGGGAGGTTATGTAATTTTTAGCCAAGCGAACTTCGTAATACTTCTACGGAGCTGACTGATACCACGCAAAATTACTGAGACTAGTTGCTACGGTACAATCACTACCAGCAGGTAGTTCCAGGACATCGCCCGGTTGCACAGAGTAACGTTGATCGCTTACGGTAAAGCTGGCAGTGCCTTCCACGCCCCATATACGGGTGTTTTGATCAACGCGAATTGCCTGTTCGCTATACGCCTCAATATCATGACGATCGGCACGTATATTGCGGGCATGCAAAAAATCCTGCAGCTCTTCTTCTGCAGACTCATATACTTTAGACCATCGGTATTTTTTAAGACCCATGCTCACTAGCTAAACAGAAATACAATCGGTTTACCCTAAATCTCGGCGTCAAAGGTGCCGAGTTCCCCTTGCCCGGTAGCAGCAACAAACTCTCTGAGTGCTGTTTGGCCTAATGTTGCGGTGTATTCTTCTACTGTTAGCTCTGCGCTGTCAGGAGTTTTTTCCATAGAATAAGTGCCCTCTCTTATTTATTGTGTTTTTAGTATATCATGTGTCCATATGCAGGCCGAGCTGATGACGAGTGATCTTCCCGTTTTTCCACCCGACGCTCAACGTGAGCTGTACAGACTTCACGAAGCTGCGCGTAGCGAACATCCGCCTGCGCCAGAAGTAATGCTTGGGCAATTCATCATCAAAACCGTCACAGATTGTAACATGCGCTGCGCAGGCAAAGGCTATGAGTGCTACGAGTACGTTGATGACACCTGGCGTGACTTACCCCCAAAGATGAGCGATGAAACGATGCATCAGTTGGGCACCAAAATGGGAACGTACGCTCAGGCAAATGGCCTAGAAGTTATTGCAGGCGTTTTTCACGGTGGTGAGCCACTTTATACCCCCGGTGAACCTCCTGAGAAGTACTATGCTCGCACAATTCCTATTCTTAAGAGTGCCGTTGCGGCCGCCGCACCCAAAACAAAACTAAGACTTAGTATGCACACCAATGGCACAAGACTGAGGGAACGCATACTTGACGTGTTAAGTGATCATGACGTTGGAGTTGGCGTTAGCTTGGATGGGTATGCTGAAGCTCATAACCGCAACCGAGTCGTGCAGCATAACGGGCAGCGTATAGGAATGTTCTTGCAGACGGAGCGAGGACTGAACGTGTTGCGGCACAACTACAGGCACCTTTTTAGAGGCATTATCGCAGTTATTGATGTAAGAAATGACCCATATAAAGTGCTCGAGACCATCGCAGGTTTTGAACCGCCACGTATTGATTTTCACCTGCCATATGCAGGCTGGGATGCGCCACCACCTGGACTCGACATACCCATACGCGAACTCGATGTTATTAAGGCCCTAAGAGTATATGACCAAAGCAGAGGAGACCTGCTCGTTAATTCTCGAAAAAGACGAGCAGCCGCAGAGAAGTATGCATTTACGCACCCCTCCATGGTTTCGGCATTGCAACTTGCAGATTATGCCAACATGCCGGGAACTGACGAATATGCGTACGCAGTACCTTATGCAGACTGGCTGCTAAAAGTCTTTGAGGCAAACCAAAAGCGCGAAGAGCCGCTCAATATACGTCTTTTTGACTCTATAAAAAGTTTAGCCATGGGCGGCCCAAGCGCGTCCGAGGCTATTGGCCCTATGGCTGGCAGGGAGATCATTGTGCGCACCGATGGTTCAATTGAGCTTCCCGACTCACTCAAGGTGATGTACCCTAATGCCGCAAACCTAAACTTAAATGTAGCTACGGATGGTATTGATCGCGCAGCCGCAATTATGAGGGCCGGAGGTCACTTAGGCCGCAAAAGTGTGGCTGATGCTTGCCGACCTTGTGATTTGCTGGCTATATGTGGTGGTGGCCATATCGCCACACGCTACTCTAAAAAGGACGGTTTTAATACCCCGTCGGTATATTGTTTGGATCTTGAAAAACTTAGCCGACATATCCGCAGCGCAGTTGTTACGCAAAAACAGGTGGGCGTGGGTAAGCTACTGGCTAAGCGTCCACAAACTGGACGACTACCCCGCCTTTCGGACACCTCGGATGTCAATGAGCTTACACCGCCTAAGGTGCCTGCCAAATTTGCTGCTTACGTTGGTCCTACAGATTGGGAAGAAGTACTGTAGCTCGGCTGGCTACTGAAGATTTTGCCAAACATTATATGAAAGCACATTTGTAAATGCGGCGCGGGCCAGCGGTGATTCAACCGTTAGACGCGGACCGCGACAGTTTATATCAATGCAGTACCAACGACCTTGTTTGTCTTTGACCCAATCAACTGTACCGTAATATTGAGTGACCGGTTCATTTGTGTGCATACGAGCTGTCTGTACGACGCTTCGACCAAGATCTTGCGTAATTGCGTATAATGCTGGATCAACTGAATCTGGATCAAGCTCAACGCAACCGGCACGCTTCATGACTGGCGTATCCGGATGACTATATTTGAGCGTCGGGTAGGCCTCAACTTGTAAGTTGCCTTGCTCGTCGGTATAGGTCAGGGTGTGCATGCGAACTTCGCGCAGCCGATTATCGCGCGTATTAACATGCGCTAATTTTTGAGCTGCTGACGCATTATCTTCGGGTGCCCGCAGTGTGGTAATGGCGCTGGTCAGATCCAAATAAGGCTGCAAGATGCCGCTACTTGCGATGCGCTTTTCTGCAAGCGCCTGCCGGACATCTTCGGGTCTTTGGAATTGTTCGGTTCCTTTGCTGAGCGAACCATCAACCGGCTTATAAAAAATCTGCACTTGCGGATGATCTTGCACGAGCTCGTCGAGCCGATCCATAGTATAAGTGGGAATACCGACGCCACTTTCTACTAGCACAGCGTCCATCAAAAGCTTGCTATTGGCCATATACTGAACCGGATAGCTATTCCACAGCCGCTCGTTGGGAACACCCAAGCCGTAAGCTGTACGCAACGTAGAGCCATCTGCTTGCGGCACTCGATCCTGAAAGTTGGCTACCCAGTGGTCAATAACGGCCGGATAATTTTCTAATGAATCTTCCTCAAAAACTGTTTCGGGCAATAGCGTACCGCGCTCATCATAGATTGGATTTTGCGCCACTTCTATACGAGGCGGATTGCCCAGCTCGCGTCGCCCACCGGGTTTTTCTAGTACTCGACCGATGTGAAATGCAATGCCATTTTCGGCAAACCTATTTTCTAAATCAGGCCGATCATGAAACATATCTTCTTGATCAGGGTGCCCCAAAATTTCTTCATTTTCGTCGATGGTTTGATACTCGCCATACAACATAAGAACCGCTTCGCGCATATGTCGTCCTCCATTTTTGAAGTTGCCTAAGCTCTTAGCATACCAAAACGTATGTCAATAAATATATGCCGAGAATTTGCTTAGCGGGCTGTACGAGTAACGGAAGTGGCCCTTCCAGTCGTAGTTCATTTCGCTTACCAAAATGTAGCCATTGGGCACCGTGTTTCCCTCATAGGTTTCGCCCGGCAAGGCTTGCACGATTGCTACATGTCCGTAATATCCGCCAGTTTCAACCGCAATAGAACCAACTGCGGGCGCGGTATGGGTGGGATAATTCGAGGTGCTTGCCCATCGGTTAGCGTTGCCCGTTACGTGAAAGTCACCATGGCCTTCAACAGTCGTAAAGTACCAATAGGCATACGAGGTGCACTCGCGATTAATGTGGTCGTTACTGTATGAAACGGTACGAATCGTGTCCATTCGCGCATCGCACCACTCCATAGGGTAACCACCATTGCCTGCTCCGCTATCACAAGCGCCACCTGAACCCGTGGGTTTTACTGGCGTTACTGCGAGCGTATTTTCTTGAATCAGTGTCGCCTGTTGCGCTTGCTCACGGGTAATCACGGGGATTTCGTCTTGATCGCTTTGCGGCTGAATGACCGACGCCAAACTGCTGTGCGTTAGCCCGGACGCAGCATTGGCAACATGGCTAAAACCATGACCAGCGGCCACAAACGGGAAAGCGATCACGCGCCCAGTAAATCGCAGAATTACGCCGACAGTTCGCACTAGCGTGAGTACAATGAAATAAAGTGCTCGGATTATGAACCGAACCACCCAAATAATTGCTTTGAACAGCGTAATAAACACCGTGGCGATGGCTCGAAACAGCACGCTTACTACCGTTTGAATACCGTTTTTTGCAGTGGTAAGACCGTCAATCGAGGCCACGACTACGCGCAACGTTCCAACTTGCAACGTGTCGGCCGTTTGACTGAGCGCATCCGCTAAGCTGCCGCCTGTCAAAAGGTCGCTTTGGTATTGCACCTGCTGCGATGCAATTTGGGAATTGTGAATACGTGTTGCGATGTTTGCCCGGTGCACTTGCAGTGTCTGGCTACACAAAGATAACAGCAAAAAATCTATGCCGACAAAGAGGACGACATATAACAGTCGCCGTTTTCGTTGGAGTATGTCTACCAGGTCAAACAGCATAAACTAACCGGTTTCCACCTAAGGATCCTGCTATTATACCCTATTTTTGCTTAAAAAGCACATTTAAGAGGTAAATCAGATGATATACTTATAAAATGAAGCCCACCTCACCCACCGTTCAGCGCTTACTGGACCTACAAAACCTGATTGTTGCCCTTGCCGGTGTTGACCGCAAAGTATTTTTACCGCCCCAGGCGACCGTGCCTGAAAATGATGTAGAACACAGCTATTCGCTTGCTATGTTGTGCTGGTATATGGCGCCCCAATTTCCTCATCTGGATCTGGGCAAACTTCTGCAGCTTTGTCTGGCTCATGACTTGGTTGAGGCGTATTGTGGCGACACGTTTTCGTTTGATAGCGATGCAGTGAGCAGCCAGAAAGATCGTGAAGTGGCAGCTTTAGTACAGTTAAAAACAGAGTGGGCAGACTTCCCGGCCCTTGCCAAGGCAATTGATGAATACGAGGCTCGCCAAACGCCCGAAGCAAAGTTTGTAGTAACCATGGACCGATTTCACCCTATGCTTATGGACTATTTGGGCGGGGGCCGCACCTGGCAAAATCTGGGTATTACCTTTGAAAAGCTTATGGCCATTAAAGACGACGACCTGACACCGTCAGAAGTTGCCGAATATTACGCCCAATTTAAACAACTTTTGGTGCAAAATCAGCACCTTTTTCCAAAGGAGTAGCACGTGACCGATGCAATCGTTGAACAAATGAAACATGATTTACTTGATGCGCGCAAAGCGCGTGACCAATTGAATGTTGCCGCTCTGCAGTCGGTGCTTACGCGTATTACTAATGCTGAAGCTGTGACTGTGCCCGACGTTGGCGCTTCAATGGTGGTAGGTGTAGGCGCTACCGAAGCGGCTCGCAAAGAACTGACTAGCGCCGAAGTTCAAACACTGATTCACGATGAAATTGCCGAACTGACCACTGCCAAAGCAAGCATGACAGATCATGCGGACCATCCGTACGCCGTTGAGCTCGAACAGAAAATCGCGCTTCTATCCCGCTACATTGATGATCGTGCCTCGTAAAAATAGGTATACTGTTGGTATGAAAACTATCGCCACCATTCGTCACTCACAACTATTTCCTGGCGAGCCCGATAAAGATGCCGCGCAGTTCAGCCACCGTCGAGCTGCTCGTGCCATAGTATTCAGCCCAAACGATGCTGTTGCTCTGTTGTATGTTGGCAAATATGGATACCACAAATTACCTGGCGGTGGCGTGGAAGATGGCGAAGATACTGCAGCCGCTCTGGAACGCGAGCTGATTGAAGAAATTGGCTGCCATGCACAGGTTGCCGGTGAGCTCGGGCAGATTATTGAATACAGGGACGCCTGGGATATGCAGCAAACGTCGGAATGTTTTGTAGCTCGGCAAATTGGTGCGATCCAACCGCCGCAATTTACCGAAAAAGAACAAAGCGAAGATTTTAGTATTGTGTGGGCACGTGACTTGCAGCATGCCATAACGTTACTGCAAAATGATAAACCACACGATTACGGCGGAAAATTCATTCACGCACGTGACCTGCAATTTTTACGCGCCGTTCTGTAGTAGGCGGGCGCTTGTCTGGTGCAAGCTGGCAAGCACGAGCTGGCCAATTTGTCCTCCAGGATCCATCCGCGGTGCCAATTCGGCGCCTTCACGAAGATACCAAGACTCCTCGTAACCCAATATTAGATCAACCGGTGGCTCTAGGTCGGCAATCGTTGACAGCGCTCCTGATCCACCAAACTGACGATGCTCTTCGCGCTCCTGAGGCGTTAATTCCCTGGTGACAATAGTAGGAATGTCTTGCAGTTCGCTGCGCACTTTTAGATGCCACGATTTATGTACCAACTGGCCCAGCTTTTTGGAGAACGGCATGCGTTCACGAACTTCACGTTGGGTAAGTGACAGACGCTGGGCTGCTGTTCCGTCACCTTCGCCAATAACAAATGTTGGGCCCAGCCATTCTGGCGCCGTATTTTGGGGTGGCACTACAAGTTGAACAAGCGCCGGAACAACTCTCGATGCCCGATACTTACGCTGCCGCACCCAAGCACCAGTGTTAATATCTTTTTCCCAATCGGACTCTTTAGTGCACGCCTCGATAGTGGTAGTAAAGATGCTTTTAGTGGCAAGGATGGTTTCGGTAGTGTTTACGGATTTAGACATGAGTGCCAGTATATGATCCGCTGGCGATATGATCAAGCCGGTAATGTGCTATATGACTGCAATTTGTTGTATTTTATAGTACAGTAAAGAAGGCAGTTTTATAATATGAGGAGGGGTTATGAAGAAAGTTCTTATCGTACTCGCACTGGCGTTGGGCGTATTAGCCGGCGTGCCTGCTGCTTCAGCAAGCGCTGCACCGTATTGCGGCATCACTTGGGGAAGTACCGCTAAAAGTTCGGCCACAACCACTACGCGTTCACTGACCAACATTCGCACTGGCCAACACGACTGCTACGACCGTATGGTATTTGATTTAACAGGCACTGGCGCTACTGGCTACAGCGTGCAATATGTTTCAAACGTGTATGCTGATGGATCGGGTGCGCTTATTCCACTTGCTGGCGGTGCCAAGCTGCAGATTGTGGTTCGGGCTCCAGCCTACAACGCACAGGGCCAGCCAACGTACCCCGGTGTGACTGGCGCCAAATTACCTGGTGTAAACCTAACCGGGTACAAAACGTTCCGTGAAGCTAAATTTGCTGGCAGCTTTGAAGGACAAACGACTGTTGGTCTGGGTGTTCGTGCCCTTCTACCATTCCGGGTTACAACATCCGAGAATCATGTGATCATTGACGTTGCCCATCAGTGGTAACCCACATAAAAACCACCGAGCTGCCCGGTGGTTTTTCAATTAAAGCTATGTGCAGTACGTGGCTCTCTCGGTGTTGATGGTGATTGAGAGAGCCACGTGCCCGCGAACGTTCGTGCTTTTTAGTTGTAGTTGCGGCAGCCGCGGCGGTGAATCAGGCGGACTTCAGCGCCGAGTCGCAGGAGCGGAGGCCGCCCGGAACGCTGTTGAAGTACTTGCTGGGGACACCCCGAGCAGCGGCCTTGCCGTTGTACTTCCACTCAGCCTTGCCGGTGTCCGCGTTCTTGATCTCGTCGGGGATGATGATGCCCACGTTGTCGTCGCCGTCGTTGCAGACGATCTTCACCGAGGTGCCAGCCGGGATGACGGCGTCGCCCTTGTCGGTGCTGACGTCGCTGATGCCGATGCAGGTTGTGAGGTTGCCACCACCACTGCCGTCGCCACAGGCGTCGCTGTCACTCTTGGTGACGCCCCCGCAGGCGGTGGAGATCAGCGCGATGGCGCAGGTCAGACCGGCGGCGGCGATGCCTCGGCGGGCGGAATTACGAAAAGTGCTCACGAGTTCTCCCTCGTGGTCGATGAACGTTTTGTACGCGTACACATACTTACGCGTGCGAGCGACCATATATTACTACATAATTTGCATAGTGTCTACTATATAGTGAAATATAGAGCTGTCTTCTAAATCAGATCAAGAATGTCGGTGCCTGGCTCGTAGGGCGATAGGTCTTGGCCGTCCGACATATTCCATGCCCGCTGAAGCGGATCCAAGATACGCCATGTTTCCAAAACTTCTTCACCGCTCGCAAACAGACGATGATCAGATCGGATTGCATCCAAAAAGACACGTTCGTACGCTTCGGGTAGCCGTTCGTCCTCTTTGTATGAGAATGTTAGCGCGCGTTGTTCAACTTTTTCATCGTAGCCTGGGCGCTTAGTCCATAAGTGTAGCTCGGCACCTTCATTAGGTTGCAGACGCAAAATAAGTTCGTTGGCTTCGTCTGATCCGTTAGGCTTGTATCGAACACGAACTTCAGTGGATTTTTCGTGCAGCGCCTTGCCGGTTGCCACCGTGATGGGCACGCCGCTCCAGGTGGGATCATCGGACTGCAAGGTGAGCGACACAAATGTCTCAGTAGTTGTTTCGTCGTTGCTAACTTCTTGGCGGTAGCCGTTGTATTGGCCACGTTTGGCTTGCTCCATAACAGCCGTGTCGGTATCAAAATGGAGATTCTTGAGTGCTGCAAGCCGCCGTTTAGGCACATCTTGCACGGCATCTTTTGGCGTAACTGGCGCCAAGGTAAGCGCTGCAATTTGCAACAAGTGGCTTTGCACTACATCGCGAAGCGCCCCTGTTTGTTCGTAAAAATTGGCTCGGCCCTCAATGCTAATTTGCTCGCTTGCCGTAATCAGAATTGATTCAATAAAGCTGTTATTCCAGGTCTGGCGGAATAACGCGTTTTCTTCGCGGAACACCAGCATGTTCTGAGCCATTTCCTTGGCCAAATAGTGGTCAATACGATAGACCTGCTCGGGCGCAAAATACTTGTCGATGTGTGCTACTAAATCTTGCGCGCTAGCTAGATCGACACCGAATGGCTTTTCTAGTAACAACTTAGTGCCCTGAGCTTTGGCTAAACCAGAAGTTCCCAGTTGCTCAATGATAGATTGTGAAACTTGCGGCGGAATCGACAAATAAAACAGGCGCTGAGCATGCGCCCCAAATTGCTGGTCAATTTCTTGCAAGTATTCGGCCAGGCGCTGGTACTCATTCGCTTCGGCCAGGTTTACTTGCAGTAGTTCCAGATGCTCACGAATAAATCGAGCATTCGCCGATTGTGGAACCAGGCTGTCTTTACTGACATTAGCCTGGCGAGTAATACCTATAATTTTAAACTGATCCGGCAGCACATCTGCCTGCGCTAATTGTCCGATGGCCGGCAGCAATTTACGCTGCGCCAAATCACCGGTAATGCCGATAATAATAACTACGGTTGGAGTTTCTCTTGTCATAATGCCCTCGTCTGCAGGCAGTATAACACTTTTAACACTGAAACTACGACGCGAAATCGCTGTTGCTGTAGGCTAGCTCGTGCATCACCATAAAGAAGCCCGCGAGTTGGTCGTCGGTAACTTTGCCTTGCAGAACTTTTTCGGCAGCACCGGTAATTTTAGCCTCGATTGTTTCGGCAGCCTTAGCACCTTTTTTGGTGATTACTACCAAGCGTACGCGAGCATCGGCGCTATCAGTTACGGCGTTTACGTAGTCCAGAGCTTTCAGTTTGTTCACAATGGCAGTAATATAAGTTGTCTTAACGTCAAATAGAGCCGCGAGGTCAGTAATACGAATACCGCCGTCGGCGCTTTTGCTGAGCACAATGCCCATAACAAACCATTCAACAGAGCTCAGCTGGTATGGCTCCAAAATAGTGTTTCGCAAGTTACCCATCTTACGAGTCAGTAACATATGCGCGATCCCCACCTCGTATGATTTTGATTTCTTGAAAACTTTCTTTAAAGACACAATTTTATCCTCTGAGACCTAGTATACCATTAATTTGACTTATCAACCATGTAGTTATTTGTGGACTTTTTTACGACACAACAATGCCGTATAGTCAATATACCCTACCATAAGTTGCGATTGTTGCCTAACATTATGCAATAATTACTACAATTTATGTAATTGAAATCATGCTTTTTGCTTGCATATAAAGGAGTGACGTCGCGGCGTATGTAAGCCACTCCTTTATATGTTTCGTGCGAGTTATGCTCGTTTTAGTTGGAGTTTTTCACGAAGCTGCCGCCCTCGCCGCAGGACTGCGGGCCGCTTGATATACCACACCATGACGGTGCTGATGAACACCAGGTACGCAGTGAACCACGACCCCGTTGCGAATGGATATGCTACTAGGCTAATGCCCGCAGCGATGCCGCTGAGTGTGTATGTCCAGTGAGCTTCGCCTGCCGGATTCTTCCGCGTCTGGCGGACAGTGGGAATGTACGCCACAATGTCAGCGACAATCGAGCACACCACTCCCACCACCGGGTCACCCGAAAGCGCCCAGCCGGCTGATCCCGACAACGCCACGACCAAACACAGCACGTCAGCTTTACTCGTTCCGCCGACGCCCACACCCTTGCGCATGCTCAGGGCAAATGCCCGAACACCGCATGCGGCGTACATGCCAGTCAACAGAACAGCAAGCGGATTGCCGTGCGCTGCGAGGGTGCTGCAAAACGTCAGCGTCAGCGATACGCACAGAGCGAACCGCGTTGCCCGATGAGGCGTACACCTCCCCTTCTTAATATCTTGAATATATCTGAGGGGCGAGTAAGCGCCCAGAACAGTACTCACCACTACCAGAGCTATATGCACGTCGCTAGTTTAGACGTTGCTCCGCAATATTGCAAGCAATTTTGCAAGGGGCTTCAGCCGACCTGCAAGCTGTGTTCGCCAAAGAAAACACCACCTCCGTGAAGAGGTGGTGTTTGGAGGAACAAACGAATGGCTAGATTATTCGCGTTCCGCGCGGCGCTTGCGCATAATGTGATGAGCAGCACCACCGGCTACGCTCACACCGCTGAACAAACCGATTACGTCACCAGCACCAGTGTTTGGCAAGGTGGTAGCAGTGGTAGTTACAGGGGTTGAAGTAGTCGTAACAGTTGTAGGGGTCTCAGGTGTTTTGGGGGTCTCGGGGGTAGTAGGCGTCTCAGGCGTCTTAGGTGTTTCCACCGGAGTAGCCTTTACGGCGTTACCACACTCGATCATTACAGCCCATTTCATCTGACCGTTAGGCATGTACACGATAACTTTGGCAGTAGCGTTAGCAAATGAAGTAGTTGTCTTACGAGCATATACGCCATCACTAATCTTTACGAAACCACTACCTTCGGTGAAGCGGGCACTAACCCAGGCACCGGTAGCAACAGTTTTACCGTCAACCACGATGTGGCCGTCTTTGTACAGCGTACCAACTTTGGTGTTGCTGACAGTCATAGCAGTAACGTCACTAGCGGTAACACCTGCCCAACTGTAAACAGTTTTAAGGTCGGTGTAGTCTTTCTTTACGGTAGGCGAGCTGGCGTGACCAGAGTTGTTATTGGTGTACGCGCTCTTGAACGAGCTAATGTAGTTAGCGTCGGTTGAACCGTCCAAACCACAATATACGATGTTTACCTTGTCACACGATGTAGCTGCAGATGCAGATTTGGTGCCAACAAGGGCAGCTGATGCAGAACCGGCAACCACGCTTACAACAGCAGCGGCAACCAATAATGAGCGGCTTTTACTTATAATAGTACGAATCATTCTAGCGTTCCTCCTTTAATAGGATAACTACATTATATACTTAAGTGCTTTAAATGTCAATACCCTTATGGTTAGTTCGTATCTGATACAATGTGGCTATGATACCACAGGACGTCCCCTATCGTCGGCTACAAAGCTTACAAGTAGCAGACAGTCACTTCTCTGATGTGGGCGCATTGCTCGCCTGGATGGGCGCGGTGCAGGCGCAAGATTACACCTCTGCCAAATGGGCCTTAGGTATTAGATTGCCCGGAATAACAGATACAGATATTGAAAACGCCATTGCAAACAAACAGATCGTGCGCACCTGGCCTATGCGGGGCACTTTGCACTTTGTACCTGCTCCTGACGCTCAATGGATGGTCGAGCTGATGGCCACCAAGATCATTCAAGCCGCAGCGGGACGCCGCAGACAACTCGGCATTACAGATGAAGAACTGCCAGTCGCACACGCTCTTATTACCGCTGCACTCCAGGGCGGCAAAAGCTTGCAGCGCGCTGATCTGTTGCGAGTCCTGAATGAAGGCGGTATTTCTACCGCTAATCAACGTGGGTATCATTTGTTGGCACATGCCGCCTGGTCAGGTCTGATCTGTTTGGGGCCGATGGCCGGCAAGCAGCAAACTTTCGTGCTTCTTGACGAATGGGTGCCAGATAGCGTGGAACTGACACACGAACAAGCACTAACCGAGATTGCAGTGCGCTTTGCTCAAAGCCATGGACCGGTCACAGCACCCGACCTCTCGCGATGGACAAAATTATCGCTAACAGAGGTGCGAAAAGGACTGCAGAATGCCCAAAACAGACTCAAAACAGTAGAAATTAATGGGGTGCAACACTGGACGCAGCCTCACGCTCCTGCGTTGACGCCTGCGGTGCATGGCACCTATTTGTTGCCGGCATTTGACGAGTTCGTGTTGGGCTACAAAGACCGTAGCGCAGTGTTGCGTACTGATCACGAACCGAGGATTGTGCCGGGCGGTAATGGTGTCTTTTTGCCATTAGTTGTGCAGGATGGCCAAGTTACTGGTGTTTGGAGGCGCTCTATTACCAAAAAAGTAACCGTTGAGGTGCAGCTTTTTACCGCTCCAACTGCTACACAAAAACATGCAATTACAGAGGCCGCCGAGCAGTTTTCTGCGTTTGTTCAGTTGCCGCTCGCTCCTATTACATGGACGCGATTGCATTACTAAGCTTCGTTCGCTACAAAAAGGTTGTGCTTTGCTCGTTATATCCGTATAATTCCAGATAGACGGGGCCAAAGTAAACGCAAATGAAGATACTGATGCTTGGGTGGGAATTACCTCCTCACAACAGCGGCGGGCTGGGTGTGGCTTGCTATCAATTGTGCAAAGCTCTGGCCAAAAAAGGCGCAGATATTGAGTTTGTGCTTCCCTACTCTGCTAAACATGATGTTGAGTTCATGAAAGTTACCGCCGCGGTGCCGCAAGATGTCACTGTGGTGCAACAGGCTGGCATGGCGTACGACAGTCGCCAGTATCTGTTTAGTGACGGTCACAGCCAGTCGGTTGATATCTTTGGCCAGCAGCAACTTTTTGAGCATGGCGTTGATCAATATATGCGCCGCACAACTGATACGTTTGACGTTATCCATGCCCATGACTGGCTTACCTTTAGGGCTGCGTTGCGTGCCAAACAGCAGACCGGTTTGCCGCTGATTGTGCACTTTCACTCTGTTGAGCGTGATCGTGCTGGCGGTGGTGCGGGTAATCCGCTGGTGCGCGAAATCGAAGAAATGGCGCTACTTATGGCAGACCGCGTTATTGCCGTAAGCCAACACACCAAAGATATGATTGTGCAAGATTACGATATTCCAGCCAGCAAAATCGCTGTCGTGCACAACAGTATCGACAAAGAAATGCTTGAACCGCTCGAAGAAGACAGCGCCTACGCGTATCTGACGGCTCTGAAAGCTCAGGGCTACCATGTGATCACTAGCCTCAGTCGCTTGGCGCTTCAAAAGAATCTAGTTAATCTGTTATATGCCGCCAAAGAAGTTATTGCCCGCGAGCCCAAAACCGTGTTTTTGATTGTGGGCAACGGCGAACAATATTTTGAGCTTATAGCGTTAAGCGCTGAGTTAGGAATCGCCAAAAATGTGGTCTTTACTGGCTTTCAGCGAGGCAAAAAATGGCGCGACGCCTATGCCATTGCTGATCTGTTTGTAATGCCTTCTATCTCTGAGCCGTTTGGCCTGACTGCCCTCGAGGCAATTGCCTACGGTGCTCCGGTGCTCATGAGCCATCAATCTGGGGTATCTGAGGTGATCAAAAATGCCCTTAAGGTAGATTTTTGGGATGTGCATGAAATGGCTAATCAGATGGTTGCAGCCATGCAAAATGCCAGTCTTCGCCAGGTATTGCACGCCAATGCCACGCAAGAGTTTGACAAGCTTAGCTGGAACCAGCCTGCTGATCTGTTATTAGGCGTGTACCAAACGCATACTACAGGGGCGGTAGCATGAGTAAAGCCATCGTTTTATACCTGCACGTGCATCAGCCATACCGTGTGCGCCACTACACTATTTTTGATGCTGGTGTCACGCATGACTATTTTGATGCACCGTATGACGATCGAACCAGTAACGAGCGCATCATTCACAAAGTGGCCCAAAAATCGTACTTGCCTACCAATCAGCGCTTGCTGAAATTGTTGCAGCAGTATCCCGAATTTCGCCTAAGTCTATCTATCACCGGTACTATTATTGACCAGCTGGAACGTTGGGCGCCCGATGTTTTGCAGTCCTTCAAAGACCTGGTGGCCACTGGTCGCGTAGAAATTGTGGCCGAAACATACCACCATAGCTTGGCGTTCTTTTATTCTCGCCAGGAGTTTGAAACGCAGGTGGACATGCACAAACGCAAGGTGCAAGAGGTGTTTGGCCAGACGCCACAAGTATTCCGCAATACCGAACTAGCTTACAATAACGACGTTGCCTACTGGGCTGACCAAGCCGGTTATAAAGGCATTCTAAGCGAGGGCTGGGATAAAGTGCTCGATTGGCGTAGTCCTAACTACGTATATCGTCCCAAATACACGCAAAATATTAAGTTGCTCATGAAAAACTACAAGCTTAGCGACGATATTGCCTTTCGTTTTGGCGACCAAAAATGGGCAGAATGGCCACTTACTGCCAGCAAGTTTAGCCACTGGCTGGGTAGTACCGACTACGCCACTAACTTCAATCTGTTTATGGATTACGAAACTTTTGGTGAGCACCAGTGGGATGAATCGGGCATCTTTACCTTTCTGGAACAACTTCCAGGCGAATGGCTAAAGACGCACGGCCACACTTTTATGACGGTCAGCGAAGCAATTGACACCTTTGAACCAGTTGATGAAATCGACACGCCCCACACGGTAACGTGGGCCGATACTGAACGTGACCTGAGCGCATGGCTGGGCAATGCCATGCAAACCTCGGCTATTACTAATTTGTACGCGTTAGAGTCCAAGCTACTTGCTACCGGCGATTTGGCGCTCATTGAAGATTGGCGTCGCCTACAGACCTCTGATCACTTTTACTATATGTGCACAAAATGGTTTAATGATGGTGACATCCATGCGTACTTTAGCCCGTATGCCAACCCTTACGATGCTTTTGTTGCCTTCATGAATGCCTACCACGATCTGCGTTTTCGCCTGATAGAGAAAGGAGTGGAACTCTAATGGCACGACCGGTGATGCTCGGTAACGGAAGTTTGACCGTTGGCCTGAATGAACAAGGCCTGGTTCATGACTTTTACTACCCGTACGTTGGCCTGGATAACCTTACCAACGCCCGCAGCGTGCTGCACAAAATTGGCGTGTGGATTGACGGCGACTTCTCTTGGGTAGACAACGACAACTGGCGCATTGAGGTAGACTTTGAGGCCGACGCTATGATCAGCAATATTCATATGCATCATCCGCGGTTCGATATTGAGCTCATCTGCCAAGATTTTGTAGACTCCGAGGTGAACGCTTTTTGTCGTCGCATTACCGTGGTAAATCACACGGCTGACTTTCATAATGTCCGCGTTTTTATGCACCAAGTATTCCAGATTTCGCGCGCAGGACGCGCTGACACCGCATTGTTTGTCCCAGACGAGCAAAGTTACCTTTTGGATTACAAAGGCCGCTGCAGCCTTCTTATTTACGGCCAGCACATTGATGGCACGCGCTATGACCAGTTCGCCGTGGGCAACTACGGTATTGAGGGCAAAGATGGCACGTATCGCGACGCTGAAGATGGTGAGCTGTCCAACAACGCCGTAGAACACGGTGGCGTGGACTCGGTGATGCGTTTTGCCTGTAGCCTCAGCGCTAGCGCCAGCACCCAAATTGACTACTGGATTATTGCTGCTGACTCACAATTTGCCGCCGAAAAAATTCATCATCAATTTATTTCCGAAGGTCTGGAACGTCGGCTGGATGCAACCAGACAATATTGGCATGAATGGATTTCTACTACCGCCAACAAATTGCACGCCCTCGACAAAAACTATCTGGATATCGTTAAAAAATCGCTCATGGTCATTAAAGTGCACACCGACAAGCGTGGCGGAGTGATCGCCAGCTGCGACTCGTCTATTTATAATTATGGTCGCGATTATTATAGCTACGTGTGGCCACGCGACGCCGCTTTTGCCATGTGGCCGTTAATCCGGTTGGGCTACCGCGAGGAACCGCGCAAGCTGTTCGAATTCTGTCGTGACATTCTGACTACCGATGGCTATTTAATGCACAAATATCAGCCAGATCGCGCCATTGGCAGCACCTGGCACCCACTGATTCATGGCAAACATAGCGAGCTAGCTATTCAGGAAGACGAAACAGCGCTAACAATATACATGTTGGGCGAATATTTGGACCACAATCCTGACGAACGCGATTTTGTATACAGTTTGTACGCCACGCTGGTACAGCCAGCTGCCAACTTTATGAGTGAATTCATTGACGAGCAAACCAAGTTGCCCCACGCCAGCTATGACCTCTGGGAGCAGAAGTTCCAGACCTCTACGTTTACGACGGCTGTGGTGTACCAGGCGTTGTTGGTGGCGGCAGATCTGGCTGAGCAGTTTGAATATCCGGACGATGCTGTTAAATGGCGAGCAATAGCCTCAACCATTTTAGATAATGGCAAAGTCTTTTTGCGCCAAGACCAGGTGTTCCGCAAAGGCTATTTGTTGCAAGATGACGGCTCACTGCAATTCGATGACACCCTAGACGTGTCCAGCATGTACGGTGTCATGATGTTTTCGGTACACGACATGGGTGTGGAGTATCTGAAGAACACCGTAAAGGCCATTGAAGACGAAATGCTCGATAAGTCGCCGTCCGGTGGCACGCCACGTTACAAAGATGACAGCTACTTTCAGAGCAATCCAGCGTTTCATGGCAATCCGTGGGTTATCGCCACACTATGGATGGCGCAATACTACATGCGCACCAAGCAGCTGGATCGAGCACGGCACTACATTGACTGGGCGATGCAACACACAACCTCGAGCGGCACACTGCCTGAGCAAGTTAGCCCTACCGATGGCGTGGGCATTGGTGTGAACCCTTTGGTATGGAGTCACGCGGAGCTAGTGAATACTATTTTGGATATGTCCAAGGTAGAATAAACGCCCGCCTCTTATGAACAACAGCCCATAAAAAATACCGCTCGAGGTGAGCGGTATTTTAGCGTTATAGCCGAGATTATTTCTTTGGCTTAACTTCGTTGCGGCCCAAGTTCTTCTTGGTCTCAACAAACAGCACGCGACGGCGCAGTTTAGGGCTGTACTTTTTCAAAGACAGCTTTTCAGGGGTGTTTTGCTTGTTCTTAGTGGTGTAATAAATGCGCTCGCCAGATTCTTCACTGACCAAGCCAACAATTACGCGCTTTTCGCCTTTTTTAGCCATAAACTTCTCTTAGATACCTATTAATATAACCAATTCCTATCAATTCTAACAGATAAGCGCTATCTTGTAAACTGTTTCACGGAACTTCCTTAGAACGTGAAGTTTAAAAACAACAATCGTAGGCCTATGATGAGTAAAAATGCGATGCAAAAGCCTACAATTCCTAGTAGATCTATAGCTCTCACCCACCGAGGCAACTCGCTGAATTGCACATTGTGCGAAATGCCATAACTAGCTGCCACAATCAAAAATAGGCCTGTCGGAATGGCGATCAGGCTAAATTGCCAGCCAGTATTTGCAGGGTTGAATACCGAAATAACTGCGCAGCCAATAAGGATCTGCAGAATATACAAAGTGCGTGGGCGTTGCTTGAACATATCGGTATTGTATCAAAAAAGCGACCGTTTTAGGGCCGCTGTGGATGTTGCGCTTGGAGCCACGACTGGGACTTGAACCCAGGACCCCTTCCTTACCATGGAAGTGCTCTACCACTGAGCTATCGCGGCAACAGATGTATTTTACCCTATTCCGCTTGTTTTCTCAAGAGGTAGATGCGGTTTTGAGCTAAAGTCAAAGCCCACCTTTCGGTGGGTCTTAGCTTTGGTGCAGGGAGAGGGATTCGAACCCCCGAAGGCTGAGCCAGATGATTTACAGTCACCCGTGTTTGACCGCTTCACTATCCCTGCAAATGTGGACTATGGAGCCACCTGTCGGACTCGAACCGACGACCGACGGTTTACAAAACCGTTGCTCTACCAACTGAGCTAAGGTGGCACGTCTGATGGCCCTGCGGTAACAGATGTAACTATACCAAATAATGCTGGTTCAGGCAACAGTTTCGTGCGCTATTGTACGGCAGATCGGCGTGGACGGATCATACGCTTGGGTTTTCCGTCTGGCACGATCAATTTTTTGAGCTTTTGTTCGAGCATATCGGCTTGTGCTTGCATGCCGCGATCAATGTAAGCTTTATGCAACAGATTGAGTGTCTCTTTGTTGTGCTCTAGCTCGACTGCTTTTTCGAGCGACTGGAACATGAGCTTTTCATTGCCCAGTTTTTCTTGTACCTTGGCGTAGGCTACATGGCGAGCAGCCAGGTTGTACTCTAGTTTCAGTGCTTGCTCAAAGGCGATGGCAGCCTTTTCATAGTTCTCTGTTTCGTAATAAATGAGGCCAAGGTTGTGGAGGCTGGAAGGAGTTGCCTCGATACTTGAAGCAATTTCAAAGCAGTCAATAGCGTCGCGGTATTCTTTTTGCTTGGCGTACAAAATACCCAGGCGGTTGTAGGCAGCGGCGTTGCGCTCGTCTATCTTAAGAATGGTGAGCAATGCTTTTTCGGCGCGCAGAAAGCGGTTTTCACGCATGCCTTGATGAGCGATGTCCCACAATTTGCCCAATCGGTCACCAATTTTGCGTGAACCGGCCCCAAAATCATCATCATGAAGTTTGGTGTTGCGGAATGCAAGTGCACCAAACGCTGCGACTAGTACAATTTCAAACATATATACTCATTATTATAGCAAATATAGCGACTACAATTGCAACAATAAATTAGTGAGAGTTAGCTTAAGGTTGGCATTCTGTGCTAGCTGTTGCTGAGCAGCGAAGACAGCCTTATTAATTTTGTGCCATTGCTCCATGCGCTTCTGGTCTTGCTTTTGGCTGGCTTGCTGTAGCCCAGCCTGCGCCATTCGGGCAAGCGCCTCAAATACGCTCAAGGCACCCTCCTTTTGCTTGCTCAAACTTTCAATATGCAACAGACGTTCGTGTGTCGGCTGCTGCAGAATTTCTTTGGCCTCGGCGACGCTCTGCAATAAAGGATGTTTTGTGTCGCTCGTGAGCAACGCCTGCATGAGGCCCGGCAGTCCACCACTTAGAAAATAGCTTTGCGTGACAGTTTTTGCATTGTGCGACGTGCTAAAAAATGTAGTAATAGCTTCCTGTGATGGCGTTTGTGCGGTAATTGTTTGTACTCGTGAACGAATCGTTGGCAGCAACGAGCCCAAGGTGTTTACGGTAACCAATATGATGGTGTCGCGTGGCGGTTCCTCTAGCAATTTTAGAAATGAGTTTTGTGCTTCAGTGGTCATGCCGTCGGCGTGCTCGACAATAATAGCTCGACGAATTTCTTTGGTGCCAGTGGTTTTGAGTCGAACAAATTGCCGTAGCTCGCGCACAGCATCAATGGATATGGTGCCTTTTTCGTCTGCTTCGATATGTCGAATGCGATCGTTATTGGCGTCTGAAACAGTACTGCCCAAAATGTGTTTGGCCAGAATTTGCGCCAATGTTCCCTTGCCTGCACCTGCTGGGCCGGCAATTAACACTGCGTGCGCAGGTTCAGCAGCGTATTGGGTAAGTTGTCGAGCGGTAAGCGGGTGCAGCACCAGCTTGTCAAACATCGCTCTGCTCCATAAGCTGTGCGAATTCGGGTGGCAGTGGCGCCTCAAAGGTGCGACGTTCACGGTTTGGCAGCGTAATTTCTAGGCTGAGGGCGTGCAAGTACAATCGCTCGCCAAAAGTGCCGGTGCCGTATAGCGGATCGCCAATAATGGGATGCTTTTGCTCGGCTAAGTGCACACGGAGCTGATGAGTGCGACCGGTGGTGGGTTTGAGCTCCACCAGACTATACGCAGGGGTTTCGGCAACAACGGTGTACAGCGTAGTCGATGGCTTGCCGTTAGGGCCAACGCGGAATGTGGCGGGGGCTTTGGGATTGCGCTCGATAGGCATGTCGATTACGGCCGCTTGAGGGTTCATGTGTCCAGCAACAATGGCCATGTAGGTCTTTTTGGCTTTGCGCTGTGAGAACTGTTTTTGCAAGAAGCTCAGTGCGGCCTGGTTTTTGGCGCAAATAATCACACCACTGGTGGCGCGGTCTAAGCGATGCACGATTCCGCCACGTGCACCTTCTAGGTCTTTGAGCTTGTCGCGCAAGAACGTGGCTACAGTGGCCTCTGTGCTCAGGTTGCCCTGTGCATGAGTAAGTATGCCGGCTGGTTTGTTGATAACCACGCAGTCGTCGTCTTCGTACAAAACAGGCAGGTCTATGTGCGGCACTTCGTCAAGTTCGGCTTGGTCGTAATCAACAGCTACGGTTTGCCCTTCTTTGAGCTTCGTGCCGGCTTTACCTGGTGTTTCATTGACGGTAATTTTACCCTGCTCGGCTAACTTTTGAATGAATGCCCGGCTAAGGCGCGGCATATGCTCGGCCACAAAAACGTCAAGGCGCTTCCGGGCGTCTTCTTCGGCGGTCGTCCAAACTTGTTGTAGGTCGGTCATTATAGTTCCCGCAAACCAACGGCTTGTTGTGCACGCAATAAGGTAGCGGTTGCTTGCTCGGTCATTTGCTTTTCGGAAGCCTGCAGCTTGGCTGTAATTTTCGCCTCGTCAATGGTGGCAAGTCGGCTTTGGAACTCGGTTAGGAAGGTTTCCACGACCTGAGCAACATGCTTCTTGAGCTCACCATACTGCGTCTTGCCCTCCCATCCGGCGGCTACACTCGCAAGCGGCTTCTTTTCTAGCAGTGCCAGAATTTGCAATAAATTAGTGATGCCCGGCTGATTTTTAGGGTCAAGATGAATAGCGCCAACGCTATCAGTAGTGGCTGACGTAACTTTCTTAGCTGCTGCTTTAGGATCGTCACCCAAGAAAATGACTCCCTTGCCAGTATCGTCAGACTTGCTCATCTTTTTAGTAGGATCTACGAGGTCTTTAATACGCAAACCTTGATCTTTGCCAAAGAATGCATGCTGCTTGGCAACGGCCTCAGGCACCGTAAATAAATCGTGTGGGAATACATCGCTAAATTGCATGTTCATGCGCATGGCAATATCACGAGCAAATTCTAGGTGTTGTGATTGATCGTCGCCAACCGGAACATATGTTGCGTTGTACAACAAAATGTCAGCTGCCATGAGCACAGGATAGTTAAACAAGCCTACGCTCACGCGGTCATCGGTAAGTTTAGCCGACTTATCTTTGAACTGTGTCATACGACGCATCTCACCGAAACCAGTAAAGCAATCCAAAATCCAGGTTAGCTCGGAGTGAGCCGGAATGTAGCTTTGGCGGTAAATATGAATGTCTGGATGATCCAGGGGTAGGCCGGCGGCTACAAATAACTTGATGTTGTGAGCGATTTGCGCGTGCAATTCGCGATGATTAATGGGGGTGGTAAAGCTGTGCAGATCGGGCACGAACATGTTGATCTGATAATCGCTAGCCTTGGTGGTGGCCATGTCGATCATCGGCAAAATGGCGCCAAAATAGTTGCCAATAGTAAGATCGTTATTGGCACGGAGGCCGGTAAGGATGACTGGTTTGCTCATATTACTTCTTATTATACCCCAGTTGGCTCAAAATGAGCATCGTATATGTCGCGCATCGTTGCTTGTGCTTCTATGATGACCGGTAATTCCTGCAGTGCGCGGCTGCCGATAATCTGCGAGTAGCTTCTCGGAGCCTCCAAAACATCACATTCTACTTCTACCCCAGCTTGTTGCAACGCGCGCTGCGCAACACCTTCAATCCTGCCTCTTACTCCTGCCGGCAGAGCCACGAGCAATTCGTGGAACGCCATGCTATCTGGTTGATTTTCGTACATATAAACTCCTTTGGTTGTAATTAAAAAGATCGCCGTGGTGGCGATCTGTTCAGTACTTTTGATTGGAGTGCGTTAGCTTTCAAACACACGGAATAAACCGCCACAAGAAGTGCGGGTAAACCAATATGCCTGTGCTACTACAAATGTTTTCATTACGTTGATCATATCACATGCTGGTGAGATGGCAAATTTACGAATATATCTTCCAAGAATTCTTTATGAGTATAGGTAATGGCCATCTCGCTTCGTACGCGACTCGCTTCGTCAACGTAATCCCGAATATGTACAAGGTCACGTAGAATACCACTGCTACGGACATGGAATGGTGAGGCTAAAATTTCATCGCGAATAGCTAGGGGATCTGTTATGGGCGGGTCAAAAAGTTCGTGATGGTGCAGTTGCCGTCCAAATTCATATGGTGGAGCTGTGGCGTGGCGTGTAATAAGCTGTCCTGTTTCTGCTACCGTGTTCGATGGTTGAATACCCAGTGCTTTGAGGCGCATGCGCGCCTTATAAAAGGTTTCTTCAAATTTACCGCCTACACTAATGATTCGCTTTGCGTTACGCATTGGCTGCGAACCGTCGTCAATAGCGTGCACAGAGTCAGAAGTGTCATGAATTGCCACATGCGCCGCAAGGTAGCTAACGTAGTCAGAAGATCGTCTGTCTGCTTGCGACTGTAGCTTTTTGCCTTCAGGCGTGCCCTGCAGCGCTTCACGTATTTGACCGTGGTCTACATAAGGCAAGTCAGGATTGTCGTGAACGATTAGGGGCATTTTTTTGGTGTTCGGATGTGGCGGCAAGCACATTGCATACTCTGCAAACAATGCTGCTGTTGCTGCTCGCGACCCCTGTTGTAAAGGGCCGTTCACTCGCTCCGCGGTATTGACAGCTATAACAAGCTGCGCCTCGGCCTTGGGAAGATAGACGCGATTTATATGCTCTAGCATTGCTAAAAAACCGAGTGCACGAAGCGGCATTCCCTCGCCTGGAGCGATACAGGCACGCAGAATCGTATCTTTGCCGCCGTCTTTAAATGCATTGATCGTGTTTTCGCGGTCATATTTGGCGATGTACTCAATATAGGCGAGTGGGTCGCGCAATATTTGGTGTTGTGGGAGATTATGCCGAGCTCTCATTCATGCACCACTATACCAAAAAACCACCCTGTTTCCAGAGTGGTTTTGGCTGCGTGTAAGCGAGTGCTTAACGCTTGGTGAACTGGCGTTGCTTGCGAGCGCCCTTGAGGCCGAACTTCTTGCGTTCTTTCTCACGTGGGTCGCGGCTGAGCAAGTCAGCGCGCTTCAAGGTAGCCTTGAAGTCACCGTTCAGAGCGGTCAGTGCTTTGGCGATGCCAAGACGAATGGCGTCTACCTGGCCAGCGTGACCACCACCGGTAACACGAACAGTAATGTCATACTTGTTCTCTTGTTGCAGGGCGATGAATGGTTTGTCCAGGTCGTTCAGCAAACCTTTGCTGTCAGCAAAGTATTCAGCTGCAGGCTTGTCGTTGATAACGATAGTGCCCTTGCCACTTTGCAAACGTACGCGAGCAGTAGCTGCCTTGCGGCGGCCAAGTGCGTAAAAGTATTCGTGTGCTGCCATATTACTTGGTCTCCTTTGCGTTTACCGAGATAGCAACTGGCTTTTGAGCCTCGTGCTTGTGGTCGGTACCAGCGTAAATTTTGAGACGTTCAAGACGTGCGTCACGCAACTTGTTTACAGGGAGCATGCCACGAATAGCGTGCTGCAGTGCAAAAGTTGGGTCTTTTACCATTTTTTCCTTCAAGGTAGCTTCTTTGAGGCCGCCTGGGAAGTGGCTGTGACGGTAGTACATCTTTTCTTCCATCTTGTTGCCGGTTACAACAATCTTTTCGGCGTTGATAACTACAACGTAGTCACCAGTGTCGATGTGCTTGGTAAAGGTTGGTTTACCCTTACCAGTCAACAGAGTTGCAACTTTGGTAGCAACGCGGCCCATAGGAGCCTCAGATGCGTCAACGATGTACCAAGTGCGAGTAACGTCGCTTGGTTTTGCGCTAAAAGTCTTCATTATTTAGTCTCCTTTTCGGCCTTCTTTGCAGCAGGCTTTTTGGCAGGAGTTTTTGGCTTTTCTTCGGCAACGGCCTTGGCTACAGGAGCAGCCTTAAGGTCGTCAACAAAGCTAATGCGAGCCAGCTGCGCGTTGTCGCCGCGGCGCATGCTGGTGCGGGTAATGCGCAAGTGCCCACTGACGCGACCCTTAAGCTTTGGTGCGATTTCGTCAACCAGCTTGTGTGCAGATTCCAGCGTCTGAAGACTGCTGATAACCTGACGGCGGTTGTGAAGATCACCCTTCTTAGCCTTGGTAATTAATTTTTCTACGTAAGGCACCACTTCTTTAGCCTTAGGAAGAGTAGTCTCGATTGACTCATACTTTACGAGTGAGTCAGCCAAGCCCTTCAATAGCGCTTCACGTTGGTCGCGCTCGCGGTGCAATTTTCGGCCTTTGTATCCGTGTCGATGCATGTTAGAGCTCCAACTCCGCTAGCTTTTCTTTTACTTCGTCTAATGCTTTGCTGCCGAAACCTTTGAGGTCGCGGAGCTCTGCATCGCTCAAGCTAAACAAATCCTTGATAGTGTGGATGTCGTTGTTGATGAGCGCGTTAGTGGTGCGAGCTGACAGGTTGAGGTCTTCGATAGAAGTGCTCAAAGCTGCAGGTTCTTCACCGCCTTCGGTTGCGTGACCTGCGGTTGCAGTGCCAGCAGCCAACTGTTCGCTTGACTCAACGCGAGTCTTGCCAGCGAGTGCAGTGTACTGGTTAACCAAGATTGCTGAAGCTTCTTCAAAGGCGTCACGTGGAGTGATTGTGCCGTCAGTTTCAACAGTAATCAGTAGCTTGTCGAGGTCAGTCATCTGGCCAACGCGAGTGTTTTCTACCTTGTATCGAACGCGCAGTACTGGACTAAAGATGGCGTCAACAGCGATCATGTCGCTTGCCTTCTTAGCAGTAACTTCGTCGATAGTGCGGTAACCGCGACCAGTTTCTACAACCAAGTCCATAACAAAGTCAGACTTGTCGTCGTCCAATGTTGCAACTACGTGGTTAGGGTTTACTACTTCAACATCGGCGTTAACCTGAATGTCTTTAGCAGTGATAGGACCTTTGCCCTTCTTTACAATGCGCAAGCGCTGAGCGTCGTCGCCGTAAACGCGGAAACGAATGCCCTTCAAGTTCATCATAATGTCTACGACGTCTTCTTTAACGCCTGGAACAGTAGTGAACTCGTGGGTTGCGCCCTCGATTTTGAAGCTGGTAACTGCTGCACCGGCAATGCTTGAGAGCAATACGCGGCGGAGTGAGTTTCCAAGCGTCATGCCGTAACCGCTGTGCAACGGTTCAACAACAAATGTGCTGCTTGTTGCACTGTGGTCGTCAACGGTGACGATGCCTGGTGTGTGAATCATTTTTGACATCTAGCTCATTCCTCCCTTAGCGTGAGTAGTATTCCACAATTAATTGCTCTTTGATTTCTGGTTCAGCGTCATCGCGAGCAGGTGTACCGGTAACGGAAAAAGCAAGATTTTTGCGATTAACTTTAATCCAACCTGGCATGGTTGATGGAGCTGGGCTCACGTCATCAAGCTTCTTGAAGTATTCAGTTTGCTTGCTGTGATCGCGAACAATCAGCTCGTCACCAGGACGCAGGCGGATTGAAGGAACGTCAATACGACGGCCGTTCAACATAAAGTGACCGTGACTCACCAACTGGCGAGCAGCACGGCGGCTTGATGCGAAACCGGCGCGGTAAACGGCGTTGTCAGCGCGCTGTTCCAGGAATCGCAACAGTACTTCGCCTGACTGACCTTCTTTGCGTGAAGCTTCTTTCATCAAGTTGCTAAATTGTTTTTCAAGCAAACCATAGAGGCGCTTGACCTTTTGTTTTTCACGCAATTGCAAGCTGTATTGGCTTGGTTTGTTGCGCATGCGTGCGTTTGGGGCCTGTCCAGGGGCCGAAGTTCGCTTTACGAGGGCTTTGTGCGCCTTGGGGTGCAGGGCGTAGCCTTCGCGGCGGGACAATTTTACGATAGATCGTGTATCTCGTGCCATATCTTTTCCCTATACGCCTTAGATGCGACGTGCCTTCTTAGGACGTACACCACCATGGGCAACGCCAGTAACGTCTTTAATTGATTCAACTTGGATGTCCAGGCTGCTCAGTGCGCGCACTGCTGCGTCGCGACCGAGGCCAACGCCCTTGATGTAAACATCAGCTTTAGAGAAACCGTGCTGTTGCTTTGCAGCATTGCCGGCTTTCTCGGCTGCAACTTGTGCAGCGTAAGCTGTGCCTTTTTTAGAACCGCGGAAACCGCAGCCACCAGCACTAGCGTGAGTAAGTGCACCACCCTTATCATCAGTAAAGGTGATGATGGTGTTGTTGAAGGTTGCCAAAACGTGGACTTGACCGTGAGAAACGGATCGCTTTGCCTTCTTTTTCTTAACTGAAGTCGTATCTGCCATTATCTTTACCTATCCTATGTCTTTGACGGAGTCTTCTTAGCGGTACCACCAACAGTAGTCTTGCGACCACGGCGGGTACGTGCGTTAGCTTTGGTACGCTGACCACGTGAAGGAAGGCTCATCTTGTGACGAAGTCCACGGTAAGCGTTAATGTCTTTCAGGCGCTTGATGTTGCCTGCAACGATACGCTGCAATTCACCTTCTACGGTGTAGTGCTCGTTGATGAAGTCCTGGATACGAGCAATTTCTGCGTCGGTCAGGTTTTTTACGCGGGCAGTAGGCTCTACTTTGGCTGCGGTGAGAACATCACCAGCGGTCTTGGGACCAATGCCGTACACGTATGTCAGTGCAATCTGCACTTGCTTTTCGCTCGGAATCGTAACACCGGAAATACGCGCCATTACCTTGCTGCTCCTTGTCGTTGTTTATGTCGGGGTTTCTCGCAAATAACCCGGCGCTTGCCGTCACGGATGACGATCTTGCACTGGGGACATATTCGCTTTACGCTTGCACGCACTTTCATGCGGATCATGCTCCTTCTCTCAGGTGTATGACACACTGCTTAAAATTGTTGTTACGATTTGCGATAGGTGATTCTGCCCTTAGTAAGATCGTAAGGGGTCAACTCAACCGTCACGCTGTCGCCAGGCACGATACGAATATAGTGTTTTCGCATTTTACCGGCAACATGAGCTATGATTCGATGGCCGTTTTCGAGTTCAACACGAAACTGAGTACCCGGTAAGGTCTCAATAATGGTTCCCGTCAACTCGATAACTTCTTTATTGGCCATAAATATAACTTCCTAACATTATACAGACTTTACAACGCTCTGTAAAGAGAATTTTAAAGTCTGTAATCTGTTTAGGCGCGCTTCCTAAATGGCAAGAGGCTGAAGCGGCGTTTTTTGGCGCTGGTCATTTCCTCTGGGTCGTCGTGAAAGAAGTCTGGCTGCGAGTACTGGTCGTAGGTAACCATGAGGGCACGCGACTCTACAGCACGTAGGGTTTCTAGTGATACGGCCACAAGGATCAAGACGCTCGTACCACCCAACGAAATGTTAGAGCTAATAAAGATCTGCGCCACAATTGGCACAATAGCCAGCAAGCCAAGGCTGAAAGCGCCGAATAGCGTAAGGCGATTCACAACTTTGCTGAGGTACTTTTCGGTCTGTTGGCCTGAACGGACGTCAGCAATGAATCCACCCTGCTTTTGCAGGTTCTCGGCAATTTCTTTGCTGTTGAAGGTTACGCTGGTGTAGAAGAACGTAAAGACAAATACCAATAGGAAGTACGCGACTGGGTAAATGAATGGTTCCCATCCGCCAGCAGCGAAGGTGCTGGAGCTTGGAGTCTGGAACCAAGTCACGAGGTTTTGACCGATCTGTTGCCAGTGCGCATTGCTGGAGCTAGACATCAGCTGGCCAACATAACTTGGAACGCTAAGGAATGCCAGGGCAAAGATGATCGGAACAACACCAGCGGTAATAAGCTTAACGGGCAGAACGGTGGTAATGCCGCCGTAAGCACGGTTACCCTGCACGCGCTTGGCATAGTTTACTGTTAGACGCCTGGCTGCTTCGTTTAAGACCACTACAAACCATGTCAGTAATATCACCGATACTAATATAATTGCGCTGTAAATAAGCGAGCTTTTGCTCACTGCAATCTGATGGCCAAAAATGTGCCACTTGGTGCTACCGCTAAAAATAGACGATGCAATGCTGCTAATAGTAGACGGCAGGCCGCTTACGATACCCACTGTAATCAGCAATGAAATACCGTTACCCACACTCTGCTCTGTTACGAGCTCACCAAGCCACATCAGTAGCAATGAACCACCGGTTAACGCAGCAACCATAAGTGCCCATTGCATGAGCGAAGTATTGGCAGTAATGTCTACGCCACCCAGGCTTTGGGCTGACTGACGAACGAGGTAAATGGCGCCGATAGACTGAATAATTGCCAACGGGAACGTAAGCATACGAGTCATCTGGTTGATCTTCTTTTGACCAAATTCGCCTTCTTTGTGCAGAGCTTCCAGGCGTGGAATTGCCTTAGTCAGCAGCTGCATAATAATAGACGCGTTAATGTACGGCCCAAGTCCTGCGATCATAATCGAGAAGTTGGCTAACGCACCGCCAGAGAGCACGTTAATAAAGCTAAGCAGCTGTGAAGAATTGCCAGACTGCGAAAATACGTTCTGCAGTACTTGTTTTAGCGTTTCAGGATCGCTAAGCGGCACGGGAATGTGCGCCAAAATGCGAAATACTACAATAATTCCCAATACTGCAAAAATGCGTTTACGCATGTCTGCGTGTGACAGTGAGCGTCCAATAACTTTCCAGTTCATATCAACAAGTACCCCTATGTTTCTCTCGTTAGTCCTAGTATACGGTATTTTTGCGATTTACAGAAGACAAAACCCGGGGTTTTGCCACGTTTGAAATATACAAACTATAGTATACGTCCGTCTAGGCGTCGGCGCAAACAAAAACCACCAGCACGGGCCGGTGGTTTTGCTAGGAAGCTAAAAATATCTCTTTTAGGCTTCTTCTTTTTTGCGAGTTGACTCAGGACGAGCAACACGACCAACTTTTTCAAAGCTGCCGCCAGCTTTTTGGATAGCAGCGATTGCAGCATCGCTTGCACCTTGCAGCTGCACGGTAACTTTCTTGGTGACTTCACCCTTGTTGAGCAGCTTTACGCGTACGAATGGGCTCGAGATCAAGCCTGCTTCGGTCAACGCAAATGTGTCAACGGTTTTGCCAGCAAATGCGTCGAGCTGTGCAGTGTATACGTTTTCAGCTTTTGGCTTCTTTGACGTAAAACCACGCAGTTTTGGCAAGCGCTGTGCGAGTGGGTTCTGACCACCTTCAAATCCTGGACGCTTCTTTGCGCCGGTACGGGACATCTGACCCTTAGTACCACGACCAGCGGTTTTACCCTGACCGGCTGCGATACCACGACCAACGCGCTTAGCGCTCTTTGGAGTGTTGGTTTGTAGTTCGTGATATTTCATGGTTACGCCTCACTCTTGGCAGGCTTTTCAGCCTTCTTTTTAGCGTGAGTAGTTACCCACGTGTTAGCTGGAGCGATGCTCTGCAGTGCAGCAACAGTTGCATAAGCAATGTTTGCACGGTTGGTTGAACCGAGCGACTTGCTCAATGCGTTGCTAACACCAGCTACTTCCAATACGGTGCGAACAACACCACCGGCGATCAAACCGGTACCAGCGCTAGCTGGCTTAACGAGGATACGAGCGCCACTTACTTTAGCTTCTGCTTCGTGTGGCAGTGTGCCCTTGTGCACAGGTACAAGTACCATGTGCTTTTTGGCTACTTCGGTTGCTTTGGTAACAGCTGCGGTTACATCGGCGCCCTTAGCAAGGCCAACACCCACGCGGTTTTTGCGGTCACCCACAACTACCAATGCGCGGAAGCGGAAGCGACGGCCGCCCTTTACTACGCGAGCAACGCGGTCGATGTGCACAACGCGCTCATCGAACAATTTTTCTTCTGGTGCAACTTCTGGGCGTCGACCACGGCGGTCACCGCCACGGTTGTCGCGACCACCGTGTGGTGCGCGTTGGTTCTGTGCCTGAGGAGCTTGTGGTTGTGTATTCTCAGCCATAATTAGAACTCCAGTCCTGCGTTACGTACGGCGTCAGCCAAAGCCTGTACACGGCCGTGGTATAAACGACTACCGCGGTCAAATACGATGGCTTTAACTTTGGCAGCCTTTGCCTTTTTGGCGATTTCTTCGCCTACCCAAGCAGCGCGCTCAGTCATTGTGCCCTTGGCAGCCTTGGCGCCAACGGTAGAAATGTAAGCAATAGTGCTGTGGGTGGTGTCATCAATCAGCTGAGCTGTAATGTGACGGTTGCTAATGTGGACGCTCAGGCGAGGGCGTTCAGTTGAGCCCGACACCTTGGCGCGAACACGGCGAGCGCGGAGCACGCGGTTCTGTAGTTTGTGTGCAAGTTTGTCCATACTCTTACCTACTTGTCCTTACCTGATTTACCGCTCTTGCGGATAATTACTTCGTCTGCATACTTGATGCCCTTGCCCTTGTAAGGTTCAGGCTTCTTTAGTGCGCGGATTTCAGCTGCGATCTGACCAACCTGTTGTTTGTCGATGCCGGTTACCGTAACAGTGTTCTGTTCGATAGTAGCAACAACGCCAGCAGGCATTTTGTAGATAACATCGTGCGAAAAGCCGAGGTTAAATTTAAGGTCAGCGCCCTGCAAAGCAACACGGAAACCAACACCGTTGATTTCAAGCTTCTTGCTGAAGCCTTTGCTTACGCCGGTTACCATGTTGTTGATGAGCGCACGCATCAAACCGTGCTTAGCGCGGTTCTTTGGCTCATCGTTTTCGCGAGTAACAACTGCTTGGTTGTCCTCGACCGTAACGGTAACGCCAGGCATCGTGAACTGCTTGAGGGTGCCTTTAGCGCCAGTCACAGTTACGAAATCTGGGTCGACAGTGATTGTCACACCGCTCGGAATTTGAATGGGTAGTTTTCCTATGCGACTCATTTGATTTCCTTATTAGAACTAATATACCTTACAAATCAGCTCGCCGCCAATGCCTTGTTTCTTGGCATCACTGCCGAGCAACATGCCCTTGGAGGTAGATACGATAACGATACCGCGACCGCCCTTAACTCGAGGGATTTCGGCTGCGCCAACGTAGGCGCGACGACCTGGTTTGCTGAGGCGGGTGATTTCGGTGATACGTGCGTTTTCGTCGTCAGCATTGATAACGATGCGCAGGCTCTTGCCGATTGTAGCTTCGCCAACTTTTACGTCGCTAACGAAACCAGCCTTTTTCAGCAATTCAGCTACTGATTGTTTAACGTTTGAATGTGGCATGACAACCTCGGTCTTGCGAACGGCGATGGCGTTGCGGATGCGGGTCAGCATGTCTGCGATTGGGTCTGTAGAAACCATATTTCCTGCTCCTTTCCTACCAGCTGGCCTTAGTTACGCCAGGAATTTCACCCTTGCTTGCATGCTCACGGAATGAAATACGTGAGAGACCAAACTGACGCATGTATGCGTGAGGGCGGCCGGTTTCAATACAACGGTTTTTCCAGCGGGTTGGTGATGAGTTGCGAGGCAATTTAGCCAGACCTTCGTAGTCGCCAAGTGACTTCAGTTCAGCGCGCTTGTCAGCGAACTTCTGGATCATCTTTTGGCGCTTTACGTCGCGGGCGATGTTAGATTTTCTAGCCATTATTTAGACTCCTTCTTCTCGAACGGCATACCGAACTTAGTGAGCAACGCTTGTGAGTGTTCAGGGCTCATTGCCTTTACGCTAAATACAGCTTGCATACCGTGAACGGTGGTTGTTTCGTCAAAGGTCAATTCTGGAAATACAGATTGGTCAACGAGGCCGAGGCTGTAGTTGCCCTGGCGGTCAAAAGCCTTCAGGCTTACACCGTGGAAGTCGCGCAAACGCGGCAGTACCACAGTTACCAAACGGTCAAGGAACTCGTACATCTTGTCGCCACGAAGGGTTACCTTCAGGCCGATCTTGTTGCCTTCGCGAAGCTTAAAGCCAGCGATTGAGTTCTTGGCGTAGGTTTCAACTGGTTCTTGACCAGTTACCTTGCGCAACGTGTTAGTTGCAGCTTCAAACATCTTCTTGTCGTCTTTAGCTTTACCAAGACCAATGTTGATAGTGATCTTTTCCAGCTTAGGAACCTGGTTGATGTTCTCCAGCTTCAGTTCTTTTTGGAGCTCAGCAACAAACTTACTGCGGTAGTCTTCACGCAGACGAGCTGTGGTTGTAACTTTCTTAGTAGTTGCCATTACTTGATCTCCTTGCCGCTGCTTTTGAATACGCGGACTTTGTTGCCGTCTTTGTCGAATGTAAATCCGATGCGACTTGCCTTCTTGGTTGAAGGGTCAACAATAGCAACTTTGCTTACGTCAATTGGCTTGGTAATTTCAACGATGCCACCTTGTGGGTAAGCTTTGTTTGGCTTTACGGCCTTCTTAACGATGTTGATACCCTCAACAGTGACTTTGTTCTCACGAGGGTGCGTAGCAACGACGGTACCAGTTTGGCCCTTGTATTTGCCGATGCGAACAATCACATTGTCGCCCTTCTTCAAACGAATCTTGTAGATTTTGTTTTCCATTATAGTACCTCCGGTGCAAGGCTAACGATCTTTGCGTAGCCAAGGTCGCGAAGTTCACGAGGAACTGGGCCAAAGATACGAGTAGCGCGTGGGTTCTTGTCGTCACCGATAATTACTGCAGCGTTGTCGTCAAACTTGATGGTTGAACCGTCTTTACGGCGGATCTTCTCTTGTGAGCGAACAACAACTGCTTTCACGACCGATTTCTTCTTAACGTTGCCATTTGGCGCAGCATCTTTTACGGTTGCTACGATAATGTCGCCAACGCGTGCGTAACGACGGCGGGTGCCGCCCAGTACGCGGATGCAGAGGATTTCCTTAGCGCCACTGTTGTCACAGACAACGAGGCGTGATTCTTGTTGTACCATTACGCGTTCTCCTCCTCTGTCTTTGGAGTAGCGTCGCTTTCGGTGTGGCGGATAGCAGCAGTTTCAATAACGCGGTCGAGCGTGTAGCGCTTGCGCTTGCTCAACGGACGAGTCTCAACGATAGCAACTTTGTCGCCTTCTTGGGCAGTATTTTGTTCATCGTGAGCCATGTATTTGGTCTGCACAGTGTACTGCTTACGATACAGCGGGTGTGTCTTGCGGGTCTGCACAGTCACGACAATAGTTTTGTCGGTCTTGTTGCTGGTGACCTTGCCGATAATCGTTTTAGCCATTATTTAGTCTCCTTCGTAAGTTGTTCGCCCAAGACGGTCAACATACGTGCCAAGTCTTTGCGCTTGTGACGGATAACGCGAACGTTTTGTACTTCGCCAGTCACAGTGCGGCGCTTGAGCTCAGCGATTTCTTCGCGAAGCTTAGTGCTTTCTGTGGTGAGCTCGGCAGTTGAAAGTTTACGGATGTCAGCGGTTTTCATATTATGCATCCTCCCTTACCAAGAATTTAGTCTTTACTGGGAGTTTGTGGGCTGCGAGGCGCATAGCTTCGCGGGCAGTTTCTTCGCTTACACCCTGCATTTCAAACAGAATGGTGCCTGGCTTAACCTTGGCTACGAAGAACTCTGGGTTACCTTTACCACTACCCATCTTTACGTCCTGCGGTTTGCGGGTTACAGATGTGTGTGGGAAGATACGGATCCAAATTTTACCACCACGCTTGATGTAGCGGGTCATAGCCTGACGAGCAGACTCAATTTGGCGTGAGGTAATGCGTTCGTGACCTTGTGCTTGCAGGGCAAATTCACCAAAAGCGATGTAGTTGCCGCTGGTAGCGGTGCCACGAATGCGACCTTTCATGATCTTGCGATACTTAGTTCGTTTAGGAATCAACATTACTTTGTCTCTCCTTTGTAGATCCAGACGCGTACACCGATGATACCAGCACCAGGCTGCTTAGCAGGAACCAGTGCGTAGTCGATGTCTGCACGGATTGTGTGCAAAGGCACTGAGCCCTGAACTTCTTTTTCGCGGCGAGACATTTCGGCGCCGTTCAAACGACCAGCTACCTCAATGCGGATACCTTTAGCGCCAGCACGCATGGTGCTTGCAGCTGAAGATTTGATTGCACGACGGAAGTTCATGCGACGCTCCAGTTGGTGAGCGATGTTCTCGGCAACCAACTTGGCGTACAGTTCAGGCTTCTTGATTTCTTCGATGTTTACACGAGTCTGAGTGCCGTAGATCTTTTCGATTGCAGCTTTCAGCTCTTGTGCACCAGAACCACCACGACCAATTACAACACCAGCCTTAGCGGTTGAGATAGTAACGGTAACGAGGTTTGGTGAACGCTCGATGTCAACTTTGTTAACAGCAGCACGTGAACCAAGTTTGTTCTGGATCATGCGACGTACCTTGAGGTCGTCAGCCAAGTACTTAGCGTACTCGCGCTTAGCTACGAACCATTTGCTACGCCAGTCCTTGTTAACCTGGAGGCGCATGCTAATTGGATTTACTTTTTGTCCCATTATTTAGCCTCCTTCTCGGCTTTAGTAGCCTTCTTGGCTACGCGAGCTTCACCATCAACGATAACGGTGATGTGTGAGGTACGGCGTTGGAATGGCAACGCACGACCGTGTGCAGCTGGGCGGTAGCGCTTCAAGCGAGGACCAGGAGTTACTGTAATAGCAGTAATCTTCAAGGTGTCTGGCTTGACGTTGTGGTTGTGATCAGCGTTAGCCTGAGCGCTCTTAATAGTCTTAAGAACAGGCAACGCAGCGCGACGTGGAACGTGCTCGAGGATCGTTAGTGCGTCAGCAACAGTACGACCACGAACGAGGCTGGCTACAACGCCAACTTTGCGGGGGCTCATGCGAACACCCTTTGCGATTGCTTTTACTGACATACTACTTCTTACCCTTTGCTAATTTACCACCATGTGAGCGGAATTTGCGGGTTGGAGCAAATTCGCCCAATTTGTGACCGACCATGTTTTCAGTAACGAATACTGGAACGTGGACTTTACCGTTGTGCACTGCGAAAGTGCGGCCAACGAAATCAGGTGCAATAGTGCAGGCCCGAGCCCAAGTCTTGATGATGGTACGGTCTTCGGCGCCCAAAGCTGCTACTTTTTTAGCAACCTTAGGGTCGATAAATGGTCCTTTTTTCAGTGAACGACTCATACTACCTTACCTTACTTTCTCTTGGCCGCGTGACGGCTTCTTACAATAAACTTGGTGGTTGACTTGCGACGACGAGTCTTGAAGCCCAGAGTCTTCTGGCCCCAAGGAGTACGAGGTGCTTTAGCCATACCGTGACGACCACCGTCACCACCACCGTGTGGGTGATCTACAGCGTTCATAACAACACCACGAACACTTGGGCGCTTACCCAGGTGACGTGAACGACCGGCTTTACCAATCTTGATGTTCTGGTGTTGTTCGTTACCAAGTACACCCAAAGATGCGGTGCATTCTACGTGAATCAGGCGAACTTCACCACTAGGGAGGCGTACCTGTGCGTAGTCACCTTCGCGAGCCATAAGCTGTGCGCTGTTACCAGCGGCACGAACCAATTGAGCGCCGCGACCTGGCTGCAGTTCGATAGCGTGAATGGTGCTACCAACTGGGATGCTCTTGAGCGGCAAACGGTTGCCAGTCTCAATAGCTACTTCTTCACCACTTGAGATGGTTTGACCAATCTTCATACCTTGGCTAGCCAAGATGTAGCGGTATTGACCAGTTTGGTCTTTGATACGAGCGATACGTGCTGAACGGTTCGGGTCGTATTCGATGTGTTCGATGGTTGCGGTCAGTCCTGCTTCCATTTTGAAGTCTACCAAGCGGTAGAATCGACGAGCACCACCACCACGGTGACGGGTGGTAATGCGGCCCTGGTTGTTGCGACCATTGGTGCGACGCTTGGTCACCAACAATGAGCGAACGGGCTTCTTGGTTGTGATGTCGCCAGTATCCTGGCTCGTCATACCGCGGCGACCAGGAGTAGTTGGCTTGTAAACTTTAACTGCCATTACTTAGTCTCCTTCTTTGCGGCCTTCTCTGCCTTCTTGTCAGCTTCTTCTTCAGCTTCGAAGAATGGCAGCTTGTCACCTTCTTTAAGGGTTACATATGCCTTCTTCATGTCTGAGCGCTGACCGTTAACGGGGCGACCACCCTTGCGGACGGTGCGCGTAGCTTTACCTTTGATGTTGGTAATGTTCACGTTAGTAACGGTTACGTCAAACTGAGCAGCAACGGCGCTTGCAACAGTGTGCTTGTTAGCGTTGCCAGGAACTTCTACAACGTAGGTGTTACCAGCAAGGCTCAGGCCGTAGCTTTTTTCGCTAAGGCGAGGCTTGAGGATCATATGCTTATCCATTATTTCTCCTCCTTAGCTGGCGCTGCTTTTGCAGTTTTGCCAAGCCATTCGTTAATAATGTCGAGGCTCTTCTGGCTCACAACAATGGTGTCAGCATTCAAGAGGTCGTACACGTTCAGGTAGCTGGCGTGTACAGCCTTGACGTTTTGCAGGTTGCGCGTTGCGCGTTCTACGAGTTCGTCTTTTTGGCTTACAACCAACAGAACTTTGCCAGTAGCTTCGATCTTGTTCAAGAAGTCCACCAATGGCTTTACAGTACCTTTAGTCTCGACAGTTTCTACAACCTTGATGCGGCTTTCGCTTGCAGCGAGGCTCAGTGCCTGGCGGATAGCCTGGCGCTTAGCGTTAACGTGCATCTTTTTGGTGTAGTTTTCTTCGCCGGTAGGACCAAATACGATACCACCACCGCGCCAAATTGGGTTACGGCTAGAGCCGAAACGTGCGCGACCGGTACCCTTTTGCTTCCAAGGCTTTTTACCACCACCGCGTACCAAACCGCGAGTCTTCACAACAGCCAAGTTGTCGCGACCGTTAGCCAAGTAGGCAGTGTAGGCGAGCTTCAGCAGCTCATGGTTTTCTGGCATGACGCCGAAAACACTTGCGTCCAGCTTTGCAGCTGTAGTAGCTTTAGCGCCACTCTTTGTGTAGGTTGCTACGCTTGCCATTATTTCGCCTCCTTAATGATGACGATGCCCTTGCGCGGACCTGGCACAGCACCGGTAACACCGATGACACCGTTCTCAGTGTCAACAAGTGCAACCTTCAAGTTTTTGACGGTTACTTGCTCGTGACCCATTTGACCGGCCATCTTCTTACCCTTGAAAATCTTCTGAGGGTACATAGAACCGATTGAACCAGGGCGACGGTATGAGCGACCACCGTGAGTCTTGCGACCGCGGTGGAAGTTGTGGCGCTTGATAGTACCAGCCCAACCTTTACCCTTGCTCGTGCCGGTTACGTCGATGTCGTCACCAACTGAAAAGACCTCTGGATTGATAGATTCACCAACCTTGAGGTCTTCCGTAATCTCGTCAACGCGGAATTCGCGTAGGACTTTAGGCATAATACCGGCGGCCTTAAAGTGACCTTGCTGTGCTTTGGCCACATTTTGTTCTTTAGCTTCCTCAAAACCGATCTGGATAGCTTTGTAGCCATCTGTTTCATCGGTTTTGACTTGCGTGATGACGCAAGGACTAGTGGAAAGCAAGGTTACAGCCTGAACAGTACCGTCTTCAGCGATAGTACTGGTCATACCAACCTTTCGGGTGATAAGTGCTTTCATAGTATCTCCAGATGGGCGCTTGGCCGTCCACCAATGTTTATCCTGCCGCCTCGATCGCCTTATGCAGTGCATAAAAACGCTCGGCTCCGGGTGGTTTCCACCTCTGTTGCCAGCTGCAGACCTTCCCAAATAACCAAGTACAGGTATTTGTTATACCGCTACAGTGTAGCATTAAACACCTACCACTGTCAATATGTAGACTATTCTACACCACCTTTTGCGTTTCGCAGGCGATTTTAGCCAACATAGCCTGCGTCATAGCGTATGGGTCGGCCATTACCTCGGCTCCAAAAAAATCATCTGCCACTTCTTTTCCTGGGAAATTCCGCGACACTTTTATCAAGCCAACTTCGGGCCGCCAGAACATCTCGCCAGATGGAAACAAGTTGATACCAAAAACTCGTTGCTCTTGCGAGAATTCATAGATACCTTGGCCATCAACATACCCAGGCTTGTCAACGTGTTCAGGCCACAGTGTTAAATCGAGCACTCCATGGCAAAACACTTGGAAGGCAGTGAGCCGTGGCTTTTCTTCGGATTCTTGTACATGGCCCAGATCAACAAAATAGGACTGAAAAGGCACATCCACCTCTGTAAAATTCCGCTCTATTGGCAGGAGCGGCTTATGACCCACGCGCTGAACTTGTGCTATGGCAGGGCTGAAGTTGATCAATTCACCAAACATAGACTTGCACAGCCATGCATAATGCAAAGCTGTGCCACCTGTTATAGTTTTGTATTGAGGGTTGGCTGCTAGCAATGTGCGCTCGGTTTCTGCCAACGTATCTTTCACTGGCGTGTCGTCCAGCACCATCTCGCACGAATAACGCACAACCTCTCGGTCTTTGGTTGTCTTATAGTGCTCGTGCGAACTGATGGCGTAGTCAATAGCAGCTAAGAGCGAGCACGATTCCTCTGGCTCATACATAAAGGGCGCTTGTTCGGCAGTGGTCATCAGAAGCTAGAAACTTAGGTAAAGCCCAAAAGGAGCCAAATAGCCCACAAACATTGCCACCAACAAAATGGCGTATTCTATTTTGCGGTCGATCTGAAAATGTTCATGCGTGGTAAAGAAAAGACCAGCCACCAGACCTACGGGCAGCGGCAGGCTAACCTGATTGCCATGAATTACTTTGACCCACACCGATCCTAGCACCAAATACAGCACCAATTTTAAGAAGAAAACACTGTCCATTTCGCTTGGAGCCGGGGTTTTAGCGACTCGTTTTTGGGTGCGAGCAGTTTTTGTTGTTTTTGCCATACCCCTATTAAACAGGAAGTTGCAGGTAGGTACAAGCTGACGAAGCAAAGCCAACCCGCTATACTACCAATATGAGTCTGTTTGATACTGTTTGGCACAAGTGGCTGCACAAGCCGTATACATTGCACTGCACCGTGGACAGCGGTAGTGGCGCCGCAGTGGTTTTGTTGCATGGCATTGGTGCCTCCAGCGAATCATGGAATAGACTGTCTCTGGAACTGGCTGAAACACCTTGTCGCGTGCTTGCATTTGATCTGCTTGGGTTTGGCGACTCGCCCAAGCCAGACTGGATGGAGTATTCGGTGGATGACCATGCCCGAGCGGTCATTGCCGCATTGGATCGCCGACGATTGCGAACACCAGCGATTTTGGTGGGCCACTCTATGGGCGCATTGATTGCTGTGCATGTTGCTCGCCTGCGCCCCGACCTGGTGCGACACCTTATATTATATGAAGCGCCTTTGTATGTAGGGCTGCCAAACTCGCGCCGCTACGTTAAACGCCGTGATCTATATTTCAATATTTATAATCAGGTTATTGAGTCTGGAGAGCTTGCGCTGAGTTCACGGCAAATTATGCGCAAACTTGTGCAGCGTTTTTCGGGCTTTATTATTAGCGAAGACACGTGGTTGTCGTTTACGCGTAGCCTTCAGAACACCATTATTAAACAGACTACGTTGGATGACGTAAAACAGCTAGGCATGCCGATCGACATCGTATATGGTAAGTTAGATATGCTGGTAATTCGGGGTGCTCCCAAGAAGATATTTGGCACCGAAGCTTCGCATGTCACCACGCATACCATAACTGAGATGCATGTAGTATCGCGCAGAGCGAGTGTATTTTTGGCTGGCGTTATTCGTGACGCGCTAGCCGTGGGCTAGCTATTTGCGCCCGCTTGCTTATTTGGTGGAAGCACGACCTGGCGCGCTTCGCGGTAAGTGGCCGAATATTCTGGCGGAATCTGCAGCTCAATTTCGGCAAGAGTATGCTGAATTTTGGTATCCCGAAAACCTAGTGTTCGTGGCCAGGCAACGTCCGCCTTAATAACAGCTATACGTCCGAGCATTTCAGCTTCATGCATGGCACGCTGAACTTGCCATTCCTCCCACCTTTGGCTATCAAAGTCATCATGAAGCACGGCAAGGTCATCAACAATAGAGACGATTTCTGCATCGTCGAGTGGTGGAACTGATTCTGGATAGTATGTCATAATAATTTTCTCCGCAGCAAAAACCGCCCCTCATTTGGACGGAAAGGTGCTGCTTTCCTGTGTAGGAATTGATCCTGAGCAATAATACCCCCGGCTTGCGTAACCGTCAATTTTCTACACATATACTGTGCATGCCGGAAGCGTGTGGCCCAGACTTACAAATGAAAAACCGCCAGTTGCCCGGCGGTTCTCCTCTGTAATTGGTGGTATTACATTTTGATTTCGACGTCACAACCAGCAGGCAGGCTGAGGTTCATCAGTGAGTCGATAGTTTTTGGAGTTGGCTCGGTTACGTCGATAAGGCGCTTGTGTACGCGCATTTCGAATTGTTCACGACCTTTTTTGTACACGTGCGGGCTCTTTACAACAGTAAAGGTGCTACGGTCAGTTGGCAGTGGAATTGGGCCGGCAATAGTGGCACCGGTGCGCAATGCTGTGTCAACGATCTGCTTAGCAGCCTGGTCAATTACTTTGTGGTCGTAGGCCTTCAAGCGAATGCGAATGCGTTGCTTCTGGTCCTTCTTTGCTTCTACCATATGGTGAATTCCTTTGTACGATGCCGTAACCTCTGCGGACTCCTTGGCTTTTAGGGCCGGTCACGCCGAGTTCTCGACATAATTTAATGTTATGGGTGGATTATACACCTTGTAAGGTGTTTTTTCAAGGCTCGCTATAGTCGTCCTTTATGTGCGACAGCCTTTAGCTTAGTGGTGATAGATGAATTGATGAGCTTAGGCATATTGCTAATGTATTTTTTGGCATCCTCGACAATCTTGCTTGGCGCATAAGTCATTTCGCCTTGTTTGCTCATATAGAGCGTATCATAAACCTGTACCTTGGCGCTGAATATTTCAGCTACCTCTTCCCTGTTTGTCGTGTCAGAAATACTATTTACCGTATCAATCGCAAAATCAGCGACTGCTCGTTGCTTATTGATTCGTATCTGTTCTACATCATTTCGGAACATTTGATTGTTATATTTAACCGTATCGTCCAGTAGTAGAGCTCTACTGTAGAAGTCTTCAATAGAATCCCATTCGTCTCTGTCTAAAAAGCGAGAAAGCATGTGTCTATATTTTTCCCAGCTATTTGTCGTAATGACAGATACATCTGACTCTAGTACATTGTCAGCCAAACGTTTCTTAACTTCCTTAACTTTTCGCTCTGCGCCCTCGATTTCGGTAAGTACCAGCTCAGCTGCATTCTTAATTTCATCGCGCCTTCTAATTTTGTATTGTATAAAAATGAATGCGCTGGTAGCCAGAACAACGCCTGTCTGTAGGCCAGTAGAGTTGAGAATTGTCAACAACACTTAGGACTTCCTGCCAAATCTATTAAGCTTCTCGATAGTTGTCTCGTCAAGCTTACTGATTAGGTCGACCATACTGGACATTGTTTCAACTTCGTCTCTCGAAGGGAGTTTCGGCTTTGAGTTTTCAGTCTCCAACTCTTCAATGCGCTTTTGAGCAATCTCAAGCTTACTCAGGACCTCCTGATACAATTTCTCTTTCTCAGCACTCGACTCCGTGCGGTCGTATTTCTTTTGCAATTCAGCTATAGATTCAATTAAATTATTATCCACTTACGTACCTTTCCACTTCCGATAGTAGAATTCTACCATAGTAGCCCAAGAGCGAGCTATTATATGACTTCGTAGCAGCGCTAATGGCACAAGCACACATCTTTTAACGGAGCGTTTCGCCGCGCTCCAACATGGCCACTAGTTTTTCGATGCGAGCTGCACGCGTTTCGGGCTTTTTGGCGGTTTGTGTGCGCCACAAAATAGCATAGGTGTTGGTTTTGCCGAGCGTGGCGTAAAAGGCATTGGCCTTTGGGTTAGCCTCCAGCGCAGTTTGCAAATCCGCGGGCATGGTTATGTTACTGGGCGAGTCATAGGCTTGGTCCCAGCGACCGTCAGCTTTGGCGGCGTCAATCGCTGCCTGGCCTGCGGGCTGCATACGCCTTGACTCGACCAACTTCTCTACAATCCCAATATTACGCTTTGACCAGATGCTTTTGGGGCGACGCGGCGTGAACTTTTGCAAATAATACGTCTCGTCAACACCTTTGGTTTGCCCGTCGATCCAACCATAACAGAGTGCATCTTCGAGCGCCTCGGCATATGAGATAGTCGGAATGCCAGTGGCTTTTTTGGCGAACTTGATCCAAATTCCCTTGTCCGAATCATGGTGTTTGGACAGCCAGGCCAGCCATTCAGGCTGGGTCGCAAAAGATTGCACTGGCAAATCTTGGTATGTCTCCACTGTTGGCGCGCTACTTGTCGCCTTCGCGAGGATTCGGCTGCAAAATGCTCACGCGATTGCCCTCGGTGTCTTTGAATGACGCCCACATACCGATGCCTGGAATCTCGGTTGGCTCATTTAGCATGGTACCGCCAGCATTCTTGACGTCTTCAATAGCTTTGCTGAGGTCGTCAACGCTGATCACCACCGAAGGTGCTTTGTTTTCGGGAGCACTCTCCAACGGATACAAACCACCGTTGATCGTGCCTGGCGTTTTTACCATGCGATTTTCGTCGGTGTCAGCGGTGTCAGCAGTAATGTAGCCGCCCATTTGTTCGCCAAGGTTGTTCATGTTCCAACCAAAGGCCTGGCTGTAAAATTGCGCAGCGCGATCTGCATCCTCATATGGCATTTCAAAATGTACAACTGGATTCTTGCTCATACTATCCCCTCTTTCTTTGTGTATAGTATACCACCGCGAGCAACAAAAAATCACCCGGGAGGTTAGTCCCGGGTGATTCTATAAGAGGTGTAAACCTTAGATCGAACTATTTTACGATCTTGGTAACAACACCAGCACCAACGGTGCGGCCACCTTCGCGGATAGCGAAGCGCAGACCTTGGTCCATGGCAACTGGAGCGAGCAACTTAACCTTGAAGGTTACGGTGTCGCCTGGCATAACCATTTCTTTGTCGGCTGGAAGTTCAACTTCACCAGTTACGTCAGTTGTACGGAAGTAGAACTGAGGCTTGTAACCCTTGAAGAATGGAGTGTGGCGACCACCCTCGTCTTTGCTGAGGATGTACACTTCTGACTCGAATTCAGTGTGCGGGTTAACAGTACCTGGCTTGGCCAAAACCTGACCGCGCTCGATGTCGTCGCGTTCAATACCGCGCAACAGAACACCGGCGTTGTCACCAGCTTGACCCTGGTCGAGCTGCTTCTTGAAAGCTTCGATACCAGTTACAACTGATTGCTTGGTGTCGCGGATACCAACGATTTCAACTGGTTCGTTGATCTTAACGATACCCTGTTCGATACGACCGGTAGCAACCGTACCACGACCCTTGATTGAGAATACGTCCTCAATAGGCATCAGGAATGGCTTGTCCAAGTCGCGTGCTGGTTCTGGAATGTAGCTGTCCATAGCGGCAACCAATTCCATGATAGCGTCTTCATTGGCAGCGTCGCCTTCGAGAGCCTTAGCAGCAGAACCACGGATGATTGGGCAGTCGCGGTCGAAACCGTTCTTTTCCAACAATTCGCGAACTTCCTCTTCAACGAGGTCAGTCAGTTCTGGGTCTGCGAGGTCCATCTTGTTGAGGAATACAACAATCTTTGGAACACCAACCTGACGAGCGAGCAATACGTGTTCGCGAGTCTGAGGCATAGGACCGTCAGCTGCAGATACTACCAAGATAGCACCGTCAACCTGAGCGGCACCGGTAATCATGTTCTTAACGTAGTCGGCGTGACCAGGCATGTCAACGTGTGCGTAGTGACGCTTTTCACTTTCGTACTCCTGGTGAGAAGTAGCGATAGTAATACCACGTTGGCGTTCTTCTGGTGCGTTGTCGATCTGGTCGTAAGCAATTGGCTTGTTTACAGCGCTAGGAAGTTTCTTAGCGAGTACAGCAGTGATAGCTGCGGTTAGAGTAGTCTTACCGTGGTCAACGTGGCCCATGGTACCTACGTTAACGTGCGGCTTACTACGGTCAAATGTGTCTGCCATTTAGAGATGACTCCTTATTAATTATCTTTGTGCCGCATGAGAATATAAAAACTCACACGAGTGACCCTGTTATTGTACAGAATATTGCCACTCCTGTAAAGTATAAACTCTTGCAGGATCATAGCAACTAGGGCATACTACGTTTATGACTACAAATCGTCAGATTATTCGCATTATTATGATCCCACCTCGGGGTTATTAGTAGTGCGATCGTAAATCCGACACCACCAATAACCCCGACTACACCAGGGGTTATTTTTTATTGAAGGAGAATGTATGAACGAACTTGAGCCAGCTTTAACGCTTGGTGAGCAACACGAACTGAATGTGGCTGCGGCACGCATGAATGTGCAGGATTTGTCGCAACTAGAGGCATTCGATGGCGATACGGCGCGTACGATGCGTAATCAAATAGCTATGATTCCAGAGATGTACAGCCAAGGTGCGATTGAAATCACCCCGCTGACACAGCGAGCGCCAGATGTTTTTTACAAGGACGAACGACAGCAAGTAACCGGCGCATTCAAGCCTCGAGGCGCTTTTACGAACTGTTGGTTCACACTCGAAAACGATCCTAGTGTACGCGAACTGGCCGCATGCAGTGCTGGCAATCATGCGCAAGGTGTGGGCCACTTCGTAAATTGGCACAATACTCACTTTGGATGGGGCTTGAGAGCGCATGCTTTTATCGCCGAAACTGCGAGCGATGCCAAAAAGGACTCGCTACGCACACAAGGAGCGTACATTCATGACCAAGGCTTGCGCTCACTTGAGGAGGCTCGCGCTGCTGCGCAAGAATTTGTTCGTGTTTCGGGCCGGCCAGCTGCAGAAATTCAACCATATGCAGCTCCCGAAACCATTGCTGGGCAAGGTACCATTATGACCGAGATCATCATGCAGCTTTGGGAAGCAGGCGTGGATACTCGGAACCAGCCACTTGTGGTACGTGTTGGCTGGGGCGGCGGCGGGTTGGCGCTGGGCACCGCTGAAGTCATAAAGCAGCTTATTAGTAAGGGCTACGCGCACCCCGATTCCAAAGTAATTGCCGTAGAAGAACAGTATAATGACAGCGGTAGGCGCGGTGTAGCTCGGTATGCTGAAGGTGGCTCAACTATGCATGGTTTGTTTGCTCCAGGCGAGTTTAGTGCAAGTAACGATGGCACCGCTGTGCAAATAGCTGATCTGATGAATGTTGCGATGGCGCACCGCTATAGCCAAGAAGGCTTGCTGGAGTTCGACTGCGTCACCAAGGCGCAAGTGGGCCAGGCTATGATAGAAAATCCGGGCACCGAGCCAGCGGGCGCACTCGCCATTGCCAGTCACCGTCAAGCAGCCGTGCGCAGCCTTGATAGCCCGCTACCACTTGAGGTTTGTGTGGTGTCAGGTGGCAATTTGACCGAAGACAAGTACACCGAATATCGCCAAGCCTGCGAAGAAGCAGTTGTGCACAGGCCGAACTCGTTAGGCGGCTACGTGATACATGAGCATGTTGTAGTCGAGAACAGAAATGGCTATCGCGCTCCCGAAGAAGTTCTGGCAGCGTACGCTGATCAGCTCAGCGACTGGGGTGTGGAGCTTTTGCCCGAGTCAGTACAACGCCCTGCTCCACCTCGTCAATAAGTGTGAGCATATAAAAATCCCGAGCCGTTTCCAGCCCGGGATTTTACGTGTATCTGCAAAGAACTATTTGCTGTTTTTGGCAATGATTGCCTCGGCAACGTGGCCAGGAACGTCGGCGTAGTGGTCAAGCTCCATGCTTGAGCTAGCGCGACCCTGGGTGTTGCTACGAAGCGTTGTGGTGTAACCGAACATTTCGCCCAATGGCACGAATGCAGTGATTTCCTTTACGCCAAGCGCAAGGTCTTCCATGCTTTCAATGCGACCACGCTTACTGTTCAGGTCACCAATAACGTCACCCATGAATTCTTCTGGAGTAACAACAACTACCTTCATGATAGGCTCCATAAGAACAGGATTTGCCTTCTTAACACCATCTTGCAGTGCCATAGAAGCGGCAATCTTGAAGGCCATTTCGTTGGAGTCAACTTCGTGGTATGAACCGTCGTACAGTTCAACCTTAAGGTCAACAACCGGGTAGCCGGCCAGAACACCGTTGTCCATAGCTTCAACAATACCCTGTTGTACTGGCTTGATGTATTCAGAAGGAACGGCACCACCCTTGATAGAGTTGATGAATTCCAGGCCTGCACCAGATTCGTTCTGGCTTAGGCGGAGCCATACGTGACCAAACATACCGCGACCACCAGTTTGGCGAGCGAATTTACCTTCGACTTCAACAGCATCCTTACGGATAGTTTCGCGGTAAGCAACCTGTGGCTGACCAATGTTAGCCTCTACGTTAAACTCGCGCTTCATGCGGTCAACAAGAATTTCCAGGTGAAGCTCACCCATACCAGAGATAATAGTCTGACTAATTTCGTCGTCAACTTTAACGCGGAAGGTTGGGTCTTCTTCGGCCAAACGCTGCAAAGCGATGCCCATCTTTTCCTGGTCACTCTTGGTTTTTGGCTCAATAGCGATAGATACAGGTGGTTCAGGGAATTCGATGCTTTCCAGAACAATTGGGTTGTTGATGTCACACAGTGTGTGGCCAGTAGTAGTAGCCTTGAGGCCTACGATAGCGGCGATATCACCAGCAGCTACTTCTGTTACATCTTCACGCTTGTCGGCTTGCAGGCGTACCAATCGGCCGATGCGTTCTTTTTCACCAGTCGATGAGTTAAGTACGTATGAACCGGCAGTAATTTTACCTGAGTACACGCGGAAGTATGCCAGCTTGCCCACAAATGGGTCGGCAGTAATTTTGAAGGCCAAAGCTGAGAATGGGTCACTCTCGGAGTGCTTGCGCTCGATTTCTTCGCCAGTCTTTGGGTGTGTGCCCCAAGTAGTTGAACGGTCAGTTGGAGCTGGCATGAGGTCAACAACCAAGTCCAAAAGCTTCTCTACGATCACACCACGACCGTCACCACCAGATACGGCAAAGAATTTACCGGTCATGATAGCAGTACGTACTGCGTGCGTAATTTCTGCTTCGGTCAAGCCTTCTTCACCAACTTCAAAGAATTTCTCGAGCAATGCTTCATCTTCGGCAACAGCGTTTTCGATCAGCATGCTGCGGTACTTCTTGGCCTTGTCGAGCATGTCTGCAGGGATTTCACCTTCTACAAGTTCGTGGTCAGTAAATTCTTTGTAGGTGTAAGCCTTCATGCTTACGAGGTCAATAAGACCATTGATGCTTTGCTCAAAGCCAATTGGCAGGTGGATTGGGAAAGCTCGTTTGCTAAGGCGGTTGTGAATAGAGTCGAGTGATTTGTAGAAGTCACCACCGGTTTGGTTGATCTTGTTAATGAAACAAATACGAGGCACGCCGTACTTGTCTGCCTGGCGCCAAACGGTTTCAGACTGAGATTCAACACCCATCTTGCCGTCGAATACTACAACAGCACCGTCGAGTACGCGCAATGAGCGCTCAACTTCAACGGTAAAGTCGATGTGACCTGGGGTGTCAATGATGTTAATCTGGACTTCTTTGCCGGATTTTTTGTTCTTCCAGTAACAAGTAACAGCTGCGGATACGATGGTAATACCGCGTTCGCGTTCCTGAGCCATCCAGTCGGTAGTAGTTTCACCTTCGTGTACTGCACCAATTTTGTGCTTCAAACCAGTTCGATACAGAATACCTTCGGTTGTAGTGGTTTTACCAGCGTCAATGTGCGCGATAATACCGATATTGCGTAGATCCTCAATTGTATATTTTTTACCTGCCATAGGTGTAGTAATTCCTTTAATTATATTTAGGCTTGCCGTGGGCAACAAAAAGCAGCCCTAAGACACAGCTTTTGTAGTATTGTACCAGATACGCGCTTCTTTTGCCAGAGACAAAGCCACCTACTTACTGCTATACTTAAGACAACATTAACGGAAATCTCATTATGCCTAAAACCAAGAAACGCCCAAGCACTAAAGCCAGTCCTCGTCGACTCTACTTGTCAAACGATAAACAGATTGCCGGTGTGTGCGGTGGCATCGCTGAGTATTTTGCTATTGACCCTACCCTGGTGCGTCTGGCATATGTCTTTTTGACCATTATTTCAGGGGTAGCCCCCGGTGTTTTGGCATATATTATTGCTGCGGCGATTATGCCCAAGCGTCCCACGCGTAAGTAATATGTGCACCTAGCCAAGCAATGGGCAGTGACAACCCAAATAAAAATAGCCGGTGTTGTGTCCGGCTATTTTGTTTGCTTTTGGTGGCTTGATTAGCCGCGAGCAAAGTGAGCGAAGGCGCGGTTGGCTTCTGCCATCTTGTGCGTGTCTTCCTTCTTCTTTACAGCAGCACCTTGGCCGTTGTATGCGTCAACGAGCTCAAAGGCCAAGCGGTCGGCCATGCCCACACCCTTACGAGAGCGAGCAGCAGTTACGAACCACATGGTAGTCAAGTGCTGTTGGCGCTGACCCTTAACTTCGAAAGGAATCTGGTAGTTTGCACCACCAACACGACGAGAACGAGTCTCGAGGTGTGGCTGTACGTTCTTGATAGCTTGCTCAAAAACTTCCAGAGGATTTTCTACTTTAAGCTTGTCAGCTGCCTTTTGCATACCTTCGTATACCAGGCGTTCAGCCATTTGCTTTTTACCGTCGCGCATAACGCGGTTGATAACGCGCTGAACCTGTACGCTGTTGTACTGGCGGTCAGGTTGGATGTCGCGAACTAATGCTTTGGTTTTTTTACGTGGCATTACTTGCTCTCCTTCTTCGCGCCGTACTTAGAGCGGCCTTGTTTGCGGTTAGCTACACCTTGGAGGTCGAGTGCACCACGAACAATGTGGTAGCGCACACCTGGAAGGTCCTTTACACGACCACCGCGTACTAATACTACGGCGTGCTCCTGCAAGTTGTGACCTTCACCACCAATGTAAGCCCATACTTCCTGGCCGTTGCCAAGACGTACACGAGCTACTTTACGCAAAGCCGAGTTAGGCTTCTTTGGAGTCTTGGTCGTAACCTTGACACAAACACCGCGCTTGAATGGCGATGGCTTCTCGTAGTTTTTGTTCTTTAGGTTGTTTACCACCTTCAAAAGGGCTGGTGATTTTGACTTACCAGTAACCTTTGTGCGGGGCTTGCGAACCAATTGGTTAATTGTTGGCATGAATGCTCCTTATGATGATCTGCCTGCCAAAAGCGTAGGGAGAGCAGTGCCAACACCGCTTCTCCCATTTCCTCGCTTAGCTCGGACCACCTTGGTTTATAACGTACTTACTGTAACAGATTTAGGCTGCAATCGCAACATCGGTGTCTTCAACAGGCTCGATGTCGGCTTGCAAATCGTCTTCATCCTTGTTGTGGCTGCTATAACCGGTACCAACTGGGATCTTGCGACCCAAGATAACGTTTTCTTTCAGACCATGCAACTTGTCGATGCGGCCTGACGTTGCAGCAGCGATCAGAACACGAGTGGTGTCCTGGAATGATGCAGCACTCAAGAATGAGTCAGTGCTCAAGCTGGACTTGGTAATACCCAAGAGCAACTGGTTATAGACAGCTGGAGTCTTGCCTTCGGTAGTCAAAGCATCGTTTGCTTCAACAACAGCCAGCTTGCTCACAACGTCACCGGTAACAAATTCGGTGTCACCAGCTTCTTCAACCTGGACGCGGCTGAACATCTGACGCACGATGATCTCAAGGTGCTTGTCAGATACGTTCTGACCCTGACCTGCAAAGATGCGCAGGATTTCGTTCATGATGTAGCGCTGTGTTGATTCAACACCTTGCAAGCGCATGAGGTCCTGCAAGTTGATAGAACCGCTTGTGAGGCGCTGACCAGCAACAACTTTGTCGCCGTCCTTCACCCACAATTGCTTGAAGCCAGGGATTTCGTAGCGAACGACGCTCTGACCTGCAGGAGTGATCGCGATAGCCTTGTTAGAGACGTCAACCTTACCAGCCATTGGTGCAACCAACGGTTGAGATTTGTCTTCCATTTCGGCAATCACGTCGCCAATAGCAACTTCGGTACCAGTCTTGACCTTAGCGATACGGCCGTTCAGCTCGTAGCTTACGCTTTCTTGGTCTTGTGCAGTTACCTGAACGATGTAGCGGTCGCCGTCTTCCCAGGCAGCTACCACACCAGCGATGTCGGTGAGGTATGCTTGACCCTTAGGCTGACGAACTTCGAACAACTCTTCGATACGGCTCAGACCCTGTGCGGTGTCATCGGCCAGAACGGCACCAGAACGGTGCTTAGAGTCCAGAGACAACTGCGTACCAGGCTCACCGATAGACTGAGCTGCGATAACACCAATTGGGTGGTGGCTAGCAACCAGCAAACCGGTAGCTGGGTCAATACCGTATGACTTCTGAGGCACGCCATGTACAGAGGTTGCGCTCAGTACGGACATGATCTTTACGTTGTCGACACTAGCGTCGGCTTCAGCCTTCTCGGCAGTTTCCTTGGTGATCAAGTCACCGCGCTTGAAGTAGCCCTTAACTTCGGTAGCAGCATAGCGGCCTTCCAGGCGTGAAGCGTAGGTAACGCCGATTTCGTTGGCGTCTTCGCGAGACATAGTGAAGCCTGGGTCTAGTTCTTCGTTGTTGTCGTCACCGTCGATAGTGAATACGTCTTGTGCAACGTCAACCAGACGACGAGTCAAGTAACCTGCGTCAGCAGTCTTCAACGCGATGTCGATCAACGCCTTACGGGTACCACGAGTACCGGTGAAGTATTCCAGTGGGTTCAAACCTTCGATGTAACCAGACTTAATTGGCAGCTCAATTGCGTGACCTGACGCGTCAGAGAACACACCAAGCATACCAACACACATCTTCATCTGAGAGATGTTACCACGAGCACCAGAAGTGATCGCGATAGCCATAGAGCTGTCTTGGCCAACCATCTGAGTGGCTAGCAATTCCTGTACGCGGTTGTCGATCTTGGTCCAGTTTTCAACGGTCAAGCGGTAGCGCTCTTCGTCGGTAATGAAACCTTCTTCGTACTGCTCAGAAATAGCAGCGGCGCGCTCTTCACCTTCGCTGATTACGTCGTGCATGCCATTGATAGGGTCAAAGTCGCCCATACCCATGGAAATACCAGATTGCGTAGCGTACTGGAAGCCGAGGTCTTTCAACTCGTCGGCGATTTCAGCAGTCGTAGCCTGGCCATAGGTGTTGTAGATTGCAGCCATAACTTTCTGCAACTTCTTCTTGGTCATTGGCTCGTCCTGGAATGGGAAATCTTCTGGGAAGGTTTCGTTGAATAGGATACGGCCAAGAGTAGTTTCGCGAACTTCACCACGGAATGGTACGCGAACGCGGCTTTGCAGCTTGATGCTACCAGCGTCCATAGCCATCAGCGCTTCTTCAAAGCTTACAAACGTGCGAGCTTCTTTGCTTTCGCTTGGGCGGTCGTAGGTAAGGTAGTAGCAACCAAGTACCATGTCCTGCTCAATGTGCAAGATTGGGGTACCGTCTGCTGGTTTCAGCAAGTTCATGTTGGCAGCCATGATGGTGCGAGCTTCTTCCTGAGCTTCATCGCTCAATGGAAGGTGCACAGCCATCTGGTCACCGTCGAAGTCGGCGTTGAAACCTTTACATACCAATGGGTGTAGCTGGATAGCGCGACCTTCGATCAGTACAGGCTGGAAGGCCTGAATTGAAAGGCGGTGCAACGAAGGAGCACGGTTCAATAGAACGTACTTGCCCTTAATTACTTCATCCAATGCGTCCCAAACGGCGGTGTCGCCAACTTCGATCATGCGAGTTGCAGAACGAATGTTGTGCGCTTGTTCGCGAGCGATCAATTCACCAATAACGAATGGCTTGAAGAGTTCCAAGGCCATCATCTTTGGCAGACCACACTGGTTGATCTTGAGCTCTGGACCAGCAACAATTACTGAACGACCAGAGTAGTCAACGCGCTTACCGAGCAAGTTCTGGCGGAAACGACCCTGTTTACCCTTGAGCATGTCGCTCAAAGACTTCAGGCGACGACGTTGGCCAGTTGCAGCTACGGCGCGACCGCTACGAGCGCTGTTGTTGTCGATCAAAGCGTCAACAGCCTCTTGCAGCATGCGTTGTTCGTTGCGGCGAATAACTTCAGGAGCGTTCAGCTCGATCAGTTTCTTCAGGCGGTTGTTGCGGTTAATCACACGACGGTAGAGGTCGTTTAAGTCAGAGGTTGCAAAGCGACCACCAGTGAGCTGTACCATTGGGCGCAGGTCTGGAGGAATAACTGGCAAAACAGTTACCGTCATAGAGCCTGGCTCAATGCCAGCGCGTTCCATGCTTTCCAGCAAACGCAGGCGCTTCATCAGTTTCTTCTTGCGTTGGCCCTTAGCTTCTTCAGATTCGTGGCTAAGTTCTTCGATCAATTCTTTCAGATCGATTTCGTCCAGCAAGTCCTTCAGTGCAGCGCCACCCATGCCTACAGTGATAAGTTCACGCAGGTCATCAGGCAGGTTGCGGTATTCAACTTCACCAATAAGAGCAAGTTTTTCAAGGCTGTCGAGTTGTGTCTTGAGCGTTTCGAAGTCTTTGTCGACATCAGCCAGCTCTTTTGTTTGCATCTCGGCCAGAGCCTTAACGTTTGCACCTTCGGCTTCAGCTTCTTTTTCAAAGCGCAGCTTGATTGCTTCTTTGGCAGCAGCAAATTCAGCTTCCTTGTCAGCGCGGATTTTGTCGCGCTTTTCGGTGTTGACGCTCTTAATAATGTAGCTAGCAAAGTAAGCAACACGTTCCAGGTTCTTAACAGTTACGCCCAAGAGCAGACCAACTGCTGATGGAGTACCACGCAGGAACCAGATGTGTGCAACAGGTACAGCCAAGCTGATGTGGCCCATGCGTTCACGACGAACGATGGCCTTAGTTACCAGCTCGCCGTTCTTGTCTACGGCAGCTTCGCGAGAGCGTACGCCCTTGTATTTTGCATCGTGAGGATTGATGTCTTTGATTGGACCAAAGATTCGCTCACAGAACAAACCGTCGCGCTCAGGCTTTTGAGTACGGTAGTTAATTGTTTCTGGTTTGGTTACTTCACCGTAACTCCATTCCAGAATGTCAGACGCATTTGCGACCGCCAAACGTACGGCGTCGAAAGTCGAAATGCTCATGCTTGAACCGTATCGTCGCATTACGCTACCTCCTTAGTGTTTTCATCATCGTCATCATCGCTGGCAGCAGCAGTTACGCTTGCCATGTCTTCTTCAGATTCTTCCATAACCATGAATTCATCAATATTTGCAGCATCTTCAGTTACATCAACATCAGAAGCAGTTGGCGCAGGAACTTCTACGGTAGATTGGTTTTCACCTTCGTCACGAACGTTTGTAGCCAGAACGTGTTCAGCGTCTACAACCTTGTTTGATTGAACCAAGTCAACCTTCAGGCCAAGACCTTGCAGTTCTTTCACGAGCACGTTGAATGACTCAGGAACCTTTGGACCAACAATTTCGGTCTTCTTGATGATTGATTCGTAAGCCTTAGAACGACCATATACGTCGTCAGACTTGATAGTCAACATTTCCTGCAGAGTTGAGGCAGCACCATAAGCTTCCAGTGCCCAAACCTCCATCTCACCAAAGCGCTGACCACCATTTTGCGCTTTACCACCAAGTGGCTGCTGGGTAACCATAGTGTATGGACCAGTTGAGCGGGCGTGGATCTTGTCGGCAACCATGTGGTTCAACTTGATCATGTACATGCTACCAACAGTGGTGCGTTCCTTGAAGGCGTCACCAGTGCGGCCGTCAAACAGTTGTTGCTTACCGTCTTCTGGGTAGCCTGCTTCTGCCAATAATTCACGGATCTTGCCTTCTGGCACACCGTTAAATGAAGGAGTTGCAACGCTAAAGCCCAGTGCACGGGCAGCCATACCCAAGTGGGTTTCAAACAACTGACCAAGGTTCATACGAGAAGGCACACCGAGCGGGTTCAAAATGATATCCACTGGAGTACCATCTTCCATGAATGGCATGTCTTCAACTGGCAGAATGCGAGCGATAACACCCTTGTTACCGTGACGACCACCAAGTTTGTCACCAACGCTAATCTTGCGCATTTGGGCAACAAAGACTTGGATCTGCATCAGCACGCCAGCCTTCAATTCATGACCGTTTTCGCGTGAGAATACTTTTACGCCAACCACTTTACCGTGCTTGCCGTTGCTCATGCGCTGCGAGGTGTCGCGAACTTCCTTGGCTTTTTCACCAAAGATAGCGCGTAGCAGACGCTCTTCTGAGCTCAGTTCTTGCTCACCCTTAGGAGTAATCTTACCAACCAGGATGTCGCCAGGATGTACTTCGGCACCGATGCGAACAATACCGTCGTCGTCCAAGTGACGCAGGGCGTCCTCGGATACGTTTGGAATGTCGCGAGTTACGATCTCTGGGCCAAGCTTGGTTTCGCGCACTTCAATCATGAAGTCTACGATGTGTACAGAAGTCAGCGTGTCGTCTTCAACCAACTTGCGGCTGATGATGATAGCGTCTTCAAAGTTGTAACCGTTCCATGGCATGAATGCGGCAATCAGGTCTTTACCCAAAGCCAATTCACCACCTTGGATTGACATACCTTCAATCAGGACGTCGCCCTTCTTAACCTTGTCACCAGTGCTTACTACAACCTTTTGGTTGATGCTAGTACCTTCGTTAGAACGAATAAAGTGCTGAGGGTCATACGTTACCGTACCTTCGGCGTATTTCACGACCACTTGGTCACCGGCAGCCTTGGTAACTTCACCATCGGCTTCAGCCAAGATAACCTGACCGGTGTTACGAGCAGCTGCGGTTTCTAGACCAGTACCAACAATTGGCGCGCTTGGCTGAATCAGTGGAACAGCCTGACGTTGCTGGTTACTACCCATCAATGAGCGGTACACGTAGTTCTTTTCGATGAAAGGAATCAGACCGGCTGACGAACCAATAATCTGGTTACGAGCAGCGTCCATGTGTGTTACGTCGTCGGCGTCAACTTCACCAGACTTCAATTTGTAGCGAGCGCTTACGCGGCTAGCAGCAAATTTGCCGTCTTTGTCGAGTTCGGTACCAGCACCGGCGATAACAGCGTTTTCTTCTTCATAGGCGTCGAGGTATTCAACTTCGGTAGTAACTTTACCGTTTACAACCTTACGGTAAGGAGCCTCGATAAAGCCGTATTCGTTAATGCGAGCGTAGTTTGCCAAGTTCAGTACCAAACCAATGTTGGCACCTTCTGGTGTTTCTACAGCACAGATACGACCATAGTGAGTTGCGTGGGCGTCACGAACGTCCAGACCAGCACGTTCACGGCTCAAACCACCAGGACCCATCGAGCTCAAGCGGCGCTTGTGAGCCAGCTCTGACAATGGGTTAATCTGGTCCATGAACTGTGACAGCTGTGAGCTAGCGAAGAATTCGCGAACAGCAGCAACAATAGGACGAGCGTTGATCAGTTGTCCAGGGGAAACGGACTCGATTTCGCTCATTGACATGCGGTCTTTAGTGTTGCGCTCCATGCGCAGCAGACCAATACGGAACTGGCGTTGAACCAATTCACCAACCAATTTCACACGGCGGTTTGCCAAGCTGTCGATGTCGTCAGCTGGTTCCTGTGAGTTGTTCAAGCGCATCAGCTCACCAATGATAGCGGTGAGGTCTTCAATGCGCATAACACGGTTTTCAGTGGTGTTTGGCACGTCCAGGTTCAAACGCTTGTTGATCTTGTAACGACCAACGCGGCTAAAGTCAAAGCGCTTGAAATTGTAGAACATGTTTTCTACCAAGCTACGAGCGTTGTCTACCGTAGCCAAGTCACCTGGGCGCAGACGACGGTACACTTCAATAAGCGCGTCGCTCTGACCACGAGTAGTGTCTTTGTCGAGGGTAATTTGCAAATGGCTGGTCTTGCCAGTATCTACATCTTTAAATGCCTCTTTCATGGCAGTTTCGGTCATACCCAAGGCGCGCAACAGGGTTGTTACCGGAATTTTACGCTTTCGGTCGATCTTTACGTAGATAGCACCGTTAGCGGCGGTCTCGAATTCGAGCCATGCACCACGACCAGGGATAACCTTGGCGCCGTACAGGTTGCTTGTGCCATGTACTTCAGACGTAAAGAAAACACCACTTGAACGGATCAACTGGCTTACCACAACGCGTTCTGCACCGTTGATTACAAAGGTGCCGCGCTTGGTCATTGCTGGGTAGTCACCCAGATAAATTTCTTGTTCTTTTACTTCGCCAGTTACCTTGTTGGTCAATTCAACGGTAGCTTTCAGCGGAGCTTCGTACGAAACGTTGTTTTCGCGAGCATCGGTTTCACTCATCTTTGGATCTTCAAAGTGGTAGTCTTTGAAACGCAAAGAAAGCTTAGTGCCAGTGTAGTCGTCAATTGGGCTGACTTCAGCGAGCAATTCACCCAAGCCTTCCTCAATAAACCACTGGAATGATTTATTCTGGTGACCCGCTAGGTCACCCAAATCTACAGCATCATCTTGGGTCGTAAAATAAGTACGGCCGTTGGTGCTGGGTGCAATTTTGGTGCTTTTTGCCATAAAAAAGCGTCTTCCCCTTCTTATTACGCCCTCTCTAAGGAATAGAGTGTAGGCTCCTTGTATCAAAACAAAGATCTTAGTGTATGTGATTTTGCGCGCGAAGGTCCCTAAGATGGGGGTTTTAGGTGTTCAAGTGTCGCCACATGAAAGCACTGCCCAACTTACACTACTTCTTAGATTGGCATTATGATTAGTTGTGGGTCAAATGTCAAGCAGTATACTCAACTTCGGCAGTCGCCAGCCAGTCAAACCGAGCGGTAAGTCGCTGCACGACATCATATATCTGCGCTTCTCGACGATCCATTGGCATAAGAAGCTCCGACTCCTCACCTTGGTTAAACATCGTTGGCTCAGGGAGGCTATCTTCGTTAAGTGTAAAACCGGCATCCGTAAAGAATCGTGGACCGGTTCGACCGTAGCGATAAGTGTCAGCAACAACCGTGGCAGTTGAATCATAGCGGTCGTGGCGGAGCGCTGTGTGAAGCAGTATGCTGCCCACGCCCCTAAAGGTAGGGCCAGCAGCTGCTCCCGGCCGAACCATAATGTCATTAAGATAGCAATTAGGCGAGCTCAGATGCAATCTTTGGGTAATAGTACCTCGTGATGGCGTGGTTTTTACCAGTCCATCGAGCGCAGGATTTTTGCTACCTTGATCGACGGCCGGAGCATGCAAAACCCAGTAGCTACTGCCAGTCTTGATCGCTTTTTCAATTCGATCTTGCTGTTCCTGAATTTTTGGCGCGCTATCTACTAGGTAGGCATTACTAATTCGGCCTTTGGAAAGGCGTACGTTCACCGGTGTTCGGAGTGATTCAAACTCATCGCCATATGCCGCACCAATAAGATGCCGGACTTGCCGTGCAACTTGATAGCTCACTTTGTCGGCGTGAAGCCTTTCTACGGTGAGCGGTCCCATTTCGGGATGATTATATCGGACGCGTTGGGCCTGCTTCATTGCCTTTTAGCGTACACGATATACGAACAAAACACTAGGCTTTGGGCTTTGGTGGCGAGCTGATAATTTCGTCAACTAAACCGTACTCTTTGGCTTCTTTGGCGGAAAGCCACTTGTCGCGTTCCCAGTCCTTGTGAATCTGTTCCACGGTCTTGCCGGTGTTTTTGGCCATGACTTCTTCCATCAATTTCTTGAGGCGCAAAGCTTCGCGCAAGTCGTTTTCTTGGTCAGACAACTTACCCTGTGTGCCGCTGGATGGCTGGTGCATCATCACCGTTGAATTGGGCAGCAAGAATCGCTTGCCTTTGGTGCCTGAGCTGAGCAGGAACGAGCCCATCGAGGCTTGCATGCCGATGCCTACGGTTTGGACGTCGTTGGTTACGTACTGCATGGTGTCGTAAATTGCCATGCCGTCGTACACGGCGCCACCGGGGCTATTAATGTAGAAGTAAATATCTTTTTTGGCGTCCTCGGCCTGCAAAAAGAGCAGCTGTGCCACGATTAAGTTGGCAGTGTTCGGATTTACATCTTCACCTAAAAAGATAATGCGATCTTTAAGCAAACGGCTGTAAATGTCGTAGGCGCGCTCAACACGGCCGTCGCTTTCGATAACTGTAGGAACTAATGGCATCGTTACTCTCCTGTATAAATGTCTGTTACCAGCATAAAAAATTAGCACTCTACTGTCAAGAGTGCTAATTCATGTTGCGCAAGCCCATTTACTTTTGCGAGGGATATGCCAGCGGCATCATTGCCGAGCTAAAAGTTAGTGGGCGAGAAGCAAGTAGGCTCGCCTCCGACCAGAAGCTAGGCTTTGGCAGGTTTTGCCGAGGCGTATTCTTTGAGCTTGTCGATGGTCTTTTCGCTCATCATGCGAGATACAATATCGCGACGATTCTCTGGCTTGTCCAATTCAGCCTGCATCTGTGGATCAGGGTACTGGCCCTTCATCAGTTGCATGCGAACTTCAAGCTCCTCAGGGGTCACATCAATCTTTTCTGCTTCAGCGATTTCAGCCAAGACCAAACCAGCTTTTACGCGGATTTCAGCGTCTGGGCGCAAGCGTTCGCGGTGCTCTTCGGCAGTTACGCCTTCGGCATCCAGGTGCTCTTGCCATGTCTGACCACGGTACGTAATGTTTTGGCGCTCTTCGGCTTCCATGCGCTCAAGTTGCTCGTCAATCAGAACAGCTGGGATTGCAACGGTTGATTTCTCACCCAACGTAGTCAGTAATTTGTCTACAAATTCGCGATCAGCCTGGTATTCTTTTTCGGTCTGCAGCTGCTTTTTGATGTCTTCTTTCAGTTCGGCAACGGTCTTGAATGGACCAACTTTAGCAGCAAATTCGTCATCCAATTTTGGTTCAACAACTTCTTTAACAGCAACAACCTTTATGGCAAATGTTACTGCGCGGTTCTGCAATGCAGCTACACCGTAGTCCTTAGGAAACGTGATGTCAAAGGTCTTTTCGTCACCAGTTTTAAGGCCGATTAGTTCTGGCTCAAAGCCAGGAATAAAGGTGTTACTGCCCAAAACCAATGGATAGGCCTTGCCGTCAGCGCCTTGAATTGCTTCGTTGGTCTTGCTGTCGGTGCCCGTAAAGTCGATAGTGATTTCATCGCCATCTTTGGCAGCGCGCTTCACTTCTTTCTTTTCAGCTTCGCGAGTGCGCAAGCTTTCCAGAACTTCTTCAACGTCTTTGGCCGTTACTTTTACAGCTGGTTTTTCAACGCTCACCTTTTTGTAGTCGGCTAGTTTGATCTTACCAATTACTTCAACTTCAGCTTCAAGCTCTAGTTCAGTAAATGGCGCAAACTTCTTGACGGTTACTTTTGGCTGAGCCACAGGACGCAGTTTTTCTTCGTCCAAAGCAGCGCCGTACATGCGGTTCATGGCGATGTCCAGGAATTCTGACTGCAATGTTGCAGGATCAGTGCTCTTTTCAACGAGGTTCGCAGGAGCTTTACCTTCGCGGAAGCCTTGCAATTTAAGGTTTTTAGCTACGTGCTTGAGCGCTTCCTGCTTGGCAGCGTCGAGCAATTTGGCGTCAGCTGTGAGGGTCAACTGTACGCTGGTTTCAGATTGGTCTTTACGTGATACTTGCATAGTTATGTACTGTAACAGATTAGCCCTCGCTTGGCTACTCCAAGTCCTCGCCACGATAATCTTTAATAATGCTCACGATTCGTGAGGTACTGTGGCATTCTTCAACACCAGTAATCAGGTTACGGATTTCGTACTGCTCGTCTTTGATCTCTTTAGCACCGATAAACATAGCGTAGTGAATGCCCTTTTTTACGGCCGCTTTGATCTGTTTGTCTGGCTTACGATCAGAATAGTCAACGGCTACGTTGGCGCCCATGTCGCGCAGCTCAGCGATTACTTTTTGCGCTTGTTCGTACACGTCACCAATCAATACTACATATACGTCAGCTTCAGGACGCAGTTTTGGCAGTAAGTCGTGGCCTTCCAGGAAGTTTTGCAAGGTTACATCGCCCATGCCGAATCCCACAGTTGGTACCGGGTCAACGCCAAACAGGCCGACCAAGCCATCGTAACGGCCGCCGCCGAACATCGAACGATTGTTCTCTGGGTGTTTGTCAAAGACTTCAAATACGATATCGGTGTAATAATCAAAACCGCGCATGAGTGTGATGTCGAATGCGGCATTAGAAATACGCGCGTCTTTTAAGGTAGCTAGCAATTTTTGTAGTTCGGCAATAGATTCGTGCTCACGAACGGCGGTTGGCAGGTGTTCGATCTGTTTAATTTTGAGTAGTCCCAGCAGTTTATTGCTGGCACCTTCATCGCGCTGCGTTGGCGTAAAAATAGCGTCAGCTTCAGCGGCAAACGTTTCGGCTGGCATTTTGTGCATGCGATCGATCAGTTTGGCGACCATGTGACTTTGCGTTTCATTGAGACCCAAATATCCGTGCAAAATGTAGTCCATCAGCTTGCGGCTGTTCAGCTTGATGCTGTACATGTCGTGCGTAGCGCCAAATGCCTTCAGAATTGCGTCAGCAGACTGAATAACTTCGGCTTCGGCGCGCAAATCACTCAGCCCAAACACGTCAACGTTCAACTGCCAGTGCTCACGCAAGCGACCGCGTTGTGGGCGTTCGTAGCGCCACAAATTAGGAATCGAGTACCAGCGTAGCGGATACGGCAGCTCTTGGCGCTTAGCCGCAACCATACGGCTAACTGTTGGTGTCATCTCGGGTCGAATCGTAACCGCGCGCCCACCACGATCTTCAAAGACGTAGGTTTGCTCGTGCACAATTTCTTCGCCAGATTTAGCTAGGTACATTTCAATGGGCTCTAAAATAGGAGCGTCATATTCCTCGTAACCATAGCGTTCGACCACCTTGCGCATGGTGTTGAACATGTATTTTTGCAGACGTTTGTCTTCAGGGTAAAAATCGCGCGCGCCCTTGTATGGTTGTGTCGATAATTTCATAGGTTAATCCTTCGGGACTTATTGTAACAGAAACAGATAAAAAGCGCCGGGATAACACGGCGCTTATGAATGAGAACACACAGAGAAGCAGCCGAGTTATGCCGGCGTGGTATGACTATGGTGGCGTTCCTCTGTGATCATTGCCGTGACTACGAGAGCTGTAAATTACGCGCCGCCAACACGGGTTCTAGCACATGACAAGGATCCTCGCCAATGATGGTTTGCAATTCGGCTTCAGTGCGAAACGTAATATCTAGCGTTTCGTCGTCGTTCAGTAGATCATTCAGATGCTTGTTCGGTGCATCTTGCGGATACACACTTCCCTCAAAAGCGTATTTGGTGATATCTAACTCACCGCTTGGCAGCGTACGGTAATGCATGATTACTGGTTGAATCATGCATCTGCCCAATTTTAATGCCGAAGATGCACGAGCAGAGCTTTCAACAAAAGCTGGCGTATCAATACCTTGAAATCCATCATGTTTGGCGGCTACATTCAGCTGCTCACTGATCTTTACATCATGCTCGGCTGCTTTGCCCCCGACAACCACTAAACCACCCAGCACTGCTGCTGCGCCCAATACTCCAACCACAGAAGTAACTGTCTCACGAATACCGAAGCCTCGGGACTCTGGTCGCGTCATCACAATCTCCGTTTAAAAAGCTATTGTAGCACTAGAGTCTAGTCCGGCAAGAAAGTAAAAACCCTGCTCTAGCTTGACGATAATACTATGCGCGCATATAATGTTGTTATGAATTTACAAGAAAACGTGGAGCTTGACGCCGCGCACCAAAGCCCGGGCTACTTGCTCTGGCTTATGAGCAACAAATGGCAAGCACAGCAAAGATTAGCCCTTAAGTCATTCGACCTTACTCATGTGCAATTTGTACTGCTAGCTTGCCTTGTCTATGCATCTGATGTGAACCTTACACAGATACAGCTTGCTGAACGGGCCCAGACTGACCCAATGATGACATCACAGGTAGTTAGAAAACTAGAAGCAAAAGGCCTCGTCAAACGAATGTCAAATACGCAGGATAAACGAGCGGTCAGCTTGACGGCAACCGCTCAAGCTATTGAACTAGTTGAACAGGCCATAGTGGCAGTGGAGGCAGTAGACGGGGAGTTCTTTGGCGTCCTTACATCAGATATGCCAGAGTTTATAGATATGATGCGCCAGCTCGTCTGGGCACCACGAAATGCCAATAATACGGAGAAGAAATAACATGACAAAAGAAACTACTAAAGTTGCACTAGTAACCGGAGCGAATAAGGGCATTGGCTTTGAGGTGGCCCGCCAACTGGGCGAACAAGGCATCCATGTGCTGATTGGCGCAAGAGACGAAAGCCGCGGCAAGGCAGCAGTTGAACGGCTGACCTCACAAAATATTTCTGCTACCTATCTTCCGCTCGATGTGACGGACGCTGCAACTATCGAAGCAGCTGCTCGTTATATAGCAAAGAAATTTGGGAAGCTCGATATCTTGGTAAATAATGCTGGAATATCAGGCGGGAATATAGGCACGCCACCAAGTCAGACCGACATCAATGTGGTGCGCCAAGTCTATGAAACAAATGTTTTTGGCGTGGTCAACGTAACGATTGCCATGATCCCGCTGCTTAGGTCAGCAGATCAGGCCAGGATAGTAAACGTATCCAGTAGCTTGGGTTCAATTACCATGGCTCTTGACTCAAATGACATGTTTTATGGCATTAACAGCTTGCAATATCAATCTTCAAAAGCTGCTCTTAATGCCGTTACGGTCGAGTTTGCCAAAGAATTGAAGAACGAAGGCATAAAAGTAAATGCAGCTTGCCCAGGATTTGTCGACACCGACTTTAACGGCCATCGTGGTACGAAATCGCCAAAACATGCGGCGGCTATTATTGTAAAATTGAGTACTCTTGCCGCAGACGGCCCCACCGCAAGCTTCTATGATGAAAACGGTGAATTGCCCTGGTAAGGTATAGGGGCTGTACCGACGCGCTGTCAATATTGGTGTAGATTCCGCACATCAACTGTAGGAGCTCTCGGGTAACCTTCAGGCCCTTTATAGCGTTGCTGCATGAACGCTCTTCCTTACGGAAAAAGCTTCTTCAATGATAGTGCGTAAAATAGTCTGGACTTTTGTCACCGAATCCGGTGAGGCCAAGGTGTCGGTATCTTTAAGTGTACGAAATCCGTGCATTTGCGCTGCAGATTTATCTATTGTGGTCCTGACACGTGGATAAATATCGAAGTTAGCTGAGGATGTATCCCCGTATTGTAATGACATAAGTCCGGCTGGCCCACGATAAAACCATTGCTCCATATCGACTACAGTACTAGGCTTAATGAAACGTGCCAGGCCATTTAAAGCGGTCGCACCAGACGTCTGAATACCGCGACTTCGTAAGTCGTGTACATAACCTTCTAGACGGGCGTTAATATCGTGCTTTGGGCGTATCGCATATCTCGCGTTGGGATCATGCGTAAAGTCGCTAAAAATGGCTGCCGCTTCGTGCCACTCTTTATACCAAGCCTCTGTGAGAAGTCGCCAATCCTTAGTGATTGTCTTGCTGTCACCTTGTTTATAAGAGCCAATATGTAGGCCGCCATTGCCTATTGACTCTAAGTCAGGGAAATATTGCTTAAAAATGCTCTGCGTAAGCCGCAAAAAAGGATCATTATACAGATATTTTTCGCCATATTTTTCGGGGGGTTCCGTCGGGGTATATAGGTCTGGGTGATTACGAATAATAGCTTCTTCGCGTGCAAATATGTGAAAATGGGTCTGAAGCGCGGTAGTCTTAAAGAACACGCCTTTCGTTTCCTCAAACCCTCCTATATGCTGATTTATTATTACCTCTGGAGGGTCCTTAAGACCTTCAGAATTCTGCGCCACTGCTTGCGTCACGCTCGCAAAGGTATGCGCAACGTCTAGTGCCTGCACAGCAACATTTTCAGATGCATATTCATGAAGACTATGGCACACTGAGCTATCTTGATTAGGAAAGACGTACACCAGGCACCCATAAGGTGAATGGCTTGCGAGAAAAGGTATAGCTACTATGTGGTAATTTTCAGCTTCTTCTACGTATGCGATGCCGCTATTTACCTCGTCTTCAAGACCGGCAGTCCACACTTGCTCGAAGGAGGCGGTGGCAAAGTCACCTTGGGGCATCTCATAGCAGGGGTATGTTCGAGGAGTTGTGTAGTAGTTCATTGCTCAAAAGATAGTTTGGCATAACTATAGCATCCCGCGGAAATTCTCCCAACACATACCTATGGGTCAACCCGTTTAGCTAGTACATGCGTACGGTGTGATCTAACGGCACTTCTCCGTTTTGGCCAGAAGCTTCCCACAAAATACCGTCAGCAACATATGCGGCCGTTCTTAAGCGCATGGTAGCGGCACTCTCGAGGATAGCACCAGTAGCACTCTCAAGATTTATGTTGGCTGGGCACCAGTGCTTGTTGGGCCACTCATTCTGCAACGCGGGCAGTGCCCATATACCTTCCCGCTCTGCACGCTCGGTTGTATCACTAAATACACCTGGCGGTTTTTGGTACTCGCTGTTGTAGTTAGGTAAATGTCTTGCGTGTAAGCTAGTAGTCGTATATTGAGTGCGTGCAAGTTCGTCCAAGTGTTCAATCATTTGGCTACGGATTGATTCGTCGTCATGGCCTGACCACATATGACAATGCAGCGCGGCAGGACCTAAAATATTCAGCGCGGTAATATTGGCGGTAACAGCATGCTGTCGTGGTCGTTCCAGGGGATCTTTGAGCTGCGGGTACTCGCCTTTACTCCGAAAGAACGGTGCAATGTCTGCCTCTGCCTGCTTAAATACGCGAACTGCTTCCGACAAAGGGTGTTCCGGGTCATGTTTTACAGCAAGAATAGTACGATTCATTGCCATACGACTCAGGACACTCATCGATCGCAAAAAAGCCAGCGGGCGTCCATTGAATGTGCCGTACATCCGAAAAAGCTCATCAAATAACGGCAGTCGTTGCGCCGTTAGCGATGTCAGTGGCACACCTTCTATTAAACGCTGTTGTACGCTGTGGGCTAGATCGACCTCGGCAGAATAAATAATTGGCGCCAGTGCCGCCCGCCACGCTGCTCTTAAGGCATTAAATCGTGTGCGATGTGGTGCATCCTCCCATTGTGGATGCGTAGCACATATCTCGGCTTCAACTTTTTCGGTGAACGTGTCAAAATTGCCACAGGAAATCTTGTTTTGGGTGTAAAGCTCCCTCGCCGCCTGATCACTAAGTTCAACTGCTTTGCGCATCTTACCATTATACCCAGAGAGGTGTATCGGTATACTATTTGCAAGACACGATGGCTAGTGCAGCCATACAGCCACGAACCGTAGCATCTTCGTGGTCGACGTATGTTTCGTCATAGACCTCGATAGCGAAAGCATCTGTAAAACGCTGGCGCGCTTCGCCGACCACATCAACATATACGTCACCTATCCTGAGAGTATCAAAAATGATACTGTCCTTATTTGGTCCTAAAGCTGCATGTGAGCCTCTATCGTGTTGCATGGTATTTCTCCTGGATATTTTTATCTTTTATACCATATTTCATGGAATCGTGCTTGGGGTATTACATCTCGTCTCCTTCGTCGCAAAACTGAGGAGAGGCAGCAGGTACGGGACAATGCCTACGCTTTCTGGTCAGCCGCATCATAACTCCTTAGCTCAGTCACTAAACATATCGGTCACGTTCATGCTCTGTAGAAACACAAAAGTGTTCCACTTGATGCTCAATGATTTGAGCTGTGGAACACTTTTATATCTGTAATTCTATTTGGTGCGGATGAAAGGACTTGAACCTTCACGCCTTGCGGCACTAGCTCCTAAGGCTAGCGTGTCTACCAATTCCACCACATCCGCGTGGCAATACAGGCCAGTATACCGTAGTCTGGCAGTTTTGTCATGTCTGTTTTAACGTTGACTTTTCCAGCAAACTTTAAGATATTACAAATAGCACAATAATCGTAAGGGGCACTATGGAAAATCAAAAACCCGCAGGCGAAAACAAGTCGCAATTTCCCAGCGCATTCTCACTGTTTGGTTCAAGCCTAACTATTATCACCAAGAACATAGAAACGTTTTTGGCACTTATTTTGGGCCCACTGGCTTTGCTTGTGGTAGGCATGCTGTTTGGCCTGGTAAGCGACCTCAGCCCAGATAATCAAATACTACAAGCCGTGGTGTCGTTTATTGTGTTTGTTATGGTGATCGCCACGGGAGTGCTGTACTGCATGGTTAGCCCAGCGCTCGTCGTAACGCAGCTGCGCGGTGCGTTTGGTACTAAGATTGAGCCGCGTGAAGCAATTCGTGTGGGACTTCCCTTCTTTTGGCGCCTACTGGGCCTTGGCATTTTGCTCAGCATTGTCTTTCTGGTTAGTCTAGTTCTGCTCGTGGTGCCGTTCTTCTTTACGTACAAGCGTTACATTTTGGCGCCATATTACTTGGTGCATTACAACCTAGGCATTACAGATGCCATGCGCAAGAGCGCCGAAGATGCTAAACGCTTTTCAAGCCCAGTATGGGGTCTGGTGGGCGTAACGTTTTTGATCGAAATTATTCCGTTTGCCAACGGCATTCTGTCTATTCTGTATTCGTGTGCGCCTGCGGCTCGATTCAAAGAGATCGTTGAAGCTCGTGGCGAGGATGCCCACAAAAGTACAGACCCAGTAGCACCAACAAGCTAAGCTACTCGGTGATAAAAGATAAGTTGCGCGTCTCCGTAGGCGCGCTCTTTTATTGCTTCGAAGCCTTCAAATTCAGGAGCTGGTTGATCACCCGGCCATGACAACACTAAAATACCATCTGACTTTACGGTGGAAGTTAGTCGCTGCAGCAATACTTCTTGTACATCGTCATAGGGTGGATCCAGCAGCACTACGTCAAATTGTTGACCCTCGCTGGTCTGCAGCCACGCGTTAGCCGATGCTTTTATCAGTTTTACGCTGGACTGGACGTCCAAGGCTTTGATATTTTCGACAATTGTTCGCTGGGCCAATCGGTCGGATTCAATAGATAGCGCCGTTCGAGCACCCCGACTAATCGCTTCAAAACTGAGTGCACCGCTGCCCGCAAACGCGTCCAATACGGCCAAGCCAGACAAATCGCCCAGCGCATTAAATAGCGCGCCGCGAATTTTGTCGCTCATTGGGTGTGTGCGATTGCTATGCGGTGAATTAAACGTGCGCCCGCCCAAACTTCCAGCAATAATACGCACGTCTTATGCGCCTTTCTTGGATTTAGTTGCTTCCTGCGCGGCTGCGTACCAAATCAACGTCACGGTATGCACGATAATTGGAGCCAGGTGACGACGAGTCTGCTGCGCCAGCCACGGCGTCCAGCCGTCTTTGTAATAAGCCTCGTACATGTTCAGATTGGCAACCTCGCGAGCTTTGCGCTTGAACAGCTCTTGCACACCAAATTCACGCAGCTCGTCCAGGTCTGATTGCTTAATACGAATGCGGCTATTGTGGGCACTCAGCGGAGCAATAATAGCGGCAATGCCCCATTCAAATAAACCGTGCGTGGTCAACAAACCTTTTGGACCCCACATTTTCCAGTTATTGCTCATCTGCTTACGACGAGTTTCGCCCGGCATAAGTAGCTTTGCTTTAATGGTGGTGCGACTCTCGATACCTTTACCGCCGCGTAGTTCAGTAAGCTCGGCTTCGTATGGATAATGATGTGCTGGCGTTAGACCGTCAACCACGGCGTGCGCTAACCATGCTGCCTCAAACGACCCGCGTACATTGTCTTTGTGTTTGAGCGCCCACACCAAACGGCGATAATGCTCGTCAATAATATCTAGCAGCTGTGTGTCGGCTTCGTCAAACGGCGCATAGTAATGCCACGGTTCATCACGGGCTGGACTTTTGCGCTTAATAGCGTCAGGGCCGTTGTTGCCTTCAAAATGTAAGATGTCGCTAACGCGGGGGAACCAGGCTTTTGCAGGCATGACTGAACCGAGCGCTTTGCGCGCCAAACGGTCGATTTTCTGGTGAGCGCCGAGCACATTGCCAGAGATCGCAGTAAGCGTTGTTCCTGAATACATGGTTAATTCAAATTTGTAACAGCTCGTAGCGTAGCCACATGCTGATATAACTGCTTATATTTTAACAGATCTTCGCCAGAATCCACCATTTTTATAGCTGCCTGACGTGCCGCTGAAATCAGTGCTGTATCTGTTAATTTGGCAATCCGCAGGTCTAGTGCACCGTGTTGCATGGTGCCATAAATTGCGCCTGGGCCACGTAATTCTAGGTCTAATTCGGCCAATTTAAAGCCATCGCTAGAACGCTCCAGCGCACGTAAACGTTGCGGCGGTGCTGACGAATCGCTCATCATTAAGTAACAATAGCCTTGATGCTGTCCACGACCTACGCGGCCACGCAGCTGGTGAATTTGAGCCAAGCCAAAACGATCAGCTGCCTCAATTAGCATAATGCTAGCGTTGGGCACGTCCACGCCTACTTCAATGACGGTAGTAGACACCAGAATATCTAGTTTGCCACCAGCAAACTGTTGCATGATCGCATTTTTTTCGTCTGGCTTCATCTTGCCGTGCAGTAATCCAACCCTACGGTTCTTAAAATCCCGTGTCGTAAAAGATTCGTAAACCGATTCTGCCGAGCTAGCCTGAATACTGGTTGATTCGGCAATCAACGGACATACCACAAACATCTGGCGTCCAGCATCCAGCTCGGCATTAATTGCTTCGTATAATTGCTTGCGCGAGTTAGGCGAACAAATTTCGGTAATGATCGGCTGGCGACCAGCCGGCTTGGTGTCAATAATAGAAACGTCCAGCTCGCCATACAACGTCAGGGCCAAACTACGAGGGATTGGCGTGGCGGTCAGGCTTAGCAAATGCGGCATGTGACCGGCTTTAGCCATCAGTTTTTTACGCTGCTCCACGCCAAAACGATGCTGCTCGTCAACAATTACCAGCCCCAAATTGTGCATGTCTACTTTTTCTTGAATCAAAGCATGCGTGCCCACAATAAACTTCACAGTACCATCAGCAATACGGTCGTACACTTGTTGCTTTTCGGCAGTTTTGAGCCCACCGACCAACAACGCAACCTCGTCATGCATGCCGAGGGGCGTTAGCAATTTATAGATGGTCTCGGCGTGTTGGCGCGCTAGTAATTCGGTTGGCGCCATCAACGCTACCTGAAATCCTTCGGCCATCGCCATTACGGCAGCCATAGCGGCAACTACTGTTTTTCCAGAACCCACGTCGCCTTCCACCAAGCGATTCATGGGCTGGGTTTGCGCCATGTCCTGGTAAATATGCCACACGACTTTGCGCTGCGCGTCGGTAAGCGAGAACGGCAAATGCTGAGTAAATTTTTGTGCCAAATCTTGGCTGAACGGGATCGCTACGCTTGTGTCACGAAGCAATTCGCGCTTGTTTAGAACGCTCGCCAAAGTTAATGCTAATACTTCTTCAAATCCTAGGCGCTCCCTGGCTTGTTCCAGCTGCTGATTGGTGGCCGGAAAATGAATGGCCATCAACGCTTTGGCATGGCTAATAACCTTCTGATCTTTGATCAGCCAATCAGGCAATGTTTCGGGCTCTGCGGCAATAAGCGGTTGCAGCTCGCGCATGATTTTGCGAATCTGGACGCTGGTTAGACCTTTGGTCTCCCGGTAAACGGGAATAATTCGCGCGGTATTCACCGGGAAGCTGCTGACCAGTTCGGCGCTTGGATTCATAATAGCCAGCCTGGAGCGGCTTAACTCAAAATTGCCCGAAATGAAATATGGCTGATCCGGCTTAATAGCGTTGGCGCGATACGGTTGGTTGAACCATACCAACCGAACACTGCCCGATTCGTCGTGAGCTGATGCCTCGGTAATATGCATGCCTCGGCGAACATACCGACCTTTTACTTGATCAATCGTAGCTTTAAGCGTCACTGCGCCAGGAGTTAACGCTGCAATGGACGTCACATGCGAATAGTCTTCGTAGCGACGCGGAAAATACTCCACCAAATCACCGATGGTGTGCACGCCCACACTTGCCAATTTCTTGGCGAGCTCGGGCCCCACTCCTTTTGCCGCAGTTATATCCTGATCCATTACCTTAGTATGACACAGCCCCAGCTGCGCCATATATTCCCCCGTTACTAACGCTATTTAGCTTTGCGAACCAAAAAGAAGACGCTTGGGCCAAAGAACGAGTTGGCTAGTGTTGGCTGCAAAATGCCTTCGATTGCAAGCATGAAGCTTTTTGGCATGATCTTTTTGAGACCTTGACTACGCAAGTTTGAAACCGACAGGATGCGATCAACCTTAAGACCGGCGTGAGCTAACTGCTTGATCACGGTGTGGGGGTTGTGGTTCACAAACGGAATTTCGTCTTTGTTCTGGTGTTCTTTTGAACGAATATCCACTGGCTGCACTGGCAACTTTTTGCCTTTTAGAGCGTATTTTAGGCGGTTGCGGCCGTGGGCATAGTTGGCAACTTCTACAATTGCGTAGCCGTCGTCAGACAAAACACGGGCGATCTCTTTGAGCTCGTTGGCTGGATCTGGCAAGTGGTGCATTACGCGAATCATGGTTACAAGGTCAACGCTGCCGTCTTTGAACTGTAGGTCATCAGCCTGCATTAGCTTGCGGTCAACTTCTGGATGATCTTTTAGAAAGTCTTTAGCAATGTCCAACTGCTGCTGGCTTGGCTCTGCCAAGGTTACCTTGCTGGCGTATTTTTCTAGGAACACGCACAGACGTCCGTAGCCACCACCGATATCTACGGCATTTTTGAAGTGTTTACCACTTAGCAAGCGGCGTAGCGCCATTTCTTCGGCAGCGTGTTCGTAGTCGCGACCGTCCCAATAACGGAGGTAATTGTGACTTGGGTCGTTGTACTGATCGGCCTTCTTTTTAGTGTTTGATGTTGATGCGTTAGATGATGGTTTCGTCATATGGCCCTAGTATATCATTAGTTGCGCTCAACGAGAGCAGAATCTTTGAATGCCTTACCCTTGCGCATCAGCAAGCGGCCACTCTGAAAATCAGTGTCTTCAAACTGTTCGCGGGCCACTTTTGTGCCGTTCAAAGCAATTGCGTTGTCTTTAATAAGTCGGCGCGCCTCGGTTTTAGAGCCTGCAAGGCCCGCTTCTACTAAGGCGTCAGCGATTTCGCTACCTGCAGTTGCTTTTATGCTTGGGATTTCGGCGCGCAGGCCGGCAAGCAACTGTTCATCCAAATCTGTTACGGCACGCTTGCCAGTTAACGCCTCTGTTACGGCTTCGGCAATTGCTGTTTGCTCATCGCCATGAACTAATGTGGTCACCGCTTGCGCCAAACGAGTTTGCGCCACGCGAGCTTTAGGATTTTGCTGGTGGTCAGCCAAAATCTTTTCAATTTCTTCGGGAGATAACAACGTGTAGATCTTGAGGTATTCCTCAACGCCTTGGTCGTCGCAGTTGATCCAGAATTGGTAGAACTGTGTTGGTGTTGTCAGGGTTGGATCCAGCCACACCGCGCCACCTTCGCTCTTGCCAAACTTCACGCCAGTGGCCTTGTTGATTACCAGCGGAGCAGACCAAATGTGTGCTTCTTTGCCCGTAACGCGACGGATTAGTTCCACGCCAGCAATGCTGTTACCCCATTGGTCTGCGCCGCAAACCTGCAGCGTCACGCCCTTTTCGCGGCTCAGATGCAAAAAGTCGTAGCCTTGAATAAGCGAGTAGCTAAATTCAGCGTAGCTAATGCCAGCTCCGCCTTCGCCCAAGCGGCTTTGTACAAATTCGCGGCCCAGCATTTGGCGCATTGGCACGTGTTTGCCTACTTCGCGCAGAAATTCCAGGTAGCCCAGATCTTTGAACCAGTCGTAGTTATCTACTACTTCAAATGACTCGCCAGCAAAAATACGTTGGTATTGCGCAACAATACCGGCTTTGTTCTTGGCAACTTCTTCAACAGATTTGAGTGTTCGCTCTTCGGCCTTGCCGTCTGGGTCGCCAATCAAGCCAGTAGCGCCGCCCACCAAAAGCACTGCCTTGTGGCCTTGCTTAATAAAATGGCGAATCATCATAGCAATCGCAAAGTTACCAACGGTCATTGAGGTTGCACTTGGGTCTACACCCCAGTAAAAAGTAATTGGATCGCCGTCGAGGACAGAAATGTCTTTAAATGTCGTCTGATTTACGAATCCGCGCCATTGCAGTTCTTCGGAAAGTGTCATATATATCCTTATTATTCGTCGTTATTTTTTGTCACAAAAAAGCCGAGCCGGTATAGAGATACTGATGATGGATCGGATCTAAAATTTTCATTATTCTACCAGTATAGCGTATCTGAAGATTGCCTGCACGCGAAGTGTGTTATATTGTTTGCTGCTGTCACTTTTTTAGCTATAATAAAATGCAGTAAATTGCGAAAGCTAGGAGTACCAAAACGGATGAACCCCTCCCGAAAAAAGCCGACGCCTCGTCGTAGGCCTGCCGGCAAGCAGACGTTTACCACGAAAAGCGGTAACACTATTAAATTTAATCAGAGCTTTAGCGATCGTATCCGTGCAAACCGGGCCGCTAAAGCACGTCGTCGTGCAGCATATCTGAGTACGCTGCCACAAAATCCATGGAAGCGCTTGCTATACCGCTTGCACCCCAAGCGTGTATTCAAGTACTGGTTCAGCCGTGAAGGCGCCATTATGGCCCTTAAGCTGGCCGGTATTGGCATTGTGGTTTGCTTCATCCTGCTCGTTGGCGTATTTGCCTACTTCCGTAAAGACCTGCCGAACATTAAAGATATCTCGGGTGACAACCTAGGCGGTAGCATTACGTACTACGACCGAACAGGTCAAACCGTACTGTGGCAAGATTACGATGCTGTTAAGCGCATCCCCGTTAAGGGCGATGACATTTCCAAGTATATGAAGGAAGCAACCATTGCTATTGAAGACAAAGACTTCTATAACGAGGGAGCTTTCAGCGTGCGCGGCATTAGCCGTGCTGCCTGGAATAACTTGTCTGGTAGCAGCGGCGTGGCAGAAGGTGGTTCAACTATCACCCAGCAGCTAGTTAAGCTAAACCAGGACTGGACAAAAGATCGCACTATTACCCGCAAGATTAAAGAGTTAATCCTGGCCGTTAACCTAGAGCGTGAATATTCTAAGGACGACATCCTGACCGGATATCTGAACATTGCACCATACGGCGGTATTGAATACGGTGTGGAGAGCGCCGCGCGTGATTACTTTGGCACTGACGCCAAGAACCTCACATTGGCGCAAGCTACAATGCTAGCCGCCATTCCGCAGTCGCCATCCTACTACTCACCGTATAGCTCACCTATCTACAACTCGTCTGCAACATCCGAGGATGCGTTTGGTAGGCAACAATTACTTGATCGTCAGCATTACATTTTGGATCAAATGGTAAAACAGGGCTACATTACCACTGCGCAAGCCACCGAAGCTAAAAACGTTGATGTTCTGGCGCAAGTGAAGCCGCTGCAGCAGAAGTACTCGGGCATTAAAGCTCCATACTTTGTACTTGCCGCCAAGAGCCAACTAGAAAAGAAATACGGTGCTGAAACTGTTAACCGCGGTGGTTGGAAAGTTACCACTACATTAGATTCAACTCTGCAGTCCAAAGCCGAGCAGCTTGTTGCGTCTAACTTGCCAAATGTAAAGAAATACGGGGGTGACCAAGAAGCAATGGTCGCCGAGCAGGTGCAAACCGGCCAGATTGTTGCACTTGTAGGAGGGGTGGACTTTAACAACCCCGACTACGGACAAATCAACTACGCGCAAACCAAGCTTCCACCGGGATCAAGCTTTAAGCCATACGATTACGTCTCGCTCATTAATGACACAACAAACACCGGTGCCGGATCTGTCCTGTACGACAACCAAGCAGCACTGCCAGGCTACGCATGTACCAACAAAGCCAAACCAGCCGACGGCGGTAACTGTTTGATGGACTACGACTTTAAGTACCCGGGTGCCATTACTGTACGCTACGCACTAGCTGGTTCTCGTAACGTGCCAGCCGTAAAAGCAATGCTCACCGTCGGTACAGACAAAGTTATTAAGACTGCTAACGCCATGATGGATGCCGACAACGCATACCAGTGTTACCAGCCAGGCGATGTCACGCTAACCAAGACCACACAATGTTATGGTTCGTCAGCCATTGGTGACGGTGCCTACTTACACCTTGACCAACACGTAAACGGTCTGTCAACGCTAGGGCGCTTAGGCAAGGCGATTCCAACCACTTACATTCTTAAGATTACTGACGCCGGGAACAAATCTGTTTACAACTGGTCACAACCAGCTGGCAAACAAGTGGTCAAGGCCGAATCTGCGTACATTGTTGACGACATCCTTAGTGATCCAAACGCAACGTACCTGCGGGCAAACTACAAGTTCCAAAACTACAAAGGATGGAAGTTTGCGGTTAAGACCGGTACCACCAACGACAACTTCGACGGTCTGATGACTAGCTGGTCAACGCAATATGCTGTTGTAAGCTGGGTGGGTTATCACACTCGTAACGTTGAGCTAACTGGTGGACACATGGAGCAAATGACCACGCCGCTAACACGTGGATTTATGGAAGCCGCCCACGACATGCTCAATACAAAGCCCGTAAACTGGACAAAACCATCAGGCGTACAATCGCAATCAGCATTTGTCTTCCGCAGTTGGAACGTCAGTTCTGGCGCCGTTCTGCCCAGCCCAAGCACCGACCTCTTCCCGTCGTGGTACAAGCAAAAGTCAGGCAGCTCTTCACAGACCATCGACAAAGTTTCTGGCAAGCTAGCCACTTCGTGTACCCCTGACGCAGCCAAAGAAACTGCGGGCGGCGCAAACGCCAACATCTTCTCGGCCGACATATTCATGGGAACCAAAAACAGTACGGTCACTGCCACTGATGATGTCCATAACTGTAGCGACAGCAAGCCGTCCCTAACGCTCACCGCACCATCCTCGTGTGCCGTCGGATCACCATGTAGCGTCACCGTTACGGTTACACAGGGAACGCACGACCTATCGAGCAGTCAATACCCTGGCACCGTCGCGCTGTCGGTTAACGGATCGGTTGTGCAAACGCAGAACGTTACCAGCTCGCCCAGTACGCTCACCTTTAGCTACACACCAACAAGCGCGGGGTCTGCGACGCTCAAGGCGGAAGTAACAGACAGCGTCTTGTACAGTTCATCGAGTGATGCCTCGGTAACCTTTAGCGGCAGTGCCACAACTACCAACTGAAGAGATGAAGATAATCCAAGTCGTCGGATTAGGCCACTACGATGAGCGCAGTCACTGAGCGTTTTAAGTTGATTCCAGCAGTATACCTTATCCTCCGCAAGGGGGATGAGGTTTTGCTGTTGCAACGAGCAAACACCGGCTACCAAGATGGCAAATACAGCTTAGTTTCTGGCCATCTAGACGGCGATGAACTGGCAACGGTTGGACTAGCTCGCGAAGCAAAGGAAGAAGCTGGCGTTACGATACAGCCCAATGATTTAGTCCTGGTCCACACTGTTCACCGCCTTTCTAGGGATAGCCACAACCAGGAGCGTATGGACTTATTTTTTGAAACTACCTCATGGGAAGGCACGATTACCAACGTTGAGCCGCACAAGTGCAGCGACCTGCGCTGGTTTGACATCAATCACCTGCCTGATGAAATGATTCCGTTGGTGCGGCAAGTACTTGTATCCATCGCCAGAGGCGGACATTACTCTGAATATACAAAAGAGCCGGAATAAAACCGGCTCTTTTTAGATGGTTTAAGCGCTATTATTGTACAGGCTTACGCAGTGGGCGGCGTGGTTGTTGCGAAGCAGCCTGACTTGGCTGTTGCTTCGGTTGTTGCTGTGACGTCACGCGCAGACGATGATGCAGACCAGCCTTTTGGGACTGCTGCTGCGACTGGTGACTATTACTATGCTGCGCCTGTCGGGGTGGCTCAGCAGGGCGTGATGATTGCTGCTGTAGCTTTTGGGCAGCCTGTTGTGAAGCAGAATGGCTAGACTTGGGTTGATCCCGATCCCGGTCGGCACGATCGCGAACCTGACCAAATACCATCTTGCCAGCTACTGTTTGGTGCATGCGAGTCACTGTTACGTCTACAACTTTACCTGTGAGGCGAGCAGCACCCTCGACCACGATCATAGTGCCGTCTTCCAGGTAACCCACGCCTTGATTGGGGTTGCTGCCCTTTTGCAAAATCTTGATTGCCAATGTTTCACCCGGCAGTGCAATTGGACGTAGTGACTGTGATAGCTCGTTAATGTTCAGCACGCCCACGGCTTCAACGGCAGCCACTTTGCTAAGGTTGTAGTCAGTGGTGTACAGGTATGCCTGCAGTTTTTTAGCCAGATGAATCAGTTTGTCGTCGGTGGTTGGAATTTCGGGGAATGGTGTACGATCAATAATCACTTTTGACTCAAACGAAGCATCTTGCAACTCGTGTGCAATATCCAGACCAAAGCGAGCTCGTTCACGCTTGTGACCGTCGTTGCCATCAGCAAGCAGCTGCAATTCGTTTAATACAAACTGCGGAATTACCAGGTCGTCGGCCAAAAAGCCGTTCCGAGCCAGTTCTACCACGCGGCCGTCAATCAGCGCGCAGCTGTCTAAAATAATCTTTCGTTTGCGGCCCAGCAAATCGCCCAAGCCACCTTTGGATTGCAAGACCAGGAATGCCAGAATCGCAATCAGCAGTAAAATTTCAATAAATGCTGCCATATAAGGGGTTAATCCTTTTCTAAAAATTGGTTCAGCGCCGCACGAACGTCGGGCACTGAGTGTAATAATGATTGTTTTGTACCTGTTTGTCGTGGACCAATTGCCGCGTCAAAGCCCATTTTTTTAGCTTCCGCAATGCGTTTTTCCACGTACGGTACGTGTCGAACTTCGCCACTCAAGCCTACTTCACCAAAGACAACAGCATTTGCCTTCAGCTGCAAGCCCTTACTAGCCGAGCCGATAGCCATACAAACCGCCAAGTCCGCTGCAGGCTCAGTGATTTTTATGCCTCCAACGATATTAACATAAATATCCTGTTCGCCAAGGCGTAATTTGGTGCGGCGTTCCAACATCGCCACCAATAAATTCACGCGGTTCAGGTCGATGCCACTCGCCGCTCGCTTTGGATAACCATAGCTTGTCTTGTTCACTAATGCCTGCACTTCTACCAATAACGGTCGCGTGCCCTCCATGGTTGCCAAAATAATAGAGCCGTCACTAACTTGGCGCTCAGCCAGCAAAGCCGCAGATGGATTATCAACTGGCTTTAGGCCTTCGCCCACCATTTCAAAAATACCGGCTTCGTTGGTAGGCCCAAAACGGTTTTTAACAGCGCGCAACACCTTAAATCCACCGTATCTGTCGCCTTCCAGCTGCAATACCACGTCTACCACGTGCTCCAACACTTTTGGCCCAGCAATTGAGCCTTCTTTGGTCACGTGGCCCACCAAAATAACTGCCACACCGCTTTGTTTAGCGGCGTTCAATATAAGTTGCGTGCTGTTGGTGATCTGCGACACACTACCTGCAGCTGAACTTACTGCAGCCACTGAAACGGTTTGAATGGAGTCCACTACCACGAGTTCATACTTTTTATCGGCAATGGTTGCAGCAATGTCGTCTGCGCTCGTTGTTGTAGCGAGCTGCAAGTCGGCAGAGGCCACACCAAGGCGCTCGGCGCGCAGCCCAACTTGGTGGCCAGATTCTTCACCACTCACATATAAAACTTTGTGCTTTCCGGCTACCGCATTAGCAATTTGCAGCAAAATAGTACTTTTACCAATGCCTGGCTGGCCAGCTATCAGGTTCACGCTGCCAGCTACAATACCGCCGCCCAACACGGTATCTACATCATCCATGCCGGTTTTCATGCGCTTCTGATCTTTAGCTACAAGGCTCGAAACCGAGGCTGGCGTTAAGATACGACCATTGCTGGTGCCACCACCGGCGATGCCACTATCAATAACCGCTTCTTCTTGAAGCGTGTTCCACTCGTCGCATTGAGAACACTTACCCGCCCAACTGAGCGAGACCGCACCGCAATTCGTACACACATATCGAATATTTCGCTTGGCCATGTCGTTTTATTGTATCACTGTGCGCTCGTACTTTGGAGCTTGCTCGACAAATGCTGTTGTAATGTTTGCTCCTCAAGCGCAATATTATTACGTTCTTCAACGACATTGTTATAGGTAGCGATCTTGCTTTTCAGCAATTCCAGGTCAGCATTATAGGTGTTAACTTTAGCGTTGTAGACAGGAACCAGTCCGTTGTAGGCGTCATAGTTGCCGCTCGATTTATAGCTGTCCATTTGACTTTGCATAGTGTTGAGTGCGGATTTTTGCTGCTCCAGACTACTTTCTAGCGAATTAATTTGCGGCTTCAGCTTGCTCAGTTGCGCATCGTAGTCGGCAATTTGCTGTTTGCGCTCAGTAAATGCCGACTGGTACGACGTGTAGAACGCGGCTACGGTGCTTCGTTTACTAAAGTACTGCTTATAATACGATTCAAGTTCAGGAGACAGGTTAGTTGCTTCAGTGCCAAACAGCGAGTGCATTTCATCGTCCATAGCATCTGGCTCGGATTTTTGGTAAAGCTTGATCTGATCTTTAATGCCGCTGTCTGTCAGGCCGTCTGTGTAGTACTTCTCTAGCAGATTATTAACCTTGATTCGCTCCGCAGAACTAAGACGCTGATACGCCTGGTGCAGCATTTCGTGAGCCGCCGTTACCTGCTCAACGCCATGCAGTTCGGGATCAGATACGTTAAACAAATAAATACCGGCACGATTGCCCAAAAAGCAGCCCAAAACCACCGACTGTTCGGAATTGTTTGGGCAATGCTTGTTAAAATTAGTGCGATCTTCAATGGACGGATGATTGATGTAAAAATACTTCTGGGCTTTATCCGTCATGGTGTCGTCGGAGGCGAGTTTGCTGATTGCCGAAGGCGCCTGATAGGTACGCAACGCTTGCCAGTCTAAGATCGGCTCACGACCAAACCACAAAGCAATGTTCAGTACCATAAGAGTTGCGAAGATGCCGTAAAAGAGCTTGCGACTTTTCATATGTTCACAGTATAGCAAACGATGTGTGCGAGCCTACTCACTTTTACGAGGGATATGCCGGCGGCATCATTGCCGAGCCAAAAGCTACGTAAGCGGAAGCAAAGGAGGATTACTCTGTGGTAGCGGTGTACGTCAGCTGGTTGTTCTTGCAGCCAACTTGCACAATCGTGCCTTTTTCGTACTTGTCTTCAAGCAGCGTAACCGCAATATGATCTTCGATGGTATCTTGGATCAAGCGACGCAGCGGACGTACGCCATTTTTGGCATCATATCCGTTATCCAGTAGATATTGCTTGGCGCTGGTGGTCAACTGCACGCCAATTCCCTGTTTTTGCAAGCGCGAAGCTAAATCAGCAATCTGCAGGTCTATAATCCTAAAGATGTCCTTTTTGGTTAACGCGCGGAAAACAATCGTCTTATCAATACGGTTCAACAGCTCAGGACGCATCTGCTTTTTGAGCGCGTCCATAACCTTGTCACGGTTCATGTCGTGCAATGCATCCAGATCATCTAGGTCAGATGGCCGAGTGGCGCTAAAGCCAAAGGCGGCTTCTTTTTGCAGTTTGTCGGCACCGATGTTGCTGGTCATAATCACGATGGTGTTTGTGAAGTCAATTTTACGGCCTTTACCATCGGTAAGTACGCCATCTTCCAGAATTTGCAGCAGCATGTTAAAAGTATCTGGGTGTGCTTTTTCGATCTCGTCGAACAGCACCAAGCTGTACGGGTGACGACGAATTTTGTCGGTCAGTTGGCCGCCATCTTCGTAGCCAACGTAGCCGGCAGGTGCGCCAACCAAACGAGACACATTGTGGTGCTCGCCAAATTCGGACATGTCAATCTTTATCATGGCGTCCGGTGAGCCGTAAAATTCTCGAGCCAGTACACGGGCGAGTTCCGTTTTACCAACACCGGTTGGGCCCAAAAATACGAATGAGCCAACGGGGCGTTTGGAGCTGCCGATGCCGGAGCGGTTACGACGAATAGCGCGCGACACAGCCTCGACAGCTTCGCTTTGGCCAATAATAAACTTGCCCAGGTTCTTTTCTAGGTTCAGCAGGTATTTTGCCTCAGACTTAATAACTTTTTTCACCGGAATGCCGGTCATGCGAGCCACAACGTCCGCTACGTCTTCTTCGGTCACGTTGATGCGTTTCACATCTTTGGTAGCAATCTGCAGTTTTTCTAGCTCTTCGGAAATCTGGCTGGCACGCTGCTTAGACTTGGCGGCACGCTCGTAATCTTCGGCGTCGACTGCTTCGTCGATACGCGCGTTGATCAGCTTTAATTCTTTCTGTAACTTGCGAACTTCAGGGCTGGTTTTGCCCTTGTCTACGCGCAGGTGTGCGGCGGTTTCGTCTAGTAAGTCGATTGCCTTGTCGGGCATGAATCGGTCATTAATGTAGCGCTTGGCCAATTGCACGATGTTATCCAACACTTCGTCGCTCACTTTTACACCGTGGAATTCTTCGTAGTGCTTGCGTAGACCTTTCAAAATAGCTAGTGTTTCGGGCACAGTGGCTTCAGGTACTTGTACCGGTTGGAAACGACGCTCCAGCGCAGCATCTTTTTCGATATGCTTGGTGTATTCATCGGTGGTGGTCGCGCCAATCACCTGAATTTTGCCGCGAGCCAATGCTGGCTTCAGAATGTTACCAGCGTCCATAGCGCCCTCGGCGGCACCAGCGCCAACCAGCAGGTGCATTTCGTCAATGAACACGACAGTTTTAGTGTCTTGTTCCAGCTCGCTCATTACTTTTTTGAGGCGCTCTTCGAACTCACCACGATATTTAGTACCAGCAATCATGCCAGCCAGGTCGAGCATCACAATGCGCTTGTCCAGCAAGCTGTCAGGCACATCCTCGGACACAATGCGCTGGGCCAGGCCTTCAACCACCGCGGTCTTACCTACACCAGGTTCGCCAATAAGTACTGGATTATTTTTGGTGCGTCGATTCAAAATCGTCACCACGCGCTTAATTTGCGGTTCGCGACCCACAACAGGGTCCAGCTTGCCAGCACGAGCTTGCGCGGTAATATCGGTGCCATAAAAATCCAATGCAGTTTTGCGGTTACCCTTGCGGTTGCCGCGGCGACGAGTATCAACATCGCCATCTTCTTCATATTGTTGGCGGTTCAGGAACTGTTCCAGTTCGCTCATCAAGCTGTCTACGTCCACATTTAGATCACGCAAAAGCACCGTAGCGCGAGCGTTCTTTTGACTCAGAATGCTATACAGAATGTGTTCGGTACCACAAAAGTCTTGGCCATTGTCTTGCGCTGTGTCCCATGCCATTTTGAGGGTTAACTTTGCGGTTTCACTGAGACCCTTGGATCCGGCGCCAGCCACAATAGTTTTATGGCTAAGGTTAAGTGCCATTTGTGCCTTGTCGAGCGACACGCCAGCGCCTTCCAAAATCTTGGCACCCATGCTCACTTCTTGCGCCAATACGCCCAACAACAAATGTTCGGTTCCAACGTACGCACTGCCAAAACGGCGTGCAATTGCATCGGCGTGTTTTAAGCTGTGGAGTGCATTATTGGTTAAGTGATTCAAGAAGTCTTGAAAATCTGCAGAGTCCGGCATCATAGTTAAGTTTCCCTCCTGCCATTACAAATACGGCATTAGTTTGGTTATCAGGCGCTGTGGCGCGAGGTGTTACATAGATTATCGGCAGCACTTTGCTACTACAAATATCATACCGGTTCTGGCACTCACAAGTCAAGAGTGCTAATTGCCCTGGTGTTACATTATCACACCGCAAAATAATAGATTGATACAACAACAAATGATATGCTTTTCAATATATCGTGCTAGATTTCTAGCTGGCGGCCTCAAGGCTCATGTACTGTGGAAAAACTTAGCTGGACTTAGAACAAATTCTATGACAAAATTTTGACCTACACACGCTATGTGTAAGCGTAAACGTAATAGAGAGTAATCATGACAATCGCAGAAAATATGGAAGAAGCTTTTCCCTATCCTGTTATAGACAGTTCGACTATTTGCGTGCAAGCTGACGTACCCTTACGTCACCAGCTAATGGCCACTGCTTTTGGTATAGAGCGGCCTCACGAATTTGAGGATTGGTATCAGCAGAACAACCAGCACCTTGGAGCTATACTCGAAGCACAATACAAGAAACCAGTGACAATGATTGACGCACGACAAGTGCGCCAAGATGTGCATAGGAATATCACGCAGTTTAAGAAGCACTCATTTTATCAAGAGCGTATGCCGTTCATAATATCGCTCGATCCGGTCATAGCTGGTCAGGGCCAAGCCGACTACGTATACCAAGAGTCACGCGTCTCGCTGGTTGACGTCAATAAACCGTTTATTGACCTGGAGCACAATGCGCGTGACTACGTAAACAGATTCGTTGACAAAGTAAGTGTTCACAATGGTGCGGGCAAATCGCTTACCCGCCAAATGGCAGAAATTAAGCGCATCGTTACGGCTCACCAGCTCCAGGCTCCGATAGATGTTGCGTTGGTTGACGGCTACGCAAATAGTGGCAAAAGTATTATTGGTACCTTTGGCAACCGAGACATACGAGGCTTAGAATACAACGGCCTGTCGGTTATCTTGGGAGCTTTGAATAGCTTGGGCGCAGAAAACTTTAGAGAGGCTGGCTTTAGCACACATAGCGTTATGCGCTTTAATAGCTCACCAGCAAAATGCATCGACCAAACCGACATGATCCCCACGCTCGGCGGACGTGCCATTGGCTGGCGTATGCCCGGAATTGAGCAGGTAGGCGTGCCAACTCGCGCCTTTAGTGTCGGACGATTTGCAGTAAACGTGGCTGTAGCTGTTGACGCAGTTACAGGTAATTACCCCTGGCAAGTTGACATAACCGACGAAGAAATGACACCTGGTTTCAGGCGCGAGCTTTTTGCATATGCAACCACTACTGCACACGAGTTTTGGACAAGTCTGGAAAAAGCTCGCGGGGCAGAGATTCAATGGGGCGACTTGGCCGCGCTAAACGGCATTGCACGCGTTTTTTACCCGGCTCGTGATAAACAAGATTTAAACGACCTACGATATCCGTTAGCTTCTGGCCCGGTCGAGGCGATCGAACGAATAATAAAGGACGAAGTATATGCATAAAGAGCTGCTTGGTCCATATGCTAACACGTATTTTCCGCACGATGTTGCGACGCTACAGGAACAGACCGATCAATTGCAAGACACCGAAGCCGCGCAACAGCTCGAGACTGACTTTTATGAACGGATACAGGCCAACTACGATGAAGACACTCGGGCATTCGATGTGCAATCTATCGCCGAAGATCACAATGTAGCGCTGGTAAGTGCCGTACGAGCCTACGGCAACCTCGGGCCTTTTAGGCCTCTGAACGCGCGAGCTTTTAAAGGGGTTCGTATATTCGATATTTTGCTACGTCCGCAACAAATTATTTGTGCGTCCAGCATTACCGAGGGCGACACCAGCGCTAATTTGTATGGTAATTGGGGTGTTATTGTGGGAGCAGGCACTGTCCAAACGGCATATCCCTACGACGCAACGACCAGTGTCAAGCAGGGGCAGATTTTTTCGCAATTCGCGCCACGTTTTGAGGGAGTTCGGCCTTCGGAACAGATGATGCACGCTCTGCGAGCACGCCGCTTATACAACGAAATTAATGTCAAAATGGACGGCCTCGCGGGCATCTACTACTGTCAGGATACGCCTGACAGCTCTACTAGTGATTTCCCTTCCAAAGAGTTTGAAGAAGTTATTGAGCCGCTTTCGATTCCTCGATATTTAATGCGTCGCGGCCAGTTCTACCCCATTGAGTCCCCTGAAGACATTGCCAACCAAGAAAACGCAACACCAATGCCGGTCCAAGAAGTCACGCAGCAATCTATCATTCCGTCTGAGGAGCAAACAGATTATATGGTGGACTACTTACAAAATATGCTCACCCTGGCACCCCGAAATGCTATTACCAGCGGCGTGACGCGCGGACAATTTGCTCATGACCACCAAACAATTTTAGCGCTGCAGTCCGATTCTTTTATTTCGCAGCATGAGCTACTCGTAGCGCAGGAAGGCAATCCGAGCCTACGCCTGTACGGTGCCATGGCACTGCATGCATACGCAGAGTCAGCGCTCACTGTTGGCAATATGGAGCTGGCGGCGCGCGTGGCAAATGTGGCCTGCAGCTATATTGATGACGCGACGTACAAAGAGTATAAACAGCGCATTTTGCCAACTGGCAATTTGGCCATTACCGAGGCGGACCTTCGTCACTACATTGCCCATGAAACACTGCCCACTTATCTGGGAGACCATTAATGGAATTTTACCCGCAAGGCAACACCCCCAATCTAATGTTGGCCGACAACCCAGAACTTTCTCGGGAATTTGCCGAGGAAGTGCTATGGATACTCGCCACCAACGAGCCACTTGTGGCAGACGACAGTCTTGACACGCTTGTGCAATCTTTTGAAACACCCGTAGCAATTGACGCCTATCAAACAGTAGGCGCTTTGGCACAGACAGCGCCAGTCATAGGAAAACTTTTGAGCGGCAAAACCGGCGTTCGCGAGAGTTATCGTTTGCATGAGCATACGCAGGCAGTCCTCAATGGATTCGAAGCCGACTATGCCGCAGATTTCACCGATCCTCAAGACAAAAAACTGTTGCGCACGGCCTTGTTGTTGCAAGATATGGGAAAGTCACTATGCATTGCTCACTGTGGTAATCGCCGAGAACAGTCGCCCTACAATGCCGCAGTAGTGGATAATTTGTTGGCTTCCGTGTCCGAAACAACACTCACCACCGACGACAAGCAAACCATACGGCTGCTTTTGGCGCACGATATATTAGGAGGCGCGCTCAAAGGCTACAAAGGCGTTGAGGAGTCCGTTGCCCAACAACAAGTAACGGAATTGGAGCCGCTCTTTCCAAGCGCCTACAGAGACCGCTATAGGTGTTTAATGCGCGTGGTGTATATGTCGGACGTCTCAGCATATACCGACTATCGGTCATATGTTGCCGCCCAAGATGGCCAAACTACGCCCTGCCTGCCAGGACTCAATAAAGAGTACGAGGTGCTGACCATGCACCCTTGCGGTAGGGTTGTTTTTAAAGATCCGGCCAATAACGCCCTGCTCGATAGGCTTACCGAGCCGTTCTAGTTTTGTTGCGCTTGGATGAGCACGGGGTACACATCGCCAATGGTTGGCGTCCATGGTGTGAGGTTGTGCGCTGCGAGCGACTGGCCGCTAACCGACATATCAACAACTGCATCAATCGGGCCGTTGTAGTCCAAATACGGATATAGCTCTGTACCTCCCACTGTGGGTATAATATCGACGTCAGCTACGCCCAGGCTTTCAAAGTAACGGCGCGTAATAACAGGATATTGCGTGGCAATGCGGCGTATTTGGCGCGGCTCTTCTATTCCTCGGTCCATCGGAGTAGCCAACACTAACGGCCAAGAGTAGGCATCTTTATATGACGCAACGATGTCTACACGATCTTCGGCTTGGTCTTCTATAAGCCTGTCGGTGCCGACCACAGCCATATCAACTGCGCCGTTAGCAACCAACTCGCAAATACCTTTGTTGCGAGCATACACAAATCCGTACTCGCCGTCTTCTGAAACAGCTACGAGCCGACGATCTTTGGGATCTTTTGCGGGCACAACAATATCGAACGCACTGGCAAGAATCGTACGAGATATGTCGGTTAATTCGCCATCTTTTTGGATAGCAATTTTTGTTTTTGTTCGCTTGAACTGCTCAAATAGCTCAGCAGCATTTTTCGTGTCTTCAGCGGCTGCGGGCCAGAGAGGACGGGTTTCGCGTGTCATAAGACCTCCTTAGATACACTAAACAATTAGTAAAAATAGTATCTAAGGAACGAAAGGCAAATAAAAAAGACCTTCCGCGGTCCCATCCTTATTCCTATAGATATTACTACCTATAGGCTCTTGGCACCGGCTCTACGTGTAACGCGATTTCGGCTGCTTGTATTTTACGGTGTAGCTTCCGTAGTGCATTTTGGCACTCAGCTTGTTTCATCGTGACTGAAACTCTAACGCTTTGCATCAATTTTAGAAACCCATGCCGTCTTTGTCAACAGCCATTTTAAAAAAGGTTTGTTTTTTGACGCTTGTTCCGTAAAATTGACCTATGACAGAAATAGGACAGCAACACACAGATCCAGATATTGAGGCCGCATTTTTTGATATCGATCGAACTTTGGTTGCGTCGGGCACACACATGCTTCACCAGGGCTTGCCTGATGTGCTGGACCCTGAACATCGTCCTTTTGCATTCACAGAAATAACTGCCCGGGGTGTGGCGTTATATCAAGACGTCTTGCGCAAAAATCCCGAGCTCGCGCCCAGTCCTGATATGCCCCTGGGGCTTGAATACGGAACGCACATTGTCACAAGCAACGATTATTACGATGCGGCAACGTACAAAAGCGTTCATCATTCCAGTTTAAACGACGCAGAAAGGTCGCAACTAGTGTCATTTCTTGGGAGCGTGCCATTTATGCGAGTTGCCTTTTACTCTCATGATCCTGCACAGCCACGCACTATTTGGCTGCCCGAGGCTTATAACGACCGCACCGCGCCGCAAGAGCCTGTCGTGGTACATGCCGGATCGGTTAATTCGCTGGCTCGCGCCATGCAAGATGCTCAGCCCGGTATGGTCGCGGTCAAACTACCGAGCGCCTACACACCGTCATTGCCAGAATCACTCACCATACACGCCACCAGTTTTAGCGGCACCACAACCTATGACATGTTGCCACAGCATACCGATAAACGTGATGCCGTGCTACGCATAGCATCGCTGCTTGGGCTACCACACGAAGCGCTTTTTACCGCCGGCGATAGCTTGCCGGACCTCGGCATGTTAACCATCGAGGGCATTCGGTCCGCCGTAGTTCGCAACCCTAAAGTACACGAGCGCGTCTTCCCCGTTCATATTCCACGGGTGGAACCAGACCGTTTTGCGCACTATCTTGCTGCACTAAATAAATAGCCCTCTCGCTCGGAAAGGGCTACAAAATAATACTGTCTGTTCTCGAGGAAGGGCGGGCGCATTGCTGCGGCGTCACTCTTCCCCGAGCGCAGATGTGAGATGGTAGTGGACGGGTAGGCTGAGCCAGGCGACTAGCTCACGAACTCCACGAGGAGGTCGAGGGCGATGGTGGTCGTCTCGCCGGTGGTCATGTCCTTGACGGTCACGGTGTCGGCGTCGGCCTCGCGCTGCCCGATCTGGACCACGTAGCGGAAGCCCATCCTGTCGGCGAAGCGCATCTTGCTACCGAGCTTGTTGGGCTCGTTGTAGAAGACGGTGTTGACGCCCGCGTCGCGCAGGATCGCAGCCGCCTTGAGGGCGGGAGCGAGCTGCTCGTCGGTGAACGGCATGACCATGACGCTGGCCGGAGACTGGGCTTCGGCCTTGATGACACCGAGCTGGCTGAGCGCGTAGAAGAGGCGCGTCAGTCCGATGGAGATCCCGACGCCCGGCAGCTTGGTCTTGGTGTACAGACCAGCCAGGTCGTCGTATCGGCCGCCGGAGCACACGCTGCCGACCTGGGGGTACTCGTCGAGCACGGTCTCGTAGACCACGCCCGTGTAGTAGTCCAGGCCGCGGGCGATCTTGAGGTCGAGCTTGAAGCGCTTCTCGGGAACGCCCATGGTGCGGAGCGACTTGACCAGCACGTCGAGCTTGTCGAGGCCGTCCTGGAACGTCTCGTTCTGGATGCCAAGTGCCTTGAGCTGGGCCAGTACCTCGTCGTTCTCGCCGGTGATAGCGGTGAACTTCAGGACCTGGGTCACCTGCTCGTCGTTCAGGCCGACGCCCTTGAGCTCGTCGATCAGCTCGCCCTCGGTGATCTTCTCCATCTTGTCGACGATGCGGAGCACGTCCGTGGACGAGGTCTGCAGGCCGATGCCTTCGAAGAAGCCGTTCAGCAGCAGGCGGTTGTTGAGCCGGATGGTGAACTCACCGAATCCGAACTGCTCGAAGACCTCGTTGATGACGCACGGGAATTGAGCGTCCGTGATGGGGCTGTCGGAGCCGACGGTGTCGATGTCACACTGGTAGAACTCCTTGAACCGGCCGGCCTGGGCGCTTTCGGCGCGGTACACCTTGCCGATGGCATATCGGCTGAAGGGGAACGCCAGCTGGCTCTCGTTCTGCGCGACGTACCGCGCCAGGGGCACGGTGAGGTCGAAGCGCATGGTGAAGTCGGTGCCGTCGGCCTCGTTGTTCCGCGTGAAGCGGTAGACCTGCTTGCCCGTCTCGCCGGCCTCCTTGGCCAGGAGCACTTCAGTCAGTTCGAGCACCGTGGTGTCGATCGGCGAGAAGCCGTACTTCTCGTACGTCCTGCGAACGATGTCCAGTAGTCGGTTGAATTCGAGCTGCTGGGCCGGGGAGTACTCGACGAGTCCGCTCGCGGTGCGCGCCTTTACGATGGGCATGATTGTGTTGTCCTCTCTCAATCTGCTATGGTCACTCACTGATGGATCGGTTGATCCTGTGAACCATGTGCGCGATTATAAAATTATATTCGCCATAAGTCAAATGTATGACTTTGACGAGGTTATCTTTCATTATAATATGCCAAGTCGTTATTTTGGCGGTTTTTGTGTATAGTACATACTTGAAAAGCATATGCTTGCGTATGCCTTGACAACCATGATAAAATGCTGTCGGCTAGGTTAGCCACTGTCACTAAGGAGACACATCGTGAGTCTGCAAGACGTACTCGTTACCGCCGCCGGTGGTAACGGAACCGCAATCCGGGTCCTCCAGCACCCGCTCACTCGGGCTCAGTACGAGCGCGACGGCAAGGTGTTGGGCGACAGCATGGAGCAGGACGGTGCCGAACAGGCCGGATTCCTGATCCTGTCCGATCGTCACTTCGAGATGGCCGGCGGCGAATTCTGTGGCAATGCCACGCGTTCGGCGGCACTGCTGTTCTCGGAGCACTTCGGCCAGAACGATCTGTCGTTCACGGTTTCGGGTTTCGCGGGCACGGTCCACGCCACGGTCGCCAAGAAGGACACCAAGTTCTACGACGTCCGCTGCGAGTTCCCGGGCATGCCCACCGACGTCAAGCGCGTCACGCTCGACAACGGGCAGCAGGCCGACATCGTCGACCTCGGCGGCATCGTGCACGTCGTGATCGAGGGAGTCTTCCCGTCCGACCCGTCGGCGTACAAGGCCGCTCACCGCGACATCATGGCCCAGTTCGGCCTCGACAAGCGCGACGCCGTGGGCGTGGTGTGGTTCGAGCGATCCGGCGACGCCATCATGATGCACCCGGTCGTGTGGGTCCGTGCCATCGACACCTTCTTCTACGAGGAGTCGTGTGGATCCGGAACCATCGCCGTGGGCCGCGTCACGGGCGTGCAGTCCATCGTCCAGCCCACCGGCAAGTCCATCACCGCCATCATCAGCGACGACGCCGTCGTCCTGCAGAGCGAAATGGAGGTCGTCCGTTGATCAGGTATCTGCCTGTCCTCAGCGACGAAGTCACTCTTCCCACCGACCGCCTCGGCTTCATCCGGGCCTACCAGGAGGCGTTCGGCGGCCCGCCCTACAACGAGCAGTACACCGATGACGAGGTGCTGCGCGACGTGTGGTACAAGCACCTCGACGGAGGCATCATCGTCCTGGCACTCGACAACGAGCAGGTCATCGGCTTCGGCTGTGCCCAGCCCGTGCTGAAGGCGCCGGACGACGTCCGTTCCTTCATCGAGGGCTCGGAGCACTTCACTGCCAACCCGGCGAAGACGTGGTACATGTCCGAACTCGGCGTCATCAACTCGCATCGCGGCCGCGGCATCGGCTACGCCCTGGTGCGACATCGCATGTTCACGATCTCCCATCGCGGCGACACGCACTACGCGTTCCGCACAGCGGCAGAAGGGTCGAACTCGATCCATCTGTACCGCAAGATCGGCGCACAGGAGATCCCTGAGCTGCAGGACGTCGGCAGCAGCGACCAGGTGACCGTCAACGGGTCCGAGAGCACCCAGCGGGTCTACCTCTTCGGTGCCATCGACCACGCCCTCACCCAGTTCCCCGCCTGACCGTCGTCCTTCAGGACACCACTAACCATCCGCCCTGGGGGCTGCTCGTGCGCAAGCACAGTTCAGAGCAGCCCCCACCGACCCACCTAACTAAGATTGAGCAAGTTCAATAGCACCATAGCGTGCTATTTTTTTGTGGTTAAACGCCGCCCACTCTCGATCCCCATACGAAAAGTGCCACCATTCCCCGTAAAATGGCGCAAAACCCTGATCTACCATCAGGTCGTGCAGCACCAAGCGGTTATTTCGCTGTTCTTCAGTAATACGCGGATCAAACGTATGGATTAATTGCGGATCGCTGTAGTCGGCGATGCCGGTGCCCATATCCAGATCCTGACCGGTAGCGTCAATAATAGTCACGTCCACGGCCGCACCGGCGGGGTGACCGGCCACGTCTGGAATAGCCACAAAATTGTGAGTGTATCGTTCCAGGTCTTCACCGGAAAGTTCAGGCGATTCAGCTACAATTTCAGCCTGGCGTTTGGCAAAATAGGCTTGCTGCACAGCGGGGTGACGGTAACCGTACACCACCTTTAAACAAAGGTTTGATGCGGCCAATTCATCGTTTACGTCGGCAAGTTTCTGGGCCAGCGAGTCGCGCACATAGATTTTGTTGCCCGTATATGCGCGCATATCGTCCTTATTATATTGAGCAATAATCCGCGGGTCATATGTGCGGACGTCAACCAATGGCTCTTGGCTCGCTCCCGGCTGAACTGCCTTGAGATCATTGTAGGTAAGAATTTTGTGCGAAATAAGATAATTTTCCATAGTAGCTTCGTATATTAATATGATGATTACTAAGGAACGAAAGGCAAATAAAAAAGACCTTCCGCGGTCCCATCCTTATTCCAGAGAACATTACTGTTCGGTGGCTCTTTGGTACCGACTCCACAGTTTCCTGCGACAACGGTTGTCATATTTTACGGTTTGACTTCCGTAGCGTATTTTGACGCTCAGCTTACTCCGGCGTGACTGGAGCTCTAACGCTTTATACCATAACTACGTAATAATTGTAGTGAAAATTGGTTATTTGTCAATGGCTAGCTCCGAAGCTGCGCCAGCATGTCTTTAACAATCGGCGTAACAATCTCGTGGATTGCAGCGTGTCCGACATCATTTACGTGCATGCCGTCTTTATCAAGAATGGTGTCATGATCTGGGTAGCGCTGCGCCAGTGCAGTTTCGATGTCAATAAATGTGTCGCCATTATCGGTAGCCACCTCTTGCACAATATCTTGATATAAGATTCGAGACGCTTCGGTGTACCGCGAGTTAAGATGCGCGACTCGAGTCTCGTCAATTGGTGGCATACCCAAAAAGAGAGGTGTATATCCAAAGTCGTGGCTGATAGCGCAGATTCGGCCCACTGATCGCCTAAACGCTTCGGGTGGCACGGAATATTCACCCTTAATCTGGCGTGATTCATTCGTACCAAGCATAAAAATACCCACTCGCGCCAAACTACGGCCCGCGTAGGTTCGGGCGTTTTGGGGAAGCGTTTGTTCAATAACATCAACTTCTCGCAATGGTGTAGCCAAATTTATCACCGTTGCATACTGGTCTCGGTCTGGGGTGGTAAGCAAGTCAGCTTTTAAGCGATCTGCCCAGCCACCATGAAGTCCGCCCCAGAGGCCATAGGCCGTGCTGCTGCCCTCGATTAATACGCGTGCCATAATATATGTACCCTGATTACGCTTATAAAAGGAAATATAAAAGCGACCCTAAAGCCGCTTTTATATGGTTAGACGTTCTAGTTGTCTTGGCCGTGCTCTTCAATAGCTTCGAGCAAGCTGTTTTCCAATTCGCTCTTCTTTTTGAGCTTTGGAGCCCCAACTTGTTTAGTCGTGACTTCTGCTTCAGCTGGTTCAGCAACTGGTGTTGCTGGAGCTTGTTGCTGCTGGCGGTCAGCTTCGATGTCCAATTCGTAGCCAGTCAACTTGCTAGCCAAACGAACGTTTTGGCCACCCTTACCGATGGCAATACTCAATTGGTCTTCGGGAACCAATACTTTGGCTTTGGTTTCGCTTTCAATAACCACGCGAGTGACCTTGGTTGGGCTCAACGCGTTCGTAATGTATGCTGCAGAATCTTCGTCCCACACAACGATGTCGATCTTTTCTTGTTCACCAATTTCGCTGGTAACAGCGTTCACACGAGTACCGTGGCCGCCTACGAAGGTGCCCACAGGGTCAACACCAGGAACAGTGCTGTGTACGGCTAGTTTAGTACGAATACCTGCTTCGCGAGCAATGTTTTTGATCTCTACAGCGCCGCTTTCCATTTCTGGCACTTCAGCACGGAACAACCATTCAATAAACTGGGTGCTGCCACGAGAAACCACTAATTGTGGACCGCGAGGACCGCGCTCAACGTCTTTCAGGAATACCTTCAGGCGTTGACCTGGGTAGTAGCGTTCGCCCTGGATTTGCTCGCTGCGAGGCATAATACCCTGCGCCTTGCCTAGGTCAACGCGTACAATATTGCCTTCAACACGGCTTACCAAGGCGTTGATGGCAGTGCCGATTTTGTCTTCGTATTCGTTCATCACGATTTCGCGCTCTGCTTCACGCAAGCGCTGCAAAATAACTTGCTTAGCAGTCTGAGCTGCTACGCGGCCAAAGTTGGTAACACTTTCGTGCACTTCAACCATGTCGCCCTTAGCAGCATCTTTTTTGAGCTTCTGGGCATCTTCGATGCTAATCTCGTAGGCTGGGTCACCAACGCGCTCAACAACTTCTTTAGAAACATAGGCGTCAACATCACCGGTAGCGGTGTTGATGGTTACACGAACTTCCTGTTCGCGGTCGCCATAATCACGGCGGTAGGCGGCGGCCAAGGCTTGCTCAACCACTTCTTGCACGGTCTCTTCTGGTAAATTCTTCTCCTCAGCGATAGCTTTCAGCGCCATCACCAATTGCTTAACATCTAAATCCATGGTAAGCATCCTTTCTTTTTACATCTGTCTTATACGAAAAAAGCCGACCAACGCGGCCGACCAATCCCTTTAATAATATCCCACACGAGCGTGTGTTGTCAAATAATACAACTGTCTTATATTTATACAATGCGGCGTTACGACCCATGGTAGAATGGAATAATGAGCAAAAAAGTTAAACGACTCTTCGAGGGTTTTCAGCCTTCACATTATCAAATTTCCCTCAACCCTAACCGAAGCACCATGCGTCTCAGCGGCACCGTTACCGTTCGCGGCAAAAAGGTTGGTCGCCCAAGTCAGCGTATCACCTTCCACCAAAACGGCCTCAAAATTACGAGCGCCACTGCGGTTAAGCACGACAAAAAGGGTGACACCGACGTTGTTCTGAGCCGTGTTAGCCACCAAAACACGCTAGAAGAAGTGCGCCTGCACGCCGATCACTTGCTGCACGCTGGCGAATACACCATCACTATGGAATTCACTGGCAACATTACCAAGCCGATGGACGGTGTGTACCCTTGCTTCTTTACGCAAGACGGCCAAGACAAACAGCTTATCGCAACGCAATTTGAAAGCCACTTTGCCCGTCAGGCTTTTCCATGTATCGACGAGCCCGAAGCCAAAGCTACCTTTGACCTCACGCTCACCAGTCCTGCTGGCGAAACCGTACTGGCCAACACACCAGTTAAAACACAGGTAACCGAGGGCGATTCACTGGTTACCACCTTTGAAACCACGCCCGTTATGTCCACCTACTTGTTGGCATTTCTATATGGCGAGCTGGAGCACCTGGAGCAAACCACCAAAAACGGTACGTTGGTACGCACCTTTGCGACTCGAGACAACATTGGCCACACACAATTTGCCCTAGAAACCGCCGTTCGCTGCCTGGAATTCTTTGAAGATTACTTTGCAATTCCGTTCCCACTGCCAAAGTGCGACTTTGTAGCCCTGCCCGATTTTGCAGCCGGTGCTATGGAAAACTGGGGACTTATTACCTTCCGCGAGCATGCCTTGTTTGTTGATCCCGACAACACCAGCCTGCTCAGCAAACAATACGTGGCCGAGGTTATCTGTCACGAACTGACGCACCAATGGTTTGGTAACTTGGTTACCATGCGTTGGTGGACTGACTTATGGCTGAACGAAGGCTTTGCCAACATCATGGCCTACTTTGCCGTAGACAAGCTGTTCCCCGAATGGGACATGATGACGCAGTACATCGTTGAAGAACAACAAATGGCGCTCAAACTAGATGCGCTGGAAAACACGCACCCGATTGAAGTTGCCGTGAACCACCCCGACGAAATCCGTACCATTTTTGACGCTATTAGCTACAACAAGGGTGGAAGTAGCATTTTGATGCTCAAAAAATACCTGGGCGAGACCGCTTTCCGCGATGGGCTTCGCCACTACCTCAAGCAACACGCCTACAAAAACACCGATACCGTTGATTTGTGGGAAGCACTGGAACACGTATCTAAAAAGCCCATCAAAACCATGATGAGTGCCTGGACCAGTCAGCCTGGCTACCCTGTTATTAACGCCACTATTACCGGTGATTCTGTGGAACTTGTTCAAAAACCATTCCGTATGAACCCAGCTGCTCGCCAACATAACAGCGATGAAGCCATTTGGCCGGTTGCGTTAAACGCCGGCGACAACACGCCAGACATGCTAGACAAAGCCGAACTGCAATTTACTACCTCAGACCCCGACCACCTCAAGCTCAATCTAGGCCAAACCAGTTTTTGTCGCGTTATATATGACGCCGAGCACACTAAAAAGCTCGCCGCCGATGTGCGTGCCAACAAATTAGCCCCACTGGATCGCTTGGGTATTTTGAGCGACGCCTTCGAGGCTGCCAAAGCTGGCTACGGCGACACTGTTTCGGCACTTACTCTTTTAGAAGCCTACGCCCACGAAGCCAATGACGCCGTTTGGGATGTCATGGCTAGCAACTTTGGGTCGATCCGTTTAGTTATGGACGATGACGATTTGCGCGAAGCAATGAAGCCATACGGTCGTAAATTGGTAGCCGAGCAGTTAGCACGACTTGGTATGACACCAAAAGATAGCGACACACACTTTGATCACCTATTACGTCCAACTATTTTGGGCATCGCCAGCGTCTCTGAAGAAAAGCAAGTTGTTGACACTATGTTGCAATGGTTTAAAGATATGAAAACGTCAGAAGATGTGGCCCCTGACTTGCGCGGTGTCACGTACACTACTGCTGCTCGTCATGGCGACGCCAGTGCGTTCGACAAGCTGGTACACCTCCACAACACAAGCCCTTCACCCGAAGAACGCGTCACATTAGCTGCGGCCATTACTGGCTTTAAGCAACCAGAATTAGTACAAAAGGCATTAGGCATGATCACTTCCGACGATGTCCGTCTGCAAGATGTAGCCTATTGGATCGCCTACAGCTTAGGCAATCGCTACGCTCGTACCGCCACCTGGCAGTGGCTGCAAGAAAACTGGCAGTGGCTCAAAGACAATCTGGGCGCAGACACCTCGTTTACTCGTATGCCAGTGTATGTAGCACGTGTCATGGGTCGTAGTGACTTTGTACCCGAGTTCAAGCAGTTCTTTGAATCTGTTATGGAGCCATCGATTGACCGTGCCTACAAGCAAGGTCTAGAAATGATTGAGTGGCAATCTGCCTGGCGTGATCGCGATCTGCAAGCTATTCAGCAATACTTTAATACCGCTAAATAACCGCCACAAGTTAGGGCGTAATATCTTTTACGACATTCGTTATCGTAAAGTGTGCGCCTGAAACTTCAATAGCGCATAGCTGATATTCGCCTTGCCAAGCATGGGCGTGTACCCAAGTGTGCGCCGCGAACTGCATTTGACGAAGCTTTTGCTGCGTAATGTATTCGATACCGCTGCCCGAGTTATCCGTGCGGCGGTATTTTACTTCGCAAAAATACACCACACCGTCGCGCTCGGCCACAATATCTATCTCGCACCGTCGGGTACGCCAGTTTTGCGCCACAATTGTGCATCCTTTGCGCACTAAAAAAGCGGCCGCAGCCGCCTCTGCTTTTCTGCCTGTTTCAAAGCTGGTCATGCTGGCATCTCCAGCGCAGCATTAGCGAGTCGTACCGGCGAAAACGTCGTGCGGTGCAATGTAGTTACGCCCAATGTGGTTACCGCCTCACGATGCGCCTTGGTACAGTAGCCAACGTGCGATTCAAATCCATAGCCCGGAAAATCCTGCGCTGCCTGAATCATCCAATTGTCGCGTGCCACTTTGGCAATAATACTGGCCGCACTCACTGCCGGTACTAAGTTATCTGCCTTAATTTTTGTGGATGTTTTGGCAATGTGCTTCAAAAAGTTATAGTTGCCATCAATGATGACCTCGTCGTAAGGCACTGTAATCTGAGCCAATGCACGCTCCATAGCTAACCGAACAGCCTGTGTAAGGCCCACCGCATCCAATTCCTGAGCGGATACCCAACCGATACCAAACGCCAGCGCACGTTCACGAATGCGCGTATCAAATACTTCACGCTGCTTGCGCGTTAATAATTTAGAGTCTTTAAGCCCTCGGATTGGCTTTTCCAATAAAACCGCGCCTGCCACCAACGGTCCCGCCATACATCCTCGACCAACTTCGTCTATGCCAACTATCATCACATCCAGCGTAGCACATGTTGCCTGCAATGTGCAGCATATATAAAAGCAATTTGCGCGTCCGCCAATAACACGATACAGTAGCTACATACTAATGAAGAGGTTGGTATGAGCTATTCACATGAGTTAGGTCGTCCTGAGTTGCCGCAACTTGGCAATGCATTGAGAAAAGTAGGAACCTGGGCGTTGGCTGGGGTACTTGTGGCAGGTGGTGCAACAGTTGCCGCTGCGTATCACGATCTAAAACAAGGCGTAGAAGGCCCCGTTTTTGACATTCAACACGCCGAAACGCACGCACTTGAAACCACAACAGGTTGGGAAGGCGATATAACCGCGACTGATCCAGCGCATTTTGATATCCAGACACATCTGTTCATAGATACCATTAGCTAGCATTACAATGCAGCATCAAAAAAGCCCTCATTTGACAGAGGGCTTTTGTTTTATAGCAAAGAAGATTACTCTTTGGTTGCTGGTGCTTCGTGAGCTTCAGCTGCTTTATCGTGCAACTTTGCTTCTTCAGCTTCAGCTTTTTTGTCTTCAACAGTGTTTACTGCGTCGCGGTCAAAATCAACGCTAGTCAAACGAGCTGACTTACCAGTACGCTCACGCATGTAAGTCAAGTAGTTGCGGCGAACCTTGCTTCGCTTGGTAACTTCTACCTTCAAAACCAATGGGCTGTGGAGCAAGAAGCTCTTTTCTACGCCGATACCGCTGGCAATGCGGCGAACGGTAATGCGAGACGTGTGGCTGCCCTTGCGGTCAGTACGAATAACCAGACCCTGGAAGATCTGCACGCGCTCTTTGTTACCTTCTTTAATTTTTTGGTGCACTTTAACAGTGTCGCCGCTTTTCACGTCAACAACAGCGTGCTTCATGAACTTTTCATTGATCTTTTGAATAACAGATTGCATAACCTGACCTACTTTACACTAATATTTGCTTTAAGACAAGTATAACACATCTGTTGGCAGATGAAAATACCCCTGAAAGAATTATGTCATAAATTACACCAGCCAAACTTGAGCACTGCGGTGTACAATTGGATCATGGATTATTCAAAACTCGCACTTGAAAAGCACAAAGAACTTAAGGGTAAAATCACCATTCAGCCTCGTGATGTGGTAGACAGCAAAGAAAAGCTGAGCACCTACTATTCACCAGGCGTGGGCGCGGTTAGCAGCTACACGGCCGAACATCCCGAAGAAACGCGCGACTACACCTGGCTTAATAATAACGTAGCCGTAATTAGCGATGGATCAGCAGTATTGGGCCTGGGCAACATCGGTCCTTACGGCGCATTGCCAGTTATGGAAGGCAAAGCCATGCTGTTCAAAACCTTTGCCGACATCGACGCCGTGCCAATTGTTCTGAACGTACATACCGCTGACGAAATTGTGTCCACGGTCAAGGCTATGGCGCCAAGCTTTGGTGGTATCAATCTGGAAGATATTGCTGCGCCGCTCTGTTTTGAAGTAGAAGAACGCTTAAAGGCTGAGCTGCCGATTCCGGTCATGCACGACGATCAGCACGGCACGGCAATTGTTACCCTGGCTGGCTTAATCAACGCTACCAAAATTACAGGGCGTCATTTAAAGGACTGCAAAATTGTGCTCGTAGGTGCCGGTGCCGCTGGTGTCGCCATTGCTAAACTTATTCATTTATACGCTGGCAGCAACATCGTTGCCGTGGATAGTAAGGGCATTATTACCCCTAGTCGCCAAGATTTAAATCCCGAGAAGCAAACGCTAGCCCAGTTCAATCAGCAACAGCAAGACGGCACCTTAGCCGATGCCGTACGCGACGCTGACATATTCTTGGGCGTCTCCCAACCTGGACTACTTACCGGCGAAATGATAAAAACCATGCGCAAAGATCCGATTATTTTTGCTATGGCCAATCCTACTCCCGAAATTATGCCCGACGATGCAAAAGCTGCCGGTGCAGCGGTTGTTGCCACCGGACGCAGCGACTTTCCCAATCAGGTCAACAACTCGCTCGCCTTCCCTGGTGTTTTCCGTGGCGCGCTTGACCACGACGTTAAAGCTATTACCGACCAGCACAAAATTGCCGCTGCCGAAGCTATTGCAGCGCTTGTTACCGCCCCAACAGTCGATAAAATCATCCCTGGGCCATTTGACGAAGGTGTCGTGGAAGCCGTTGCTAACGTAATTCGCTAACCTTTCGTTGCTCACTCGTCAATAATCTGCTATAGTACCGCTCTGATAATTACAGGAGTAGGCAGTGCCTTCACGCAGTGAAAAAGTGACACCACAACAGCTGGCAGCAGAACGACGATACCGGGAAATGCTTGAGCGGGACGACGACGCGCCATGGGGCTCAACCGACCCACGTGAAGCAGGTAAAATTAATCGTACGATTTGGTTCGCCGTTGGCGGAGCCGCAGTCTGTGGTGTAGTTTTGGCTGGCGGTCTCTACGTTGCAGCAAATCAAAAACCCAGTACTCGCACCGAATCAGAATCCACTGCCGGTCCAGTTGTGCCAAGCTCTCCCTCGGCCAGCGAAACCTCGGCTTCGCCAAGTCCAAGCAAAACGTCAGCGTCGCCATCGCCAAGCCCAAGTGAGTCCAAGACCGCTGCACCGTCACCCACTGATGACCCGGCAAGCCCCAGCAATATTCCATCACCAAGCCGCAGCACGCACAAAGTCGTATTACCACCTATTGAAACTCCATCGACCGCGCCCGAAACACACACCTCTGCGCCCGAACAATGCGCATGGCCCAGCAATGGCGGCGTTGTAACTGTCGCGGAATGTGGTGACCATACAGCTTATAATGACCCGAGCCGCTCAGGCGAGCATCAATTGGGTACCGGCATGCAATTTGAGGCTGCATGTTCGATCAATGGCATGGTTCGCGTTAGCTATGGCGGTGGCCAAGATTACTTAGAAAACAACGGCTACTTTCCAGTAGCAGCCGCTTGCTAAGCCACTACGCGGTAGACTTCTTCGACAGTGGTGATGCCCTGCAGAGCCTTTAGAACACCATCCTGGAGCATGGTCAACATGCCGTCCTGAATAGCACGCTCTTGGAGCATATCAGTGGTAATTTGTACCGGTGGACGACGCAGTAATTCCTGAATACCAGGAGTCATTTGCAATTGTTCACGAATCGGCATCTGCCCACGATAGCCAAATGGATTTTCGGGTGATACGCCCGGCTTATACAACGTAATATTGGACAGATCAGGGCGCTGCACACCAGGAGGCAGCGTGTCTATAACACTTTGAATTTGTGCCTTTAAGTTTGCGTCGGGCTGATATGCTTGCTTGGTGCTGTCATCAAGTCGGCGAATTAAACGCTGCGCCATAATAAGGTGAATAGCCGAGGCGAATAATGGGTTTACGCCAATAAAGTCCAACATACGCGTTAGCGCTGCCGCTGCACTGCCGGCGTGGAATGTACTCAACACTAAGTGGCCAGTTAGGGCCGCCTGCAAAGATGTTTTGGCCGTGTCTTGGTCGCGGATCTCGCCAACCATCACAACATCAGGGTCTAGTCGCAAAACAGCACGAAGCTTTTCCGCAAATCCTTGCGCATTGGTGTCGCCGTGAACCGGGATTTGCACAACACCAGGCATAAAGTATTCAACCGGATCTTCCAGTGTTAGAATTTTGCGCTCATCACTATTTAATGTGTTGATCAGGGAATATAGCGTGGTTGTTTTACCCGAACCAGTAGGACCAACAATGAGTACCATGCCGGTTGGGTGCTGAATAATGTCGTCGACCACAGAGCGTTCGCGAGGCGACAAACCCAAGTTATCGAGCTTGAGCAGCTCCATTTTAACAGTGAACAAACGCATAACTACGTCCTGGCCATACACCGTTGGTACAGTTTCTACACGCAAGTTCACGGTAACTTCTTCGCCGGTCGCGAGCTTATATTTACGATTAATGTGACCAGTTTGCGCTTCGTCAACACCGGTAGAAACATTGGCTGCAATAGCAATAGATGACATCAGTGTGCGGTATTTTTCGTGGCTCAGCCGAGCAATGGTATGCAATACGCCATCCACGCGGAAGCGGATACGCACATACTGTTCTTGGTTTTCCAGGTGGAGGTCAGACGCCTTCAGGCGATATGCTTGCTGCACCAAATAGGCCAGAATATCGTCAGCTCGCACTTGCTCCAGGCTGGCTGTAACTCTACTAACTAGATCAGTGCCAGCAGATTCACCAAACGAAATATCTTGATACGTAACCTTTTTGGGCGGATCATACAGGCGCATATATTCGCGGTAGCCAGTGCCAGAAATAATAGCAAACGCGATGCGGCGCTCGTTAAAGCGCTGTTCCAGTTCGTTTAGAGTTTGTTGCGACGTAGTGGTAGTAATGCCAAACAGAATATTGCTTTGGTCAACCTGTACCGGGATTACACGTTTTTGGTACATTTCGGGAACCGTTAGCAAATCCTTGAACAACGGTTTTTCGGTCATTTCCGAAGTATCTACATAGTTCAGCCCCAGCAGCGCTGCACGGCGCTGAGTAGCGACTTCTTCATCATGGCGAGCGTCTTGACTCATATATTCATAGTATAGCATGAGCGCTATTAGTTGTGCAGACGCAAAAACGCCCCAGTCACACTTTAATCCTTTCGGAACTCGCATAAGCGAGCGGTAACTGGGACGTAGGTCCAGGCTTTGGCCTGGGTGGGTGGCTCCTTCTTGGAAGATCAGACGGTGGCGGACGGAGGCAGAAGCGTCTCGACGTACTTGGGCAGAAGCATGCGCGACTTGCGCATGTCAGCGGCGTCGATGGGCGTGATGTTTACCACGTAGCGCTGGCCGCCCTTTCCTGCACGGAGCTTGTAGCGCGCGGTCAGCGTGGGCTTTCCCTGGCGCTCCACGATGTAGAGGTCATGCTCGTTGAAGCCCGGTCGCGGGTCGGTGATGAACGTGACCCACGGGATCTGCTGGGAGAGCTTCTTGGCGGGGTTGACCTTGGCGCGCAGGATGCCGGCGGTGTTGAAGTACAAGCTGCCGTCGACACCGATGGCCACGCCCAGGCCCTGGTGCCACGGGTGAAGGCGCCGAGTCCCGAACTTGCCGGGGTAGTACATGTCGCGCCAGAACACCAGGTCCAGGATGCGGGGCAGATTGAGCATGCCGATCTTGCCGGATGCGCCGTAGACCACCACCTCCTTTTCCTTGCAAGTCATCTGGCCCTCCTGGTCCCAGGGTGCGTACGACCGGATGGTGCGCTGGATACGCGGCCCAGTGCGCAGCGAGGCGGCGCTGGTGATCGCGCGGTAGATGGCGGTGGCCCGGTTGGGCACCACGAATACCTCGCTGATCGTCTTACTGTCGTGCACGAGGATGACGTGCGATGTGCTGTCGACCTTCCCCTTGCTGCTGGTGACGATGATGCGCCGGCCGTCGGGCAGGTACGCCTCGACGGGAATCTCCGGGCGCTTGATGCCGGTGTTCAGCACGCCACACTGCAGGAAGCCCTCGTGGTCCGGAACGAAGCCGGTGCCGCCGTCCTTGGTCGAGGTCAGCTGCTCGCCGTTCAGGTAGGCGAACATTCGCGCCGTCGGGTCACTCATGTCGCCGAGCAAGTTGGACGAGCTCTGCGGAGGTGAGGTAACACCATCCAGCGAGTAGATGTCGCCGTTGAACAGGTTCAGCACCGCAGCCGGTGTCTGACGTGCACCCTTGCCATACGTAATATCCATGACGCTCCCGTCGATCTGTGCTAGGTCCATCCCAGATCACAGAGAAGAAATTCGGTCTGTCCGAACTCTTGCTGGTAACTCACCAAAAATGAGCTAGCAGCAAGAGTCCGTTACTCTTCCAAAAAAGTGCCTCAATTGGAGCAATGCTCAACAATTGAATCCGCATACTATACCAGTTTCAGGCCGGTGTAGCAACAGATGTGCTACACTATTTGCATGCGATCTATTATTCTTATTGGCCACAATTTGCGCAGCTGCCACAACGTTGGCTCATTGCTGCGCACCGCCGAAGGACTTGGGCTGGCCAAAGTGTATCTGACTGGCTATACACCGTATCCTGGCGGCCAAGCCGACGATCCACGGTTGCCGCATGAAGCGCTCAAACTCACCAAGCAGATTCACAAAACAGCGCTAGATGCCGAAAACCAAATTGATTGGGAACATCGGGGCGACGTATTTAGTTTGCTTACTTCTTTGCGTGCCGATGGCTACGCCGTTATGGCCGTAGAGCAATCTGATACCAGCATTGCACTTCCCCACTTTGTGGTACCGCAAAAAATCGCCCTGCTCGTGGGGCGCGAAGTAGAAGGGATGGAGCCAGAAATCCTGGCAGCCTGTGATGGCGCGTTAGAGATTCCCATGTTTGGCCACAAAGAGTCATTTAACGTTGTCCAAGCAGCAGCAATGGCACTCTACCACTGTGCATTTATGCCATTCGAGTCACGACCACGCCAATCATAACGACGGCAGCAAGCACGAAGTCAGCCTTGTGGTGATGCACAAAAAACTGTTCACCTTTAACCAGTACGCGACGCCAAGCCAACGCATGTTTAGACACAATATATACGGTCAAAATCATTGTAAGGCCCAATACAGCTAGCGTTAACGCTGGCCCTGCGTTAGTCCATGCCTGTAATCTAGTTGTATCAGTGGTAGTTGCCACTGTGCTTACACCAACCAAACTATTTACCACGGCTGCAATACCAATCATTGGCAAATAAGGCCAATATGTCTTCATGTAGTGCTTGCTTTGCGTGTGGTGTTTACCGGCACGGCGCTTGTGGTGGACTGTCTCTTTTGGACGTGGTTTTGTTGCAATAACCATAACAATTTTAGTGTAGCATATTTATTGCACTTTGACGTTTTCTTTGCCCAAAACATTGCAGAGCGTATCAACAATCTGCGGCGTTTTGGACACGCCAGTTGGCAGCTTAATAATCTGTTTATTTTCGGCTGGGCCCAAAACAAGCACCACGTCGGTTGTGCCCGGTGCACCATCAATTACCTTTTTGAGTGACAGCAGCAGATCCTGATTATGACTATCCACCAAGCGCAAATACACACGCTCCAGCGGTTTTGCCTGCATGTCAGCTTCGGTTTGTGCGGCTTTTTGCTTGGCCTCTTGTATGACCGTGCGGTCTTTGGTGGCGGTTACCGATGCAGCAGCAGACCGCTTACTACCTGGACCACGCATTTTTTTGCCGATCGGCTGATAGGCCTGGGCTTGCTCGACAGTTAATTCACGAGCGTCATCAACCAAGATTTTAACATCTTGGCCAAGGTTTCCGTCACGGTCTTTGGCCGAAATCTTGCCTCGGGCGATCACCACGCGGTCGCGTTCCCATAGGCCAATGGTTTGTTGGTATGATCCGGGAAATAGAATAAGTTCAATTTCGGCATTGCGGTCTTCTAGCTTGATGAATGCCATTTTCTGGCCGTTGCGCGTGGTAATTTCGCGCATGTCGGCAATGGCGCCGCCTACAATAACGCCACGACCTTCATGTTCGGGCTTGAGGTCAATAATCGGCATGGTTTGCTCACTCAAAAATGTTTCGTACAGACCCAACGGATGCTGGCTTAGGTACAGTCCCAGTAACTCACGTTCCCATAGGAGTTGGTCACGAGCCGAAAAGACTTCGGCAGCTTTCTCGAGCGCCATTTTTGGCTGCGCACTTGCAGCTTCGCCAACTAAGTTGCCGAATAGGTCAGTCTGACCGCTGTTAGCTTCTCGCTGTAAGCGGTTGGAATACGCTAGCATCATGTCTAGGTTATGCAGCAAGTCAGAACGATCGCCAAACCGATCAAACGCGCCGGCTTTTACCAGGCTTTCCACATTTTTACGGTTCACGATGCGCGGATTTACCTTAGACAAGTAATCTTCCAAGCTCTTGAACGAGCCATCTTCGGAGCGCGCACGAATAATTTCTTCCACTGCACCGGTACCTACGTTTTTGATGGCGTTCATGCCAAAGCGAATAGGCGCTTTACGATTATCCGGATCGTTTGGATCGGGTACCACAGCGAACTCGTGGAAGGATTCGTTAATATCTGGAGGCAACACCTGAATGCCCATGTGCTTACATTCGGTAATCTCGATGGCCAGGCGATCAGTGTCATCGTAGTCGCTGGTCATAACGGCAGCCATAAACGCAGCCGGGTACGACGCCTTCAAGTACGCTGTCCAGTAGGCAATCAAGGCGTAGCAAGCGGCATGCGACTTGTTAAAACAGTAGTTAGCGAACTCTTCCAGCTGGTCCCAGAATTTTTCAGCGATTTCTTTTGATGCGCCACCATGTTCAATAGCACCAGCCACAAAATCAACTTTCACTTTGCGCATGAGGTCAATTTTTTTCTTACCCACCGCCTTGCGCAACGTATCAGCCTGACCACCGGTAAAGCCGCACCATTCCTTGGAAATCTGCATGAACTGTTCCTGATACACCAAAATGCCATAGGTACTTTTGAGTGAGTTCTCCATGCCCGAGTGCATGTATGTAATTTTTTTGCGACCATGTTTACGCGCAATAAAGTCATCGATGAACTGCATCGGTCCGGGACGATATAACGCCACCATGGCGATGATGTCTTCAAATACTGTCGGCTTCAGTTCCTTAAGGTAGCGTTTCATGCCCGCAGATTCCAGCTGGAACACACCCGTAGTGTCACCGCTTCCTAGCAGCTTGTAGGCGTTTTTGTCATCTAGCGGAATGGTAGATAGGTCAATGTCACGGCCGTACACGCGCTTAATAATGCGCAGTGTATTGTTAATAATTGTTAAGTTAGACAGCCCCAAAAAGTCCATTTTAAGCAAGCCAAGCTCTTCAACTTGGCCCATAGGAAACTGTGCTGTAACTACTCCCTTTTGCGCCATTTCGAGCGGCACAAATTTAACGAGGTCGTCAGGCGCAATAATCACACCACAGGCGTGCACACCGTGACTACGCACGGTGCCCTCCAGAATCATGGCTTGATCAATCACCTGCTTGGACACTTCATTGGTCTCGTATTCGCGACGAAGATCGGGATCTTTTTGGATAGAGGTCTTAAGCGGAATATGACGACCCTGCACCGGCTGTGGAATCAGCTTAGCTAGGCGGTCGGCGTCTGCATACGGCACTTGCATTACACGAGCCACATCGCGCACGGCGTTGCGAGCAAACATTCGGCCAAACGTCACAATGTTGCTCACACGCTCCTGGCCGTATTTGTCGGCACAATACTGAATAACTTCGTCACGACGCGAGTCCTGGATGTCGATGTCCACATCGGGCATGCTAATGCGGTCTGGGTTCAAAAAGCGTTCGAACAGCAAGTCATACTTGAGTGGGTCTAGGTCGGTGATTTTTACGGCGTAGGCAATAATTGAACCCGCTGCTGAACCTCGGCCTGGCCCAAAGATAATTCCCTGGTTTTTACCCCAGTTAATGAAGTCCGACACGATCAAGAAGTAGCCGTTAAAACCCATTTGAGCAATAATGCTGAGCTCGTATTCAGCGCGCTTGGCTGGTGCTTCGGGCACGTGTTTTTTTACTTCTTCCACCGAAAGCTTAGCCGCTTCGTCTTCTTTGAGACCACCATACCGCCACGCGAGTCCGCGCCACACCATAGTATTCAGGAACGATTCTTCGGTCTCGCCCTCGGGAACCGGGAATTTAGGAATCAAAATACCGCCCAGTTCGATCTTTAGATCAACGCGATCAGCAATTTCTTTGGTGTTGCTTACCACTTCTGGATTTGTTTTGCCCCAACGCTTAATAATTTCGCGTGGGTCCTCTACGTGTAGCGGGTAGTCCTTGAGCGACATACGCTTTTCGTCACTTAGGAACGAGCCAGTACCAATACATAGCAAAATTTCGTGGGCGTCTTGGTCTTCGTGTTTCAAATAGTGAGCATCGCATGTCACCACTACTTTAATGTCCAGCTCTTTACCAAGCTTAATAACCCCTTCGTTCATACGACCTTGCTGATCGTTGTAAATGGGGTTTTCGGGGTGGCCGTGATCTTGAATTTCTAGGTAGTAGCGGTCACCGAAGACGCTTTTATACCAGCTGGCAATTTCTTTGGCCTTTTTAAAATCGCCGTCGCGAATTGCCGAGCCAACTTCACCACCCATACAGGCGCTAGTTACAATCAGACCTTCGTTATATTTTTCTAGCAGCTCGTGGTCGATACGCGGGTAGTAATAATAACCGTGCAAGTTAGCGATAGTACTAAGCTGGAACAAGTTGCGCAGGCCTTGCTCGTTCATGGCGTGAATAATCAGGTGGAAGCGCTGCTTATCCTTGCCGGGATCTTTGTCGGTGTGTTTGCGAGCCGCAACATAGGTTTCGATACCAATAATTGGCTTAATACCTTTGGTTGTTGCCTCTTTGTAAAATTCAATAGCACCACTTAATGTACCGTGGTCTGTCATAGCCACGGCTTCCATGCCGGTTTCTTTTACAAAATCTACCAGATCCGGAATGCGTGTCAAACCATCCAGCAGACTGAACTGCGTGTGGTTATGCAAATGCACGTAGTCACTGGGCTGTAATTCACTCATAGCGCGCCTGTTGTTCCCTCGTTACCCATTATTATAACCAAAAAGCCCCGTTTACACGAGGCTCATGGTGACGTTTTACAACGGATTTTTACAGCTTTTTGCCAACGAATGACTTTAAGTGGTCAATGGCTTTGGTTGCCTCTTTGATTGCCTTTTCCAGGTCTTTATCGTCGGCGTCACCTTCGTGCAGTGCGCTCAAAACCTGACGTGCTTTTTCTTTTACGGCCATGGTTTTGGCAATAGCGGCGTCCACATCTTCGCGAGCCTTGCCCTTGATGTCGCCAGCTTCGCCCTTGGCTTGGTTGATTACCTTATTCAGTTCGGTGTGCAATTTTTTGAGCTGCTTCTCGGCTTCGTTCACGCTTTTAGTAGCAGCGTCTTTAACATCGGCGCGAGTTTCTTTACCGCTCTTGGGAGCAGTTAAGATTCCAGCAATATAACCAGCTGCTGCTGCAAATAGTGTACCTAGTGCAAATCGTTTAGCAGTTTTTCCCATAGTAATACCCCTTATTTTCCTTCTTTGTGCTTAGTGACCGCATCGCTGATGCCGCGGATAAAATGCAAAATAGTCATTGGACCGGATGCTTTGCGAAACAGCTCGGTCACCGTCTCGGCAGAATCTACTACCCGTTCGGCTTTGAGCGCAATTTCGCGTAGCGTTTTAACAAGTTTAATAACAGCGACTATTGCAGCAATGGCCAAAATCAAAAAGAGTGCCAATGCGCCAGCCAGTATAAGCAGGATAATTTGTTCAGCGGTATTCATATGTATTTAGTATACAACCTGTGCAGCGTTTTACAACACGCGGTCCTTTAGGAATTGCTTGAATTCAGGCGCAATATCGTCACGTTGCAGCGCAAAGTCAACGACAGTTTTTAGGTATTCCAACTTGTCACCCGCGTCATAATATTTGCCACCAGGTGCTTCGTAAGCCAGCACGCGCTTGTGGTCAGCTAACATTAATTTGAGTCCGTCGTTCCAATACAACTCTGAGCCTTCCTTCATGTCTTCTTGCGCTTGGTGCAAATAGCCAAAAATATCTGGCGTAAACAAAAATCCACTCACAGTTGCCAAGTTAGATGGAGACATTTCGCGGCTGCCGGGCTTTTCAACAATAGTTTCAACGTCGATCATGCCTGGCTTAATCTCTTTACCGCCAGCAAAGCCGTACCGACGATAGTCAGCTTCGTCTTTGGCCGAAATAGCACACAAAATACTGCTCTGGTATTCGTTGTAGGCCGCAATCATTTGCTTAAATCGTGATGGGCTGGAGACTACAAAGTCGTCGCTCCAGGTGTAAATAAATGGCTCGTCGCCAATCAGGTGTTCTACGTTTAACAGCGGCGTGCCATTGCCGTAAGGGCCTTTCTGGCGTACATACACAAAGTTAGCCATGTCGGCAATGCGCTCGGCATCAGCCAGCAAATGCGCTTTTTTCTCGCCACCCATTCGCAGATTATTAATCAGATCTTCGGTTGGACGGTCAAAGTGATCTTCGATACTTCGCTTGTTTTGCCCGGTTACCAAAATGATATCTTTAATACCCGCTTCAACCAGCTCTTCTACCACATACTGAATGATTGGCTTGTCAATAAGCGGCAGCATCTCTTTTGGCATGGCTTTGGTTTGCGGAAGAAATCGCGTGCCGAAACCGGCAGCTGCGATTACAGCTTTTCGTACTTGCATGTTCAGGCCCCCTTTAACTGATACAAATTAAAATACGGGTGCTAGACCCTAGGTGCATTATGCTCGCGTTTCAGATGAACCGCAAGTGTTCGCTACTTGTTTTGCATTGCGCGAAGCTTGTCGTACGCCAGCAAAACGGCAGCGTGGTCGGTCATTTTGTCGTGCAACGCGTTGTCTATGAATTGCTCGATCGAAATGGTGTCGATCTCGACATATTCGGTGTCGTCCAGATGTTGCTTTGAAGTTTCCAATGTACAGCCCGTAGCCAAAAAGTAGTGCCACGTGGCGTTGTTGTAGCAGTCTTTTTGGATGGGGCCTAAGTACTCTATGTCTTTACAGGCATACCCGGTTTCTTCTTTGAGTTCTCGAGCCGCAGTGGTCGTGAATTCTTCGGCATCGTCTACAAAACCACCGGGAATTTCATCACATATTTTTTCGGGTCCAGGCCTAAACTGGCGCGCAATAACTACTTTATTATCAGTCGTAACAGCGATCACGCCAGCGTACTCCTGGCCCTCGTTGTCATAGGTTTGAAAGTCGGCCATTTTGCCGTTGGGCATCGTGAATAATTTGGTTACCACTGTTCGGTAGCCAATTTTGGCTTTGGTTGTTGGTTCAATTCGCTTCCAAGCTTGCATAATTCCTCCATTATGTCTGTCGTCCTCTTCTACTGAGGACGTATGCAAATTGTATACCTGCCGGCTGAAGAACAGCCGAGCTACAAGCCAAGTTGCTTACGAATGAGCTCTTGGGCAAGCTGTGGGTTAGCGCGACCTTGCGATTGCTTCATCACCTGTCCTACCAAAAAGCCGATAGCTTTCATTTCACCGTTCTTAACATCTTCGGCAGCCTTTGGATTTTCGGCCAAAACACCATCGACAATCTTAATAATGGCGCCTTCGTCGGATTCCTGAATCAGGTTGTGTTGCTTGGCGAATGCCGCCACATCTTGCACTTGCTCTTTACTGGTGAGTAATTTGGTCAGCAGGAGTTTAGCATTGGATGAGCTCAGTTTTTTGGCAGCTACTAATTCGTACACGCCACGATACGCAGCCAAACGACCTTGGTTGGTTAGTTCGGTATTTAATGTTACCGTTTCGTCGTGACGCAATGGCAATTCCAGATTCACAAACCAGTTAGCAAGCGCCTTGGCCAAGCCAGCGTCGCTCTGCGACTCTTCAATCAAAGCCAGATAGCTCACGGTTGGCTCTTCAACTTCGCCTTCCAGCAAGGTTGCTGTTTGCGCTGCGTCTAGTCCGAGACCGCTCAGGCGCTGACGCCATTCGTCAGGCATCACGGGCATTTCGGCTCGAACTGCCTCAATTTGGTCGTCAGTGAGTTCGATTGGTGGCAAATCTGGATCTGGGAAATAGCGGTAATCATGTGCATCTTCTTTGGTGCGCTGTGTAAAGGTGCGCTGCTTTGCGTCGTCCCAACCGCGCGTTTCTTGCACAATTTTCTCGCCCTTTTCTAGCAATTCAATCTGGCGAGCAATTTCATATTCCACCGTTTTTTCAACCGACTTAAATGAGTTTAGGTTTTTGGTTTCGGTACGAGTGCCGAGTTCGTCAGTCTTGCTTACTGATACGTTCACGTCAAAACGCATGTTGCCGTAGTACAAGTTAGCATCAGAAACATCGGCATATCGCATCCGCAGGTAGAGCTCGCGAGCATACACGCGAGCCTCTTCGGCAGTGTGCATATCTGGCTCTGACACAATTTCTAGCAATGGCGTACCGGCACGGTTCAGGTCAACCAAGCTGTAGTCTTTGCCAGCTGGGTGTGTGCTTTTGCCGGCGTCGGATTCCAAGTGTGCCTCGTGAATACCAATACGTTTTTTAACGCCATCAAGTTCGATAAACACTTCGCCATCGCGAATAATCGGGTGCTCAAACTGCGTAATTTGGTAGCCCAGCGGCAAATCAGGATAAAAATAATGCTTGCGATCAAAGGCGCTGTACTTTTGCGGCGCAGTGCCCAAGGCAAATGCAGCGCGCATGCCCAAGTGCACGGCTTCGCGGTTCAAAACTGGCAATGCTCCTGGCAAGCCAAAACAAATGTGACTCACCAAGGTGTTTGGTGCAGCTTCGCGAGCGTCATTACCTACAGCCGCAAACAACTTGGTAGCGGTCTTGAGCTGCACGTGGCACTCAATACCAATGGTTGCGGTGTACTGGTCTTTAATGGCCTGACTTATCATTTTTTAATGCTCCCAAATCTTTGAGCGCTTGGCGAATACCAATCAACGCGCCTTTTACGTCGTCTTCTTTGAGCTTCAGTTCAGGGTCAGACTCAACTTTGTTACGCAGTTTGTGGCCAAACCACACGCCATCGTTATCGGTAAAGCGGCGCTGAGCGGCGACCATGCGTTCACCCATGTTTTTACCACGCATAAAGCTCTTTTTGAGGGCTTCATCAAGTAATTTATCGGCTGCAAGCACAGCTTCTGGCCACGTGTCTTTCGTGCGGCAAAGCTTTTGTAGTTCGACCCACTTTTGTTGGAAATAGTCGGCGTTTAACGGTTTGCGGCGAGCGCGTACGCGCCACACAACAATGGCGGCAATGGCGGCGGCAATGCCAGCTAAAACTAGGTAAAAAATCATACAAGGAGCTCCTCGGTAGCTTTAGCTACACTTAATAATGCACGGTCGTGTTGCTGTGCGGCCATCAACTGTAAGCCAACTGGCAATTCATCAACGGCGCCAGCGGGAATGCTGATGGCGGGAATACCCACTAGGTTTGTGGCAACGGTCATAATGTCGGTCAAATACATTTGCAGCGGGTCATGTGCGTTCTGGCCAATCTTGAATGCTGGGCCTGGCGCAGTTGGGCCAACCAAAAAGTCAACGTGCTCGAAAGCTGTAGCGAATTCCTGGATCAATTTGGTGCGCACAGTTTGTGCCTTGCGATAGTAGGCGTCGTAATAACCGCTGCTCAGCACGTAGGTGCCGATCATAATGCGGCGCTTGGCTTCTTTACCAAAGCCAATTTTGCGAGTGTTACTATAACTTTCTTCTAGGTTGGTCGCATTAGGGTCGGTAAATGCAAATCGTTGGCCATCGTATCGACTCAGGTTACTACTTACCTCTGCTGGACAAACAATGTAATACACGGCCAGCGCTAACGGCAATGACGGCATGCTAACTTCGGTGATTTCGGCACCTGCCTGCTTCATTTTTTCAATTGCAGCCTCTATTTGTTGCTTAACTGCTGGGTCAAGATCGTCGCTCATATATTCTTTGATAACCCCGACCTTTTTGCCCTGCAAGTCGCCAGATAAATCAGTATAGGCAGTTTGATCACGCTCAATAGTAGTGCTGTCAAGCTGGTCACGGCCGGCCATAACGTCTAGTACAGCGGCGGCGTCTTCCACAGAACGCGTCAGCGGGCCAATAACGTCAAGGCTGCTGGCCATCGCTACAACGCCACTACGCGAAACTAATCCGTACGTTGGTTTGTAGCCTACCGCACCACAAAAACTAGCCGGCAGGCGGATAGAACCACCAGTGTCAGTGCCTAGGGCAAATGGAGCCATGTCTAATACAACGGCCGCGGCTGAGCCGCCCGAAGAGCCACCAGGTACACGAGTTTTGTCGTGCGGGTTTTTGGTGGTCATAAAGTCGCTGTTTTCAGTACTCGAACCATGAGCAAATGCATCAAGGTTGGCCTTGGCTACACAAATTGCACCGGCTTCTTCGAGTTTTTGAATTGCCGTGGCTTGATATGGTGCATCAAAACCTTTGAGGATGTTGCTGGCAGCTGTTGTCTGGGCACCAAAGGTTAAAAAGTTATCTTTGGCAATAAATGGAACACCCGCCAAAGCCCCAACCTGCTGGCCATTTTTGACAGCAGCGTCAATGCTAGCAGCACGTTCACGTGCTCGCTCGGCAGTGGTAGCAATAATGGCTTCGAAGTCTTTTTTATCTTCGATGGTAGCGAGCGCTTTCTCTACCAATTCAACTGCGCTCAAATTGCCAGCCTGAACTTTTGCCGCGATTTCGGCAATCGGTAACCACTGGCTCATCCAATCATCCTCTTTACTTTTAGTTGGTCGTCCTGCGTAGCGGGAGCCAGACGCAATAAATCGTCGCGAGCTATGCCGTAATCTTGTACAGTGTCGTCACGCATAACGTTAGTGAGGCCAGTCACCTGCGAAGTTGGCGTAAGGCCTGCGACGTCTACATCAGTCAGTTGTTCGACATATTGTAGGACGCTCGAAAGCTCTTCCAAAAACTCGTCAACCTCTTCGTCGGTCAGTGCCAAGCGAGAAAGTCGGGCCAATTTTAAGACATCGTCTCGTGTTAATTGTGTCATTGGTTTTAGTATAACAGCATCGCCGCGGGCATGCTAGAAGCTTTGCTCGCGTGCGTGTTCTCCTTTAGTGTGGGCATATTATAACATAGATTTCAGGGCATTGAGCTCTGTAGCGATTGGCCAAACATTGAACGAGCAGCCTTTTAGGTCGATGGATTGCTGCATCATGACTGGCGCAAGCTGACCGGCGCCCGGACAGACATCGTTATCACGAAATCCTAAGCGATGGCCTGTTTCGTGATTAATGATCAACAATCGGTATGTTTCCAGGTTTTGACCGGTTTTGTTCCACGGATCTGTGGCATACAACCAGCGATCGTTATTTACGACCACATTAGAACCAACTTGGCAGTTGTAATAGTTGTCGCAAATTGCTCCAAAGCTAGTCATTTGTGATGGAGCGGCCAACCACACGGTGTACTGACACCCTGAGTCAACATGTTTAAAGGCTACGATGCCGCCATCATTCCAGCCGCGGGTATCGGCATAGGTTGCTGCCAGTTTACCGGTTAGATCTTCAAGGCCAGCCGCCGAGACGCCTCGAGCTGCGGTGCAATAGGTTCGCACAGCTGCATTTTGTGCTGAAACACGAAAATTATTAGATAAATTTTTGCCTAAACTGTATTTAATGGCCAAAATCAGATCGCTGCGGTTGCTCATGGATCCACCCGCCCTAGTAGCGGCTGTGTCTAAATACGTGCCAATTTGCTGGTCGGATAATTTCATGGTTTGACCACTTTGCGCATACCACGAGCCCATTTCAGCAGCTGTTGGCTGCACGGTTTGCGACTGGAAAGCAAGCGTTATTTTTGACTGCAGCTGTGTGTTAAGCGCTGCTACCTCGGCATCAAAATTGCCAGTGTTGCTGCCGGCCGGTGTGGCAATGGTTACGGCCGTAATCGAGGTCTTACCCTTGGCGAGTGCTACGATTATGGCCTTGGCGGTTTGCGATTTTGCAAAATTATATCCAGGTGCGGCGTCCAAAACCCCGAACTGCTTACCGGTAAACGCCACATGCCTGTCAGTAGCTGGCTTGGTAAAAAACGACGCGTACTGGTCAAGATGCTTGCTTACCGTGTCCTGATTTGCTGTCAGAACTAACGGGACTGTGTGCTTGCTGACCAATGAAAAAAGTGGCAGCAGTGGTTTGTGCTGTATGCTTGCCATGGTTTTAGCATCATCAATAGACACACCTAAATCGCTCACCGTCATCTGTTGATTGGCACTGTCTTTTACAACGGTGATTTTCTCGGGCAAGCTATGTGCTTCGAGCGCGCTCGACACGTCGGCGTAGCTTTTACCACCAATTGGCAAATCGCCTACTGAGTAGCCAGGCAACGCCTTACCGCTATAGACTATCAGCATGGTAAGGTTGGCGAGCACAAACAAACCTACCACTACCGCGGCAGTAAACGCAACATACCGGCGCGTCAACAACTTCCGGCCACGATGCGCATGACTTGTCGTTCTGCGTACCCTCTTTTTCATGATCTTACGATCAGTATATCACGCTATTGCTTGCTTTTAATATCGTTAATAATGTCGCGCAGTTCAGCTGCTTTTTCGAATTCCAGATTAGCTGACGCCAACTCCATTTGCGACGTAAGGTCACTAATAAGCATTTTATATTCGTCTTTAGGAATCTTTTTAAGGTCGAGTTTGGCCCGCTTAGCTTCTTCGGGCAAATCAGGGCGCATGCCCTTTTCAATCGACTTGCTCACGCCTGTTGGCGTGATGTTGTGCTCGCGGTTGTAGTCTTCCTGAATTTTACGACGACGAGTAGTTTCGTCCAGCGTTTTTTGCATGCTGTCAGTGATGCGGTCGGCATACATTATCACGTGACCTTCCACATGACGAGCCGCGCGGCCAACGGTCTGAATCAACGCCTGTTCGCTGCGCAAGAAGCCTTCTTTGTCGGCATCCAAAATAGACACCAGGCTAACTTCCGGCAAGTCCAGCCCTTCGCGGAGCAAGTTAATACCCACTAGCACGTCGTACACGCCCAGACGCAAATCACGCAAAATATCAGTGCGATCCAGTGTGTCAACATCACTGTGCAAGTAAGCCACCTTAATACCCAGTTCCTTCAAGTATTCCGTAAGATCCTCAGACATACGCTTGGTCAGCGTGGTCACCAACACGCGCTGGTGCTTGGCAATTGTCTTACGAATTTCGCCAATCAAGTCGTCGATTTGGCCGTCAATGGGGCGAATTTCAATCGGCGGATCCAACAAACCCGTTGGGCGGATCACTTGCTGCGCTGGTTCTGGGCTGCGACTCAGCTCATACTGTGCCGGCGTGGCGCTCACATATATGGCCTGGTTGACGTGCTTTTCGTATTCAATAAAAGTCAGCGGACGGTTGTCGAGTGCGCTCGGCAGGCGAAAACCATGCTCCACCAGCACTTCCTTACGCGCACGGTCGCCGTTGTACATGCCGCGAATCTGCGGAATAGTCTGGTGCGATTCGTCTACTAGCAGCAAATAATCATCAGGGAAATAATCCAAAAGTGTGGCCGGTTGCTCGCCAGGCTCACGGTTGGTCAGGTAGCGGCTATAGTTCTCGATTCCCTTTACAAAGCCAGTTTCCTCTAGCATTTCCAGGTCAAACTTGGTGCGTTGCTCTAGGCGCTGTGCCTCTAGTAATTTGCCCTGCGAGCGATACATTTTAAGGCGATCGTCCAGCTCTTTTTTAATGTAGCCCAACGCAACTTTGAGCTTATCGTGTGGCGTAACGTAGTGGCTTCCTGGGAAAATAGTCAGCGTGTCGGGCTTGGCCAGAATTTCGCCCGTGAGCGGGTCGATGCGCGTAATGCGATCGATCTCGTCGCCAAAGAAATCAATACGGTAAGCTACTTCTTCACCGGCTGGAAAAACATCAACTACATCACCACGCACGCGAAACGTGCTACGGTGAAAGTCGATGTCGTTGCGCTGATATTGAATGTCGGTTAGTTGGCGCAAGAATTTGTCACGCACGCGGCGCTCGCCAACCTTCAGGCGAATACTTAAGCCGTCGTAATCTTCTACCGAACCAATGCCGTAAATGCAGCTCACACTTGCCACAATAATAACGTCTTTGCGAGACAGGAGCGCGTCGGTTGCGGCGTGGCGCAATCGGTCAATTTCTTCGTTGATCTGACTGTCTTTTTCAATGAATGTGTCGCTACGCGGGATGTAAGCCTCTGGCTGGTAGTAGTCAAAGTAGCTTACAAAATAGTGCACAGCGTTATCTGGAAAGAACTTGCGGAACTCTTCATACAACTGAGCAGCAAGTGTTTTGTTGTGACTCAGCACCAGCGTTGGGCGCTGCACATTCTGAATAATATTTGCCATGCTAAAGGTCTTGCCTGATCCGGTCACACCAAGCAACGTCTGCTCGCGCAGCCCGTCTTGCAAACCTTTGGTAAGCTGCGCAATTGCCGCTGGCTGATCGCCCTGCGGTGTGTAATCACTCTTTAGTTGAAACTTATCCATCGGTACTATTATACACTTTTTCTGATTTTCGCACTGTTGCGGGTGACGCGGATAGAGGGGACCCATTGCCGCAGGCGCTAGCCGAGCATATGGGGAGAGATCCATGAGCGGCAGGACCCGCATTCGTAGGCGGAGCAAAGGTATAAAAAGTAGCGCTAGTTTTGTTTGAGAGACTCAAACATCGACATAACTTCACCAAATTCGTCGCTCGATGTTTGCTGACCGTACGAATATGACGTCTTAAAACCAGGCGCCCAACAGAACGAGCCAGTAAAGCTTAGGTATTTGCCGCTTGTTAGCTTAAAACCAAACGCTTCGTCAGAGGCAATCCGAATTGATGGACATGTGTTGGCTGTTTGGCCACTTTGTAGTGTTTGTGTCTGATTATCTTCCCATATGCCAATACCGTTACGGTACGACTTAACCACCGTACCATTCGGATACAGCGGCCACGCGGCGTCTGCTGGCGCGGTATTGGTAAGGTATAAATCGCCGGCAAAGTTATCGACGGTGTTGGAGCTGTCGGCAACCTGCATGTGTAAACGATCTTCGGTACCATCGAGCGCTGCTACCTGCTGGCCATTTTTATAGCCGGTAATAAGCCAGCCTTTGGGGTAGTAAAAGGTAAACTTACCATCTGTGGAAGTGTACTTTGCGTACAGCAACGATGAGGGCGAGTTATCCGAAGATGAATCTTTACTGCTAGAAGTAGTGTCATCGCTTGCTGTTTTGGTATCTGCCTTTTGCTTTTGCCAAAGCAAAATTCCCATCACGCCCATCAGCCCAACGACGCCCACAATAACCAACACCAGTAAAAGCGTGCCGCCCTTTTGGTGTAAACGCCGCATTAATGCGATCCTCCACCCAGGCTATTAGTGTCTTGCACGGTGTCATTATTGTGCCGCGACGAATTTTCAATCTTTTTTACCATTAAAATAGTACTCACCGTAATCAGCAGCAATATCAGCAAAATAATGCTTATTTCAAAAATAGTTATACCAGCTTGATTCAGTTTTGTATGCCTACCCATTGTGCTGTTGTGTGATTAGCCCGCGCGTGGCGACGGTTTTTGCTCTGATTCGCGGTGCAAGAACCAATGTTCGTCATGATTCTTGAGCTGGTCATGGATGTCTTCGTATTTTTCGTCCAGAATTTTGATCAGCTTATCAACGAGTCGTTCAGGGTCATTATCGTAGACAACCCAGTCGCTAAATGACGGATCAAGTTCCATAAGGCTTGGAATAAGATCAGCGGTACCGCCACTACCCAGTAATACGCCGCAAGGCTTGCGAGCTTCCAGTGCCGATGTAAATTCGTGTAAGCTGCCGAAACGGCCACCCACCGTAATAACTGCGTCACTAGACTGTACTAAGTACAAGTCGCGGCCAACGTAATTCAGTCCAGTAAAGTTAATGAAGTCAAATACGTCGTGCGGCAAACGATATTTGCGCAAGTGTTCGCGCAAAGAGCTAGCTGGCGAAAAGCCAATGCTTGTGCCACCTTCTTTTTTTGCGCCATACGCAGCGTAATACGGCAAGCCGACGGTTGCACCAGTGGTCAAAATATGACCATTTTTGGCAATTGCGGCGCCGATAGCCTCAGCTTTAGCGTGCGAATCTTTTACCGTCTGCCCAGCAGCGGCGCCCGAAACACACAGTGAATATCGTAGAGTCTTGAGTTCCTTGAGGTCTGTTGTCATTGCTTTTTAGTGTACCGTAAAATACGTTATTCTGCTAATGGTAAATCCGGCAAATCGTCAACTAATTCATATGACAACTGCCGACTTACGGCCGACTGCAAATTCTCTTGGTTCAGGTATTTGAGCGTCAGTTCGTGCCATAATTCATCGCGCAAAAAATGCACAATGCGATCACCAAACGACAGATTGTTATAGTAGCCGAGCGCCACATCAAGCATGTTACACGATACCGGCTGGCCGTCGTGCATCAAAAGCAGATTCTGGGTACCGCGCCAAAAACTAAGTGCCGGCTCTAGTTTAGCCAAAATATCTTCGGCGTGTGTCCAGGTAAGATCTTCAGGTTGTACGTGCGGCTCAAAAATTTCTGGGTGATACGCCTCTTTAAACTTCGCGTAATAGCGGTGGATAGTCTTCCACAATACCGGTTTGCCTGCCAATTCAGCGGCGATAGTTGGCTCAACGTAAGCTGTGTCGCGCATTGTAGCGCCAAAGCGTTGCTTCACCTGCTGCAACTTGGCGTACGAACTGTAGGAACGAATGTCGTTCATAGCATGCAGCGTCAGCAGTAGCATGGTGATAGTTAAACCCTCTACTCGGCCTTCCATGGGCAACATGACGACCGCACCAAGCTCTTTAAACGTTAAAACATTCTGCTTTACGCTCGGCATATATGCGGCGGCTAGGTCATTCCATTTTTTGGACTCGGGTAGGTACATCTGAATAGGGCGAACCTCGAAATCACTGGGGTGCAGAGTAGCATACTGATCGTGAAATGCTTTTTGCCAGGTTGGCGATTCGCACAAAGTAGCGGCCGCAAACAGCTGCGCAACCGGTTCGTGCTTGAGCATGGACTCCACTGAGCGATAGCCCAGTTTTTTCATTACATTTTTGGGAACCTTCTTTTTGAGCAAACGCTTTGCAACTGGCAGTTTAAGAGCAAAGCAGGTTTTGTGAACCTCGGCCGTGGCCAGTAGGTTATGCACACTGGCTAGAACGTCAGCAGGCGATGAATCATCAGTGATACCAAGCACCGAACGTACACGCATGTCGTCAGCCTTTAAGCGCTCATGCAAGGCACTGTATAGCTCCGGGCCAGTGGTGTCAGTTGGGTCCAAACCAAGTTCGGCAATTTTTTGGCGCATTTTCTGCTGCAGGTCTGCACTCAAACGGATATCAGCGCTCGGCAAGCCGCTTGCCCGCTCTAACTGTTGAATCCCCTGCGAAAATACTGGTTCCTCTGCCCCCAAAGCCAACGATAAATATCGTGTCATCTTGTATTCAGATTAGCATAAGCCGTACCTGTGCGGCAAGCAAACGCTCATGTATTACATGCGTTCTGGTTTGTACCAGTCAGGCGCCGTAGATAAGTAATGTTTCATTTCTTCTTCGGTCAACAAACCTGCCTGCGCACCAACTTTTTGCACAACGCTCATTGAGTTAATTGGAGCCCAGCGCAATGCATCTTCCAAATTCATGCCCTTAGCAAGTGCAGCTACAAGTGTTGAAGCAAAGGCGTCGCCAGCGCCGGTGCGGTCATATGGTGCAGCCGGATCAGGATACAGCGGCATCTTGAATCGATTTTGGCCATCGCTCGCGTATGCTCCTGCTGGACCATCGGTGATAACCACTGTTTTTGGTCCGAGCGCGTGTAGTTTTTCAAACAAGTCATTGATATCTTCATGGTTGCCGCCGCCCACAGTCACGGCTTCTTCACGGTTCAAAATGAGCACTTCGGTCCGCTGATACAGCGCCTTCAAGCGCTCAGCGCCAGCTTTCATCTGGAACGTTCCAGGCTGAAATGCTAATTTGATTTCCGGCTGCGTCTGAAGCCATTCTGCAATCTGGTCGTGGTATTCAATAGCGTGCTCGCTTACAGAGCTAAAGTACACCCAGCGAGGAACTTCGTTAGGACGCAAGTGCGGCCAGTGGTAGTCGTACGCTTCGTGCTTAATAAGGATAGTTCGTTCATCGCCATACCACAGTACATAGTGATAATTGCTCTTTTTGCCTGGATTAATGCGCACAAAACGAGTGTCTACGCCATTATGGTGCAGCGCATCAATCATGTCACGGCCCTGCGGATCACCACCAACGTTGGTTACGTAGCCGCTTTTGAGGCCAAGTCGTGCAAATGAAACTGCTGCGTTTGCGGCGTTACCCACAGCCTTTACTTCTTCTACGTGGTCATACGGAATCTTGGTGCCAAATGGCATTGCCAGCCAACTGCCGTACTGATTTTTGTAGGCCTGGGCTTGGTCTTTCATGAGCCGTATAAAGGCGTCGGTTACTGTGTCGCCCACGCTCAAAACATCAAATTGTGATTGCATGTTTGCGAGATTCCTTGCTTATGCTTATTTTGATCTTATTGTGACACAGAAGGTGGGCCAGGCGCAACTGGAGACCTGGAATATGCAACGCTCTCGTGCAAGACAAACGCGCCCAAGTAATGGCGACTCGTATTATGAAGTTCCACACTAGGAAAATACCCCTCCTCCTGCTCCCACAAGAACGCATCGCCAGGATGCACCTGTGTCTGTGCCTGATGCCACCGTTTCGTTACTGCCACAGTTTGTCTTCCGTCGGGAGCAATCAAATGCAGACCAGGCTGGTTGAATCGCACGCCCGTAACGGGGTCATTGCCAATAAAAGATATCTGCGCTTCTGGCGGAGTTTCTTCAGGACAAAGACGCTCCCACGCTTGCTGCAGTGCCGAAACAAGGCCTTTATTGCGCAAGCTCGCACCTCTAACTTTAGTAGTAGCGCTCTCGGTCAGAATGTTTCGCACCACTACAAAACCTACCTTTTGCAGTATTTCTGGCACGTGCGCAAGCTCCTGTGGATTAACACGCTCCGTACGCTCAATGCCATATCGCGGGCTGTAGCGAGACCTTGCTAAAATGGTGTACTCTTCTGGTGAGATTGTCTTCTTAGGAAGACGCAAGGCAACAGATTCGGAAAATTTCATCTCCCTAGGGTAGCATAGCGAGTGCGGTAAAACCTATAAATCTTGGCTGTGCGACACGAACTGATCGTGTTCCAGGTCTTCTTCGTTGAGCTCACCCTTGGCTGCAGCCGTCGCGTAGCCAAGTTGTTTGTCAAAAATTGCTTGCACGCCAGCTGTATCTTTAGGATTCTTGGCCCAGGCTTTGAGCACAGGATCTTGCAGCGCTCGTGAGTACGAGAATGTTACGCCCCACGGATGCGGACCACGTTGCATAATCTTGTTCAGATTTATAAACGCATCGCGCGAGGTCTGGCCGCCACTTAGGAAGACAACGCCACCGAGTTCGTGTGGTACGTGTTCGTGCAGCACACGACAAGTTCGGTCAGCTGTGTCGTCATGATTGATTGGCGTACCGCTGTCCTTGCCTGGTAAAACCATGGCGGTCTTAAGGATAGCGCCTGGCAAGTGCACGCGGAAAGCACGCAAGGTTTGGAACAATACATCGAACACGTGCGCCATCACGCCTTCACACTGGTCAATAGTGTGGTTGCCGTCGAACAACACTTCGGGCTCTACAATTGGCACCACGCCAGCATCCTGACAAATTCGTGCGTAGCGAGCCAAAATAAATGCGCTAGCGCCAATACATTCATCGGTTGGAATACCGTCACCGATAGCGATCACCGCACGCCATTTAGCAAACTTTGCGCCGTTGGCAGCATATTTGGCCATGCGCTCCGGCAAGCCATCCAGCCCTTGCGGGATTTTTTCGCCCTCAAATCCTGGCAAATCAACCAAACCAAGGTCGACTTTAATGCCCGGCAAGACGCCCCGTTCTTGCAACGCATCACGGAAGGGTTGTCCGGCGTCGGTGCGTTGCCAAAACGTTTCGTCGTACAAAATGACACCGCTCAAGCTAGTACTGTCAGCCGGTGACGTCAGCAAAAGCTGGCGATACACGCGACGATTTTCTTCACTAGATTCCACGCCGACTGCCTCAAAACGAGTGGCACAGGTGTGACTGCTTTCGTCAGCAGCCAACAGACCGCGGCCCGGCGTCATCATCTGTTTTACAATTGCTTCAAGTTTTTGCTGGTCCATACGGTTCCTTTTCTATACGGTTGGCGTTGTTGACTTTAGTTGATGTGCAGCCATGGCTATATGTGTGCCGGTCAGGCCAAAATGCTCTAATAGTTCTTCGGGTTTGCCCGATTCACCAAAGCGATCGCGCATACCAATGCGGATCATGGGAGTTGGCAGCTCTTCGCCCAATAGCTCGGCGATAGCACCGCCTAAGCCTCCAGCAACCTGGGCCTCTTCCACCGTTACTACGGCGCCTGTTTTCTCGACGCTCGCCAAAATAGTTTTGGTGTCGAGCGGTTTCACGGTTGGCACGTGCACCACTTCAGCCGAAATACCATCTTTTTTGAGCATGTCTGCAGCCACCATCGCCTGATAGGTCATAGTGCCGGTAGCAATCAGTGTAACATCGGTGCCTTTAGCGAACACGTAGGCCTTGCCGATCTCAAACGGCGTATGTTCGGTCGTAAATACCGGCGTGTTTTCGCGAGCCAGACGCATGTAATTTGGACGCGAGTCTACAGCCATAGCTAAGGTAGCTTTTTCGGCCTCCACACTATCGCATGGCGCAATCACCACCATATTTGGTAAAGCGCGCATCAGCGCTAGGTCTTCCAGCATTTGGTGCGTGGCACCATCAGGGCCAACGCTAACACCAGCATGTGATCCTACAATTTTTACAGGACGATCGTTCAGGCAAATAGTCGTACGAATTTGCTCCCAGTTGCGGCCCGGGCTAAACGCTGCGTAGCTGCTCACAAAAGGGATTTTACCGCCTATGGTCAAGCCGGCACCCACCGTAACCAGGTTTTGCTCAGCAATGCCCATTTCTATAAAGCGGTCCGGGAATGCTTCGGCAAATAAATTCATTTTGGTGCTATCGGTGAGGTCTGCGCAGGCAGCCACTACGTTCTTGTCTTTTTGACCGGCAGCCAGCAAGCCTCGACCAAATCCAGCACGAGTTGCTTCTTGTTTGATATCTTTGCTACGAATGTCGTGCGTTAAATGCATTTCAGGTACTACTGTCATGAGTCGGCCTCGCTTTTAATCTTGCCGCGCAAGGTGCGCAGTTGTTTGAGTGCCATTTTGGCGGTTTCTTTGGTAGGAGGCGCACCTGGCGTTTGTACAAAGTAGCCGTGCCAGTGGTAGTCGTATTCCATAAAGTCTACGCCCTTGCCAGGGATAGTGTGCGCCAAAATAACCACCGGTTTTTCTACGATGGCCTTGGCCATATTACAGGCATCGATCACCGCCTCGGCGTCGTTGCCGTCAATTTCCAGCACGTGCCAGCCAAATGCTTCCCACTTGGCGCGCAAATCTTCCAACGGCATAATAACTTCGGTAGGACCGTCAATTTGAATGTTATTTCGGTCAACAATAGCGGTAAGGTTGGCGAGCTTTTCTTTGCCGGCCAGCATAATAGCTTCCCAAATGTTGCCCTCGTTCAGTTCGCCATCACCCGTTGTCACGTACACTGTGCGATGCTTGTGACCGTCCATGCGCAACGCCAGCGCTGCGCCAACTGCCTGACTTACGCCCGAGCCCAATGGGCCGCTCGTTGTTTCCAGCGCTGGTAATCTGGTTCGTTCCGGGTGCCCTTGCAAACGAGTACCAAACTGGCGCAATGTCAGCAATTCCTCCTTGGGAAGGTAGCCAGCCTCGGCCATCGCCGCATAACGCACCGGACAGGTGTGACCATTACTTTGAATTAAAATGTCGCGGTCAATCCAGTCCGGATTTTTGGGGTCATGGTTAAGTACGTTAAAATAGAGCGCCGTAAAAATTTCGGCTTGGCCGAGCGGACCAGCCGAGTGGCCGCTGCCGGCTGCTTGCAGCATGCTGATAATATCCTGTCGGATATCATTGGCCTTCAGCTCCAGGTCCTCAATAGATGTCAGTCGTATCACGCTTATGATTATATCACTGCTGACGCGCCGAAGTGAAGAGCTAGAGTTCAGCGGCTTTTTTGAGCGCGTGAAATGCCGCCATGGGGTCGGCTGCTTTTTGGATAAATCCACCACTGTTGAGCACATCAATACTGCCTTGCGCCAGTGTTCGCGCATTGTGATCATTTACGCCACCATCCCAGCCAATCTCCAGCTGTGGCTTCATTTGGCGCAGGTATTTTACCTTAGAAAGCAATGCCAGGTCAGCGCTACCACCAAACGATCCCAACTTGCCTGAAAAAATCAGCACGTGGTCGACATACTGCAGCGCAGGCTGAATGGTTTCGGGCTTGGTGCTAGCTTGCAATGCCACACCAACTTCTACACCGTGCATATGCGCCTCTTTGGCAAAACCAATAAAGTCGCCTTCAGCCTCGGCATGCACAATAATCATTTGTGGTCGCAAGTCCAGCAAAAGCTTGGTGTGCTCGAATGGTTTTTGGTACATCACGTGCAAATCGGCACGCATGCCACCTGGCCACCAGACTTCGTCAATACGCACTGTTTTTTGAGGCGTAAAATACCCGTCACTTAGGTCGATGTGCAATCGCACAGCAGCCGATGTGACACGCTCGATTTGCTTCCTATAGTCATCGGTGTCAGAAGCTAAAATTGCAGGACAAACGCTTACCGCCATAATACTTTAGTATACCGCTTATTGTTATTTTTGCATCTATTTTGGGGCAGAAAATTAGCCTAAATTGTCGAGTTCAGCAATGCGCCGCTTAAAGCGAGCTGCGCCCGCAAAGGGCGTGCGCAGCCAAGCCTCGGCAATAGCGATTGCCTGCACATTGGTAATGGAGCGAGCTGGCAAACACAGCACGTTACTGTCGTCGTCATTTCTGGCGGCGTGTGCTTCGTGCTCATCCCACACAAGGCTCGCGCGGATGCCCTTATAACGATTAGCCGCCATGCACATGCCCTGGCCGCTGCCGCAGATTAAAATGCCTACAGCCTGGTCACCCTGGGCGCGCATTGCCGATACCACTTGCGACGCGAACTGTGGAAAGTCGTCAGCAGGGTCCTGAGTCTTGTCACCCTCATCAATCACTTCATGGCCCGACTTTTGCAGCGCCGTAATGAGCGCCGCTTTCATGTCGAATCCGTTGTGATCTGCTCCAATAAAAATCTTCATATTATTCGTGGTCGTGAGTTTCCGCTTTGTGGAGCAAACGACCGGCGTCAGCTACAACTTCGACAAGTCGGTTGCTATAGCCCCATTCGTTGTCATACCAAGCCACAACTTTTACCAAGTTACCAGCAACGACATTTGTTAACTTGAGGTCAGCAATACACGAGTGGCTGTTGCCGATAAAGTCGCTGCTAACTAATTCTTCTTCGGTGACAGCCAAAATTCCCTGGTAGTATGGTTCGGCAGCAGCTTTTTTGAGAGCTTCGTTTACTTCGTCTACGGTGACGTTACGCTTGGTAACTACCACGAAGTCGCTCAGGCTGACAACTGGCGTTGGTACGCGCAAGCTGAGCCCGCCAAAAACACCAGAAATCGCTGGCAAAGCCTGGCCAGCTGCAATACTAGCGCCAGTGCTGGTTGGCACAATATTCTCGGCAGCTGCGCGAGCACGACGCAGATCTTTGTGCGGTGCATCTTGCAAACGCTGGTCAGCGGTGTAGCTATGAATGGTTGTCATCATAGCTTTTTCGATGCCAAAGTTGCTTTCCAACACTGCCATTACCGGGGTGATGCAGTTGGTGGTACAGCTGCCGTTGTTGATCACATCGCTGGCGCCAGCGGCATCCAGTTGATCTTCGTTTACGCCCAAAATAATAGTGTTCGAGCCCTCGCCCTTGGCTGGCGCGCTAATTACCACGCGCTTGGCGCCGGCTTGGTCAATATGTGCACGAGCTTTGGCTGGGTCAGTAAAGAACCCAGTGCTCTCGATCACGACATCAACGCCCAAATCTTTCCATGGTAAGGCCGCGGGGTCTTTTTCGGCAGAGACACGAATTTTTTGTCCGTCGATAATCAGATTTTGGTCATCAGAGCTAACTTCTTTGCCATACGTACCGTAATTACTGTCGTATTTAAGCAAGTGGGCCAGTGTATGCGTGTCGGTGAGGTCGTTAATTGCAACAATCTCTACATCTTTTCGGTCAAAAGCAATCTTAAACGCATTGCGACCAATGCGCCCGAAGCCGTTAATGGCGATTCGTGTTTTCATAGTCCCCCTCTAGTTATTTGGCTAACGCTTATGGCTTTATTGTAAAACCTTGGGGGGCTTCAGCGCAATACTAGATAAGCTTAAATTGGCGCAATTTGGCCAAACACGTCCAAATCTCCAGTAAACGCGGATCTTCAGAATCAATCGGAATCCAGGCAATGTCAGTAACTTCGGTTTCTTGCGGCGTTACAGCCTCGGTAACCGCAACAAATGTGTATCGAAAATCGTAGTGATAATGCGCCGGCTCTTTTTTGGCCGGATTTTCGGGAATTAAATGCGTGTTAATTTCCAGCGGAATGTGCGGGCGATCACGGTCAATATGCAGGGCTTCGGCAATCTCTACGCCCGTTTCTTCTTCGGCTTCACGCTGCGCGACAGTCCATGGATTGGGATCTTCCGGGTCCCAATGTCCACCCGGTTGAAACCATTTACCCAAGAATTTATGATTCACCATCAATACTTTTTTATGATCGGGCGAAATCACAATAGCCGCGCCAGTGCCATGACCATCAAAACTCTTGCGGTGGTTAAACTGCTCGTCACGCGTTAGGCGCTCCTGCAAAGGACGTAAGCTCTCGGCTTCGTCCGGAAAAACTGAAAGATAATCTGTTACTATTTCGGCAACTGCGGCTCGGTTCATGTAATTTCCTCGACGTCCTTTATAAGGTCATGTTCTAAAATGTACTGCACACCCTGGACGTATTCGGGATGCGACAGCTCCTGCGGGGCATGCGCAACCGGTGCCCACCACCACTCGCTGTGCTCCCAGCTGATCTGGACTTCAGGCTTTATACCTGCAATTCGCGCCACAAACAGGCATCGAACCACGTTGCGATCGCGTGCTGGTTCAAATTCAGTTGATGCAAACAGAAACAGGGTACGGTTCGGGTGCACCACAAGGCCGGTTTCCTCGACAATTTCACGAATAACCGCATCACGTGGTGATTCATCAGCATCAAGCTGACCGCCGGGCAAATCAGGTGTCAGCGGCACGTGTGGATGCGTATCGCTTCGCCGTAAAATTAAACAGTTATTTGCTTCATCAATAACCAAGGCTTTTGCTACAATGACAGTCTTCATAGCATCAGCATAGGTGAAAACCGCTCAGTGCACAAGCGCTATAGCGCAATCAAACGTTCTTTGTGAATTTCCAAAATTGTGATGCGCGGATTACGGATAACGCTCTCTGTTTGCAGCTCTTTCATAACTAACGCAGTACTTTCGCGCGTAATGCCGCAAATATCGGCGATTAGTTGGTGATTAACCGAGAAATTAACGCGCCACCAGCCTGAGTGACGCTCTGTTGCGTGGCAAACCATCAAGAATTTAAGCGCCGCTACCACTTTATCGCGAGCATTCGACTTGCCCATGCTACTCAATCGGACAAGCAACTCGTGCACATCTTCCGAAAACTCTACCGTCAGCGCCTCAGCTAGTTTCCAATCTTTACGCATCATATCACGCAGTTCCGTAGCAGGAATCGGATATACATCACAGTCGGTGAGCGTTACATAAAACCACTTCAGCGGATCGTGCATCCCCGAGAAGAATGCAAACGGGATTAACGCCGGAGCCCTCAGCAGGTGCAAGATTTTCTCGTTCCCCTGCTCGTCAATATCGTACACTTTGACAATACCTTGCGTGACCACAAATACCTCAAGTGGTTTGTCGCCTTCATATAATAAAATTTGGCCGCCGGGAATGTGTTTGGCATGGCGGCCCTCCACAATCTTTTCCAGCGCTGCGTTTAGGTTGGGTGCGTCTTCCATGCTACTAGTATAAAGCGTTTGCAAAAAACCTAACACCTTTATTATTGAATGCCTTACAGAACACTTCACGAAAAGTGGGTTACAATGCGGCCTAGTACGAAAGGAGGAGTATGAATATAACTGATGCCAAAATCGCAATTCTGGTAGACAATAACTTTGAGCAGGCCGAATTTGAAGTGCCATTACAACAGCTAAAAGCCGCAGGAGCCCAAGTAACCGTGGTAGGTGCCTCCACCAAAGATTTACAAGCCCTGCAGCACACCAAGCAAGGTGATGCTTTTAAGGCCGACGAACTTCTTGAAAGCATCGACCCCGAAGAGTTTGACGTGCTGGTGCTGCCGGGTGGCGTCGTAAATGCCGACAAGTTGCGCATGAATACTGATGCGCGGGCCTGGGCGACGCGCTTCATAGATCAGAATAAAATTGTGGCCGCTATTTGCCATGCACCATGGCTATTGGTTTCGGCGGATATCGTTGAAGGCCGGCGACTTACCAGTTACTACACCCTACAAGATGACGTTCGGAATGCTGGAGGTGAATGGATCGATCAACCTGTTGTAGTGGATAGTCATCTAATAACAAGCCGCAAGCCCGATGACTTAGATGATTTTATTGAAGCAATTCAAGAAGGGATCGAAAAAATATAGCCGCTGTTTTACGGACGTTTTATGGGGCTGCTGCGAATTATTTTGTCATAGCCAGCAACTGACTTTACAGAAAGTAGTTTATGAGCGTTTTACTATGAGACTGCCAACCACGCAATAATTGCCGATGTGCGAAGCTGGTCTGGCAATATAGGTGCGCCTGTCTCGCCTGCTCCAAGCTCAGGCGAGACAGCATTTTATAGCCACAGTAGTGGCTTGTACATTACAATTTCGGGCGAGTCAGCAGGGCTCGCCCGCTAAGTACAAAAAGCACAGGAGAAAACATGCCTAAAAAGTATGGCCCTAAAGCAAGTGAAGAAGTTGAAAAAATGATGCATGAACACAAGCACGAGGGTAAGTTTAAAAGTCGCAAACAAGCGATTGCCGTGGGCCTCAGTAAGGCCCGCAAGAAAGGAGCAAAAGTTCCGCACAAAAATTAGTAACCGTAGCAACGAACCCCAAGCGTATACCCCAAAAAACACCCGGTCAATGCCGGGTGTTTTTCTGTTGCTGCAAAGGCGTGGCTACTTATTGTTCCAGCGCTCAATTGATTCAGTGATCATCTTTTTGGCGTCTTCCACGTTACCCCAACCTTCAACCTTGGTCGTGCCAGGTTTTTTAAGGTCTTTGTAGTGGTTAAAGTGGTGCTCGATCTTTTGCTTCCAGCGGTCGCCCAAGTCGTCCAACGAGTTGATGCTGTCACCGGTGTTACGATCATCGGCAGGTACAACCACAACCTTGTGGTCCATCTCGCCATCGTCTTCAAAGTTCAAAATACCAACGATCTTGGCTTCCATCCATACGCCGGTGGGAACTGGCTCGGCACAAACCAGCAATACATCGAGTTCGTCACCGTCTTCGTCTAAGGTTTGTGGAATAAAACCGTAGTTACAGGGCTTGGCAAAAATGCTTGGCTCCACGCGGTCCAACATAAATGCAGCGCGCTCTCGGTCCCATTCAATTTTGAGCATTGAGCCTTCAGGAATCTCAACAACAACATTAACGGTGCCATTTTGGTAGTCACCAGGGGTCAGAACTTGGTTAAAGTCAGCCATTTTTACTCCTTACGCATCTTTTGTGCTAGCTTTCGTTTCTGCAGATATTGTACACTAAAATGAGTAAAACGCGAGGGGTTATGAAGATCATTGGACACCGTGGCGCACGACATGTAGCGCCCGAGAACACCGTTGCAGCGCTAAAGCACGCGCTTAAGGCTGGCGTGGACGAAATTGAAATCGACGTGCGTGTCACCAAAGATGGTCGCGTGGTGTTGCATCACAACCCAGTCGTGGCCGTAGATGGCAAAAATTACGCCACCAATGCCCACACCCTCGACGAACTACGCGCGCTGAAATCAGACCTCACCACCTTAGCCGAAGCTATTCGCACTGTCGACAAACGCGTGCCGCTGATGATCGAGGTCAAGCCTGGCGAACCCGTAGAGCCCATCGTATCTGTAGTGGAAAGTTTTTTGGCTGATGGCTGGCAGCCCACTGATTTCATGTTTGGCTCGTTTAGTCAGTCCACGTTACGGCAATTACGCGACGCAATTCCGCAAGTTGACCTAGTAGTTATCGCCTTCTTTTCGAGCCTGAATGCCATGCGCCGAGCTCGCGCCGTGGGCGCCCGCAAAATCAGTCTCAACCACCGAGCACTGTGGTTCGCCAACATCGCGGCCATGCGCCGGAGCCGCTATGAAGTGTACGCCTGGACGGTCAACGATCCGCGCAAGGCTCAGCGCCTCGCTCGTTATGGGCTCAGCGGCGCCATTACCGACAACGCGGCGCTGTATAAATAGATATGAAAGCTGTTCTGCACGCCGTTACTTGGCACGTTCCCGATCAAATCGCCGAATTCTCGTTTAAGCCTGAGGGCCGCTTTGCGTTTGTTCCAGGCGAATACACTGAATTATTTGTAGCCCACAACAACCCCGACGATCGAGGGCAAAGCCGCGAGTTTTCTATTGCCTCTGCTCCGCAAGATAAGCCGTATATCAGTATTATTACCACATTTCCGCCCGTTGGGCAGCGGCAAAGTACTTTCAAACAAGCGCTGCGCGCCCTGCAGCCGGGTAGCACCGTAGACCTTATGCAGTCACGTGGTGATTTTGTGCTGCCAAAGGACTCCACCATTCCGGTGGTTTTTGTAGCCGGCGGTATTGGTATCGTGCCGGCGCTAAGCATTATGCGCGCCCTTGGCAATACATCGCGTCATGTGCAGATTTTGCATTCTGTGAGCAACAAACAAGCGCTCCTGGGAGCGGAAGTTTTTGAGGCCACCTGTGATGCTTATGTGCCGCTTATTACTACCATGCAAAAAAGCGGACTCAGCGGTCGAGTTACTGCCAAGCAAGTTCTGCAACAGTTGCACATAACACCGCAAACGTTGTTTTACCTGGCCGGGCCAAAGGATATGATCCGGGATCTACAAGCACAGCTTATTGGCGAAGGAACTCCGCCGGTAAATATTGTAGTGGACGAATTTAGTCGGTACGATCCGTAACGATCACTGTTCCAGTAGTGTCCGGGTACGCTAAGCTGTGATAGGTAAACGTGCCCGCATGGTCAAAAGCCAAACTAAAACCGGCCCCACTATTCAAGGGACCGGAGTTAGGAATCGCTGTATCGTCAAAGATTAACGTATGTGTAGCAGTATCATTGTTTGTCCAGATTACGGTGCGACCTTTTTTAACCGTGATAACTTGGGGCGAGAACGTGTAGTTTTGGATACTTACCGTGTTGGTTGCCACCGCTTTCGTAGTAACAGGTTCAGTGGCAGCTGTTTGCTGTACATCATCTTGGCCAGTTGACCGAGGTTGCATCTGTAAAAACACAACAGCCCCCACGCCTGCTATCACGAGCAGGATGCTCGATACAACCAATATCCGGGGATGTTTCACGGCAATAGCCTATGTTACGTACCTGCTCCCATTGTAGCACTATTATTACGTGCCAGCTGCTAGTCGGTTATTTACGGTGTAGCTCGTCTAGGTACTCGCGCATGTATAATGCGGCGCTAGCACCCTCGCCAGTTGCAGTTGCAATTTGCATGGTTGCGCCACTGCGAACGTCGCCGGCTGCAAATACACCAGGAATTGCAGTTTCTAGACGCTCATTGGTTTTTACAAAACCGACTTCATCCAGCTCTACGGCCGAATTTTTTAGGAATTCAGTATTGGGTTTTAGGCCTACGAACACAAACACACCATCAGTGGGGAATTCGACTTTTTCGCCCTTCACTTTATCGGTACCGACAACTTTCACCACTTTGCCTTCTTCGCCCACGATTTCGTCAGTTGTGGTGTTAAAGTGGACGGTGATTTTGTCTTTGTGCTTTTCCAGATCGTGCTGCAAAACTTCGGATGCGCGGAAGTGATCACTGCGTACTAACAGATCAATATGTGACGCAAAACGAGTCAAAAACATTGCTTCTTGCACTGCCGAGTTGCCTCCGCCCACAACTACAATGCGCTTGTCACGATAAAACGCGCCGTCGCAGGTTGCACAATAATGCACGCCGCGAGCATAGTAGTCTGACTCACCAGGAATGCCAATTTTCTTGTAGTCGCTGCCAGTGGCGATAAGCACGGTCTTGGCCCTGATGATACCGCTGGTGGTGTCCAACTCTTTGTAGTCACCCTTGTCGGCAATAGCCATGACTTCACCAAGTTCAATTTTGGTACCAAAGCGCTCAGCCTGCTTGCGCAAATTTTCGGCCAAGTCTAGACCCTGCAAACCCTCTGGGAAGCCCGGATAGTTATCAACCCAATCGGTTACGGCAGCCAAACCACCAACTACGCCGCGTTCAAACAGCGTTGTGTCTAGATCTTCGCGGGTCGTGTAAATTGCCGCAGCTAACGCTGCCGGACCGGCACCGATAGCAACAACGTCGTGAATGGTTTGCTCTGATTCGCTCATATAATTCCTTTTAGGCGACTGCTGGCGCTAGTTTAGCAAGATTGTAGCCGATTACCACTTCGCGAGAATCATCTTGCTTAGTAACAACAGTAACCGGTACGGTAAGTGCGCCACTGATCTGTAGCGCTTCAGCTTGTCGTTCGGGGTTTTGATCAAGATTTACTTCTTCGTAGCCCACACCTTTAGCAGTTAAAAAGCGCTTAACCATGACACAGTATGCGCACGTGTTAGTAGTAAAAATCGTCACGTTCTTGACCATTTTGTTTCCCCTCACTTGTTTTTTAGCTTGTGCTTTATTCCATTATATAGCGTCTAAAGCATAAGCGCTAGCACTATATATTGTGTTTTTTACGTTAATTACTGGTTTTTCCGCCAATAGAGTCAAGTGTAATGTCAAACACCAGTGCGGCGTTTGCTGGAATGCCTGAACCACTTGGTGGATTTTCGCCGTAGGCCAAGGCTGCAGGGATAACGAGGCGACGCGTACCGCCTACTTTCATGCCCGGAATGCCCTGTTTCCAGCCCTCAATCACGTTGTCCAAGTCGAGTGACACGGGTGCGCCAGAGTCTTTGCTGCTTTGGAAGATAACGCCGTTTGACGCAATGGCGCCAGTGTAATCTACGGTTACTGTGTCGCCTGCTTTTGCTTCTTGGCCGGTACCTGCTTTAGTATCAGTGGATTGTAGCTGACTTACGTCACTAACTGGCGTAAAGCCGCTCAGCTTGGTACCAGCCGACGTCTGCGATGTAGATGCGCTGCCGGTGCCAGTGTCATCACCACGGCTCATTTGCCAAATCACGGCCACGCTCAAGCCAATGGCAGTCACAAAAAATAAAACGGCGCCAAATAATGCAAAGATTCGATCTCGTTTACGGGTCATAAGTTACACTCCTCTATGTTGTTGACTTGTATTAATTTCGATGGGTTCTGTTGGAAAGCCGCCGCTGAGTCCCTGCATAATCATAACTTTGAGTGCCTCCGAACGAAACGGCACACTAGCCAATGATTGCAAAGGCAGCCATCGGGGACTATATAAATTCTGGCCAAGTGCGCTAATTTTTGCTTCTTCTGAGCTAGGGTGGAGTGTCGGCTCGCCACTAACGTATTGGCACAAATAAATATACTGCGTGCCGTACGGATCACCGGCGTGCTCCACCACAACAATGCGCGGATTCACAACGCTAATGCCGGTCTCCTCGGCGAGCTCCCGATACAACGCATGCTCTGCCTGCTCGCCGGGTTTTAAACCACCGCCGGGCAGTGTGTAATATTCGTGACCAAATTTATTTCGATGGATCACGAGCAAATGACCATTATTAACAACGATCGCGCGAACTGCTTGCCTCATAACTGCTTGTATTATGCTCCATTTAGCCTGGCAACGCCAGCACTTTACGCCTTAATTTCGTATGATTTGAGCGTGCGCTTGGTGGCCGCCGTGTGGCTGCCCTGCAGTTTGAGTAATTCAGCGTAAATTCCGCCGCTTCGTTCAAGCTCAGCCGGTGTGCCAGTTTCGGCAACCGTGCCGTCTTTGATGACCACGATTTGGTCAACATGCTGAATGGTACTCAGGCGGTGCGCAATAATCAGCGTGGTGCGATTTTTCATCAAGCGTTCCAGCGCTTCCTGCACCATGCGTTCACTTTTGCTGTCCAAACTACTGGTAGCTTCGTCCAAAATCAAGATTGGCGCGTCCTTAAGCAATGCGCGTGCGATAGCGATACGCTGCTTTTGGCCACCGCTCAGCTTGAGGCCACGTTCACCAATTTCGGTGTCGTAGCCGTGCTCTAGCTTGCTAATAAAGTCGTGTGCATTGGCAGCTTTGGCAGCTTTGATGATGTCTTTGTCGGCAGCACCAGGATGTGCGTATGAAATATTTTCGCGAATAGTACCGCTAAACAGTGCAGGTTCCTGGAACACTACGCCAATGTTGTGGCGCAAACTAGCTTGGGTAACGTCGGCTACATTCTGGTCATCAATTCGAATCTGGCCATCGTTCACATCATACAAACGAAGCAGCAAGTTGGTAAGTGTGGTCTTGCCTTGGCCGCTTTCGCCTACCAAAGCAACTTTGGTGTTGGGTGCCACGGTAAAGTGTACGTCATGCAACACAGGCGTAGCAGCATCATAGCCAAAGCGAACGTGATCAAATATGATCTGACCTTCGCCAATTTGCAGTTTTTTGGCCCGCTCGTTATCGGTAATGTCTGGTTGCACGTCCATGGCCTCAAAATAATCTTTGGTGTTGCTGATAGCGCGCTGGGTAGCGTCCACTAAAAAGCTGATGGTAAAAACAGGGATACGAATGAGCATGGCGTACTGAATCAGCAGCACCGCGGTACCAATACTGTACTTGCCGTGCGCGGTCTCGATAAAAATGTACGCAAACACAGCAAAGAAAATAGCGTTCAGCACTACGCGACGCAAAACATCTTGCGTATGCCATAGCTTGCTTTGGGGCCGAGTGGTGCTTACGACAGAGTCAAAACGTTTGCGAAAGAACGTCAGCTCGCGTGTTTCTTGTAAGAAGCTCTTTACCACGCGAACCTGCCCAATTGATTCGGCAAATCGGCCGCTAGCGATGTCTTGCTCGGTGTTAATTTGCTTTTGGTAATTCTGCCATTTGCCGCTCGTACGCATGGTTAGCAAAATGAACACCGGGTACAGCACGGCCAGCATAGCTGCAACCTGCCAACTGTAGTACGCCACGACGCCCAGCGACAAAATCGTACTGAACAAGAATTGCAAAAAGTTATTGCTGACCACCTGCATGAAGTTGCTGATTTGGCTGATTCCACGGCTCATACGGTTAATGATTTTGCCGGAAAGCTCTTCGTCAAAATAGCGTTGCGGCAAGCTCAGCAAGTGCTCATAGTAACGTTCGCTCAGGTACTTTTGTAAACGAGCCGCCAGCATATCACCCCAGTAACCGCTGTAGTTACTCAGCAATGTCTGGCCTAAGTCGGTTGCAAAAATCGCCACCGCCATCCACGCTACTACGGCCATATCCACCGTGCCACCACCTGCTAGTTTAGAAATTTGGTCAATGGCCGTCTTGGTGAAAATCGGTTGCAACTGACTCATAACGGCCAGTAAAATGGTGCACACCGAAATGACCGCGTAGTATTTACGCAGATTTTTAGTAAATGTCAGTATTCGCCAAATGTCTTTCATATCCCCTCCAGTATACCGGCTGTCTCTTACTGAAAAAAGCCTTATATGTTTTAATCTTTGCATGACACCAGCTGAACAAAGTCCGAATTACTGGGATGACAGACCAGAAGCAGCCATAACTGCAGAGCTCGACACTAGAACACCACAAGAAATCCTTGCCGACACCGCGCTGCTTCGATGTATTGGGTGCATTGTAGCGCGAAATAATTACGAGGTTCCGGACGCGCGTTTTACCGTTCCTATGTTCATGGATTGCCTTGGCGTACCCAAAAAAGAAGCGGCCGCCGCATTGCAACGCACCGCTGACCAAGATGACTCGCCACTTCTGCGAAGTCCGTCAACGACTATCGTGTATTCGTTAACCGAATCGGCCAAATACTACGCTTCGCCACCGCTCCAAGGGTGCCTAAAAATTATGGGGAACGTCGATTCCCAGGAACAGCGAGCCAAAAACACAGACCTTCAAAAAAAGGCGATTGATGCTGCCCTCTCGAGCTGTCTTCGGTGCATCGTCGACAGACACCCCGACAACTACGAGGGTATGGTTGTGACGGGTTCGGCGGCGGCCTCGTGTCTTCAGATAAGTCCGCAAAAGGCCGCAGGCGCCATGAGACGCGTGCTCTATTCAGAAAAGCCACCATTAACCCGGGCACGGCGAGGCCTGCCTTTTACGCTGACTGCGGAGGCTGCTAATCTAGAAGCGGCGGCCGTACCTAAAAATTGCCAGAAAAACACCGTCGTTCAACCCGACGAAACACATCTTGCACAAGTTGCCAGCAGAAAATCTCGACAGCTTGAACGGCTTATACTATGTTGTGTCGAAAATGTTGCTGACCCCGCTCATCAAAAAGTCCTGGCTCAAAATATTACGCAATTGCTAGAGTTTGACCTTATTGGCATCAAGCGTTCTCGAACACAAAATGCTCCGCCCGTTACGGGCTACTCAGACCGCGGTTCTTTGGTGTATTTTTCTGTTGGAAACCAGTTAGTCCGCCAGCCAGAACTATTGCAAAAAACACTTCTACACTACGCAGGAGTCGATCATCTTATATATGGTGAGCCAGTAGATACAGCTACATTGCGTGAAGAGTTGGGCATGTTACCACTCGACGAGCTCAGCGCGCTAGCTCAGCTTTTACTCATTAAAATGGGGATTCCTCGAGATGCGTTAGAGGTGTTGACGAGCTAGATTCGTTCGGCGCCGAATGCCTCGTGAGCAGCCTCGGCCACATGGTCAAGCATTTTGGAAACTTCTGCGTCAGTCATGGTTTTTTCGTAGCTAGCAATGCTCAGGCGTACCGTAATTTGCTTGTGCTCAGTGTCGTCCTGGCGTTGGTAAATATCAACTGGGCTAAGTGTTGGCAAGGTGTTTTCGGGTTGTACTTCGGCTAGTTTTTGCCATACAAAATTGTACAAATCACCGTACTGCATGTGCGCAGGAACCTTCAAGCAAATGTCTTGCTCAACTTTAGGAAAGCGCGGGAGTTGCACGTAGCCAGAGCCAGCCGCTTTGGTTTGAGCCAGTACGCTTAGGCTTACTTCAAAGCCAGCACAAAATGCAGGCAGCTTGAAGGCTTTGGCCACGCTCGGTTTGTATTCGCCAATGCGGCCTAAAACTACGTCGCCACTTTTGACAGTTGCGGCACGACCCGGCGTAAAGTACGCAGCGTTTTGGTCTTGTTCGCCTGCTTGAATTGACTCGTAAGTAACGTTGGTAACACCTAACGTAGCGAGCAAGCTGTGTAGGTATTTGCGAGCCTGGTAGTACGGCGCACCAGCCAACTGCTTAGCAGCTTTGTCGTTGGCAGCAAATACCAGCGCTAAACGCTCAAATTCTGTGGGTAGACCATCTTGTTCGTGACCAATCATGTGTGTTTTGTTCATCTCGAACAGTGCAAACTGATCATGACCCGCCTTGATGTTCGTGTGCATTTTGTCGAGCAAACTTGGCGTAAGACTCAGACGGAAATACTGCAGATCAGGACTTAATGCGTTGCTCAGCTGGAACGCTTTGCTCGCGTCCTGGCCAGCTTTTTTGAGCACATCGCCATGCACAAAATTGTAGGTCAGCACTTCGTTGGCACCACCGGCCGTAAGTACGTCACGAATCTGTTTTTTGAGCTCATACATAGCGTTTTTAACAGTCGGGTTCACGCTGCGCGATGGCAGCTCCAATGGCAAGTGATCAAAGCCATACAAACGGCCAACTTCTTCTACGATGTCTTCGGGAATAGCAATGTCGGTGCGCCAGAATGGTGCGGCAATAATCAGTTCGTCATCTTTCACATCTACTCGGAACTCTACGTTAGCCAGTAGCTGCGCCATTTCGGGGGCCGGCAACTGCAAACCCAGGCGCACATTCACAAATTCGGCCGTGAGCGTAATAGCTGGGTGCAGCGAACCGCGTTGCAGTACTTCTGGGCTCAAATGATTGTCGTCAATAACAGAGCTCGCAACTTTGCCGTCGGCATATTTGCGAATCTCGTCCACAGTTTTAGCCAAAACTGCTGCGTTTTGCAGTGGCGATTGGCCTTTGTTGTTGCGAGTTACGGCATCAGTAAATAACCCGTGCGCCATACTTGTACGGCGAATTGAGTACATGTCAAAGGTGGCGCATTCCAAAATAATATTTTTGGTGTTCTGGTCGACTTCGGTATCAGCACCGCCCATCACGCCGCCTACGCCAATCAGCTTGTCTTGCGTAGCGATCATAATCGCTTCGGCACGAGGTTCGATTTCTTTGCCATTTAACAGCGTAATTTTTTCGCCGGACTGCGGGTGGCGAATTACTAGCGTAGCGTGATCAGCGTTGGCGTCTTGCGCTTTTACTTTGTCATAGTCGTAGGCGTGCAACGGTTGGCCGGTCTCTAGCATAAAGAAGTTGGTGTAATCTACGATGTTATTAATAGATTTCACACCCATCTCGGCCAAATAAATGCGCAGCCAGAGCGGACTCGGCTTGATAGTCACATTACTCATGGTCACGGCCATAAAACGAGGCGTCAGCTCTGGCAATTCGTTGCGAACCTCTAGCTTAAGCTCGTCGGCTTCCATGCTCGGGAACGTAGGCTGCAACGCGTACCAATCTGGACTCTTGTAAGCTCGACGCTGAATTCCTTCCAGTTCGCGAGCAACGCCCAGCATGCCAAAACAGTCAGGTCGGTGAGTGAACATTTTGTTTTCAATATCAATAATTGCTTCGTTACGCAGGTTGAACGCATCAATAAACAGCGTACCCGGCGCAACTTGATCAGTAATTTCTAGAATGCCGTCATGGTCATCGCCTAAGCTCAGTTCGCGTGGACTAGCCAGCATACCGTTGCTAACAACGCCACGTAACGGACGAGCCGACAAGACAAAAGGTTCATCGGTGTCGTAGCTGTCGGGCACCGTTGAGCCTGGAGGTAGCCAGGCAACCGTAATGCCTTCGCGCACATTTGGCGCGCCGCACACTACTGTTACTAAACCATTTTCGTCACGGTCTACATTTTGTGCTTTGCCGCCGTCATCAATCTGGCAGACGTGCAAATGGTCAGAGTTTTCGTGGTCTTTGCAGGAAACAACTTTGGCAATAATCACGCCCTCAAGCTTCTTGCCAAAATCAATAACTTCTTCAACAGCACCCAATTGTGCACCGATTTTTTCTACCAAGGCAGCAACACCATCTGGCGCTGGATTACCAGCAGAACCGTATATTTCATTAACTTTAGCTATGGTGTTTACACTAATTTTCATCGGTGGCCTCTACGATCTTTTTCTGAATAGCTGCAAGTTGGGCATCGTCCATTTTGGGGCCTTCTTGCGTGGTTATGTATCCCGGATACGACGTAAAGAACGCTTTTTCGGGGCTTTGGCGGTCTTGGTGCATGTTGTGCATCGGATACAGTTTAACGTGCACATGCGGCACGGCCTCGCCTTCAAAAACTGCTGCCACGCGCTCAACGCCCAAGGCGCCCTGTAACTTACGCGCGACTTTTTTGGCCGCCTGCATCAGTCCAGCGATCTGCTCGTCGGATAGGTCGAATACGTAGTCGCCAGGATTTACTTTGGGCACCACAACGGTCACTCCAGGCGTGTTAGCGAATGGCGTTAAAAATGCCGCGTACTGTTCGTCTTCCCAAACAAACAGAGCTGGGATTTCGCGAGCAATAATTTTGTCGAAAAGCGTTGGTTCAGCCATAGTCTGTCCTTTTAAGAAAATTGTTTTAAGAAGTCGAGTTTGCCTGATTCAAAGTAGCGCACGTCTTCAATATCATGTTTCATCATAACCAGACGGTCGATACCCCCGCCCCAGGCAAAGCCTGTGTAAATAGTCGGGTCAATGCCAGCCATGCGCAGCACGTTCGGGTTGATCATGCCACAGCCCAGCAGTTCGATCCAACCAGCGTACCCACAGATTGAGCAGCCTTGTTTGTCGCAGAACGGACAGCTTAGAGCAAACTCAAAACTTGGCTCGGTGAACGGAAAGTAATACGGCTGCGTTTTGACTTCCAACTCTTTTTGGTAGTATTCCTGCAAAAAGGTTTTAAGCGTGGCAATCAAATGACCGGCGTGCACATTTTTGCCCACATACACGCCTTCCAACTGGTAAAACGTGTGCTCGTGACGAGCGTCCAGGTCTTCGTTACGAAATACGCGGCCAGGAATCACGGCAGCAATCGGTTTGCCCTGTTCCAGATTTCCGCGAAACATTTGCAATACCCGGTTCTGCATAGTGCTAGTGTGCGCCGGTGCGATCAGCTGCTTGCCATTGGCGTCTTTTTGCACGGTCATAAAGGTGTCATAATCGTCGCGAGCCGGATGGCCTTCAGGGAAATTCAACATCTCAAACATGTGCGTGTCGTCATCCAGTTGGCGCGATTCAATAGCAGTAAAACCCATGCGATAAAAAATATCCAACACGTGGTCTAGCTCGGCCATCAAGGGGTGACGACTGCCGGCTTCACTGCTCAGCAAAGCCGGGCGCTGCGTAACATTTACGTCGAATGGCGCAGTAACGTCCAGTGGCGGCAAGGCTTCAGCCTGCTCTTGATGCTCGGCAACCATCTGCTCTAATTCTTGTTTGAGCACGTTAATTTCTTTGCCAAACGCGCCACGCTCTTCGGGTGACAATGTGGGGATTTCGGCGTACAGCGCACGAAGCTCGGTGGCCTTTAAAATATCACTTTTGGTGCTGAGTTGCTCAAACTGCGCTTTAAGCGTAGCGGCCGTCTCGGCAATACGGGGATTTTGATAACTCATCTTGCACATAATTATACCTGTTTTGTAAGCTATAAGTAAACCACAAGCAATAAGGAGAAGCCCGTGTCGTTAGTTATCCCGGAATTTGTTGTTCCGTCTGATGAAATGTTGTCTATTTTTAAAGAGGAGGATTTGGATCAAGATACCCAGCCAGCTCCTTTTGACGAAGACCTGCTAGAGCGCCGTGTAGCAGTGGCCACTATGTATGAACACGAGCAGCGTTTACGCTATCACGGACCGGTGCATATTGGACGTGTATCGATGGTCAACATGGTACCCAACATCGCGCATCTGGCTCAGCGCGAAGAACCAGAGCCGACAGACACAACATTCGTGATGCCCGAAAGCTACCACACGCTTATTGCACCTGATCAGCAAAAGCCCAACTACACACAAAACTTCTCTGTTCGGTCGCTGTTTTACATTCTGCCACAGCGGAATTATCCGCTCATTGTTGACCGCTTGGCGGCAAGTATCCAAAAAGCCGTTCGTTCTTGATATACTAGGTGTATGGCAAATTTTTCTTTTGATGTAGTTTCTGAATACGACAAAGCCGAGATGAATAATGTATTCGATCAGGCTAAACGAGAAATCGAGAATCGGTACGATTTTAAAGGCACGCCCGCGGCTCTAGACTGGCTGAACAGCGACAAGACCGGACTCAAAGTAACTGGCAGCGGCGACTGGCAAGTTGATGCAATCTTGGACATTGTACGCAAAAAGCTGGCCACTCGCGGCGAAAGCCAAAAAGTGCTCGACACTTCCAAGGAGCCAGTGGTAGCTAACTTAAAAACCACCAAAGACGTGCCTTTCAAACAGGGTCTCGACCAGGACAAAGCTAAGCAAATTACCAAATTGTTGCGCGACGAGTTGCCAAAGGTTAAAACCCAAATTCAAGGTGATGCCGTACGTGTCATGTCTGGCAGCAAAGACGACTTGCAAAATGCAATCCAGCTTCTGAAAGCCCAAGACTTGGACTTTCCGCTAAACTTCACGAATTATCGATAGTAAGCTGCCCTAGCAATTCGGTCGCCTCAAACGTTGCCTCATCAATAACCGGATAACGTCCCGGCTCGTCAAGACACCACTGTAGCGCTTCGGCCGGCGCGTAGTACATATGGCCACCGGCGCCTATCGTCTGTTGCAGTAGCGGCAGTCGATAACCATAACGCAAGCCCCGCGGCACATACTGATCGCGTTGCGCAGTAAGCGTTGAGACTGCTCGTAGCACTACTCCGGGTCTTGTTCGAAACATTTTGGTCATGGATGCATTTGTAAACTGCTGGCCAACTGCGGTTAACCCTACGATCAACCGCGCTACTTCCTGCTGTCGCTCCGTAAGGTGAACAGATTCCAGAACCTGGGCCGCCTCTAAATAGTCCGCCTCGGTGGTTGCTGGAGTGCCGAACTCTACGTCAGCAGCATCATGTTGCTCTAAAAGGTGTCGTAATTGCACTGTTTGGCGAGCCGTGGCCGTTGCCCCCTGTGTAGCAATTTGTAAAATGTCGTTGAATGCTGTGGCGTCAAAAATATCAGCATCCAGCTCGGATCGAAACTCGCTCATTGTACCTCTCTGTTTTTATGCGTGCCGATCAAGTATACACAGAAGCGACAATCCAGTATACTAGTTTTTAGCATGAGCGAAACGAATTCCGTTCTAGACCAGGCCGTGGCCGTCCTTAAACACAATGATCGCGGACTGTACACCATTCCGGCACATCAGATGTATCCGCACCAGTGGTTGTGGGACAGCTGCTTTATCGCTATTGGCTTGCGTCACCTTGATATTGAACGCGCCAAAATTGAAATTTTGACTTTGTTACGGGGCCAGTGGAAAAACGGCATGATTCCACACATGATTTTTACGCCCGGTAAAGCTTATCGACACGACCGTGAAATTTGGCGTAGCTGGGTAAGTCCGTTTGCACCTGACCCTGAAGATGTTTGCACCAGCGGCATCACGCAGCCACCGATGTTAGCCGAGGCTATTGTAGCAATCGGTCAAAAAATGACTTTGGTGGAACGACGCGGATGGTATCGCCAGGTTTTTCCGGCATTGGTGCAGTATCACATGTGGCTGTATCGTGATCGTGATCCACACGGCGAGGGCCTGACGCTGCAAATTCACCCTTGGGAAACAGGTCTCGACAACAGTCCGCCGTGGATGCACGAATTGCATGAACATTTGCTACCGTGGTGGATTCGTGCACTCGAAAAAACCAAATTGGAAACTGTTGTGGGCTGGTTTAGGCGCGACACCAAAATTGTGCCTCGGGATCAGCGTTTTACCAATATCGACGCCATGGCGTTATATGACACGCAACGTCGATTGCGCCGCAAAAGCTACGAGATTGGCAAAATCCTGGACCACGCTCTGTTTGCCATCGAAGATTTGGCGTTCAACTGTATTTTGATTCGTGCCAACGAGCATTTGCTCGAAATTGCGAAAAGTATTCGGGCCGAAGTGCCTGCCGACCTGCTGCTTTCTATAGATCTAACTCGTAAATCGCTGGAAGAGTTGTGGGATCCGTACACTGAGCAATATTATTCTCGGGATTTTGTCACGCATCGCCTTATAAAAGTGCCAAGCATTGCTTCGTTACTGCCGCTATACACTGGTGTTATTAGCAAAGAACGCGCCGATATTTTGGTCAAAACCATCGAAAACGAACATATTTTTGGGCCATCGTTCCCGATTCCCTCCGCGCCGCTCAACACGCCATGGTTTAATCCGCGCCGATATTGGCAAGGCCCAACGTGGTTCAACACTAACTGGCTCATAATTGATGGCCTGAAGCGCTATGGGTACAAGCACCATGCCGACGCCCTCATTGAGGGCTCGTTGGAGCTCGTAAAAGATGGTCATTTTAACGAATACTTTAACCCGCTCACCGGCGAACCATTGGGCACACCCGATTTCAGCTGGACAGCTGCGCTGACTATTGACTGGCTCAAAAAGTAAGTACGCTATTCGTCAAGCAGCGAGACGTTCTCGCCAGCGGAGTCGGCAGTTTTGTCGGCCAGTTTTTGTACTTTGCCTAATTTGCTCTCAATAGTGCGCGACTTGCGGCTAGCCGTATCAATGGTGTTCGTAGCTTGCACAAGCTTTTCGCGAGTCTTGTCTAACAGGTCACCGAACTTACCAAATTCACCCTTAATAACGGTGAGCAATTCCCAGACTTGGCTGGTTTGCTCGGCAATTGCCAGCGTGCGGAATCCAAGCTGATAGCTACTCAGAATAGCCGCAATCGTGGTTGGACCGGCAACGGTCACACGGTACGTGCTCTGAAGTTGCTCAAATAAGCCTGGCGTGCGTAAGACTTCGGCGTACAGGCTCTCGGTGGGCACATACAGCACCGCAAAGTCAGTCGTTTTAGGTGGCTGAATGTACTTTTCTTTGATGCTTTTGGCCTCAAGTTTGATGCGATTAATGAGCGCTTTGTGCGCCAGCTCAGCGTCTGTAGCATTGCCCTTTTCCTGAGCCGCAACCAACCGCTGATAGTCTTCCATAGGGAACTTGGCGTCGATTGGCAGATAAATAAAGCCAGTTTTGTTGCTTTTGTCTGGCAGCTTAATAGCAAAATCCACGACATCGCGACTGCTCGTGCTCAACATCACCTGCTTGTCGTAGTGGTCTTTAATGAACACTTGCTCCAACAGATTCTCGAGCTGCACCTCGCCCCAAGTACCGCGTGTTTTAACATTAGTCAGCACACGCTTAAAGTCGCTCACGTCGCTAGCCAGGCCCTGCATTTCGCCCAAGCCTCGCTGAACTTGTTCCAAGCGTTCGCTCACTAATTTAAAGCTTTGGCTCAAACGTTTTTCCAGCGTACTTTGCAGTTTCTCGTCCACCGTGGCACGCATTTTTTCGAGCTTGTCGGCGTTATCTTTTTGCAATGTTTCAAGGCGACTTTCGACGGTTTTTCGTATTTGTTCTAGCTTTTCGTCGTTCTTGTCGCGCAACTGTTCCAAGCGCTTGTCTAGCGATTCGCGAGTTTGCGTAATGCCACCCGTTACCTCTTGCCGTAGGTCTTTATTTGCCTCGGCAAATTCACGGCGGCTGAGTGAAAATTCTTCGCGCAATGCACCACCCACATTTTTGCTGTCGTGACTTTTGCGCAGCATGGTAAATACCACGCCTAAACCAATTAAGTTAGCGACCCCTATCAATAAAAGAATTGCATTCATATATGTATTGTACTCCGTTCCGGCTATAGCAGACGTGTGTGATCCTTAAAGACCCGGGGACGTCCCGGGTCTTATGGGAAGCCTCACACTTCCTACTTCAATAATACGCGCGGGCTCATGAAAGCACAAGCGTTTTTGTATCAGTCGAGGCGCAAAAAGACACGAAGTGATTGCGGCAAAATACGCGTCAATGAAACCACAAATAGGCCCACCAAGAAGCCGCCAAAAACGTCGAGCGGCAAGTGCACGCCCAGATATACACGCGACATTGCCACTAAGCCGATCCATACGATAGGCAACCAGCGCCACGCTTTTGGCAAGTACGGTAGCAGCGTCAGCGAAATAACCGTAGCAATGGTAGTGTGACCAGACGGAAATCCAGCGCCTGTTTCTACGGAGTATCGGTGAAAATCAGCCAGCAAATCTGCTGGACGGCCGCGATGTACCAGTTCTTTCAGAATAAAGTCCATACCATAGCCACCAATAATCACAGCTGCTAGGCGCCATGCTAGGCGGTAAAAGCGTGCTATGGTGGCGATAGCAATGCTGGCCAGTGCGGCCCACACGCTGCCGCCCACCACGGTAATTGCTAGTCCTGCGGTTTTAAGTGACGCCGGCCAATCGTTAATGTGATGAAAAATAGTTGCTTCCCAATTGGGCACAGCGTGCGTGGAGCGCACAGCCAGTGCTGTTGCGCCGCTTAAAGCAATAATTGCCACTACTAAACTGGCGATGTACCAGCCGCGGTGACTTTCATAAATGGTTGTATCGGTTTTTGCGTTCATATGATTTTCAGTATAGCACTGTTATGGCCGTGAAACGTAGGCATTATTGCGAATATAAAATCTCCAGGGCTTTTCTTGAGCCTGCGAGATACCAACGCGTGTAGTTTGCACGATCTGATCTTCAGATAACGGCGGTTTTGGAACGAGCTGCAGTGGTTTATTACGCAAATCATGCCCGCTCCATCCTGTATTGACACCCAACGCCTGACACAATTTAGCTGGACCATTCGTAAGTTCTACGCCCTGCTTGTCTGGTCTGTTTTGACGCAAAATATAATCGCCTTCTAGCGGTTCTGCGGCGCGAATTAATACGGCGGAGCCCTCGCCCACCGGTCCGGTCACCACATTCATGCAATAATGCATGCCATACGTAAAATATACGTACAAAAATCCAGCTGAGCCAAACATTACTGCGGTGCGCGGCGTCTGACCTTTGTAACTATGACTGGCAGCATCTGTCTGATGATAGGCCTCGGTCTCTACAATTTTGAGCCGCACGGTGCCTTTTTCATCTGTTAGGAGAAGTTCACAGCCCAGTAATTGACGAGCCACATCTACTACATTTTCCTGCAAAAAATCAAAACTCATATCTGTAGTATAACGCACCTGAATTCTTGTGTTTTAAGTAGTTTTATGGTATAATTAACGGGTTATTTCAGCGTTAGTTGGGATACGCATTTTGACATTGAGAAGGAGTGACTTTAAGGTGTTGCAACCGGCGCATCATGCGATGGTACGTCTATTGCAACACCTTCCTGTCAGTCAACCGTTCAAGGACAAAACCATGACCGCTCATCGGATCGCTCACCGGGTCGCTCGTAACAGCCTCCAGATCTTGCACTTCGTGCTCGCATACCTGCTGGCAAGTGCGGGAATCGGCCTGGGCTCCTACTTCCTGAAGCAGATTCTGCCCATCACCGGCCTGATGCACGTCAACTCGATCGTCGCTTTCGGCGCGATCGCCGCCATCATGGTGCAAAGCTACCGCGACTACCTCCGGTTCAACCTGGTTGCCCGCGCAACCAATGACCTGTGGGGATGGAACGGCGTGATCTACACCATCGACATCGTTCTGGGTCTGGCGGCTAACTGCCCCGGCATCCTGCCCAGCTGAACCGCTCACAGAAAGCGCACACAACGTGGACGACAACACGCGGCGCCCGCCGATGGCCAATAATGCCGTCAGCGAAGAGATGATGCTGGACGCTCTGGAACACTTTGGCCGATGCCTCAAGGCTTCGGGCAAAGGGTGGACTGAGCCGAAGATTCGCATTGGCGCCAAATGGCACCACCTGGATTTCCTCAGGGCCGCACTGGAGCACGCCACCACCTGCGACGACGCCCGAGCACTCAACATCCGCACCAACCCCTTCGCGAACACCCAGGAGCCTGCCATGACCACCACCGACCAGCCCGAGCCCACCGCTCCGCTCCCCGCAGCTCTGGACATCGCGTCCAACGTCCTGCCCGGAGTCATCCTGGTGGTGAACATCAACGGCAACGACCAGCACTTCGACCTCCTGAAGGTCGCCGAGCTGCTGCCGCGCATGCAACTCACCCGTGTCAAGACGGTCAACGTCCCCACGATGCAAATCGTGCGTGCCGAGGACTGGCAAGACTGCGAGTTCGACGCCGGCCAACAGCTCGACCTGCACAAGATCACCGGCAACGGCCAATACCTGGTCGTGGGCGAGTGGTCCTACCCGGTCGAGGACGTTCGAGAGCTCCTGGCGCGCAACGGCGGTCACATGACAGCTGACTACGTCGCACCGGCCTGGTATCAACCGCAGTCCCAACAGGAACGGCACATCGCCGGCCTCCACCAGTCCGAGCTGGACGCCCAAGGCGGACAGCTGCTGCCGGACCGCACGCACGGCGTGGACACCGGACTCACCGAGCTGCCCCCGGACAACGGTGGCCAGATCTGCGAGTCCGACCCGCGCTTCGAAGGCCCGGCGACCCCGGAGTACTACGACGCCCGGTCGGTCAAGTCCGACATCGACACCAACGAGATCCTCGGCGACGGCCACTGGCTCACCAAGCAACAGCGCCTGGTCCTGACGATCTTCGGCAGCGCCAACGGCGTGCTCGTGATCCTGGGCCTCGGCCTGACGCTCCACCAGAGCTTCAACATCTTCCTGTCCGTGCTGATCGCCATGATCGCCGGCTCCACCATCACCGTGGGGATCGGCGCCCTCGGCGCTCTCGCGGTCAGCAAGTTCGCCGAGAAGCCCCTGTTCACCCAGTACCAGTTCCAGGCTCAGCGGATCCTCATGACCTGCGGCGCCCTGATCGGCTGGATGATCATGACCCTCGTGGTCCTCGGATTCCTGTTCTGAACAACTTCGACACGCGCGGCGGACGACGGTGGTTCCACGCCCAGTGGCATCACTGCCGTCCCCTCGCCCAGCTCCTTCTCAATGCACCACCCTATTTACTTCTTACACCCTGGCTCTTGAAAAGCCCGCATGCAAGCAGTAAAACTATTCGGCTCGATTCATTCGACCCCACTTGAGCGTTTGAGCCATCCATAGTAATTCTTTGTAGGCGTCACCCACGTTTCGTTCGACATATTCGGTGTGGGCAGGATTGAGCACGCCAGCTGCGTTAAACATATCTTGCACTCGCGGGAAATAAACGCTCCACGAAGTCACAACTAACCCCAGTTCACGCACAGTTAATGTGAGCGCTTCCACAGCACGTACGCCGCCCCATCCGCCATTGCTGGTGCCCGCGAGGGCCACTGGTTTGTGCTTGTAGTTTTCTAGCTCGCTGTCTAGCATACGCTTGAGTGTGCCTGGAAAACTGTGGTTGTACTCTGGTGAAACAATAAAAAAAGCATCTGCTTTGGCGGTGATTTGAGTGTATTTTGGATCTTTACCTTCGGGATCATTGCCGTCGCCGGGAAAGTCAAAATCATTGGGATCTACAAAAATAATTTCAACGTTGGGCAGCTGGCGCCCATAGTCAGCAACGTACCGCGCGGCCTTAATAGACTCGCTTGCTTGGCGTTTGGTGCCCGCTAATACTACAATCGTTAGTTTTTCGTCCATACTTATTCCAGTTCGCGGATTTGAGCGTGATTCAAACCAAAATAATGTGCGACTTCATGCCACACGGTGTGCGTGACTTGTTCCTTCAGCGATGCAAAATCATTGGCCCACTCTTGGGTCGGATTCTTAAAAATAGTGATTTTGTCGGGCCCATACGATGTCATACCCTGGCGCTGCGCCAGTGGGACGCCCTCGTATAAACCAAAAAGTGTTTGATCGCCGCGCAATTGAAGTTGTACGCGCTGTTCGGGCGTGGGATCGTCAGCATACGTAATAGCTACGTTCTGGATCGCAGCCTGGTGGTCTTTGGAAAGCGTAGTAAGCGCTTCAGAAATAAGGTCGGCAAATTCGTCGTCGGTTACGGTAAACATACCGCTATTGTACGGGGTTTGCGCAGATTACGCTATGCCTTCTGGGCCGCCAGTTTCTTGGTAAAACTTTTCCATGTAGTGATACATGCCTTCGTCAAGATGCGTAACGTCGTGAGGGCCAGCCGTTTGCATGACGCCCCAGACGCTCATGCGATCGTAAGCGCCATCGGTAGACTGCTCACTAAAGCGAACGCTGGTCAAAAAGTGAACCCAGCTACTAACCACGTGCTCGCTAACAGGATTTCGTAGTTTATCAGCGGTAAGTGGCCCCAAAGGCTCGGCGTAATACATGCCACTATTAGCGACCGCAAAACGTGTCACAGTTTCTGCGGCAGTACGGCTAATAAGGTGCACGTCATACATAAGATCAAGATTTTGTGCGGGATTTTGCCAGGCCCAAGCGTCGCATGAAAGCGATATTCCGTATTTTTTCTGAGCACCGTCTGCGCTGCGCATTCGGGCATCGCCTCCAACTAAAAGCGCCGGGCGCTCATCCCACACCACCCGCGTTAACGGATTTTGCGGTGCAAGATATTTGCCCAGCGCAGTTAGTAATAACTGGTGCGGAGACACACGAGGATCATGAGGGGAGTTTTCAAATCGTTCCATCATGATCCTCTTTCGGCCCCACTCGCTACTTGTTGCTTCGCTTGCGCTTGTTAGGGTCGAGTTCGCGCTTACGGAGTCGCAGACTCTTTGGCGTTACTTCCAGTAACTCGTCATTTTCGATAAAGTCCAGGCACTGTTCCAGGCTCAGGATGGTGGGCGGAGTCAGCTGAACTACACCGTCACTGCTTGAGCTACGCATGTTGGTCAGGTGTTTGGTTTTACAAACGTTGATTTCCATGTCTTCCTGGCGAGTGTTCAGGCCCACGATTTCGCCAGCGTATACTTTTTCGGCAGCGCCAACAAAAGTAGTACCGCGGGCTTCGGCGTTCTGCAAAGCGTATGGAGTGGTGGTGCCGGTTTCAAAAGCAATCAGCACACCGTTACGCAGCTGTTGCAGTGCAGCACCTTGCGGTTGATAGCCAACGGTCAAGCTGTTCATAATAATAGTGCCCTTGGTGTTGGTCATTAGGATGTTGCGCATACCCAGCAACGCACGAGTTGGCATTTCGTAAATCAATTTAGTCACACCCTTGGTGCTCGAGAATTGCTCTTTCAACGTTGCGCGGCGCTGGCCCAATTCCATCTGGACTGTACCAACATGTTCGGCAGGAACTTCGATGATAACTTCTTCCAATGGTTCCATGATTTGGCCGTTTTCTTCTTTGGTTACTACCTGCGGGCGACCAACTTCAAATTCAAAGCCTTCGCGGCGCATCGTTTCGATCAAAACTGAGAGGTGTAGTTCGCCACGACCAGCAACGGTAAAGCCGATACCTGCTTCGTCAACACGCAAACCAACGTTGGTTTCCAGTTCTTTTTGCAAGCGATCGCCAATTTGGCGGCTAGTAGTGAACTCGCCTTCGGTGCCCTTGAATGGACCGGTGTTTGGGCCCAAGTAAATGCGCAAAGTTGGCGCTTCTACTTCCATAACTGGCAGCGCTTCTGGCTGGTCAGCATCGGCGATAGTTTCACCAATTTTAGCGTCAGCAACACCGGTCAATTGCACGATGTCACCAGCAACACCACCAGGAACCTCAAACTTGGTTACGCCGTGGCTCATGAATACTAAATCAACTTTAGCTTTGGTCATAGTGCCATCTTTTTTACACAACGTAACTTGTTGGCCAGGCTTTACGGTACCGCGAGTAATGCGGCCTACGCAGTATTTGCCCTTAAACGAGTCCCAGCTAAGGCCAGTAACCAGCATCTGGAATGGCTTGTCCATTTCTACGTTTGGTGCAGGAATGTCGTTAATGATAGCGTCAAAAACTACGTCAAGATTGGCGTCTTCCTCGGGGTCAGTTGGTGCTTCTTTCCAGGCTTTGCCGGCGCGACCAACAGCGTAGTAAACGGGATAGTGCAGCTGGTCTTCGTGGATTGCCAACTCTAGGAACAAGTCAGCCAGTTCGTCTTCCACTTCTTGAATACGACGAGCAGGTTTGTCGATCTTGTTGATAATCACAATTGGCTTCAAGCCCTGTGCTAACGCCTTGCCCAACACAAATTTAGTCTGAGGCATTGGGCCTTCCTGAGCGTCAACAATCAGCAAACAACCGTCGGCCATGTTTAGCGTGCGCTCAACCTCGCCAGAAAAGTCGGCGTGACCAGGGGTGTCAATAATGTTAATGCGATAGTCGTCGTGCTGTACGGCAGTAACTTTAGCGGTAATAGTAATACCGCGTTCGCCTTCTTGGTCGCCACTGTCCATGATCAGACTCTGGTTCATTTCGGCCTGGTTGTCGCGGAAGGTCTTGGACTGCTTCAAAAGGCCGTCCACCAGTGTAGTTTTACCGTGGTCAACGTGCGCAATAATTGCGATGTTACGGATCTTGGATGGGTCTTGGTTGTTTGGTGTCATAGTATACGTGTATTAGACCGGTCCTTATTCCGGCAGCTGCTCCTGGGGGCATATTTATACTTATTCTAACATACAGATAGATATATCCAAAAAAGCGGATGTCGGGGGTGATGCGGGGTGAAGGTCGTCGGTGCCGTGGTGGCAGGGGGACGACCTTCACGGTCCGCTCAGTATTCAGTTGTGTGTTCGATCAGTGAATCACTCGCTGCCGTACTGGCGACGCGTGAGAAGGCCGGCGATGACCACCATCAGGACCAGCAGGAACAGGGCGGACAGGTTCGGCAGACCCAGGTTGGGCGAAGAAAACTTGCCGAAGCTGGCACGCACGAACATGCAGGTGAAGTCGCTGCCGAGGCCCGGGTGGGCGTTGGCGTACTCCGGCGTGACACACGTGTTGGCGTACCGTCCGGTACCCGGCTGCTGGGCGTGGATCAAGCCAACGGCCGTCAGCACGATCAGCAGAACACCGCCAAGCAGGTTCCGAAGGAAGTGACCGCGGGTACGGTGGTTGTCGCTCATGATGGATGAACTCCCGGAAAGCGTAGTGCTGGATGGGTGACATACTGCGATGGTGCGTGTGGCGCCAGATCAGTTGAAGTAGTCGTTCTTGCCCTGCAGGTTGGTGCAGTGAGCGGCGTTCCAGTTGTGGATGCGCTGCTGCGTGCCCGAAGAGCCCATGGACAGCAGAAGCTTCTCCAGGAAGCCACCGCCGAAACCGGCGAGGCTCGTCGGAACGTGGCGGTTCTGGTCCTCGAAGGCATGGGCGTCCTGTGCGGCGCGGGCCACATCGGGTTCGATGTCGCTGGGCGCCACCTTGTCCACGGTGTCGTAGAGCTCGGCAAGGTCGCCGGGCATCGCTGCGAACATCGTGGCCAGGTCCTGGGAAGTCTTGGTCTGCTCTTCCTGGGTGCCCGAGGCCATGGCCTTCTTGTAGGCCGCGACGGTGCTGTTGTACTCCTCGCCCTTGGGCTTGGTGTAGTTCAGCCACGTGTCACAGTAGTTGCCAACACTACGGTCGGAACCGCCGGAGCCGAAGCTGCCGAAGTTGACATTACTCGCCACGATGAGCGCCACGATGACTGCGAACGCAGCCAGGATGACCTTTCGGAGTGTCCGAGTGTTCATTTCCTTCCGATCAATCGGTGAAACACAAAACTGAATTATAAAAGAGCATGGCTCTTTGTTTGTTGAGCGGATGTTACGGTGTAACGAGAGGTAATTCTACTACATTACCTCTGTTTTGTCAATACCCGACGTACGCTACTCTACGCGGTAGTCAGGACTCGATATGTGCTGTTTAAGCTGTCGCACCAGCGCACCAGTGCCAATAAAGTACGCAATAAGCGTGGCAAACCAACCAACAAGCGGCACGTACATCAAAACTACCAGAAGCACAGCGCCAACGGCCATGATCGCCACCGCATTTTTAGCTCGTGCGAGCACCATACTGCCCAGGTAATAGGCAGCAATTGGCATACTGAGCATAACCAGCAAAATCCAAGCCAGTAGGCCCAGGATTGCCACCGGAATACCCACCAAAGTCAAACCCAAGGTCACCAAACCGGCAGGCACCACAAAGCTTGCCAACAAGCCAACGAGCAGTGTTTTGCCCAAGCTATTAGCCGCTATCATGCTGACACGATGAATCGGCTGTGGGAAAATCAGCACCAGCACTAGCGCAAACGCCGTTATCATAAGAAGGGCAATAATAAAGCTGCCTAGGTCAAACATCTTACGATCCTGATGTTTTGGCGTGTGGTGCGTAACAGCGCCCTTCACCGTAGCTGTGCTTGCGATAGCCGCCGAAGTATCACTGGTGTATTCTAATGTTCCCGCAATCACAGCTTTGTCTTGGAGTTGCAAGGTGCTACCGGTAAATCGGACATTGCGGCCAATGGTTCCGGTTAGCGTCGTGTCTGCGCTGGCGATAACTGCATCGCGCTTAACAGTACCGTCCAATGCCAGGGTGCCGCCGGCGAAGGTTGCGTCGCGACCAATGCTGGCTTTCTTTTCAAGATTTATCTGACTAGCTGCGATACTCGCACTGCGCTCTACCGTGTTTTGCAACGTGACTACCTGGCCTGCTACACGCACGCTTCCCTCAACTTTACCGCTAATAGTAATGGTTTGAGCTGCGCAGATTACGTCGCCCTTCACCGTGCCACTAATGGTCACTTGTTGACCGGCGCAGTACACGTCACCATCCACGACGCCAGCAATACGCACCTGTTTGCCGGCGCTATACACTGATCCGTTGATTGTTTTGCCGGCATCAACATTTTGCGTAAATGCCTCGGCCCGAGCCACCCCAACCCAACTTACAGCCGACAGCGCTGCCACAGCCACGCCCGCGATTATTAGTTTTAGATGTTTCATTTATAGAGCCCTCTTATTTACCTCCATTGTACCGTTATTGCGTGATTAGAGACAAGCGGTGTTACAATACGACGTCATGGAGTTTTTACCACCAGATATAGCACCACTACACGACCCGCAACAATCAGATTGTGATCCGATTGTTTGCCTGGATCCGCGCCGCAGCGCCGAGGATGTCTGCACCAGCGCGCTTAACGCCAGCGCTCCAAAAGATCCACTTAACGTGCTCGCTCATCAAATCGAACTCGCCCTCAACGATCCAGCTTCGTTTGAATTCCCTGACATCCAAAATAGGGCCGCTAAACTCTACAATCCGCAAATGCCAGACACCAATTACGTCCGAGCAAGGACACTACTGGCAACTTCAGCGCTATTCGAGTATCGCGCGGCACGTAGCATCGTGCCAGAACACGCATTCCATGAAGCATATATGGCGTTAGCAGGTCTGGCGGCGAGTTTTACGCCCAGGAGAGTAAAAAGTCAGTCTTTTCGCGGACACTTGGCTGAGATTGCCGTACACGGACTTCTCTTGCGCGGCATGCACAACGTGCCGTTTCTGACTTCTGCGCGCGAGGAGCGCAGTCCGAACAAAAAACTAAACAACGACTTAGCCGCACTCAGTAATAGGACCGGCTACACCGAAAAAGTCCCTATTCAGGTTAAATTTAAAAATGACGGCTCTCATCCGAACTACATTGCGCACCGAGTTTTGCCCGTTTTTGCCAAGCCGTTTTTTACCGAGCATATCCCTTTGAGCTCAGTGTATACGCAAAGCGACACCATTGTGCGTGACGTTTTTAGCCTCATAGTGCAAGAAGCCGATGGCAAGTTTAGTACCAAATCCGCCTCAGCAAAAGTGCTACAGGCAATATCCAGGGCTTTAAACTTCCAGATAGACGACTATCGAGAATCGTTTAAGGACAGCGCTCTTGGCGATGGTGTGCGGCGCCTGGTAGACAAGCATGTGGCTAATCGATCACGTGGCGCTGCAGAAGCACATCTTGGTATGTCAGAGTACGTAGAGCTCGAAGATGGCGGCTGCGCCGTTTTCAACAACCTCGTTGTTCGTCGCAAACGGCAGACAGATTCCACGGAACGCTATATTACATTTCGCCATGATCAAGATGTGCTCGGTTCAATATGCTACAGAACCGCCCTCGGTGTCACACCGAGTATGCAACAAGCTAGTTCCAGGCGATTTCCTGATGATCTGCCCCAGCAAATGCTCATGCGTTTGGCCCAGCCCGATGTACAAGCTCGCTGGCAGCAGGTTTAAAAGGCACGGTATAATACAATCATGCAACCACTCGCCGAACAACTACGACCCGCTCAACTTGACCAAGTGATTGGTCAAGAACACTTGGTGGCCAAAGGTAAAATTATTCAACAGATTATTGCCAACAAACAGCCCACCAGCCTGATCCTATGGGGTCCGCCCGGAAGTGGTAAAACCACGTTGGCTCGTATAATTGCTCGTGAAATAGAGGCGGAATTTATTGAAATTAGTGCCGTAACTGCCGGTAAGGCCGACATCACCAAAGTGATCGAGCATGCTCGGGGCAACCAACGGCTGGGTATGCGCACCATCTTATTTGTAGACGAGATTCACCGCTTTAACAAAGCGCAGCAAGATACACTGCTACCGGTGGTCGAGGACGGCACCATCGTGCTGATTGGCGCCACCACCGAAAATCCCAGCTTTGAAGTTATTACGCCGTTGCTAAGCCGCTCACGTGTGCTGGTTTTAGAACCGCTCAGCAAAGAAAACATCACTGCTATTTTGCAAAACGCCGCCAAGCAGCAAAAACTAACTGATAAAAAACTGCCTCCGGAAAGCCTGGGCCTGCTGGCCGAACTATCTGGTGGAGACGCTCGCGTAGCATTAGGCAACCTGGAGTTAGCCGCCCAGCTGGCCGGTAAAAAGACAATTACCCCCGAAGTTATTACCACTGCTGCTCAAAAACGAGTGCCAGGCTACGACAAAAATGGCGAGAACCACTACAACTTAATCAGCGCGTTCATTAAAAGTATGCGCGGATCCGACGCCAATGCGGCGCTCTATTATATGGCGCGAATTTTGCAAGGAGGCGAAGACCCTAAATTCCTGGCACGCCGTATGATTATTTTTGCGTCCGAAGACATTGGCCTGAGCGCACCCGCCGCACTCAACCTGGCTGTTTCCACCTACCAGGCAGTCGAACGAATCGGCATGCCGGAGTGCCAGTACGTCCTGTATCACTGTGCCACGGTGTTAGCCAAGACCAAAAAATCCCGTGAAGTAGCCAGCGCTATGTACGCCGCTCAAGCTGCTGCTCGCGAGCATCCGGACCTGCCCGTTCCCCTGCACTTGCGCAATGCACCCACCAAGCTTATGAAAGACCTTGGTTATCAAAAAGGTTACAAATGGGAGGCGGATTTTAAGCATCAAAATGGCTTTTTGCCGCCAGAATTGGGTAATTTGGATCTGTTTTAGATCAGTTTCTGTAAGATAATTCGCTTACGCTTACAAAGCGCGCTATACTACATGCATATGAAACGAACACTTAGCACTGCGACACTGGTCGCGCTCTTAGTCCTCACCATTTTTGCCCTTCACAAAGTACAAGCCGAAGGCGTCCAACCAAGCAAAACGCAGCCAATTACCACTGTTAAGCAGTAAAATAGCGGTTTTTGTAGACCAAATCCGAACAAAACCTTGAAACGCTTACCCATCTAATGATATGGTGGCAGTAGTGTCTTATGTGCAAGAAGGTTGACTTTTTTGCATTTTTAGTATAAAATGAGTTTCATATCCATCAGGTGAGGAGGAGAAACCCCTATGGTAAAAAACCTTTTAAAAAAGGTGAGTGCTCTGTTCGCTGCAGTTGTTTTCTTCTGTGCGGTCAGTGGCTCGTCGGCTAGCCAATTCATCGGTCAGCCAAACACCGTAAGCGCAGCTACAAGCTGTGACAAAGTAAATATCGTGTACTGTGGTTTGAGCGGTAGCTCTACCAGTGCATACATTAGTTCATTCCAGAACTACTACAACACCAACAAGTCGGGGCACAAAGACTCTCCGACTGTTAAAAAGGACTACACTGACCTGCAAGCAGTTTACAACTGGGCAGGTGCTAGCAAGTCTATCGTTAGTGGCATGAACACCACCAACACCAAATACGGTACGTTGTACAAAGACGGCCACATTAGTGTTGATGGCGCAACTGTTGCAACTGACGCTTGGGTAAGCGCCCGCTTTAATGGCGGCAGCGGCTTTACTCACGTAGAAGGCAACGTATATGCTCGTAAGACTACGACTTCTTTCGCTGAAAGCTCAGCTAAGGTAATCGTATACTTGAACACCGACGGCAGCTTTAAGTTCGCCGTAATGGTTGGTTGTGGTAACGCTGTTAAGGCAACACCAAAGCCACCAGTTAAACCAGCTGCAAGTCTTGTTTGTGACTCGTTGATCTTCAACAGCGCAAGCGGCAGCGACAACAAGTCATTTGCATTTACTGCAAAGGCAACTGCCAAGAACACTACCATCACTAAGTACGACTTCGCATTTGGCGATGGCAAGACGCAAACTGTAACTACGAGTGCTACAAGCGCAAAGGCTAACCACACCTACGCTGCCCCTGGCACTTACACTGCAACCGTAAAGGTAAGCAGCAAAGACAAGTCTGACGTAACGTCTCCTGACTGTAGCGTTAAGCTGACTATTGCTCCACCAGCAGCTGTTCTAACCTGTGACAACTTGACGTTCACAAACCAGGACAAAAACTACACCTTTACCGCTAAGGCATCTGCCGAAAACACCACCATTACCGATTACTCATTTGATTTCGGTGACGGTGACACTAAAGCCGTACCTACCGGCGCAACGACTGCAACCGCTTCACACACATACAAAACACCTGGCACCTACACTGCTTTCGTAACTGTTAGCAGCAAGGACAAAAAGAACGTAACCAGCGCTAAATGTGCCGTTAAGATCACTATCGAACAGCCAATGTGTACTGTTCCTGGTAAAGAGACGTTGCCTGCTAACTCACCTGAATGTGTTGAGACACCTGTGGTTACTTGTGACCAGTTGATCTTCTCACAGAACGGCGAGAACAAGTTGGCTTACAGCTTCGTTGTTAAGGCAACCGCTCAGCACGCAACTATCACCAGCTACTCTGTAGACTTTGGTGACAGCACCGCTGTTTACAACGGCGCCGCTAACGCAGTAAACCACACCTACGCTAAGGCTGGTACTTACAAAGTTACCGCAACCGTAAACGCAACTGCTAACGGCAAAACCATTACCAAGACTTCTACTGCTTGTACTGGTACCGTAACTATTGAACAGCCAATGTGTACTGTTCCTGGTAAAGAAAACCTGCCAGTAAACTCACCTGAATGTAAGGAAACTCCTCAGACTCCACAAACGCCTGAGACTCCATCTACACCTTCAACCCCCGAAACACCTACCACGCTGCCAAACACTGGTGCTGGTGATGTACTCGGCCTGTTCGTTGGTGTAACCATCGCAGGTGCTGCCTTCCACCGTTTGTTCGCCAACCGCCGCATGTTCGGCCTCGGCCAATAAGCCCGTAAAGGCTCATCCCTCTCGAATACCGCCCGGATACATCTGGGCGGTATTTATTTGCGTTTCAGGGGTAGGTTCTTTATAGTGAAGTGTGACTTGCCGACTGTGGCTCGTCGTGATTCCGAAGGAGGAAGCACTTGGACGGCTAGTTTTTCAGAATTTTCTGAGCTGCCAACAGCATAGGGCATCCCCAGCAGCGAAACGCTAGTGTCTCGTTACGAGAACGAGACCAGGTGGTTGCCGAGCAACAAACGGCCCAGGCTTTCGTTCGATACCACGGTACTTGGCGGAATTCTGCGTTGTGTGCTCATCCAGCTTGGCAACGGTCAGGTTGTGGTTCGCCACAAGCGCCCAGCGCTGGGACCAACGTCCCCGCTAACGAACCCAGCGCTGGGTGTCTGACCACCGGCATATCCTTCGTTCTTTCACCTGAGCAGACGGATGTCTGACGACTTGATGCGCTTATGCGACCGCGCGTTTCACGCGCCTCCAAGCCCATCGTCTGTCTCCCGTCTGCTCACCCTAACCATCTTGCACTATACTAAATCAGCCCAAGCGTTTGCTGCGGGCTGATTTTTATTTAGGCGTACAGTTTGTGCGTTTGAATGTATTCCTGCACCGAAGGCGGAATATGCGCCGTATTGCCCTTGGTGCGAACCATTGTGGCGTGAATCACTTCCGAGACAAATTCGTTTTTGGTAAAATCGTAATTCATCATAGGCACTGCTGACTCGTCCGCATACTGATACACAATCGTTTGCCTGATTTCCGGCGGCAATTGATCCAACGCGGTGGTCAGCGTAGACGCTGCAATGCCCGGGATCGACAACACCACCATTGGCCATTGTTGCGCGTAGCTCCAGCGTGCAGGATCCTGCAAGTTTTCTACCAGCGAATCAATACCTGTAATTTTACAGTTCACCGTCGCAGGCAGCTCGCGAGCACTAGAATCTTCCACAGCAATTACTTCGTAGTCAAAGGGCAGATCAAATGCTGCCAACGTCAGTTCGGCCATGGCCAGCCGATGCTGCCATGAGCTGGCATGCGGTTTATGCGCCGGATTTTTATCCACGCAGATATACAGTTTTTGCAGAGGAACCAGATGGTGAACGCGCAAAGCTTGCCCAATATGCCCACCATGCAGTGGGTCGAATGTACCAATGAGCGTTGCTGTTTTCATCTTCATAGCATACCAGCTGACGAAGCAAATCAAAGTGTTTTATGACTGCCGTACGATCTGTTCCCAAGGCAAATCCGGTTTACCAAAGTGGCCATAGGCAACAGTTCGCAGGTAGATTGGCTGGCGCAAATGCAGCTGCTCCACGATGTTTTTAACCGACGGTACGAGCAAATTCTGCGCGTAAGCGTACAGTTCTGATTCGGGTTTGTTGGCCGTGCCAAAACTGTTAATAGTGAGCATCACCGGTTCTTTGGCGCCGATGTAGTAGGCGAGCGCAACTTCACATTGGCTCGCCAGACCAGCCGCCACGATGTTTTTGGCAATGAATCTGGCCGCATATGCGCCAGATCGATCAACTTTGCTGGGATCTTTGCCACTAAATGCCCCGCCGCCAACGCGAGCAAACCCACCGTAACCGTCCACTACAATTTTGCGTCCGGTTAGGCCTGCGTCCGAGGTCGGCCCCGGTGTGTACCACACACCCGTGCCATTCACGATCACTTTACTCAGCGCTACGCTATAGCCATATTTTTGCAGTGTTGGCACAATGATCTGCTTGTAGACGTCAGTGCGAACTTGCTCCAGTGTAGTGTCTTCGCTATGCGGAATCGCGATAGTCACGTGGTCGATGCCCACTGGCTTTCCGCCTTCGTAATTCACAACCACCTGTGCCTTGCCGTCTGGACGCAAATATGGCAACGTTTGTTGTTCACGAGCTTGATCAAGAGCACGAGTCAGCGCGTGTGCCAATGCGATCGGCGTGGGCAAATATTCGGGCGTTTCGTTAGTGGCAAAACCAAACATCATGCCCTGATCGCCGGCGCCATCGTTATCTACACCCACGGCAATTTCGCTGGATTGCTGATGAATGTAATTGTCTATTTGCGACTGGTCGCTAAAGTCCCAGGCAGGATTGGTGTAGCCTAATCGCTGAATCTGCTGGCGCGCAACGGCAGCGAAGTCCACTGTAGCAGTTGTGTTTACCTCGCCTGCCAAAACCACACGATCAGCGGCAACCAATACTTCCACACCAGTTCGACCGTTAGGGTCTTGTGCCAAAATAGCGTCAACAATGGCATCGCTAATGGCATCGGCGATTTTGTCTGGGTGCCCAGCGCATACTGACTCGCTGGCAAATTGGGTTAATTTTGACATAAAAATATCCTTTCTGCGAACTACCACAGGAAGGATACAAACATGCTGATATCTTCCCCGTAGTTGTCGCGGGCTAGATGGAGCACCACACCCGTTAAGGTAGGTTGCTGGCAGGTCATAAAGCTAGATCTCTCGCTGCACTCTGTATATTTATGAGTTGTTAAGCCCCTTTACAATACCTGGCCGTAGCGGACAAAGCAATAGCTACTGCCATTTTCGGGTAATAAATTTATGGGTATCAGAGGCTACAAACGCCGCGACAATCGGTATGGCAATTGCCACCAGTACATTGCTGGCATGCAGTGGTACGACATCAATGAATTCGCGTAAGCTGCTGCCGAACACCACCACCTGCAGCACAATCGATCCCGCAATGGCCACCAGCAATTTTTTGTTGGGATGAATGAAGTTGTAAACCCACGATTTGTAGTCAAAGTTGGCGCACAGCGCGTTCGCCCACTGAATAACAATCAAGCTTAGGAATGCCAGCGAGCGAGCAGCTTCTTCGCCCAAATCACGATTTAAGTGGAACACAATCAGCACCGAAAATGCTACGGCCAACGCCATCACTACCACCCGTGACACCAGACGCTTGCCTAGCAGCGGCGCGTTTGGATTTTTGGGTGGCTGGTGCATATGTTGCGATTCGGATGGGCTCAAACCAAGCGGGATCACCACCAGGCTATCGGTCACCAAGTTAACCCACAAAATCTGAATGGCCGTTACCGGCAGCGGCAGCCCCAACACAAGAGCAGTAAGCATGGTGGTGACCTCGCCTATACTGGTGCTCAGCAGATATACCAACATTTTGAGAATGTTAGCCAGCGCCGTACGCCCTACTTTTACGGCCGACACAATGGTGCGGAAGTTATCGTCCATCAGCACAATATCGCTGGCATCTTTGGCAGCATCGGTGCCACTGCCCATGGCCAGGCCTGTGTCAGCCTGAACCAACGCCGGAATGTCGTTAACGCCGTCGCCGGTCATTGCGGTAATTTCACTTCCGTGCACGGCCTTTAGCAGTGCATACTTATGCTCGGGCAATACTCGAGCAAACACGCGCGTAGTTTTGAGTGCCCGACGAATTTCGTTAGGATCACCACCTTCGAGCACGGCACTCGATGTCACCTGTTGCGGATTTTCGGCAATACCTACGGATTGAGCAATGTGGGCCGCCGTAGCCACGTGATCGCCAGTCAGCATTACTACTTTAATACCAGCTTGGCGAGCCTCGGCGATAGCCTCAGGAATTTTAGCGCGCAACTGATCAGCCAAGCCAACTAAGCCGTCGAGCTGCATATTTTGGAAAATACCATGCTCAATTTTGGTTGGCATGGTAGCAAAATCGCGATGAGCAAACGCAATGGTGCGGTAGCCGTTACCAGCAAATTCTTCTAGTTTTTGCTCGACTAAATGGGTCTTGGGCGTCTTGCCACACAGCGCCAAAATGCGCTCCGGCGCGCCTTTTACGAACATGGTTACGCCATGCTGATGTTGCCACAAAACACCGCTAATTTGCAGCTGCTGATTAAACGGAATTTCTTTTGCCTTGTGCCATTCTGGCGGTAATTCCACGTGCGCCACCGCCGTGTGTAACAATTGGTCCAACGAATCACCCGCAAAATCATTACTGCCGTTCAGGCTAGCGCGAATGGCCTCGTCAAACGTTTTTTGGCTACCATGCGTGGTTTGCTGATCGGCAATGCTTAGCTTGTTTTGCGTAATGGTGCCAGTTTTGTCGGTAGCAATCAGCGTGATGGCGCCCATAGTTTCGATGCTGGAAATCTTTTTGACCAAGGCGTGCACTTTGGCCATACGACGAGCGCTCAGCAATAGCACAATGGTAAGCGCCACAGGTAGCCCTTCGGGAATGGCCGAGACCACCAGCGACAAGCTGAACCGGAGCGCTTCCTCGGGAGTGGTTCCGCGCCAAACGGCTAGACCGATCGCTACCAGCGCGCTGACAATCGTAGCGATCATAATTTTTTGCGTTAATTTGTCGATTTTGCGCTCAATAGGCGAACGCGTGGCATCTACGCTACTGGCCAAGGTGTGGATGCCGCCCAATTGCGTGTCGTTGCCGATGCCCGTGATCATCATTTGGCCCGTGCCTGATCGCACATAGCAGCCCTTAAACAACATGTTATTCTGATCGTAAATGGCATGCTCGCCCTCTAATGCCGAAGCATGCTTGTGCACCGGCAGTGATTCACCGGTCAACACGGCCTCGTCTACGTGCACTTGGCTGGCTTCGATTAAACGACCATCGGCTGGAATTTTCACGCCCTCAGCCACATGCACAATGTCGCCGGGCACTAATTCTTCGCTGGGAATCTGCACCGTTCTGCTGTCGCGAATCACACTCGCCATTACTACGTCTTGGCTTTTGAGCGTTTTTAGCACACGCGACACCGAGAACTGCTGCACGTAATAGATGATGGCGTTCACCACCACAATAACGGCAATGACTACGGCGTCGGGTACTTTGCGCTCAATAATACTCAGGACAAGTGCCACCAACAACACCAACACAAAGGCGCTGCTGAACGGTTCAATAATGCGCTTAAACAGAGACGTTTTTTGAGCCTGCAGCTCGTTACGACCAAATTGCTGCTGACGAATCGCAACTTCGCTGGACGACAAACCACTCCGCGACGTCTCGAACGCCGCCAGTGCGGGCTCGATATCTAGGTTATAAATATGTTTTGACTGACTATTCACGCTTGTGCTTATTATAAGTGCTTTGGCAACAAAAAACACCCTTCTTTGGGTGTTAAAATTCTGGAGTTTCGGGAGAACATGGTTGCGGTAAACCGCGTGCATGCCCTCCCGGCCCTCGTCTTGCTGTTTCTGATGCGGCGTTAGGCCGTCGTGATTAGTTGGCCGGATAACCACTGTTGGGACAGTGTTTGTCGATCACCGCGCCGATTTTGTCGTCGAGCCCGCCGATCTTGGCTTCTTCAGCCGTAGGGAGCGGACCCTTGCGCGCGTGCGCGTAGATGGTGTTCAGCTCGTTGGCGGCCGGTGCCGACTCGGGGAAGATCTGGGCGAACTTGGTGTAGAACACCTGCATTCGTCCATAGCTGATGATGAGCTGCTTGGAGGCCGGCAGCTTGCGCTCAGCCTTGGTTGCCTTCATGCCGTCCCAGGCAGCACGGAGGTTGGCGCAGCGCACCACCTCCGGGTCGATGACGCCATCGGCGTGGCTGGTGCTGGTGTGCGTGTTGGACTTGCCCGAGTCCGACGACACGTTGTCGTCTTGAAACTGGTTGAAGCCCACCACGGCCACGCCAGCACACAGGACCAAGGCCACTAAGCGACGAGGTTTCACTGATTACCCTTCGGGAGTTGCAGAGACAGAAGCAAAAACTCGGTTCTATTAACCGAGCCAGACGAGTGTTGCGGCTGTTGCCATACAACAATACAATTATACCATAAATATGCTGTTTTGAATACTTTAAACTATCTGTGTATTATTGTATGATTACTCGGTCTTGAGCATATGCTCAAAGCACCTGAGGGGAGAACAATGAGTCCCGAATCAGTACGCCTGTTGGGCCTGGCCGCCTTCTTGGCCTGGGTGCAGATCGCCTGTCGTTACATCCTGCCCCTACCCTATCCGCTTGGCTCGCATCGCGCCTTTGCCCGCATCACTTGCGCAGGTGCAGCACTGCAGTCGATGGTGTGCGTGGCGTTCGTCATCCTGTTCCCCAGCGTCTTCTGCTTTGTATCCGTCGCAGCAGAGCTGGGAGCAATCGGCGCTGTCGTCTACATCCTTCGCTTCCGCAACACCGTGGTAAAGCCCGCTTCAGACAAGCTGATCCGCAGCTGGATCGCGGGTATCACCCGTAAGCACGGCCTTATGGTCTGCGCCTGCATCGGCAGTGGCGCCGGATTCATGATCTACATGGCACCCATCATCTAGCTGGAACAGCACAGCGGTGCGAGGCCGAGCCCACAGTCGTGGTCGCTCGGCCTCCTCCGTTTTGTCTGCCCTAGCTCCCCTCACCCACCCAGTTAAACACTGGAAATTACTTGGGTAATTTGGTATACTAGTTTTGTTCTTGGGGATTGGCCAAGTGGTAAGGCACCGGGTTCTGGTCCCGGTATCGGGGGTTCGAATCCCTCATCCCCAGCCAAGATAAATGACACACTGTCAAAGGTGTGTCATTTATCTTCCAAGGAGCAACAAGTCTACCTTTTCGATGATCTTTTTCGATGATTTATAATATTTGACAGCATCATTTAACGTGACGGGCACCTGTGTGCCGTGCGCAATAGAGTTACGCAAAGAGTTAATGCTATCCATATCATTAAAACGATCAATTTTAAGCCTCAGCAGGGCTCTGTGCCACTTTGGACTAAAATTTTTTATGGTTTCCTTTACATATTTTGCACTGGGATTTGGTGTACGCTCTAGCGTGCCACCTACAAATGAGTGCAGCTCATTTGTAGATACATTAGACGTGTACTGTAAAATAATCTGCTTAAGTGATTCTTGGTAAGCGCTAGATACTGCCACGATGAGGTATTTAGCCAAATATGACTGGATTGTTGGCGGCTGACTGGACGCTTTGATGTCTCGTATCATTGAATCTATGCCTAAAAGCAAATTATTAGCTTCCTGACACTTCATATCTCGAATGTGTTGATCGCTATACTTATCCTTTTCTGTACATTATCAACATCTGTAGTATGTTGTTTGGTCGCGTCGATAAAGCCAGGATCTTTGAGCAAGGAGCGGTAGGCTGTATTAATATCAGTCGTTAGGGAATTCTTCTGGTTATTGGTTGCTATTCCGATAAACACAGACTCTGCTATGGACAATACTACGGTAGATTGTGGCCTAAATGCCATACCGCCAATTGATTGAACGATAATATCTATGGTTTTATTGAATATATCCGCTAATTGTCGCTTCTCCGTGTCGGACATTTTTTTATTTTTTATCAGACTATTGTTTAGGAATACGTTCATGGGTTTTTTGTATTGCCGATAATTTTCCAACAATGATAGTATGCGGACTATCATCTCTACGTCTCGCTGTCTCTCGTCATCCGATTTCTTATTTATTAAGAGCTTCCATTGCGTATTAACATTTAAGTCTTTTGCTAGTTGATTAAAATCACCAGCTATCACGGCATTTCGGACTTCTTGAGGACTAAGTGCCATACCGCCCGTATTCAAGCGTTCAAAGACCTCAAGCACGCTTTGATTATCTTGCGGGTCCACTTGCTGGAAGATAGTTGCGCGAAGAGTTATGTTTTTGAATCTTCGTTGGTCACTTTCTGATAAATCGTCGAATGTTCTATCGTTCCACGTTTCATTTACACCAGTCAGCCTGAACTCCCTGCCTTTATATATACCCTTTATGAAATAGCGTATGGCTAGCAGTCTTTGCTGGCCATCAACAACTAAGAGCTTCTGGGTTTCCGGATCCTGATACAGGAATATTTGCGGAACGGGCAGGCCAAGTAGAAACGATTCAATTAACCTGCTTGCTTTTGGCATTTGCCAAACATGGCTTCTTTGAAAGTCTGGAATTTCGATATCACCCGATTCCATTTTTGAGGCAAGAAGCTCGAGCGTCATGTCTGCACCAGTTGTATTTATAGAGAACGGCCTCAGTGTATTGCTAGCTTCTTCCATTGGTGATTTTCCCGCAGTGTCCTTCCATTAAATTCTGAACAATTCCTGACTCTATTATGGCATAATTTGTTTGTCCTATGCGTATCTTCTTAACTTGAGAGTGTCGCTAGTCGGATAGCACAGAGGTGTTACGTACTGGGTCGGCTATCAATGCGTCATCAATCTCAATCAGGGTTCTATAATCGTTCTTTATGCTCAGCCATGAAAAATGACACATGCCCAAGTATGTGTCATTTTTCATGTTTGAGAGTTGAGCGGGATGGGAATAGTTATGGAGCATTGCCAGTAACAATGCGACAGTCATACAAAGTCGAACCTCTCCACTCTATGGAACTTGCGCTCAAAAGAAAAACAATTTGCATGTGTATTACTTCACTAGTACACTAACACACATGATATTCCGGATTAGCAGCCGTTCTGGCGTTCCTCCATATTTGCAGATTGTCCAGCAAGTTAAGCAGGATGTTCGTTTGGGATTGTTGAAAGAGGGCGACAAACTACCGGCAGTCCGTGAAGTAGTGGCCATGGTTGCCATCAACCCGAATACGGTCGTGAAGGCATATAAAGAACTCGAAAATCAGGGATTTATTGAGAAGCGCTCAGGTATTGGGACATTTGTATCTAAACAATCGATCGGCCCACCCCTCGAAGCCCAGGCTGTCCTACTCTCAAAGTTAGAGAGTTGGGTTGCCGAAGCCTTTGCAGCCGGGTTGGATGAAGAGACTGTTGAAGCGCTGCTTAATAAGGCGCTGCTTAAACGAAAAAGGAGGAATTAATGACAAAAATAGCAACGCCTGATCTGGTGAATGCGATAGACGCGTCAGGCTTGGGCAAGAAATACCACTCGTTTTGGGCGCTCAAAAACTGTGATATTACCATTCCAGCAGGTGCGATCGTGGCGCTCGTCGGACCTAATGGTGCGGGCAAAACCACCCTGCTCAAGCTATTGGCCGGTTTGAACCGTCCTAGCGTAGGTGAAGTTACTGCGCTTGGCCTTGCGCCAGGCCAGACGACAGAATATCTATCCAATATAAGCTACCTAGCGCAACAAATCCCGCTATATGGACAAATGACCGCTGTAGACCACCTGGCGATTGGTAGGCATACCGAAGCGTATTGGGATAATGACCTCGCGCTTAGGCGGCTTACTGAATTAAAAATTCCTCTTGACCGACCTGTTGAAAAGCTTTCGGGTGGACAGCGTGCGCAAGTTGGCCTGGCCATGACGCTTGCTAAAAAACCGAAATTACTTTTGCTGGATGAACCAGTTGCAGCGCTAGATCCATTGGCTCGTGCAGAATTTCTAGCATCACTCACTCAGGCAGTCGCGGACGCTGAAGGTGAGCTGACCGTTGTGATGTCATCACACCTACTATCCGACCTTGAGCGGGTTTGTGACCATGTTATTATCCTTGCTTCCGGCCAGACACAGATATGTAGTAGCGTCGAGCAAGTTGTTGAGAGCCACAAGTTATTGGTGGGGCCGCCTAACCAGCCGTTGCCTCAAGGCGATTATACTATCGTTCAAGAAGCACGATCCTCGGCTACATCTCATATAATCGTTCGGCTTAATGACCAACAGCCAACTATTCCCGGCTGGCATGTACGCGATGTAGATATTGAAGAAGTCGTCTTGGCATATATGAAGCAAGCCAGGACAAATCAAGGCCAAGGAGGCGCACAATGAATTGGCTTATTTGGAAGCAACACCGCAAGCAATTTATGATGCTTGCCATAATAATAGCCCTGTATATAGCAGTAGCCATACCGACCGGTCTGCACTTCTGGAACGTATATCAGCACGCTAGGACTGGATGTAACGCGGCGCACGCTTGTGACCAGCTGAGTGGCACATTGCTCCAGAACGGTTGGGAGATGAACCTAAATCCGTCTTTGCCAAGCGGCGGCTTAAACCTGGTGATTTTGTTTTTGATGGCAACACCATTCTTGTTGGGCATGTTCGTAGGCGTACCCCTCATAAGTCGCGAATACAACTCAAACACAAACCTACTAATATGGACAAGAAGTATTTCCCGGCGCAAATGGCTTACTATGAAGTTGCTCTGGATACTTGGCGTAACGCTCGTTTTTGCGGGATTATTTGCAGCACTCACCACATGGTGGTCTCGAACCGGTAATGCACTCTACGTTGATCGGTTTGCTAATTTGAAATTTGGCTTGCAAGGCATTGCACCGGTTGGATATGCTCTATTCGCTGTGTCAATCGGTATCATGTTAGGTGCCTGGCTTAAGCGCACAATGGTGGCTGTGGGTTTGACGTTGCTTTTAGTGTTAGCGGCTCAAGTTGGCATCGCCAGCTTTGTCAGGCCACACTATATGAGCCCAAAGACACAGTCTGTTTGGACAGACCAACTTAACCCTACGCTGGATTCTGCTCAGGCCCCTAGGGGCGCTCTAGTGGTCGATGCCAAATTAGTAAATCGCCAGGGGCAAAGCCTCGATTGGCTCAAGCCACCGCAGCAATGTATTGTGGCGCAGGATAATTCCGTGCAATCGATATCAACCGTGAGCCACCAAAAAGTGGGTGTCGATGGTGGTGACGGTACGCTACGCTCTGTTAACGGTGGCCCAACTGTGAGTGGCAGCTGTTTAAGACATGCCGGATATCACTACGAAGTAAAGTATCAGCCTGCAGATCGTTACTGGAACTTCCAGATCATAGAGTTCAGCCTTTACCTGCTCTTGAGTTTTGCTGCGGTTGGCGTAACCTACGTACTCGTCTTAAAAAGAGACGCGTAAGGAAATTCAACCTCATCCAACTCGTTAAAGGTTTGGAATAGGTTCTTTCTCCCAGCCAAAGCAAGAGGCTCACCGTAAGGTGGGTCTTTTGCTTTGCGCTGGTTCGAATCCTTTCTTGCGCTCGTGGGTACTTTTTCGAAACCCATGAACAATCTGATACACTGCATCTATGAAACAACTTCCAGTTAAACCGGCTATCAAATTTGATGATTTGGAAAAATTAGATGTCCGGGTAGGTACGATTGAAAAAGTTGAGGGCATCGAAGCCTCAGATAAGCTTGTTCGTCTGACAGTAGATTTCGGCGATTTTAAGCGCATCATCTTAGTGGGTATGAAGAAAGAGCGAGAGAATCCGGCCGAAATTGAAGGTAAGCAAGCACTGTTTGTCGTGAACCTAGAACCTCGCAAAATGATGGGTGAAATGTCCGAGGGTATGGTTTTCGACATTGGATACGCGAATGACATTACTCCCGTCCTCGCACTGCCGGAGAAGCCAGTTCCAAATGGTGTTTGTGTTGGTTAGGCTCCAACCCTAGCTCAAGTAGTTTCTGATGCATCAGAGTCGAATCCCTCCTAAAAATATACGTGTTTGACACTCAGCTTTTCTTAATACATACTTCCAGCTATAAACATAAGGAGCGTAGGTATGTCGAGTGTTTTGCAACGTATTAGAAGACTTAGTGCGCTCGTAATTATGGTGGCCGCGCTCACTATTACAGCCCTACCACAGCAAGTGGCCGCAGCGGCAGGAAATCCGTCCTACTGCGACCCACAAGTAGATCGCTTAAACCAACAGGACTTCGGAACGGAAGTACCGGTAATTATGGTACACGGCCGCGATGGCAGAGCATCCGACTGGGGGTCGATTAGCGATAATTCTAGCTTTGCAGGCCGAGTAAACGACCTTCCCGGCGTTGCTGTCGCGCATCGCTTTAACTACGATACCAGTGGCTGGGTCACGGACGAGAATGTCGGCCCCAAGCTGGCTAAAACCATTGATTGCGTATCACAACTATCCATTCATAATGGCGGCAAGGGCAAAGTTGTAGTCGTAGGATATTCAATGGGTGGGCTCGTTGCACGAGAAGCGCTGAGCAAGCGATCGTCAGATAATCAGCGAGCCATTGCCGACGAAGTTGGCCAAGTTGCCACAATAGGCACACCGCACACGGGGATCATCTATCCTTTTGCTGGTGCCTGGAGCTATAACTCTTCAGAAATGCAGGCGCTGCCGAAGTTTCCTTCACAGACCATCGTACATACTATTGCGGGTGACGTAACCCGCGTTCAAACTGACTGGCGCGGCAATGAAACACGCTCGCGACCATATAACGACACGCTAGTTTCTACCTCTTCTGCTCTTTCAGGGTGGACTGTTGACAGCGATAAGGGCGGCGGATTTAAGGATATTACTTGTGAGAAGCAGTACAACTGGTACGGTGCTTCCAAGAACGCTCCTTGTGAGCACGGACAGCTGATCGCATGGGCCAACAATGGTGTCCGTGAGGACACCCTGGATGCGATAAATAAATATGTCACCTGGCTAAACACGCCGCCCCCAGCCGGGGCATTTACTGCAGGCACTATAACTGTCAGCTTTGACGATCGTTGGGAAAACTTTGGCTACGGTGCGAGCGGACCAGATGGTGACATCATCGGCCAGGACAAAACTGCACCTGCATCTGTCTTGATTACCAATATGGCGCAGTGGTGCACAACTACTATGGAAGAATGCGTGAACCAAGTTGGGTGGCCAGCAATCGGTCCGGCTCCCGCTATTACCGTTGGAGGCCGCACGCCAGACTACTCAGTCCGATTTATACAGCCTGGCCACACGAATGGCTCACGACTTATATGGTGTTTTGAAACTGAAAAGGTTTGCATAGATTACGGTGCAGGCACCGATATAAACCTCGAACCTTCTGCTGCCTTGCTCGATCTGCTGAGCGCAGCAACCTGGTCCAACTAAGGAAAACGTAACCAAGGGGTCCCACACGCCCAGCCAAAATAAAAGCACCGGCAAAAACCGGTGCTTTTATTTTTATTCGAGCGCTAGTTTAGTTATTAATTGTGTAGTTCCTGAAGTAGGTGTCCCCTGCGCCTGAAGCATTGCCGGCGGCATCGTACAACTTGCCTACATCCAGGTTCGCGTTGCCATTATTGAGTTTAGTCGTGTCTATAGTGAACGTACCGGTACCACTGGACAGATCGACTTTCGCGCCCCAGCTCTTTTGCCCGGCGGCAGTATTGTACATGTACACCCAGATTGATTTGTTCTTGCTGGAGTCCAAAGGATTATTATCCGAGACAGTGATAGTAAAGCTGACTGTGCCACTCAATGTGCTTCCGGCAACCGGCGTAACGGTCACGACCGGCGCAGTCTTGTCTAGCAAGACATTAACGCTGTTGCTAGGCGAGCTCTCACCGTCTGTATTCACAGCTGTAACATTGTAGGAATGAGTACCTTCAGCCGCAGTTGTGTCAGTGTACGTTGTAGAAGTAGTGTTGGTAAGTAAAGATCCATCCCTGTACACATTGTATGAGGTGGCATTAGCAGCTGTTGACCATGACAAAACCGGGGACTGGTTAGTTGGTGATGGGGCGGTAAGATTAGTTGGCGCAGCAGGCGGCGTACTCATATGGAGCTTTCCAACGCTGTTGCCAAAGTACTCCGTAAACCAAATGTCGCCATTGGTGGCAGACGCGATACCATACGGCGATGTGTGCGCTGTAGGTACGGTGTAGAGAGTTGTTACGCCGCTGGTGGTCATACGACCGATGCGATTGCCTACGGTATCGGTGAACCACAGAGCGCCGTCGGAACCGCTGACAATGGCAGAAACCTGGTTAGGGGCTCCGGAGGCATATGAGGTGAAACTACCGCTAGTTGTTAGGCGTCCAATGGACCCATTGTTCTGGCTCGTGAACCAGAGCGCTCCGTCTGGACCCGATGTAATAGCGTAAGGACTCTGCAAGTTCTGATCTGTAGGCGTGAATTCTGATGCCACGCCAGAGGTAGTCATACGGCCAATCGAGCCTCTCCCGTACACTGCATACCACAGGGCACCGTCGGAGCCTACGGTAATATCACGAGCTTCGGTAGCGTTGCCGAACTGCGTGGGCATTGGATACTCAGTTATCGTACCGCTGGTGGTAATGCGACCCAATTTATATGTGCTCCATTCAGTAAACCACAAAGCGCCATCTGGGCCTGCCACAATATCTTGTGCCGAAACGGGACCAGATGGTAACGGATATTCTGTTATTACTCCACTTGTAGTAATGCGACCGATAGTACTGACCTGCGCAAACCACAGTGCGCCATCGGGACCTGCTGTAATTCCTCGCGGTTGAGAATTAGCGTCAGCAAGGGCATATTCCGTAACAGTGCCATCGGGCGCTGCTCGGCCGATCTTGCCAGCGCCAAGTTCGCTAAACCACAGAGCGCCATCTGGGCCAAGCGTCATATTTGCCGAGTTAGCGTCTGAAGTAGGCACGGGATATTCGGTAATAACAGCTGCTGCACGAGCTGGCAGAACAGTAGCAAACGTTAGCACAAAAACCAGCGCACTAATGCCCAGAATATACCCTGTAAAACCAAGTCTCGACTTCGTCAACCGCATATGTTGTAGATGATTTCTCATTACAGTAGCCGTTCGCATGCCATTCCCCTTATGTTATATATCCAGTTTAAACTAAGTGATCGCATAATAGTAGGAGCTTTAGGGTGCGAAGCTCTTTAATTTATGCTATTTGACAAATCATAAGCATTTTTGTCACTATAATGACAGATGTTTGATTTTACCTCATTTGCACAAACAGCCGGAAAATTGCTCGACGCAGCAGGGGTGATTGTTATTTTGGCCGGTGCTTTATTCTCTACCCTGGCAATTATCGTTGCCGCGTTTAAGCGCAAAAGCATACACGACCTTTATCTGATGTACCGACATAACCTTGCTCGTAGTATTCTTATAGGCCTTGAATTTCTGGTGGCCGGAGACATCATACGTTCCGTAGCTGGTAATTTAAGTATAGATAGCGTCGTAATCTTGGCAGTTATTGTAGTAATTCGATCGCTGCTTGGGATTGAATTCGAGATGGAAATTGAAGGTCGTTGGCCATGGCAACGCGCAAGAAAGAAAACAGAATAAGCTTTTTATGAGTCAAGAAACCAGCACACAGAGCCATCATCATTAGAGGCGCTAGTTGCTGGAATAATAATGCTTATGGTACGATACATATAATTATTGAGGTATCGTATGTATCGTGGGCGACATGCTGAGAAAAACAAAAAACATCGCTTAAGTATGGTACGAAAAGCTGTTTCTTTACGAAGTGGGTTTGGCTTGCTGTTTGCCGCTATCGCAGCAATAACAATCGTAGCAATTGCGCCCGCAAAACCTAATTATGCGGCACAGTACCTTGGCTGTAGTCCAAATGGATATATCATTCGTGACAGTGGTAGCAATACCAGCTTTGAAGCCATTGATATGGTTACGGGCAACGGTTCGGCCGCCGGCACTGTGTCCGGAAGAAGGCTTAATGCCATCGGCTACAATTCTAGCGACAATCATTTTTACGCCTGGGATCTTGCCGGTGGAGTATTTGTTAAGGTAAGTAGCGACCTTGCCACGGTCACACCATTCGGGCCCGGCAATGGGATGGTGGGTTACTCGGGCACCACGAATAATATCTTTAGTGGTGATGTAGATGTAAACGGTCATTATTGGTTCTTTGTAGGAAGTAACTGGTACGAGGCTGATCTAACACTAAGCAGTCCAACAATTATTGACTCAGGCACAGCCACTCCATCTGGAACCAATGGCACTGACTGGGCATTCATGCCAGGCACAAACAAGTTGTATCGTGGCATGGACCAAGCTGGGACAGTCCACATATGGTCATTTGACCGTACTACTCATACCTATGCAGACGAGGGAGCCGTGTCAAACATCGTCACCAACGGTACCTCTAGCGATGATGGTGATATGGGATCCGTATACGCCGACCCTGACGGCAACTTTTACATGTCGTCAAACCACTCCGGTAAATTATACCGAGTTGACCTAAGTCAAGCGCCAAACTTTACAGCAACGCAACTAGATGCGGTAGCGCCAAATAGCAATGACGGTGCACGTTGTGCCCTCGCCTCCATTCCAGTTGATTTCGGTGACGCTCCTTCCAGCTACCACACCATAATCGCAGACGACGGCCCCGTCACAGCATTATTAACTTCAATATCAATACCAGCACAGCGCCATTAATGTTAGGCTCAAAAATAGACATCGAAGAAGATGGCCAGCCAACAAGTGACGCAGATGGTGACGACAACGCACACCAAGGAGCGCCATTCATTGATGACGAACGCGGCGTGACACAAATTGTGGCAACGCCAGGCAGCTCAAACCCGATTACCGTACCAGTGATAGTGACTAATACATCAAGCACCGCCGCAACACTGGCCGGATGGATTGACCTAAATAATAATGGCGCGTTTGATTCGGGCGAACGAGTATCTGCAAGCATACCTGCAGGTTTTATAGGCACCAAAGACCTCACGTTCCCCGCTCCGGCAACTCCGTATAGCACGAACACCTACGCCCGCTTCCGCCTGTTCTCCAGTAGCGACACTTCCCCCGCCGCAGTTAATTTGTTGCCCACCGGCCCGGCTTTGGGCGGTGAGGTAGAAGACGTGGGCGTCCAGGTAGGCAGTTACGATGTCAGCAAAACGGCAAATCCAGCTAATGGCTCCACCATTGACCCCGGCACAACCGTGACCTACACAGTAGCCATTAAAAACACGGGTGCAACTTTACTAAAAGATATTAATATTGACGACAGTTTAGCGGACGTACTTGACGATGCCACACTCCAGGGAGCACCAACTGCCAGCTCGGGCAGTGCCGCAGTAGATGGCGATACATTGCAGTTCACCGGCGATGTGGGGGTTGGACAAACAATCACCCTTACGTACGCTGTTAAAGTAAAAGACAGCGGCGCACTTGGCAATAGTGTGCTAAACAACACTGTGGTAGCGCCTAATTCTGCAAACTGCGACCCAGCGGTGAATAACGGAAGTGTTACCGTTGCCGATCCCTGTAAAACAACACATCACATTAGATCCGAGCTTTTTGACACAGGTCAATCTATGATCCTAACCGGTCTGTCTGCAGTAACGCTACTAGGCGCGCTATCGACGCGCATCATACCTCGAAAAGAGTAGCGCCAAAAGGCTCTGTTCAAGCGTTAGTTTATAGTAAATCCTTGTGCGCGAATGCCGTCGATAATGCTGGGCAAGGCGGTCACTGTTTGTGAGTGCAATACATGCAGTAGAATCACTGATCCGTTATGATCGCCGGTAAGTGCGCGTCTAGTAATAACGCCTACACCCGGTTGCGACCAGTCAACAGTGTCAATAGACCATAGATTTACTGACAATCCCAAACTAGCAGCGGCATTACGCACTGTGCTATTTACCGCGCCATATGGCGGGCGAAATTTTGTAGGAGTCACGTCAGCTGTTTGCCGTATTGCTGTCTGGGTCTGCGACAATTCCTGATATACGCCAGCCCAGGATAATGCCGTGAGATTCGCATGATCCCAAGAATGATTGCCAATTTCATGCCCTTCAGCCGCAATGCGCTGCATGTCAGCCGGATGCGCCGCCGCATTTTTACCAATGACGTAGAATGTGGCATGCACATGATACTGCGCCAGAATAGTCAAGATTTGTTGCGTGTATGCGCCAGGACCATCATCAAATGTTAAGTGCACTCCGCCCGAACCAGCGCCAGAGCCGCCAGAGTTACCATGCACAATAGGCGTTGATTCATAGACTACTGGAGCCTTGTCGGCAACCATGGCCAAGTCTACAGTTGGAGCAGCCGACGCATTAGTCTGGCGAGCGGTAAGCGCCGCCATAACATCGGCAACCGAGTTAGCATCCCGGGGCTTACGCCCATCTTTGCCAGCACGGACTACTTCGCCTGCTTGGATAATAATCGACTGCGGTTTAATAGTAGCCTGTTGCAGCAAGCTATTCACTACGGAGTCCAGCTTAGCTTGATCAAAGGTTAACTGAACCGTTTTTTGGGAGGGCTGTTTTGGATCAGACGTTACTTTGGGCACTACAACAGCAACAATATCAGCCGGCGACAACGTTGCGCGGTATTCAGCAGCCGTAATAGTGAGCTGTGCGGCCGCCATGTTCTGCATTTTGCCCAGCGTGGCTTGCAGCATAGCCGCCGTCATGGGCGCCGACGGATGGCTGAGCGGCAAAATAATTGGCGCTGTGCTATAAGGATTCGCGCCAGCCAAACGCTGTAAGGCTTCCGCAATTGGGATAGTTAGACCATTGCTGTCGGGATTAATAACTACTACCTTGCCCGACAAACTATACGAAGCATCGACCGCATTAATGTTAATTGCCTGCTGCAACTGCGTAATATACGCCACAGCCACGGTGCTGTTTAGCACAGGCCGCAACTGAACGTTCAAAAATCCCAGTAATGCCAGGTCCTGTTGCCATATTTTGTGCCACAAATTCCCCGTGTGACCAACGTGGTTAACTTCTTGGATCACTGCAGGTTCAGAAATGTACAGCCCCAGCTGCGCTGCAGTTGCGTGGCTCGTAAAGTGCTGCGCCCGAATCGTCATGGGCGTATTCTGAAACTGTTGCATACTTCTGGAAAGTCGGCCTTGCGTAGTTTTGGAGGGCAAGCCTCCTACCAATACGTGTTCAAAACGCAGTCCAACAATCGGACTATTGCCGCGAAGTTTGTTCACTCCCAGCAGCCCAATTTGCAGTACGACTATTGCTAGCAAAAAAATAAGTGTTTTATAAGCCCAATGCGTCTTTCGATGTACGCTCTGTTGCGGCGTCATAGTATACGTTACGGCTGTATTAGACGTACTTTGGTTTTTTGTATCGAGCGTCGCCATAGCCCAAGATCAAGTAGCCAATGCACGAGAAGATCCAAATGCCTACTACGCCAAACGTGGTGCTTTTTCCAAATGCTTTTGCCAAATCAATTGACACAATCAAATGGATAACAATATTCACTATCGGGACAAGGTACAACAAAATCCACCAGCCAGGTCGGCCTACAACTTTAAGCATAATGTATAAGTTATAAATAGGAATTATGGCCGCCCAACCGGGTTTTTTAGCCTTGTCAAAAATGCGCCACATCGCCATGATGTACACAAGCGCAACAGCGATAGACAACAACACCGCACCGGTATTATCGGACGACGTAGATGTGGTTGTATAGGTATTTGCAAACAGTGCTAGCAAGGTCATGATGATCCCCTTTTTGTGTGTTGTATACTAGCTATTCTATATAACACATACTCCAGCACAAGCAGTTTCCGGCGACTTCTAACAACTATTTAATAATCTGAGCCTTTGCTTCAAATTATTTATATTTTTTCGAGTCGCATGCTCAGTCCAATACCGCCAAACGATTGGCACACAAACGTAGGTTCTTGGGGCGTGCTAAGCGTGGGATCGTATATGTAATGCAGGTCGTTAAATTGCAACATGTCTGCAGGCGATGTAATCCGACTTGTAACGAGCCAGTGAGCAAACGCGCCGCGAGCGATTTTGGTATGCACAATCACCTGGCTTGGTTTGCCGGTTTTGGCGTTCATGGTCAGGAAGCGTGGAGCCACAACACGCTGATTGTCCACGTACGGAAGAACCGTCTTGGTATATTCCACGGCGGACAAATTCACGATCGGACCTTCACTGGGTAACGTCGAGGCAATGTCACCTCCCCAGTATTGGTACAAATTAGCAAACGGCTCATCATGCAATTTATATCCCATTTCGAGGCGATACGGCCGAACGCCGTCATAGGGCCGAAGAATTCCGTACAGTCCTGACAAAATACGCAAATGTTGCTGTGCATAGTCACGGTCCGCCTGGCTCAACGTGCTTGCACGCAAGCCGCTGTAAATATCGCCCACAAAACTGTCCATTGCCAAAGATTGCTGAGCGGGCTCGGCATTCCACGTTGCCAATGTGGCGTGCACTTTATCTGCAAGCGCAGCAGAAATGCCCATAATCGACTGTAGCTGCGTGGTAGACAGGGTTTGCAAATACCTAGCCAGCGGTTTGGTTTTGCCAAGCAATTGCGGTATTGTGGTCGCGCCCGTATTACTGGGCGAGCGCATCGTTTTGGACGAATGAATCAGAATTATCATTTGTTTGGACCAAAGCGTTTCAGTGCTCGCGCGTGAGCCTTTGCCGCTTCAACTTCACGATTATGCGGTTCGGCTTGGGTAGTTAAGGTGCTCAATAACTTTTTGGCAGCAACCGCGACTTCATCAATCGCTTGGTTAAAAGCCGCTTCATTAACCTGAGAAGGCTCGTGGAACCCAGATAATTTACGCACAAATTGCAACGATGCGGCCCTGATTTCTTCATCCGTTGCCGGCGGATCAAAGTTGAATAATGTCTTAATATTGCGGCACATGTGGCTGTTCCCTTTTACTCTTTAATAGTACGGGCGGCAGCGGTAAAATGCCATCAAAAATACCGCAGTTGCGTACAATATTCTTATGTTTTTTGACTTTCTGCGCTCGTTTCAGTCGTTTTTCATGCTAAGCTAGAAATAAGGAATGAAGTGGTGAGAGGGTACATCAAAAAAGCAGGGATCGCCATACTTATAGGTGGTGTATTGCTTGTGGTTGGCTGGACGATCTCCCACTTGTTATCATCCAAAAAGCAAGCCAATAACGGTCAGACCATTACCCTTAATATTCCGCGGTCTAGCTTGGAGCAAGCTAAAACTAGTGGCGCGCTTGCGCTTTCCCTAAACTTTGAAGACGCTTCAACGATAAATCATGTTGACTACTTGCTGGACGGAAAAGTTGCTGGCAAAAGTATTGAACCGCCATACAAAATTTTGATTACTCTTTCTCATTTAAAGGCTGGCAAGCACACTATTCAGGCAGTCGTGTACGACTTCTCGGGCGGCAGCACCAAAACCAAAGTCTTTACCTTTACCATTAAAAGTAGCGGCGACGGCACCGTTGTTACGCCGGCAGATAAAGAGTCCGAGCAGATTGTGCAAAACAGCGTATCTTTTGAGTCGCAACGTAAAAAACCAAACACATCGTCGCACAGCTCTTCTGGTTCAAGCACCGACCAAGGATCTTCTGGTGGAAGTAGCACCGGCGACGGTGGCGATAGCGGCAATGGCGGCACACCAGCCGTACGAACTGCTGGCGGATGGTGGGCGGCGCTTCCTACAAGCATGCAAATTTGCAGTAACAACGGATGGAACGGCGGTCCCACTGCAGCACCAAGCGGCGCCATTACTGTTCCAGCCGGAGATAACACCGGATTCGACTTTAGCCAAACAAACAAAACCTACTGGTTCGCACCGGGCGAACACACGCTAGGAACGGGCGAATACTCACAAATTACGCCCGCCACCGGCAGCACGTATATTGGCGCACCGGGCGCAATTTTGGATGGCAAAAACAACAATCTTTACGCTTTTAGTGGCTCAGCAAGCAACGTACGAATTGCTTACCTCGAAGTGCGCAACTTTGGCCGCGGGCTCGACAACAATAACGAGGGTGTGATCAACCATGATTCTGGAACCGGCTGGACCATGGAGTACCTGTATGCCCACAATAACGACGGTGCCGCTGTATTTATTGGCAGCCAAAACACTGTGCAATATAGCTGTCTCAAAGACAATGGTCAATACGGGTTCAGTATGTACAAAGATCAAGTTGAGGGCGATTTTGCCATCAAAAATATCACGCTCAATAATAATGAAATTAGTGGCAACAACCAAGACGACTGGGAGTCGCGCATTAATGGCTGTGGCTGCACTGGCGGTGGCAAATTCTGGGATGTGCTGGGCGCTACCGTCACCAACAACTACGTGCACGACAATCTGAGCACCGGATTATGGGCTGACACCAACGATACCGACTTCTTGTTTGACAGCAACTGGACCGAGCACAACTCTGGCGAAGGCATCTGGTACGAAATTAGCTACAACGCAACCATTAGTCGCAATGTCATAAAGCGCAATGCCTGGACCACGGGCAACAGCAACCTTGGCTCGCCTGCTCCAGCTATTTACATTTCCGAATCAGGTGGCGACAGCCGGTTGCCGTCAACCGTCAGTGGCAGCACTGATTTGCAGATCAAAAATAATCTTGTAGAGAACAATTTTTCGGGCGTATCTATTTTTGAAAACTCCAACCGTTTCTGTAACTCCAACGGTAACACCAGCAAAACGTATTGCACGCCATTTGTATCGCCAACCATCATACCATCACCCTACAACTACACCTATCCAAATCCTATCAATAGTTCACACCCTTGCTACACCAATGTTGGTAGCGCACCGTACACTACCGACTGCCGCTGGAATTCGCAAAATGTGCAAGTGTTTAACAACGAGTTCCGATTTGACGATCAAGTTGTACCGTGCGCTGGTACCTACTGCGGGGTGCATGCCCTGTTCGCCACCGGCGACAACAACATTCCATGGGCGCCGGCAGCCTACAATATTGCAACTATCCAGAACAAAGTCATGTTCACCGCCAACAATAAATTCTTTAACAACACCTATGTGGGCAATTGGCGATTTGCCAAGGGCTACGGCGAAAAAATCTACTACAACGAGTGGCGCGCTGCGCCTTATAGCCAAGACAATGGCAGCACCTTCGACGGCGCCGTAACACCTCCGCCTGTTGCGAATGTGCTCGACACCGACACAGCAACCATTGAAGGATCAGTTGGTGAATGGAGCAGTTGGTATTCGGACACCGTTGCTCGATCTTCTGCCGAAGCACATAGCGGCAGCCACAGCTTACTGACTACTGTAACCAGCGGTGGCGGTTGGGGCTTGCAACTCAACAATTATCCTGGGTTCTCGGCAATTGCCGGCCCCAAAAACGTGAGCTTTTGGGCCAAACAAGGTTCAGGCAGCATTGCCAACGTAACATTGCGACTGCGCTGGTTCGACAACAGTAGCACCTTGCTTCAAACCGACACCGTACCACTAACCGGTCTTTCAGGCAGCTGGAAACAAGGCTCCGCCAGTCTCACGGCGCCATCGGGAACTACATCAGTATTTCTGGAAGTCTATAGCAGCTCGGGCAGCACCGGCGATTCACTCTATCTGGATGACTTTGTTGTTGGCGACAACTAAGCAGATTGCAGATCTTTAGGTGGAACATTCGCAACTTTATGCAACTTTTTTAACGTATGAACTGGTATGATTAAGGTATGAACGAAACTTTCTCGCAGATGCTCACCGTTGGCGGGCATGCGAACTCGCTTGGCAACGTTCCCACGGTTATCGACATTGTTTTGTACGACCAAAAACGCCTGCCAGAGCTCTATGACTGTCTTTTTAACGAAGATGCTTGGGTGCGCATGCGCGCCGCTGATGCGCTGGAAAAAATATGTCGGATGCACCCCGACTGGCTGGCGCCGTACATCGATAAACTTGCGGCAGATTTTGGCGACAATGCACAAGCCTCCATTCAGTGGCACATGGCGCAAATCTACCAGCAAGTTGCACTCACCAAAAAGCAAAAAGACGTAGCAATGCAGTGGCTGCAAACTATTCTTTCAAGCAAAGACATTGACTGGATTGTGGCGGCAAACGCCCTGGTAACTTTGGTACAGTTCACCAAAGATGGCTCGTTCCCTAAAGACCACATGATTCAGTTGCTTGAATTGCAAAAGCATCACAAGTCCAGCGCCGTTGTAAAGCGCGCCACCAAACTGTTAACCGAACTACATACTATGGAGCAAAACTAAGTGGTAAAATAAAAACATGGATACACAAGCACCTCAAAGACGCCGACCGCCGCACATTGATCGCGACCGACTTGTTATGTTCAGCGATGGCGTGTTCGCCATTGTTGTTACGCTGTTAGTTTTAGAGATTAGCACCGGCGATGGTTCAGCCTGGAAGGATTTGCAGCATGCGTTTCCAGAGCTCGGACTGTTTGCCTGGTCGTTCTTTTTGGTGGCGCACTTTTGGCAACTGCACGTGCGATTATTTAGCGCTCTCAAAGACGACAAAGTGGCGCCCGAAATTGTTAGCACCAATAGCCTCTTGTTATTCTTTGTGGCACTAGTTCCCTTTGCTACATCTTTCTTTGGTAATCATTTTCACCAGGCAGTCGGCTTTGCGGTTTACGGCGCCGTTGTTGGAGCCATCGGCATTATGCAGACCCGCATGCGAGCCATGGTTGTTGGCACGCTGGCCAACGACACCAGCGAGGCCGCGCGCGCCGTTCGTGACACACTTTCTTACATGATTTTGCCTGTCATTATTTGGGTGTCAGTGCCGCTTGCATTCTTGTCGCCAATCATTGGTTACATTTTATGGGCCGTGGCTTTGGTCAGCAACTTTGTTCGAGCTGCTATTTTTCGCAAAAAAATAGCCGGCGCCAAATAGCTTTATTCACCAGTTTGACGATTAGACACGCCGACTGGCTTTGACTCAGGTGATCCTTGTTGCCGTAAAAAGATCGACAGCACCAACAAAGTGCCAACGGCCAAAAACTCGCTCTGCCAGTTCTGGAATGATTCAAACCAAAACTGTGACGAGCCCACATATTGCCAGACAGTTATTGCGCGCTCTCCGTGCATCGCAGCATCGCTGTTGTACATGGCTGCGCCGCCTACCGCGTGCAGTACAAACGAGATCAAGAACAGCGCGATCAAAGCGAGTGAAAGCGAATTAGCATACACTGCTTTGCCAAATGCTCGTTGTATAATTGAGCTCCGTGACGGCACGTCAGCCTTATCTGTACCGCGAATCTTTTTAGAGTCAGCTGCACCTTTTTGACGCAAAAATATTGTTGCGATCACGAGCGCCGCCATCTGTAAAAACTCACTTTCCCAGTTTTCAAAAATTGCCTCAATAAAACTGCCGCTTGTAGCGTAGGCTACGTAAGTTTGCGCTGGCTGCCCATGAGTAGCTAACTCGTTATTTTCGTGGTAATACCCAGTAATGCTCAGGCCAATCAAAAAGACAAAAAACAGCCCAAACATTAAAACAGATAAACTGTTATCACGAAGAAAAAGCTTAAATTTTGAAGCCTTAGCCATGCTTCCAGCATAGCATAATCTTGGGGAAGATTTAGCGCTTACGGTTCTTCAGGAGTGACTGCAGGCCTTCTACGTAGCTGCTAGCAATGGTGCTCCAGCTGTAGTTAGCAAGGGTATATTCGCGGCTCTTTGCTCCAAAGGCACGTGCTTTTTTGGGGTCGGCGGCAAATGCACTAATTTCGCGCACAAAACCGGCAATATCTTCGGTATCGACCAACATGCCATTATTCTTGTTCGAGACTGCGTCTTTGATGCCTTCTATACCAGCGGCAACCACAGGCAACTCACACAGTGAGGCCTCCAAAAGTACACGTCCAAAACCTTCCATATCGCCAGGAACTACAATATTTGGCTGCACAAATACGTCGGCACCATTATACAAAACCGCCATCATGTCGTCTTCGACGCGACCAAGCATTTTAACGTTCTGCTGCAGTTTGTGTTTGGCAATTTCTTGCTCAATACGAGCTTTGTTGTCGGCATCGCCAGTGCCAGCGATCAAATACACAGCGTGCGGAACTTTTTTAACGAGCTCTGGCATAACGTTCGCCACAAACCACGCGACACCCTTGCGCTTCACCAAACGACCAACAGTAAGCAGCACGGGAGCTTCAGGCGCAACTTGGTATGCCTCGTGCAATTTACGGCGCATTTCTTGGTGCGGCTCGAATCCTGTGTCGGTAATACCCAGCGGAATAACTTTGATTTTCTTTGAAGAAATACCACGCTTCATGGTTTCGTCGGCAGTTGCCTGGCTAATGCAAAAAACAATGTCAGCTTTTCGTACAAAATACGGAATAACACTTTGGTAAAGTGGGTTTTTGTGCGTGATATCCAGACCATGAATCACAATCGAAAATGGCTTGCGGAACAAACGGCTCAGCACAAAACCAAGCGGCGCCAGCAAACCATCTTGCATGTGCACGATGTCGATGCCCCCACGCAGCAATTTAGCGCAAGCAGCCACAAAAAAGTACGGCAATACCACCGGCAAATACTTATTAGCACCGCCCCACTTAATTAAGCGCAGGTCGGTTTTTTTGTTTAGTGCCGTGTATAGGTCGTAGGCAAAGTTTTCCATACCACCGGTTGATGGCGGAAATTTTCGAGTTACAAAAAGTGTTGTCATGCGCACATTATAGCACGCATGACCGAAGTTAAAAAACGCTTTTACGATGTGCTGGGTCGGCGCCTAGGCGGAAACAGACGGACCTTTGTACTGTGCCGATCCATAGCCCAAAATGAGGTAACCCACAATTGAGAACAGCCACAGGCCTATAACACCAAAGGCGGTGCTCTTGCCAAATGACTTAGCCATGTCGATAGCCACAATAAGACTAACTACCACGTTTACTAACGGGATCAGGTACAGAACCAGCCACCAGCCTGGTCGGCCAACAATTTTTAGCTGCACGTAGGCGTTATAGAACGGTACAATCGCGGCCCAACCCGGTTTCTTAGCCTTGTCAAAAATGCGCCACATTGCGATAATGTAGACCGCAATAACAGCCAAGTATAACAAAACAACACCTGGGTTCATGTCGCTGCTTGATGAAGTATCGGTTGTGTACGTCGTAGTGTATTGTGCAAAAAGTGCTGGCAAAGCCATGGAGTTTCCCCTTTATTTATATACATTATTGTATATAAACTCCAGGTAAACACAAGCTTTATCTCAGTCTACGGTGGTAGTTAGTAGTTTTCGCTGGCGATTTTGCCCAACGAAATCAAATGCTTTTCGCGGTATTGTTCAAAGCTTTTTTTGCTAAAACCGTTGCGATGAATAAACATACTAATACGCTCACTCCCGATGTAATGTGGCAACATCACGTACGTAGCGCCTAAACGGTAGAGTTCGGCAGCTTCGTTATAGTCGTCGGCGTGACAGATGACTACTGCACTCTTGTTGTGGCTGTGGATGTACGTGAGCAGCGCCACATTGGTTTGCTGATCGGTAATGGTACTCACAATCAGTTTGGCATTGTGCACGTGTAGCTCGGACAATAATTCTACATCGGTGGCATCGCCGTACAGCGACTCGATATGTTGTTTGTCGAGCAGCTCAATAACATCTGGATTGTAGTCGACCACAATAAACGGCTTCTTCATTGAACGGAAGGTTTTGACAAATTCATGGCCACCTTTTTTGTAGCCGAACAAAATTAACGGATAGGTTTTGGCCTGGTATTCGTGTTCGCGCGTCTCGGCTCGTTCAAAAATACGTAACACATTCTGTAGCCGTGTGTACAGCACGGTGTCGTATTGCATCAGATAGGTTGATGTTGCAATGGTGATCAGCGCCACCAGCGTAATAACGGTATCCAAGCGATCGCCCACAATGCCCGTTTGATGCGCCAATACCACCAAAATAATCGAAAACTCGCTAATTTGTGACAGGTTAATTGCCGCTTTAAATCCAGTGCGCTTGGTGTAGCGCATAAGCCCCAGCGAAATCATCACGGTAAGCGGCTTAATGAGTATCACCATAGCCGAGAAAATCAGCGCTGGCACCAGTGCGCCACGCAAACCCGACACGCTCAACCCTTCACCCAAAATAATAAAGAACAGCACGATAAAGAAGTCACGGAGCGGTTTGAGCCGCGAGCCGATTTCGGCAGTGTACGGCAGATACGCCAAGGTTAGACCCGCGAACAGCGCACCGATTTCGATAGAGAATCCAGCTTTGGCCGACAATGTTGCTACGCCCAACCCCCACGCCAGTGCAAACAAAAACAGCAATTCCTGCGAGCCAGCCATAAACTTAACCAGTCGTGGCAACAACTTGAATCCGATAAATCCAAAAATCACCACCAGTCCGATTCCCTTGGTCGCCAGCCACGCAGCATCGCTTAATGTGGGCGTACCGTGACCACTGGTTGCCACAAATAACAATGAAATTGTCGCCACCAAGTCGTCCAGCAAAATGGTACCAATGGCAATTTGCCCGTGTAGACGGCTTAGCTCGCCCTTGTCGCTCAATACTTTGGCAATAATAATGGTGCTGCTAAAGAACAGGCTCAGGCCGATTAACAGCGCCTCGGTAGATGAAAAATGCAACAACGAAGCTGCTACAAACCCAAGCGATGTCATTACGACCAACAGACTAAGCGCCGTAACAATCACAATACGCCCTAAGCGCCGAATCACCGACGCGTTCAACTCAAGACCAATAATAAACAGTAGTAGCGCAATGCCAATATCACCAAACGAACTAAACGCGTCTCGGTTCTGGATCAGCCCCAACACCGACGGCCCAATGATAATACCGGTCAAGATATGCCCGATAATCAGCGGCTGACGCAGCAAACGCATGACGGTAGCCATGGCTGCAGCCAAAACGATTACTACACTCAGTTGCGTAAAGACATCGCCGTGCATCAAAAATCCCCGTAACGTATCTGTAACATTAGATATAGTATACGGGGATTTGCGGCTTTTGCCAAAACCGTAAGCGCTTTAGTTGATGGCCTCGAGCTCGATATCAAACACTAAATCAGAGTTTGGAGGAATGTTTGGTGATGGCGACTGTGCACCGTAGGCTTGCGCAGCCGGAATAACCAAGCGACGAACACCGCCCACTTTCATACCAGGAACACCGTGCGTCCAACCAGCAATAACCTGATCCAACCCAAAGGTAATTGAGCGGCCAAAGTCGTGTGAACTTTGGAAAATCGTGCCGTCAGCGGCCAATGCGCCAGTGTAGTGTGCAGTAATGGTTGCACCTTCGGGAACGACGTCGCCGCTTCCCTCTTTAACGTCAATAATCTGCAGCTCAGGCGCGCTGGCTACAGGGGTAAAGTTTGCAAGTTTGGTGCCCTCAAGAGGCGTATTCTGTTGTGTATCCATGCGCCTCAGTGTACTACACTATCGCCAGCACGTCGAAAATCTTCGATCCAAACCGCCAATGCTGAGCGATCAATAAGCACACAATTATTACTGGCCGCCAAGCGTTTTGCTGCACCAGTGTAAATACTGTTGCTAACCACCATAGCCCGCGTGCACTTGTAATGTGACAGTGCCGTAACCGCCTGCCGCACCGACAGCGCCTTGGTAGGTTTATGATTACGCTTCACCTGAATTCCCCATCGCTCACCAGCTTTGTCGGCAATTACGTCAATGCCTAAATCGTATTTTTCAGTCAGCCGAACATTGCGGTAGCCTTGTCGTTTTAGCAATCGCACAACGTATTTTTCAAAGCTAAAGCCATCCATTTGGTCAACGCCAGACATTTGGATTGCACGAGCACGTTTGGTGCGCACCCAGGCCGCGCCGATCATCAGAATAACTACGGTGACCAACGTAAGACTCAGCACCACACCCAGCATGATCAGGGTGTTTTGAGATGTCTGCGCCACCAGTGCGCCAATGGCTAAAACGCCTACCAAAACCAACGTCGTCGCCATGTCGCGAGACTGTCGTTTTTTGCTGTAGTTGGTGCGCCGGCCCGATTTTCGAGTCATGGACTGATTGTATCAAATTGCGATTGCAAATGTATTACAATGAACATATGAGTGCCAAAGCCAGCCATTGGTTACGAGCGTTGCGACAGATTATTTCACAGCGATTGGGACTTAACTTTGCTGGTTTTACCCTAGGCTGCTTCTTCTTTTGTATGTCACTAACGCCTTCGCTCTTGCCGCGGCCCTGGTTATACCAGGGGCTGATCGGCGGCATCGCCTTTATTTTGGGTTACGGCGTAGGATTATTTATTAGCTGGCTTAGTCGCAAGATTTTTAGACGTGAGCCATCTGCAAAAGTTAAAGACGTAGCGTGGTTGCTTGTAGCCATCGTAGCACCCGTGGCCATCGGTATATATTTGATAAAAAGCTTCGGCTGGCAAAATAATATTCGCCCGCTTATTGGTGAGCAGCCCAATAATGTACGTAATTATTGGGGTGTGCTGGCCGTTAGTTCTCTACTTGGCACGTTTCTGCTATTAGTTACGCGCGGCTTGCGCTGGTGTGACCGATTCATTCGCCACTATACCGATCGTTGGGTGCCACGCACCGTAAGCGCCGTAACCGCGTTGGCGCTCACCGTATTGGTGTTATTTGGTATTTTTAGAGGCATCTTATATAACGGCCTAGTGGATTTTTCTAATAACGTTTACAGCAGCTCCAACACCACAACAGTGAATGGCGTCAAACAACCCATGGTAAACACTAGGTCCGGTAGTCCCAATTCCCTTGTTGCCTGGAACTCTCTGGGACGACAAGGGCGCAGTTTCGTGGCTGGCGGTCCAACACAATCTGACCTGCAAAAATTGAGCGGCCAAAAACCAGTGCAACCAGTGCGAGTGTATGTGGGCGTGCAATCTGCAAATACTATCAAACAGCGCGCTGCGTTGGCGGTGCAAGAGCTCAAGCGCAGCGGTGGTTTTGATCGTAAAGTGGTAAACGTGGTGGTTCCAACCGGCACCGGCTGGATGAATCCGCAACTCGTTGATTCGCTAGAGTATTTATATAACGGGGACACGGCGCAGGTGGGTGTGCAATATTCGTATCTGCCCAGCTAGATTTCGTTTGTGGTAGATAAACAAAAAGCGCAAACTGCGGGCCGCGAGTTGTTCAACCAAGTGTACGATGCCTGGGAACAGCTACCGCAAGATCACAGACCAAAATTGGTGGTTACCGGACTCAGCCTGGGATCATTTGGAGCGCAAGCAGCCTTTAGCGGTGAGGCCGATCTGCAAAATCGCACGGCAGGCGCCATCTTTATGGGCACACCCAATGACACGCAGCTATGGCGACAGTTTACGCAGGACCGTGATGCGGGCTCGCCACAGATTCAGCCCACATATAATGACGGCAAAACTGTGCGCTTTGGTGCCACGGTGAGCGCTGCTGCCAACCTGCATACCACGTGGAACACACCACGCGTGGTGTATCTGCAGCACCCTTCCGACCCCATTGTCTGGTGGAGCCCACAACTTATACTGAACAAACCAGATTGGCTCAAGGAACCACGAGGCACCGACGTCGTTAAAAATATGAACTGGTTCCCGTTTGTAACATTTGCGCAGGTCACAATCGATCAATTCTTTGGTGTTACAGCGCCCAACGGCCATGGACATAATTATGGCGATCAAACCGCGCAAGCTTGGGAAGCAATACTACCGTCCAGTTTTAGTTCAAACGAATTTAACGCAAAACTCAACGATATTATTAGTGCCTACACCGATACTTGATGAGGAGGCGCTGACACAGTAAAAATTGGGCATGGCCCGGGTGTCAGCGCCAACGCCGCATACGGATGACCGCAGATTTTTGGCGTATCCCCATTTTCGCGCGTAGCAGATGGCGCTGGCTGTGGCTTGAGTTACCGCGTCAGGCCAGCATCACACAGGATGACTCAGACACAGTGCGGCATATCGCACAACAGCAGCATGCAGTGCGTCACCAAAAGACGGCGGCTGCCGATTACTGCTCATACAGGTTCCTCACCTTCTCGAAGGGACGGGCAAATTTTATAATAATTTTGTGCTTGTTACAAGGCTTTGGTGGCGCGCTGGCATGCCTGGCAATATCCCGAAATTTCGAGCTGATGTGATTGCGCTGTAAAATGGTGCTGTTCAGCCACCTGAGCTAGCAACGTTTCCAGTTGCGGTTCCTCGTGCAAAGGCACAACTTTGCCACATGACAGGCAGCTAATATGGTGGTGGTGATGCGTAAAAATATCGCTCAGCTCAATTTTATATTTCCACCCAATATAAATACGCTGCACAAGACCCAGTTTTTCAAACAAGTCAATTGTACGGTACAAACTAGCTCGGTCTAAGCGGCCGTTTAGTTGCTGTGTGAGGTCACGCATCGACTGTGGCTCAGTATTCCATAGTAATTCGCACACGGCGAGGCGTGGCTTGGTGAGACTGTAACCTTGCTTTTTAAGAACGGATTGCAGCAGTTGTTTATCGGCATCTTTCATGAGGTCAGTGTAGCAATTTGGCATATTTTTTGCAACAAAATTGCAAATTATAGCAAACAGCCGTACGCTAACAGTATGAAATTGCATAAAATATTCGCGCTGGCCGGACTCTGTGCCGTAGTAGGATTGCTAATTTTTGGTGTCTATCGCAAGAATCGGTCAACACAGTCAGTCAGTTCTGTATCTGTTACGGCTAGCTTTTACCCTCTGTATGATTTTGCTCGCAATGTGGGCGGCTCACATGTTTCAGTCACAAACATAACGCCTGCTGGCGCCGAACCACATGATTACGAGCCGTCAGCACAGGATTTGGTGCGAGCTCAGAAGTCTGATGTCTTTATATATAACGGTGGCGCGCTGGAGCCATGGACCGACAAGTTTGTGAAAGATTATCAACAGGTTTCTGTAAAGGCCAGCACAGGCGTCGCGCTGCATGCGGCGACGTTGGAAGGCGAATCAAACGTAAAAGATCCGCACTTTTGGCTAGACCCTGTTTTGGCGCAACAAATTGTGCGCACTATCCGCGACGGACTTATTAAGGCGGATCCACAGCACGCCAAAGATTACCAAGGTAATGCAGCTGCTTACATCGCCAAGCTACAAGCATTGAATCAGCAATTTAGCGCCGGTCTGCAGCACTGCCAGCAGCACACCATAATTACCTCGCACGAAGCGTTTGGCTATGTTGCCTCACGGTACAATTTTACCGCGCAATCAATTGCTGGACTCAGCCCCGACAGTGAACCAAGCGCTGGCAAAATGGCTGAGCTCACCACCCTAGCGCGCACTCAAAACATTCACTATATATTTTTTGAAAGCTTGGTCAGCCCTCGCCTAGCTGATACTATAGCTCAAGAAGTCGGCGCCAAAACACTCGTGTTTGACCCGCTGGAAGGACTCACCAATGAAGCTCAAAAACAAGGCAAAAACTATCTCAGCGTTCAGCGACAAAACCTCGCTGCGCTCCGAACAGCCCTTGCATGCCAGTAAAAAAATGTTACTCGACGCCGATAATATTACCGTAAAATATGGCCACGATACTCCGCTCAAAGACGTGTCAATGTGCGTGCACGAAGGCGAGTTTATTGGGCTGATCGGCCCAAATGGCGCAGGCAAAACTACGCTGCTTCGCGTATTGCTGGGGCTCGTCAAACCCAAAACTGGCCACATTTCGTACACTGACGCGCGGATTGGCTACGTTCCCCAGCGTGGCAACTTATATAACAGCCAAATCCCTATGAGCGTGCTAGAGGTTGTGCGGCTGGGCGCTCGTGATAGTGCAGCAGCGCTTGAAGCATTGCAACGTGTGTCTATGGATTCATTTGCACCCAAGCCCTTCACCGAATTGTCAGGTGGTCAGCAGCAACGCGTGGCCATTGCCAAAGCGCTTGCCGGGCAACCACATATTTTATTGCTCGATGAACCTACTACTGGCATCGACGAAGCCTCGCAGCATGAATTTTACGACATTTTGCGCGGGCTTCAGGGTCAAGGCTACACCATCATTATGGTTTCTCACGACGTGGACGCCGTGCTCAATTTGGTCACGCGCGTGATTTGTCTGAACCAGACTATTTTATACGATGGCGCACCCGAACATTTTGAATCCGATAAGTATTTGCCGGGCTTGTACAAAGCACAGCATCGCTTGCTACATCACCATCATGACGCACACGGCCAGGAGAAACATCATGCTTGATATTTTACAATACAGCTTTATGGTTCGCGCATTTATTGCCGGGCTATTAATTGCAGTCACCGTCCCTGTTTTGGGCACCTTTTTGGTAGCGCGACGCTATTCGTTAATTACCGATAGTTTGTCACATGTGAGCTTAGCTGGCGTAGGTGCCGGGCTATTATTTGGTGGCACACCAGTACTCGTGGCAATTCCCGTCACCGTTGGTGGCGCACTGCTCCTAGAATGGCTCCGCCAAAAACAACGTTTGAGTGGCGAAATCGGCCTTGCTATTTTAATGAGCGGCGGCCTTGCCTTGGCTGTAGTATTTGCCAACTTGGCCCAGGGCGCCAACACCGACTTTACGAGTTACCTCTTTGGCAGCATCACTACCACCGCGCCAAGCGATCTGATTATTTTAGCCTGCGCCGCCCTGCTTAGCTTAGCCATCGTAGCTTTCAACTATCGCGGTCTACAGCACATTGCCTTCGATGAGGATAGCGCGCACATTGCTGGCTACCGCGTGCAGACGCTCAACTATGTTTTGGCAGCGCTTACGGCTTTGCTGGTGGTACTGAGTTTGCGCATTGTGGGCGGCTTGCTCATTAGCGCTCTGTTAGTTGTGCCCGTGGTTACCGCCAGCTTGTTTGCACGAAGTTTTGGCGCAACCATTCGTGGAGGCGTTCTATTGGCTGTTGTTGCCATTTTAGCTGGTCTTACCGTAGCCTTTTACGCTGGTATTGCTGCCGGAGGCGCCATTGTACTCAGTAGTTTAGTACTGCTCATTGGCGCTATGATTATCAAAAGTTAGTTACCAGAACCTGACGAACTGGTTTTGGTGCCATCCGTAATCAGCTTCTGTATATACGCCTGGATTTCGCTGTAGTCGTCAATGCCTGCTTTAGGAACCAACGTCGACTGGCCGTACTTGTTGGTGTAGTTGGTTAACAAAATAACGTCGGTGCCGTTGTTGAGACTGGCAGACGAAATGTCAGCACTCGGAATCTTTTTGGTCACAGTGTATAGACGCTTTACTTCGGCCAATTTCATATCGGTCTTTACATTGTTGCCCAGCGAGTCAAACAGCTCGCCCAGCTTGATTGGATTTGCCAGTGTGCTTGAGCTAGAAACTTTATCTTTTAATGCGATCAAAATCATCCGCTGGTTTTCGGTACGAGTGTAGTCGCTGCGGCCGTAGCCATATGAGCCATACGAATCACCGCGAGCACGGGCCAAATCCAAAGCCTGCTGGCCATTCAATGTATGTTCGCCATTACTCAGATTTACCAAAGCCTGCCCGGTTGTTAGGTCACGGCTTGGGTCATATAAACCACGAGGGTCGGTACTTTGAATATTCACCGTAATGCCACCCACCGCATTTACGCCTTCGCGCAGCGCGGAGTAATTCACCAATGCGTAATAGTTAAATGAAAGCCCAAAGTTCTGCGAAATCGTCTTTTCCAATAAGCCCATGCCGCCGTCGGCGTAGCCGCTTTCACTAAAGTTGTCTTGCTCGCCATCTTGATAGGCTTCGTTAATCTTGGCATAGCCATGATCGGGAATATTCACATATAAATCACGTGGTACGCTCAGCAAAAACGCCGTATTGTCGTTGGTGTTGATGCTCATAATCATAATGGAGTCTGTCAGATCACCGCCACCGTGGCCAGGATCATCAGCAGAGTTACCGGCCAGCAAAATATTCACACGGCCTTCGTCTTCACCCTTTAGTTTGGTGTGCTGAAACAGACCAAACAGATTATTCCAGCCAAAAATCTTGGCGCTGTTGGACACGAACTTCCAGCCAACCCATCCGCCGGCCAGCAAAATAAAAACGCCCAGCGTAATGGCGGCGCGCTTAAAAATCTTCTTCCAATCTCGTTTTTGAGGCTCATCCGGCAACTGCATGTCTCTCCCCGATAAATAAGCCGGGTTCGGCAGTGCTTTGTTCAGCATATTTTCGTCGCGTGGCGAACGTCGTGTCTGTTTTTTAGGTCGTGGTACCATGCTTTTTTGTGGCCTTGTTCAACTGCCCGAATTATAGCATACGGATCATAATAAAAAGCCCAAGTTATTATATGCGTAGCAGCGCATATCCAGTATAATTATGCTTACTATGGTAGAACTCTCATCAGTAAACGATGTTATCAAAGACGTTTTTAGCCAATTTATTTCATGGCAGGCGTTGTCTTTAATTATAGGAGTATTTGGAAGCGCTTATATCATCAGCTGGATATTGGCCAAGGCTATCATTAAGGTTGCTCAGGCAATTGGCGTACAGTCTGACATCACATCCGACGAAGAACGCCAGATTCAGCTGCGCCGTATCGAAACATACCTGAGCGTTGCCATTGCGGTGCTACGCGGCGTGATATTCGCCATCGCAGCGTATATTGTGCTCAAACAATTACTACCGAACAGAGGTGCACTGGTTACTACCATTGGAGCCGGTACGTTCTTTATCTTCTTTGCCAACGCCACTATAGCGCCATTGCTACGCGATATCACGTCTGGTACAACCATGATTATTGAGCGTTGGTTTTCAGTTGGTGACTTTATTCGTATCGAACCGTTTGGTGACGTCGGAGGCGTGGTGGAGCGTGTAACATTGCGCTCGACTAAACTACGCAATATTAACGGCGAGGTTATTTGGCTGCACAACCAGTACATTCAAGCTGTAAAAACCACGCCTCGCGGCACTCGCACATTTGCGATTGATATCTTTGTACGTGACAAAAAAGCCGGCCTGAGCCTGGTGCACGATGTTTCCAAAACATTGCCAACCTCGCCCACCATGTTGGCCAGCCCACTGGTTATTTCTGACGAAGAAGAGCTTGCCAAAGACCTCTGGCGCATCACTATCAGTGGTCAGACTGCCCCAGGCCGTGAGTGGTTGATCGAAAAATTCGTGCACGATGCCCTCAAAGATGCCGACGACGACAAAAAACAACGCGTTATTGTCTATGGCCCGTTGGTGCGCTACGCCGACAAGACTGCCGAGAAACGCTTTAGCCGCGCTGTGCGCGTAAACAGTAAGGGTTAACATGAAGGCTGAAGGTTATCCTCATATTGCCCACAAGGCCACCAAGCTCCGTCACTTGCCCGATTTTTCGGCCAGCAGCGTCTTTGACATTGACTTCAAAGCACTGCAAAAAATGGGCGTTAAGCACGCACTATTTGATCTGGACTTAACAATCCGCAAACCTCGAGCCACCGAAATTGAAGCCGACATAATTGCTTACTTAGTGGAGCAGCGCAACAGCGGTACACTACAAAGTCTGAGCTTGGCTACTAACAACATGAAGCGCGATATTAGCCAGTTTAGCGACCCACTGGGTGCCCACGTATTTCAACCTTTTTATTCCAAGGGGCGCTTGGTCCGCAAACCATACAAACAGTATTTTGAGCGAATTATTCGCGAGCTGCAGGCCAAGCCCGAAGAAATCGTCATGATTGGTGACAAAGCCGGTTTTGACGTTGCCGGCGGTAATCGCGTTGGCATGCGCACTATTTTGTTGGAGCCGCAAGGCAAAGATCTGGTTCATGATCGCGTATTGCTTATTCGTGCCCGGGACAATTGGCTTCTTAAACGAGCACGTGCGCTCGCTGCCAAGCTAAACAGCTAAACTGCCATGACGTCTTGCTCTTTGCGAGCATTGTATAACGCAATACTTGCTGGCTGAGCCTGTCTAACCTTCATCATAAACCTATTCAAATCAGGATCTTCCGAGGCGACCGGATCGCGCATGTGATGATATTCCGTCTTCAAAGTTCCGTATTGCGGAAAAGCGTATCCTACCGAGCTCCAGTTCGCGAGCGTATTAGGGTCGCCAGCAAACTCGTACAAAAACTTTTCACGCAACGCAGCACGGCCCGTAGCCGGCGCGTGCAGAATACGATGCTCCACCCTGCTCTGATCAACGTATTCTGCGGCTTGCGGCGTTTGCAAGCGCTCCACATATTTACGGTTCAGGCCCGTACCCTTACCCACCAGGTCATACATAATGTCGGCTTTGGCACCTATGTCTGAAGTATCTGTAAACGTAATACCATCCTCGCTCTTAAAATGTTGCTTGGCGTCCGTGACACCAATATGCATAAAACGGTCGGCCCAGTCTACGTAACCCGCTAAATGCTCGTCTATGGCGTGCACAATGCGTTCAGCACGATCACGAATGTTGCCTTCTCCACCGGCAAGATGCACAGCCTTCAAACGATCATAGACGTTACGCCATTCTTCGCGGCCACGAAGCTCGGCCGGGCTCAACATGTCATCAGACATATCGTAAGCTCGCGTCAAAAACTCTTCATGAACATCCAGTCCTGTCATAGTTTTGCCATTAATAGAAGCTGCGTAGCTCATTGACAAATCAGTAGCCACAAATCGTCCAAAAAACGCCCAGTTAGGATAGGTTATGCCCAAATCCGGCGCCATGCCGTGCTCAATCATACGCAAAGCAAGCGATGTTGCCCGTAAATTGCGTGCGGTAACGTGCGGCGACGTAAAGTCTACGCAAACCACATGCTCACGAAAGCCAGTGCCGTGCGGTTCGTCGCGTGTGTTTACGAGCGGCTTAGAGCGAGTAGTGCCCATCGCAAAATCATCAACTGCGGTGACCAGCTTTTGACCCATCCAAAACTCGCCCGCATGTAGACAACCAGCGCCACCCATCATCGGGCGAACCGCCAAAAATGGGGCCAGCGCTGCCATTTTCTTTCCAGAAACCTGACCCTCAGTCTCGGATACTTTTATAAGCTCACGATCCATTCTGTAATTTTCGTGGCGGCCCCATGACGTCCCGTTCACATCTACCACGCGCCTAGACAACATGAAGTTCCGGATTGCGCCACCACGATACGCGTCACGAAGCGCGCGCCACAGTAACTTGTCAGCAGCTAGGTCGCCATCAATAATATCTTGCACCTCTGTAGATTCAGCTCCCGCCGCCTCTGGGTGTGATCCAACATCCTGGTACAAGCGCATGCCATTGCCCAAAAATTCAGACGTGCTCCCGGCACGAGGCAGCGCCGCGGGCAGATATAATTCGTACGTTTTACTGATAGCAGAGGCAGGGTCAGATCCCCATATTTGAGGCGGCAAACCCTCTAATTCTCGTCTTTCTAGTTCTTCTGCGCTAAAGGCATACGAGAGTCCGTATTCGCTCTCGATACCCATAACTCTGTTCTCAGCACTCATATAGTCTACATATAATACTGTATAGATTACCGCGACTCAATAATATAGTAAAAAGTACTTGTGCTATTTTTAGGATGGGTGTATAACATGTGTATGTACAGAAATTGACGCTTTTCCGGCGTCTTTTCGTTTCAAAAGGAGCATTCATACAATGGCCGAAACAATTCTTCACCCTCTCGACGCCGACGACGGCGACCCTCTTGGGGGATTTAACTTAGAGGACTTCGACGAAAGCAACCCTGACGCGCTCAATAACCTTCTTCGAGAGCTTACCGATACCGATCAAGATAAAATAGGCTTCGACGACTTATCTGTCGCAAGTCCTTATGGTCGTCTGGGCAGCTGGCTACGCCCACGCCCGTTCATGTCCAGCGAACTAACACCTGACGACACCAGCAAAGTCGAAGAAACTCGCAATGAAGTTGCTAGTGAATTGCGATACCGCAGTGGCGACCCAGAAATGGTTGACGATGCCAAAATTATTGCCAGCGAGCTTGCCACAAACCTTGCCATACACGGTGGCGCCGAAGAAAGCGACATCAGTATTGCTGGCGTCTTTCGTGCTCGTAGCATTCGTGGCGGTATTGTGTTTGAAGCCGCAAACGGAGCAGCCTCAGTCATGGATAGTGACGACGCAAAAACGCGCGGGTCGCACGAGAGCGGCAACGGGTTTAAAATCATTCAAGATCTTGCTGCAGATCACGGCGGCAGCGTCGGAAAATATATGGTTGTCGAGGGCAGATTTGGCCGCGAACGCATTGTGACCGACCCTGACGAAATCAGCCGTACACGAGGCCGCTGGGTTGTTTGGGCTACATTCCAAACGCAGACCAGAAGCGGCCAAACGCTCGCTGCCTAGTGAAGCGCTATTTCGGATTTGGTAGGTGGGTGCTTCTCGCCCCACACAATCATACTTTCCAAAATAGGTAAAAGGTCTTTGCCCTTAGCGGTTAGGGCGTATTCGGCGCGTGATGTAATTCCATCAGGGGTAGCTTTGGTGATAATACCCATTGCTTCGAGCTCACTGAGGCGTGCCGACAACGTACGCGGATTAATGCCGCCCACCGCATCCTGCAGTTCGCAGAAGTGATTCGTGCCCTGGCATAAGGCATACAAAATTTGTGGCGTCCACTTGGCGCCAATAATAGAAGCGGCTGCCGCAACGCATCCGTTACGGATTGATGACTGGTTTTGAATTGCTGGGCACATAATTTTTGCTTGACTTTACATACCCTATTATACAATACTATACAATGTATAGTAAATAAGGAGCCTCCTATGGTAAATATTAAAGTGATCCTTGGCTCAACTCGCCCACAGCGCTTTGGCATTCAGCCTGCAACTTGGGTAACAGAGCTAGGCAAACAGTATAAAGACGCCACTTTTGAGCTCGTAGACCTCAAAGAAGTTGATCTGCCGCTGCTGGACGTGCCTACGCCTCCTGCTATGGCGCCTTCAAATCAGAACGCACACCAAGAAGCTTGGGCTAAAATTATTGGCGAAGCCGACGGTTTCGTATTTGTAACTGCCGAGTACAACCACGGTATACCTGGCGTATTCAAAAACGCAGTGGACTTTTTGGCACACGAGTGGGGCAACAAGCCAGTTGCCTTTGTAAGCTACGGCGCTGACGCCGGTGGTGTTCGCGCTATTGAACAGTGGCGCTTAGTTGCCGGCTGGCTCCGCATGTTTGACCTCGGCAAATTCGTACACTTCCCCAACTACTTTGCCGACTTGGACGACAAGGGCGAGTTCCAGTTTACAGACGAGCACGCAGAACGCGCTCACAGCATGCTCAAAGACTTAGTATTTTGGGCAGAACAGATGAAGGAAGCACGCACAAAGTTGCAATAGCCCCTCTGTTACATCGTATAAACCCGTCATAAATACTTGACGGGTTTTATTTTAGGGTCTATACTGTTTGGTATCTAAACTAATTAGGATAGCATGACTGAAAAAGAGCAACTTCTGCAGGAGATTATGACCAACATGAATACTGGTCGTCGGTTGATGGCCGCATGTATGCAGCGTTTTAAGCGCACCATTACTGTGTCCCAGACCGAGGTCCTGGCCATTGTGTACCAAGACGGTCCAATCACCGCAAAGGAACTTGCCGAACAAATGCGGCTAACCCCTGGTTCGATAACGCAGCTCGTGGAGCAATTGGAGCGCTTGCACTATGTAAAGCGCACGCCATCTACTACCGATCGCCGCGTTACGCACCTTTCGGTTACCGAGCAAGGAACTGCCGAAATATCTCGCATCAAAGAGCAAAAGGAAGAGCTTTTCAAGCACGTCTATAAAGATATGACGCTCGACGAAGTTCGAACCATGGCCAAGGTGCAAGAAAAAATGATTGCCTATCTTAAGCAACGGGCTGAAGAACAGCCAAAGGAGTAATGGTGGTAGAGAAAATGAGAGCAAAATTTAAGGCTGCCGGTCAGGCGCCAGAGGTTGAACCGCACGACGGCGAACGCAGTCACAGCGAAATCATGGCTATCATGAGCGCGCTGATGACCGCTATGCTGTTGGCTGCGCTCGACCAAACTATTGTTGGTACTGCCTTGCCGACTATTGCCAACGACCTACACGGTCTGAGCGAATTGTCATGGGTTGTTACCGCATACCTGCTGACAAGTGCCGCCGTAACACCGCTATACGGCAAAATCAGCGACCTGTTTGGTCGCAAAAAGATCTTTATGATCGCCATTGTGATATTTTTGATCGGTTCAGCACTCGCCGGAGCCAGCCAGAACATGACGGAACTCATTTTGTTCCGCGGTCTGCAAGGTTTGGGCGGTGGTGGCCTGATGGCCCTGTCACTAGCAATTGTTGGTGACATCATTCCACCCGCCAAACGTGGGCGCTACCAGGGTTATTTTGGTGCCGTATTTGGTATTTCCAGCGTGGTTGGACCACTGCTGGGAGGTTTGTTTACCGACCATCTTAACTGGCGCTGGATCTTCTACATCAACTTGCCAATTGGCTTGTTTGCCATGGCTATGATCTGGGCTCGCCTGCACTTGCCGGTTCGTAAAACCGATCACCGCATTGACTTTTTGGGCGCCGGATTACTGACCTCAAGCGCTGTAACATTGTTGCTCGCCACGGTTTGGGGCGGCAGCCGTTACGCCTGGGGGTCAAGCGCTATTGTTAGCTTAATCGCCAGTGGTGTGTTGGCCGCAATCGCTTTCGTTTTGTGGGAGCGCAAAGCCCAAGAGCCAATCATTCCGATGCGCTTATTCAAGAATGACATCTTTACCGTAGCAACCGTTATGTCGCTCCTGTCTGGCTTGGTAATGTTCGCCGCGTTCATTTACCTGCCTGAATATCAGCAGCTGGTACACGGTTACTCGGCCACTAAATCTGGTCTGATGATGCTACCGTTGATCTTTGGTATGATCGGTTCGATGACCATTGCAGGTCGCATTATTTCCAAAACCGGTCACTACCGCATGTTCCCCATCGTGGGCACCGCATTGGCGGCCATCGGCCTGTGGCTCTTCAGTCACGTAAGTGTGGGCACAAGCCAGTGGATGCTGTCTAGCTGGATGTTAGTACTTGGTGTAGGCATTGGTATGTTCATGCAGATCATGACCCTGGCTATTCAGAACTCTGTTGATCGCAAAGACATGGGTACTGCAACATCGGTTGCCACCTTCTTCCGAAGCATGGGTAGTTCGTTTGGTACGGCCATCTTTGGCGCTATTCTAACTGTTCGCCTAAACCACCACTTGCACGAAATCCTACCCGGCAGCCCTATTACTGCCGAGAATATGCAAGCCAGCAAAGCGCAACTGGCGCAAATGCCGCCAAACGTGGCGCACGGCATTATGGAAGCCTTTGTGCGAGCCTTCCACGACGTGTTCATTTGGGCAATTCCGTTCGCAATCCTGACATTTATTGTTGCGTTCTTCCTGCGTGAAACACCGCTGAAAACGTCGACCAAAGAAATGGCAGAAGGCGAAGGTCTAGAAGTTAAAGCTGCGCACTAGTAAGCTTCAACACAATAAAATACCCCGGATTATTCTGGGGTATTTTATATTCTGGGCCACATAACGCGACCAATAACTTCATCTGGGTCCAACCAACCAAAGTTACGGCTATCGGTACTTTCGGCCTGGTTGTCGCCCATAATATACACGCCTTTCACAGGATTGATAGCGTGTATGCGCTTGACCATTTCCAAGCCACTGCGCGCCACAACTACCACCTGCCCTTCGCGCAAACGCTTCGGCCGACCAGATACAATAATAATCTGATCGGCTTTGAGCGTTGGCGCCATACTGTGGCCCACAACACGACGAAGTCGCATGTTATGCCTTTTTGGTTTCCCAAAAGATTTTAGCGATTTCATCAATCTGATCCAGCAACTTTTGGCCTTCTTCTGGCTCATTGTGATGCTTGCATTCACCCGCCTGCTTGGTCGCTTTCCAAAACAGATCGTGCAAGTTTGGATACTTTTCTAGGTGTTCTGGCTTAAAATAATCAGTCCACAGTACCCACAGGTGGTTTTTGACCAATTCCGCGCGCTGTTCTTTAATGAAAATGGCGCGAGTTTTGCCCAAATCATCCAGACTGTCGTATTTTTTCATGATTGCCAGAACGCTTTCTGCTTCAATACGAGCTTGTGCAGGATCGTAAACGCCACAAGGCAGATCGCAATGCGCGTGCACTGGCTTGATAAATAATAGTTTCATATTCCCTCCTTACTCATCTAGTATACCACCGAAGATATTGGTGGGAGCAAGGCTCGCGCAGCTTGTGGGTGTTCGCCAAATGTATTATAGTTGGCCCATGAGACCAGAAGACTCCTTTTACCCCGACCGTGTGACATCATATTTAGACGAGCTTGCCACTGAAGAGCTCCGCCGTATGCAAGTAGAACAAGGCGTTCAAGCATTCTTGGATGCATTCGCAGACGATAATCGAGTAGCCTACGGCATAAGTCTCACCCAAGAAGATCCGCTTAGGAAAGGGCTCCAGAATGGCATCATTAATTTTGATAACCGCGACGGCAGCAGGAACCCTGGCTGGACGCCTAACTCAATCCACGGCGAACCCCACACCGTAACCTATGGAGCACCATACGACAGCTACAGGCGAAATGACGGCCTGCACGTGATAACAACAGTAGCCGAGGTATTCAGCACGATCCACCCAGAGCCAGTTTTTGCATTTCTGCAAACCATTCGCCGTGACCCCAACATGGCCGTGCCACTAACAGCTGATGAATTTCGTAACAGCTATCCAGCGCTCTTGGGTCGTCGTCGATTTGGCTCAGTTGCACTCTATGCTAATAATTTCGATGGCTCTTTTCAACATTGGGTTGAAGTCCAGCCGGCCACGGCCGAAGACATTATCACAAACGAGTTCGGTCGGTACATGCAGGTTGCTCAAGCGCGTCGCAAAGGCGGCCCTGGCCCAACCGAGGCAACTCCCGCTGCCTAACGATGAGAATTTTCAGCGCGCCACTTGTTGATTTCAGCGTGGTGGCCGCTTAGCAGAACGTCTGGTACGCGTTCGCCACGGAATTCTTCTGGGCGCGTGTATTGGGGGAACTCAATGTTTTGGTCATCTTGTTGAAACGACTCAATCTCGGCACTGGTTTCGCCGCCTAACACGCCAGGCAATAGGCGCACCACGCTGTCCGCAATAATCATAGCTGGTAGTTCGCCGCCAGTAAGCACGTAATTGCCAATACAGTACAGTTGGTCGATGTACTGCACAACGCGCTCATCATACCCTTCGTAGCGTGGGCATACAATAATGAGGCCTTTGCTTTGAGCAGCCAATTGCTTGGCATCAGACTGTTGAAAGACTTTGCCGCGAGGCGTTGGTAACAAAACTACTGCCTCGGGGTCTTGTTGCTTGGCATACTCAATCGCTGCTACTAACGGTTCTGGCTTTAGTAACATACCGTCACCACCGCCGTACGGCGTATCGTCGACTTGTTTACGAGGCCCCAGACCAAACTGGCGAAGGTCAACGTATTCAAATGTCACCGCGCCTTGATCTTGCGCCTTCCACATCATGCTGGCGTTCATAACACCCGGGAACATATCAGGAAACAGCGTAATAATCTGAATTTTCATTAGTATCCTAGGTAGTTTTCTACGCCGTAATCTTGCAATAATTTTACGAGTGCGTCATGAATAGGACCGCCGTTAGACACCACCGCACCACGAATTGCTCGGTCATAACGCTGTTCTTCGCCGTCGAGGCTGGTAACTTTACCACCTGCTTCTTCGATGATAAGTTTTTCGGCTGCAATATCGTGAGCACCGCGGCCTGGGAACACAAATGCGTCCATGAGACCCTGCGAGACCAATGATGCCTTGAACACATTGCCTGGAACGGTGCTAATGAATGCCTTGGCCTCAATTAACGCGTCAAAAAACGGCTTACGGGCAAAAATCTGGTCCACCGAAGCGGTTACTCCCACGCTAGCGTGATACAAGTTATCGGTAGCACTCACATGTAATGACGCGCCATTTAACTGAGCGCCCTGGCCTTTTATAGCGGTAAACATTTTGTCTAACAATGGTTCGTACATAACAGCAACTTGCGGCTGGCCGTCAACCACGTACGCCAAAGAGAACATAGCGGTTGGCGCGCCCAAAATGAATCCGGCTGTACCATCAATAGGATCACAGACCCACAATTGCGCGCGATCTTGGTGTAGCGAATCTTCTTCGCCCAAAACACCGTGATCCGGGAATTGTGCCTGCACGCGATCAATCAGTAATTGGTTAATTTTGGTATCGGCCTCTGTTACAGGCGTATTGTTGCTTTTGGTTTGGACGCTCTCGCGAGCTTTGCCAGCGTAGTCACGCATGATGGCGCCAGCCTCATGGGCAACTGCCACGGCAAATTGAAGTAAAGTTTCGTTGTTCATGTTCCTTTTAACTATATAACGTTCACGCTATAAGATCAAAAGCTCATGCTTACAAACAAAAAGAACCCGAATAATCAGGTTCTTTTTGCCACATATAAAGCTCCCATGTCATTCTTGCAAATGAGATGGCTCGCATGAGCTTGTACGGATTTTTGTTTTTAAACGGTGTCGTCGCTTTCGACTAGCCTTAACTATATAGCTACACGTCTAGGTCGTCAAGTTCTTCAAGTTCTTTGCGAGTCTTGCTGGCCATGCTGCTTTCTGCAGGCTCATCGCTATCCGTTGAGCTATCGTCATTCGATGAAGACGAAGATGATGTGTCGGTAGTGTCGTCTGATGAACCAGTCGATCCGTTACCGTTGTCCACAATCTTTAAGTTGTAACGAGCATCATTTTTGGTACCCAAGGCTCGCAATAATGTACGCAAGCTTTGCGCAGTCGCGCCTCGCTTACCAATGACACGACCCAAATCTTCTGGGTCTACGGTTAATTCAAGCAAAACGCCCTTCTCGTCAATACGACGAGCAACCTGTACCGCTTCAGGGTTGCTGACCAGAGACTTTACTATAAATTCTACAAATTGCTGGTCGATGCTACTCATGTGAGGACTCCTCCACTTACTGGTACTTATCCATTATAGCAAATAAAAATCCGACTTGCTGGAAACAAGCCGGATTTCTGACACAAAGTGTAAATTATTCTTCGGTCTTTTCTTCTGCAGGAGCTTCAGCCGGTGCTTCGGCTTCTACTGGAGCCTCTTCTTTTGGCTGGTTCTTGCGAAGCTTTTCCGGGTTACGAATAGCGCGCTTTTTTTCAGCAACAACTGATTTTACCCATTCTGGCAATGCAACACCTTCAGATTTTAGCAGACGAGCTGCGCGGTCTGATGGCTGTGCACCGTTACTAAGGTAGAAAGCTGCCTTTTCTTTATCGATGGTGGCAACCTTAGCGTGAGGATCGTAGCTACCCAAGGTAACAACGACTTTACCGCTAGTAGGCGTAACGCGTGATTCTTGAACAACCAAGCGGAACATGGCGTGGCCCTTGCGTCCAGTGCGTTGCATACGAATAGCTAACATAATCTTACTTTATTCTCTCTTTCGTTCTCGTTTAAGATTTAACCTAAAGTCTTGCTTTATTTTACAGATAAGCGCCTCTGATGTCAACTCTGATTAACAGAAACTAGTGGGCCGGCGTCTCGTCTGGCTGCAATGCATCAATAAATGCTCCAATTTCAGCGATCCTCTCTGGAGTCAAGGCGACGGCAATAGTAGGATAGTGCTCGTGAACGCGTTCATGGATCGTGTAAGCATACATGGCGTCCGTATCAACACGCACTTGCGAATACGCGCCCTCAAGTACACGGTGGGCTATAGGGTACGACTCCTGACTAATAAGCGTACTTGCAGTTGCCACCATAAACGAATTGCCCGCATGCGGATAGTCTTGCAATAATGCTGCTCGACGAGCAACTTGTTCGTCAAATGAAAGTACTCGTTGGTCACCACCAGCAGCGGGCGACCAATGCCAGGCCTCAAGAGCCGTCGTCCAATAATAAGGCTTGTCGGCAATTGTGGAAGTGCCATGATATGTGGCACGCTGAATGGTCGCATAAGCAGGGGCTGGCGAGGGCATCACAATACCATGGTCCAAAATTTTGGCGATCATACGACCGGCTAGGTCACGTCGTTCTTCAGGTGAGATGTGCGATGCCACAATGTCTACCATCTTGCCATGCCGAGCCCTTGTCCACTCCTCTTGGTGCTTTTCTGGGTCAAGAACAGTAGATGATTCGCGCTTGCCTGCCTGGGCTTCGCGAGCCTCTTTTGCAGTCGCGGCCTCTTGGTGCGCAAGTACGGCTTGGATAAAATCATGAGCTTCGGGATGGACGTCAACCAGGGCACGAGGTAGCTCAAGATTCGCCATACGGTATTCTAGGCTTTGTATTTTAGGAGAGCGGCTTCGGCGGCTTTTTGCTGGCCCATTTGTTTGCTTGGGCCCGAGCCCTTGCCCTTTAAGTCGCCGTTTACGAATACGCCAACGGTAAAGATCTTATCGTGGTCAGGGCCTTCTTCGTTGAGCACTTTGTAGATTGGCGTGTGGCCATCTTTGCTCTGTGCAACTTCTTGCAGGTGTGATTTGGGGTCCATCCACGAGCCACTTTCCAAAATGTCTTTAAAGGTGCTCAGAATACTTTTAGTAATGAACTGCTTCGCTACGTCATAACCTTTGTCGAGGTAAATAGCACCGGTTACTGCTTCAAAGCTGTTAGCCAAAATTTGCGCGCGAGCCCGGTCGGTGCCGCGTTTTTCGCCACGACTTAGGCGAAGCATTGGTTCAAAACCAAACTTTGCAGCTGCTGCGCCAATAGATTCGGTGCGTACTAATGCGCTGCGCCAGTTGGTCAAAATACCCTCTGGTTCGCTAAAGTTGTTAAACAGATATTCGGTTACTACTAATTCCAGCACAGCGTCGCCCAAAAATTCCAGGCGTTCGTTATGCTCTTTGACAGTTTTTTTGTGCTCGTTTACATATGAGCGGTGCGTGAAGGCCGTTACCAGTAATTCGATGTTGTCAAAGGTAACGTCCAAGTTCTCTTTTGCGAATGATTGATATGCGCTGTAATCCATGATTACTCCTTTAGAGTCGTGCTTCCCGTATCTTTTTCATGCCTAGCAGAATCAGCTTGCCAATATCTTCGTATGCAATTTTGTCCATAGCCTCTTGAGCTGGCAGCCATTTGATATCGTTGAGCCAATCTTCGCCACTAAGATCGTTGGTATCGCCCTGAGCCTGCACTAAATATATGTGCATAGTCATAAGGACCAACGTGTGGCCACGTCGATAGCGGAAATTAACCTTGCCGAGCCAATTCATCACTTTCATTTCTTTCAGGCCGGTTTCTTCCTGAATTTCACGTTTTGCGGTGTCTTTGGGCTCTTCGCCTTCCTCAACGTGACCTTTGGGAATTGTCCATCGGTTTTTGGCGTCCTGGATCAGCAAGATTTCTAATTGATTGTTATGTTTGTTGCGGCGAAAGATTATGCCGCCCGAGGTTGTCTCGCGTACCACTTCTTCGATGGACGGGCGACGGTTTGTAACCAATCGCTTTATGCCCTGAAGTGGCTTGGGCCGTTTCATGCGTCGTCCTTCTCTTTGACAGGTCTCACTTCTGCATCGTCATTGTCATCCGCGGTGGCATCTGACGCATTGTCAGGGGTATCCGTGGCTTTAGGAGTGGCATCTTCAGTTGGCGCGTCATCGCCTTGCTGTTGGCGCAACAGTGTGCCGAGCACGCCGTTCACAAACTTAGACGAGTTGGTGCTACCAAATGCCTTCGCCAGCTCCACTGCTTCGTTGATAACCACTTTTGGTGGCACGTTTTGACTGTGCAACAACTCGTAAGCACCCATGCGCAATATAACGCGGTCCATACGAGCAATTTGGCTAATGGGCCACTCTGGTGCAAGCGGCTGCAAGACAGTATCAAGCTGCTCTTGCTCAGTGTCAACGCCAGCTACAAGCTCTTCAATAAAAGAGGTGTCGTCGATAGTGGCTTCGTAGCGTGTAATGTTACGCTTAAGGACTTCGGCAAGGTCAAACGTAGCGTCGTCTGAGTCACGACGAAAGTCCTGCTCATACAGGGTTTGCAGTGCAATGATACGACCAAGGTGACGATTTGATGCCATTAGGGGCGAGCCTTTTTGTTATGTTTTTAGTATACCTTATTACTAAGGTTAGGCTGCTTTTTCGACTGTCTTTTTCGTTGTCTTTTTAGCTGCAACAGGCTTAGTGGTAACTCGCTTGGCTTTAACTTCAGCGGTCAGAGCTTTGCCTGATTCGCGACGAGTGGTAAATGCCTTAACTGGTGAGCTTGCATTAACTTTGCGAGCCAATTCCAATACCAAGTGGCTACGGCGAGCGCCGGTGCGGCGTGGTGATGTTCGTTTCTTTGGTTTACCCATGAGTAAACTACTCCTTCTTCTCTTGTGACTGTGTTATCAAAATGATACTTGCGGCTTATTATACCGCATCTGTTACGAAACCTCAAGCAAATAGATACCGCGCCAATGTGATATCATCAGTGCGTTATGGCAGGCCCTGAGTTATCAACAGAAGAAATCAAAGAGATCGTACGCGATATTGAAGTTGGCGATCCACAGACAAACGCACTGCTTGGCCTTATGGCCCTCAGTCAGGCAGGTTGTGTTTTTGTGGGAACAACCGATCCTACCCCAGTCGAGCAGCACATTCCCCGGCCCAATCCCCGTATTAAAAGTCTTTTGCATGATGGTTTAGAATTTTACCTAGGCGAGCCTGAGCAGTCGCTATTACAGGTAACGTGGTCAGGAAGATTGGCAATTACGCATGGCCTGCTTGGTGACGTTAACATACCGGACCAGCGCCAGCTTTTGGGCAAATCGTTTGGGCCTTTTGGGCGAAACTACGGCTGGCGCAGCGCGCCGCCCCTGACAACAACAACGCAGACGGGCGAATCTTCATATTTACTCGACGAGCATGATATTAAACCACATGCTGATCGGCGTCTACTTACCAAATTGCATCAGTCACCACAAGAAATCGGCTATGTAGACATTCTGCGCAAAGACCCTCTCCACACGTATGAATGGTGCTATACGGAAGGCGCCGATGGTGAGCCAACCATGCGTAACGGCATTATATTGACTCCTGATCCACAGGATGTCATTGCTCGTTTAACTATCCACGGTCGCGATATTCGTCTGGTAGACATTGAGGCTCGAGAACCCGAAGTCTACGAAAGATCTGTATTGTAAGCAACGTCGGGCAGCAGAGGCATTACCGTGCGCTCATGCTGCTCCTGAAGGTGTATTAAAGCGCGCAAGCTGAGCATGTGCGTGATTCGGTATTGCAGATCGCTACAGGTAACTGCCGGATTCAAAAATGGCATTTCGGGCTGACGCTCATCATATCGAGCGGCAATAGTGCCGCCATTACAGATCTTGCTAATCGGCGATGCACACTGGTCTTTACAAATAGGAGAAAGCGTTAGCGCTCCCAGTGCCTGCATTTTAGCTCGACGAATTGCTGCAGCTTCGGCGAAGCTATGGTCGAATACGTTGGCATCCAGTACGGTAATGCCATCGGCACTGATAGACAGCGTATCGCGGAGCGCGTAGCTACCATCGGTCAGAATAGTAATATCACTCAGCGTATCGCCGCCTAAAACGTCGGTGTTTACTGCTTGGCCGTTGAGCTTTCGCCATAAGCCTAAGGTTTCTTTGATAACAAATAATTCTCGGTCATCGCTGGTCAACCATCGCTCGTCAAAGTAAGACAACCAGCGGCCATATGGATTGCTGGCGCGATGAGCAGCATCTTGGTACGGAGCATTGGTGTAGTTGCCCAGTGGCATTACCAAGCTGAGCTGGGGATTGTCGCCAATGACACGGGGGCGACCATCGGGCACCAGTAGATCTTTAAAGAAATCGTAGGTCTCTTCTGCGTCGTTTTCGGGGTTTGCCACCGATATAAATCCCGCAAATAAATGCCGATAGGCGGGCAGATTGAGCAGTTCCACTGTTTTCATCACACGATCAAACGACTCACGGCCGTTTTTGAACACCCGATGACGATTTGCCTGGCGGTTACCGTCCAAACTAATACCAAGCCGGGTTCCATAGTTAAGCAGCACATCTAATTTGTCTTCGGTCATATTGACGCCGTTGGTTTCGGCCCCTGTCTTCATGTCAACATCGCCAAGCGCTGTCTGAATCGTACGTAAAAAGGTATCAAGAGCCCGTGGCTTAAACGCCATGGACTCACCGCCGTGCAGTTCAAATGTCTTCTCGTGCGAGTCATGAGCCTCGGCGTCTTCTTTGGCGCGAACACCTACCTGTTGTGCGACCTCCAAACTCATGCGAGCTGGGCGGCCTTTGTAACTGGTATCTTTGGCGTACATGTAGCAACCACTCTCGCCATCTTCTTTGCGGTAGCAATCCAGTTCGCAGTAGTTATTCACCTTCAGTACAACAGTAGTGATTTCAGGCTCAACTATTTCTGTCGGATCGATATCTGCAGGATAGTTGTGTGTAAGTGATTCTGGCATATAATAACTATATACCATAAGCGTTATAAGGAGTCCCATGGAATTAGCACCACAAGTATACGAAACAGCGGCAATTGATTCGGGCACCGCTTTTATATTAAACGCTGCAGGCATTGAACAAGCTGATCCGGCGCCAAACACCAAAGTGAGTGACTTCGATAGCGAATTGTAGCATGCACTAACATACAAAAAAACCACCCGGGTTTGCCAGGTGGTTTTTTGGTACCGAGCCCTAATTAGGCAACGAAGTTTACTAACTTGCCGGGGACATAAATAGTCTTTTTGACTTCTTTACCAGCAATGGCTTGCTGTACATTTGCCTCGGCTTGCGCCTGCGCAATAATGTCGTCCTTAGGCAGGTCTACTGGTACCTGTATTTGCGCGCGTAATTTGCCGTTTACCTGCGCCACAATAGTCATCGTGCTGCTTACCAAGTACGTTTCGTCATGCTTTGGCCATTCGCTAGTGTGGACAGACTTTTGGTTACCCAACTGATGCCACAGTTCTTCAGCAATATGCGGTGCAAACGGAGCGAGCAGCTGCGCGAAGGTTTCCAGCGCAAACTTCCATGCATCGCGATTAGCAAAATTATCCTGCTTCTTGATCTTGTACAGATCGTTTAGCAGTTCCATGAGCGTGGCGATGGCGGTGTTGAAACCCATGTTTTCCAGGTCGGTGCTGACTTTTTTGATTGCAGCATGTGTTGCACGATACAGATCCTGCGCGTCAGACTGCTCACCTGGTTGTACATCATTGAATTCCTGTACCAAATTCCAGAAGCGCTGCAAGAAGCGGAAACTACCGCCCATACCCTCTACGCTCCAGTTCGCCATCTGGTTCCATGGGCCAATAAACAGCTCCATAATACGAATGGCGTCCGCGCCGTAGCCTTGATCGATCAAATCGTCCGGCTGGATGGTGTTACCCTTGGATTTACTCATTTTTTGGCCGTCCGGCGCCAAAATCATGCCTTGGTTGCGCAAGTTGGTAAATGGTTCGCTAAATTCGATCAAACCTTCGTCTTGCATCACTTTGGTCCACATGCGAGCGTACAGCAAGTGCATCACCGCGTGCTCGGCGCCACCAATGTATTCGTCAACAGGCAGCCAGTATTTGGCCAGCTCTGCTGTGAATGGTTTTTGAGTATTGTGAGGATCGGCAAAGCGCAAGAAATACCAGCTGGAACAGGCAAAGCCGTCCATAGTGTCGGTTTCGCGCGTGGCCGGACCGCCACAGGTTGGACAGGTCGTATGTACGAATTCCTCTACGCGAGCCAGCGGGCTGCGGCCATCGCCAGACGGTTCGTAGCTGGCCATTTCTGGCAATGTTACCGGCAGTTGATCATCAGGAACAGCCACAGCACCATCTTTTGGACAGTGAATAATTGGAATTGGGGCGCCCCAGTAGCGCTGACGACTAATCAGCCAGTCACGCATTTTGTAGTTCACTTTTTCTTGGCCAACACCCTTGGCGGCTAAATCGGCAACGATTTTTTCACGAGCCTGATCAGAAGTCAGATTGTCGTAATCACCAGAGTTGATCATAACGCCTTCGCCGACAAATATACCTTTGTCAAAAGCTATGTCAAGAACTGCGGCAATAGAATCCGAAACCGCAGTATTTTGGATTTCTTCTTTGGTGAGCCACTCGACATCATAGGCATCTTTTTCGTAGTCTTCGGCAAATGCAAGGTTGTTGTGAGCATCAGACTTGAGCTCTGCCAATACGATATTTTTAATGGCACGCTTGGTCTGGCCAGCTTCGTTACGATAGTACACGGTAACAGCTGCGGGCAAAACTTTTTTGATTTCTACGTCAGTGTAGCCAGCTTCTTCAGCAACTTCACGCAATGCGGCCTGTTCGATAGATTCGCCTTCGTCGATGCCACCGCCTGGGAAGTCCAAACCTTCGTCCTTACGAGTGGTGTGCTCTTTCCACTTCAAAACGCAGTAGCGATCTTTGGTTGGATCGTGAAGCACGACCATTGCCACAGGCCGATCAATAACCTCTGGCATATACCCGTTAAATGCTGGGGACAACACAGGTTTGATTGGCAAATCAAATTTTTGTGCAAAGGCGTGGTCACGTTCGTCGTGCGCCGGTACAGCCATAATCGCACCGGTACCGTAGCCCATCAGCACGTAGTCCGCAATCCACACTGGAATTTTGTCACCGTTAACCGGGTTCACAGCGTATGAGCCAGTAAATACACCAGTTTTTTCGCGATTGGTTTCTTGGCGCTCAATGTCAGACTTGTTGCGTGCTTTCTGTAAGTAGTTTTCTACCTGCTGCTGGTGCTCTTTGGTAGCCAAATCTTTTACCAAAGGATGCTCGGGTGCGATCACCATGAATGTGGCGCCAAATAACGTGTCGGGGCGAGTCGTAAAGATTTTGAGTGTTTTGTCAGGCTGACCGTCAATGGCAAAGTCAACGTGCGCACCCTTACTGCGGCCGATCCAGTTGCGCTGCATGCTTTTAATGGATTCTGTCCAATTGATGTCGTCCAGATCTTTTTCTAAGCGATCGGCGTAATCAGTAATCTTGAAGAACCATTGTTTGAGTGCCTTCTTTTCTACCTCTGATCCACAACGCCAACAACGGCCGGCCTCAACCTGTTCGTTAGCTAACACGGTTTTGTCTACCGGGCACCACCACTGCAAGCTTTCTTTTTGGTAGGCCAGACCTTTTTTGAATAACAGCAAAAAGAACCATTGTGTCCACTTGTAATATTCAGGATCCGAACTGGCGAATTCACGCGACCAGTCATAACCAAAACCCATCTGAGTCAGCTGCTGTTTAAAGCGACCGGTGTTTTCGGTAATTGCTTGTTGCGGACTGATGCCCGTTTTAATGGCATAGTTTTCGGCGGGCAGGCCAAACGCATCCCAGCCCATAGGGTGCATCACGTTATAGCCACGCTGTCGGTTAAATCGTGCCAGTGCGTCACCAATGGCGTAGTTACGCACATGACCCACGTGCATGGCCGCGCCACTTGGATATGGAAAGAATTCTAGGATGAATTTTTTGGGTTTATCTGAAGCGTCTTGGGCCTCGTAAATTTTATCGGCGGCCCACTGTTGCTGCCATTTTGGTTCAATCTCTTTGGGATTGTAACGCTGCATGACTAGTCTCCTTGCTGTCTTTACTGTAATTATACCTGATCAAAAGAAATACTACGCCCTGGGGGCGAGGAGAAGTTGAAGCTGAAGGGCTTGCGTGCTCATATTGTCTGCATTATATCACATCTCTGATCTAGCCCTCTCGGCTTTCGCATCGCACCACCCAGTCTCGTCGCTGCGCTGCAGAGCGAGCCTAGTCGGAGCGAGGCTACGCCGAACTGGGAAAGTAAACATTGCTAAATAGTTAGAAATATTGTAGAATATAGTCGCTTACGGCAAACTGCCAAAGCATCTGCAACAAGCAAGCACGATTCCGCGAACGAACGACTCCTAGGAGCACGATCATGAACGAACAGCTCACCCCTACCCAGGAAGCAGCCGCCGACAAGGCACTCTCCTACGGCATCTTCGAGGGCTACACCTCCGTCGTAGCGCTGCCCGGCTCTGCGCAGGACGACGTCTTCGAGGCCAACCAGGCCAAGGCCGACTACCTGCGGATGGAGGTCCCTGGCAACGCCAACCCGTACGTTCCCTGGACTTCTCCGGACCTCGACTTCCAGTGCCCCACCTGTGACGTCACCATCACCGCCAAGCAGGAGCACCCCCTCCACCCCGAGGACCAGGAGCTGCTGGAGCGCTACCCGGCCCGGCTGGACAACGTGATGTGACCTACTCGGTCGCCGTGCGCGAGCGCCAGAGTCGTCGGACTTCCGACCTTCTCTGGCGCTCCGCCAGCCCCTTCTGCCTATCCGCTGCTTGCTTGTTCACCCCACCTACGCCCAATCAGCTACCGACCGAAGTATTCTCCGCGCTGCCCAGGCTGCAAGTTGAACATTTCACTAAACGTTACTAATTCGTATTTTGGTTTGAGCTCAACAATTGCTTGCTCGATTGCGTCGGCAGTTGTTGGATAAATATCATGCAAATCAACTACGCCACCAGGCTTGGCTTCTTGCACAATGCTATTTTTTACTTCGCCCGCATTCTGAAATTTCCAGTCCAGCGGATCAATATTCCACATAGCAATAGCGAGTGGCGAGGTGGTTTGCAGCTGGCCATTGACCGCACCATATGGTGGGCGCAACAGGGTTGGAGCTGGCAAGCCTGCCGATATAACTTCGGCTTGCGTTAGCTGAATTTGCTCCTGCACTTGCTCTGCCGACAGTTTGGTTAAATCTGGATGCGTCCAGGAATGATTACCAATTTCGTTGCCGCTATAAAACATGCGCCGCAGTAGCTGCTCTTGACCAACAGCGCGTGAGCCAATCACAAAAAAGGTTGCTCGCACGTGTTGTCGGTCTAGGACATCTAAAATTTTGGGCGTCGTCATGGGGTTAGGGCCATCATCAAAAGTAAGTGCCAAGCATGGCTTTGGCGACGAAGCACAGTCAACGTGTTGGTATGCTGGTCGCGATGGTGGTACATAGGCGTGCTGTACTACTGGTCCCTGGCGACTCGCATTGCGCCAGGCTGGCTGCAACACAGAATATCCCGCAGCGTCCCATGATCCCATTGCCAATCGTATACCCACCACCAATAGCACTCCCGTTAAAGCTAAGACGAGTATGTGCGGCGTGATAGACTTGCTAAAGTTTGCCATGACTAGCCTAGAATTGCTTGAGGAAGTTCGAGGCGAACGCCGTCGACAGCTCCTGTTGTTTGTGGTAACGAGCAATAGCCAGCTCCACCAGCTGGGTCACCAATGCAACGTTGGATACGCCTTTTTTGCGCCAGTTGTGCGCGTATAGACTACCCGGCATTGGATTTACTTCGTTAAAGTACACAGTCTTGGTTTTACTATCAATGAGCATATCAATGCGAGCAAATCCTGTGCACCCAATGGCGCGAAAAGCGTCCAAACCAACTGTTTCGGCCTTTTGATAAATATCTTTGGACAGGTCAGCAGGAATTTGGCTATAGCCCTGAGCACCTTCTTTGCCAGATTTGCCACCCGACTTAGCACCGCCCTTGCCCTTGCCGCCACGAATATATTTGGTGTCAAAGTCAAAGAAATCTTCGGCGGTGGTCAACGGTTGTTCCAGGTAAGCCGGCGTCAATGTTTCGTTGCCCATAATTGGCAATGTTACTTCCACCAGGTTATTCACGCCTTCTTCTACCAATGCCTTAGTGTCATAATGCAACGCGACTTCGATAGCGTTGGCCAAATCTTTTGGTTCGCTCACGCGAGTAATGCCAATGCTCGACCCTAGATGCGCCGGCTTTACAAACAGCGGATATTTGAGCGTTTTGTTAATTGTGGTGATGTATGTGGCGCTATCGAACTCATAACTTTGCTTGCTAAAAGACACATACTTAGGCGTGTTCAGGCCGGCAGCCAAGACTACTTGCTTGGCCAAGACTTTGTCCATGGCGATTACACTGGACTCAACATCACAGCCTACATATGGCACGTTAGCCATTTCGCATATTGCCATCAACTCACCATCTTCACCGTGCGTACCATGTGTGGCCGGAAAGACTACGTCAATACTCCACGTCTGTGGCTTAAATCGTTTACCGGTTTCGGTTAGTTGCAGTCCGCCATCCTTGCCAAATAAGAGCGAAACAGGCGATTGCTTAGCCAATGTAGCATCGACGTCATCTTGATACGTCTTGATGTCAGCAAACTTTTTACCGGCGAACCAGCGACCATCTTTGGTGATGTACACGGGCAAAACATTGTATTTTTGCGAGAGCTGCAGCGGCTTAATCACGGCAGCAATTGCGGTAAGCACCGAAATATCATGTTCGGTTGATCGTGATCCAAAAACAACGGCAATAGTAGGTTTCTTCATAGCTTTAGTATAGCATCACCTATAGATAGTTGTCTGTCCAGTCATTTTGCATCAAAACCACGTCGCCAGCAGCTACAAACGATGGCAAGTTACGGTAAAAGTCTAGCGGATCGTCTTGTACAACGAGTCCTCCGCCGTAGCCTGCAGTCTCTAAGCCTGCTTTGATGTCATTGGTTGCTGAGTTCTTCATGAGCACCACCACGTCGGGCTTAGAAGCTGCAATGAGTTTGCCCATTTCTTGGTGGACGTGCCGGCCTTCCATGCCCTGGTCAACCAAACCTGGTGTCACGTAAATTTTGCGCTTCGCGGATAGCTCATGCAACAATGCGGTTCCAGCGCGAACACCCTCAATATTACCGTTATACGTGTCATCAATAATCCAGGCGTCAGCCAACGGGTACGGCTGCATGCGATGCTCATACGGAGCAGTTTTGGCAATACCGGCTTTAATTTGCTCGTCTGTCAGGCCAAATTCGTGGGCCAGTGCGGCAGCAAGACTAAGCGGCCCCAAGTGATGACGACCAACCAGTGCAGTGTGCAGCGCGAGCTTTTTGGAACCTTTAGTCAGCGTAAAATGCATACCGGTTAGCTCGACGCTAACATTGGTTACTTTCCAGCCCAAAGCGCCTGCATGGCTGTAGCGCTGCGCCTTTTTGCTAATGTATGGCTGAGCCAGCGGTGACTCGTCATTCACGTATAGTCGATCTGACTCCACGTAATTGCCTACCGAAAAAATGTCAGTGGCAGCATCGTCTAGGGTTTTATACTGGTCTAAATGAGCTGGCGCGATGCCCGTAACGACAGCGTGCGTAGGATGCGTAATTTTAGCAAAACGAGTCACGTCGCCCGGCTTGCCCTCGCCATATTCAATAACCACAATATCTTCTTTGCCCGTTAGCTTAGCAGCAAAATAAGCATGCGAAACAGATACGTTTTTGTTGGCAGGCGTTGCCGCCACGGTTTTACCCTCACTCAAAACGGTCAGCAGCAATTCTTTCATGCTAGTCTTGCCGTAGCTACCAGCCACAGCAATCTTAATACCTGGATGTTCAGCAAAAATCTTTTTGGATGCCTGAATAAGTTTGCGCTGCCGAGGCACAATAAGAATCAAATGACCCGCAAACATTGGCAACGCAATAATATGCGCCCACAGTACCGGCGTCACCAGCGCCAAAGCCACGCCATACGCCCAATGATTGCCACCCGACAAAATAATAACCAGCGCAGCAGCTACGAATTGCAGCGTCATTCCTGCGTATAGCGCAGCCAGCAATAACTTTGCTGGGCCAGTGTAGTCCAGCGAACGACGATGCTCAACCTGCGAAAAATTGTTGGTGTGCCAGTACCAATACAGGTACGGTTTGATGCGATATTCGGTGCTCTGCAGCATATACACCAACGCCTTGGGATAGCTGGGTCTGTAAAAACTAATTAATTCACGAATCATGCCAAAAATTCCTTAATGAGCGAGGTCGTTTTTTGTGGTTGATCAAGGTGCACAAAATGGCCGGCATCAGGAATGACGTGCAGCTGCGATGTGGCTATAGCCTGCTTGAAGATTTCGCCATATCGCGGTGGCGTTTGCTCGTCGTTTTGACCATATACAATGAGCGTTGGAACAGCTACCTGCGCAGCATCAGCACGAACATCGTCATTTACTACTTTTTTGAAGGTCTCTTGCAACGACTCCACCACAAGCATGTCAGAGCCAATAGTTTTGTAAACTTTGCGCTGCAGCTTAGACTTAACAGATTTGGGGAGCGGCATCGTAAGCGCTTTGCCCGTTTTTGCAACTATACGCAGCGCTTTGTTGCGGCCTTTGTATTCACCACGAATACCGGCACTACCCAACAGCACCAATTTTTGGGCCGTCAGCATGCCCTTCGCTAGGCCGCGAACAGCAACGCCACCACCGTTAGAATGACCAACAACAGCGTACAGGTCTGTAGCATCAATCTTTTGCAAAAAGTGCCGCACAAACTGAGCATAATTGGTAAGATCCCATGCCTGCGGCGGTTGTTGCGTGCCACCAAAGCCAGGCAAGTCCACAGCAATAACATCATACTTTTGAGCCAGTTCGCTCACCAATGCAACCATACCCTTAGAATTGTCACCCCAGCCATGCAAAATCAGTACAGTTTTACCCGACCCGCGGCGAGCATATTGTGTTAGAAGTGAGTCAACGACGACTTGCATTGTCTGTATTATACGGCAAATACGCCAATAGTGTTACCTGTTAATTTGTTCGCACGTTCAAGCCGCTCACTTGCTGAATAGTTTTCTGCAGATTTTGCGGATCAGTCTGCAAGCCCTCGCTCAAAACTTCCAGTAACGTCTTGGATTTGCTTGGTTTTTCAACCGCTGTCTTGGCGTTGATGTCGCTCAGCGAAACTTGCGACGTAACCGTGGTACCACCCATTGGCCCCGAGAAAGCCACTTTGTTAACGATCATCTGATCTTTGCTAATCCATACTTCCACGCCGTATTTACTGAGGTCAGTTTTTTGCATCCAGCTCAGCGTCTCTTCGTTCAGATCGGGAAGACCATTGATATTTGCGCTATTAACTTCTTTGGCAAAGGCATACAGTTCTTTGTGATCGATTGAAACTTTGTAATGATAGCTATCCATGCCGTTCACGGTTTGGTCGCCGTACACTTTATTGACCTGCAAAAACAGGTGCTCTTTGTACATATTTTGGACACGTTGAGCATCGGCGGTGCTCAACTTAACGCCACCAACCGCACCGGCTGCACTGTAGCTAGAAAGCAGACTTTGGTCTAGCTCGATCCAGTTATCGTTAACGGCCGTAATATAGGGCGAGTAGTCACCCAGGCCGCTGCTTGCCAACACGCCGTCAAGGCCAGCCAGGCCGCTGACTTTTATATATCCATTGTCGCCGGCAAAAGCGCGCGTTTCAACCTTTAGTGTGGTTACTTTGAGGCCCACTGTTCCCTGCATCGAAAAAACGCTGTTATCAGTGTAGCCGCTAAAAGTCCCTTTGTAGGTTTGTTTGTCGTTTTTGCTGGTTGAGCTTACCGCATACGAACCTTGGTAGCGAGCACTTTTAATTTTGTCCTTCGACAGTGTGTTTCCAAGTGCTCGGGCCACAATATACTTGGGTTGGTGCGGCACATAATAGCCATAATAGGCTGCCGCAGAACCTGCGCCAATAACCAACAACGACGCCAGAATAGCCACTGGCATGAGCCACTTTTTGCGGGGCTTTTTACCCAAAACAATAGGCTGAGCAGCGCCTCCACTAGGAGCATCCGACATAAAGAAGTTCGCGGCAGCAGGAGTTGTTGGAGCCGGCGAAGAGGCTGGTGTTGCGCCAGAAGCTGCTGGCGCTGGACCCACTACGCCAGGGCCACTTGGCATAGTCGGGGTAAAGAATGACTCAGCTGGTGGCAATGGTTTTTGCGCAAGTTCAGATAAAGCCGGTGGCAATGTGACCGGATTCTGCGGCATTTGAATAACTGGCTTTTGAGCACCGGGCGTGGTTGGCGGTGCAGCAACCGGAATTGGCTCATATTGATTAGCTGCGGGATCAGGACGTGGCGGTAATGAGTTAGCTGGAGGATTCGGCTGCGAGTCCATTAGTAAGACACCTTGTTGTTAGAATTATTCTTTATTATACGTAAGCTCGCCAGCTAGCGCTAGCTTTATTGCAACGATTGCAGGCGTTTTTGTAGCTCGTCGTAGCTAACTGCGTTGGTTGGCAACGCGGTAGTCACCGGAACACCATAACCAGAATAACTTTCCGAATATCCCTGTGAAGTATTTTCTACCTTCACCAGCTGTTTGGCATGTGCATCAATGGTGAGCGAAACAGTGACCGATGATGTGCTCGCGTACTGCGATGCGTCCACGTTTTCCAGGTCTTTAACGCCCACGTTTTTGGCGAATTCTTTCATAATCGTGACGTACAATTGCGGCTGCATCGTAACAGAATAGGTGTACAATAACCGACCGTTTTTGGTCTCTTTTTTGACTGCTTTATTGGCAAATGACACCTGATACAACGAGCGAGTTTGCATGTCGTGAATAATCGATTCGCGCTGCGCTGGCGTAATGTAGCCGATCGGCATTGGCACAGCTCCCAGCGGCAATGCCAAGCCCAAAGCAACTTGTGGCAGCAATTGTGCCGAGCTCGTGTCGCTCGCCGGTACAGCCCACACGTTGAGCACCTTGCTAAAGTTGGCTGCTTTACCATCGGCAGTTTTTTGGGTGGTTTTTACATCTGTGTAGCGAGTGTAGGTATGGCTTACGTCGCCAACCGATTCTGTTTTTACGGTGGTCCCGTTTTGCACAACGGTTCGCGTGCTGTGCACTTTGTTGGAGGCACCCAGGGAATATTGAATGGCCTGCGAATCTTGAGCCGAGCTAGATCCCCCGTTAATATGCAAGGTTACACCAGTGGTCGTCATGCTGTTACGCACGGTTCCCCAAAATACAGACGACGGATTAACCGAGGCTTTGTTCCACCACAATAAGGCTGCAAAAATAAAAAGCAACGAGCCTACAATGTACAGCCAGTAGTAGACGTCGCGCCGGTTGGAAAGTTCACGCAAAGATATAGGCATACGGTTATTGTAACAGCTATTTGGCCTGGCGTCGCAAGGTTGCGGCACCCAAAACAATCGCCGCCACCACGAACGCCGCAACAATAGTGATATCTTTGTAATTGTCAGACGAAATAGTTGCCTCAGTGGTTACGCGCTGCATAGCATCAACAGCGTAGGTAAGCGGCAGCACTTGCGCGATGTCATGCAGAACTCGGGGCATCTGCGCCAACGGTACCAGTAGTCCGCACAGCAAAAATTGTGGCAGCACAAATGCCGGCATAAACTGCACCGCCTGAAATTCGGTTCGGGCAAATGCGCTCAAAAAGAGCCCTAGCGCCGTACCAAGCAATGCGTCAGTTAGCGCAATAACCAGCAAAAACCACTCCGGACCAGCAATGCGCAAATCGTACACGTGCACAGCCAAAAAACTGGTAATACTTGCCTGCACAATTGCAATTACGCCGAATGCCAACGCATAGCCCAGCAAAATATCCAGCTTGCCAATAGGCATCGTGAGCAAACGCTCCAAGGTGCCAGAAGATCGTTCGCGAAGCGTTGCAATTGATGTTACCAAAAACATCACAACAAACGGAAAAATTCCCAGCAGTGCCGCACCAATGCGATTAAAAATACCGGTCGTATCGCTATACAGCCACGCCAAGAGCCCCAGTAACACTGGTGGCACCACAAACAACAATCCCAGCGTACGTGGGTCGTGCAGCAGTTGCTTCATAACGCGGCCAGCGGTAGCAGTAGTTAGGCGCGAGCTCACGATTGACCTCCTTCGACTAATTTCAAAAATGCTGCCTGTACGGTTTTGGTGTTCGTTTTGGCCAGCAATTGTTCTTTGGTGCTGTCGCTAAGCACTTTGCCATCGCGCAGCAAAAGCAAATTGGTGCACTGTTCGGCCTCGTCCATGACGTGGCTAGAAATAAGCAGGGTCTTACCTTCTGCCGCCAAGTTTTTAAATAATTGCCATAGATGTTGGCGAAGCAGCGGGTCTAAACCCACCGTGGGTTCGTCTAAAATTAACAGCTTGGCGTCGCCCAAGAGTGCGACTGCCAGCGATACGCGAGCTCGTTGCCCACCCGAAAGCGACCCTACCACTTGCTTGGCCTGCGCCGTGAGGTCCACTTGCTCAATCACTTTGTCGGCGTCTGCTTTACCGCAGCCCATAATCGTGGCGAAGTACCGAATATTTTGGCGCACGGTGAGGTCGTCGTAAATTGCCGGCAATTGCGTTACGTAGCCCAGTTGTGAGCGCAGCGATTTGTGGCCAGCAGGCTTACCTAGCACGGTTACTGTGCCGCTTGTTACTTTTTGTGCTCCAACAATGGATCGAATCAACGTGGTTTTGCCCGATCCACTTGGTCCAATTAAGCCCGTAACTTTGCCGGCTTCCAGCGAAAAGCTTACATCGTTAAGTGCGGTGGTGGTGTCTTTTTGTACGATTACATGGCGAGCGGAAACGACATTGCCCACAGGCTATACCTCAATATCGCGGTGGCGGAACATGGCCCAACCAATAAATATCAGCACGGCCGTAATGATCGCCAGCACGGCACTGTACGACCAGTCCACGCCATTGCTCGCCGCAGATTGCTCGGTAAAGTAGTAAAACAAGGTGAATTTTTGAGCGCCATTAAGCGACGCGACGGAAGGTGCTAACGAATTTATCAGATAACAGCCAAACACAATAATGGTGGCTAGCCCGCTCGACAGGCCTTTTTTGCCGCTCAGCATACCCAGCGCAAACGCCACCGATCCGCAACTAACAGCCAGCATAAAACTGGTAAAAGTAATGGCGATGCTGTGGTTCAAGCTGTAACTGTAGTGAATGGTTGCCAATGCCGACCAAATACCCACAAACACGCCAATGTGCACCACGAGTATGCTTATTATTAGCGTGATAAATTTTTCGGTTAAGACACGGCTGCGCGACACTGATTGCGCCAGCAAGGTGCTTAGTGTGCCGCGATCTTCCGAGCCCGATGTAAGGTTGATGCCAAAAATGATTGCCATGGTCACCACAACCATGGGCACACGCAAGTTGAATACTACGGTGTCCAGGTAACCGCCCACGGTTTTGAAGTTATCAGTTCCAACCAAACCACGTAGTTGCTGCGGTAGTGAATTCATAAGCTGACTTAACGAATCATCTTTGGTAAATGACGGATAAAAAATGAGCGTCAGCCACACCATAAACAGTGCACCGATCGACCATGCCAGCAATGACCAGCGACGTTGATACAAGCTTGTGCGGACAATCGCAAACATTAGTCCTGCCTCCTGTAGTACTGCATAAATAATTCTTCCAGATCGGCTTCCTCGATGGTGATGTCGGCCACAGACAGCATTGCGGTTTTGCGTAGCAGCTCTTGCAAGCTACCGCCAAATCTGCAAACCACGCGGGCACCGTCGGAGGCAATATGCTCTACACCAGGGATAGCGCGGAAATGTTCAACGTCGCGGGCATCATCAAAAACTACTTTGAGCCGCTTAAGCGCGTGGCGTTCTAGCTCTTCCAGACTGCTGATTTTGACCACTTTGCCCTCACGGATAAACACCAGTCGGTCACATAAATGCTCGACTTCCGACAAAATATGCGACGAGATAAACACGGTCTTGCCGTCTTGTTTGTACTGCAAAATAAGCTTGTTGAATTCGGCCTGAATGAGCGGATCAAAGCCGCTGCTGGGCTCATCCAAAACCAAGAGATCTGGGTTATGCATTACGGCAGAAATCAGCGCAATCTTCTGCCTATTACCCCTGGAAAGCGTGCGGATCTTCTTGTGTAAATCGCAATCAAATCGGTGGGCTAATTCAGTAATGGTGCGCTTGTTTACGCCACCGTGCAGCCGGGCTACAAACTGTAAATACTGCATGCCGGTCAGGCTGTCCTCGAGCGCCATGTCACCGCCCACATAGCCGACTTTTTTGTGGATCTGAGCGGCGTGCTCTGCGGCGTCTTGGCCAAAAATAGTTACATTGCCGTCGTGCGGACCAATTTGACCCATTATCATACGGATCGTAGTGGTCTTACCCGCGCCATTCGGGCCCAAAAACCCCACTACCTCGCCTTTTTGAATGGTGAGGTTCAGTTTGTGGACGGCAATGTGGCTCCCAAACCGTTTCGTTACATCGTGCAACTGAATAACCGGCTGTTTCATTGCTTTTAGCATAAGCTAATTAGGCGGCGTTGTAAATTGCCTAACAAAGAAAAACAGCCCTTTCGGGCTGTTCACGAACACAGCACTTACTGAGAGGTAATCTTGGGCTTACGAGTAAGTACCGACTCGTCTTCACCTATGTAGGTGAATTTCCACGGACCCGTCTTGATTTCCATCTGTTTGCCAAAACCCACCCATTTGCCAGTCAGCTCTGTTTTATCATCAGAGAGAAGCATCTGCGCAGCACCATGATACATCGTCCCCTTATATCCGCCAGTAGGATTTGTTACCTGTTGCCAGCTTCCAGTAGCGATATTGCCGTCCAGTGAAAAACGAGCATGCATGTATGACCCGTTTGGATCGGGCATACTCTCAACAATAAGCTCATCGCCTTTACGATAGACTCGCACGTACTGCTGGCTTAGCTGATCTTCATTTTGCTCACTATTGTGATACGTATAGTCACTACGCCAAATACCAAAAAACTTATTTGGTGGCGTGGCCTTAGCGGCAGCCTTAGTATTGCGGAATTTGCGACGCGTATCGATAAGTTTCTTTATGACAGCTTTGTTCGCTGGGGTATCCGCAATATACGATCGCTTGTCTTGTATATAAAGCGCGAGCTCAAGCTTTTCAGCTTGAGCATCACGGATCCACTTGCGAACTGTGGCTTCATTGACGCCAAATTCGTTAACGATATCGATATTTCTAAAATATCTCATATAGAACTATAGGGTTACTATTTATTCTTGAGGAAGGTCTTTTGGCTTTTGGCCAACGCGGACCACTTCCCATTCAGTCACCTTGACTGTCATATCTTTGGCATAACCAATACCCTTGCCGCGAAGGGCCTTACCGTCTTCATCGATGATAAGTTGTGCTGCACCATAGTAAATTGCGTCTTTTGCTTCACTATGTGGAGAATTTTGACTCTGGTAGCTACCGGTAGCAATACGTCCATCAACTGTAAAACGAGCAATTAGATAAGAGCCACTTGCACCTGGAATACTCTCCAATACAAGTTGATTACCAATTCGCTGTAATGTCACATACTGGTCAGTCTCTGGTTGGCCCTCTTTGCCAGCTTTGTGATAGGTACTGCGCCAAACACCTGAAAAGTCGTATTCATCTGTCATTTTAGTTCTCCTATTCGCCTTGATTATACCAAGAGTCTTATAATACCTACAAGTGGTAGTGCAATCTACTACACACCACTGTTAAAAATCTTTACTAAAAACAATATTGGTTTTATAATAGCAACCTTGTATGGCCACCCCAGAACTAACACTACTAACTGACTGCCAAGAACTTGGCTTTGCAGTACCCAGCGACGCGGAAGCGTTCGACGCCCTTGAAAGCAAAGTCGAGCGATTTCAGCGTGCCGGCGCTGCGTTAGTGCGACTAGAGACCGATTGGGATGACACCATTGGACATGGTACCTGGCCGGTTGTACGAAGCGCCATTAGTAAGCAAGCTGCATCGGGCCAAAAAGAGCTTTACGCAAATCATAAATCAGGGCTTCAGAAAGGCCTTCTCACCCGAAACCAATCCTGGCTGTGGCAGGTGGGAGCACTGGGTACACTCGTAGGGCAGCGCATTGAACCTATTCTGGAAGCAGCAAGAGCCGATGCGGGCGGCGTACGAGAAGGTGCACGCGAGCTATATGAGCACTGCAAAGAGAATGGCATTCCGTTTATTGTTAAGTCCGCTTCAACTCGTCAGGTTATTGAGGCTGCGTCAGATGCCGGTGGAATCAAACCAGATCTGATTATAGCCACCGAGCTCTTCACAAACGGCAAGACTCCCGATACCGGCACTATTATTGGCTGGGACTTCGATACAATGACTCATTCGCTTAACAAAGGTGATGTAAGACCGCCTGAACTAACTGCTATTGAAGAGACGCATCCGCATGTCATTGGATTAGGCGACGGAACGCTTGATCGCATGATGATCCACCCGAACAACGATACCTTTTGGATTCGCGCTAATGGTGGCTACCAACAGCACAGCGAAGAATGGGGCACATACTTGGCTGAGAGTTTCGCCCAATTACATATCTTTGACGAAAAAAATCCAGAACACTACACAACTTACCCTCCCTACGACCTCGTCTCTATTGAGCCAGATCTTGTAGCTACCAATGGTTTGATTCGACATCTCTTTTAAAGGTGCTTATATTCGCCTCTAACAAGAGGCACATACTATTTGTGTCTTTTATACTTTTTCGCTTGACAGGATACGGTAACTTACCGTATCGTTTCTGCAAGCTTGTTTAATGGTACGACATAAGCGCCCAAAATCCAAGCTTTAAATTATATAAGTTAGGAGTGCTTATGGGGAGCGAAAATAAGGCAGGTGCAAAAATTGAAATTCGCTACTCGCCCGCTTCGCGCTCGGTGTCCAGCGACATTGCGCGCGACATCGCCCAAAACCATCTGCACGGCAATATTATTGTCGTTGGGGTCGGCAACCCAGTTTACACGCATGCCGCATTTCGTAAGCAATGGTTGCGAGTTATGCGATCCGTAGAACGTGAGCAAGCGCGCAGCATCAACCCGCAAACACGCCGCCTACTTGCCCGCCAAATCGCCGACATGCAATCGCTGTGTTTCACAACGCTAGCCGGGACCGCAGACAGCGCTGGCGTAGTACGATTCACTACTGTAACTGAGCTTATAAAACACTCACAACCATGCAAAATTCTGTATCTTGCTCATCCTATTGACGACAACGCGCTACATATCATCACCAACCATATGCCATCCGATGGATGCGTGATTCGCTACCTGCGACCCGAACTAAAATCTGAGTACACCGCCATTCAACACCCCTGGAGATTGCCTATGTAGCATCACGCCACGGCAAATTACCTGCCGCCAGGATCTTTCTACGCTCTTCCTGGCGGCTGGTGGTTTTCTGTGGTTCCGCATCTGCTACAGAAAACCAAAACAGTATCGAGTGAGGCGCCCCAAGCCCTTGCTCGATACTAGTTTTTAGGCGTCAGTAAACCAAGTTTTGCAAGCGCCAACATACCCGCAGCGACCGAGCCAGTAGCGTATAATTTTCCACTTGTCATGAGTTCTAGAAATTCTTGCGGAGTTTTTACAAGCGTCTCGATTTCTTCGTTATCATCAAAGTGGGTGTCGTGCTTTTTGACAGCATTTTGCGCCAAGTAGACGTATGTCGTACCGGTGGCTTTGGTAGGGTTATCAGAGAGCGCAGCTAATAATTCAAGGTTGTCTGATTGATATCCTGTTTCCTCACGAAGCTCACGATGCGCAGCCTGCTTTGGGTCTTCGCCCTTGTCTACAAATCCTGCCGGAACTTCCATAATAATCTGGCCCACGCCGTGCTTGTACTGTCTGACCAATATGAAATTACCATCCGCCGTTACCGGAACCACTGCCGCAACGTCGCCCTTTTCCCATACAAAAAAGTCGTCAAGAATAGTTCCGTTTGGCAGTTTTACTTCGTCTTGCCTAACTTTAAACCAACGGTGGTCAAACGCCATCTTCGAGTTACGGGTTTCCCAGGGTTGAATTTTATCGTTCGTAGGTTGATCCATATATGCTCCTTTGGTGTCGCGCATTATGCGCCTAGTTCCCTTTGAGCACAATCCATATTGGCATTCCGTTCAGCCAGACTGCAGCGACCTAAAAAGTAATTGTTTTAATAGCTTTCTCTACTGTTGCAACGTCGTCAGATCCGCCTTCATGCGGATAAATCATGTAAAGAATGCTTAGATGCTTTCCGCCGGCGACATTAAACTCGTATTCATAAATAATCTGATCCGAGGCGCCGGTAAATACCGCTTTGAAACGCTTGCCGGGCAGATTGCCAATCGTAAAGTCTTCTTCAGATTCGGTCAGGCCATCTTGTGGAGACTGCCATTGAGGTCTCAAATTGGTAGAATCGCTATTGAAGAGACTTGCGTGAAAAAGAAGTCCATCACCCGCATATTCAGTATCTGATGACTTAATTACGGCAGGTGTACCCTTACTGTAGGTAACCTTATCTGAGCCAATATAATCCCCCGGATATTTCACCATTTGCCAATCGTCAGGAACACGCATCGTGAAAGCTCCACCTTGCGTTGTCACTGAGGCCCAGCTAGCTGTCTCGTCGGTAGCTGTCGCTCCTTTATCCCTTGATGTCTTCGGGTTAGACTTAGACGTTGAGCTGTTTGCCGTGGTGGCGCTCTTTTTGGTTTCGTGGTTCTTGTGCCAAATATGCCAGCCACTGAAGCCGATGAGTGCGACAACTACAACGACGGCCAGGATGCCAACGAGTCCGAAGCCTTTGTTATTTAAGAGTTTATTCTTCAAAGTAAAACTCCCGCTACTAGGCGCAAGTAATGTTAGTGATCTTCAATGTAGTCAGATCAACCGTGACGATAACCTCATTGGTTGTTGATTTAAACGCTTCAGCAACGTTAACAGTCGTCATGTCGCTCGTTGATGACCCCTGAGAGGCCGTCACACTATCCGGAAAAGACTGAGCACATAGAATTAGATCATGGCCTGCACCCTGTGCTTCGATAGCCGTAAGCTGTGCATAAAGAGCTGGGTCAAGATAGTCCTTGATTGCGTCGAGTTCGCCCTGATCGGCATTGGTGGTTTGTTGCACATAAGCCAATGCCTTCGAATATGCAGACTGGACAGTACTAACTGCCTCGTTGGTCGTATGCTTTGTAGTAGCCTGCGAGTTTGATCCGTCATTGCCCTTGTTGCTAGTGCTATCCGTCTTCGAGTTCTGTGTTGTGCTTTTTTTGGTGTCATGGTTTTTACGCCACACAAGGTAACCAGCACCACCGACTGCCACTAGTACGAGGATGATGATTATAATGCCGACGAGGCTAAAGCCCTGGTTATTTAGTTTTCTCTTTTGCATGAGAAGATCCTGCCTAATTGTTACTTAATATGATAGCTGAAATTACATCACTCGTACAGAAAAGTTGTACGAACGCAGGGCGAGAGATTCTCGACAGACCGTGAGGCCTGGAGTTATACTCTTGCCCTGCGCGAGACTGTGCTTACCGTCCATAGACGTCACAGCCTTCCCTTCGTACCTACTATTGCTTAACCCAGGTCCGTACCGTAATTGCCGGTCTGGCCTGCGAGTGAGCCTGGGTCACCATCGAGATTGGTGACCGCCCAGCCGCTTGTTGGCGGCGTGGTTGTCATGGTGCGCATGTCGCCGTTCGACGCCTGGCGGTAAAGGATTTGGATCGTAGACCCAAGCACCGATACCGAGACGGGGTTGCCAACATTCGCGCCATACGAGCCGAGCTGTCCCGCAATGCTGCCAGCATTCCCGTCCAGGTTTTCGAAGTTGCTCCACGAGCCCGTAGTGCTCTTGACCGCGTGGCGGAGTTCGCCGTTGGCCGGATACACCAGCTGGATTGCGCCGCTGGCATCAACCGCACTGCTAATCGACGCCCCGATGTTGGTTCCGTAGTTGCCAGTCTGCCCCGCGAGTGAGCCCGCGTCACCATCGAGATTGGTGACCTGCCACGTTTGGGTTGCACTGGTCCACATGGTTCGCAGACCAGCCGTGGTGTTGTAGAACACCCGCAGGACGCCCGACGAATCGACGATGCTGTTGACTCCACCGGCCGGCGTGGCAAACGAACCCGAGTTGAGCTGCCCAGCCACACTCCCGACGTCACCGTCGAGACTTTGGAGCTGCCAACCCTGAGTTGCACTGGTCCACATATGGCGCAACTTGCCGTCCGAGGTCGGGTAGAACACATGGAGAACGCCGGAGGCGTCTACCACGCTGCTCACGCTGGCGTTGGCCGTGGTGTACGGACCAATTTGACTCGCAATGCTGCCAGCATTCCCGTCCAGGTTTTCGAAGTTGCTCCAGCTACCCGAAGCGTTCTTCACCGCGTGGCGAACACGTCCACCATCAGCGGTGTAGAACACCTGCAAGGTAGACCCGAACACTGCCGCAGAAATGGACTGCCCGGTATGCGTGGCGTAGTTCCCAGCCTGCCAAGCCAGAGAACCCACATCGCCGTCCAGGTTTGTGACCTGCCACCCTTGGGTGGGACTCGTCCACATGACCCGAAGATTTCCACTGCTCGCCGCGTAGTAGAAGACATACAGGGTGTTGTTGAACACGATCGCGGTGACCGCGGTCCCAGCCTGTGTGCCATACGAGCCGAGCTGCCCAGCAATGCTTCCGGCGTTGCCGTCCAGGTTCTCGAAGTTGCTCCACGAGCCCGCCGAGTTCATGACTGCGTGACGGAGGTTGCCGCTACCCCGAGAGTGGTAGAACGCCTGAAGCGTACCGTTGTACGCAACCGTGGCAACTCCTTCCGGGTGATTGACCACCGGTGGGGGAGCTGGGTTTGTGGTCGACGAACCAGTGGGTGCCGTCACCCCAGGGGGCATCATCCATCCCAAATAGGAATAACCAGCCGCGTTGCGATCCTTGATTAGAAACTCATGGATCGTGTGATCACTTCGCTCATATGAGGAGATGACTTTGCCATCACCGAGCGACAGCGCAACGTGACCGTAGGGGTTCGGGTACTTTCCAGTCGTGGCGTCCCAGAAAACGAGCGCACCCAAGGGCGGATTCGTGTCTGTGTTCTTGCCATCAGAATGGTCATACCAGTATGTCTTGGCCGAATCAGACGAACCAATAGATACGTTTGCCCCATTCTTGTAGGCGTCACTCACGAACTGGAGGCACAGGCTGTCGTACTTCGTTTGCCCTAGGAACCCTTCAGCCCAGGTGACGGCCTTCGCCGGAGCGTCATCTTCGGCGGCTGCGGCTGGGTTGGCCGTCGCAATGCCAACTCCGAAGAGCAGCGCTAGCACAACCAGTACAGCACGGAGACTGCACCATCGAGGCTTGAGCATTTTGTTCACCCCTTTCGAGGTGTCGTAGGTATGAAGAAGCGAGTGCACGTTCGCAGTTCAGCGAACAGACCAGCCGCTCCTAGCATTTGCACTTGCAAAGAAGATACGATTAGTTCCCTCGAAAGTCAAATACTTTGATGGAGAAATATCGAACAATTTTTAAAGGAGCTTAAATGATTTCAAAATAGGTGTCGCTTCTTTGACCTCGTTAGTATCAAAGAACTCTGAAGAATTATTTTTGTCATCGTCATTACCTTCAACATAAACGGTCACATCCCCTATACCTGCAGATATAATATTGCGAGGTTCGCCGAGGTCTCCAAGGTTGGCTCCCAGCTGCGTTGCTGCGTAGGGGTCACTTTCGATGCCTATGTAATAAATGGTCTTACCACCACGGTCAGTTGAGTCGGTTAGGCTGAAGTGGTAGAAATATATAGTTTTCGCGCTACCATTTGATAATTTTTCTAGCGACAAAACTATTTGCGTGGAGCAAGTACGGGTAGTGTGGCTATTTGCCTCATCATCCCAACAATCCCCGCCCTTGCCGCCAAGATTGGGACCAAAATGTACTTTTGTGCCACCGGGAGAAGTCACCACCACATCACCTTCATTATGGCCTCTGCCGCCATCGCTTAGATTAACTGTTAACTTCCAAGTTTCAGGGTATTGAAAGCTAAAACCGTATTCATCATTCGTATAAGTCTTGAGCGCAACAGGAGTAGTCTTGGGTGCCGAAGTACTTTTTGTTGATTGGACAGCCGACTTATTATTGGTTGGCTTATCCTGATTTTTATGCCAAATAAAGTAGGCGCCTCCTGCCAGAAGTAAAATAACAAAAACAGCAATCAGTAGTTCGACAACTGAGAACCCTTTTTCGGTGGACTTTTTCATTATAGAGAGACCCTTTATTTCATGTTGGCTGCATTATCTATTAAGCTCCTTTAAAGCACAAGTACAAAAATAAAGACAAGAGCACAGGGACTCGTTTTCTGGCAGCAGCAAAGCTTCCCCGAAGCTTTGCTCACTTTTCATCTCGTCCCTTCAAGAAATCAAAAAGACCACCGATGGTGATCTTTTTGATTTGGTGGAGCTACAGGGACTCGAACCCTGGACCTCTTCCATGCCATGGAAGCGCTCTAGCCAACTGAGCTACAGCCCCATATAACTGCCAGCTTGAGCAAATAACGCTGGCAGTCGCTGTTTGGAACAAATTTATTTTAACAGATACGGCCGTAAAAATAAAGCGGTCGCAACGAAATAATGCAGCGGCTAGAACAGCTTGCGCTTTCGGGCAAACCAGAACACAAACACGATGGTAAACAGCGTAAAGCCAACCACCAAGTAATACGCCCAGGGCTGATGCTGGAACGGCAGCGGCACGTTCATGCCATACATACCATAAAACAGGTTAGGCAAGGCAATAATCACGGTAGCTACGGTGAGTACTTTCATGGTGTAGTTTAGGTTGTGCGAGCTAATTGATGAGTACGCTTCACGAATGTTATCAATCGACTTCAGGTTTGAATTACAAGCCTCAATAGACTGCTCGTTATTCAGCAGCAAGTCCTCTACAATGTCCTGATCTTCGTCAAACAACGGCATATACCGGCCCAACAATAACCTACGGAGCGTCGCGTTCGTCGGCATCAGCGACGACAAGAATTCGTTCAACTCGTCCTCGATCATCACAAAGTCAATAAAGTCCTGGTTGCTAATTTCATGGCCGCGCAAGCGCGAGCGAATCAGTTTAATTTGCTTGCTGGTGCGGCTAATAAACGTTTCGTAGTTTTCACCAATCTGCTGCAGGATCTGCAGGACCAATTTAGCGCGCTGGGTAGTTGCAAACTCAATTTTACCGTTCAAAAAGATATCCAAACTTGGCATTTGCACCATCGAGACAGTCACCAAAATGTCTTGGCCAAAAATAAACAGCAGCGGTACCGTAACCAGTTCTTCCTCTTCGTTTTTATACGCAAAACGCACATAAATATAGCTTTGTTCGCCGTCGCGCTCCAAACGAGGCATTTCGTCGATGTCCAAGGCATCTTCGATCAAGCTTTGTTCAACTTTAAACTTTTCGGTAAGCTGCTTGATCTCGGCGTCATCTGGTGCTTCAACGTACACCCAACACCCGCGTTGGTAATCTTCAAGCTCTTTAACTTGCTGGCTGCGCAGACTCTTGTAGTAATACTTGATCATGGATTCCCTCTTTTACGCCGCGCCCCGAGGCTACCGGTCTTCTATACCCTTATTGTAGCAGTCTGCACTTTGGCTGCAAAATTGACGCCAATAACAAAACGGGCGTAATGCCCGTTCGGATCGTGCGCGCCCACCCGGCGGCGTATGATTTGTTTTGGTCGCTGTTTGTTTCACGCGCCGCTTTTAGGCGCACGATTACTTTTAGCATAACCGTTTATGCAGTATTGTCAAGACCATACACATCGCATGCGGCGATAATTGACAGCTATGCGGTGAACGCTTATGCTCAACATAATGCCTGCTATACATACATGTAAGGATGTTCGTGACTGATTTGCCGGAAAATCTGAAAGGATTTGAAGAACTTTTTCGGCCCGATGGCTATGTGTCTCCTGCAAAATCAGCAGCCGATACGCTCATATTAGAACGGCCGTTGCCACCTGAAGCATTTACCACGCGAGTTCGACATATTGGGCGCAGTGTCTTGCGCAACATATGGCGCTCGCCACGAACGCGTCGTTACGGATTGGGTCTGGGTCTGGGAAGTGCAGCAATTGCCACGGGGATTACTGTGGCTTTTTTGACGTCACAAACTGAGGCTACGCAGGCTCAGCCGTCAGAAACCCTCATTCTTAAGCCAAATAATTCGGCTCACCCTCCCAAGAAATCTCAAACCTTGCCCCGAATGGCGCCCGTAGCCAACCCTTCGGACATTTCTACGATGATTCCCTACTGGAGTCCTACGCCCAGCAACCAGACAGAACACGTCACGCCAAGCAAAAGCGCGCTCGCAAGTGCCAGCGCGTCGCCCAAAACGCCGCGCCCCGTAGCGCCGACTCCATCATGGTCCACGCGCTATCCCACAAGGCCCGTTGAGCCCGAAAGTCCCACCGCGTTACCTACCGACACACCGCCCAGCGATACGCCGACGTTTCCGCTAGAAACTTCGAGTCAATCTACAAGTCAATCTACGAGCGAGCAGCCAGAAACGCCGCCAACTTCTCTATCGCCATCGCGCGGTGACTAAATGGCTTAAGTTCTTCGTCGGTCATTTCGGCATAGGTTTTGCTGGCACCATCAGGAATAAAGCCAAAGTTCCAGCTCTTGCTGCCATGCCAGCCATCGTTGTCGGTTTTTGGTAGCTCGGTAGTAATGCGACCGGTCTTTTTGCCTTCAAAAGTATACAGCTCCTGGCCGTCATATAAGCCGTACAGAATGCTTGCCGTTGCGGTTCGGTCGTCAAAGGCGTTGAGCATGCGCACCAAACCTTCGTTACCCATTTCCTCTAGGAACCACTTAATATATGTGCCGGGCAACTTACCGCCGAGCGCATTAAAACTCAACTGCACATCTTCCACTAACACCGGCTTGCCTACCATTTCGTAAGCACGACGCGCTTTGTCCTCGACCACTTTATGAGGATCTAAAGATTGAATTTCGTCCAAATCAACTTTTTGATGTTGCACCGGATGACCCAGCCACTTTGCTAAATAATCTGCCTTTGCCTGATTGCCAGTAATAAAAACTAAGTCGTTCATTTATGCTCCTAAAATTCGTTGTTCATATTCGAGCATTTCCTTGGCACACACATTCAGCACCGTATCCGTGCGTAGTTTTGCTTCGCCAGCATCGGTCCATATCGAGATCCACTTGCAATGTGCGCCGTTTGATTCCTCGGTCCATTTAATATCCGGCTCTTGCTCGGCATGCTGTTTGGCGGTATCTGTTGCATCGTAGAAATCAACATGGTCCAAGCCGACAGCGTCAGTAGAACCAGGGCGACGTTCCATAAGCTTAATTACTTTTATGTCGCCAGGCAATGTCGCGTCTTTGAGGTACATGCAAATAACCCAGCGCTCATTGATCCAACCAAAATGCACTTGTTCACACAGATCACGAATTTCTGCAAAGTGTTGCATAACTTCGTCCCGATCAGTATATTTCCAGCCAATGGCCGTGGGTTTAAGATTAGCAAAATAGTCGGCGTTCGTGCGAGCTTGCGCAAATTGCTGCCAGCCATCCAAAAATGCCTGCGTTCGTGTACTAAATTCCTCCATAATCGCCTATCCCCCAATTATTTTTAGTAATTCGTCCTCGCTTATTTGCTTGGTGCCTAATTTTTCGGCCTTTTTGAGCTTGGATGCGCCCACATTTTTGCCGACGACCAAATAGGTGGTGTCTTTGCCTACCGAACTTTGGAACGTGCCACCAAGTCCGCGAATCCTTTCGGCAGCTGCATCGCGTCCCATCTGTTCTAGGCCGCCAGTAATCACAAAGCTCTTGCCATGCAACGGACCTTTGGCGCGTCGCTCATACTGCGGATGTACGCCAAGATCTTCAAATTTCTGCAATAGATCTTGGTTGTCTGGATCAGCGAACCACGCGAGCAACGATTCTGCGACCACTTGGCCAACACCGTCAATTTCCAACAAATCGTCGAGCGTTGCCTGAGCCATGTGTTGCAACGATTCAAAATGCTCGGCCAAATCAATTGCCGTTTGTGATCCCACATGTCGAATTCCCAAGCCATAAATAAAGCGCGGCAGTTCTGGTTGTTTTTTGGCGGCGATTGCAGCAATTAAATTATTGGTAGAAATCTCGGCAAAGCGTTCCAACTGAATTACCTGGTCATGCGTGAGCGTGTAGATGTCCGCCATGTCGTGCACCAAACCAGCGTCCACTAACGCCACCACGTTCTTTTCGCCCAAGCCATCAATATCCAACGCGCCCTTGCTGGCAAAATGCTCCAATGCTTTTTTGAGCAAAATTGGGCCACTAGCGCCTTTTACGCGGTACACCGCTTCGCCCTCCGGACGTTCAAAAGTTAATTCCGGATACTGGCGTGCCAATTCGGCAACCATGTCAAAAGCCTTCGTTTTTTTAGGACGCAGCTCCAGCAATACCCGGTCAACTTGCGGAATAATATCACCAGCCTTAAAAATAACTACCGTGTCGCCCACCCGCACATCTTTGCGCTCAATTTCGTCGGCGTTATGCAAGCTAGCGTGCTGCACGGTTGTTCCGGCAACTGCAACAGGGTCAAACACAGCAACCGGTGTAGCCGCGCCAGTACGGCCAATGCTTAGCACAATATCCTTTACAATGGTCGTTGCCTCTTCGGCAGGATATTTGTACGCCACGGCACCGCGCGGGTTTTTGCCCACACTGCCCAGGTCGGTGTAAAGTTTGCGGTCATTCACTTTTACTACAATGCCATCGGTGTTAAATGGCAAATCGTGGCGTCGTTCTTCCCAGTACGAGACAAATTCCATGACTTCGTCAACGCTATTGCATACTTTGGCTTGTTCGTTGCTCGCAATACCAAGATTGCGAATCGCGTCGTAAGCAAACGTAAAAGTTGGCACATCCGCCGCGTTTTCGCGAAGCAAATCGTAGCCCCTAAAACGCAGGGGGCGAGCTGCAACCAGTGACGAATCAAGCTGGCGAATCGTGCCCGCAGCCAAATTACGCGGATTCTTAAACAGTGGCAAGCCTTCTTGTTCGCGCTGGTGGTTGAGCGCCTCAAAATCTTTTTTGTACATAATGATCTCGCCGCGAATTTCGGTTCGACCTTTCAGCAGCGGCAAATACTGTTTAGGAACTTCAGTACGCAGCGATAGCGGAACCGAGGCAATAGTGCGCACATTAGTAGTCACATCTTCGCCCACGTACCCGTCGCCCCGAGTCACCGCCTGGGTAAACACGCCGTCTTGGTAGATCAATGCACACGCCAGACCGTCCATTTTAATTTCAGTGGAATACTCATGCTGGCGACCCGGCAGTAATTTTTCCATGCGCCCCACCCAAGCCTCAACTTCGTCACGACTAAACACGTCGTTCAAACTAATCATGCGTTGCGAATGTGTGACCTTGGTGAATTCTGCCAAAGGCTGACCACCCACACGTTGCGTTGGCGAATCAGGGGTAATCAGCTCGGGGTAATCAGCTTCCAAACCTTTGAGCTCGCGCATTAGGCCATCGTATACGGCATCAGAAACGCTGGGTTGATCCAACACATAATATTCATAGCTATAGCTGGCCATAAGTCGGCGCAATTCGTGGAGTCGTTTTTGGGCGTCCGATTTTGTCATGCAAGGCTCCTACAATAATGATCGATACAAGGCGTAATAATAGCTGTGCGCAATGGCCAAGTTAAACATCATGACCACTGCAAAAATCCACGTAGCCGCAGCTGGAATAACCATAATAATTGGTAGCATTATGGCAATGTTTACAATCACCAACAAGACTGGCAAAAACAACACCTTACGTAGCACAGTCCAGCGACGCGCTGTTACCAACTGTCGAGCTGATTTTAAAGCTTGCATAGGTGCTACATCCGGCAAGCACACAATATATAGCGCAAAAAGTGATGAGCAAATCAGATAAACACTCACCGCGGTCATAAACAAGAACATCAGCGCCCAAATTATTACTTGCAACGTTGATGTTGCGATGCCGTTATTGATCACCGCGCTGAATACCGAGCCGCCTACAATAAACGGAATGCACTCGGCACCAATAACGAACAAAATCAGTAGCACCGGAATAAGTGGATATACGCCCTGATAAAAGCCGTCACGAACACGTACTTTTTGCTTTGCATACACTTGGCGCAGTGTCCAAATAAGCACTAAGCTAACAATCACGACCCAAAAAAACTGGAATAATCCTGTAGATGCGCCAGAAGACGACGACGTAGACGTGCTTAACAGATACGAGAACGATGCTAGTCCCGACATCACGTGGCCCAAGCCACCACTGTACACATTATCCAAAGAACTCTTGACCGAGCTAATATCGCCGCCCGTGCTCAAACCTTGAATAAACACAATGTTTACGAAGCCGAACCAAAACAAAATGCCCAAGAATACTTTGGGATGCTGCGAAAGTGTTCGAATACCTTCTTTAAAGATCCTGAAGCTGCTGGGCAATTTTGGACCAAGCTGCGCAGGAGTAAACTTTTTTTGCAGCTTAAACGACTGGTATTTGGGAGTTTTAAGCTGGCGAGGTTCATCTGCTACAGCTTTTGGCTCAGGTTTTTTGGCCTTGGCAGTAGGCGATTTTTTAGAAGCAGTTTGAGCGGAAGTTTTTTTGGCCATATGTCTACTTTAAGCGTGAGCGCCCATTTCGCGCAAGCGTTTAATACGATCCTCGATGGGCGGGTGCGTGCTAAACAAGCGAGCAAGCGACTTGCCCTTGAGCGGACTGGCAAAAAACAAGTGCGCCGTGGCAGTATTTTGACGCTTAGTGGCCGAACCATGATCACGAATTTTTTCGAGTGCGCTAATGAGCCCTTCTGGATAGCGAGTAGTTAGTGCGCTGGTGCTGTCGGCCAAATATTCACGCCTGCGTGAAACCGCCAACTGCACCATGCTAGCTACCAATGGCGCTAAAATAGCTGCTAATAAACCCAATGCTAAAAAGATTGGATTTGGCGAGTCATCATCGCCCCACCACATAATATGCAGGATCATATCGGCGATAAAACCAATCGCGCTCACCAAGCCAAACACGATCATCATTACGCGAATGTCGTAGTTTTGCACGTGGCCAAGCTCGTGCGCCATCACAGCCTCAAGTTCACTATCGGTCATAATGTCGAGCAACCCAGTGGTCGCACACACCACCGCGTGTTGGGGGTCGCGGCCAGTAGCAAATGCGTTAGGAGCCGGATCGTCCATGACATAAATTTTGGGCATTGGCATGCCGGTGGCAATGGTCAGGTTTTCAACAGTGCGATACAATCGGGGATTGTCGTGCTTTTGAATTTCGTGCGCCTTGTTCATGGCCAGCGCTAATTTAGCGGCGGCAAAATATTGGATCAACGCATACACACCGCCGACCACGAATGCCAAGTAAAAGAATTGTGGCGTGCCAGTCAGGCCGCTTACGATCCAACCTAAAGCGCCCAAAATGACCAAAAAGAAGGCCATAATAAACCAGGTTTTGCGTTTGTTTGCAGAAATTTGGCTGTACATACTTATAAGAAACGTATCAGTTAAGGCTGAAAAATACCTGTACGACTAGAATTTAACCTGTACAGGTTCAGAAGCTTCTTTCATTTGAGCTTCGTCGAGTTCAAAGAATACTTTGTCTGCTTTAAAACCAAGCATGGTAGCAAAAATGTTGGTTGGAAACACTTTGCGCTTGGTGTTGAAGTCGCGAACAACACCGTTGTAAAAGCGGCGTGATGCCTGGATTTTGTCCTCGGTGTCGATCAATTCGTCCTGCAAAGCTTTGAAGTTTTCGTTAGCCTTCAGCTGTGGGTAAGCCTCGGCAACAGCGAACAAGCTTTTTAGGGTGTCTTCGAACTGATTTTCGGCCTTGGCAGTTTCCTGCACACCTTGCGCGTTCAGTGCTTGCGCACGAGCTTTGGTGACATCTTCGAAAACGGTTTTTTCGTGGCTGGCGTAGCCCTTCACGGTTTCCACCAGATTAGGGATCAAGTCGTAGCGACGCTTGAGCTGCACAGTGATGTCGCTCCAGGCTTCGTCGGAACGGATGTTCAGACGTACCAAACCGTTATACATCGCTGCGATAATCAAGATCAGTACAACCACGATGGCCGCAATAATCATCCAAGTCATGAATTAACTCCTTATAATAGTTACGACTTTAGTATATACCAGTCCTTCAGGTTTGTCGCGTTTTGACGTGCTACTATATCCTTGATGGTTTTTCGCTCGCGTCGCGCTCGTCATTCGAGCCAATACTACTTTAAAAAGCAGCCTAAGCGATGGCGCGGCAGAGCGTTTGCTTGGACTTTGCTGATTATCATGATCGGGTGCGTGGTCAGCTACCTGCGTCCTTTGCCAACATTGGCCGTTACCACGTCCAACACGCACCAATCTGCAAATTCTACCAGCACGATTTCCTGGCCCAGCGACAGCATTGCTGCCATTGGGGCCGAAGGCTATGGCGTCCTAGCCAGCAGCAAAGGCAGTGACTTGCCAGTACCTACCGCTAGTCTTGCCAAAATGATCACCGTATTGTCAGTTCTTAAGCAAAAGCCGTTGGCTCAAAACGGGCAAGGCCCCACGCTCACCATGACGCAAGCCGACGTGGATTCGTACTGGAATTATGTGAATCAAGATGGCTCGGTGGCCAAAGTTGCCGTGGGCGAGCAGCTCACGCAGTACCAAGCGCTGGAAGCGGTGCTGATTCCGTCTGCCAACAACATGGCTGACACGATGGCTAAGTGGGCGTTTGGATCGCTGGATGCTTACCGCGCCTACGCCACGAGCTATGTCAAAGAAATAGGTCTTACGCACACCACTATTGGTTCGGACGCCAGCGGATTGTCGCCGACTACCACCAGCACGCCAAGCGACTTGGTAAAATTAGGCGCTATTGCGATGCAAAATCCCGTTATTGCCGAAATTGTTAACAAGCCAAATGTCACCCTTCCCGTAGCAGGCACGGTATATAACAGCAATCACTTGCTGGGCGTGAACGGAGTGAACGGCATCAAAACCGGCAACTCCAACGAGGCCCGCGGCTGCGTGTTGGTTTCGGCCGTGCATACGGTTGCCCCAGGCAAAACGGTAACTGTAATTGTGGCCGTAATGGGCGCGCCGACATTGCGAGCGGCGCTAGCAGAAGGTCAGGCGTTGGTGCAGGCCGCTGGGCCGCACTTTAGCATCGACCAAGTGGTGCAAAGCGGTCAAACATTTGGTGATTTATATATTCCGTGGGAGCCAAATAGTGCAGCGCATGCCGTTACCGCCTACGCTGGATCAGCGATTACGTGGGACCATTCGGTCAGCCCCATTACGGTAAACATGCATACGATTCGCAATTCTGTAGCCAAAGGTTCGGTAGTTGGCAGCGCTAACTTGCGCGTTGGCTCTGCAACGGTGTCTATTCCGTTGGTCATTGACCGTAGCGTGTCATCGCCGTCATTTTGGTGGCGTTTGATTCGTTGGTAATCGCTACGACTTAGTGCGAACAACTAGTTCGTCAAAGCCAGTTTCTGAGTCGGGTTCGCGCGTGTAGACGGCTTGTTCGTCTTCACCCACTACAATTTCGGCCGTAGGGTGAATGATTGTGCCTTCCTTTAGGTGACCACCAAGATTTGCGCCATTTTTGTCCGAAATACTTATGTGCAAATGCACGCCATTCACGCTAACTGTGCCCACTAGCGATGTAATTTCAAAGTCACCTTCATAGGTTCTGATATCCTGATTCTGAGGCGTTGCGCCGGCCATGCGCATGCACGCTTGCTGCAGTCCGCCAACACACGTAACAATAAAACCTGCTTGAATATTGTGTGCTTTAACAAACGCTTCAATTTCTGTTTTCAGATCATTGCCCGGTGTGAGTCGAAAAGTGTGTAGTTTCATGTAAGTATCATAGCAGGTTTCTGGAGATACGGGTTTGGGTGATGAGGGACTCGATACTGCTTGAAGAAAAATATGTCACCGGCATATTTTTCAATTATTCATTCGAGTCCTGCTAACTCAAAAAGAAAAGAGACCGACAAATGCCGATCTCTTTTCTTTGGTGGGTGATGAGGGACTCGAACCCCCGACCCTCTCGGTGTAAACGAGATGCTCTAGCCAACTGAGCTAATCACCCATTCGATTACCAGATTATTGTACCTGATACGGGTGATTTTTGCAAGAGCAAGGGCCTACTAATACGAAGACTGGAACTTCGTGAGACTAACAACACGAGGGAGGCCAGCCGTAATCTGTTCCTGCTGCGTCTCAGCCTCACCCTGCACGCGAGCCATCACCGCCGTGTTGAATCCGAGCCCACCTAGAGCAACTGCTGTTTCTAGAGCTGCAGTTGGATCTGATTCTGGGGTAAAGTCCAGTTCATCAAGAATTGCTTCTTCATCAACTGAAAACATACCTTCGCCAGTCATACTCATAGTGCATATCCCCTTATTTATACTATACTTACAGTATATGTCGCCTGAGGGATTTTCACAACAAGCAGAAGCGGATTCGCTTCCGTTTGAAGAGTTCGTGCTCAAAATGGCCATTGGGTGCAATATGCAACCATTACACGAACTTGATCGTGATCCCATGGCAACCGTTCATACTGGCTGCGACCACTGTTATATGTATACGCACAGCACAGCTTGGCAGAGCGAGCCCGAATTCATGGAGCCGCCCATTATTAACCAGGCGCTGAGCCGAATTGCTGAGCACGCTGAGACACATAGGCTTCAGGATGTTCGTCTTATTGGACATGGTGGCGAGCCATTGTTAGTCTTGCGCAAACATCCCACCTACTTTGCCGACTTCGCAGAAGCAGTTGACTACCACATCGGCCCCACTGGTGCGCAAAGTCATTTGTTCATACAGACCAATGGGCTTTTGTTAGCTGGCCGTCAAGGTCCTCGGGTCATCGATCAACTTATGACAGCCGGCTTTAAAATCGGCCTAAGTATTGACGGCCCGCAAGCTGCCAACGATTTGCACCGACGAGATCGTGCCGGCCGCAGCACACACAGCCGTGCCGAGCGAGCCGCCCAGCAGCTTAACGAAGCAGGTGCAGACTGGAGTATCCTGAGCGTCATAGACCCTCGGACCAATCCCGAAGAAGTCGTGGAGTATCTGGGTAGCCTGCAAGCAAAGGCCGTTAACCTGTTTCCTATGCACGCTAACCACTCCGCGCCACCCGTGCAACATCCCGATGCGCTCAGTTTAGGCGAATGGCAAAAACGCGCATTCGACAGGTATAATCACTGGCCACACTACCACCCTGGCACTGTCGAACCACCTTTTACGATGCCTATCTACGACAACTATTTGCGCATTGCATTTGGTGGCTACAGTGTAAACGACACTAGTGGCGAAAGTGTAACCCAAGAATTATTTATAACCAGTGGTGGCAAATATGAACGTCTGGACACGCTAAAGTCAGCCGACGATGGTGCAGTCAGAACGTGGCGTAACATATACGAACATTCAATTGACGAGATGCGCCAAGATAATGGCATTATTGCACGTCGGATGGGATTTGCAGCACTTGCCCCGGAATGCCAGGGTTGCGATGTACTCGATTTATGCTTTGGTAACCATTACCCCAACAGATTCAGAGCTCCCGAAAAAGAGCTGTCACCTTACAGCAGCGTCCAAGAATTTATTGACACATTCAAAAACCCCAGCATTCACTGCGAAGACCATCAGTTGTTCTTGGGACACGTTAAGAAGCTCGTCCAGAATGTGCCAAAAATACAGCCAGTCACTATCCGCATTCCGGACGACCCTGGCGTTCTGGTGGAAGAAAAGTCAGCATCATGGTTCTACAACACACTACACCAACCCTATGAACAGCGGCAGATCCTTGCTAATAGTTTGCCAAATGCTCCCATGATTTTTAGCAAAGCTGACGGGTTTCAGAGCTTCCCATTATCATCTGATCGCAACCTAGACTATGAGCTAGCTGCCGAAGATGTGGAAACAACGTTCAAAGCAATTCAGTCCAACATTCTTACAGGCCGTGAGGCGCTGGTTGCCGCGGGCATGATTGCCGCATCCATACACCCAGGCCCCGTGGCTTACTCCAGCGAAGCGGAAGATCGTATACCGGTAGAGGATGAGTTGGTTTTACTGAGCAAAGATTATAACGATGCAATCGTAAACAGCCTGGTGATGCTTACCCAACCCTGCCTGAAAGGCGTCTCTGAGTGGGGGCGCGAAAAGAGCGGTGGATACTGGTTTATCACCCGGGAAATAGCTGATAGAGTTTTGGCTAACGCCAGCACCCTACAAGGCTACGTCATTCCTGTTCAATTGCCCCACACCGATTTTGGGTGTCAGTTTATTGGCCCCGAGGAAGGAATTGACTACATGGCAAGTATTGCATCGCGTTCTATAACAAGCCCGATCGCCGTTACGGCATTGGATCTGCCAGGTGACATAATGATTGTAGATGCACCCACAGGCAAAAGCCAAACCGACGCCCTTAAGGCCGCCGTTGCTTCTTTGTCTCACTATAAAAACCCTGAACAATTAGCCAAAGTATTTGCTACCCAAGGCCAAGGCACTATTACCCCGCTTTGGGGCATGTGGCCCTCAAAAACTCATGGTGCAGAATGGCAGTCACGACGGGTTACTGCGCCACAGTCAGAACGCCTACCTCTTCCGGGTAATATTCCGTATATGCTCGATGCCCAACTGCAAGGCACCATCGTCCCGCCTCTGGTCCATCGTCAGCCAATATACAGAGAGATCCTCAATATGATTCCGTACTACCAAGAGGAGACGACTCTGGATAGACTTCCGTAAAGAAGTATCCAAAACCCTCTTTGTACAAACAAGATATTCCAGCTAGCTGCTAGTTGGAATTGAAAGCAGTAGCTTCAATATTCAAATCAACAGCACCCGCTGCTATCAACTCGCTCTGTGCTGCTGCCTCTTGCTGCGCACGAAGTATCACACTTGAAACGCCACCTAGAGCAACTGCTCCCTCTGAAGCTGGAATCTCAGTTTGGACTAGTTCTGGGGCAAAGTCCAGTGCCTCAAGAACTACTTCTTCATCAACCGATAATACGACTTCACCTGGTGCTCTCATAGTACATTCCTTGTGCTTATATTATACTGCTTAGTATATGTCGCCTGAGGGATTTTCACAACAAGCAGAAGCGGATTCGCTTCCGTTCAGTGAGATCGTATTCAAAGTTTCTATTGGTTGTAATATGCAGCCCCAGCATGAGCTAGACCGCGACCCGCTAGCCCTGATCAATCCTGGTTGCGACCACTGCTATATGTACACAAACAGCACAGCTTGGCAGCATGAACCAGAATTTATGGAGCCGCCGGTTTTGGAGCAGGCCATATATCGAGTGGCAGAACATGCTGACCGCCACAATCTTCCCCACCTCCGACTTATTGGTCATGGTGGCGAGCCATTACTGGTTTTACGCAAACACCCTGACTATTTCACCAATTTTGCAGGCGCCGTCAGGCATCATATAGAGCCCACGGGTACGCAAACTCATCTGTCTTTACAAACTAACGGGCTCCTACTAAACGACCGGCAAGGGCCACGCATTATTGACCAGCTTGGAAACGCCGGCTTTCGGGTTGGCCTCAGCATCGATGGTCCTAAGCTAGCAAATGATTTGCACCGACGTGACAGGTCGGGGCGCAGCACACACAGCCGCGCCGAACGGGCCGCACGGCATCTGCGTGAGTCTGGAATACGGTGGGACATCTTGGGCGTTATCGATCCACGCACAAATCCTGACGAGGTGCTCGAATATCTAGCAGGACTGCAGCCAGACTCTATAAACCTCTTCCCTATGCATGCCAATCATTCTGCGCCACCGCTGCAGCACCCGGGTGCGCTTTCGATTGGTGAGTGGCAAAAACGCGCGTTCGATCACTACACCAATTGGTCAATGTACCACCCAGGCATCAATGAGCCGCCGTTTACCATGCCTTTTTACGATAACTACTTGCGCCTTGCCTTTGGTGCCCGAAGCATTAACGATGCCTCTGGCGAGCGTACCACACAGGAGCTCTTTATAACTTCAGGCGGGAAATATGAGCGCCTGGACACGCTAAAGTCAGCCGACGATGGTGCAGTGAAAACATGGCGTAATATTTACGAGCACTCGATGGATGAGATGAGACAAGACCCTGGCATTATCGCCCGTCGCATGGGGTTTGCCGCGCTTGCCCCGGAGTGCCAGGGTTGCGAAGTGCTCGATTTATGCTTTGGCAATCACTATCCAAATCGGTACCAGGCGCCCGAAAAAGAGCTATCCCCTTTTAGCAGCCCCGAAGAATTTGCCGATGCGTTCCGCAATCCTAGCATTCACTGCGAAGATCACCGATTTTTTCTGGGCTACGTTAACAGACTGGTTGATCGCGTCAAAGAGCCTGTCCCTGCTGCTGCCATCAACGTCCCCGATCATCCCGGTCAGCTGGTGCAAGAGCAAGCCGGAGCGTTGTTTTACGAAAACGTAGCAGCTGAGCACCGCAGTCGATACGCCGCCGCCCAGGCTATTCCGCAAGTCGCTGCACTTTTTGAGCACAGCACAGGACTCCAAAGCTTTCCAACGTCACCAAAAACTACCGAATACCAGGTTTCGGTAGAAGACATCAACCCATTATTCGAAGCAATCCAAAGCCGAAAGCTTGTGGGAAGGCAGGCGCTTTTGGCGGCAGGAGCCATAGGAGCTTCTTTGCATGATGGTCCTGTGGCCTATTGCACCATCGAGGAAGATCGCATGTTGGCGCCCAACGAGGTGCCAATGCTCAGCGAAGATTATAACGACGCGATCGTTAACAGCCTGGTTATGAGCACCCAGCCGTACCTGCGAGACCTCGACCATTGGGGCCGACAAAAAGCTGGTCAATACTGGTTTATTACGCGCGCTATCGCAACTAGTATCTTAGCCCACGAAGACGCTGTTCAAGGGTTCGTCATCCCCGCTCAATTGCCTAACCGTGACTATCCCAGCTTCCTGGCGGGCTTGGAGTCCGGCGTTAACTTTATGGCAGATGTTTCTCATCGTATGATAACGCGACCAGTGCCAGTTTCGGCAGCCGATCTACCCGGCGACATCCTCATTGTGGATGCGCCATCAGGCAAGCCAGCTGATGAGGTGCGCGTACTACATGAAGCGGCCGCCTCTTTGTCTAGCTATAAAAATCCTGAACAATTAGCCAACGTTTTCACTCAGAGTGGACGAGGCACCATTACCCCACTTTGGGGCATGTGGCCCTCAAAAACTCATGGCGCAGAATGGCAGTCGTTGCCCAGTGCTCCTGTAGTACAACAGCGTCTGGTGATTGGGGCAGATGTCACCGGGGTATTGCATAATCAATTACAGGATAATTCGCCTCGAATGTTCGACTTTTATGAGCCACTCCATCAGAATGTATTAACATCGGCATGGCTGGCTTGATCAGTCATGCTTCATCAAGCCCTGCCTTCAACAAGAAAGAAAAGAGACCAGGAAACCTGATCTCTTTTCTTTGGTGCGGACGAGAGGACTTGAACCTCCACAGCCTTACGGCCACTACCACCTCAAGGTAGCGCGTCTACCAATTCCGCCACGTCCGCATATGATAGCTCTGTTATTTTACGATTTTTCGGGCAAAAACTCAAGGGCAAAACGAGCGGCGACCAAAGTAGTCGCCGCCCTGCACTTCTAATATCGTGGTAAGTGATTCGATAGGTCTTCAATAGTATAACTACCGCGCATCATGCGACGCACAGAGTCAAGATCAACATCAACCTTAACGCCCGGATTCAAAATACTATACGGATCAAAAATCTGCTTCACTTTTTGGAATAACCCATAAGCTTCGTCGCCGTACATTTTACGCAAATATGGTGCCCGTAAACGGCCATCGCCATGCTCAGCGCTTACACTACCGCCCAGGCTAATCACTAAATCGTAGTAATCTTCCATCATGCGGAACGCAGTCTGACGATCACCAACTTGACTGATATCTAGGAATGGCTGCATGTGCACATTGGCGTCACCAGCATGGCCCCACAATGCGACTTGCATGTGGTTGCGTGTAAATAATTTGTAAATACCTTCCAGGTATTCGCCAAAACGTTCTGGCGGCACAATACCGTCCTCGATAATCGGCAACGACTTAATGCGGCCCTCGGCGTAGCCAACCACCATCGCAGAACTATGACGAATCGCCCACAGTCGTTCCTGCGCAATACTGTCGGTTTCTAACATCACCTTGGTGGCATATTTTTCCAGAATCTTATTAGCTTTTTTAAGTGCCTTCTTTTGTGCACGCTCGGGGTTGTCGAACTCCACAAATAGCATAATTTTTGGATACGGTCGCTCGATTACCTCTGCGAGTTGGTTAGGATTGATTTTGTTCACTAACGTCAAAAGATGATCATCAACCATTTCAACAGCACTCGGACCGTCGTCCATATTGCGCAATTCCAAAATAGCCGTTTGTACTTGTTCGATGCTGTCAAAGTGCGCCACAAACAGCGCTGGATTTGGATTAAATTGCTCAGTGCCCAAAATTGCCTCTGTTACAATTCCCAATGTTCCCTGCGAACCCACAAACAACGGCGTCAGATCAAACGATCCGTCACGTTGTTTAATGCCGCTCAAACAATAGCCAGCCGAGTTTTTTGTAACGTCCGGATCCATTTTTTCAATCAGCTTTTGGTCTTCTTCTAGCAAGGCGTCGAGCGCACGGTAAATCTCGCCTTCAAATGACGTCAGGCCCAATTTTTTACTGAGGTCGCGCTTGTTCAGCCGACCGGTTTCGATCACTTCGCCATTGGCCAAAACCACGCGTAAACCACGAACGTAATCGCGAGTACTACCGTATTTAAATGTCTTCTCGCCACTAGCGTTGTTGGCAATAGCACCACCAATGGTTGAATATTCGAGGCTGGCGGGAAATGGTGGCAAAAATGCTCCATGCGTTTTGAGCGACTGTTGCACTTTGCCGTACGTGGCACCTGGTTCCACAGCAACCATACCGTCTTTTTCGTCTAATTCTAAAATACGATTCATGTGCGCCGGGAACGACATAATAATGCCAGCGCCCAAGGCCGCGCCTGATTGGTCAGTGCCCGCACCGCGTGCAGTAATTGGAATAATGCGACCACGTTCGGCAAGTTGCCAGGCAAATCGCGCCGTTTTACGAACGTCAGCTTCGTTTTGTGGATACACGATCATGGCTGGAACTTGCGCCAAAACACTAGTATCGGTTGCAAAATAGCGGCGAGCATCCGGCGACACCGTAACTTCGCCCAATAAATGCTCTTGCAAGTAATGCGCTACCTTACTCATCTAGTTGTTACCCCTGTTTTTCATCACTAATAACAATCATAGCACAAACTGCGACTTATGCTTAGCCTTTCAATTGTGCTACCGAAGTCAAGCTTAATCTATTAAATTTTGGGCTTTTAGCCGCGGCACTACCTCGTGCGCAAAAATTGACCCAACCTGAATATCTTTGGGGATATCCGACGTGATCCAGCGAATCTCTTCCACTTCGCTGTCAGGCTGTACGTTCCCAAACTTTTTGATCATAAATACATCCATGCGCAACTGCCGGCCTTTATTGTGGCTGCCGGCTGCTTCGGCGTAAAAGGTACCAAATTCTTCTAGATCTTGGTCTTTAATTTCCAGCTGAAACTCTTCTTTTAATTCACGAATTACTGCTTGGCGAGGTGTTTCGCCCGTTTCAAGTTTACCGCCTGGCGCCATAAAAGTGTCTTTGCCATACGATCGCTCAATTAGAAGTTTTCGGTCCTTAATAATGATGCCCGCTGCTTTGTAGATATCGTAGGTCATGGTCCTACTATATTACGCAGACACTTCGGCAAACAAGGGCTCGTATTGTGTCACCAGATCAGCGAAAGTTACGATGCCTTCTGCTGCTATTTTTCGGCGATCATCCAAAACTGAGTCAAATTTGGCAGCAAGCTCCTCGTTGCGAGTTTTGTTTGCCTCGGTTGTAGGCGGCAAGCCATCGGTTGACGATTCGGAAACGATCACCTCTATTTCTTCTCCTCGGAATTGTCGAGCAGCGATAAGATTATGGCCGTCAATTGCAACTAGCTTTCCGTGCTCGTCCTTACGAGCTAGCGGTGGCGGTGGCAGCTCCTCCAGATTATCATCACGAAAACATGAGAAAATAAAACGCACAGTGCGCTCTTTTAGGTAATTTTGTGACGGCGCGATTTGGGTCGGTGATATAGTTATACGTTCAGACATGCGACTATTATAGCATCAAGCGCGAGGAGTGCGGACGAGAGGACTTGCTTTCTGTTTGCGGCAAAAAGCTTCACTGGAGCTTTTTGCACATTTTTCATCAAGTCCTGCACTTCAACATAAAAGAAAAGAGACCAACTAAAGCTGGTCTCTTTTCTTTGGTGCGGACGAGAGGACTTGAACCTCCACGAGTGTAACCTCACTAGTACCTGAAACTAGCGCGTCTACCAATTCCGCCACGTCCGCGTAAACGTAACAGAGGTAATTGTACAACAACTTACGTCGTGAAGCAAGGCTATTCGCCGACTGATGTCTGAGGAACCGCAGCCTGACGGATCATCCATTCGTTCACATTACCGTAAATGTCAGCAGCGGTGTTTAGGTAGTGCTCCTGCAGATTAAAGATTGGGCTGCGCGAAACATACAGATATCGTGGTTGATACAACCCTAAAGCTGGTGCATCTTTTTGCCAAGCTTGCAAGAATCCTTTGTATTTTACAGCGCGGAGCGCAGGATCACTGCGAGTTCGGCCTGCTTCCAGCGAAGAATCGGCTGCAGAAGATCGGTATTCCGAAAAGTTTAGTCGAGAGACGGCACGTACATCGGCCTGCGCGCTACTCCAATAGGCATATACATCGGGGTCTTTACCAATAGACACGCCGTACAGCAATGCGTCATAACTGTGGAATGTCAGCGTGCTCTGGAAGTCATCGGTATCTTGCAGCTGTAGGTCCACTTTTACACCCAAGGCTTTCCATTGCTTTTGCAGCTGACGCCCAACCTTGGCATACTCACTCGTATCTTCGGCATATAAACCAAAGCTAAGCGGCTGTTTATCTTTGTAACGGACGCCGTCCGGCCCCAACTTCCAGCCAGCAGCGTCTAGCTGCTGTTCGGCGGCAGCCTGACTATACGAATCCTGGAAATATGCGGGGTCATATCCGGCCTGGCCTTGCAGCAACGGCTCGCGAACCGCTCGTGCTGGATACCCCAACGACGAAATAATAGCGTTTGTATCTGTTCCCTGTACGAGTGCCTTGCGCACGGTTGTGTCGGACAATATGCCTTCACTAGTCTTAAAGAAGGTCATAACCGCGGCGGTGAGCGGCATACTATACGAACGAGCATTCTTAACGTCCGTCGGAACTTCGGTCAGCCCAGACATGGCGTTAATTTCTTGATTCTTAAAGCTCGATGTCATGCCGGATTGATCACGGAAGGTGTGCACCACAAAACCATTCAGCTTTGGCGCACCGCTGTTATAAGCCTGAAATGGTTTAAGCGCAATTCGCACTTGGTTATTGCCCGCTACCTCTATGGCGCTCCACGAAAACGGACCAGCGCCCACGGGACTGGCCGTGTTAAATGTGGCCGTACGCATCTCGGCCATACTGGTGTTGCCCAGAATGTGCTGTGGAATAATCCCCATAGTAAGCGAGTACGGGAATGAAGCCAACGGATCAGGCAGTGCAAAGGTAACTGTAGTGTCGTTTACTGCCGCCACCGTGACCCCCTGCCACGCTGCATTGTAGGGCGATTGCGCGTCGGCATTCTGAATTACATGAAACGTAAATGCAACATCTTGAGCTGTCAGTGGCTTGCCATCTTGCCAGGTTAAACCTGAGCGCAAATGCACCGTGTATTGCGTGCCAGTCTGATCAACAGCCCAGGGGCCGGCCGCCAAATCGCCCACCAGCTGATTGTTGCTATCGTACTTATACAAGCCGGCAAAAATTAGACGCGAAACCGCAAGATCTGCTGACGATGTCGCATACACCGGGTTAGCGTTGGTAAACGAACCAATAATTCCTTCGTTCAGCGTACCACCAGCAGCTGGTTGCGGCACTTTATAGTACCCATTCAGCGCGCGAGATTGCGCAATAATACAACCGCCCAGCAGCACAATCAGAAGAAGCCACGTCAAGATAAATCGGCGGGCATCACGGAATCGGCCAAGGCGACGAAACAGATTATTCTCTAACTGTTCCTCTGCCTGAAGCCCAAACGCTTCAACCTGACGCTGGCGCAAACGAACGCGCCTACGCACCCTCAGTTTAAAAGCACGACTTACCATACCCGGCACTGTCCTCCGTTTAGGTAATAATGATTCCGAGGATCAGCGACCCTGCAAAAATCAGCGCAGTAACAATAGTGATCTGAAAAATGGTCTTGTCGGTACCGCGGCGAACGGTGTTCACTTCGCCACCACCGCCTAAACCAGCGCCCAATGATGCACCGCGAGTCTGTACCAGAATCAGCAGCACCATCAGCAGCATCGAGCCAATTGTTATGTAGTTAAAAATGTTCATGATTCCCGGTTCTCCAAAATTGCTGTTACTAAGTAGTTTACCAAGCCAATGATCATACCAGCAAGTACTGCCGACCAAAAACTAGTCACATGTAGCGAGGTATAGATGTGGCTCACCAGATATACGGTGAAGCCATTAATGACCACCATGAATAATCCCAAAGTGAGCAAAATAGCTGGCAATGAGAAAATTACCAAAACTGGTTTAATGATTGCGTTAATGATCGCCAGGAAGAATCCTGCCCAAATTATGACACCCAAACTTCCGTTATACGTAATGTGCGACCCCAAAAATGCAGCCGAGATCCATAATCCCAAACTACAGACCAGCCAGCGCACCAAAAATCTATAAATAAAACTTTGGTTTTTCATATTTCTAGCATTCATTGTAGCACGTTTACCGGCAAAAAGTTACGGCAGCTGCTTTGGTAGCTTATCAGTTAATATGCGGATACCGTCTTCGGTAATCAATACGTCATCTTCTATACGAACACCAATTCCTTCGTCGGGGATATAAATGCCCGGCTCAACCGTCATGACAATTCCAGGCTCCAGCGGACGGCTGTAATCGCCAGCGTCGTGCGTATTAAGGCCCAAAAAGTGCGATGTTGCATGCGGGAAGAACTGACGAACGTTCTCTTCGCTGATCGTTTTGATCAAGCCCAGCTCGCGCAGCTTTTCACCCATAAACGCTACCACCGCGTCTTCATATTCGCGCAAATGGACGCCTGATTTTAACAAGGCACATGCGTGCTCTTGCACAGCCAGAACAGCTTCGTGTACTGCGCGCTGTCGACGAGATGGCACGCCGCTCATCACGGTGCGCGTAATGTCGGCCGAATACTGTCCAAAGTCTGCGCCCACATCCAGTACAATCAGTTCATCGCTCGCCAGAGCACCATCGTTTGCTACGTGGTGCATCGTGCAAGCACGCTTACCACCGGCCACAATTGGCGTAAACGCGTGACCGGCCAAACCAGTGGCGCCGCGCTTGCGAAATCCGCGCGTAATGTCGGCCTCAACTTCGTATTCGTAGGCATATTTTGCCAGCTGAACAGGCTTGGTAACTTCCTTGAGCGTATCAATGGTAATATCAATTGCGCGTTGGAGCGCCTCTAGCTCTTGCGGCTGTTTAATCATGCGCATTCGCGCGAGGTGCGATCGCAAATCCAACAATTCTACATCTTTGTTGATGTCCCGCAAGCGCTTGGTTAGTGCTGTGCGTGCCGGATTGGTGTACAAACCCCACACATCAATATATGGCGCTGGTGCAGCCAATGTTGCCACGTGTTGCACTTTCTTTAGGCGGGTTCCCAAACGATGCCAGCCTTCTTTGTGTGGCAAAATAGTAGTAATGCCTGATCGCTGTGCAACTTCTTCCGTAGGAGTCGTGCCGTCAAATGTTTCTTGCACCTGGCTCAGCTCTGGCGCGATCAAATATTCCTTGTCTTTGTCGATCACCAAAATGTAGTTTGGCTCGTTCAGACCTGTTAGATACCAAAAATTCGCATCTTGTTGAAACGGATATGCCTCGTCACTTGCTCGCTGCAGTGATCCGTTGGCTGTCAGTACGATAGGAGCGGTGCCGGTAAATAGTTGGCGTAGTCGCTCGCGGTTACCCGCAAAAAAGTCGCTCGTAAACATGTTCTTACATTATCACGTTCAAACGCGCCCACCAAAACCTATCCAAGATGCGCGCGAATACGCGCCGCCAGTTTTTCGCCAACAGCGGCATCTAAATCGGCCTGAGCTGCGGCTTTTACTCCCTGCAGGCTGCCAAACGTTCGAATCAGTTTCTTGCGCGTTACCGGTCCCACGCCAGGTATATCGTCGAGCAAACTGGCCACCTGGCGCTTGCCTTTTAGGATCGAGTGATAGCTAACCGCAAATCGGTGCGATTCGTCGCGTACGCGCTGCAACAGCTTCACAATATCCGAATCTTTGGGCAGCAAAATCATCAAAAAATCTTCACTTTCGTTCACAATAGCATGCTGTTTGTGGAGCTCGATTTTGGACACATTCACCTGTGATTTTTCCAGATGCACGACAATTTCTTCTTCGCGTTTAGCCAAGCCAACCATCGGACGCTTAATTCCTAGCTCGTCGCGAGCTCGAATCGCTGCAGCCACCTGGCCTTTTCCGCCATCTATCAAAAACAGATCAGGCAGACCCCAGGCTTTGACATTTTTTTCACTGCAACGGCGCGTAATTGCCTCGTGCATGTGGGCAAAGTCGTTGTTGCCTGGAATGCGCATTTTGAACTTGCGGTAATTTGCCTTGTCAGGAATGCCGTTAGTAAACACCACCATACTAGCCACATTGTCGGTGCCCTGCATATGGCTGATGTCGTAACCCTCGATACGACGCGGCTCGCGCTCCAGGCCCAGCAGATCTGCCAAGCCGGCTAGTCCTCGATCTTTGCTAATGTCCAAAAATTCTTTGTCCGAAAACACAATTTGCTTGCTCAAAGCTTTCAACGCGTAATACTGGTTTCGCAATTCTGCAGCTTTCTCAAAATCTTGCTTTTTGGCCGCTTTTTGCATGTCTTCCTGCATTTTTTCGACCACTTTTTCACGCTCGCCGCGCAAATATTGCATCAGTTTGCGCAAATTAGCCCGATATTCATTTAACGGTGTTTTGTGTTCTTCCAAACCTGGGCATAATCCCAGATGATACTGCAAACAAGCACGTTTAGGGATCACACCGCTGTGCGTTGAGTACGGAAATACCCGGCGCAAAAAGCGCAGCGCTCGCTTGACTTCACCGCCGTTAAAGAACGGACCAAAATATTG